>JAEEGF010570417.1_pt1 | contig 134582 bp, 112 predicted proteins | sample 9134171 | NCBI WGS metagenome assembly JAEEGF01 (sample SAMN16246542, study PRJNA631951) | gut metagenome | biome: gut microbiome; feature: rumen; material: AP-attached | host: Bos | place: Iran: Karaj | collected 2018-10 | reverse complement strand
GGCAAGGTCGGGCTCTACCAACTGAGCTATTTCCGAAAAGCGTTCTTTTGAGCGGAAAACGAGACTCGAACTCGCGACCCCGACCTTGGCAAGGTCGTGCTCTACCAACTGAGCTATTTCCGCATCGCTTTTCACTGTTTCAAGTGACTCTCTGCCTTTAAAAGCGGGTGCAAAAGTACACACTTTTTTCCATTCGGCAAAACTTTTTTTGAAGAAATTTTATAACATCCTCATTGTCACAATGTATTTTTATCCTCACAATATGCTTTTCCGTTAAAAAATGACCTCTTAATCCTCTCTTTTTTCACATTTTTGACCTTTTCCGCATCACTTTTTCTGCCACATCATATATATGCCTCTGAAGGAGAACATTTGCAGCCGTATCCGTCGCAGAAAACCTCCTCTCGACCAGGAGCCATGCTATTTTTTCGCCACAAGTTTTTTAATGTCGTTAAGCTTCAGCAGGGCTTCGAGGGGGGTAAGGGAATCGATGTCGATGTCCAGCAGTTTGTCCCGTATCTCCAGCAGTGTGGGGTCGTCCAGCTGGATAAAGCTGAGCTGGTAGCCTGTTCCGGGCTTTTCCTCTTCGGGTTTCTTCTTGGCTTTGCTGCCTTTGGGGTTCAGGTCCGAAATCTTCTCGCTCTTCGACTCCAGGAGCTCCAGCATACTGTTGGCGCGCTTCAGCACCTGCGCCGGCATTCCTGCCATCCTTGCCACATGGATGCCGAAACTGTGCTCGCTGCCGCCCATTTCCAATTTGCGCAGGAAGATGACTTTGTTGCCCACCTCGCGCACCGAGATATGATAGTTCTGTATGCGCTCATACTGGTCGGCCATCTCTATCAGTTCGTGGTAGTGGGTGGCAAACATCACCTTGGGCCGCGCCTTGGGATAGTTGTGCAGGTATTCTGTTATCGCCCAGGCAATCGAGATGCCGTCATAGGTAGAGGTGCCGCGCCCAATCTCGTCCAGCAGCACCAGGCTGCGGTCGGAGATGTTGTTCAGGATACTCGCCGTCTCGTTCATCTCCACCATAAAGGTGGACTCGCCCGAAGAGATGTTGTCCGAAGCACCCACGCGGGTGAATATCTTGTCCACCAACCCGATGTGTGCCGTCTGCGCCGGGCAGTAGCAGCCCGTCTGCGCCATCAGCACAATCAGTGCCGTCTGCCTCAGAAGAGCCGATTTACCCGACATATTGGGGCCTGTGATGATGATGATCTGCTGTGTGTCGCGGTCTAAAAAGACATTGTTGCTCACATATTGCTCGCCCAGCGGCAACTGGGTTTCAATCACCGGGTGACGCCCTTCCTTGATGTCGATAGTGGTGTCGTCCGACAATTCCGGGCGGCAGTAGTTGTTGGCCAGGGCAACCTCGGCAAAGCACTGCAGGCAGTCTAACCGCGCCACCAGCTGGGCGTCGAACTGGATGGGCTCCAGATATGCCATCAATGCCGACAGCAACTGCTCATACAGCTGGGCCTCCAAGGCCAGTATGCGTTCCTCTGCACCCAGTATGCGCTCCTCATACTGTTTCAGCTCCGGGGTGATATACCGCTCCGCGTTTGTAAGGGTCTGCTTTCTTGTCCAGTCCTCCGGCACTTTGTCTTTGTGGGTATTGGTGACCTCCAGATAATATCCGAAGATATTGTTGAAACCCACTTTCAGCGACGGGATACCTGTTCGCTCGCTCTCCTGCCGCTGCAGTTCCATCAGGTATTCCTTGCCCGAACCGGCCATCGAGCGCAGCTCGTCCAGCTCGGCATTCACGCCGGAGGCTATCACACCGCCTTTGTCGAGTTTCACAGGAGGCTCTTCGGCAATCTCGCGGCCTATGCGCTCGTATATTCCCGGGCAGGGGTTGAACTGTTCAGCCAATGTGCGGAAAGCCTCGTCGTCAATCCCTTCGCACAGTTGCTTGATGCGGGCCACGGCCTCCAACGAGCGTCTCAGCTGCTGCAGTTCCCTGGGGTTGATGCGTCCCACCGACACTTTGGAGATAAGCCTCTCCAAATCGCCCACGGCGCGCACCTGCGGCAGCAGTTGGCTGGCCAAATCGCGGTTTCTCACCAGCATGTCCACCACATGCAGCCGCTCCTCGATGGCCGTGCGTTCCTTCAGCGGCATCACAATCCAGCGGCGCAGTAGTCGCGACCCCATCGGGGTGGCCGTCTGGTCCAGCACGTCCAGCAGGGTGCGGGCGTTCTCATGGGGGGAGTAAATCAGCTCCAGATTGCGCATAGTGAACTTGTCCAGCCACACATAGCGGTCTTCCTCTATGCGGTTTATCGTGCAGATGTGCTGGGTGCGGTCGTGCTGGGTGTCCTGTAGGTAATAGAGCGCAGCGCCTGCGGCAATAACGCCCTCGGTCAATTCCTCCACGCCGAAGCCCTTCAGCGATGTGGTGCCGAACTGCTTGTTCAGCAACTCGTTGGCAAAGTCGCTGGTAAATACCCAGTCGTCGAATGTATTGGTGTAGTACTTCTCGGCGAAGTGGTCGAGGAACCAATGCAGTTTTTTGCGTTGCAGCACCACCTCGGCGGGGTGGAAATTCTGCATCAGCTTGTCGATATAGGCCAGATCACCCTGTGCCACATAGAACTCGCCCGTCGAGACATCCAGAAACGACACGCCGTGTATCTTGTCGGTCAGGTGAAGCCCGCAGAGGAAGTTGTTCTCCTTCACATCCAGCACCATGTCGTTGTACGACACGCCCGGAGTCACCAACTCGGTGATGCCGCGTTTCACCAGTCCCTTCACCGTCTTGGGGTCTTCCAGCTGCTCGCATATGGCCACGCGCAGCCCCGCCTTTACCAGGCGCGGCAGATACTGGTCCACGGCGTGGTAGGGTATGCCCGCCAAATCGGTGTAGCCGCCACCGCCGCTGGCCTTTCGGGTCAGTGTAATGCCCAGTATCTGGGAAGCCTTTCGGGCATCCTCGCCAAAAGTCTCGTAAAAGTCGCCCACACGGAACAGCAGCATTGCATCGGGAAACTTGCGTTTCATCTCGGCATGCTGCTTCATCAAAGGGGATTCATTCTCTGCGTTCTTAGCCATATTTCACATCTTCCGCACGCTCTGATACGGATACAAGGTAACGGCTCCGGCACCTTTTTATTGTGCCTTTGACAAAATAAAATGCCTAGTGTCGTGCCGGGGAGGCTCCTGCCCTTTGCCTCCAGCATGGGGCGGTACCCCATAGTAACGCCGTTCTTTTTCCACTCGATATTCGCTATGTTTCCCTCATTTTTCCCTTCTAAAAGGGAAAACGATGGGAAACAAATGGGAAAAATAAGGGATAAGGATTGGGCCTTCGTAGAGGTTTGGACTATCTCTGCTGGGAGGAGACGGCTTCGAGCAGCTCGTCGTACCAGTCCTGTCCAAAGCGGCGGATAAGTGGCTCGCGGAGGTACTGGTAGAGCGGCACCCCGCATTCCTCGCCCTTGGCCACAGCGCAGCGGCACACGTCCCACTGGTGGTAGTTGACGGCGGTGAACTCGCCGTACTCATCTACACGGATGGGGTAGAGGTGGCAGGAGACGGGTTTCATAAAGTCGGTCTTTCCGTCTTGGAAAGCCTGTTCTATGGCGCACAGGGCTGTGCCGTCGGGAGTCCAGGCTACGTAGGCGCATTCGCGGTTGTTGACCAGGGGTGTGCAGGGCTCGGCAGCATTGTCGAGGGTGGAGACCCCCTGCTCGGCAATGACGGCACGGCCGGCCTCGGTCATGTATGGCTCCACGGCAGGGAGGATACGCTGCAGGACGGGGATTTCCTCATCGAGAAGGGGAGCACCGTAGTCGCCTTCGATGCAGCAGCGGCCCTTGCACTGGGCCAGGTCGCAGCAGAAACGGCGCTGGGCTATGTCGTCGGAGACGATGCTTTCTTTTACTATCAGCATGGCGGTTTTTTGAGGGGTTGTTCTGAGTTTTCGGAATATTCTGAATATTCAGATTATTCCGAATTATAGGGTTTCTATTATTTTTTCAGCCAAAACCTTGGCCAGTTTTTCCTTTGATTCGATTGTCCAGCCGGCCACGTGGGGTGTGAGGACGGTGCGCGGGCTGTTGAGCAGGTAGCGGAAGGCATCGGGCAGATGCTCCATGTCGAGGCCGTCGCGGGTCATGTCCTCGTATTCTATCACGTCGAGGGCTGCACCGAGGAGGTACTGCTCTTCGAGGGCGCGGACAAGGTCGGGCGTGTCCACTACGGCGCCGCGCGAGGTGTTGATGAGGTGGAAGGGGTGGCGGAAACGGCGGATGAAGGGGTAGTTGACCATGTGGCGGGTTTCTTCGGTCAGCGGCACGTGGAGGCTCAAGACCTGTGCGCGCTCCTGCAGCTCTTCGAGCGAGACTTCCTGCACATAGGCGGGTGCATAGCCGGCGGATTTGTATTTGTCGTAGGCTATGATGTCGCATTCAAAGCCTTGCAACCTTTGCGCAAAAGCGCCGCCCATGTTGCCAAAACCGATGATGCCGACGGTGCGGCCTTTGAGCTCCAGTCCGCGGTTGGCTTCGCGCTGCCAGAGGCCTTGGCGCACTTCGGCGTCGGCGCGGGCGATGTTGTTAAACAGGGCGAGGAGCAGGCCGAGGGCGTGCTCGCCGACGGCGTCGCGGTTGCCTTCGGGCGAGTTTAGACAACGGATGCCGAGGCTTTCGGCATACTCTACATCGATGGTTTCCATGCCTGCCCCGAGGCGGCCTATGCAGCGCAGATGGCGTGCGTGGTCAAGGAACGGACGGTCGATGATGATTTTGCTGCGTACGACAAGGGCGTCGTATTGCGGGATGACGGACAGCAGGGTGTCGTAATTGAGGGCGGTGTCCACCACCACTTCATGGCCTGCTTGGCGCAGGAGTTGGTGGAGAATTGGGTGGGTGTTGTCGGTGACGAGTATCCTCATGGGGTGTTACTTTTGGGATGCGGTGTCTGGCTGGGTAAGGTCTAAGGGTATGAGGATAGATGATTTTCCGCCGAGGATGCCTATGCCGCCCTCCACATTGGTGTGGATACGGACAGGTTCGGAGACGAATCCCAGTATGTCGCCGCTGCCGCTCTGGCTTTGTTTGGTGAGGGTGAAGAGGTAGTAGTCGCGGCTGAGGCTGGAGATTTCGAGGTGGAGGGTTGCTTCATTGTCTTGGTAATGAATCCAATTGATAGTGCCGTTGATGGTGTGGGTGTGTCCGTTGATGCGCTCGTCGGAGAAGAGAATCTGTCTCCCTTCGGAGAAGTTTTCAGAGAAATCGAGGTCGAAATAGTCATCAGTGGCGTTTACGTCAAAGATTAGGTCGTCGTTCATTTTCAGTTCGAGATAGTCTTTGGTGCCTCGAGTCTCGTTGTAGAGGTAGGCGCGTATCATATAGTAGTTGTTTTGCCCGGCGGGGTCGTGAAGTTTGAAGTGGAAGTCGGCATTGCCTTCGATGCTGGTGTGGATGATGCTTGTATCGGGCCAATCGGGATATGAGTAAGTCTCAACATTGGGGTCGATGGTGAGGTCACTCGTTTGCGGACGGTTGGGCATGCGGCATCCGGCGGTCATCTCGCCCTTGTCGGGTACGATGACGTGCAGGGTGAGTGTGTCGTTTTCGCGGAGGGTGAGGTTGGAATGGTAGAGGCCGTAGTCGTCATAGGAGAAGTTTGTCGAGACGGGGGAACCGTTCAGCTCTGCACGGAAGGTGGCGTTGTCAATGGGTTTGAATTCGTTTCGACTGAGGAAGAATCGGCTGTAGGTGAGGCGCACGTTCAACGTGCTGTCGGCTTCGGGCTGGGAGATGAGGACGGGCATGGATTCGGTCTCTGTGCCGTCGAACTCCAGCACTTTGGTGCAGGAGGCTGTAAGGAGCAGGGCTGCAATGAGGGGGATTATTGTTGTCTTTTTCATTTTGCTATTGGAGGGGGATTTAATAAGTCTTATAGGTCTAATAGGTCTTATAGGGCTTTTGTGTTATATTTTCCAGATGTAGCTGACGGTGGGTATGATGGGGAAGAGGGAGAGCTGTTTGAGGACAGGGGTGTCGTCCCAGTTGTATCCAGTGTAGATTAGATAGGGGTTCATGTGGTTATATGCGTTGTAGATGCTGAGGTTGATGGTGCGTCGGCCGTACTTGAGCTCTTTGTGCCAGTTGAGGCTGATGTCCATGCGGTGGTAGTTGGGCATGCGGTAGTTGTTGCGAGATGAGATGTAGTCGGCAGTGGAACGGTAGTATATGCCGTATTCGGTGATGCCTGAGACGGGGTCGAATTGCTGGAGAGCGAGGGTGGCGGCATTGCCGGAAGAGAAGACCCAGGTGAGGCTGGCATCGAAGCGGTCGGTGAACTTGTAGGTCAGCACAAGGCTGATATCGTGCCTGCGGTCGTATTTGGCAGGGAAAGGCTTGCCGTCGTTTAGCTCCTGTCCTGGGCGATTGAAGAGGCGGTAGGTATGGCTCCAGGTGTAGCCAAGCCAGCCGGTCAGCTTGCCGAGGTTTTTCTGTGCAAGGAATTCTATGCCGTAGGCCCATCCCCGACCCATGCACACCTTCTGTTCCCAGCCCTGCGAGCTGCCCCAGAAGGAGGCGCCGTCCTTGTATTCAAGCAGGTTGTCCATATTCTTGTAGTAGCCCTCGACGGAGAGGTTGAGGGAGTCCATGAGGTTGTAGAAGAGGCCTGCGGCCACTTGGTGGGAGTTCATAGGCAGGATGTGTGCTGTGACGGGTACCCAGAGGTCGGTGGGTAGCGAGACGGTGGAAGTGCTGAGAAGGTGGAGATACTGGGTCATGTAGGCGTAGCCCACCTTGGCGGAGAGTTTGTCATTGATGAGGTAACGCCCACTGAGGCGGGGTTGGAGGCTGGGGTAGAATTTGCCTTGTACATTGAATCCGGTGAGGTTGAGGCCGAGGTTTACCTTAATATGGTCGCTGATGCGCCAGTCGTCTTCGGTGTAGGCCATCACTTCGTGTGCACCCACAGTGCTTTTGCCGATGGTCCACTCCTCGGGGGTCCCGTTGTCTTCGGCTTTCACGCTGGCGGTTTCGGGGGTGAAGTGGTGGAAGGTGTAGTGGGTGCCGAACTTGACGGAATGGTCGGGAGTGGGTGTGTAGTCGAAGTCGGCACATCCCAGAATGTCGCGGATGCCGGACTTGAAGATAAGGGAGAAGGCGTAATCGTAGTTGTTGTCTCTGTTCATGTATTCTTCGGTAACCTTGAGGTTGCTGCGGTAGCGGGTGTAGGCTCCGCTGATGTTCATGAAGAGTTTGGGCGTGAGCTCGTAGTTCCAACGCAAGCTGCCCACAATGTTGCCCCAGTAGTAACCCAGTCCTTCATGGCTCTTGTAGTTGTAGCTGTCGTTCACCCGGTACCGGGCATAGAGGTCGTCGTCGCCCATGTAGTAGGAAGCATAGAGGCGGCTGCGCTCGTTGAACCTGTGTGTGACTTTGGCGTTGAGGTCGTAAAAGTAGTAGCCGGCGTTGACCTTGGCATCCTCGCCTTCTGCTCTCATGCCTATGGCAATAATAGGCTGCAGCAGCACATCGCCGTAGGTGCGTCGAGCCGACACCGAGAAGGTGGTCTTTTCCTTCACTATCGGTCCTTCGATATAGGCTTTGGCAGAGATGAACCCCACACTTATGCCGCCGTGAATTTCTTTGTCGTTACCGTTGTTGGTGGTGATGTCGAGCACCGACGACAGGCGGCTGCCGAAACGGGCAGGGAAACTGCCCTTGTAGAGCTGGATGTTCTTCACGGCATCCGAGTTGAAAGCCGAGAAGAAACCGCCGAGGTGGTTCACGTTGTACATGGGGACGCCGTCAAGCATAAACAGATTCTCGTCGGGGCCACCACCGCGCACATACATGCCCGCCATTCCTTCGTTGCCGTTCTGCACACCGGGCAGAAGCTGGATTGCCTTAATCACGTCTGTCTCGCCAAAGAGCATGGGAATGGCCCGCACCTGTTCCACGGGTATTTCGATGCGGCTGGGGATGGAACTCTCTACGTGCTGGGTGCGTTCGCCTACTATCTTTACTACTTGAAGCGTGCGTGTGCTTTGCAGTTTGGCATCGAGGCGCTGATTGCCACCGAGGTCTAAGGGATAAAACTGGGTTTCGCATCCGACAAAAGAGATTCGGATTACGGCTTTGTCGTCTTTGAGTGTGAGGCTGTAGCGGCCGTGTTGGTTGGTGACGGTGCCTTTGTGCGAGAGTGTGTCGTAGATGGTAGCGCCGATGAGTGTTTCACCAGTTTTGGCGTCGGTGATAGTTCCGCTGATGGTGTGTTGAGCCCAGAGTGTGTTGCACAAAAGGCAAAAGGCTAATGGTAGAAGGAGTTTAATTCTCATAAGAGATGAACATATTATTATGTCGTTTTTAGCGGGATAGAATTACATAAGGTCTTCGGGTCGTACTTGTGCTCCGGGATCTTTGTCCCATTGGGAGGGATGAGGAGTGGAGTGGTAATTGGAAGAAGGAGCATCGGATTGATGGTTTGTGTCGATCTCTTCATGGGGGTAGTGATTTGATCTGTGCTTTCTCTTGGAGCGGAGACGGCGATGCTCTTCGAGAGTTTCGCCAGCCACAATGCCCGTGGGTACAGCAATGATAGAATAGCCGAGGAGCATTACGACCATAGAGATGAATTGGCCTGTGGCGGTGACTGGTGCGATGTCGCCATAGCCGACGGTGGTGATGGTGACTACAGCCCAGTAGACCCCTCTGGGGATGCTGGAAATGGCGGGGTTGGAATTGCCCTCAATGCCGTACATTGTGGCTCCAAGAATGACGGCCATGATGAATACAAACATCATGAATATGAGGATTTTCACCGCACTGCGACGAAGAGAGTTGAGCAGAAAACGGCTTTCGTCGAGGAAGCGGGTCATTTTGAAGATTCGGAAAATACGCAGCATACGCATCATGCGGAGCACCGAGAGGGTGGAAGCTGCAGGGAAGAAGAGGCTGAGATAGGCGGGCAGGATGGAGAGAAAGTCAATAATGCCATAGAAGGAAAAAACATATTTCCAGGGCTTTTGGAGACAATAGATGCGGAGGTAGTATTCGAAAGTGAAGAGAATGGTGAATCCCCAACCGAGCACCCTCATGGTGATGGCGAACCAGTGGGAAGTGTCGGTCATACTTTCGAAAATGATAACCAAGATGTTGAGAGCGATGCAGACGAGCAACCAGATGTCGAATTTCTTTCCGGCAGGGGTATCGGATTTGAAGATGATAGTATAGATTTGCTGCTTGGAGAGGGATCGGTAGCGTTTGGGGAGGAGGACAGTGAAGAGGGCTCGATGGAGGATGTCGCCGATGAAATTGACAATTTTGATAAAAATGTCCTTATAAGGAATATTGGCAATCCATTGCTCCAGTTGTTTTAAGAGCTTTTTCAGTAGCTGAACGATTTGTTTCATATTGAACAAGGAAACTGAGAATTATGATGAGGAATTAATTGTCGAACGATTGTTTGCGGATAATCAGAGTTGAACAACGATCGGGTGAGAGAGAAAGAGAGACTCGCTGGATGTCCTCTGGGGTGATAGTGCGGTAGTTGTCGGGCTCGGAGTTGACCAAATCGGGGGATTCAATCATCTCGAAATAACAGAGGCTCAAAGCCCGGTCGCTGGCCTTGTATTGAGAGAAAAGAAAGTTGTTTTCGAATTTATTGGCAACTTTTTGGATTTCGTGGGCAGAGACGGGTTCCTGCTGGAGACGTAATAGCTCTTGATTGACGGCATTTTCGGCCATATGAGGGTCGATGCCACTACAAAGCTTGCCACTAACGACGAAGAGACCTTGGTCGAGGTCACCGGTAATGTAGGCGTTGATTTCGGTGAAGAGATGTTCCTGTTGAACAAGCCTTTGGTAGAGACGAGAGGAGTGGCCGTTGCTGAGAATGTCGCTGACCATATCGTAGGTGTAGTAGAGGGGAGACCATCGGTTGCACATGTGCCAAGCCATATAGAGGGCATCGTTGGGGACGTTGCAGACAACCTCTTTGCGGCGCGGGGCGGTTTGTTCGGGCTCGGAAGGATAATGGCGTTGAGGGACGGGGAGAAGCAAAGTGGGGGAGGAGGGGAGAATGGAGCCAAATAGTTTTTCTACCCACAGGAGCGTTTGTTCGGGATTGAAGTTGCCGGCAATAGAGAGGATGGCATTGTCGGGCCGATAGAAGCGATTGAAGAACTGCTGCACATCCATCAGGGTGGCGTTTTGCACATGTTTGATATCGGCACCGATAGTACACCAGCGGTAGGGGTGGACCCTATAGCAGAGAGGCCGGAGCAACAGCCATACATTGCCGTAAGGACGGTTCATGTAGCGTTGGTTGAACTCTTCGGTCACCACACGTTTCTGAACATCAAGCACATTCCACTGGTTGTCAATGATGTCCCAATTGCCGCGTAAGCGGTCGGATTCGAGAGCCAGAGCCTGTTCGAGATACTGTGCGGGGACAGTGAGGTAGTAGTTGGTGTAATCGTTGTTTGTGAAGGCGTTGTTGTCGCCCCCCATGCTGTCTACAACCCTGTCGTAGTCAGGATATTGTTTGGTTCCGCCGAACATAAGATGTTCGAATAGGTGAGCGAACCCTGTAAGGTCAGGGCTTTCGTCGCGGGCACCTACACAGTAAAGCAGGTTGACAGTGACAAGAGGCGTGGTGTTGTCGCAATGCAAAAGCACGCGTAATCCGTTATTTAATATGTGTTTAGAGTAATGTATCATGATAGATTCACAATTCACCTTAAACGGCACAACGTTCATAACGGATAGGTGTTTGAAATATTGCACGTAGAATGATAAAAAAAATGTATATATAAAAAAAAAGTTGTATTTTTGCAATTGAATAGTAAGTGTGGCCAGTAGTCCGAAATGGATGTGACTGACCTTGGCTTCGCCGTGTTAGACAATTAATTAATGGCGCGAGGGATTGAGTGAGAAGAGTGATGTAACGCGCCTAACATAGTATAGTTATAATGAAAATTTCAGTGGCAGGAACAGGTTATGTTGGATTAAGCATAGCAACTTTGCTAGCCCAGCATAATGATGTTACAGCAGTTGACATAGTGCAGGACCGAGTGGATATGGTGAATCGACGTTGCTCCCCCATCCAGGATGAGTATATAGAGCGTTTTTTTGCAGAGGATAAAGCATTGAAGGAGGGAGCAGGTGCACCGGGTAACGGTTTAATGTTGAAAAGTCCATTGCAGCTGGGGGCAACAACCGATTGGAAGAACGGATATAAGGACGCGTCGTTTGTGGTGATAGCAGCCCCAACCAATTATGACAGTGTGAAGAATTTCTTCGACACCACCGCGGTGGAGGATGTGATAGAGAAAGTGCTGGAGGTTAATCCCCGGGCGGTGATGGTTATCAAGAGCACCATCCCTGTGGGGTATACAGAAAGTGTGAGAGAAAAATTCAGACGTGGGGAGCAATTACCGAACATAATCTTTGCACCAGAGTTTTTGAGAGAGTCCAAGGCTCTGTATGACAATCTTTATCCGTCGAGGATAATTGTTGGTTATGCCTATGATGAAAGCCATTTAGAAGAAGCTGCCCACACATTTGCCAACCTCATCAAGGAAGGTGCCATAGAGGAAGATGTGAAAATCCTATATATGGGGCCGACAGAGGCGGAGGCGGTGAAGTTGTTTGCCAACACATATTTGGCACTGAGGGTGAGTTTCTTTAACGAACTGGATACATACGCGGAGCTGAAAGGATTAGATACACAGAAGATAATAGAGGGTGTATGCCTTGACCCACGTATCGGCACCCACTATAACAATCCTTCGTTTGGATATGGAGGGTATTGTCTGCCCAAAGATACCAAGCAGCTGTTGGCCAACTATGCCGACGTTCCCCAGGAGCTGATTCGTGCTATTGTGGACAGCAATAAAACCCGAAAAGACTTCATTGCTGACCAGGTGTTGAAAAAGGCAGGCTATTACACATACTACAGCCATAATAACAACTGGGACCAGTCCCAGGAGCGTGAATGCGTGATAGGAGTTTATCGTCTTACGATGAAAAGCAACAGCGACAATTTCAGGCAGTCGAGCATTCAGGGAGTGATGAAACGTATCAAAGCCAAAGGGGCGACGGTGATAATCTATGAACCGACACTGGAGGATGGAAGTACTTTCTTCGGTAGTAGAGTGGTGAATGACCTGCAGGAATTCAAACAACAGTCTCAAGCCATAATAGCTAACCGATACGACAGTTGTCTGGATGATGTGAAAGAAAAAGTGTATACCCGCGATATTTTTAAGCGTGACTGATAGTTTGATAGCTAAAGACAACGGGAGTAAGATTGAAAAGCCAGCCATGTTGAAATGGTTTGTCTTTCGGTGCCCGTTTGGTAAAGAGATAGCGCTGCGAGGGAATATACAATCGTTATTCGGAGTAGAGTGTTTCATCCCGATAGAGAAAGTACGGCAGCGGGACAAGCATGGACGATTTGTGTGGAAGGAGCGATGTGCATTGACGGGATACCTGTTTGTTCACACAGAAAAAGAGATGTTTGTGCAGATACCGCGCAGAATCCTTGCGGTACATCCGATGCTTCATATGACGGAAGGACTATTGCACCCGGTGGTGGTACCCGACAGTGATATGGCAAGTTTTATCCGAGTGTCGGGTAACAAAGAGGAAAAGGTGGTATACTTGGATCCCGCGAAGCTGAATTTCAAGAAAGGAGACAAGGTAAGGGTAATAGGTGGACCGTTTGTAGGAGTGGAGGGCATATTTATGCAGATTGGAGGGAAACATGAGAAGCGGGTCATTATTCAGTTGGAAAAGCTAATTGCCGTTGCGACTGCTGCTATACCAGCCTCAATGGTAGAGAAGATAGGTGGTGCTGAATAAACATGTATTCAAAGAGATGGATCCATTGGTTAGTATTATTATTCCGGTCTACAATGCTTCCAGGTATGTGGAGCAATCGGTGTATTCCGCGATAAATCAAACTTACCGGAATATTGAGGTAATAGCTGTGGATGACGGAAGTACGGATAATTCATACGAACTGCTCAAGACCATCAAAGATACACGGCTAAAGGTTTTCAAACAGCTAAATCAAGGGGCCTGTGTTGCACGAAATCGCGGCATTCAGGAATCCACAGGAGAATATGTGAAATTTCTGGATGCAGATGACTATCTTTATCCGGATGCCATAGAGAGACAGGTAGAGCAGTCGAGTGACCTGGCAAAGAATGAAGAAGTATTCGGAGATTTTGATTTCGTAGATAAGGACGGAGCGGTTTTTTGTCATAATACCGTTGAGGATTATGATATGTTGGAAAACAATCAAGATTATTGGGTATACACTTATTGGGACATACATACGTCAACTCCTTTGCATAGACGTGAAAATATTGTGGCCGTTGGTGGTTTTGATATTTATCTGAGTAATTGTCAGGAGACGCATTTGCATCTCAAGTTATCTTTATCAGGAATCAGATTTGTATATCATCCCTGTATAGTTAGTGCCTATCGTTCTTATGTATCTCCAGACAGAATAACGTACAAAAGGGTGAATGGTATTCCTTCATTGGGCGAGAAAGTGAATGCAATGGAAACAGTTCTGAGCAAGGTTCAGCAAAAATACGGAAAAGAAGCGAATAGATTCACTACACTTTTGTCCCAAAGATATTTTACACTTGCTGATGTGTACTTCCAAGCTGGAATGATTCCGGAAGGCCGTTATTGCCTGGATCATTCACAATCCATCCCTCACCTTGAGAAGCATCCAAGATATAGAGGAAGTAGCCATCTTGCAAAGATGTACACTATAATGGGTAGGATTATTGGATATCGTTCCACCACACATGTAATGAATTCTTTCTCGAAAATGCTGGGTTTAGAAAAACGTGAGGGCAAAAAGAGTGCATTGCTTTTTGGCGATACAAGGAATTGAAAGAAAAAAAGCATTGGTTGAGTTATTGTTTAGGTCGAGATAGTTTATTTTGAGATGGATTCTCGATTTGAAATGTTAGGTATTTATTTTTAAGCTCCAACTGCAAAAGAAAGAGTGTAAGAGTATAGTGAAAACATGCACATACGATGAGGAAGCAATCCCGAACTCGTTATTATTAAGGATATGAAAGTCAGTTTTATTGTAGGGGTATATAATACATCAAAATATGTGGAGAGATTTATCCGCAGTTTGGCGGAGCAAACCCTCGAAGATATAGAGATAGTGGTAATAGACGATGGATCGCAGGATGACAGTATTGAGATAATAAAACGTGTGATAAAAGAGTACCCCTCACGAGAAAAACGATTGAGTATTTATACAAATAAAACGAATAAAGGGATATCGGAAGGTCGTCGTCAAGGCTTTAGCAATTCAAGTGGGGATTATATCATCTTTGTTGACAGTGATGATTTCGTTGATGTTCGAATGGCAGAGGTGCTATATAATAAAGCAGTTGAAACTGGTGCTGATACGGTATTGTGTGACTTCTATCGATATTATGATGGCAATGCACGGCATAATACGATTGTGCCAAATGGACTTATCAATGACGGGGATAATATCAAAAGTGATATAATAAATCGAGATGTTCCACCCTTTATTTGGTGTAGGATAATAAACCGTAGAGTAATTGAGGATCACGATTTCATATGGCCAAAAGGGAATCTTGGAGATGATACAGTAATAGGAGGTGAATCTATTTATTATTCACGCAAGATAGCCTACGTAAATGAGCCTCTTTATTATTACAGATATAATCCAACTTCGGTCTCTCATAATACGAATGAGGCACAGTGCTTGAAGAACTATAACAATTTCAAAATAAATGTAGAAATCTTTATCGGGTTTCTAGAGAAGGAGGGTGTTGCGGATAAATATAGCAGAGGAGTTCTTATAAATAAATTAAGGACAAAAAATAGATTACTTCCTCTTACCAAAGAGGCAAAATATAGGAAGGCCTGGTGGGATACTTTTCCTGAGATAAATAGGATACTTTTGTTCGGGAATAAACAATACAGGACATCGTATAAGGAATGGATATGGGTGGCAGCGATTCTTTTTGGATTGTATCCTCGATGTAAAAAGAAATTATTGACGAATCGATTGTGTCCAGGAGAAATATGGATGTAAATCGAATAATGGAGATTGTTTTATGAGGCTATTTGTTTGTGGAGATATAATGCCAGGGGGCATTTTACCCTATCAGGAGAAATATATTGATGAAACACTCAAGAATGAGATGATTCAATATGATTTTCGTATAGGAACATTGGAGAGTGCTATTGGAGAGGGGTACGAGTTTGACGAAGTAAAAATGAAGGGGAGGGCCAATATAATATATGCCCGGAATGAGGATATGATTCGATTGAAGGAGATGGGGTTTGACGTGGTATCTTTGGCTAATAATCATATATGTGATTTGGGAGATGGAGGGCTCGAAAATACGATAGCTCAATTAAAACAGTTGGGGATACAATATTGTGGAGCTGGGATGAATATTGAAGAGGCATCCCGACCAGCAGTCGTTTCCAAAGATGGGATAACGGTTGCTTTTCTCGCATATTGCATATATGACAGTCCTTGGCTTGGATATGTCAAAATGGCGGGGGAGAACACTCCGGGTGTATGTCCTCTTGAGATAACAAAAGTGATAGACGATATCAGGCGGGCTAAAAGCAAATATGATAAGGTCGTGGTGCTACCGCACTGGGGCAAAGAGTATAGTTATGTCCCATTACCAGAAACCATCGAAATGACCAAACAGATGATAGCAGCAGGAGCCGATGCAGTTATGGCAAGTCATCCGCATATTATCCAGCCGTTGGTAGTTAAAGAAGGAGCACCGGTATGCTATAGTATGGGCAATTTCCTTTTTCCGGACTTTTACATGGTACCCCCTCGTCCAGTCTGGTATCCCAATAGATCGGAAGACCTCTCCCACATACCCGAAGTAGAGAGTTATATTTTCCCAGTAGAAAGGCCTGTCCTAAGAAGATGGGAGCCATTTTCCCGTTATGGCAGAGCTGTAGAGCTGACAATTGAAGGAAGCAAGATCACGGCAAAGTCAATAATCACACATCTTTCACTTGATAATATAGTTTCACATGGAGAGCTTGAATTTAGTATGCGATATCACCTGTGGAAAGAATCTTTCAAGATTAATAGTAACTTGTTCAAGACAATGCTGATGGGGCTGCGGAAAGCGAAAAAAAAAGCTTGTTTCCAAATAAAATAATTTGATTACCATAAAAATAGCTTCGTTCTTATGCCATTCTCTTCTGATACCCGATCTACGATGATGTCTCGAATCACCAAGGTGTATCGTTTTGTTTTCTCATGGATATATGTGCGCCCATCTGAGATAGTATCTTTAATACGAGACAAGAGGTTATATAGTCATGCAACCTATTATCCCGAATTAAAAGAAAAGGTGAAACCGGCCTGGAGGATATTTTTAGAACAGTTTGGGCAAATCATGAAATATGGAAGGTTTAACCGTTTTTATTTTCTATATGGATTTGATACAAAGTCCAAACAAGAACAGAAAGAATATGTACATTCTTTCCCCTTCCAATTGCGAAGGGGTGATTTGAACCTACCGATGTATCATGATTACACATGTATACTACGTGATAAATTAGTTTTTTCGTTATTTGCCGACGGCATAGGAATAAAAACAGCACAGATATTGTATTATACATTCAACGGAGAGCTATTTGATTATCAGACGAAGGAAGTATGTGGTTTGGATTCGCTGCTTTCATCTGGGAAGAAAAGGTTTTTCTGTAAACCATTAGATGGAGAAGAGGGCAAGGATATTTTTATTTTGGAGATAAGAGATGGTCAGTGCTATATAGATAATGAGGCGGTTGAAAAGGAACAGGTTCAATCTACATTGATGGGCAAAAGGTATCTGATTCAGGATTTCGTCAGTCAGCATGAGGAGATGAGACGTCTTCATCCACAATCTGTTAACACAATTCGACTCGTGACAGCGCGGAGTCTTAAAGATGGAGTAATACATATTTTACCGTCGATACAGAGGATAGGAACAGGAGATAGTACTACAGATAACACCTCCAAAGGAGGAGTGGCTGTGGGCATTAATTTGGATACTGGATATCTCAAGCAATATGGCTTTTATAAACCTGATTATGGATTGAGGATAGAAGTTCACCCCGATAGCCACATTGTTTTTTCAGATTTTCAGATACCCAACTTTGAGGAGGTGAAAAAGCAAGCCCTGTTTTTCCATTCGATGTTGCCACAGATCCATTCAATTGGTTGGGATATTGCTGTCGGTCCGGATGGGCCTGTCTTTATAGAGGGTAACGATAATTGGGAAATAAATGGACCTCAAGCCTGTAATGGAGGAATGATGAAGTATTTTAAAGAATACTTTTTCGATTAGCTTCTTATTATGGAGATCGTCCAAACTGAATCGTTGCAAGAGGTATATTCATCTACGTATGGATATGTCTACCACAGAAGGTGTAATGGTCAAGGACGGCAGAAACAACATAAGGTGAGTTCTATTTGTTTTCATTGTCGCGTCCCTTCGGGACGCTATGAGTGAGTATATTCTGTCACCGCACTGCGCTACGCTTGTACGGTGTTATTGATATTCAGCCTCTTCGAGGCTGTAAAAAACAGTCTTATATAAACTAGAGACATATATTATAGGTGATTATTAATAATCGTTGTTTTGAGTGTTGCCCATGCAGGGCGTATTTGTAATGTGCTGTTTTTTCTGTAGGCGATGCCTACAGCTATATCAGAGTCTGCCCTTATTGGGCAATTTAAAGTAAGTAGATTGTTTTTCTTATATCGAGTACTACAGATGAATCTAAAACGTAAATATCAGCATTTTCAAGAGGTGGCGCAGTTTGCCAAGCAATATCCGAAAGAGCAGAGAAAGTTTGTTTTTAAAGATTATCTTTCCTTGTTTGAGAAGAAAGGTCTCACATTCGATGAGTATAGGGATTTCGAGTTTGAACGCCAGAATGCCGATTTTAGACACTCTTTCCTGGGTTTTAATGAACAGCGTTATTATCTTGATTATTTAAACCCCAAGAAATATTATATTCTTTCGCGAAACAAGTTCTTGGCACATTGGATGCTGGAGCGAGTTGGTGTACGTTTTGCAGAGCTATATGCCTATTATTCGCCCGAGGGAGTCATTACTACAGAGCCTGATATAGCACAAGACCTCTCCTCACTCATGGACATTTTTCGGCGCAAAGGAGTGAATAGCTGCGCGATTAAATCAACAGAGGGATCCCATGGCGAGGGAGTTACAGTAGTGAATAGTATCGAATATGGGGATTCCGATTGTATGTTGGAGTTTTATAATGGGGAGCGAGCTGCACTTTCTTCGATATTGGGTAGAGAACCTTTGATTTTCGAGAAAGTGGTAAAGCAGACCAAGCAAATGTCTGCATTCAATGAGACCTCGGTAAACACTATTCGCTTTATGACCACGTTGATGCCCAGTGGTGATGCCAAAATAATTGCTATCTGGTTTAAAATGGGGCGGAAGGGAAGTTGTGTGGACAATGCCGGAAATGGAGGTAATATTGATGGTTGTGTGGATATAGCCACGGGAGAATTGAAATATGCTGTGCAGTTTGATGGCTGGCGTCAATTGAAACCTGTTGAGTGTCATCCTGATAGTGGTACACAGATTAATGGGGTGAGAATAGACAATTGGGAGGCAATTAAAGCCGAGGTGATAAAGTATCAACAAGCTTTCCCTTTCTGTAAAGCAGCAGGGTGGGATATAGCAATAACAGACGATGGGCCAGTGGTGATAGAAGTGAATGACATGTGGGACACAACAGGGCAACTATTCATTCACCATGGATGGCGAGATGGAGTTAGAGATTGTTTCTTCCAATGGAGGAAGACTGGAGCTGAATACATTATGTCCCGGGATTTAAATGTTTTAAGTACAGGACGATTAAAGAAAATTGCTGCATATGAATAGTATAAGGTTGTTCTTCTCAGGCGATTTTTGTGCCAAACCTTCCACCTCAATTATTTCTGTGTCACAGGAACTTCGAGATCTTATAATGAGCTGTGACCTTAAGATAGTTAATTTTGAAGTCCCTTTGAAACCTGATGTAGAGATGCCAACCCAACATGACGAGCGTTTTTATCAGCACGATGATACTCCGGATTTTTTAAGGTCTTTGGGTTTTAATCTCTTCTCGATAGCCACCAACCATACTTTCGACTGGGGTGAGGCTGGGTATCAAAAGACACGTAGCGTATTAGGAGATAGTGCATTCGGTGCAGGAACATACGATGAGGCTTATCAGGTGAAGGTATGTGACATAAAAGGGGTAAGAGTGGGATTCTTAGCACTATGCTATGCAGCATATAGGGGTGTTTTTGAAGATGTGAGGAAACATGACGGTTTGGGGTGTGCTTATATCAATGATTTGAAAGTGAATCATATCATTTTGGAGGCAAAACGTAATGTTGATTATCTTTTTGTTCTTCCACATGATGGGATTGAATATATAGATATACCCTTGCCGGACACCATGGCTCGTTATCGGGATTTGGTTGATTATGGAGCCGATGGGGTGATTGGAACACATCCTCATTGTCCTCAAGGCTGGGAAGAGTATAAAGGAAAGCCAATTTTCTATAGTTTGGGCAATTTCTTCTTCAATAGCAAAGATGATCCTTCGTATAGAGCATGGAACAGGCCACATTGGTATGAGGGTATTAGCGTAATGATGGAGCTGTCGGACAATGGCTGTTCCTATCAAGTGGTGAACACTCTGAACGAAGGGAATGTTGGACTATCGCTAGATTACTCTGAAGCACGCAAAGAGCACAACAAACGGATTTGTAATTATCTAAAAGATGATATAGCATATAACGATTACCTTGTATCATTATATGATGAATTGGCATACGGTCACATGATGCCAATGATTGATCGCACTTTTCACCCGTCAACATTGGCATTATGCACAAAAAGGCTCATAAAAGCTTGGATTCAACACTTTAAGAAAAAGGATTTCACGGATGACTATGTGCTACGAACATTTTTAAGAAATAGCACTCGCAATAAATTGTTGCTCAGAGCAATGGATTACAAAGCTGGCTCACAACTATAATTACACAATTATGGCATCAATTATAGGGAAACTGAATACAATGCTTATTCAATACCGGCAGAAAGCCTGGTATAATGAGGATATTGAAGATATTAAGAAAAAATTGTCACAATGTGAGGTGACTCCGCTTTCAGCTACGCAAAAGAAAGATGTAGTGAACTATTGGCGTAAACTTACAAACATGGAACCTCCAGTATACTGGCATGAATACTTCTATTCTCGCAATGGAGTGTTCTCATTGAACTATGTTCCGACATGCCTTTATCACTACAAAATACTATACCATCTCAATTTCAGACCATTCACTATGGCATATATTGACAAGTGCCTTTTTGATTGGTATTTTCCGGATGTGCTTCGCCCACAAACAGTTATTAGAAATATAAATGGCTATTTCTATAATGACAAGGTATCTATTTCGAAAGGTGAGGCACTGGAATTATGTAAGGATTTGGGTGATGTGGTAATCAAGCCATCACTTTTAGGTAAGTGGGGTCGTGGAGTGAAGTTATTCTCCACCACTGACGGTAAAACCGATGATGGTGAACCCGTATCGAATCTGCTCGAAGCCTACGAGTCGAATTATATTATTCAGCACAAAGTTGAACAGCATGAGAGACTTTCGATGTTGAATCCCACTTCACTTAATACTATCCGTGTTCTTTCCTTCCGGAAAGGGGATGAGGTGTTCATCTTATATGCAGTTGTCCGCATTGGCAGAGAGGGCAAGCGAGTTGACAATGAGTCGGCAGGAGGCATAAACGCAGACATTGACCTGACTACCGGTAGGATACGAGAATGTGCATACGGTACTCCAGAGGAGAAAAAAATCTTGAAAACGGATGTTGGAACGGTCCTCGATGGTTTTCAGTTGCCATCCATCCCCGAAGTGCTAAGCACAGTCAAGGAGCTACATAAGCGCCTGCCGTATTTCAATCTGGTGGGATGGGATTTCGGAATAGACAAGGAAGGACGTCCAGTGATGATTGAGTGGAACCGTGCTCCCGATTTGAGTCAGACAGCTCATGGACCCGCCTTTGGCGAAATGACAGAGGAAATAGTACGCTATGCACAGACTTTACCAGATACTTTTGAAATGAAAATAGCATCATCCAAATAGTAATCACTATGGATATTTTGGAATTGTACAGACGAAATAAAAGCAGCCGTAGGTTGATTAAGGGCGTGAAGAAGAACTATGCGCGTTTGCCGTATGACCGTTCGCTTACTGCCAATCAGGAAAAAGAGATAAAACAATACTTTCATGATCTGATAAAGGTTGATGTACCTGTCGACTGGCATCGCTATTTTTATCGCAGAACAGGTGTTTACTCAGTCAAATATATCCCCACGAGCCTATACTATAATGATATTATTGGCAGGGTAAACCAAATGAAGTTCGAAAGAGCTTATTCGGATAAGAATCTTACCGACTCGCTTCTCAGTGGTGTCAAGATGCCCGTTACAGTGGTAAAAAATATGAATGGCCATTATTATATTGATGGTAGGCTGGTCAGTAAGGCTGAAGCGCTTGAACGTTGCTGGGAGATTGATAATGTAATAATAAAGCCCTCTCTTGAGAAGCATGGTGATGGAGTTTGCAAATTTTCTTGCAAAGGAGGGGTGACTTCTCTTGATGGGAAAAAAATCGACCAGTTGTTTGAGAGCTACGGTCCCAACTTTATTGTCCAACAAGTTGTCCGTCAGCACAAAGATATGGGTACATTGAATCCATCGTCGGTTAATACAATTCGTATACTCACCTATCACTCAGTCGACGAGGTTTTGGTCCCCTATTCAGTAGTGCGTATTGGCAGGAAGGGTTATGACATCGACAATGAGACTGCAGGAGGAATTAGTACAAAGATAAATCCTGATGGTACATTGGGTAAATATGCTTATGGATCTCCAGGCAATGACATGATAGAGCTGACCGATACTGGAGTCCGTTTAGAGGGTTATCAAATTCCCTCTTTCGCACAGGCGGTAGAATTGGTGAAAAAACTTCATTTGCAGCTTCCTCACTTCGATTTGATTGGGTGGGACATCTGTATAGATGAACAAGGAGACCCAGTGCTGATTGAATGGAATGTGTGGCCAGAGTTGAGCCAGTCGGCCAACGGTCCAGCTTTTGGTGATTATACGGAGAGAATCCTAAAAGAGATATGGGATAGACCTAACACCCGATACTGTTAGTTTTATAGAATGTTATGAAAATATTATGATTGAGATAATCGGTGTAGGAGATATTATGCCCGGAGGGGTACTATCTGGAATTGAACAAGGCTATTGTTCCGATGATGTGTTGGAGATGCTTCGAGGTGGTGACATAAGGGTGGGAACTTTGGAGACAGCTGTTGGAAACGCCCCAACCTTTAGTGAAGAAAAGATGTCCCGTAAAAAGGATGTGATTTACACTCTGGACAATGATTTGCATAAACTCAAACAGTTGAATATCGATGTTGTTAGTCTTGCAAATAATCATTATTTTGATTTAGGCGATGAAGGAGCATTCCATGCAATCGAGAAGTTGGACGAGTTGGGGATAAAACATGTTGGAGCTGGCCATAACATAGAAGAGGCTTCGTCTCCGGTGGTACTGAATGTCAATGGCCAAAACATTGCCATTTTGGCTTTTTGCGAATCCAAGGAGGAACTAATAGGCTGGTGTCCTATTGCTGGTAAAGATAAACCCGGAGTTAATCCGTTGGATGAGGAATACACAATAGCCGAAATAGCGAAATACAAACAACAATATGATTACGTTGTTGTTTTGCCTCATTGGGGTAAGGAGGGGCAGACAATGCCAACCAATCACCAATATCGATTGGCTCAGAAAATGTGGGATGCTGGTGCTGACTTAATACTTGGAAGTCATACACATTGTGTCCAACCGGTATATCGAAAGAAAGGTAAAGCAGTCGTGTTCAGTATGGGCAACTTCTTTTTCCCGGACCGTTTGATTGCTCCTCCTCGTTCAACTTATTATCCGGAAGAACCGTTAGACTTGGATTCACTACCGATAACGGATAGGTATCCTGTTGTCACAGAGATTACCTTGAAAAAATGGCAGAAAAAAGCGCGATATGGGGCTTTGGTATCATGCTGTATTGAAGGGGACAAGACAATTGTGAAGAATCATTTTGTTCACCTCACGAGTAGGAATGAACTGCAATTGTGGAAAGACAAATATCCTTTTCAAGGAGAGATAAACGTAGCATCAATGGCGTTGAGAAGTGGTTGTTTTCCACAGCTATATCTCGTTCAGGAGTTGAAGAATAACACCAAGAAGATTATAAAAACAATACTTAGGAGCTTTAAAGGAAACAACAAATAATGCGAATAATATAATAAAACATAATGGTTAATGGTTAACCGTTGATTTTCCATTTGTTTGATAATTCCCGATTCTCGATTATTAGAACCCAACATATAGGGTATTTTTTTTTATCGCGGCTAGTCTCTCTAAGGACGCATTTGTTTGTGTCAGGAAATTTCCGTATATGATTCTAGTCTTGAACGGTGTTATTCATATCTTACCCCTGTTGTGTATTGGGAGTGAAAATTCTCAAATATTTGTTGAAAAAAAATCTTAATAAGTCAAAAATATTACTTATCTTTGCAAGAATTAATGTGGGGTTATTCCCCCAATGGTTTTTATGTATATTGCTGAGGTACTGAATGATATAGTATTCTTGGCAACGTTGTTATTATTTAAAGGTGATTTTTCTAACAGTTAGACTGAAATAAATAAACTATAAATTGTTTTTTTATTTTTTGAGTCAGTTTATTGAATATTTGATTATTAAATATGTTTAAACGTTTTCGAGTCTGCTTTATATTGATATTGTTTATCTCTGCATTTGTGTCGTGTAGGTCAATTCACGATGTTGCCTATATCAGCGATGCAGAACGCGATAGTGCCCAACGCATTCTGACCACATACACCAATACCATCCATCCCGGCGACCAGTTATATATTTTTGTCAATAGTCTTAATCCGCAAAGTGTGGCCCCGTTCAATCAAGAGATGCATAGTGTAGTAGCAGAGGCTAATAGAATGGCAAACATAAGAGGCGAGGGTTCAAAACCACAAACTGCATCCATCTTTGACCAAAGGCATGTTGGACAAGTACCTGGTTACATGGTGGACGAAGCAGGAACCATCATATTTCCGCTATTGGGGAAGTTGCATGTTGAAGGAATCACGCAAGACTCGTTATCTCACCTGATTCAGCAGCGGCTGATAACAGGTGATTATGTATATGACCCAGTTGTCACAGTTAATTCGATGAATTTTAGGGTAACGGTAATCGGAGAAGTGCGTAGACCTCGGGAATTGCATATCACGGGTGACCGACTGACTATTCTTGAAGCCCTCGCCATGTGCGGTGACATTGCAGATTCAGGTAGGCGGGACAATGTGTTGGTCTTGCGAGAAGTGAATGGTGACGTGATACCCTTGGAAGTGGATTTGACTAAAAAGACACTTTTCGATTCGGAGTGCTACTACCTACAACAGAACGATTTGGTCTATGTGGAACCTAATGAGATGAAAAAACGTAGATCCAATTATGACCAGAATTTAAGAGCGGATATAATATCATATGTCCATTTTGGAACATCAATTGTACGAATGGGTTATGTTACCTTTCGTAGATATATCATGGATAGAAGAGGTTTATTCCATTGATTTTTCTAATATGCTTTTGTAATATAAATATCGGATGATAAAAGTCCTTACATTTGGAGTTTATGATATGCTACATATTGGGCATATCTTATTATTCAAACATGCCAAAGAGTTGTTTGAAGAACAAGATTGTAAACTTATTGTAGCAGTGCAGGATGGAGATTGTATTCTGAAGTATAAACCAGACACCAAGATGGTTTATACTACCGAGGAACGGCTATATATGGTAAGCGCGATACGCTACGTAGATGAGGTGTTGGTCTACAAGGATGTAGATAGGGATATTCAAAATATTGATTTCGACGTTCTTGCCAAAGGACCTGACCAAGAACATGAAGGTTTTCAGCGGGCAGTGGCATGGTGTGAAGCGAATGGGAAAAGGGTTGTCACTATTCCCCGTACAGAGGGTATTTCTTCAACGATGTTGAGAGAATATAGCAAATTTTGACAAGAAGATATGTCTAATACAAATCAAAATATTAAGCAAAAGGCTGCCTCAAGTATGGTATGGACTGCATTGCAGAAATACTCTACTATGGGGATACAGTTCTTTTCAGGGATTATATTAGCTCGTTTGCTCTCTCCATACGATTATGGTTGTATTGGAATGTTGTCAATATTCATGGTGTTGGCAGAGACATTTATTGATAGTGGTTTTGGGGCAGCATTGATACAAAAGAAACAGCCTACCCAAGAGGATTATTCAACTATTTTTTGGTGGAATATTGGGATGGCTACTTTTATGTATATTTTGTTGTTCTTTACAGCACCGCTGGTTGCTAATTTTTATAATATTCCGTTATTGAGTTCGGTGTTGCGGGTGCAGGGAATCATATTGTTCATCTATGCCTTTAATATTGTTCAACGCAATCAGCTAAAAAAGAAGTTGAATTTCAAAGTCCTGTCCATTGTTACTATAAGTACTTCACTCACTGCATTTGTGGTGACAGTATTTCTTGCGTATAAGGGGTTCGGTGTCTGGGCGCTTGTGGTGCAACAGATTGTAGTTGCCGCCATTCCTGCTATTGTTTTTTGGTTTTTTATTAAGTGGAGACCAATATTTGTTTTTTCAAAGAAATCGTTTAAAGAGTTGTTCAGTTTCGGTTTTTATATGTTCTTATCCCATTTGATAAATACGTTTTCAATGCATCTGCAAGGCCTTTTGATTGGCAAGGTATATAATGCATCCACTATGGGCTATTATTCCAAGGCACATGGAACTGAGAAGCTTGCTTCGTATAGCATTTCTTCTGTTATGACGCAAGTCACCTACCCGTTGTATGCCGCTGTACAAGATAAGAAAGCAGTGATGATAAGTATGATAAGAAGAATGATTATGACTTTGTCATTTTTCTCCTTTCCAATGATGTTTATTTTAATCCTACTTGCCGAACCGATATTTGTTTTGTTATATTCTGATAAATGGATTAATAGTGTCCCCTACTTTCAGGCTTTGTGTTTAGCGGGTCTGCCCAATTGCTTACAGTCTGTCAACATGCAGTCTATCTCTGCAATTGGAAAAAGTAAAATAATGTTCAAATGGACAATTATTAAACGGGCTGTCGGAATTAGTGCTGTAGTAATTGGTTTAGCATTATTTGGAATGAAAGGTTTATTGGGTGGCTTATTTATCAATAGCTGGTTTGCCTATTTTGTCCATGTGGGTTTAGTCTCAAAGCATGTGGGTTATAATTGGAAGGATCAACTAAAGGATCTTATGCCTGTGGCCATTGTTTCTTTAATAGCAGCCATAGTAAGTTTCTTATCAGGTTATTTTCTAAATTGGGGGATGTATCAGAAAGGGGCATTAGTCCTTGTAGTTTATTTAATAATCTATGTTGGGTGGTCATTAGCGTTCAAGCCAGAGGCGTATACGTACTCTTTATCCATCATTCCATCTAAGTTTAGATTCTGGGAAAAGAAAGTAAATCAAGATAAATAAAGTATAAGATATGAAAATTACAATTGTAGGATGCGGTAATGCAGGATTGATACATGCCGCAAAAATATATGAAAAGGGTGACAACGATGTCTGTATTCTTAAGACATCACAAACAAATAGCGAGTATTTTGATAAAATTGTCTCAGAAGGTGGTTATCGGGTACATGACTTGACTGATCGTGGAAAGGATTTCTTCGTTGAGCCATCTTTGATTACGAGAGATGCTGAGGCGGCAATGAGGTTTGCCGATATAGTACTGATTATGACAACAACCTTGCAACATGAGTCGGTTGCTAAGTTATTGGCTCCTTATATTCGGGATGGGCAGATAATAGCGATGTGTCCGGGCTATATGGGTAGTTTGATTTTTAAAAAGTACTCTAATGCACAGGCTGTTTATTGTGAGTGGGAGACAACTGCATACAATGGTCGAATCGTTGACAATGATTATGTAAAGATAACCTTTTATAATCCAAGAAATGCTATATCGGTATTGCCAGTTGACAAAAGCCAATTTGTTTTGGAGAAGTTCTCTCAGCTGTTCGACAATACCCATTATTTGCGTAAAAACATTCTGGAGTCTGCATTGCATAATCCCAATATGATAGTGCATACAATTGGAATGACCTTCTCGGCCTCGCGTATTGAATATAGTAAGGGTGAATTCTGGATGTATAGGGAGGCATTTACCGATTCAATTGTAAGAGTCATTAATGCATTTGACAAACAGAAAAATGAAGTTCTGAAGGCATATGGTTGTGAACCATTAGATTATTTCGAGGCTGCAAAATGGAGGAATGAGGAGGATTTAACGGTTGATGCCATGACCTCATTCCGCTCATTTGCCGATTCATCAAATAAGGGTCCTTCATTTCTCCGCCACCGATACCTGTTAGAAGATGTCCCGATGGGATTGGGACTTTTTGTTTCGTTGGGGCGTGTGGCGAGAGTTGATACTTCTATTGCTGAGTCCATTATGACGTTAGGAGGAGCTTTGTTGAATGAGGATTTTAAAGGTCAAGCTCGTAGCATACAGTATCTATTAGGAAGAGAAAAAGTCTCCATTGATGATGTTATAAGTGCTATTTCTATTTAACAAACAATGTAAGGGTGAAATAAGTGTAAAAATATTTTTTTTGGAGGGTATATATTATTACAATTTGGGTCTCTTTTTATCAACATTATACTTTTCATTATGATAAAGATATATTGTCCATCAAACAATATTCCGGAGCGCCGATATTCCATAGAAGTGTTGTTTAACTATCTGATGGGATGTAATGTGTCTGAAGATTCAATCTGCTTTAGAGATGATGTAGATGACTATATAGTCAAAGTTGGAGAAAAACAAATGGTGATAGAAGATCACTTTTTCTCTAAATACCCGGAGCCTCTTTCATACATGAAAGAATCATTCCTTCCCAAAGAACTTACCTTTCTTCATGCGAAAGGGGAAACAATTCCTATTATCTATGGTGTTGATAAATATATTGAAACAGATGATGATATTACCATAGGGCTGGATATTTTTGCATCTACTTTTTTCATGTTGACTCGATGGGAGGAATCCATATATGGAAGAGATCAGAAGGGGGATTGTAATGAGGATTTATTGTTTGGCGTTGTACATGGTATATATAAGAGACCTGTTGTCAATGAATATGAGTTTTTTTTGAGAGGTATCTTGTCTAGATGGGGGGTGAAGATGCAGGATAGGGAATATAAGGTGGTTATGACTCATGATGTTGATGGTTTAGTTACGCCTACCTGGTCAGGAATAATCAGAAGTCTCCTGTTTCAGATGAAGACGGGTTGCCATCAACGGTTATCATGGCAACAAAAAATCGCTTACAGGAGGGCGTTTCCTGATGCCTACAGCCAGATAGCTGTTTATTTAAAATTATGTGAGCAATACAATATACCGGAATGGTTTTTCTTCAAAGTATGTGCTCCTAAAGAAAAGGAGTCGACATACAGCTATAATGATATGCGGGTGAAAGATGTTGTTGAAAGGCTGAAATATTTGAATAATAATAATAATCAGATACTACTAGGATTCCACCCATCCCAAAGCACAATAAATAATTATGAGCAATGGAAATCGGAAAGCCATAGAATAAAGGAGCTTTTGGGTGGAGAACCATCGGTCGGACGAAACCATCATCTCTTATATAATCCCCAAATGTTAAGGTGGTGGGAAGAGTCCTTTTCTACAGAAGGTTGTTTTGATATAAGCAATTGTGTTTTTCACCGCCATCAGGGGTTTAGAAGTGGGATGGTAGTCGATTATCCTATCTTTGATTTTTATGAACGGAGGCAAATGCATTTGATGGAACATCCAAACCCTATAATGGATACTGCTATTAGGTTGTCTGCCAAGAATAATAATAATGAACTAATTGATTCAGAAGTCAAGGAGGTAATTGCTATGATGAAAAGATATAAAGGAGAGCTATTATTGACATGGCATATTTATATCAGAGAGAAAGAACTGATTATTAAATATATTAAACAAGCAGAAGAGATTGTACCATATGCAGTTAATTGTTGAACAAATTCTATTACTCATAACCATCAATATCGGCTATTGCAGTCTCTGAAGAGATGAAAAGTATGGTTTAGTTGTGTGATATTAAAGTGATTAACTTCGAGGTGCCGTTTATACCTGAAATGACAACACCGATACAAAAAAAGGAATGCTTTTTCCCAAATGATGATGTACCAGATATCTTAAGAAATTTGGGCTTTAATCTTTTTATTATTGCAAATAACCATAAAGAGGCGGGTTTAAGAGAAACCAAATCAGCATTGGGAAACGCTGCTTTTGGTGCCAGGACTTACGAGGAGGCAAATAACCCCCAAAGTAGTAGAGGTAAATGGCCTTAAAATTGGCTTCCGTGGCTTATCGTTTGCAGCATATACATGAGTATTTGATGATGTTTTAAAACGTAATGGTTTGGGATATGCTTATAATAATGATTTAAATTTCTGTTCAATAGCAAAGAAGACTATGATTACCGGGTTACTAATCGTCCGCATTGGTATGAAGGAATATGTGTTAAGTTAAACATTGAAGATGGCAAGGTATCTTGGGAGGTAGTGAATACAAAGAATGTAAACAATACGTGACTGGAGGTTGACTATGACAAGACAAGAGATAAACACAATAAAAAACTTATGTGTGTATCTCTTTGATTCGATGAAATACAATAAATACTTGGATGAATTATGTTGTGGTATGGGGGGTAAAAGAATCATCTATTGTTAGTCGCTATTTCCATCCTAAGTCGTTGAAAATATATGCAATATTGTTGATATGTTCTAGAATACGGAAGCTGAATAGCAGTCCTCAAAGTGATAATTCCGCTTTTCTATAGTTGCTTAGGAATGATGTAAGGTATCAGTTCTTTTGGTCGTTGAATCAATAATAAGTCGGTTTTTGATCGAATTTTAATTTTATTAATTCATACAATTGGTTTTATTAAATATTATTTATTAACTTTGAAATCTTGAGCAATTTTGTTTTTTAATATTCCATTTCATTATAGTTTTTAGTGTAAAGAAGATAATACTCGTTGTTGGTTGTGTTAATTCATTGTAGAAAAGTAAATTAAAAAATAAGATTATGGATAAACTAACATCTTGCATATTAAATCTTTCAAGTTATGCAGAGAAATTTTGCAATTTGATACATACTTTTTTTCGAAAGAAGAATCTTATGATGTCTTATAAATATAAGATGATCAATAATTTGCAAAAATTGAATACAATTCGAAAACTAACTAAGTCACAAAAAAAAGAGATTCAATCTTATTATAAAGGGTTAATTGGTAAGAAAGTATCGTTGTACAGTCATGAATACTTTTATTCTCGAACAGGAATTTTTTCTAAGAGATATGTACCAACAGATTTGTACTATAGTGAGTTGATTGCAAAGGCAAATAAAGCGAATGTACAAGTTGTATATTGTGATAAGAATGTTTTAGATGTGTTTCTGCCCAAGGATAAAGTCCCACATGTCTACCTGAAGAATATGAATGGGTATTTCTATTTTGAAGGGAATCCTGTTACGCAAACTGAGGCTATAAAACGTTGTTCTAATATAGGGGCGGTAATATTAAAACCCTCGATTTCATCACAAGGTAAAGGCATAAGAAAATTGGTACTAAAAGAAGGAGTTGATGAGCAAACAAACCAAACTATAGATCAGATTTTTGTGAAATATAAAAATGATTATACAATAGAGGAATGCATAATTCAGCATGAGCGTATGGCTGCTCTTAATCCCACATCGGTTAATACTATCAGGATACTTACATATAGGTCTGATTATGAGGTGTTGGTTGTTTATGCTGTGATAAGAATTGGTAGATTTGGTAGCTTGGTTGATAATCAAAGTGCAGGAGGAATTAGTGTTTCTATCGATAAAGAAGGAAAGTTAAACAAATATGCTATTGCTGGAGCCACTACAGATGGTGTGGAGAAAACAGATACGGGTGTAGTGTTAGATGGTTACGAAATACCATCATACTTTGAAGCCATTGAACTGGTAAAACAATTTCATACACATTTCCCATATTCAAAGATTTTAGGTTGGGATATTGCAATCAAAGAAAATGGTGATCCAATTCTATTGGAAGTTAATACAACACCTGGATTGAGCCAATCTGCTTTAGGTTCAGGTTTTGGTGAATATACCGACAAAATCATAAAAGAGTTGTGGGTAAGGCCTAATACAAAATTTAGATAGTTATATAAAGCAGATTGACTTTTTTTAAGCAATCATTATTTGTTTCACTTCATTCTTTTAAACAGAAGAGGAACAGGGATTGAAATAAATAAGAACGATTGCCCTCTTTTGTGTATTATTAAGAATAGATATCAATTTTGCTTTTTTTTGAAGCATATATAAACTGTAATTATATTAATAATGAATCCGATTAAAAGAATAGTTTGCCGTTTTCTTAAATCAAAAGAGATGCGGCATCGAAAGCTAAAGATAACTAGACAATTTAAGGATCTAAAAATTCGAAGACGTTTGTCAAAAGAACAAAAAAAGGAGGTTTTAGATTATTATAAAGGTTTGGTTGGTAGAAGAGTTTCGCTCCATTGTCATGAATATTTCTATTCGCGAACGGGTGTTTATAATAAAGAATATGTTCCTGCCAATTTTTATCATTGTGAATTGGTTCCAAGGGCAAATATTCATTCATTGGGGAATGCCTTAGGGGATAAGAATATGTGTGACTTCCTCTTTCCTGGAGAGAATGTAGTACATTCTATTATGAAAAGGATCAATGGTTATTATTATTATGAAGGTGCTCCGATTTCTCCAGAAGAGGCGGTTTCTCGTTTTCAGAATGTCGATAATGTAATTATAAAACCAGCAAACAAGTCTAAAGGAAGTGATGTACACCTTTTATCGGTGAAAAATGGTATTACTAATTACAAAGGTAAGACCGTCGAGCAGTTGTTCGCTAGTTACGGAAAAAATTTTTTAATACAGGAGAGAGTTAAACAGCATAAAGATATGGCGGCATTGAATCCAACTTCACTTAACACGTTGAGAGTGCTCTCATATCGTTCTGGAATGGAGATTCTGATAATTTACACAGTGGTAAGAATAGGCAAAAGCGGACAAGTGATAGATAATCAAAGCGCCGGTGGCATCAGTACATCTGTAGACAAGACTGGGAAACTGGGTAAATTTGCGTATGGAGGTTACACAGAAGATGATATTTTGAGGACAGACAGTGGAATAATACTTGACGGATATCAGATACCTTCATACGACAAGGTGAAAGATATGGTGAAACGTTTACACTTTAAATTGCCTTATTTTGATATTGTGGGTTGGGATATGGCTGTACAAGAGGATGGTAATCCTGTTTTAATAGAGTTTAATGTTAATCCAGGTCTTAGCCAATCTGCATTTCATTCAGGTATGGGAGAATATACTGAAAGGATTATAAGAGAACTATGGCCCAGACCTAACACATGGTTTCCTTGTTGATTGAAAAAAAAAGTTATGGGGTCGATTCAAGTATTAAAGAAACCGGATTGGGTAGCATGGGATACCATTCATGAAGTGGTATATAAAGCCCATGAACAAAATATTCGTAATGGAATAATAATGCGAAATCCCATGTTACCAGGCGAGAGCATTAAGGATAAAATCGGAAAGGATGGGGTAATGTTGGTGGCAATGGATGGACGAGATGTTGTTGGCACTGCCGCATTGATTCCAAGGACAGGTAATAGTTGGTATAATAAAGGCCAATATGCCTATCTGTGCTTTGATGCTGTATTACCACAATATGGGGGGGCTGGTATTTATCGTCAATTGTGCATGGAAAGGGAAAAGTTAGCATTGAGCAGAGGTATAGATAGACTTTATATTGACACTCATCAGAAGAATAAACGCACAATAGATATTGATATAAAAGGTGGCTTTAAAAAGGTCGCAGTAAAGCTTTGTGGGGATCATTTGAATGTAGTATTATTCAAATGGCTATCTGGCTGTCCTTATTCTTCAATGTTTTGCACACTGAAGTTTTTTATGAGTTTCATACGGATAAATATGTATAGATTGAAGAAGCTATTGATCCATACCTGACAAGATACATTCTTTCAATATCTGTAATAGGTAATCTTTGTTTAATGGTTGTAGAAACGTAGTGGGAGTTAATATGGTTGTGAAACAGAAATGATGTAAGTGTGTTTTCCTTGTTTTTGTAGGTAAATATAGTGTGAAGTGATTTTGTGAAGTAATAAAGTGATTGAAACGTAAAGAGTTAGAAGTACTAGAAAATATATTTGTATTGTAATCTTACCCCAAGGCAACCAGGAAAAGTATATTGATGATTTCGATGTCGAGATTATTGTAATAATGAGAAGTTTTGCTTTGCAGGGTAAAATGTAATAAGGTTTGAGACAACATGGGGATTCAGGGCATGAAATATTTGATTTTAGGAGTTAGTAATGCTGGGCTTTTTATAGCCCGTCAACTGAGAAAACAATGGCCTAATTGTATGATTTATGCGGTGGGTGATATTCAGGATATTGGCCGTTACTCTAATGTCATAGATCGCTTTTATGGAGCGCATTCTTCAGAAGAGATAATTGATTCTATAACTCATGCATACACAGACATGGGAAAGGGGGAGGTGAATGCATATATGTGTTCAAACCCTATGTTGGAACTCGTGGTATTAAAACATCCGGAAATTTTTGATTATCTTAAGTTCGATAATCCGGTTGAGGTGTATCAAAAACTAGTTGACAAGGTTCAAACTGAACAATTGTGCAGGAGTTTAAAGATAACAAGACCCGAAGAGTATTGCTTGACAGATATTTCTAATGGGGCAATCGCATTTCCTGTGGTAGTGAAGCCATTGGAAAAAAGATTAGCTATAGGAGCAAGTAAGTGTGCGTATCTTGCTGATCAAGACCATTTGGAATCTTATCTTGTGAAGATGGATTCTTTGGGTATTGATAGAAATTGCCTGGTTTGCCAACAGCTTGTTGAGGGTGATAATCGTTGGGAATATGGATATGGAGGTTATTTCATTAACGGAGAGGCCATTGTGGATATTTGTTTTCATCAGTTCAAGCAGGTTCCACAGGGATTATGTTGTTACAGCCGTGAAATGACTGATGCAGAATTGGCAGATAAAATAAAGATGCTAGTTAAGCCGCTACTTATAGATTTAAAGTATAATGGTTTTATTGAGTTTGATATAAAACAAGATGTTAATACCAAGGAACTGTATTTGTTGGATGTTAATCCCAGATCATGGAGATCTGTTGATATGTTAACAGTCAAGTTGAATGGTTCCACGGTGTTTTCACCTGTTGTTTGTGAAAAGAAGGCTGTGTGGCGGTACCGATACAGGGAGCTTTTTTCAAGAAAGAACAAAAGGAATGTATCGTACAAAGATTGTAAGACAATAACGGGAACGACGAATTTTGTTTGTCATAATACATTGTATGATAAAAATGATAGAGAGCCGATGAGACAACAAAATAAACAAGATTTGAAAGACTTGATTAAAAAAATTGTGAAATGAGGAATACGCTATCTCCAAGATTAATTAAAATGGCTAATGATGTGGCAAAAATACCATTGGCCAAGAAATTGATAAAGCCATTTTATTACCCATATAAAGAATATTTAAATAAAAGAAGAAATCGGGCATATAAGAAATATGCATTGGATACGTTGTCAACATTTGATCAATGCATGAAAGAAGTCGGTATTCCATATACGTTGCTTTTTGGCTCGATGTTAGGGGCAGTGAGAGAGAAGGGGTTTATCAAGCATGATTTGGATATAGATGTGGCAGTTTGGATTGAGGACTATACTGAATCTATACAAAAAGTGTTGGAGGCTCATGGCTTCAAATTAGATCATAAAGTGGAAATAGAAGATGGAAAGTTGGCAAGAGAGGAGACCTATGTACTCCATGATGTGTCAATTGATATATATTGTATCTTTCCTCCCATAGAAAAATATCCATTTGTAAGCAGCAAATGGAAACCAGTTGAGGGATGTGTTACTAAGGAAGAGAGTATGCAGAAATACGGCTATATTACAGGTAAAAGACTTGAAATGCCGATAAAAAAAGAGATAGTTTATGTACCATTTGAAGATTTGTCCTTACCGATTGTAAGAAATGCAGATGAAGTTTTAGCCTTCTATTATGGAGAAGAATATATGAATCCAAATCCTAGATGGACAGAGAGTGAATCTTATCCATATAGAAAGCCATGGGTAGACAAGAAAGCTATTTATACTAAATATTAATCATCAATGGTTAAGTATAATAAATACTTAAGTACGGTTGCCATTATTACTCTGTTTATTTTAGCCATTCTGAGTTTTATTGGTGGTTTGCAGAGTAGGGCTCTATGGGTTGTTGTTCCTAGTGCTTTTGTCTTATCATTTTTGGCTTTTCCCAAAAAAAACTTGAATAACGTATATTTCAAATATATGATATTCTTATATTTGTGGATAGCATTCACCTATATTTTTGCATTCAACCAGGAGGTTGCAGCAAGACAACTTAGAACAATTGTTGGCTGTTTCGTGTTTATCAGTACATATCTATTACTGACAAAAGAAGAAAAAAATATTCCTTGGCTATACTTGGTATACCTAGTTTATTATATTGGATTGTTGAATTTTGCAAATACAAACATTATTACGGAGGACTATGACTATACAGAAGATAGATTAGATATTCGAAACGGATTGGGGGCAAATACTTTTGCCTATTTCACGTTCTTTGCTACTTTTATTATATACATATTAGATGAGTGCTTTACAGATAAGCCGAGACTGAGAAAATTATTCCGTATATTATTCTTATTGACTCCGCTTTTGTCTTTTGTTATTGCTATTTTAACTGCCTCGAGACAGGTTTTTGTAATTCAGATACCTATCATCATTGGATTGTTATACATTAGATATCTTCGGGGTGCTTCATCTAATAGGAGGGTGATTTTCTTTATTGTTGCTTTTTTGGTCTTGATTGTATCTCTTAGTTCATTAGTGGATATTTATAGCGGAAGTATGTTACAGTCAAGGAATGAAAAAGATATAGCAGAAGATTCACGAATGCGATTGATGAGAAATGCAATAATGGTGGGTCTAGAACATCCAATTGTAGGTGTTGGACCGGGTAATTTTGCGAAATATTTAGGCCAATCGGCATTTTCTCATTGTACTTATACGGAGTTATTTGCAAATTCGGGTTTGCCAGCATTGTTATTTTTTATAGCATTATTATGGACATTTGTGGCCAGGCAATGGAGAAGATATAAAAGGACAAGGGATGGGAATTTTTTAGCATTTTGGCTCTTTGGAGTCTTTTATGTTATAGACAATTTTTTTTATGTTTATTATGCTGCACCATGGTTAATGGCCATCTTTTTCTTGGTAGCAATGCATAGTGAACAATATTATAAGAAGTATTATTCAAGAATTATTAAACTTCAGATATAGTTAACATTTATGAAGAAACACCTTGTTGTTTTAGATCATGAAAGGATGGTTCCACCCTTCATGATAAGTATTTTAACGTTTGCAACCAATCATTATGATCAGGTATATTATATCAATACCCATAAGCCAGATAATATCGGCTTGTTTGTTGATACACCTATAGAAATTTTTTATCCTGACAAATTATCTCGACTCAGAAACTCTGTTATTGCACTTTTCAGGTTTTTCTCTTTGGAAAATCTGAAACAGTGGGTTGACTGTGTAAAAAAAGAGGGATTCAATTACAAGTACATTAAAGGTTTATTAAAATATTTGGCTGCAGATGAAGTGTTGAGTAACGAGGCAAAAAAAATATTAAAACCACAAAAGGGAGCCTCAGTAGTTGTACTTGCTACATGGTTTGCTGCTGCGGCTCTTGCGGCAGCAGAACTGAAGAAGAAATACCCCGTAATTAAAGCAGTATCGCTGGCGCATTCATACGAGATTCTGCCAATACGAAATAGATTTATCCCATATTACTATGTGAATAAGAAACACAAATATCTTGATGGCGTATTTTTTATTGCCAGTAACGTTAGGGAAGCTTATTTGGAGGGAATAGGAGGATTGCCCGAAGAATACTATAGGAAAACTTATGTGAATTATTTAGGGAGCTATAAGAACCAAGATGTATTGAATAATAATAACCCAAAGGAGTTCCATATTTGCACATGCTCCAGAATGGTGCCACTGAAGCGATTGGATGTTTTGATTGATGCCTTATTGTTGTGGGATAGTGGAGATATTTATTGGTCGCATTTGGGTGGAGGAGAACTTGAGTCGTTTTTGAGAGAAAAGTCCACAAATGTGATGGAGCGAAATCCTCTTGTTCATATCTCATTTGAAGGATACTTGACAAATGAAGATGTGAAGAAGTACTACGAAAGCCATCCCATTGATCTTTTTATTAACATATCATCAACTGAGGGATTGCCGATTTCCATTATGGAGGCCATTTCATACGGTATCCCAGTAATGGCTACAGATGTTGGTGGAACTAATGAAATAATAAATAGTGAATCTGGATTTTTGATTGATCCGGAGATTACCCCTGAATCTATTAAAGATCATATATTATTGTTTAAGAATCTTCCAGATAATGAGAAACAGGAATTAAGAAAGAAGGCCTATCAACAATGGAAAGATAGTTTTAATGCTGAGAATAATTTAAAATCGTTGTTTACAGCTATTGAAAATCAATAATTGTTGATTGTTGGAGCAGAAAGAGACTTTGGCAGTAAAAATTCTTATTAGATGCCCTCTGATGTAAATGATTATTGCCTCCATTATAGAATAAGATAAAAAAATAAAAAATATGAACGAAGTAAAAATATGTGTAATAGGGTTGGGCTATGTTGGACTGCCCTTGGCAAGATTATTTTCAACAAAATATAATACAATTGGTTATGATATGAATCCCCATCGAGTTGAGGCATTAATGGGAGGTCATGACTCTACACTTGAAGTAAGTGATGAACTTCTCCAAGGAGCAATTCGAGACAATGGATTTCGCTGTACATCAGATATTGACGAGATTAGGGATTGTAATTTTTATGTAGTTGCAGTTCCCACACCTGTCGATAAAAATAATAACCCAGATTTATCGCCATTATATGGTGCTAGCGAAACTGTTGGCAAAGTTATCAGTAAGGGGGATATAGTAGTGTATGAGAGTACTGTCTATCCTGGAGTAACTGAAGACGAATGCATCCCTGTGATTGAGAAAGTGTCAGGAATGGTGTATAATAAAGATTTTTATGCGGGTTATAGTCCAGAACGAATAAATCCAGGTGATAAAGTTCATAGGGTTGAGAATATTAAGAAAATTACATCAGGTTCTAATCCCGATGTGGCTGATTTAATCGATAAAGTTTATAACTCCGTGCTTTTGAATGGCACCCATAAGGCACCAAGTATCAAGGTGGCAGAGGCTGCAAAGGTGATTGAAAATAGCCAGCGTGATATTAATATTGCCTTTGTAAATGAGTTATCGAAGATATTTACACTGATGGGGATAGATACAAAGGATGTACTTGAAGCAGCTGGTACTAAATGGAATTTTATTAAGATGAGTCCAGGATTAGTTGGAGGCCATTGCATCAGTGTTGATCCTTATTATTTGGCCCAGTGTGCTCAGCGTATGGGATACAACCCGGAAATAATACTGGCAGGACGACGTATGAATGATGGCATGGGTGCATACGTGGCAGATCAGACAGTAAAACTAATGTTGAAGAAAGCCATCAAGGTCTTGCGGTCAAAGATTATCATTATGGGGTTCACATTTAAGGAGAATTGTCCTGATGTGCGGAATACTCGTGTAATTGATATTTTCCACGCATTGCAAGAATATAATGTGGATGTTACTGTTTATGATCCCTGGGCAGATCCGGCAGTGGTAAAAAGAGAATATGGAATTAATATTGTAAATAATTTGCCTGAAGAAAAGTACGATGCTGCTATAGTTGCAGTTGCACATAATCAATTTATAGATTCTGAAATAATTTTTGACCAGATACTAAAACAACAACATGTAATTTTTGATGTGAAGGGAATTCTTCCAAGAAAGATAGTTGATGGTCGTTTATAATTTGAAATAATAAGGCAAGGATATAAAAAAAGAGAATAAAAATGGCGAACTTTGCATTAATAGGGGCTGCTGGATATATAGCACCAAGGCATTTGAAAGCAATAGCAGATACAGGAAATAACCTTTTAGCTGCATATGATAAATTTGATAGTGTCGGGAGATTAGATAGTTCATTCCCGGATTGTTCTTTTTTCACGGAACAGGAGCAGTTTGATAGATTCTGTTCAAGAGTTAAGGGTACACAAAATAATATTGATTGGTTAACAGTCTGTACCCCCAATTACACGCATGATGCCTTTATTCGGTATGGTCTCCGATTGGGTGCTAATGTAATATGTGAGAAACCGGTTGTTCTAAATCCATGGAATTTGGAAGATTTATTAAGGGTGGAAGAAGAAACAGGAAAGAAAGCGTATAATATACTTCAGCTTCGATTACATAATAGTATTGTAGAGTTGAAAAAGAAGATACAGGCTGGTCCCCAAGATAAAGTATATGATATAGATTTGACATATATTACATCAAGAGGGAAATGGTATTATTCATCATGGAAAGGGAACAATCACAAAAGTGGAGGAGTGGCGACAAATATTGGAGTGCATTTTTATGATATGTTACAATGGATTTTTGGTCCTGTCCAAGAAAATATTGTTCATGTCATGAGTTTTGACCGAGTGGCTGGTTATTTAGGATTGAAAAATGCCCGAGTACGTTATTTCTTAAGTATAAATGCAGATTGTCTTCCAGAAAATGCTGTTCAGGGAGAGAAAAGAACCTATAGGACATTAAATATTGATGGAGATGAGTTTGAGTTTAGTGAAGGATTCACAGAACTCCATACTAAAAGCTATCAAGAAATACTTGCTGGTAAAGGATTCCGTATAAGTGAAGCATTACCGTGCATTCAGATTGTACATGACATACGTAATTCAAAACCAATAGGATTGGTTGGGGATTATCACCCATTAGCAAAAATGCCGTTGGCCAACCACCCATTTGGTTGGAATGATGTAAAATATTAATATGGCAATAAGGGTAATACGCATTCCATTATGAATTCTAAAATACAGATGGTTGATTTAAAGGGTCAATACCTAAAGATAAAGGAAGAAATAGATGAAGGTATTGAACAGGTGATAAATGATACCTCTTTTATCAACGGACCAATTGTTAAACGGTTTTCAGATAATTTGTCCAAATACATGGGCGGTTGTCATGTGATTCCATGTGCCAATGGTACAGATGCATTGCAAATAGCATTGATGGCACTCGAACTAAAACCTGGTGATGAGGTGATTGTTCCGGCTTTCACATATGTCGCATCAGCAGAAGTAATTGGGTTGTTAGGGCTGACACCTGTGATGGTTGATGTAGACTACGAAAGTTTTAACGTAACAGTTGATAATATAAAGAAAGGGTTGTCTCCTAAAACAAAGGCCATTATACCTGTTCATCTCTTCGGACAGAGCTGTGATATGGAACCAATTTTATCCTTTTCCAAGGAGCATAATCTTTTTGTTATTGAAGACAATGCCCAGGCCATTGGTGCAGAATATACTTTCTCAGATGGACACAAGGAGAAGACTGGTACGATGGGAACTATCGGGTGTACATCATTCTTTCCGTCCAAAAACTTAGGCTGCTATGGTGACGGTGGGGCTATCTTTACGAAAGATGAGGGATTGGCGGAAAAGATAAGGATGATAGCCAATCATGGACAGAGAGTGAAATATCACCATACTGTTATTGGCTGCAACTCCCGGTTGGACTCCATCCAAGCAGCTGTGTTGAATGTGAAGCTGAAACATTTGAATGAATATTGTCAAGCGCGGTATGAGGCAGCTTGTTATTACACAGAAAAGTTGAAGGCTTTTGACCCGGAGGAAAAATTCATAGTTACTCCAATGGAGTTGCATAAAAGTACCCATGTTTACCACCAATACACTCTAAAGATTAAAGATGGGAAACGTGATGCACTGAAGCAGTATTTGGCAGATGCAGGCATCCCAGCTATGATTTACTATCCCTTGCCTTTACAAGAACAAAAGGCCTTCAAACCAATTACTCGTGCAGCAGAAGATCTCAATAATTCAAAAGAGATTGCATACTCTGTTTTATCGCTCCCGATCCATACAGAGATGACTGTTGGAATACAAGATACGATTATTCGTGCTATTATTAATTTTTTCCAATGATATGTCTATGAAAGTATGTCATGTGACCAATATGCATAAGCCATTTGATGGTAGAATTTTTAGAAAACAATGCATTTCATTGTCAAAAAACTACGATGTTAGCCTTATTCAGGGTAGAACAGAGGATCAGGAAGTAGATGGCATCCATGTATATGGTATTCCAGTTGCAGAGGGCCAAATAAAGAGAATGGCAACAGTTAAGCCATTCTTAAAGAAAGCATTGGAGGTTGATGCAGACGTTTACCATATACATGATCCTGAACTATTGCGAATAATACCTGCTCTCAAGAAAAAAGGGAAAAAGGTGATTTTTGATTCGCATGAGAATTTTCCCGGTGTGCTGCTAATAAAGGAATGGATGCCAAAACGAATAAGGAAGATGGTGTCTCGACTATACATTAAATATGAGAAACATTATCTTCGCTATTGCGATGCCATCATATCCGTGACCCCTTCTATTGTAGAACGTTTATCACACATAGGGCCGCGTACTTTTATGGTGACAAATTATCCCATTTACAAAGAGTCAGAAGACCATCGAAAATGGGGTGCAAGTGTTTGTTTTGCCGGAGGTATTACAAAAGAGTGGATGCATCATAGTATTATAGAAAGTTTAACGAATACGAATGCAACATACAGAATAGTGGGTGGATGTCCTTATAAGGAGTATGAGAACAGACTACGACAATTGTCAGGCTGGGGGCATGTCGAGTATTTAGGAAAGATAAAGCATGAGGAGGTGAATGGATTTCTGCAGGAGAGCAGTGCGGGAATGGCTGTCTATACATATGATGATGCTAATGTTGATTTCAAAGAAGGAACATTGGGTAATCAAAAGATTTTCGAGTATATGATGGCGGGGATACCCATTATCACGTCACATCTTAAATTGTGGGAAGAGATTGTCAGGACTAACGATTGTGGACTATGTGTTGAGCCCGATGATACTAAATCTATCTCAGATGCAATTAATTACATTGTCAATAATCCAAAAGAGGCAGAAAGAATGGGTAATAATGCTGCAAAAGCAGTAAGAGAGAAATACAATTGGTCCATTCAAGAGAAAGAGCTTTATAAAGTATATGAATACGTTGAAACAGTTCAATAAGTATGATTAAGTTATTAACTGTAATTGGAGCACGGCCACAAATTATTAAAGCTGCTGCTATATCACGAGCGATTCGTGAGAAGTTTTCAGACAGGATAGAGGAGAGTATTCTCCATACAGGTCAGCACTATGATGCAAATATGTCCCAGGTTTTCTTTGATGAATTGGGTATACCTCAACCGGATTACAATTTAGGTGTAGGATCAGGTAGTCATGGAGTGCAGACCGCTAAAATGATTATTGGCATTGAAGAGGTGCTAACTTCAGATCATTTTGACGGCATCATACTATATGGTGATACGAATTCGACATTGGCAGGTGCAGTAGCTGCTTCAAAGATTCATATTCCGGTATTTCACATTGAGGCAGGGTTGCGTTCATTTAATATGACTATGCCAGAAGAGATAAATCGTATAGTTTGTGACCAACTATCCTCGGTATTGTTTGCTCCAACAGCTACGGGTTATCGGAATTTGATGAATGAGGGGTTTGAAAAATCACATGCAACATTTAAGAATAATAAAGGAAGAATCGTTGTTAACTGTGGAGACGTGATGTATGATAATAGTATCTATTTCGCATCAGTTGCAGAACAAAAGTCTTCGGTTCTTTCAGATCTTGGTATTGCTCCTGGAGGGTATATACTTGCAACCATTCATCGTCCTAATAACACAGATAGTCCTGTTCGGTTAACAAATATTTTGTCCACATTAGTTTTTCTGGCAGAGAAAGATGGAATCTCGATGGTGTTGCCTTTACATCCTCGAACTCGAAAGCTATTGGAGAAGAATCTTGAACCATCAGTGTATGAAAAATTGGTTCATTCGCCATTAGTCAAGATTATTCCTCCAGCATCGTTTTTTGATATCATTGTGTTAGAAAAAAATGCCAGGATTGTTATGACTGACAGCGGAGGAGTTCAAAAGGAAACATTCTTTTTTGAGCGTCCTTGTGTAATTCTGCGTCCAGAGACAGAGTGGGTCGAAATAGTTGAGCACGGTGCTGGAATAATAGCAGACGATAATCCAGAAAAAATAATAAGTGCTTATAACAAGCTATTAGGAGTAAAACCTGAATTTCCTAAACTTTTTGGTGATGCTCATGCGGCAGAACATATCCTTGAAATAATATATAATTACATAGGTAATAATATAAGTTTAATTGAATGAGTGATTGAAAAAAAAGTGATTATTTGTTTATAGGCTATTATATGAATACAAGTTCCTTTATAAAGCATTTTTTTATGATGTTTGCTTTATTCCTCACATTTTCAATTGTGAGAGGACAAAATACGCCTGTGAACAATGCTTTTTCAAAATACGAAAAACTCCAGCATTCTAAGACTAACGTGATTGTTAAGGGCGGCACCCCCTATGTTATTAAGATTAATACTCAAGACGATCTCTCAAATCTTAATAAACAAATTAAGGGGGCGATAAAGGAAGGAAAAACAAATATTGAAGTATTGTTTTCAAGAGGAGTTTTTTATTATGATAAACTACCGGTATATCTCTATAATATTAATGCAGAAAGTGTGTCCATTAGCATTAAGGGGGATCAAACAGTTTTAGTGGCAGGAGGAAAAGATTATAATAAAAAAAGTAAAACTCTTTCACCAAATCGGAAAAATATCTATTTAGATGAACATTTGGATTTGATTAATCTGTATGGGGAAACAAGTGTATCCTTAGGACAAGTAGAAGTGCTGGATGAGAAGTCAAAGTTGTGCAGAATTGCCCTTGCCACTAAGGAGACTTTTGTACCAGGAATGAAAGTTCAAATATCAGAATGGTATCGATCTCCTGTTTACGATGTTACTGATATAAAGAACGGTTTTGTATATTTTATTGCTTCCAATCTTGAATATGATAAGGCTAAAAAATGTCTTAATGTCCATTATGATAGTGTTATTAGTAAAATAAAGCCGAGGGTTCGATTGTTCAATCCTGCATATATTAAGAATGGTACAAGTGCAATTCATGAATGTGAGGTATCCAGTTTTTTGACTTTATATAGAGTAAAACTAAGGAGTTTCTCGATTTCGGGGATTGAATTTTGTGGAAGTGCAAAGGGTGAACATGCATTATGTTACTTTAGAGATGTGAAAACAGAAGGCATTCAAATCAGTGACTGCAAGTTCCGATATATCAACCAACGAATTATTAGATTGAAACAAACACCCAATTTTACTTTTGAGAACAATAGGGTAGATAGTTGTTTTTACGGTGCGGTGCATTCTGACATTGATTGTCCAAATACAATAGTAAAGGGGAATAAGTTTTATCGAGCAGAGATGGGGTGGACCAACTCTTCGTGTGTGGTCTGTTACGGAGAAGACTTTTGGGTATCGAATAATCAATTTGAGGATATTGGTTATGCCTCAATTACTTCAGGATATCGGCCGACAAAAGAGGGTAAGATGATATGTCGTGGTCTTATTGAATATAATGAGATTTTTTTTGGAAATGAATATTACTATCACCCAGAGAAGTATACTTTAGTAGATGGAGGTGCAATATACTTAGGGTCTATAAGTGACGAGTTGGTGGTAAGATACAATTATATTCATAATATACGCGGAGTAAAGTCATATCGTGCTATTTATTGTGATGAAGGTGCGATGAATGTTACTATTTATGGCAACATTATATGTGGGATTACAGATGCTCATTCAATTTTAAGTTGGAGAGCAAATAGTTTAAACAAGAAATACCTTCATACAAACGATGGTATTAATCTTTTCTACAATATTATTGGTGGAAAATATAAAATGGACGAACGTCCCAATAGCTCTTGTGTGCATGGAAAGAATCTGATAATCTATGGAGTAGGCGAGCAAGTTCCAGAGAGAATATTGAATAATTTTGCTTATCAAGAAGATGATGTTTATTGCACCGGGGCATCTATTGTGAATGGCAGATTGAAATTATCTGATGCGGCAATGGAGGAGTTAAAGAAGTTTCCGACTTATTCTAAAATGGTCAGATGGATTGAGTAGCCACATAGAATCGTAATTCACTGTAATATTATTGATTGTACTGTTCCCTTGATAAACCCTTCTCAGCGAGGTGATTTGATTTAAGAAGGATTTTTTTTCTTGTTTTTATTGCACCAAAAACACTTTTAGTATGATTTATTCTATTACTCATTATGATGCATGCAACGACTTTGCACGCAGTATTGAATCTCTTTTTTACTCAGCTGAAGGATTTCTTTCCCAACCACAAACCTGGATGCGACATCAGTATGAGCAGAATCCTTTTGGCAAAGCAATTATCGGGTGTGCGATGGAAGGGGATGATTTGAAAGCAGCCATTGTGGTTGAGCGGATAGATATCACGCAACAAGGCCGAACTTCTCATTGTGGGTATGTCAGCAATATTTCTATTAAAGAAGGACTTGAACAACAGATTAACTGGAAGGAGCTACTTAAGTTACTTGAGGATGAGGCGAGAAAAAGTGGAATAGATATTCTCTATTTCTTCGACCATGAGCAGTCATTTATAGGTCAGCAGGATTTAGGATGGGAATTGGGAAGAGCAGAGATTGAGTATAGTATTATTCCGACTGGTCCATTCCGTTCTGTTTTCCAAATATCCGATCTCAGCAAACCTTTTATGCCCGATATCCATGTGGCTGAGAAAATGACCAATACGATTCATGTCAAGAATAAGGATTTCTCTACTTTTGTTAATACACCAGCTAGTCCCATACTAACCCAAGAATACCTCGATTGGAGGTTTTGGGACTACTCCGATCGTGATTACCTCTTGATCGATGATGAACAGGTATCAGCAATCGTGATCATGGGAAGTAGAGGAATAGTAAAAGATGCACATATTCTATGTTTGGTTCCTCCAAAAGAATCTATCCATTCGAATAATAGTCAAAAAAGAATGATTGACGATATTTGTAAGGTGTTCAAACCTACCATTATCAGTTTTCTTAGAAAAGAGCAATTCTTGACAGTTGATGGTATTATAGAAACCACATCGCATATAGGTTATTCATATAAAACTATAAATGGCGGTTGTGACAAAAAAGAAGATATGGCCATAGTCGTTCGGAGATGGATGTGATCACAAAAATGTAGATTTCTTACCTTTGGAAAATAGTGTCTAGTCAGAAGAGCAATTAATGATTGTTAGCACCGAGAAAAGTATCAATTGGATTAATTTTCTGAAGGCTCTATGCTTTTTTCTTCTATACTATTTATTAAGTTTTGTAGGCTTATTCAGGAGAACAAGGTGTTAACATTCATAGGACAAAATTCAATTGGATTCTATTTTAGGTCTAGTGCATTGCCTATGACGATAAGCATGGTTGCTCATTAAGTTGTTGAGTGATATCATTATGTGCTATTATTTGCAGATTTGTTAGTGTATCTTTTTGTGGCATATCTGGTTGTGATGCTTATTGTGAAATGGTTGCCTTGGCTATTTGATGTCCGAAAGTTAAGCCTTTTTCTCCCAGGGTGAATAAAAAATAGTAATTTAAAGATTGTTTCCAAACTTTTTTTAAAGATATGTATTTAATTTTCAAACGTTTTTTTGATATTATTGGCAGTTTGATTCTGCTGCCTTTTGTGTTTCTCGAAATTATTGTTTTGGCACCATTCATTTGGTTGACAGATAAGGGACCAGTTTTTTATAATGCCCTTCGAGCTGGGAAAAACTATAAACCTTACAAGATGTATAAGTTGCGATCAATGTATGTGAACTCTCCTAATCTCAAAAATCCGGATGGTAGCACTTATAACAGCGATGACGACCCAAGGGTGACTCCTATTGGTCGTATTATGCGAAAGACTTCGCTTGATGAATTTCCTCAAATGCTCAATGTGTTGTTGGGGGACATGAGTTTTGTGGGTCCACGACCCAAGAATTACAGTCCAGAGAAGGCGAAAACACGTCGAATGGAAGACATGGACGAAAACAGACGTAAAAGCTTCAGTGTAAAACCAGGAGTGACAGGATATGCCCAAGCCTATTTCCGAAATAGTATTACGCAGGAAGAGAAATTTAAGTGGGATGCGTACTATGCTGATCATATCTCTTTGGGAATGGATTTGAAGATTCTGTTTCAGACAGTGTGGTCGGTTGTCGCACGAAAGAATATTAATACTGTTCAAAGTCAACAAGAACAATGAAACGATTGATGATCATCGGTGCCTCCGTTCTCCAACTTCCAGCTATAGTTAAAGCTAAGGAGATGGGATTGCAAGTGGCTGTGGTGGACTTTAACCCACATGCCATCGGCATTCCATACGCCGATAAATACTATAACGACTCTACTATGGACGAGGATGCCGTGTTGGCATCGGCAGAAGACTACAAGCCTGATGGTATCATGACTTTAGCTACCGATATGCCTATGCGTGGTGTGGCGAAAGTATCAGAAAAGCTGGGTTTGCATAGTATTTCGTACGATACGGCCATCAAAGCTACCGACAAATACGAGATGATTAAGGCTTTCAAGGCTCATGATGTGGCCTCACCTTGGTTTTTTACCATGGATTCATTGGGGGAACTTAAATCTCTTGAAAGCAAAATGTCGTATCCATGTATCATGAAGCCCACCGACAATGCCGGTAGTCATGGTGTAGTATTGGCACATGGATTTGAAGACTTGCTGCAATCCTATGAATATAGTCGTGCCTCGTCACGACATGGCAGAGTGATTATAGAAGAATATCTTCAAGGTGATGAGGTGAGTGTGGAAGTTATGGTGGTTAATGGTTCAGTCAACATACTACAGATTACAGACAAACTAACAACGGGAGCACCTCATTTTGTGGAGATGGGGCATAGTCAACCCTCTCGCCATCCTATTGAAACGCAAAAAGCAATCAAAGATTTAGCGGTTCGGGCATGTAAAGCTATCGGCATCAATCATGGGCCTGCTCATGTGGAGATGATGGTTACAAAACGAGGCCCTGTGATGATTGAATTGGGGGCACGCATGGGTGGTGACAATATCACAACTGCGTTAGTGCCATTGTCAACTGGCATTGATATGGTGAAGGCGACTATTGAAGTCGCATTGGGCAATCCGCCCGATATTGAGCCGAAATGCCATTGTGGATCGGCGATTCGTTATCTCGATGCTCCCGAAGGCATCATTGCAAGTATCACTGGTGTTGAGGAAGCCAGACAGATGCCAAATGTCAAAGATGTCATCATGACTAAAGCAGTAGGTGATCCTTCTACGCCAATTCAATGTAGTAACGATCGTATTGGTTCTGTGATTGTGCAGGCAGCGACAGCTGATGAAGCGGTGAAGTCTTGTGAAGAAGCAATGAAACTTATCAAAATAGAAATCAAATAAAAACTTATCTTTATGAAATATTACACCATGCCTGAAACGCGTGCGTTTCTTGAAAGTATCGGTATGCCAGGTGGCGACCTTTATGATTTACCAACTTCTGAAAAACGTTTTGAAGATGGTGGTCAGTACCGTTTTGAGGTACCTGGCATCCAAGGGCCAGGACCCATGAAGGCTCTGCTTGAGGCTTTAGATGAGTTTGGAATACAGATTCATCGTGTAACCCAAACAAAGGGTATTATGTTTCTCACCGATGAAGAGATTTCCCGTATGGTAGAATATGCTCAGAAATGGAATGTACAGTTGGTACTGGCCTGTGGACCACGAGCTACCACCGATACCTCAGCTTCGGTGAAGACCGAAGAAGGTCAACGCATGGGGTATAGACTGCGTGGAGAGGAACAAATTGCACGTGGCATAGAAGAAATTCGCCGTGGTGCCCGACTGGGTGTCCGTGGATTCCTTATATATGATGAAGGGCTACTATGGGCTTTGGGCGAGGCTCGTAAGAAAGGTTTCATTCCGGCTGACTGTCATTTCAAGGTGAGTGCCCATAGCGGTCATGGCAATCCGTGCTCAGCCCATGTGTTAGAGACTTTGGGTGCTGATTCAATCAATCCAGTCCGCGACATCCAGGTGCAGATGCTCGCGGCCATGCGTGCTGCTATCGATGTGCCGATTGACCTCCATACCGAGAACCCCAAATCCTCGGGTGGATTTATTCGTCACTATGAAGTGCCGGACTTTATCCGTGTGGCTGCTCCCGTGTATTTGAAGACTGGTGGGTCGGTTGCAGCAAATCATAGCTATGATACCACCGAAAAGGAAGCCAAGCAGCGCGCCAAGCAGGTTTCGCTTGTGAAAAGAGTCATTGATACTTATTATCCTGAAGCTATTGTTTCACCAAAGTGATGTGAAAATGGTGAGAGATGAAAGGATCGATTCATTGAAGGGAGTCCTGATTGCGTTGGTCGTATTTGGACATAGTTTTCTTTATGGCCATCCTCAGGATATGGTGAAAATGACCATTGCAAATTGGGTGTATCTTTTTCACATGCCCTTCTTTGTGTTTCTTTCGGGCTATTTTACCCATGCGGATAGTCAAAAGTATTGGAAAGGGGTGCTGACCATCACCGAGTCATACGTTATCTTTCAGATCGTAAAAGGAATAATGCAAGGATATTCACTATATGAATTCTTGTTGATTCCTGCTCCAATGATGTGGTATCTGTTGGCGTTGATTGTTTGGAGAAGCATTTTCTTTTTTGTTGATAAAGTGGCTCGTTCTAAAGCAGTGAAATGGGTGATTTGTATCTCCTTGTTTCTTGTCGGGTTAATGGTTGGATTTGAAGATGGGATTGGAAAAACTATAGCTTTGAGTCGTATTATTGTTTTTGCTCCGTTTTTCTATTTGGGAACCATTTTGCAAGGCAACGATTTCATCACTTTATGTAAGAAAATGCCACAATGGATAGCCGTGTTGATTATGCTATCGGCAGCAGCTTTAGTAGCGTTTTTAACTCCGCAAGACTATGTCAATGTTAGGGAAACTGTTCGAGGCGCAAGTGGATACGGTATGGAAAAACCAATGGTAGGAGTGATGGCTCGTTTGGCATGTTATCTATTGGCGATTATTATGTCAGTGTCTTTGACGAGTTTGGTTTCTTCATCAAAATTATTGGGACAAATTGGAAGGGATTCTTTGAAATACTATCTGTTTCACGGGATTCTTCTCTCGTTCATGGTATTCCTTAAATTGCCATGGAATTGGTTTTTTGCCTTTGTTTACGGTGCGTTGATAATGATGGTTTTGTATTTCTTTAACAAGACTAAACTCTCTGATTTTGCTATCAGACCGATTACTTATACTATAAATGTGATTAAATCATGTAAATCAAAACAATAATATACGAATGGCAGATTATATTAGCATTTCTATAGAAAACCTACGGCGAGTGGTACTTGAAACGCTTGTCAAGGTCGGTGTGATTCAAGATGATGCCGAGATTATTTTGGATACCATTCTGTTTGCTAATAGAAGGGGTGTGGCTACTCATGGCGTAGGCAGGCTTCCTTTATATGTTCATAAAATTGCAGCAGGTCATTATAATCCGAAAAACGACATTGAGGTATTGGCTGACAATGCAGCATACGCCTTGTTGGATGCCCACAATGGCTTTGGCCAAGTGGTTGCCTTCAAAGCCACTAAGATGGCTATTGAGAAAGCCAAGAAGTATGGGGTGGCTGTGGTAGGAGTGCGCAACAGCAACAACTTTGGCACGGCGGGATATTTCGGAGATATGGCTGCCCGCGAAGGTTGTGCAGCCATGGTGTATGCCAATGCTGCACCAGCTATTGCGCCTACAGGTGGCAACAAGATAATTTTCGGTACAAATCCTTTATGCTATGCTTATCCAGGTGACGAAGAACATGATCCTATCCTGTTGGATATGGCCACCACTATTGCTGCTCGTGGTAAGATACGTCTTGCAGCGAAAAATAGAGAGAAAATTCCATTGGACTGGGCTATTGGTCCCGATGGTCAGCCCACTGATGACCCCAATGTGGCATTGAAGGGTTCCTTGCTACCCATCGGGGGCTATAAAGGTTATGGCTTAAGTATGTTTGTTGATATCTTTGCTGGAATGCTAACTGGCTCGCACTATGCTGGCGATGTGAAGAACCTCAGCAAGATGGAAGAGGACTCGGGCAATGGTCATCTTTTTGTGGTGATTGATCTGGACAAATTCATGTCCCCCGAAGAGAAGAAAGAAAGAATCGCCCATTTTTATAAGGCTGTCAAGGCTTGTGGCGATGAAGGTAAGATTTTCATGCCTGGTGAGATTGAGTATATCAAAATGAAAAATGCAGTGGAGACGGTGCAAATCAGTCCCAAACAATTTGAGGAAGTTAATGCTGTGGCTGAAGAAGTTGGAGCTACATCACGATTGGAAAATATGGCTATTTGACTATGAGACATCACAAGTACAACCCGAATTATCAATTTGTTAAAGAACCAGAAGATTTCAATAAATATTCCGAGAGGAGCTTTCTGCAGTATTGTCTTGGTGCAAATATGTACATGCCAGGGACAAAAGATTTCACAGAAGCTATTCTTACACAAAAAAGATCTGGTTTGACAAGCATGACCATGTGCTTTGAGGATGCTTGCAAGATTGAAGATGTTCCTGCCGCTGAGTTGAATGCTATCCATATGCTTGACAAAATCAATGCAGCTATCGATGATGGAAAGTTTGATTACAAAAACATACCCATCATTGCCTTCCGTGTGCGAAATATTGATCAATTTCAGCATTTTGCTGAGATGCTCAAAAAAGAACACCTTCGTTTGATCGCTGGTTTTACCTTCCCGAAATTCAATGCGGAGAATGGTCGTGATTATTTTGAATATTTGGCATACCTGAACAACAAGTTCGGGGAGATTCTTTACGGACTTCCCATACTTGAAGACCGCCGTGTGGCGTTCAAAGAAACCCGTATTGGTGAATTGGAGCAAATCAAAAATATTCTTGACAAGTATCATGATTTGGTGCTCAATGTTCGTGTGGGTGCCACTGATTTTTCCTCTTGTTTTGGTGCACGCCGTGACATCAACTATACAATTTATGATATCATGACGGTAAGTGATATCCTTTTGGATATTCTAAATATGTTTACCCGTAACAATGATTATGTTGTCTCGGGTCCTGTTTGGGAATATTTCAGAATCAATAGAAAAATGAAATTCTCGGAGACGCTTCCCAATATCGATATCAAAGAAAGTCTGTTGCGTCGTCAGCCAATTGTTAACGATGCTGTAGATGGGTTGTTGAGAGAGTTGATATTAGACAAAGCGAATGGTTTTGTGGGGAAGACCATTATCCATCCAACCCACATCAATTTTGTAAATGGCATGCAAGCGGTTGTAAAAGAGGAATATGAGGATGCCTTGCAGATAATGAACACTTCGGGTGGTGTAATAAAAAGTGCTAACAGCAACAAGATGAATGAAATTGGGCCTCATCGCCGCTGGGCAGAGCGCGTTACCATGCGTGCTAAAGCATACGGCGTGATAGAGAATGAGTCGGAATATATTAATCTATTTGGGGTAGAATCATGATAGATCTTACGACACCTTTCAGTGAAAAGGTAATCAGCCAATTGAAGGTTGGTGATGTAGTGACAATCACGGGTAATATTTATACTGGCCGTGATGCTGTGCTGCCTAAAATTGTGAAAGCCGCCGAAAATGGTACGCTGATGGATTTAGGTATCGACTTGCAAGGAGCGGTCATTTTCCATACAGCTGTAAGCCCTGCTGGTGTTGGGCCCACATCGAGCAATAAAGTAGAGATAGAATGCACCTTCGAGCCATTGTCGAAAGCTGGAGTGAAAATGCACCTTGGCAAGGGTGCCATTTCAAATGAAACAGTAAAAAAACTGGCTGAGAACAACGCTGTGTTTGCCATCATTCCTCCAGTGACTGCATTATTGGGCAGCCAAACTCTGGAACAAGAAGTTGTGGCTTTCCCTGAATTGGGCATGGAGGCGTTCAATAGGTTAAAAGTGGTCAAGTATCAAGCCATCATTGCAGCGGCGAGAGGAGAGTCTATTTATGATTAGTATTAAAGAAAAGGTAGCAGATTGCCTCGTTAGAGCTGGGTCAACTTTCCGTGAAGACCAAAAAGAAGCCTATCGTAAGGCTATTGCTGACGAATCTAACGGTCAAAGTTGTTGGGTAATGCAACAGGTGCTTGACAATGCCCTTGTTGCGGAACAAAGAAGAAGTCCCTTGTGTGATGACACGGGTATTCCACATCTTTTCCTTGAAGTTGGACCGAATCGCAGTGTTACTGGCGAATTATTGGAACAGATAAAAGAAGGTGTGGCACTTGGTTTGCGCCAGCTTCCAGGTCGGCCTATGGCCATCAAGGGTGACGACTATGCCCGTGTTGACCAAAGCGGTGGTTTGAACGAAGATAGTGGGGCATTAGCACCTTCTCCCATTTTGATAAAACCTGTTGACGAAGATGTGCTTCGCCTTACCGTGCTGATGCTCGGCGGAGGCCCCGCCATTCGTGGCATCACTCAACGGGTATTTCACAAGCATAGCGTTGATGTTGTGATTGACGAGATTGTTAACCGTGCAAAAGAAGGTGTTTCCAAATTAGGGTGCAGCCCTTGTGTTCTTGCTGTAGGTATTGGTCGTTCTCAATTTGAAGCTACAAGTCTGATGATGGAGGCCATGGTCTTTGGTGATTTTAGCAAGCAAACTGACTTTGAGGAGAGAGTTACAGAAAAGGTAAATGAAGCAAATATAGGACCGCTCGGATTAGGAGGCAAGCATAGCGTTTTGGCTACTTTTGCCAAAATCGGTCCTCAACGAGCGAGTGGTGTGCGTATTGTTGCTTTGAGGCCATGCTGTTGCTTCGAGCCGAGAAGGGCAAGTGTTGAATTATAATTCAAATATATGTTATGAATATTACAGATGTATTTATAAATAACATTCTGAACTTTTCAAATTCTCAGTTTGATGATGAAGTGTTGCATCATGCGCGAAAATGCTACTTAGATTATTTGGGATGCGTTTTGGCAGGTTATGTGCAGAATAAAGAGCGTATTAAAGAATTAGTTCAAACTGGGCTTTTTGCACAAGGCAACTGCACAGTACTTGGATCGGAACAAAAACTATTGTTCCGCGATGCTGGATTTGTCAATGGCTTCAACGCTCATGCCATGGAATTGGATGATGGTCACCGTTATGCAATGCTTCATATAGAAGCTCCGGTTTTCTCTGCTATGACGGCTCTGTATGAACAAGACCATTTAAGTGCCGAGTCTTTTTATAAAGGTGTTATTGTTGGTTATGAGGTGACGGTGAGACTGTCCCGCGCTATGCAACCATGGCATAAGGTAAGGGGATTTCACTCTACTGGTACTTGTGCTACAGTAGGTGTGGCGATGGCTGCTGCTGCAGCATTGAATTACGATTTCAATCAAATGAAATCTACACTTTCTGCAGCTGCTTCAAGCGCTGCTGGTTTGCTTGAGATGCTCGCAGATGATTCGGAGCTGAAACCATATAATGTTGGTCGCGCGGTGATGGACGGCTTGACTGCTGCCTATATTGGTAAGGTTGGTTACATTCCGCCAGTCGACATCTTGGGGGGTAAGCGAGGTTTCCTAAATGTGTTGACTGACACTCAAAACCTCGAATTCTTAGAAGTATTTGATGAGTCAGACAAGCCTTGCATTTTAGGTAATTTCTTTAAACCTTATCCTGCATGCCGTCATTGTCATTCTACCATTGATGCGGCTTTAGAGATAGCTAGAAAAAATGATATTCCGGCAGATTCTATTGATCGAATTAAAATTGGTACATATAAACTCGCTTTAACCGGTCATGACCATACAGTTGTCAACTCATCCAAATCAGCAATGATGAGTATTCCATATGGTGCTGTTGTGGCTTTAGCAAAGAAAGATGCCGGGCTATCTCAATACAACGAAAAAGTTGTTTTGTCTGAAACAATACAACAATTGCTTAAGAAGGTGCAAATTACAGAAGACGTGGAACTCACAAGCCTTTTGCCTGACATAAGAGGAGCTAAAGTGGAGGTGGAAGCAGGAGGTAACAGCTATTCTTGCCGAATTGATTATTCTCTTGGCGAACCGGAAAATCCGATGGATGATACAGCAATTATTGAAAAATTCAAAGATTTGTCCATGTTTGCGGGATTAACAATAGAAAAAGTTAACGACATTGTTTCAAAAGTATATAAAGGTCAGATTATTACTATTATATAAATATGATGGATTTATCTAACAAAACGCTCTTATTGATGGGCGGAGGTGCATATGCCAAAGGAATTAAGGCCTATCAAGACAAGATGGGATTCCGTATCGTGGCAGTAGGTAAAGATTCTAATAACCCCATAGCTCGTATTGCTGATGCTTCGTATGTGATGGACACCCAAAATGTGGATGGAATTGTTGAGATTGTTAAGAAAGAAAAGGTTGATGGAATCTTTGTTGGATCATCGGAAGTGAACATCTCGCCGGCTATTGATGTAGCGGAAAGGACAGGGGCACGGTTTTATGTTAACCGTCAACAGTGGGATATTGTTGCAAACAAAGCACGTTTCAAAGAATTTGCCAGAAATAGTGGATTTCCTGTAATTCCAGAGTTCAAGCTGTCATCCAATCCTAGTAAGGAAGAAATAGCCAATTTGCAATTTCCTGTGATGATTAAACCAGTTGATAGTTCTGGAGCACGGGGGTTGAATCCTTGTTATAAAGCTGAAGATTTTATGCCTCTCTATGAAGAAGCTTTGCGCTGGTCTCCGAGAAAAGAAGTGATAGTTGAGTCGTTAATTACTGACGCAGAAGATATATGCGTGTGCTATACTATTCAAGATGGAGAAAGCACATTGTCCTATTCGTTCACAAAAGATGTGGTTCGTAGTGAAAACAATTATGTGAGTTTGCCTATATTCCATCTGTATCCGAGTTGTTTTCTGGATCAGTATTACAAAGAAGCCGATAATGCTGCCAAAGAAATGTTTCGCAAGATGGGCTTGAAGAATGGAACCATTAATTTGCAAGGATTCTATAAGGATGGTAAATTCTTCTTCTATGAAGCTGGGTATCGAATGGGGGGTGCACAAGCATATATTCTGACAGAATATATGAATGGATGCAATGTGCTTAATAATATGATTAATTATGTTTTGACTGGTAGTATGAGTGATGGAAGGCTTGCTGAAAAAGAGGATGCCCATTTTCCGTTCCCATGTTGCAATTATTATGTTGAGCTTAAAGCAGGTACTATTGATCATATTGAAGGCATTGATGAGGTAGAAGCAATGCGTGGCGTCCTTAATGTAACACAGATGTGTCATGAAGGTGATGTTATATTGGAAACCAATGAGATAGGCCGTGCTATTTATAGAATTCATGTTGTTGGAGATAGCATGGAGGATCTTGCTAAGAATTTGGTTGATATCAGTCGTACCCTTCGCATTATTTCAACAGAAGGGGATGAAATGCAGATTGAGCCATTGAAGTATGATCGTTGCCTCGATACAATAAAAAGAAATGTAGTAATCTATAAGAAATGAAAATCTTATTTCTGCCAACCTATTGCAAACCAGAAAAGGCTGCCAGTGGTTATTTAGGTCAAAACCGAAACCAAGCCTATGCTGACCTTGGTTGGGAAATGGTAACTTTTGCACCCACACCTTGCCGAGGCATCACCAAAGAAGAACGAGAAAAATACAAAGGGAAAGCCTATCGCACAGAAATTGACTTTGATGGACATCGAACCATCCATCGTTTCTCCATGTATGCGGAAGGCAAAAACCCCGTGATGCGTGCATTGCGCTATTTTCTCATCAGCATCAAACATTTGAATAGAGCACTGTTCTCAAGATATGCCAAGAACGTAGATGTGATGTTTCTCGCTAGTACTCCTCCTTATCAGGGATTGTTGGGTGCGACTGTGAAAAAATTAAGAAAAATTCCATTCGTCTATAATCTTCAAGATATTTTTCCCGACTCCCTCGTGGGAACTGGTCTCGCAAAAAAAGACGGTCTGCTTTGGAAAATAGGGCGTGTGATAGAAAATATCACCTACCGAAATGCCGACAAGATTATTGTCATTTCGCAGGACTTCAAGCGTAACATCATGGCGAAAGGAGTACCGGAGGAGAAAATCGAGGTGATTTACAACTGGGTGGACCAGAATGTCGTGGTCGATGTGCCTCGGGAACAGAACAAATTATTTGACATGTATGGACTGGACCGCTCGAAGTTCTATGTCACCTATAACGGCAATATCGGCCTCACTCAGAATATGGAGATGTTGACGGAAGTGGCTTATGAATTTGAAGAGGAAGGATTGGCCGACGTCCATTTTGTGCTGACTGGCAACGGTGCCTACTGGGATACACTGGTGTCGACTCTGCGTGGTTTGCGTAAGGAGCACCTTGTGACGGCTCCCGACGGCACTGAGGCTATCACTTTTGGAAACATCACTTTGTTGCCATTCCAGCCATACGAGGATATCAGCCATGTGTTTAGCCTTGGCGATGTAAGCCTTGTTATCAGCAAACCGGGAGTGGGGGAGAACAGCGTGCCATCAAAGACATGGAGCATTATGAGTGCATCCCGCCCTGTATTGGCGAACTTTGACGAGAATGAATTAAAGACGATTATTTCAGACAACCATTGTGGCATTTTCACGAAGGCTGGAGATAAGGATGCTTTCAAAGAGGCAATTCTGTACCTTTATAGGAATCCCGATAAGTGTAGGGAGTATGGCCAAAACGGACGCAAGTTCGTGATGGAAAACTTGACAAAGGAAGTGGGTACTCAGAAATATGTGGATGTAATCCGCTCTTTTGAACGGAAATGATGTGGTATATGACATCCACAAAAAAAATATAGAATAAAAATTAAGAAATAATGAATAAAACAGCTTTGATTACAGGTGTGACAGGTCAAGACGGTTCTTACCTCTCTGAATTTCTGTTGGAAAAAGGATATGATGTGCATGGCATTATCCGTCGTAGCTCGGTGGATTACCGCGAACGTATTGCCCACTTGGAGGGAATTCCTCACTTCCATCTGCACTATGCGGATTTGGGCGACTCTATGTCGATAGTGAAGGTGGTGGATAAGGTGCGTCCAGACGAGATTTATAACCTGGCGGCTCAGAGCCACGTACAGGTGAGTTTCGATTCGCCCGAGTTTACCGCCGATGTGGATGCAACGGGTGTGCTACGTGTGCTGGAGGCTGTGCGTGCCTGCCACTTGGAGGACACCTGCCGCATCTATCAGGCTTCAACATCTGAGTTGTACGGTAAAGTGGAGGAGGTGCCACAGAACGAGAATACTCCATTCCACCCATACTCGCCTTATGCTGTGGCAAAATTGTATGGCTATTGGATTGTTAAGGAATACCGCGAGGCATATAATATGTTCTGCTGCTCGGGCATCCTCTTCAACCACGAGAGTGAACGTCGAGGAGAGACTTTCGTTACCCGCAAAATCACTCTGGCTGCAGCTCGGATTTCACAAGGGATTCAGGATTGCCTTTATCTAGGCAATCTTGATAGCTTGCGCGACTGGGGATATGCCAAGGACTATGTGGAGTGTATGTGGCTTATCCTGCAGAATTCCAAACCAGAGGATTTTGTAATTGCTACAGGAGTGCAACATAGTGTTCGTGAATTTACTGAGCTTGCTTTCCGCCATGCTGGCATTGAACTGAAGTTTGAAGGGGAAGGACTGCATGAGAAGGGTGTCTGTGTAAAAGGCCCAGAGAACCTCGTTGGTAAGACGCTTGTGGCCGTGAGTGAGGACTTCTATCGTCCAACAGATGTGGTTAATCTCTGGGGTGACCCGACCAAGGCAAAGGCGAAGCTTGGATGGAATCCATCCAAGACTACATTCGAAGAGCTGGTGAAACTGATGGTGGAACACGATATTGCCAAGGTGGCAGCGGAGGGTGCAGCGGCCAAGGTACGCACTAACCTGGCGGAATATTTGGAGAAAGGCATCGTGAAATAGTTCTCTTCTGAAGGTGCTAGATACACAAAAGAAGAATTTGAACATCTAAATCATTTAAGGCACTAATAAAAAGCACAGGTGCTATCCTAACATCTAAAAACGCGAAAGACTCGAATAAAAAAAGTACAAGTACTTTTAATATTAGTTATTTTAGTGTGTTTCGATGTTGTTAATAACAGAACATCAAAAGACGATGCTGCACAAATGAAAGCATGTTTTTTTGAACATCTAAAAACACGAAAGGTACGAATAAAAAGTACATTATTATAACATCTAAAAACACGAAAAACTCGAATTATTATTGTACAGGTGAAAATATTATTAGTTTATTTAGTGTATTTCGATGTTTATAATATGTAGAATATCAAAAAGCACAGAAAGTACGAATGAGATAAGGTGTCGGTATGATGTGTTATATGATTTGAATTAGAATAATTTGTTAATCTGTATATTGAATTGATTATGAATATGAAGATTAGAAATATACCGTTCTCACCACCGGATATCACTGAAGATGAAATACAAGAGGTGGCGGAGGCATTGCGCTCTGGTTGGATTACCACAGGTCCGAGGACTAAAGAGTTTGAAAAACAAATTGCGACTTATTGTGGTACTTCAAAAGCAGTGTGTTTGAATAGTGCGACTGCTTGCATGGAATCTATCCTTCGTGCCTTGGGTATTGGTCCAGGAGATGAAGTAATCACTTGTGCATACACATACACAGCCTCGGCTTCTGTGGTCTGCCATGTGGGTGGTTCATTGAAACTGGTTGATACGGCACCTGGTTCTTTCGAGATGGATTACGACAAGTTGGCTGATGCCATTACAGAAAAGACTAAAGTGGTCATTCCCGTTGACCTAGGAGGAGTGATATGCGATTACGACAAAATCTTTGCTGCGATTGAGGACAAGAAGCATCTCTTTAAACCTGCGAATGACATTCAGGCGGCTTTTGGTCGAGTAATAGTCTTGGCTGATGCCGCTCATGCCTTCGGTGCAGTCCGGCATGGTAAAAAGGCCGGTTCCATTGCCGATTTCACTTCGTTCTCTTTCCATGCAGTAAAGAACCTTACCACAGCCGAAGGAGGTGCACTCACATGGCGCGACCGCGATAGTATCGACAATGAAGCTTTATATAAGCTGTTTCAGTTACTATCTTTACATGGTCAAAACAAGGATGCTTTAGCTAAGACCAAACTTGGAGCATGGGAGTATGATATCATTGCTCCTTATTATAAATGCAACATGACTGACGTGATGGCTGCTATTGGCTTGGCTCAGTTTAAACGCTATCCTAGTCTTTTGGCTCGTCGTCGTCAAATCATTGAAAAGTATGATGAGGCATTAAAGAGTATGCCAGTGAAGGTCCTCAATCATTATGGTGAGGATTATGCCTCAAGCGGACATCTGTATCTCACTAGGGTATTAAATAAAACCATTGAAGATCGGAACAATATTATTGTCAAAATGGCAGAAAGAGGAGTGGCATGCAATGTGCACTATAAACCCCTGCCTATGATGACCGCATATAAATTGCTCGGATTTGATATTATAGATTATCCGAATGCTTATCATTTATTTGAGAATGAAGTAACACTTCCTTTGCATACCCAATTATCTGATGATGATGTGGATTATATCCTGGAAAATTATGTTGAATTGGTAAAGAGTATTTAATCAATTCTGCAATGTACTTAATTTTTGGAAATGTAGACCATTTGGGTATAATACAATATTCTCTATCTTGATTAAACAAGGAAATTACAATACAAGACATTCTTATACAGATTATTCGAAAGAATGTTTGTTTAGACTATTAAGAATTGCATTAGGCAAGGAAGATTGTTCTTCTTTGATTAATGATGTTAATTGGAAGGAGTTATATGAACTTGCTTTCCATCACGGAGTTGGTGCTATTGCTTGTGACGGGATGCTTGCTCTGAGATCTTGTGACATAGACGAAGAGTTACGGTTTATGTGGATGGGGCAAAGCATGGTGATAGAACAGAAATATTCACAACATAAAAGAGTTGTTTATGATTTGGCCAGCTTTTATGAAAGAAAAGATATAAAAATGCTTTTACTGAAAGGGTATGGCCTATCTCTTAATTATCCGATTCCAGAACATCGGCCATCAGGAGATATAGATATTTTTCTGTTTGATAGAAATACGAAGCTTCCAGTATGGGATAAGGGTGACGATGCGATTAGGAAGGCTTATAATATTGTAGTTGACGATTCCCATCATCATCATACTACATTCGAGTTTGAAGGGCAGAGTGTTGAAAATCATTATGATTTTATAAATGTTTATGCTCATAAGTCTAATGAAAGAATTGAACAAACACTGAAGTCATGGGTCATGACGGATTATCGATTCCTTGATAATTCAATTGTGCTGCCTTCTGATAATTTTAATGCAGTGTTCTTATTGAAGCATTGTGCTGGTCATTTTGCGTCAACAGGAATCAAAATACGACATTTGCTTGATTGGCTTTTGTTTGTGGAGAAATATAGGAATTCTGTTGAATGGGAGAAAGTATATGAAGTGTATAGAAGAGAGAAGTTAGACCGTTTTGCAGCCATATTAAATGCCATTGGAGTGAAGATGTTGAATTTTCCCAAAGAGTTGTTTGTTGAGGTTGAAGAGGATAACGCAATCGTGGACCGAGTGTTAGCAGATATACTTTGTCCAGAGTTCAAAGAGAAAGAAAGAGGTACGTTGTGTAGTGCTTTGTGGGTTAAACCTCGTCGATGGTGGAGTAATCGATGGAAACATGACATTTGTTATTCCGATAGTTTGTTTTCTTCTTTTTTTCATTCTTTGTATGCAAAAATATTAAAGCCTAGTCATTTTATCCGTTGATGCAATAATTCATAGAAACTTCCATTATCTCAATATTCAGTGAGAGTTATCACTGGTTATATTATTATGTAGCTGATGTCAGAAAGAAAACGTATTTTTTTATGTCTTGCTCACATGTCAGAATCTGGCATGGAACAGAAATATGTGAAAGAAGCATTTGATACCAACTGGGTGGTGCCACTGGGACCCAATGTGAATGGATTTGAACAGGATTTGGAGTCATATATATATAGTAACCAAGAGCAAAAGCATACGATTGCGGAGGGGAAGAAAGTGTGTGCCTTGTCATCTGGGACAGCTGCTGTTCATTTAGGGTTGATAGATATAGGTGTCCGTGCAGGAGATGAGGTGATTTGTCAGAGTTTGACTTTTTGCGCAAGTGTCAATCCAGTAATCTATTTGGGTGCCAAGCCTATCTTTATAGATAGTGAATTGGATTCTTATAATATGGATCCAGACTTGGTTGAGTATGCTATCAAGGACCGAGTTGCTAAAACCGGTCGTCCACCCAAGGCTATTGTTCTGGTCCATCTTTATGGAATGCCTGCAAAAATAGACAGGATTATTGATATTGCCAATCACTATGATATTCCAGTTATGGAAGATGCTGCTGAGGCAATGGGGTCATTGTACAATGGTCAGTTGTGTGGGACATTTGGAAAGTATGGGGTTTGGAGCTTTAATGGGAATAAAATCATAACTACCAGCGGAGGAGGTGCTTTGATTTGTCCGAATGAGGAATCGAAACGGAATGCCATCTTTTATGCTACCCAGGCGAAGGAACCCTTGCCCTATTATCAGCATGAAGTAATTGGTTTTAACTATCGACTGTCGAATATTTGTGCCGGTATTGGCAGAGGCCAGATGCATGTGTTGTCAGATCACATTGCACACCATCAACATTTGCATGATATGTATGTGAATGCTTTTAAGGATAATCCGAATATTTCTGTGCAGAGTGCTTATTGTCCCAATGTGAAATCTAACTATTGGCTTTCCACAATACTTCTGAATCCAGAATCCAGGGTTGTTGTAGACGGAAAAGTTTCCGATGTGAAGAGCGTTAATTCGGCTGGTGGCCAACCAAATGATAATGTTGAGCAATTGAGGGTTTATTTGGATAAATGTGGGATAGAAACACGTCCATTGTGGAAACCGATGCACTGTATGCCAGTATATGGTTGTTATCAGTCACCATTGAGCAAAAGTCGTCAAGTATCAGTGGTTGAATCAAAAAATTGTTGTTCGTATGTAAATGGCAACAGCGAAATTTTATTTCATCAAGGCTTATGTCTGCCTTCTGGCCCTTGTGTGACTGATGAAGATACGCATTATATAGCTGACTGTATAAATAACGTTATACAGTAAAATACTTCCTAATACATTGAATCATGAATTCAACCGGTAAGAAAACGGTAAAAGATAATTCCAAGCTGACAAAACAGATGTTTCTTTTAGTCCAAGCCGGAATAAAAGGTACGGAACCTAAAATACAAGAGTCAGAAACAATAGATTGGGATGGGTTAATGGATGTTTCGATGAATCAAGGGTTGTTGGCCTTAGTTTGGGATGGAATTAGCAACTTGCCATCGACTAAACAACCTCCTAGAATACAAAAGATAAATTGGAGTCTTTCAGCTAACGAAATTTGGGAACGTTATTACCTTCAGGTTAAGGCTCTTAATGAGATGATTGAGAAGTGTAATAATAATGATATGAGGCTTTTGTTGTTGAAGGGTATAGGTTTAGCCAGTTTATATCCCAAACCTTGTTCAAGGCCTTCAGGAGATATTGATATCTATTTGTTTGATGACTATCAAAAAGGAAATGAGCTGTTTGGTGATGGTGTTAATGATTTTTTCAAGAAACATTCAGCATTTGATTATAAAGGAGTCCATATCGAAAATCATGTCACCCCATTGGATACTGATACTAAATATGAGAGGAATTTATCATCTTTTCTAAAAACAAGAATGGGTGATGTAATTTTGTCTTCTGAGGGCTATTATACCTTTGATCCAATTACCAATATTGTATATCTATTAGCACACTCGATTAAACATTTTTCACCACATAAAGGAATTCCCTATCGTAATATCATCGATTTTGTATTATTTATTCAACGAAATCAGGAACACCTAGATGTGGTAGATTGTTATAATACGCTAAAAGATTTTAAGATGTCAGAAGCGTTTGAATTGTTTGTTAGAATGGGTGAATTGATTATGGATATAGATTTGTCACAATATCATGCTGGATATGTGAAAGGAAAAGACTTTAGCCAAATTACTAAATTTCTATATGAGGATGCTCTTATTGTAGATGTAAACCCAAATCAATCAGTACGAAATCAATTCATCCTATTATTTGATAAATACCGTAATATAAAAAAAATATACAAATATTTTCCACAGAAGCATCCATTCCTATTGATAGAAACCTTTAGACATAATATTGCAATTTTACTAAAGCGATTGCTAAAGATACCGGAGAATGTTTATTTTCTAAAAGGGTTAAAGAACCGTAAGTCATAGAGTTTGTATCATAATCTACTTATTACTCATTATCTTAACAATTCACCCCATACATTTTTGTATGGGGTGAATTGTTTATCCCCCATCGGTCGATAGGGTAGTATGTCTTATGATATTGCAACCCGCATATAATCAATTGGTAGATCTTATAAACTCATATGACGAGCATTAATAATGATATATTGTAAGATATTGTATCTGTGTATATTATGTTATTTTTGCCATTATTAATGACAGAGTAGGGCTTATTATTGATAATATCCGATTGAGATAATTATTATTTCATTTTTAGATACATAATAAAAAAGGAGAGGTTTAACCTCTCCTTTTTTATTATGTATCTAATTAATATTAGATGTTCTGAACCAAGCGGATGTAAGCACCAGCTGCTTTGCCCATCTCAACAAACTCGATGCCATTCTCGGAAACGGCAAGGGCTTTAGCCTGAGTGTCGGTGCTGGGGGTAGCGGTCCAGTAATAGCTCATACCTTCAGTGGTGGGACGAGCATTGTAGTTGCCAGAAGCTTTACGATAGCTCATAGCGGGCAGGAAAACGCAACCAGCGGCTTCGAGAGCATTCCACTCTCTCTTCTCGATGGTGGTGGCAGCTGCATCAGCTACGTTTGCATTGGCATAGGTGGTAGCAGTGTAGTTGTCGGGGAAGATGATGAGACCTTTAACGGTTTCACCACCGAGGTTCAACTCTGCATTGAGGAAGAGCTGACCGGCACGAGAGTTGAGCAGATAGCTCCACTCTTCCCAAGTGAGGGAACGCCAGAGGTTGGTAGCATTGCCACCATTGGCGATGCGGTTGTTACCCCATTCGTTTACGCCAGCCAACACCTCGGTACCGGGGAGGTAGGTGTAGTTACGGCTGATGGGCCAAATGGTGTAGGCGTTACCAACGTTACCGTTGATGTTAGCACCACGGACGCTCTGATCGTTGTAGCGGTTAGCACCCCAAGCGATAGCATCGCGGTCGTAATCGTTACCACCGTTGTTCACAGCGAGGCAATCCCACTGGTTGTCGGCAAGATGCCAGAACATGCGGTTGGCAGCAATGTACTGGAGGTTACCTTTTGCAAAACGGACAGTCTGAGTAGCGGAGACAGAGAAAACGCCATTCACGGTTCCCATAGGAATGTTGGTGAATTCAGCACCAGTGAGGTTCATAGGAACAATGGTGTAGTTGGTACGGGTGACGGAGACGGTGGTATTGGCGCGTCTTACATACTGAGTGTTGCCAGAGTAGAAAGTAACAACGAAAGTGTTGTAATCAGCAACAGGGAGATAGATATGGTAAGTCTTGTTGCTGGGGGTCTCTGCATTTCTCAGTTTCATGGTCTTGGTCTTTACACCATGACCAGCACCGCTGTTGTCAGGAGTGAGAACGGGATTTGTGGGGTCGCTCATGTTGATTCTGAAAACACCGCTGACGGCTTTGTCGGTAGTGATGGAGATACTGTCAATGGCAACATCAGCAGTAACTCTGAGTCTAATAACACCGCAAAGGTTCTTGAATGAGAAGTTTCCGATAGTACCTTCAGCATACATGGGGAATTCCTCCAAGTTTCCATTGTTGCTATATTGGACAGCGGGCAACTCAACCTGACGGATGTTACGCTTGATACCGATAGAGGTGGGGTAGTAGGCGACGATAGGACCATTGTTGGGATCGAAAGTGCCATATACGGCTCTTACGAAGTCGAAAGTTGCATAGGAGCTATTGCCATTACGTACGGCATAGTGGGCACCATTTTTACTGTTATCCAACAGATAAATCTGATCGCCTTCATCCCAGAAAAGCTGAGTTCCGACCAGATGGGTCTTCATGTCGTTCAGAATTTCGTTCTCTTCAACAGTTACATTGATGCTGTCAGGGATGGTGGCCTCGTTCTTTTTGCAAGAAGTCATTGTCATGGCCAAAGCGGCGATGGCAATTGCGCAAATGGTTAATTTCTTCATTTCTTTTCTGTTTGTTTCAGTTTTTTGTTGTTTCAAAAGCTAACAATTTACTTTTCCCTAAGCGTCGAAATTAATCGAAATCAGATTCGTTCATGACAATGCCGTTGGGTGTGACGGGCTCCAGAGGACTGGTGGTGCTGATTTGGAAACCTTTTTCAACGCGAGCGTTCATCACTTCAACCATCGGGGTCACGTAGACCTTCATGTTTTTGTTTTCTTTCATTTTTTTTAATAATAGTTTTTGTTGTTAATTAATAAATATGTTTTCAATCCAAATTGTTGGATAACAATATGCTATGCACATGACTATCCACTTTGTATTTGTTGCAAAAGTACAAATAATATTTGACATGGAATATTTTTTTTCTTTTTTTTTTCATTTTTTTTTATTCCTTATTGTTTATTCACTGTTTATCAATTCGTTGTGATATAATAATAATTTAGGATGGTTCTATAAATTTTGTATATATGTCGCGTCCCTTTGGGACGCAGCTCTCTGATGTCTGAGTGTCACGGCACTGCACCTGCGGCTTGTACCGTGTTATGAATAATCTCACCTCTCCGATGTGATTAATAGAAGTCCCCTTTAGTTGTTTTTTGTCTCATTATGGTAGGGTTCTATTGGTTCTGAATTTTGTCGCTTCGTTCGGGATGCCGTTCTCTGATGTCTTAGTGTAACTGCACTTGGACTCTTTTTCTAAAGCCCACAGAACTTTCTCTCAGTATAATTAATGGTCTTACTTTTTCGTGGTATTATAGCCTCCCCCTTATTACTTTATTTTTTACCATGAGATGTGGACAAGTCTTTTTTTTTGATGTTTTTTTCATTTGTACTATGTAAGTCAAATGTTTTTTTGAATTGATTTTCTTATTATGGGGTTGGATGAGTAATCGCCCTGTCTAAATTTGACAAATATGGGTTAACTCATTTGTTCGATTTTTTTATGTAATATATAATAAATACTTTTTTTATACGTTATCAAAATTGTTTATTACAAAAGATAGTTGAAAATGAATAGTAAGTCATTTTTTAAAACAAATGCTGCAAAAGTTTTGGGGCTGTTTTCGATATTTGTTATTATCGTTTTTATTGGTAGTATTCTCTTTACTTGTGGACTATCCTTTCAGAAAAGAACTTGGATTCTACGAGGCATATATATGCTTATTGCTTTACTTTGGGTTGTTCTGTCGACTCGTGCAATTTGCATCAGGACAAAGTTCAGTACACTTTGTATGGGTGTACTTGAAGATTATTATGCCCATCAAGAGGATTTTGAACGCGATATTCGTAAACGATATCAAGATTTGGTTGAGCAATTCCCTTTGGCTATTGCGGAATATGAGTCGCATTGCTGGAAGCAGAATCCGCGCCCGTCGAATCCAGAGATGATGGAAAAGGCCTTGGCGATGGATTCACATGTATGGATGGAAAAAGAAATGGCTGCGAAGGAAAAGATAGCTCATAAACGAGAATCACGGAAAAAAGGAGAATGATGAGGGCTTAATAATTCCCATAGGGCATTAGACTGTTTGCCCAGGTCTCTCCACTTTTCATTTCATTTGTTGTTTTCTCTAATAACCATGACTATTATTGCCTGGTCAGTGGACGCTTGCTTTCTTTATTATTGTCTGATGTTGCTCAGCATCCTGTTTACAGATCAGTCTTTTTGTCTTTCTTTTAGTATCTGAATAGGTTATCCATGTAATTATTAATTGTTGTTAAATAGTATCTTGTTCTGTGAGTTTTTAGAGGCTTGCACGTATTAGTGGAAAAAAATTTTAATACTTGATAACAATGAAGAGACATTTTTTATTTTTGGCTTTAGTGTGCTGCATTGTTTTGTTGTCGTGCAAGAAAGATGTGATTATTCGGGCGGTGACAAATGAGGATATTAGTTGTTGTGGGGTGGATGACCCTTTGAACCAATTGAACTGGCTTCATGATTGTGTGTATCAATTTGAGCAGGATAAAAACCTTTATCGTGCTGAGGTATATCTTTGTAGGTATGGCAGTGATAATGATGGATTTCTCATTACTAATTGTGTGGATTGTCCCGATGCTGGATTGTCTTTTTGTGATTGCAGTGGACAAAGTAGGGGTATTCTTTTCGGCTTTGCAGGAATAGGGTATGAGGAATATGGGATTGATCCCCAGAGTGTACGGTGTATTTATCGTAATTATGACAATACCCCTCCAAGATTGACTGGCAAGAGGTGGGAATTGAAGAAGTTTGTGGACCGAATTAATAACCGAATCGAAATACCCAACTATAATGGTAATTATATTTCGTTTTGGTTGACTTTTGTAGATGATGGCACAATTGTTGGAGGCGGTGTGAATCAGTTGTTGGGGCAATATGTAAAGGAGGACTCTTGGATTAACATAGAAATACAAGGTATTACAGAAATCTATGATATTTCCGGATGGGAGGAAATAGTGTTGGAAGCATTAAATTCTGTCATAGAGTGTGATGTCCACCATGACCGTATCCGTCTGTATTATAATACCACGGCAACATATATGGAGTTTGAATGAGGGGATTTTGCTCCGTAACCCTTTTTGTTATACCTGGGTATAACGGGTTAGAATCCAAACATGTGTTGTACAAATTCGGTACGGTACATGATCAGCACAATCACGGTCATTATGAGTGCGAGTATTATACCGAGACCAATATATATTTTCTTCTCACTATCCATAATATCCTTTTTATATAGTATTCTTAATTAATTTATTATGTGGCTCATGCATTGAGTTGACTGATGAGAGAAGTCTAACCCATATAAAAGTCATTTGCATTTTGTATTATATTAACTCTAACTCGGTCATTTTATTGCGTGGCAAGTTTTAGATTAAGTTCATTTCAGTTGGTATATTTTGTCCATCAGGTGCCATTTGGCAGAGGAAGGGGCTTTGGGGTCGCAGCCCTGGTATTGGGACACATAGGCTTCCCACTCAGCTTGGCGAGGCAGCTTGGCAAGGCGGGCCATATCTCTTTCCCAATCGAAATCATCCACGGTGTCACAAATCATAAAGACATGGTTTCCATATCGGTATATTTGCATGTCGATAATACCCACTTCACGCTGCCCAGCCATCACTTCGGGCCATACATGTGAATGTACCTCTATGTATTTTTGTATTAGGTCGTTGTCGTCGACCAGTTCGAGTGTCTGGCAGTAACGTTTCATATTCTGTGTATTATAGAGATTGTTTTTGCCGAACCACATAGATTGCATAGGCCAGAATGACCGCGAAGCAGAACAGTGGGACTGCATAAGAAGTATGAATGCCGAATGTGTCGCTGATGTAGCCTTGAAGTGGAGTTAGCAGCGCACCGCCCAGAATGGCCATGATGAGTCCAGAAGCCCCTATCTTGGCATCACCGTACTGTCCACCTTGTTCAGGCTGTTCCACATGTTCGAGGGCAAGCCCGTAGATGGTGGGGAACATGAGACTCATAAAGCTGCTAATCATTATTAGGAATATCACCAATAGCCATCCGCTGCCGGCGGTGGCTATGACAACTGCGGTGCAGGCCAACGACATGAAGGCTCCAAAGAGAAGGAGTTTGGCTGGGGCAAAAAACTTCATCAACCAAGTGTAGAGAAACCTTGAGATGCAAAACCCGATGATTGAGATCAAGTATATCGTGGCGGCATCGGCTTCGCTATAGTTGAGCTCCTGCATAACAATACGGATAGTAAAACTCCAAATGCCGATTTGAGCTCCCACATAGAAAAATTGTGCTATTACTCCCCGGCGGTATTGTTTGTTGTTCCAAAGGCGAAGGAATACCGCTTTCAGGCCTGTGATTTTTTCTTCCTGATGTTTTCCGGAGGGCATTTTGGCCACCAGCATGATGACCAGTATGCCAATCAGGATTAACCCCAAGGTCATATAGGTGCCTGATACCGAGTAGAGAGAAATGTCTTGCAGGATGAAGTATTTGCTCATCAAAATGCCGAGGATGGAACCTATAGGATTGAATGCTTGTGCAATATTCAGCCGACGTGTTGCCGTTTCGGGAGAGCCCATGGACAATATATATGGGTTGGCAGTGGTTTCGAGCACAGAGCAGCCTCCCGCCATGATGTAAATGGCTATGAGGTAGAAGCCATAGCTTGCAGCTTTTGCGGCCGGCATAAACAGAATGGCTCCAATGGCATAGAGACTTAATCCCAAGATTACTCCGCTCTTATAGCTATGTTTGCGGATGAATAGTGCTGCAGGTAAGGCAAGGCAGAAATATGCACCATAGAATGCAAATTGTATCAATGATGTTTGCGTGTCGCTCATCGACATGATTTTCTTGAATGCCGAGAGGAGGGTGTCGGTCATATTGTTGGCCAGCCCCCAAAGCAGGAAGAGGGTGGTTATTAGAATAAAGGGTTTAAGATATTGTTTCTCTATGGGTTTCATATTGATATTTTTATTGTTACCTACGAATGTGGAGGGATATGGCTTCAGGATGGCTGCTGCAAAATGTTTCAACATCGGTCACCACCAATGCTAAATATCCCCCGCCACCAGCGCCGGGCATTTTCCAAGAATGCACATCGGGCATGGCAGAATAGCGGTCGATATATGATTGCACACTGCCCTGTATCATGCCAGGGAATAGGGCGGTCTGGGCGTTGAATGAATCCCGGTAGGCGGATGCAAACCCCTCAAAATCCATGTTCATGATAGAATTCCAGCAGTCATCGGCAGCTTGGGTGAGCTTTTGCACTTTTTCGAGAGTGATGTCCTTTCCTTCTATCACATTACATCCGGCTTTGCGTGGTTCCATGGGGATCATGCATAGATGGGCTTCTAACCATGCGAGGATAATATCGTTGTTGCAAGTTTCTATCTTCTCTGGCCAATAGCGGTTGTTGTAGTAGTGTCTGCAAAGACCAGGAATGCAAATGCCAATTGCATCTTGTGCTCCACTGATGATGCCGTCTTCCCTTTCGGGGTTGTTCTCGAAACAGAACACCAGTCGTGCCAACATCTCCGGATCCATTTGGGGCAGTTGGTTGGGCCAAATCTTCTTTATTTGATTCCGTGTAGATGTGGAAAGTCCGCACCGTTCACGTATTTCGAATGTGGGCTGCAGCGAAATGGTGATGGCCCATCCAGGAGCCATGCAGCTTACATAGGGTTGGTCTATCCATGTGCCGGCCAAATCCAAACGGGTGGGCAGTCCTTCTTTATTGTTCAATGGAGCTGTGAGTTCTAGGTCTTGTTTCAGACTGGTGGAGCTTCGTGCGGCTATACCCTCATGAGGTGTGCGTTCCAGGACGATGTACTCCATACCCCGCTGTTGACATAGTTTCTTTTTTTCTTCGGAAGCCCCGTCGGTGTTGACTACCAGAATGTCTGGGTGAACAATATCAAGTGTCGGGATAAAGTCCATAATGCCGCTGCCTTTGTTGATATATGCCTCTTTTACATATCGGATGGCTTTGACCATAAAGAGCCGTTCCTCTTCGGGATACATTGTTTTGTGACCTTTATAGTGTAATATTGTTTCGTCCGACCCAATGCCCACATATAGGTCTCCATAGGCTGCTGCCTGTCTGAAAAACTCTATGTGACCGCTATGAAGCAAGTCGTAGCATCCACTTACAAATACCTTTTTTACCATAACTTCTATAACGCATCGATTTTTTTTTTATTGTTTGGTATAACTAAATTCCCAATAAATGGTGTTGGATAATTGAATAAAATTAGTGCTCATTTTGAGTTTAAATTGGCTTTCTTGTACCTTTTTGCAGCATTGTTCGATGCTATGGATATAAAAATATTTCTTTGTAAATCAATTACTAGAAAGTTTTTTTCATATTTTTTTTTGGTAATTGAGAAAAAAGTAGTACTTTTGCACCCGCTTTCGAGAGGTTAGAAAGCTTTCGAACACAAGATTGTCCATTGGTGTAATGGTAGCACATCTGACTCTGGATCAGCCAGTCTAGGTTCGAGTCCTGGATGGACAACAAAAAAGCCTATAAATCGTGTATTTATAGGCTTTTTACTTGGAGTTTCCGTTTGGAAGGATATGAGGCGGAGTTGGGTAGATATTTGTTAATGAATTCTTTCCAACTCCCATAGGTCTTTGTGGCCGTCAGGATAGGTGTACGACCAAACGAACCCGTTGTTGTCGAGCCGTTCGATATCGAAAGTGATCCAACGGTTGGAATTGGGTGTGTTTTTCTGCTTTATGGTTTCGGCATACTGTTGTATCCAGTCGTTGAGGGAATTGTTCATCAGTGCCATTTCAAAGTTTTCGGCTTTCTCACAGAACAGAAATTTACCGTTTTCCACACGCCACAAACCATGACAAAAGTATGAGAAGTCGAAATTGAATGTTTCCACCTCTATAGAGTCGTCTGATACCCAGTCCATCACCGTTTTTATCGGGGTGTCCATTTTTAATGTGTGCCGTTGGCTGGCGTTATCACGAAAAGTGCCTTGCGAATAGAAAGACAATATTCCGGACTCCTCGCAGTGGATAGTCCCATTGCTGTCGGGGGCGGTATAATCCCAGGAGTGGGTATATTCATACCGTCCTGGGATCAGTTTATGTGACGGGCTTTTGGATTGCCCTATGGCGTTCAGGCTTAATGCTGTGAGTAGCACTATGGATAATATGCGTATCTTTTTCATGGGTATTACATTGTTGTGCTGGTGCTGCTGTCCTCCGAGCCTTCTTTCGAACGGTTCTCCAATTCCATTTTACCGAATCGCAAGGTGATACCGGCCGAAATATAGCGGCTATTCAGTGTGTAGGTATTGGTCTCGCTCAACAGGTAGGGGTTGGTGTTGCTTGACCCGGAACCGATGGTCTTGCCCCAGTTGAAGATGTCTTGAACGTTGATATAGGCCGACAGTTTGCGTTTGAAGAAGTCAGCACGTACACCGCAGTTGATGAAATAGCGAGCCTTGCGTTCGGAGGCCAAGCTGATGGTGGGGGAGGAGTAGTTTGCAGAGGCAAATACTTGAAATTTATTCCATAATTTCACCCAGCAGTTGAGGCGTGCGCTCCAAGAAATGGTATCTTTACTAAATACCTGTCCTCTTAGGGGGTGTTCAAAGTAGTAGCCATAGTCGTATAGGTTGGCGTACAGTCTCACGTTGATGAATCCACTGGGACGATAGGTGACGAATGCGGTTCCACCCACGCGGTGAGAAGATCCCATGCTGTAGGGGACGGTGAATTGCACTATGCGGTCAAGAATCGGGTCTTCCACATCTGTAGAGCTGGTCAGGCTGCTGATTTCGTTGGTGCTGAAACGGGCATAGCCTTCCAGTCCCACGTTGCCGAACGACATGAAATATTTGTTCCAACCTATCTCGGCATTGTGGGTGTAGGAGTAGGTGCCCAGCAGGTTGCGGTTACCGGTCGAGTAGCTGTCAAGCGAATAGCGTTTATAAGTTGTCACGTTTTCCTCGGTTGGACGGCGCATCTTCATGGAATAGTTCAGTTTATAGTTGTGGAGGTCTTCTGTGCGGTAGGAGAGGTGTACCGAGGGGTTGAAGGTGAGGAATCCGTGTTGCAAGCTGTCGTTAGTGTATGGATAGACCTCGCTTCCGAGGTAGCGGAAGTCAATGTTTTCGTATTGGCTACCCAATCCCAGCTCGAGGGTGAAGTTTCCCCAACGGCGTGTCCATTCCACATCGGCTTCCACCGAGTGTTCTGTGTCGTCAAAATTGTAACTGCGCAGAAGGTCTCTAGTCGGATTGGTGGAATTGCTGTCCATCACGTTGTATTTTCGAGAGGTGTTCTTCAGTCCGTATCCGAATCCGAACGACAATTCGGCGTTATCGCTATAGGGACGGTTGTATCGAACATCTGCACTGAAATTGTTGTCGCGGTATTTGTCCAAATAGCATTTGTCGAAGTTCTGCCCAATAGTGTAGGTGGTTCCGGCAGTGTATTGTCTGATGAAATCGTTCTCGCTGTTTCCGTTGCTGAAATTACCGTGCAGGCTGGCACGGATATTGTGACCCTTGTCATCGAATTTGTGGGTGTAGTCCAGTCCCATCATTCCGAAACCGTTATTGTTCGAAGTTTTGTTAGTATCGAAATATTGAAACATCTCCGAAGTTATATAGTTATTGCGGTACCGTTGTAGGTAGCTGTTGCCACCCGAGTGGCTGTAGTTGTAGTTGCCCATGAAGTCGAGGTCGGTCATGCTGTCGATAGAATAGCTGACACGGGCGAAGATATTTCCATGCAGGCGTTTGTTGCTGCTCTGGGTGCTGTATCCCTCAGTGGTCAAAGTGTCGTATTCTCCGTTTTTGACCGTGTCGATATGGTCCTTGCGATAGGTGGTTCTGTTCCATCCTTCGTTGTTCGAGAAGTTGTAGCGTCCACTGGCGTATAGGTTTACAGAGAGTTTCTCATTTGCCCAAGTGTATGAAACCCATGGTGACACGAAAGGCTGTGTGGCACCGTTGATACCGAAACTTATAAAGTGATTGCTCTTGATATAGGCCGACGTAATGATGTTGATTACAGCATCGGCGCTGGTAGCATATTTGGCTGACGGATTGGTAATGGTCTCAATGCGGTCCAAGGCGTTTGCGGGCAAGGTCTCCAGGTAGGTTTTCAGGTTCTCTTCGGTCAGTTTCGAGGGTTTGTCGTTCACCCAAATCTCCACGCTCGACACTCCTCGCAGTGTGATGTTGCCTTCAATGTCCACTTCCACCCCAGGGGCATTCTGTAGCGCGTCGCTGGTGGTTCCTGTCTGTATGGTCGGGTCGTCGGCTACATTGTAAATCAACTTTTCGCCATCCATGGCGTAGAGTGGACGGGCAGCCGTAATTTTCACCTCCGACAGGGTTGTTGCACCCGGCACCAGTTTTATGGTGCCCAGTGCAGTGTTGTTGGTGACCGAGAAGGGTACCATTATATTGGCGTATCCGATAGCCGAAACGCGCAGCAGCATGTCGCCTTGTGGCACGTTGGCTATTTCGAAATACCCGTTCATATCGGTAATGCCACCTTTCACCATCGTAGTGTCCACAGCACTCAGAATGGCAACATTCACATAGGGTATAGGCTCATTGTTGGTGCTGTCTTGAAGGGTTCCCACCACTTTAAACAGGTCTCCCTCCGCCACTTTCTTTTTCTGTCTTATCTGTTGTGATTTCTCGGCAGCTTGATAGGCTTGATATTGTTTTCTCATGCGTTCGCGCTCGCTCATCGAGGGACGGCCGTTGCTGCCTCCTGGAGGAGGTCCCATGGGCCGTCCTCCAGGGCCACCTCCTGGTTGTGCAATTGCTATATCGCTCATAAATAGGAAAAACAGTACTACGACTGCTGCACTAAGATGCTTGTGATTTATCAACATGTGTATTATCTTTATTGTTTGTATAATAGTTGAAACTATATATTATGTATCGTTTATTCTGTTTTTATTGCTTCGGTGTCAATATTTTTTTTACTTTTGCTTTTATTGTACGATATTATGGAGTACACTATGATGCACAGTGTGGTAAGCAATTCGGCACAGGGTATTGCTAACCAAAGTCCTGCTGTACCAAGCACTTCCGGCAGAATGATAAACGCACCAACAAGGAAAAGAATGCCTCGCAGTACGGTAAACAATGTGGCGGCAAAAGATCGCTCCACGCTCTGCAGGAATCCCACCACACATATATTCACTGCCATGAACACGAATCCACTGGCATAGTAGGGTAGCCCGTGTGCTGCCAATTTGTACGCGGATTCGCTCGAGTCGAGAAAACACGATACCACTGCAGATGCGAAGAACATGAATATAGCACTTATGGCCAACCCCAGCAACACCGATACCGACAGGCTGAACCGTACTGTACTGTGTATCCTCCCTGTTTCACCAGCCCCGTAGTTATAGCTGATAATGGGCTGTGCCGATTGCGCTACGGCGCTGTATATCATATACACTAAGGGGAATAGGTAGCATGCCACGCTGTATGCAGCCACTCCGTCGTCGCCCAGATAGTTCATGAACACGCGGTTGCCCGTCAGCATCATCACGGCAACTGCCAGCTCGCCCACCAACGACGAGTTGCCCACCTTTATCATGTACCCCACATTGCGCAAAGCCAGTCGTATGCTTGTCATGCTGTTCTTGAGGCGGTAAAGATTCAATGTCTTGGTGCGGAAAAGCATGTAGTATGCAACCATGCAACAACTCACCAAACCTCCAATATCGGTTGCCAGGGCGGCACCCATCAACCCCATTTTGCAAGGGAAGATGAAGATATAGTCCAGTGCCACATTCACTATGGCAGGCACAATATTCGATAGCATGGCATAGCGTGGCGAGCCGTCCAGCCGGATAACGAACAGTCCGATTGTCTCAACCATCATCAGCAGGCAAGTAGGTAGAAACCACAAGTAGTATTCGCGGGCAAATGGATAGAGTCCACTATTGTTTTTTACACCCAGTAGTTGCAGTACCGTGTCGGGGAAGATGTAGCAGAACAGTCCCACAATAAAGGCAATAAGGATGCCGGCCATATAGGCCTGTGTAACGTTGATGCGGGCAGCCTTTATGTTGTTTTGCGACATGTGGATGGCAGCCACCACGCTTACCCCAACACCCAGCATCATCCCCAATCCGTTTATCAGCATCATGATGGGGCCTATCAGGTTGATAGCTGCCAGTCCGTGGCTGCCTATGCCGTGTCCAACAAAGATGCCGTCAGTGAAAATAAAGGCCATACTGAACAGCATACCCAGCAGTGTTGGAAAGAAAATACTGGCAAACAATTTGCGTGTGTTGGTGTGGGCGAAATCGATATTGTCTCTATTGTCGTACATACAGTGGTTGTGATTTCTATTGTTTTCTATTTTGGAATGAGTAAGGGACTGGGGGCGAACTGTCCATCGTCTCCCAGTCCCTTTTCTCACGGGTTTTCCTATTCCCGTTGTCTATTGAGACGCTTGATGTATCTTTTTTATTTCTGGCGGGCCTTCAATTCTTCGTAGAACTTGGCTTCTGTTGTAATTATGTAAGGTTGTAACCACAGGAGACCTATGCCCATAGTGATGCAGCACAGTAAAAACCATCCTATAAAACTTAACTGTAACAGGAAGAATTTCATCTTGTATCCGTCCATCATCTTCTGACTTTGGCGTATGCATTCGCGCGCACTCATCTCGGGGTTGTCGTGCAAAATGTATGGGGTCATGGCATACGACAGGCCTTTCACTATACCCGGCACTATCAGCAGCAGCGACCACAGCATTACGAACAGAAATACCAGCAGCGAGGCTCCCAGTGTGCGCCCGTAGTGGTTGAACACTTCAAAAGGTTTGGTAACCAAATCTTCACCACTCGTCTCGCCCCGGACAAAACGCAGGAATGCAATGCTCATTCCAAAGCCCAAAGGACATACCACCAGTAGTCCAGCCAGTGGGATGGAACCGCATACAGATACTACGGCCGTGTAAAGCAGTGTACAGAGCACGGCATAAAGCCAATTGCCTTTCAATGTTTCTCTTGCTACTCCACGCAATTGCCTGTTTGTAGGCATGTTTGCAGGATTGATTGTGCTTGTGTCTTCCATATAATTCATCTCTTATTTGAACTGCAAAAATACAACTTTTTTTTAATATAATAACCATTTTTTCTTTAACTATTTCTTTTTTTCCATTCAGGAAAGCTTTATAATGTAGAAATATGAACCATTCTGCTGATAATAATACATTAATTCCCATACACAACACATGTGTGGATTAATTGTAAGTCCATGATTATTTGTGTTGTAATAATAGTTTTTCTTTATGTCTATGTGATATGTCGGAGTTTTTATGTATATTTGCATCATGAAAAGATTTGCTATATTTCTCGTTTCATTTGCTTTTTGTGTCGTTCCCAGCGCACAGGAGTTGGAACTATCCTCATCCCGTCCACCCGATAGCGCTCAATTGTTGGTCGACTATTTCGCCCGTCCATACAGGGTGCACCCCGAACTATACCTGTTACAGGATGCTGTGGATGATTGGCGACACGAACTCCATGAGGAAGAAATCCAATCTGAGGACTGGAAACACGAGCACGGGCGGCAGCACACTTGGCGCATTGGCGTGGATGCCACTACCTTTTTGCGCGATGCCGCCTTCTCGTTGCCCTACACTCGTGGCTATACCGCCACAGGCTTTTTTGTCACCCCCTATGCCAAACACCTCATCGGCTCGGATGCACAGATGACCTTCGGTCTCCAGCTTGCCGGTGTGGCTGGCTACGACGGAATACGTGCCTGGCAACCATTGGTTCGGTTGGAATACGGACCCTTCCACAACCTGCGTTTAGTGATGGGCTCTCTTTATGGTACCCTCTCGCATGGCCTGTACGAACCTATGCTGGACCGTGAGCGATACATCTATGACCATCAGGAGGAAGGTGTGCAAATCCTGGCACATTATTGGCTGGGTCGGCACCAGCACTGGAAGATGGACACTTGGCTGCATTGGGAGGACTTGCTTGAACCTTGGCAGCCCAAGCAGGAGCGTTTCACCCTGGGCTCCAGCCACGAACTTACCCTCTATACTTCGGCCACCCGCTACGCCCACCATCTATCAGGATGGGATATCAGCATTCCTTTCAGCTTTCTCGGAAGCCACCGCGGGGGACAGTTTTCGTCGCTCGACACATGTATTCAATCGCTGTTCAACGAGAGTGTAGGCCTCCGCTTCAATGTTTCCACTGCTGTCAACTCGGCAATCCGGGTCGATATACCGTTTTTCTTCTTTCAGGACATTTCACCCCTCAAGTGCCTACCCTACAGCGAGGGGTGGGCTTTCTGGCCGCAAGCCTCTTTCGACTGGACTATTGTCGGCTCCGTTCCGCCACCCGAAGGGAAGGAGCCATTTTGGCGCGGGTCATGGCGTATGTTGCTTCAAGCCGGCTACTGGCAAGGATACCAGTATATTGCTCCTCGGGGCAGCTACCTCTTCCAAAGTGTGAGCTGGCACCGTGCCGACTTTGTCCAACCCGACCGCCGTATGGTTACTGCCAAACTCGCTTTCGAGAATCAATACAACGACCACTTCTCGTTCGGGCTCGACACGGAATATTACTACGATCTTCATCAGAAGGCAATGGACTTCGCCATCGGACTCTATCTGCGCTATTCTATGACCCCCCGCCGCTAGCCGTTTTCTCCTTTTTCCCCCATCTCCCTTCTGGGATTGATACGGCTTCGCTTGCTGCTCAGCATTACCTCACGACTAAATCAAGACAACTATAACAGGTAGGTTGACAAAAGCTTAATAGAAGCTTTTTATGTGCTTATGAGGAAGCGAAGATGGAATGGGGTTTGCAGATGCTGTGTTTTTCTGAAATCGCTTGACAGATTTTTGCTGGTTAAACTGATTGGCTTGTCAGATAATGCCGGAAGTGTTGATGAAACTGATTCTCAATTGATGTAATGAGGGAATGAGGATGAGAAATGGTGGAAAAACAAATGCCCTGCCTCGGCAAGCGAATGGCTGAGGCAGGGCGGTAAGGCAAAGGGTTGGGGCACTCGGTTAGTTGAGGGTGAAAACCGAGGCGTTGATAGTGGCGTTGATTTGAGGCTGGTGGAAAGTGCCTTTGTTGTCCAGGCCCATGCTGTATTTGTGTGTAATGCCGAGTTTTTCCTCGATTTCGAGATATTCGATAAGGCCAGTCTTCTTGCTGTATTTCATAAGCATGCGGGTGATGCCTTTGTTTTTGCCTTTTTTCACGGAGAGGGCAACGATGTGGTGGTTGGCGTCGGAGGTGAGGGTGTAGTCGGTTTGGAGGTTGCTGCAGATGCTGTAGATGTCGCCGTTCATGGCCCAGGCCACGGCATTGCCCAATAGTTTCATGAGGGGGACAAAGCGGTAGCTGAAATTGAGTTTGTGTCCATCGATGCCGTTGTAGAGATTTGTTTTGTTGATGATGTAGTATTCACCTTTTGGGGTGTCGTAAAGCATGGAGATGAGGGCTTCGATGTCGCCTTTTTTGTTGGGCGAAACTTGCTCGTAGTAGAGGGTGCCGAAGCGTATCTGGGAGGTGTTCTTTTTGATGAGTTCGTGGCGGAAAATGGTTTTCAAAGAGTGGTATTTTTGGTTGGAAGCCAGTAGTTTGTTGAATACGGCGCTGTCGGCTGCCGAGATGGACTGTGCCTGCAGCAGGCAAGTGGCAGACACGAGGCTGAGAATGAGGATTGTTAAGGCTTTTTTCATTGTGTGGTTGTTTTTTGTTTTAGTAGTGATGAACGAAAGGAAATGTTAGTTGGGTGCGGGCCGTGTGGCGAGGATGGGCGTTTTTGAATAAATAGCCCCCCGACATTCGGAATGTTGACATCGGGGGGATATTGTATGTGGTGTGAAACCGGTTATTATTGTACGGTGAATTTGTAGGCGTTGCCGTTGAGGCGGTAGACGTACATGCCGGGAGCGTAGTTTTGGAGGTCGAGACGATACTCTTTGGCGCCGCCGGGGATGATGTGACGGTCAACGATTTTGCCGTCCATGCTGTAGATGGTGAGGTAAGCGTTGAGCGGGAGGTCGGAGGGAATCATCATGTAGTCGGTGGCGGGATTGGGGTAAGAGGGGGCGATGCTGTAGGAGGTGTTGTCCTCTATGCCTTCGGTTTTGGGATGGATTTTGTAGACCATAGCGTGTCTATCATAGAATTTGTATCCACTGGCTCTTTCGATTTGACTTGCAGGGGTGAGGGTGAAGAAACCGTCGCTATTGCCGTCCCAACCCCAGCGGATGTAGTATTTGTGTTCGTCGGAGGAGGAGGAGCCTGCAATGACGAATGCGTGACCTGCATCAGCACCGGAGCTTGTGGGGTCGAAAGCACTGTAGTAAATGGGACGGCGGTTGTCGTCGAGTTCAGAGTGGAGCATTTTGTCCCATTGAGCGTCGGTATATGAACCACGGGTTATGTGTTTTGCATCGGGGGAATAGCGGAAATAAGTGGTGAGGGCATTGGGCACATAGGTGCTTTGGGTGCCGCTGCCGCCGATATCCCAACCCATACGGACGGTGACACCGCAGGCATACATAAGTTTGCCGAGGGCGCGGCGGATGTTCCATTCACAGTTGTAGCGTGCGGGGCGGAGGGGCATGCTGTCGTAGATGAATTTATTGGAGTCGTGAGTGAAATAGTAGCGGAGAGTTTGATTGCGCCAGCTGGTGGCAGCGGTGCCTGCACCTTTGAGGGGGTATTGCCAGTAGCGGATGATGGAGGCCATGGCAGTGGCAACGCAGCCGGTGGGGCAGACGGTGTCGCGAATAACAGGGCAGAAGGTGTTGTAGGGATAATCTTGACCCCATTTGGTCTGGATTAGGATGGCTTTGCTTTCGGGGTTGCAGGTGAAAGTGTGGTTGAGGAGTTCGTCCCAACGTTGTTTGTATGTGGCAGTTTGGGTGGCCTCTTCGTTCTGAAGCACGCTGATGATTTCGACATAGCTGTTGAGCATGGCGCGGCAGGCGGGATTGACGTTTTCGGGGTCAAGGCTGCCTACGGGCGAATAGGCCAAGACGGGCTCCACACAGTTGGAGGCGGAAACAATCACGAAGCCATTTCCCGAGATATTGAAAGAATAGAGGGCAGGGATGCAAAGTGTGGGGTTGTCCATTTGCTCAACAAGTTTCAGTTTGTCGGCGGTGATGGGAGCTTTGGCCCCGGTGGCTACGCTAAAATAGTAAGCACCCACCTCTTTTGCGGTTTGGAGGTCGATGTTGTCGGCTTTTGCGGTGCCAAACATAAGGGAAACGACAATAACACTAAGAGATAATAGTGTGGTTCTCAGATTTTTCATTGTGATATACTGTTTATTAATATTTTCTTTCCAAAAGGCAAAAGTACGAAAAAAAAATGACATGACGGAACAAAAAAGAGCGCGGAGCGGGAAATTAATATCTGTTAATAGTTGTTGGGCGCTTTTTGGGGGATGGCAGAAAGGTTAGGGTGCCAGAATGAAGAATAGTCCTAATCCCAGATAGTTGCCGACGAGATAGCCTAGAAGTCCGATAGTGATGCCGGTTACGATGAGGTTTTTATTGTTGAGCAGGGCTGCCACCAAGGGGACAAAAGGCGGGGAGTTGATGAATGTGACGGAGGTGACCAGGGTGGTGTCGCTGTCGATGTGGAGTATGCGGGAAAAAAGTATTTGGAGAATGAGGGAGCCGAAGATGACAAAGAGTATGTACCAAAGGATGTTGAGGCTTCCGGTGAGGTCCATTTGGCTGATGTCGCAGGCGTTGGCAATGGAGAAGCAGAAGAGATAGACGAAGTAGAGGCCATCGTTGAAGGCGAGTGGTTGCTGGTTTTGGCTGTCGGCATGTTGGTTGACACGGCGGACAAAGGGGAGGAAAGAAGCTGCAATGGAGAGGGTTGTGAGAATGAGGATGAGCATGGGGGTGGAAATGGAGTCGGGAAAGAGGGTTGATGTTAGGTAGGACACGACAGCGATGATGACAGCCAGGATGATGGGGAGGAAGCGTTGGAATGAACGCGGGGGGACGGACTGCTGGGAGGAGGGGCCGGGTTGGGAATGGGACGAGGGATTGGAAGGAGGGGGAAGAAGGTGGCGGAAGACGGGTTTGCCAAAGCAGATGACGAAGACGAGGTAGAGGCCGGTGACGATGAGGTCGTAGGAGGTGATGTAGAGATAGGTGGCGTTGTCCATGCCCACGCCCCTGGCAATGGCGCCCATGTTGGGTATGCCGCCGGTGTAGATGCCGATGGAGACGGCGCAGACTTGGGCAAACTGGAGCGGGGAGCTATGTCCACGGAAAAGGAAGAATCCGGCCACTGTGACAACGATGATGGCTAGCAGTCCGCTGAGACAGGCTTTGAGGGTTGTGCCCGACGACCAGTTGGTGAGACTGCACGAGATGAGCATCAGGGGGATGGACAGAGGGATGCAGATATTGCCAATAAGATTGTTTGTTTCAAGCAGGCCGGGGCTATGAATCCAGGGGGTGAGGTTGGCTACCAAGAGGCCTATGACATAGAGAATGGCCATGGGGCTTACCTTGTCTATCCAAGTCCAACGTCGGGCCAGAAGCATGACGAGGGCTGGGATGCCGAAGAGGTATAGCAGGTAGGGTATCATGGGAGGAGGAGTCTACTGCGAGGATTTGAGGGTTTGTTCCAATTCGTCGCGCAGGAACTGACCGGTGTAGTTGTCGGTTTGGAGGGCGAGGTCCTCGGGTGTGCCTTCGAACATGATGCGGCCTCCACGGCGACCTCCTTCGGGTCCCATGTCGATAATCCAGTCGGCCACTTTGATGACATCCATATTGTGTTCGATGACCAGGATGCTGTTGCCGCGGTCGACCAGGCGTTGCAGCACGTCGAGCAGTACGCGGATGTCCTCGAAATGGAGGCCGGTGGTGGGTTCGTCGAGGATGTAGAGGGTATTGCCGGTTTCGGGTCGGGCCAGTTCGGTTGCCAGTTTAATGCGCTGGGCTTCACCGCCACTGAGTGTGGTGGATTGCTGGCCCAGGGTGATATAGCCAAGGCCTACCTCTTGGAGGGTTTTTAGCTTGCGGTAGATTTTGGGGTAAGATTCAAAGAAGGAGACGGCTTCGTTGATGGTCATGTCAAGCACGTCGGCAATGCTCTTGCCTTTGTAGCGTATTTCCAGAGTTTCGCGGTTGTAGCGTTTGCCGTTGCAGACTTCGCAGTTGACATACACATCGGGAAGGAAGTTCATCTCAATGGTGCGTACTCCGGCTCCTTTGCAGTGTTCGCAGCGGCCTCCACTCACATTGAAAGAGAACCGGCCGGGTTTGTAGCCGCGGATACGGGCACTGGGAAGTTGGGTGAAGAGGGAGCGGATGTCGTCGAAGACGCCAACATATGTGGCGGGATTGCTGCGCGGAGTGCGGCCGATGGGCGACTGGTCGATTTCAATAACTTTGTCGATATGCTCAATACCCGTAATGCTTTTATAGGGCAAGGGCTCTTTAAGGGCATGGAAGAAATGGCGGTTGAGTATGGTGTGGAGTGTTTCGTTGATGAGGCTGGATTTACCGCTGCCGCTAACGCCGGTTATGCATACGAAGCGTCGCAGGGGAAGGGAGAAGGTTACATCCTTGAGGTTGTTGCCGGTGGCACCGGTGATGACGATATGGTCGCAGTCCTGCATGGGGCGGCGCTGGGGGATGGGGATGTCCTTGATGCGTTTGAGATAGTCGAGGGTGAGTGTATGTTTCTTGGACGAGACGAGTTGTTTGTGGTTGCCCTGAAAGATGACTTTGCCGCCATGAACTCCGGCACCGGGGCCGATGTCGACAAGATAGTCGGAACTGAGCATCATGTCGCGGTCGTGCTCTACCACAATCACGCTGTTGCCGAGATCGCGTAGCTCCTTGAGGGAGTTGATGAGACGGCGATTGTCGCGTTGGTGGAGGCCGATGCTGGGTTCGTCAAGGATATATAGCACATTGACCAGACGGGCACCGATTTGGGTGGCGAGGCGAATGCGTTGCGACTCGCCGCCGGAGAGACTGCTGCTGCTGCGGTTGAGCGAGAGGTATCCAACGCCCACGTCGATAATGAATTTTGTGCGGGTGAGTATTTCGCGGAGTATTTCGTGAGCCACCTGTTTCTGCTGGGGCTCGAGCCGGTCTTCGAGATGGAGCAAACGGTCGTAGAGTTCGGTCAAATCCAGTTCGGACATCTCACCGATGTGCATGCCGTCCACTTTGAAGGCAAGGCTTTCGGGTTTGAGCCGGTAGCCGTGGCATTCGGGACAGGGGACCGTGTTCATGAAACTGGAGGCCCATTTCTGCAGGGCGGTGGAGTTCTCGTCGGAGGCCATCTGCATGATGTAGTTGACAATGCCTTGGAAATTGTTGCCATGATTCATTTCGTATGCATCCTCCATTCCGGTGAAGTCGCTGGTGCCATAGAGGATGGTGTTCATGGCGTCGTCGGAGAATGACTCGACGGGGTCGTCGATGGTGTAGTGATAGTATTGCCCCAGGCGTTCCAGTTTGCGATAGAAGTAGTTGGTGCTGCTGTATTTGCCCAAAACCTCGAAAGCCCCTTCGCGGATGCTTTTCTTAGGGTCGGGGATGAGCTTGGAGATGTCGATTTGCGCTATTTGTCCCAATCCGTTGCATTTGGGGCAGGCGCCATAGGGGGAGTTGAATGAGAAGGTGTTGGGTTCTGGCTCGGGATAGGAATGGCCAGTGGTGGGGTCCATGAGTAGACGGCTGAAGAAAGCCGGCTTGGGCTGAGGAGTGGGAATGGGGTTGTGGGGTAGGTTTTCGAGAATCATGAGTACCCCTTTGCCTTGTTTGAAAGCGGTGCGCACGGCTTCTTTGAGACGGTCGAGGTTGGTGCCTACACGCACGCGGTCTATCACCAGCTCTATGTCGTGGGTTTTGTAGCGGTCGACCTGCATGTTGTAGGTGAGTTCGCGGATTTCGCCGTCCACACGTACCCGGAGAAAGCCTTTCTTGGCCACATGGGCAAAGAGTTCGCGGTAGTGGCCTTTACGTGCTTTCACCAGAGGGGCAAGCACCATGATGTCGCGACCGCCATAGCGTTCGACGATGAGGTTGAGAATCTGTTCCTCGGTATATTTCACCATTCGTTCCCCGCTGATGTGAGAGTAGGCTATGCCGATGCGGGCATAAAGCAATCGGATGAAGTCGTAAATCTCGGTCACCGTGCCGACGGTGGAACGGGGATTCTTGTTGGTGGTTTTCTGTTCGATGGAGATGACGGGACTGAGCCCGGTGATGCTGTCCACGTCGGGACGTTCGATGTTGCCTATGAAATGGCGTGCATAGGCCGAGAATGTTTCCATATAGCGGCGTTGACCTTCGGCGTGGATAGTGTCGAAGGCAAGACTGGATTTGCCGCTGCCACTGAGACCTGTGAAAACAACAAACTGGTTGCGGGGAATGTCGAGGTCCACATTCTGCAAGTTGTGCTCACGGGCACCTAATATTTCAATATTGTCTTCCAAAACTATATAGAGCTAAATGGATGTAATGAAACTAGTTTCGCGACGTCCGGGTGCGATGGTTTTACTTTCAGTGCCATTCTTGACGGGTAGTTGCACCATGTATTTTTGGTTGGACTTATTCTTCAAAACATCTGTTTGTATCCAAGGATTCAGCATGCGCAGCATTTTGTAGCTTGTGCCATTGGAGCGGGCGAACTCATAGAGGTCCACATTTTGGCCTGAGAGGGTGGCAGCTCGTGTGGGAATGGGGGGATAGAGGTCGCACTGGCGGAGGTGGAAACCGTATTTTTGAGGATTCTGCATGATGAGTTTCATGGCGAGGATACGGTACACATAACGGCTTGTTTCGGAGTTGAGCCAAAGGTCGTAGTAGTTGTCGGTGCTTTGTTTGCTGATGCGGCGAGCCAAGCCGTTCTCGCCACAGTTGTATGCGGCTGCGGCTGCGGTCCAGCTGTGGAACTTGTTGTAGAGGGAGCGGATGTATTTGCAGGCAGCTTCGGTCGAGGCGGTGAGATTGTTGCGCATGTCTATTTCGTCGTTTACAGTGAGGCCATAGTTGGCCCCAGTGCTGGGTATGAATTGCCAGAACCCTTGCGCTTTGGCAGGGGAAGTGGCATTGGTCAGTCCGCTTTCTATCACGCAGAGGTATTTGAAGTCGGTGGGGATACCGTTCTTCTTCAGTATGGGTTCGATAATGGGGAAGTAGCGGTTGGCCCGTTTGAAGTAGAGCATGGTGGAGGAGTGGCGGTACATATTGGTTATCACCTCGAGGTCGAGACCTTCGTGGACGTAGTAGGTGGAAAGCGGGACCTTCTCACCGGCAAACGACATTGTGTCGGGAAGAATTGGTGAGTAGATGCGGTAGTTGTTGGAGATGGCGCGTTGAAGCACTTCCTCGCTGTCTTCCCTTGAACTGGCACAAATCAAGATTTCACCCACGATGGCCAGGACGGATAGCACAATGGCTGCGATAGAGAGCTTCTTCATGGTCAAATTGTTTTATTATATTGTTACTATTTATGTTTGTTGACGTGTTGGTGCCATTATGTGGCCGGGAGTATGGGTTGAGCGCAGGTAATATAATGGGTTATGAAGTATCAAAGCACCAGATGGGTAGGAAAGCAGGTATGTGTAGATTGCTTTGTTAATGACAAAGGCAATGACGTACAATTACTTCTGCTACTTCTTTTTTGCTCAATAATGGGGTTTCAAGAGAGGCACCGCTGCGGCCTATGATGGTCACGCGGTTGGTGTCTACTCCGAATCCTGCCCCTTTGTCACGCAAAGAGTTCAGCACGATGTAGTCTAGATTCTTTTTCTCCAATTTGTGACGGGCATTGTCCAGCTCATTATCGGTTTCGAGTGCGAACCCAATAAGTGTCTGCCCCTCTACTTTTCGGCTACTCAAAGTGGCGAGGATATCGGGATTCTGAACCAATTTCAGTGTCATACCCTCCTCACCCTGTTTTTTCAATTTATGGTCAGCCGTCTGTTCTGGCCTGTAGTCGGCAACGGCTGCCGACAGGATGGCGGCCTGGCAATCAGGAAAAAGCGTTGTGGCTGCATCGAACATCTGTCGGGCACTTTCCACATCGGTGCGATGGATAAGGGGGTGATGCACGCTCAGTGAGGTGGGGCCGGAAACCAGTTCGACGGTGGCTCCCATTGAGGCCAGCGCCTCGGCCAACGCAAACCCCATTTTCCCCGACGAGTAGTTGCCGATGAAACGTACAGAGTCAATACGTTCGTAGGTAGGACCAGCCGTCACCAGCACGCGCATCTTGCTCAACGGAGATTCGTGTATCGGACTCGCGACGGACAGTGATGCTATTTGGCGCATTATCTCTTCGGGTTCAGCCATTCGGCCGGTGCCGGAGGTGCCACAGGCCAACTCGCCATCGGTGGGACTGACAATATGTACTCCCACGCTGCGTAGGTACTCTATGTTGCGCTGCACTGCGGGGCATTCCCACATTTGGGTGTTCATGGCAGGGGCAAGCATTATTGGTTTGCGGCTCATGGAAAGTAGCAGTGTGCTCAATGCATCGTCGCCGATGCCCGAGGCCATTTTGCCAATGATATTGGCCGTGGCGGGTGCAACTATAATCATATCACCCCAGTCTTTCAGGGAGATATGCTCGGTGGAGTGATCGTTCACGCGGTCGAATAGGTCGGAGTATAGTTTATTGTCCGACACGGTTTCAAGCGTCAGCCGTGTGACGAATTGCAACGCATGGTCGGTAGCCACGCATTTCACCTCGTGTCCTTCCTTGCGCAGCAGCCTCACCAACAAGGGTGCCTTATAGGCTGCAATGCCGCCGGTTATGCCTACTATCACTTTCATATCGATACAATACCATTAATGATTAATCCCCATACTTTAGCCCATGGCTGGTGCATCAGAATCGTTGCTGCAACAAGTTGGGATGCGGTTGTTGGGAAAAATAGACTGGCAGTATCAACGCCTTGTATTAGGCCTGTGAGGCGATAACGGCGTTCTCCATTGCCTCCATTTTCTGCTGTGCCTGGTCTTCCTTGGCCGGGTTGCGGTAGTAGAGCTCGTGGTCTAAGTATTCTTCCGTGGCAATCAATGTGGGTTTGGGCATCTGCTCGAAACGGCGCACGATATCAATCTGCTCACGGTTTTCGTAATATTCATCCAAACCATCGTTGCTGTTCGAGAATTCCTCGATTTTGTGATGCAGTTCTTTCTTCTCTTCAATTGCAATCTGGTTGGCACGTTTGGTCAGCACAGCGACAGTCTCGTAGATGTTGCCGGTCATTTGGCTGAATTCTGCCGTGTTGCGGGTGATGGTGGTGTTAGGTGTTTTTTTCTTGATATCTTCCATTGTACAATGATAATTATCTATTTGTGAATAATGATTAGCGCTATGTTTTTATTTCTCCATGGTGGCCAGGGCGGCCTTGGCTTTGGTGTAGAAGCCTTGAGCCTGCTCCAGGTATTTGGAGTTTTGGAACAAAGTGGCGAAACGGTCGAAATCGTTTATCATCTGCTGCAGGCGCTCCCTCATCTTGTCTTCGCGGCTATTGATGCCATACTGGTATCCGCTTGCCAGAAGATAGAACATGGCGTCCTCGCGAAGCTTTGAATCGGGGTAGTTGTTTAGAAAAGACATCATCGACACGTATGCCGCGTTGTAGTTCTCTGTGAGGTAATAATTATAGGCTATTTCGTAATCTTTACGCATCAGTTTGTCACGCAATTCGTCAAGGTGACTGTTAATTTCGGGCACGTGTATGCTTGTGGGATAGCGGTCCACAAAGCTTTCGTACTCACTAATGGCCTCTTTTGTAATCTGCTGGTCCAGATAGTACTCGGGCGAGAGGTGGTATTTGCAGTCGGCTGCTTTAAACAATGCCTCTTCGGCGTGGTCGCTATATGGGAAACGCTTGAAAAAGCTTTTATATTGATAGCTTGCCGAATAGTAGTCACGTTCGGCCAGCAGCGATTCGGCATAGTACCACGAGATGTTTTCGGTATAGTCCTTGTTGTGATAGTGCATTATCAGATTTTCGAATAGCTGTATGGCCTTAGTGTAGTTACGCTCATTGTAATATTTGACCGCAGCCTCGTACTGAGCCTCATAATCGTGCCCTTTCAGCAGTTTTTCGTAACTGCCGCAACCGGTTAGTATAGCGATTGTTAGGATAAAAAAACCTATTTTCGATAATGTTTTCATAGCCTGCAAAGATACACTTTTTTTTGCAATCATCGCGTGTTTAATAGAATTTTAATATTATGCATTCGGGATAGAGTATTTATTGCCGGATGCCGTCATCTGTTTTGGGAGGCGGCCAAATGTTTCGATACCCTTGTTGTACCCGCATTGTATGGGTCATAATGCTTTTTTTCCCGATTAGGAAATGTTAATAATGACGATTTTGTGAGTCAAAAAATGAAATAATCCGATTTTTATTTGTATCTTTGCTTTTTATAAAGTGAATAGCACAATGGATACTATTATTGTCTTAGATTTTGGTTCTCAGTACACTCAGCTGATTGCCCGCAAGATTCGCGAATTGAATATTTATTGCGAAATCCATCCCTATAATAAGATTCCTGTATTGACTGAGCAGGTGAAGGGAGTCGTTTTCTCAGGTAGCCCCTATAGCTGTAACGCCCCCGATGCTCCGGTCCCCGATATGTCGGCCATTAAAGGCAAACTCCCTCTCTTGGCTGTTTGCTACGGAGCTCAGTATCTGGCCAAATATGGTGGCGGCAGTGTCCAGCAATCGCAGGTCCGCGAATATGGCCGTGCCAATTTGCAGTTTGTCGACAGCACCAACCCCCTGATGAAGGACATCCCTTCCGGCAGTCAGGTCTGGATGAGTCATGGCGACACCATCGAGAGCCTGCCCGACAACTATCACGTAATTTGCTCCACCGATAGCGTGCGCTTTGCCGGCTATCAGATTGAAGGTGAGCAAACCTATGCCATCCAGTTCCACCCCGAGGTGCACCACTCTGTCGACGGTCTCACCCTCTTGAAGAACTTCGTGGTCGATATATGCCATTGCGACCAGTCATGGACTCCCGAGTCGTTTATCGAAACCACCGTCAACGAGCTTCGTGCCAAAGTCGGCAGCGACAAGGTGGTGCTGGGTCTCTCCGGCGGTGTCGACTCCACTGTAGCTGCGGTGTTGCTCCACCGTGCCATCGGTCATCAACTGCATTGCATCTTTGTCGACAACGGCCTGCTTCGCAAAAACGAGTTCGAAGGTGTGCTGGAGTCCTATCGCGATATGGGCCTCAATGTAAAAGGCGTTGATGCCAAAGACCGTTTCTATTCTGTCCTAGCAGGAGTTACCGACCCCGAGAAGAAACGCAAAGCCATCGGCAAGACTTTCATTGATGTGTTCGACGCCGAAGCCAAACTGATAACCGATGCCAAGTGGTTGGGACAAGGCACCATCTATCCCGATGTCATTGAGTCCAGCTCGGTCAAGGGCCCCTCGCAAACCATCAAGTCCCACCATAATGTTGGCGGTTTGCCCGACTATATGAAGCTCCAGTTGGTTGAACCCCTGCGCAGCCTTTTCAAAGACGAGGTTCGCCGTGTGGGTCGTCAGCTGGGCATTAAGGACGAGCTCATTGGCCGTCATCCTTTCCCAGGTCCAGGCCTGGCCATCCGCATTCTCAGCGATGTCACCCCCGAGAAGGTGCGCCTGCTGCAGGAGGTTGACGATATCTTCATTCGCGGCCTTCGCGACAACGGTCTCTACGACAAAGTGTGGCAAGCCGGATGCATGCTCCTCCCGGTTCAGAGTGTTGGTGTGATGGGTGATGAACGCACCTACGAAAGTGTGGTAGCCCTGCGTGCTGTCGAGTCCGTCGACGGCATGACGGCAGACTGGAGCCACCTCCCCTACGAGTTTCTGGCCAAGGTCTCTAACGACATCATCAACCACGTCAAAGGAGTCAACCGGGTGGTCTACGACATCAGTTCCAAGCCGCCCGCAACTATCGAATGGGAGTAACCCCATGGTTAATTATTGAATGTGAAACTTTATAGCATACACAGATGAAGAGATTGATTGCCTTATTGACACTGTTCCTGCTTTTTTCGTCGGCATGTATGGCACAGATGAAAGGTGGCACTCCTGTCCAGGTGTCCCACAAAGTGCAGGTTATTAACGGCAAACGCTTTATGGTGCATGTGGTAGAGCAAGGACAAACCGTCTATGCCATCGCACGAGCCTATGGTTTGAAAGAGGTAGAGGCCGTCACCAAGAAGGATGTACATTTCCTCCAAATCGGTGACACCGTGTGGTTGCCTTGCCGCGGACAGAAAATGAGTGACGGCACCGTCGCCCCTCCGGCATCTGTATCGCAGTCCACTACCACATCCTCTCAACCGGCTCAGGGCAACGCCCCCGATCCCCAGTCTTCTTCATCGGTTGTCTCTACAGCCGCCAAAACGGCAAACGCCGTCCCCGCCGCCGAAACCGAAAAGCCGTTGGGCCCCACGGCGGTCATCCGTCCACGGGTGAACCCGAACAATATCGTGGTGTCACTGATGATGCCGCTTAATCTCAGCCAGATGGATAAGATATCCACCTCCAAGTTCGATGTCGAGCAGCGTGGTAAGATATCCTACAAGAGCTTGGAATTCATTCAGTTCTACGAAGGTCTCCTGTTGGGTCTCGACCGCTTGGAGCAAATGGGCTACAACATTGTCCTTAATGTAGTGGATGTTGAAGGCGAAGAGGACGCTGATGTCGAGAAGGCATTCCGTTCCCACAATGTCGCACAGTCCGACATCCTCATCGCCATGCTCACCCGCCGTCCTTTCCACAAGGCCGCCAGCTTGGCACGCGACGCCCAGCTATTCATAGTCAACCCAGTTTCCGACCGTGCCGAAATTCTCGACAACAACCCTTATGTCTTCAAGTGCATGCCCTCCAGCCAGGCTTATGCCAAAGCCACAGTCTCGGCCATCAGGCACACCCTCCCCACTGCCCCCATCTACATTGTCCATTCCAATGCCAAAAACGAGAAAACCAATCTCCGTTCCCTCACCGACGAACTCGACCGCTCCGGCATGACCTATTCGCTTGTCGACTGGGCCGCATCGGCCAAGTTCACCAACATGCTCCGCAAGGGCGACCAGTCGGTTGTAATCAGCCTCTACGACCAGGACAAGTCCAAAAACCGTATCTACGTCTCCCAACTGCTCAACAAACTCTCCGCCATTAAGACCCGTACACCCTATCTCTTCACTTTCGACGACTGGAGCGCCACCTATTCCGATGTCGATTTCGCACAACTTCAAAACCTGAACTATCATACCTTCAACGCCGACTGGAACATGTCAAACCCCAATCACAAGGACTTTGTCGACCTCTTCCGCCAGCGTTACAAAACCGAACCCACCCAGACCTATGCCGGTATGGCCAACGACATTATCCTCTATTTTGTCTGCGGCCTCCAGCAGAAAGGCACCGACTTCTTCCGCAATCCTGTCATTCCTGCACCCAAGGGCATGCTCTACCCACTCTCCTTCTCCCACATCCGTGCCGACAATGGGTTCGAAAACCAATTCACCATCATTTACCGCATGACCGATTATCACTTTACGCCCGTCGAATGAAACAGACCACTATAAGCAAGGATTTTCGCCTCACCGGCCTGGGCCTGCACACTGGGCGCACGGTCACGGTCACGGTCCGTCCGGCTCCTGCCGACTTCGGCATCGCTTTCCGTCGAACCGACCGTTTCAACATCGTCACCCTTCCGGCTCTCGCCACCCAGGTGAGCGAAACCTCGCGTGGTACCACCATCGGCACTGGCCGACATACCGTTGCCACTATCGAGCACCTTATGTCGGCACTCCATGGCAGTCAGGTCGACAACGCCCTTATTGAACTTGATGGTGGCGAAGTACCCATCCTCGACGGCTCTGCCCGTCCTTGGATGTTGCAACTGGCCCGAGTGGGCACAGTGCAGCAGGAAGCCGAAAGGCGTGTTTTCTCCTTCCCCGAACCTGTCGATTTCGAATTTGCCCCTACCGGCTCGGTCTATCATATCGACCCTGCCGACACCTTTTCAGTCCACTGCACCGTCGATTTCCCAAACAGTGTCATCGGTAAACAAACCGCCAATCTCGACAATTTCTCCCAATATGCTTCCGGCATCGCTCCCTGCCGCACGTTTGTCTTCCTCCACGAAATCGAGCCTCTGCTCCATCTCAACCTCATCAAGGGTGGCAGTCTCGACAACGCCCTCGTCTTTGTCAATAAAGAACTCTCCCCCCGTCAGCTCCGACGCCTCGGCCGCACTTTCCACAAGGACCCCTCCCAGTTCCGTGTCCACGACGGTGTGCTCAACACCACCGACCCTTACTATCCCAACGAACCCGCCCGCCACAAACTGCTCGACTTTGTGGGCGACATCCGGCTTGTGGGCATGCCCCTCAATGGTCATTTCACAATATACAAACCCGGCCACAAAGCCAACGTGGCTTTCGCCAACTACCTTATCCCCTATATCGACCAATTGAATAAACAATCACAATAACCCCATAGTTATGCAATTAAACGACATCAGTCCAAAAGCCATTATTGGCAACAATGTAAAAATCGGCAATTTCTCCACCATCTGCGAGGATGTGGTGATTGGCGACGATACTATCATTGAACCCAATGTGGTCATATATCCCGGTGCCCGCATCGGACGCAAATGCCATATCTTCCCCGGGTCGGTCATCTCGGCCATTCCCCAGGATCTGAAATTCGCCGGCGAGTACACCACATGCGAAATTGGCGACGAGAACGTCATCCGTGAGTGCTGCACCATCAACCGCGGCACTTCCGCTTCAGGCCGCACCGTCATCGGCAGCCATAACCTCCTTATGGCTTATGTCCATGTGGCGCACGACTGCGTCGTGGGCAACAACTGCGTTTTTGCCAACAATGCCACTCTCGCCGGCCACATCATTGTGGGCGACTATGTCATCCTCGGTGGCAAAACCGCTTGCCTGCAGTTCATCCATATCGGCTCCCATGTCATCACGCAGGGCGGTGCTCTAATCGACAAGGACATTCCGCCTTTTGTCAAAGCTGCCCGCTATCCCATATCCTATGCCGGTGTCAACTCTCTCGGACTCCAGCGTCGCGGCTTTTCTCGCGAAAGCATCAACAATATCACCGACATCTACCGTTTCCTTTTCCAAAAAGGCTACACCATCAGCCATGCAGTCGAGGAAATCAAGGAACGCTATGGCCACACCGACGAAGGCAAGCAGGTGCTCAGCTTCATCGGCAATGCCCAGACAGGTTTGATGAAAGGATACACTTTCATGAAAAAAGACTCCGAGAAATAGTGCCCATTAGTGAATAATCATTTAAACATATCATTGTCATGAAAAAGATATTAATCTTAGCAGGCATCCTCGTGCTGGTGTTTTCGCTCGATAGCTGCAAGGCCAAGCGTTGCAAATGCACTACATTCCGCGACAAATATCTACCCGCCATCTCGCTCGAACCCAAAGCTGGCCACAAGAATTGCAGCGAGCTCAACATGGAGTGGCAGGCCTCCGACAGCACACATGACCTTCTCGCCAAGACCTGCGAGGACTATGTAGAGTAGCCCCTTCTGCCCGACCCCTGTCCGTGGTGGTTTTTCGCGCTCTCATAGCTAGTGCCGTTCTAAAAAAACCTCATTCCCTTAGGTTAAGAGGTTAAGATTTTTTTTACCCATACTGCCCCACTTCGTTTCTCATCTGTGGGAATTTCTATATATCACCCCCGAAGGGGGTGATATTGTCATTTACTCTGTACATTGTGCAGTGCGGCGGCTATTAAAAACCAAAGCAACTGCGACCCGTTCGTGGCACGACAATGAATACCTATGACTCCCAATCGGCCATTAGACCGACCTTTAACTTTTTCAGGTCTCCTTATGCCATATCAGCCTTTCGAAACAAATACTAATATGCCATAATTCCGAATGACCGATTTGGGATAAAAAGCACAGGCCTGATAAGACAGACCTGCGCACAAAATCAAACAAAAAAAGAATATCATTTCTAATCTGACGGTTAATCCTGTTTATGCCATTCCACTTTCCATGTTTTCCCGCTTGGTTTACTTTTCATCATCTTTGCCGGCATTCTTCCGGTTCCATCTCTCCTTTTTGCATCATCCTTACTTATTCAGCTTGTATCAACCTCTTCAAAATTTTTTGTTAAGCTCTGGGGTGAAGATGTCTTTTGGGAGGAGTGGGTTGGTAGTGGATTCTGAGCGAAGCGGAGTGCGAGTTTGGGAAAGTGGGCGATGGTACTGGAATGAACCAGCTTTAGTTATAGGCATGCATTCCGCCTAGAATGAGATTGACACCGAAATAGGTGACAATGACACTGAGGAAAGCGGCAATGCAGTATATATGGAAGCCTGTGGGTTGTCGGCCGGGTTTGGGGGCGGTGACAAGGGGATGCAGATAGACAATGAAGGTGATGAGGGCCCAAACTTCTTTGGGATCCCACGACCAGTAGTTGCCCCATGAGATGTTGGCCCACACGGCACCCAGGATGATGCCAAGGGCCAGAAGCGCTTCGGCGGGATAGATGAGCAGTAGGTTGGTGCGCATCATGCTTTGTTGCCAGGCTGGGCGAATCAGGGCCGCCACGCTGCCGAGCATGGCAAAGATGAAGAGGGCGTAGGCTATCATGATGACGGTGACATGGAGGGTGAGAAGAGGGGAACTGAGTACGGGCATGAGGTGGGTGATGGGTGGGTTGGAGCCGCTCATCATGGCAACCAGCAGACAGAATCCCATGGCCATCAGCGAGATGGATGGTGCCAGGGGATGTCGGCGTGCGGAGAGGATGCCCAGCAGTCCTATGGCTATGGCCATGAGGCTCATGCTGTCGAACCCGCCCGCCATGGGTGCATGGCCACCGGCAATCCAGCGCAAAACAAATATGAGCAGCAGGAATGCGGTGAGCAAGCCGGCTATGATGGCGGGTATGATGTGGTGACGGCGGGTGGCATTCCGGGTGGTGTTGACAGATGTGCCGGAACGGAAAACGGCAAGGGCGAAGAATAGCAGTCCTATGGCTATGCTGACTATGGCAAGCCACTTGCCGGTGGTGAGCGAGTTGTAGAGACGTTCGGCTTTGATGCGGAAGGGGGATGGGAGTTGGTCGCCGGCCTTTTGTTGTTGGTAGGTGAGTGTTTTGTCGAACACACGGTTCAGTTCTCCGTAGTTGCGGGTGACTACCAGCTCTTGGCAGTAGCCCAGTTGTTTACGGATAAAGATGTATTCGTCGTTGGCTATTGTGGTGGGGAGAGGGTCGTTTTGCGAGTACCAGTTGAGTGTACCTGTGCTGTCGAGCGAGGGGTATATTTTGAGCAGTTGGCTGTTGCTGACCATTTGCACGAGTTCGAATTTCTCCTGTGCGGCACGCAGTTCGCTGGGGAGGGGGTGCTGGTCGAAGAGTTGCTGGTGATTGGCGAGATTGTTGAACGAGGTGTATTTGCCGTTCATGCCGAGTTGTTGGCGGAGTGTCTGGCCTTTGATTTTGATGACGGGTTCGTTGGACCACTCGCCGAAGTAGAATATCCATCCGGACAGCACCTGCTCGGGGGTGAGGCCGTGGTAGGTGGCGTTGCCGTAGAGCTTGGTGGTGAAGTCTTTGGCGAGGGTTTGGAGGGGACAGATGCGTCCTTTGTAGAGCACTTGTATTTGCCCCATGCGGTCGGCGCATTGGCGCGGGAGTGTGCCGGGCAGGGCTGTGGCCCGGGTGCCCAGCAGTAGCAGCAGGATGAGCGGCAGGCCTCTGAGCAGGTGGCGGAAACGGGAGTTGCGGGAGAGGAACATGCATGCAAATCCGGCAATGAGCAGGAGGTAGCCGGTGTAGGTTACGGCTATGCCGAGAGGGTCGTGGGCCACGCTGAGGGTGGAGTTGCCCTCGGAGTCGTAGTCGGCTTGGTAGAGGCGGTATCCTTTGTGCCGGGCAATGTTGTTCATTGAGATGTTGGTTTGTTGTCCGTCGATAGACACGTGGCTTACGAAATCCATGGGTGTTTTGGAGCCGGGGTAGGTCACCACGTCGAAGTGGTTGAGAGTGATGGTGAAAGGCAGTGGGATGTTTTGGCCTTGTTCGGTTTGGAACGAGGTGCATGGCTGGCCGGGCGAGAGGGTCATGGTGCCGTGCTGTCCGGTCCATGTGGTGAGGGCACCGCCGAGAAGTATGATGACGATGGAACTGTTGAGCAGTAGACGGTAGGGGGTGTGCCAGAGTTTATGGCGAATGATGTTGGCTATTGCGGCAGCGGCCACGGCAGCCATGAGCAGGGTGAACCACCAGGAGCCGTATATGTGATCGAGGGCAAATTCGTTGCCTTGGTATTTTTCAACAATGGTGCCTGTGGCGAGCACTGCCACCACAAGCACCAGAAGGATATGGAAAAGTTTATTCATCTAAAATTAAATGGCGTTGATAAATTTTACAACGGCGTCGCGGTCTTCTTTGGAGAGGTTGCGGAATTTCTCAACAGTGAAGCGTGCATCGCTGTTGGGGCAGCCATGCCACATGATGGCTTCGATGACGTTGCGAGCGCGGCAGTCGTGCAGGCGGTCGCTATGTCCGCTGCAAATCTGCGAGAGGCCACGGCCCCAAAGGGGGGTGGTGCGGCACCAGCCGGTGCGGATATCGTTGACCATGTGGAGACGGTGCTGAACCATGTCGGTGTAGGGCCAGATTTTCTGGTTGGGATAGCGAGGCAGACGGGCGTCGGCATCGGCGAAGAAACCGTTGGGGTCGGTAAAGTGGTCGGAGCCGGTGGTCCAGCTGGGGCGGTGGCATGTGGCGCAACCGAGGTCGCGGAATAGTTTGCGGCCGCGCTGGATGGTGGGGTCGGACAGGTTGCGGGCAGCGGGGACAGCGAGTCCGCGGTGCCAAACCATGAAGTTTACGTAGTCGTCATCGCTCATCTCTATGGGCAGGGTGTCGCACATCAGATAGTTGTAGATGTCGGTTTCGGGGTTGCCGGTTTTGTTCCAGGCAGGAAAGTAGCGGTAGAAGTTGGCTTGTACCTCGGGGTCCTGAGAGGCGCGGGTGGCGTAGATGCTCTTGTTAAGACTGAGGTAGTGGCTGCGGCGGTCGCTGCGGGAGACATTGGGGATGTTCCAGATGGCGTTGGCACCGGCAGCATCTTGCAGCGGGCCACGGCTGAGGGCGTAGGTGAAGCGTTTGGGATGGGTGGTGTTGCCATAGTAGGAAGCCCAGTTGTTGCCAGCCCAGATGGCGGGGTTGAGGCTGGCGCCGGCATCGGACTCTTTTTGGTATTGAGCCTTGAGCGAGTCGTCGGGAATGGCGTCGAGCAGGCCGGTACCGTAGATGCCGATGGTGCTTTCCAAACGGAAGGCCAGCTGGCTATAGGGAACGGAGAGGGGGGCATAGAATGCGTCCTCGGGAATTTCTACTTCGGGATAGATGAGGCTGTAGGTTTCGCCGTCGGGGAAGCGGTTGCCCCACTCGTCGGTGTAGTTGAGCCAGGAGATGTTGATTTTCTCTTCGTCGATGGAGGGCTTGAAAGGAGCCACGGCTTTGGTTTGAGGCATACCGGCCACCGAGGTTTCGTAAGGTTCGCCGGGGAGTGTTTTGTTGTACACTACTAGCAGGTAGCCGTTGGCCCAGTCGTCGGCACGGTAGCGTTCCATGCGGCGACCATGGCCGTAGCCGGGATGGCAGCTTTCGCACGAGGAACGGACGTAGAGGGGACCCAACCCATTGAAGGGGGGATTGTTTTGGGTGATGGTGTGTTCGAAGAAGAACTCACCGTATTTGAAGGCGTTCACCATGCCGGCGTTTTCGACAGCGGGAGTCGGGTCTTCGTAGGCGGAGGCGGACTGGTTGAAGGTGGTGCCGAGACGGCCGCCGGCATAGGTCTCTTCGTCCACGGTGTCGGGGACTACGGGCTCTTTCTGATCGCTATTGCAAGAGGCCAAACCAAAGGAGGCAAGAGCGGCCAGCACAGGAATAAAAAGTTTTTTGTTCATGTAGAGTGAGTTTTTAATTGTTGTGAAAAATGATGATTTGGAAGTTTATGAATTGCACGTGTTGGAAACGTTGTTGGGGAGCAGAAAAGATATTAGAGATTGCGAATCATGTCGATGGCTTCACCGATGGCATCGCTCAGTTCGGCACAAGCTTTGACAGCGGCGCCGTTGGCGGCATCGGAGTAGTGTTCAACAAAAGGCGCGGGCATGGCATCGATTTTGCTGAGAGCTTCGTCGATGGCTTGGATGATTTTGGCATCGATCATGGGGTTGCCTTTGTTAACATAGTTATGGACAGAGAGGGATTCGTCGCGCTGACCCTCAACTCCACCCATGTAGGCATTGCGGATGCTGATGATGTTGTTGTGGAAGTCGGTGATGGACATGTGGCTGTAGGGCGATTCGATGTAGGTGATGTCTTCGCCGTGCCATGCGGCATAAATCTTGGAGCTTCCCACCTCGTCGGCGATGTCGGAGCAACCCTGAAGGATGGCCATGATGGCTGCTTTGGGGCTGGAATAGGTGCTACCGGCACGACCGGCATTGCGGAGGTTCTCGCCATAGCTTAGGTTGCCGCCGGCCACGGTGTAGGGCATTTCGAGGTCGTCGAGTTTGTCAATGTGGCTTTTGGGAGCTTTGTCGCCCAGCCAGCCCACCTCAAGCTGGTAGCAACGGTTGCGGAGGTCGCCAGCCACGGCGGTGATATAAATCCATTCGTTCGGGGTGATTTTGGAAACATCCTTGGCGTGACCATCCTCGAAAAGGATGTATTCTATGCCATGGAATCCGAGCAGGGCGTTGCCTAGACGTTCGCCGGCTACAACGTCGCCATCTTCGTTGTCGAGGGCGGCAATCATGGCAGGACTACCCATGAGGGTGTTGAAGGCGTCTTCGTCGAGAGGCCAGGAGTCGATGTGGGGGTCGATGCCGAAGTCACCGGCAGCACCGAAAAGGAATGCCTCGCTGCGTTCCCATTCCTGACGTGCGGCAAGGAAAGTGATGCAGGCATCCTGAATGCCGTTATTGGTGGGGTTGGCTTTGAGTGCGGTGAGCTGGTTGGTCAACTGCTCGGTCAATGAGGCCAGAGCGGAGTAGGTGGGGGCCACGGTGTGGTCGACAAATTGGGCAGAGATGTTGGCGATTTGGGTGTCGTCGTTTGTGCTTAGGTTTTCGTTCTTGTTGCATCCAACAAGGGCGGAGGCGGTAATGAAAGATACTGCCATTAAACAACATTTGAATAAGTTACTTTTCATTTTGTTAGTATTATGTTATTGTTAGTATGAAAAAAGAATTGTTTACCGATGGAAGAAGCCGCACCAGGTGATGCCGACAGCCACATAGGGTTCGTTGTTGTATTGCTGTTTCAAAAGGCGGATACCCGCTTCGGCCTTGACAGCAATCTGGGGAAGGGGGTAGTAGTTGATGCCTGCCGATACGATTTGCTTTTCAGCCCAGGGGATATCGGTCCAGCCGTTGGCGGGAACAAAGCTATCGTAGTGGTCGTAGCGACCGAAAAGATAGAGTTTCTTGTGGGTGTTGCGGGCTGCCAAAAGATTGATGCCGGCTTCCACGGAGGCATCCCAAGCGCGTTCGCCTACCGCGGTGTGTGGATAGGGGTTGCCGGTCATGGTGGTTTGGTTTTTGTTGCGGGTGGAGATGAGACTGGCATTGCCGAGCCACCCATAGTCGAAGTTGCCACGAATGAGGAACCAGCGGTTGTGGTAGTCGAAGTCGAAAGCGCCGATAGCAAGAGTGCCTTTGGCATCGCGGAATTGGGAGGTCTCGGAGTAGATGTTGGTAACAATATCGTTGTTGAATGTGTTGCCCAGGTAACCGCTGAGACTGAGGCGCAGGCCGGGGATGCCCAGATAGTCGATGCGGAGAGCACCGGCCAGGCTGTTGGCAGGCCGGAACTCGTAGGGGGAGGCAGAGCCGTTGTGAACCCAACCGGATTCGTTGTAGAGGTTGCTGTTGAGAGCAGGCAACAGTTGGGCTTCGTAGCGCCAGTTGCCAGCTCTGCCCCAGAGAGAGATGCCGGTTTCGTGCCAGGTGCAGGGCAATATGGTGTTTTCTCCCTCAGGACGGTAAACGCCGAAGAATTTGTCGGGAGTGTGGTTGTTGTTGGTCATGCCGACGGGAACAACGATGTGCCCGGCACGGATATTGAAGGCATTGCTGAAAGACTTTTGGATCCAGAACTGCTCGAGGGCTACTTCGCCACCACGCTCTATTTCCTGTTCGAACTCGCCGGTTTCCTCGGTCTCCTTCTCGACGGCAGCTTCAATACCACCATGTTCGAACTCTATTTCGGTACCCATGCTCCAGCCGTGACCGAAATCGTAGCCCAGCATGATGACGGCATGAGGTATGTCGACACGTCCGTGGCCCTTGCTGTCGGCGTAGCGGGAAGCGTGGGTGTATCGAAAGACGTTATCGCTATATAGATTGTAATTATAGACTGCCTCGCCATACCCACCAATAGTGAGTCGGGACGGACGCTCCACGGTGTCGGTTTGAGCCTGCAGTATCGCAAGGGGTAAGCATAATAGAATGCTGATAGTTAAGAGTTTGAAATATTCTTTTTGCATAGTTGTTATTATTATTTCAGGGTGCAAAATTCCTACTTTTAAATAGGGTGTGCAATACCTAAAAATGGCCATTTTCGACAAGAAATGGTGGAGACGGATGGTGGATTGCCGAGCTATTTAATTGATAATTGGAGTATTATGTTTGTTGGTACCAATCACTTCCATTGTGGATACAGTCGATGAGTGTGTCCGGTATGGAAGGATGAAAGGGAATTATGTTCTATAGGCGGGAAAAACGAAGAATGGACATCGGGGAGTGGAGAGAATTGTTTGATTTTTTCGTCGGGATAGTACAATAATAACCCCATTTCGCCGTTTATGGGGAAACAAGTTATTAATCCAACAATATTAAATTATGAGCAAAAAGTTTATCTGCCCCGTTTGTGGCTATGTTTATGAAGGCGATGAAATGCCCGAAAAGTGTCCTATTTGCGGCAAGCAAATGCAGGAAGTAGTAGAAGATGTAAAAACTTGGGCTGCAGAGCATATTGTGGGAGTTGCCAAGGGTGCTCCCGAAGACATTATGATGGATTTGCGTGCCAATTTTGAAGGCGAATGCAAAGAAGTGGGAATGTATCTTGCCATGGCCCGTGTGGCACACCGCGAGGGCTATCCCGAAGTGGGTTTGTATTGGGAGAAGGCTGCTTTTGAAGAAGCTGAGCACGCTGCCAAGTTTGCTGAACTGCTGGGTGAAGTGCTTACCGACAGTACTGCTGAGAATCTGAAGATGCGCATTGACGCAGAGTATGGCGCAACCGCTGGCAAGACTGACTTAGCCAAACGTGCCAAGGCTCTGAATTTGGATGCAATTCACGACACTGTTCATGAAATGGCTCGCGACGAGGCTCGCCACGGAAAGGCTTTGGAGGGTCTCTATAACCGTTATTTCAAGAAATAATCTGACTCTTCGTAATAGAAAGAGCGGGATGCCTTCGACAGGTGTCCCGCTCTTTTGTGTATGTAAGGAGTGTCAGTTTTTGAGCATGCGGAGCATGATTTGAATGGGGTGAAGGGCATGGATGCCTGTGCCGTCGAGTATTTGTTGGCGGCAGGAAGTGCCAGGGGCGGCAACCATCATGGTGACGGGTTTGCCTTCGGCTTTGTGGGCTGCATCGCGGACGGCAGGGAAAAGAATCATCTCGCCTATCTCCATTGATGTTTGGTAATGCTCTTTCTCATAGCCGAAAGACCCCGCCATGCCACAACAACCGGAGGGAATGACATGGAGGTTGCAGTTGGGAAGAAGGCGGAGCATTGAGGCCGTGTATTCGATGCCTACAAGGGCTTTTTGATGGCAATGGCCATGCAACCATATTTCGACTGCATCGGAGCGGAACTGTTCGGCGGAGATGTTTCCTCGGGCCACTTCGCGCATGATGAATTCGTCGTAAAGCAGACAGTTGGATGCCAGTTTCCGGGCGGTGTCCTTCATGTGGTCGGGCACAAGGTCGGGGTATTCGTCACGGAAAGAGAGAATACAGCTGGGTTCTATACCCACAAGGGGTGTTCTGTCGGAGACAAGGGGTGCGAGCCGCCGTATGTTCTTGCGGGCGTATTTAGAGGCCAATTTGAGACATCCTTTGGAAATGGCGGCGCGGCCACTCTCCACATGACGGGGAACAATGACTTCGTAGCCTAGATGAACAAGAAGTTGGGCAAATTCAAGCCCCAATTCGGCTTCCTGGAGGTTGGTGAATTCATCGGCAAAGAATAGTACACGACCTTTGGGATGTGCAGGGGAAGGAAGATGTTTGACCAATTGGCGTGTGGTTTTGGGAGAGAGTGCCGGAATGGAACGCTGGGGCGCAAATGATACAATCTTCTTGATAATGGTAGATGACCAAGGGGCCGAAGCAAAGTAGTTATACAAAGGGAAAACGATATGTCCAAGTTGTTCCACCATGGCCATGCGGGCTACCATCCAACTGCGGAAGGGAGTACCATGGCTATTGTAGAGTTGTTGCAGCACTTGGGCGCGGATACGGGTCATATCCACATTGGATGGGCATTCACCTTTGCAGCCTTTGCATGCAAGACAACTATAGAGCACTTCCTCTATCAGATGCCGTGAGTCGGTTTTGGATTTATCGGTGGCAAGGGGCGAGGGGTCGGGCATGCCTCGTGTAAGCAGTTCACGGAGAACGTTTGCCCGGGCTCGGGTGGAGAGCAGTTCGTCGTGCGATTGTTTAAAGGCAGGACATAACGTGCCGCCGATGGCATTGCTTTTACGACAATCGCCAGCACCATTGCACTGCTCTATGCTGCACATGACTTCATGGTCGTGGAAGATATATTGCTGGTTGACATCGTAGCGCAGCGATTGGTCCATAGGGGGTGCGTCAACAATCTTGTGCATGTTGAATATTCCGTCTGGGTCCCAACATTGCTTTACTTGACGCATCATTTGGTAGACTTCGTCGCCATACATTATGGGGATGAACTCGCCACGCAGACGTCCGTCGCCATGCTCGCCGCTCAGGCTTCCGCGGTGTCGGCGTACCAACAGCGCAGTTTCTTCGGCCACTTGTCGGAAGAGTCGACGGTCAGCCGGCTGCTTGATGTCGAGAATGGGACGCAGATGTAGTTCTCCGGTGCCGATGTGGCCATAATATACACATTCGAGGCCGAGGCGTTGCATCATTTGGGCAAAATCGTCGAGATATTCGGGCAACCGTTCCGGGGCAACGGCGGTGTCCTCGATAACCCCAATGGGTTTGCGGTCGCTTCGGGTTCCAGTCAATACGCCAAGTCCTGCTTTACGCAGCGCCCATACACGGTTGATATCGTTGCCATATACCCGGCTGCAATGATAAGCCAATCCTTTATCTAGCAACTCTTGCTCCATGGAGTTTGCTTGTTGGTCCATGTCTTCACCATTGAATTCTGCAATGATGAGAGCTGCTGGTTCGCCATGAACAAAGAAACGGTTACGCTCTTGCGTGGGGTTGTTGCGGCATAGCTCGAGTATCTTGCCATCCATCAACTCGACGGCGGTGGGATGATACTTCAATGCAACGAGGTTGGCCTGGTAGCTTTGCGCCAAACTATTGCAGTGGGCACAGAGCACCATCTGTTTCTCGGACGGAAGTGGGTCGAGAGAGACTTTGATGGCCGTGACAAAGCACAACGTGCCCTCACTTCCACAGATGAGTTTGCAGAGGTCGATGGGTGTGTTGCTGTCGTTGCCAGCTATGCATTCGTCAATGGCATATCCGCAACTGCGGCGCTTCAGGCTGGCGTCAGGGAAATTGTCGTTTATGAGTTGCCTAACCGTGGGGTCTGCCTTCCAAGAAGCAAGTTGTTCATAGATACTGTCGAGAAGTGGACTCCCTTTGCGGTTGGATGTGTTGAAACGGGTGCCGTCACTTAAGAAGCCTTCAATTTCGAGAACATGGTGACGGGTGCTGCCATAGACCAAAGAGTGGGTGCCGCAGGAGTTGTTGCCCACCATGCCACCAATACAGCAACGGTTGCTGGTGGATGTTTCCGGGCTGAAAAAGAGACCATAAGGCTTCAGGTAGAGGTTTAGTTCGTCACGCACCACCCCAGGTTCCACCTTCGCCCACCGTTCGGCAGGGTTGACTTCAATAATATGTTTGAAATGGCGGCTGATGTCCACTACAATACCATCTCCTACCACCTGCCCGGCAATGCTGGTTCCACCTGCGCGGGGAATGAGATGGGTGTGGAGTTTATGAGCTAATTGTATCAGCTCAACAATCTCATTTTCGTTTTCCGGATAGGCTACAGCCTGAGGCATTTCGCGATAGGCGGAGGCATCGGTGGCGTAGGCTATGCGATGGAGGGGATCTGTGTGGAGTTGCATTGCTTTAATATTCTATAATGGTTTCAATTATTTTTTCTGCTGCATGTCCATTGCCGAAGAGATGGGGGAAATGCACAGGGTGGTCAACCAGCTGTCGATATGAGGCGACAATGCGGTCGTAGTTGGCATCAGCAATAAGGCCAGCCCCGTGTTCCACAATCTCAACCCATTCGGTTTCAGGCCGTAGAATTACGCAAGGTTTTTCAAAGAAGAATGCTTCTTTCTGCACGCCGCCACTGTCGGTCATCACCACTTTTGCGTATTGTTCAAGCATGTTGATTTCGAAGAAACTGGCAGGAGGAATGATTCGTATGGCACAAGTATTGTCGTTGTTGATGCTGTTGGGAGCAGACGATTCCAACCCCGATATGCTGAATGGAAGCGTTGTATTCTGGAGCATCTTTCGGGTGCGAGGATGCAACGGCAACACAACCTGGATGTTGTCCTGTTGGGCTATATCGTTTAGGGCGGTCATGATGGCCAATAACCGCTCTGGGTTGTCGGTATTGTTGTCACGATGTATTGTGGCAAGAATGTAGTTGTTGGGCTGCAGCCCTAATTTATTGATTATATGGCACCGCTGATTGGCCAGTGTGGCAAAATACATGCTGTTGTCGTACATAACATCACCGCAGTTGCAAACCTTTCGGTGACGGCCTCCGGCAAAAGTGGCGTGGCTTTCCATGAAACCTTCGTTTCTAAGGTTATTGACAGCCGTTTGGGTGGGGGCGAAACAGATATTGGAGAGTTGGTCGCACACAATGCGGTTGATTTCCTCGGGCATAGTCATGTTGAAAGAACGCAGGCCTGCCTCGATATGATATACGGGCACATGCAGTTTCGACGCTGCCACAGCTCCGGCCAATGTGGAATTGGTGTCGCCATAGAGAATTACGCCATCGAAAGCGCTGGTCATTAACACCTCCTCTATACCTGAAATCATCTTGGCTGTCTGTGCACCATGACGGCCGGAACCCACCTTAAGATTGTAGTGGGGCTGTGGAATGCCCAGTTCGTCGAAGAAGACCTGTGACATATTGGCATCATAATGTTGTCCGGTATGCAGGATACGCTCTTCCACTTGGTCGGAAAAACCATTTGCTATAGCACGGCTGATGGCGGCGGCTTTGATGATTTGGGGACGGGCCCCGATGACGGTGAGTAATTTCATCTATTATGTCTCCTTATGATTTTGAACCGGTGGAAGGGGCAAAAGGCTTGTCCCATATATCGGTATCATGTTGTTTGCTTGTTGTTTTGTAGAGATGTATATAAAACTCTGCCTACGAATAGCTGGGAAATGGCTCGGTGGTTGCGATGCACTTGTGCTTTCCCGTTATGCCTCCAGTTATTGCTTTGGACGGGGTTGAGTCGGTGTAGCTTCGCTGTAGCTTCAGATACCGCCTCGTCGAATACACATTGAACTATCATACTCGGTGCTTCATCGACCGAGGTGATGGCTTTTGTGGCCACCATGTGGTCGGATATATGATGAACCTGAGTCCTGTTCAAATGCTGTTCGCGGTGGCCCCTGTGGGCAAAATCATTCAACTGCCCGTCCAGAAGGGAAATGCCGATAATGGGCATACCCTCCCTTGTCGGTCGTTCAACGTTTCGGGCAATGGGGAATGAATAGCACTTTTCGCTCAGCGACATACATTCCTTGAAGAATATTCTGCCGTCCCATACTGGAGAAACTCCATCGTTGTGGCATATTCTTCTTTCCATGGTGTGACAAGTCTGTGTTAAATACTGTTCACCAGCGACTCAACCACGTAGCGTATTTCCTCGCGTGTGATATAGGGGTGCATTGGCAGCGAGAGCACACTCTTCGACAGGTTTTCGGCATGTGGGGTCAGCACAAAGCGGCGCAACCCGCGGAATGCTGTCTGGTAGCTCATGGGTATGGGGTAATACACCATGGTGGGTATGCCTTTGGCCTTCATCTTTGCCTGTAAGGCTTCGCGGTTGAATGTCCCGTTTCCTGACGGAACACTGAGACGTACGGTGTATTGTGCCCAACTGCTGCCATATCCTTTGGGCAGTGTGGGAGCTGTGATTTGTATTTCTTTCTTGCTGAACCGCAGCGTGCCGGTGATAAGTTGGGTGTAATATTCAGCCGCACGGTTCACATCGGCCAATTCGTGGTCAATAAAGGCTTTCAATTTCACCCTCAGAATGGCGGCCTGCATGGTGTCGAGACGGGAGTTGAGTCCAATACGCACATTATCGTACTTGTTGCTTCCCTTGCCGTGAACCCGAAGCGAACGGATATAGTCTGCCCATTCGTCGTTATTGGTAAACACTGCACCGCCGTCGCCATAGCATCCCAAAGGTTTTGCAGGGAAGAAAGATGTGGTGCTGATATCACCGAAACTGCAGGCTCTTTTGCCCTTGGGACAGGGAGTGACAATCCCGCTGTTGCTGACATCGTAGTCCGTCCAACCGCCAAACCCTTGGGCTCCGTCTTCTATGATGTAGAGGTCGTGCTGTTTGGCCACCTTGCGTATCTCAGCATAATTGGCTGGCATACCGAAAAGATCCACTGCTATGACTGCTTTCGCTCTCAACGACATGTCATCGCGCACACATTCTATGGCTTCGGCCAGGCTGGAGGGGTCCATATTGAACGTGTCGGGGTCAACATCCACAAACACGGGCAGGGCACCTTCCAATGCCACCACCTCGGCAGTGGAGAAGAAAGTGAAATCGGGCACAAACACCACATCGCCTTTCCCGATGCCCAGAGTTTTCAGTGCAAGGGTGAGGGCATCGGTGCCGTTGGCACAGCTGATACAATGTTTTACACCGACATAGTTGGCCAGTTCCTGTTCCAGCATCTTCACAGGTTCGCCCATGATGAATGCTCCCGAGGTGGCCACATCGGTCATAGCCTTGTCCATGTCGGTTTTCAGTACCTGATATTGTTTCTTCAAGTCTCTAAACTCCATTGTCTGTTCCCTTTATTGCGTTAATGATTTTTTTTAATACTTCATGTCTGTCCAGCCAAACGGGTGGGCAGAAAGCGGCATTTTGGCCAACGGATGGTAGTCGCCTTTCAGTCCTACAGGGGTGGAATGACGGATGTCGCTTACTATCTGTATGCAGTTGCGCGCTTCACTGATGCGGAATCCACGTCCGGCCAGAATCTCTTGGTAACTCTTGGTGTGCAGCTCCGTGAAACCTTGGCTGAATTCAAACTCGTCGCCGTCAATCATGATGGTGCGGTAAGTGCGTTTTTCGCCTTGCACTGCATTGGGGGGCAAACAGTCGGCATTGATGCTCAGAAAGTAGCGCACACGGGCTTGTTTCAATTCCAAATACCCGGCCACTCGGTCGTGCGACATGACGTGCACCACGTTCTGCTGCACCGGGCCGAATATCCATTGCAGCATATCGTAAAAGTGTACACCGATATTGGTGGCCACGCCTCCACTTTTGTGCACATCGCCTTTCCACGAGGAATAGTACCACTTGCCGCGAGATGTGATATAGGTGAGGTCCACGTCGTAAATCTTATCCTTCGGCCCCTCATCCACCTTCTTTTTCAATGCCACAATCGAGTCGTGCAACCTCAGCTGCAATATGGTGTAAGCCTTGTGCCCGGTTTCTTGCTCCATCTCTATCAAGTTGTCGATGTTGTAGGGGTTCAGCACCAAGGGCTTCTCGCATATCACGTCGCATCCCAGACGCAGACCGTACCTGATAAAGGCATCATGTGTATAGTTCGGGGTGCAGATCGATACCCAATTCAGCGGGTTGTCGCTATGCTGCTGTTTAGAGCAGAAGCGGTCAAACTGTTCCTGTTCGGTAAAGAATGAGCAATCGGGGAAGAAACTGTCAAGCCTACCCACGCTGTCAAACTTGTCGTAGGCGGCCAACAGGGTGTTGCCGGTATCGGCTATGGCCTTGAGGTGTCGCGGGGCGATATAGCCGGCCGCGCCTATCAGTGCAAAATTTGCCATGTATTTCAGTGTCTTTTTTTAGTTTAGTGTTGTTTGTTGCCTTGGAATAAGCGGTTAGAGTCTGCCGTCCACCAAATTGCGGGGCATAATGGCTTTCACATCGTAGATTACGTGGTTCGGCTCCAGCAGCTTTTCGAAGTCTATTTCCATCTCGCGGAACTGGCGGTGGGCGACGGCTATAATGGCGGCACTGTACTTGTCGTTGGGCAGTGTGTTCACCACATCAATGCCGTATTCGTGTTTCACGCGCTCGGGCGATGCCCATGGGTCGAACACCGTGATGTCGGCGTTATACTCCTGCAGGGCGTGATAGATATCGATGACGCGGGTGTTGCGCACATCGGGGCAGTTCTCCTTGAAGGTGAATCCCATGATGATGATTTTCGAGTGCAGCACTTGAATGCCTTTCTTCAGCATCAGCTTGATGGTCTGGTCGGCCACATAGGCACCCATGCCGTCGTTCATGCGGCGTCCGGCAAGAATAATTTCGGGGTTGTATCCCAGCCGCTGGGCGCATTGTGCAAGATAGTAGGGGTCTACCGAAATGCAGTGTCCGCCCACCAGTCCAGGGTTCATCTTGATAAAGTTCCATTTGGTTCCTGCTGCTTCCAGCACATCGTTTGTGTCAATGCCCATCAGGTTGAAAATCTTCGACAGCTCGTTGACAAATGCGATATTGATGTCGCGCTGGCTGTTTTCAATCACCTTGGCGGCCTCTGCCACCTTGATGCTGGAGGCTCTGTGGGTTCCGTTGAGAAGAACCGACGAGTATACTTGGTCTACCAGGTCGGCAATCTCGGGTGTTGAGCCGGAAGTGATTTTGGTGATTTTCTCTACGGTGTGGACTTTATCGCCGGGATTGATACGTTCGGGACTGTAACCGGCAAAAAAGTCCTTGTTGTACTTCAAACCCGACACCTTTTCCACCACGGGAAGGCATTCGTCCTCGGTCACACCGGGATAGACGGTTGACTCGTACACTACCACGTCGCCGCGGCTTATCACTTTGCCCACCACCTCGCTGGCTCCGTAAAGGGGTGTGAGGTCTGGATTGTTGTTGCGGTCCACAGGCGTGGGAACGGCAACCACATAGAAATTACACTGGCGTATATCGTCAATATTGGCCGAGCATATAAACCCGTGATTGTTAATGGCGTCTTGCAACAATTCGTCGCTAACCTCGAGAGTGGCGTCGTGACCTGCCATCAATGCGTCAACTCGGGCCTTGTTCATGTCGTATCCAATAGTTTTGTACTTGGTGGAAAACAGTCTGGCCAAGGGTAATCCTACATAGCCTAATCCGATAACGGCAATCTTAATTTCTTGCATATTATTTTATTATATTATTTGTATATTATCATGCCAGTGTCGGTCATTGCATAGTACAACCTGCAAAACCAATTTGCAAAAATACGCTATTTTTTTAATATATAAAATATTTTTTTGCATTTTTTCTTCTTCTGATTGTATTCCGTCATCAATAGAAAACGGCAATTCTTAAAATCAAGGGATGCACAAAAGGACATTCTTGCCGCATTAAGGCATGATAATAATCCAGTATCAGCACTCATACCTATGAGTAAATCTGCTATGGCATATTGCGATGCGCCTTTCACGCTACCACTTTTTTGCTCCCAATATTCAACCGCAGTATAACTGCATGACAGATGTCTTTCAGATAATAACGCAGTTCGCCCTCCAGACGATGCAGTCAGTGTGATGCTGGGTTTCGTGGCTCTTTTCGTCTCGCTCAATACCCTTCCACCAGCCCCATCCATTAGTAGTTACGGTTACTTCATCCGCGCCATAAATCCAATCCTCTTTTGCCCCGTTCCCAGTGTCTTTTTTATCCAACTCCGCTTGCAGTTCAGTATTCATCCATCACATCTTTAATTCTTCTTCAGCACAGAGGTTTATAAGAGCTTTATAAGGGCTTATGGTGAGATGAAGAAGTAAGGGAGCGGGAAGGCGGATGGATGAATCAAAATGGGGAGATGGAGGTGGGGTAAATGGTGCTGGAATCTATTGTTGCGGGCATTTGAGGGCTGGAAAGTGGCTTGGAGGTGAAGGAGTCAAAAGAATGTGTTGCAGACGTAATGAAACACCCCCGTGTTTGCTTGCAAACACGGGGGTGGATGGGGTGTATTCTGGTTTAGGACCAGCAGTGGTAGTCCAGCGTTACTTGTCCAATTGGCAATAGATGCTGTTGTTGCTCTTGAATTCGGGTACTATTTGCTTCATTTTGCCCACCATTTGCATGTCGTTGCCTGTGTTCAGTACCTGCCACATCTCTTCGTAGGCGCGGTCGATGGTGTCGAGCGGATATTTGCGCACTTGGGCACGCATGATTTTTGGGTGGTAGGTGGGCATGTTGTTCTCTTTGGTGGCGAGCAGCTCCTCGTAGAGTTTTTCGCCGGGACGGAGGCCGGTTTCCACAATCTTTATGTCTTTGAGACCTGAGAGCTGGATCATTTTTTTGGCGAGGTCGTATATCTTGACGGGGCTGCCCATGTCGAACACGAAGATGTCGCCTCCGTCGCCCATGGCGCCTGCTTCGAGCACCAGGTTGCAGGCTTCGGGGATGGTCATGAAGTAGCGTATGATGTCTTTGTGGGTGACAGTGAGAGGACCGCCGGCTTCGAGTTGTTTTTTGAATAGCGGGATGACACTGCCGTTGGAGCCCAACACATTGCCGAAGCGGGTGGTTACGAAATGTGTTTGTTCGGTGCTGCGGCTTTGGATGTATATTTCGGCCATGCGTTTGGTGGCTCCCATGACGTTGGTGGGGTTGACGGCTTTGTCGGTTGAGATCATCACAAATTTCTGAGCGCCGTATTTGATGGCGAGGTCGGCCACATTTTTCGTGCCGAAGACGTTGACCAGTATCGACTCGTAGGGGTTTTCTTCCATGAAGGGGACGTGCTTGTAGGCGGCTGCATGGTAGATGATTTGGGGGCGGTGCTCGGCGAATATCTCCTCCATCCGGTGTTTGTCCTTGACGTTGGCGATGATGAATTCCAGATGGTCGGCATATTGTTTGTAGGGCTCGTTGTTGCGAAGCTCGAACTGGAGGTCGTACATGGGCGATTCGGCCTGGTCGAGAAGTATGATTTTGCTGGGTTTGTACTGGATGAGCTGGCGGCTGATTTCGCTGCCAATCGAACCGGCGGCACCGGTGACCATCACCGTTTTGTCGACGACTTCGCGGACGATGTTGATGTTGTCGAGTTTGATGCTCTCGCGTTCCAGGAGGTCTTCAATCTTGATGTTCTGTATCTGGTTGACGGTGAATGAGTCGTTAATCCATTTGCTGATGTGGGGCACGGACTTGACGGTCAGTCCGAGGTCGAGTGCCTGGGTGGTGATATCCTGTTTGCGTTCTATCTTGATAGTGGGGATGGCAATGAGCAGGGTCTTAATATGGTTTTTGGTGATGAAGGTGGGGTTGAGGACGGCCTCGCTATGCATGACGTGGATGCCGTTGAGGGCGGAGTCGCGTTTTTTGCGGTCGTCGTCGATGTAGGCAACAATTTTGTAGTTGTGCGCAGGGTCTTGACTGAGAGCGTTGTAAGCAATCATTCCGGCAGCACCGGCACCGTAGATGACGATATTGGTGGTGACGCGTTGGCGGCGTATGTAATCGTTGTAGATGCGTTGTAGGAACAGGCGTATGATGAGCATGTAGACTATCTGCAACGTGAAGGTCATGATGATTTCATTGTAGGAGGGCGTGAAGCGGTTGGCTACAATGGTGTGGTTGTTATTGATGAAGTTGAAGATGATTAGTACAAGGCATGCAATGCCGTTGGATATAAGGATTTTGTAGATGTCGTACATACCGGAGTGGCGGATGATGCCACGGTGAGTGCCGACGCCGATGTAGCAGAGGGTTGAAATGACTATGAACGCAGCCAGTTTTACTATCAGAGCAGGCCAGTCGGGAAGCTCGACCATGCGGAGGCGGAAGAGGGAGGTGACGGCAAAGGCTAATGTGAGGGAGAAAAGGTCGATAGCCAGAATAAGCCACCGAGATGCTGTGGTGTGGCGATACTTGTGGCCGAAAGTTAGTATCAATCGCCTTATATGATAATTAGGTGTTTTCTTTTTCATAGTTTCGTGTGTATGTTAATAATTAAAAGAACGTGTTTTGATAGTTCTTTTTTGAAATGTCGGCTGGCGGTGGGAATGTTTATATACAAGTTGATTCTATAATAACTACCCACTGTGTATTCGACAGTTTCAAATTGCAAAAATACTCTTTTTTTTTTACATAAAGAAAAAAATAAAAAAAAGTTCCCCTCAAAGAAAAAATGTGCTTTGAAAGGATGGAATTGAAGGAGATGAGTTGAGGTGTAGATGCCTTAACTGGACGAAGGGAGCTAGCAACCGGATTATTGATGCAGCCAGGATGGGACAATGGGGCTTATTGGAGGCAATTGGCGAGGTCGCTGCGCAGTTGTTCGGCGTTGTGGAATTGGATGCCTTTGAGCCCGATGCTGTTGGCGGCCGATATGTTGTTGGGGTTGTCGTCGATGAAAAGAGTGTGGGAGGGTTGTAGGTTGTACCGGTCAAGGAGCAGTCGGAAGATGCGCGGGTCGGGCTTTACCATTTTCACGTCGGCAGAGACGATGTAGCGGTCTATCATTTGAAGAATGGGGAACTTTTGGCGAGCCAAGGGAAAGGTTTCCATAGACCAGTTGGTGAGTCCGTATATCTGGATGGTCGGGTTGTCCGAGAGTTCCTGCAGCAGTTTGCGCATGCCGGGCATTTCGCCGGGGAGGGTTTCGGCCCAGTGGGTGATGAACATGTCGAGGGGCACGGCAAATTCGGGGAAAAGTAGTCTTTGGGCGTCGATGCACTGCCGTTGGTCTTCTCCGGCATCGATGCGGTTGCGGAGCTCCTGAGTGCAGACGTGACGCCAAAAATACCAATAGCGGGCTTCGTCGCCGTTGAAATAGGGAATATAGACTCTTTCGGGTTCCCAACGTACCAGCACGTTGCCGAAGTCGAATATGATGTTGGTTGAGTTCATGATGAATGGGATTAGCGGGGCAGCAGATGCCCGGGTGAGGTGGAGAGGTATAGGGGTGCGGGGGAAGTGCACCCCTATGGATGTCTATCGGTTGGAGTACATGTCGTCGTAGTATTTCATGTAGTCGCCGCTGGTGACATTGTCCATCCATTCCTGGTTGTCGAGATACCAGCGGACGGTACGCTCAATGCCTTCCTCGAACTGGAGACTGGGCTCCCAACCCAGTTCGCGCTGCAGTTTGGTGCTGTCGATGGCGTAGCGCATGTCGTGTCCAGCACGGTCGGTGACAAAGGTGATGAGGTCGTCGTCGGCACCTTCCGGGCGGCCCAGCAGTCGGTCGGCGGTGCGGATGAGTACATGGATGATATCGATGTTTTTCCATTCGTTGAAACCGCCGATATTGTAGGTCTCGGCCACTTTGCCGTTGTGGAAAATGGTGTCGATGGCACGGGCGTGGTCTTCCACATAGAGCCAGTCGCGGACGTTTTCCCCTTTGCCGTAAACGGGGAGGGGTTTGCGGTGGCGGATATTGTTGATGAAGAGGGGGATGAGCTTTTCGGGGAATTGGTAGGGGCCGTAGTTGTTGCTGCAATTGGTGACGATGGTGGGCATGCCGTAGGTGTCGTGGAAGGCACGTACGAAGTGGTCGCTTGAGGCCTTGGCGGCACTGTAGGGGCTGTGAGGTTGGTATTTCAGGTCTTCTGTGAAGAACTTGCTGCCGTAGGCGAGGTGGTGTTTTCCGCTGGAGGCTTTGGTGCTGAACGGAGGTTCCACGCCTTCGGGGTTGGTGATCTCCAAGGCGCCATAGACCTCATCTGTACTGATGTGGTAAAAGAGCTTTCCGTCCCACTTTTCGGGGAGCGATTCCCAATAGATTTTCGCGGCCTGGAGCAGCGAAAGTGTGCCCATTACGTTGGTCTGGGCGAAGGTGAAGGGGTCTTTGATGCTGCGGTCCACATGGCTTTCGGCGGCGAGGTGTATGATGCCGTCCACGTGTTCGGCTTGCATCAGTTTGTAAACGCCTTCGAAGTCGCAAATGTCCATCTTGACGAACTTGTAATTAGGCTTGCCTTCGATGTCTTTCAGGTTGGCGAGATTGCCTGCGTAGGTCAGTTTGTCGAGATTGATGATATTGTAATCGGGGTACTTGTTCACAAATAGACGCACTACATGGCTGCCTATGAATCCGGCACCGCCGGTGATGATGATATTTCTTTTCATGATAAGATTTATAGATTAAAGATTGGAGGGAAGGCAACTTCCCTTTCTTTAGTATGTAACGCTCAACAGGGGGTAATATTGTGTGTGGGAGAAAATATTCTGACAAGAATATAGTTCAGAGCGGTTGTGTGTCGGACCGACGAGGGAAGTACTTGCTCCGACAGCTGTAAATGAAAGCGCTATGATGGCTTTGATTTGTTTGGAAAAGGTGATTTGGGAAAGTTGGGCCGATTGCCTTTGATAAGCGCCAGCATTGCAACGGAATGAAAAAGAAAAGGGGGAGACTACATGTTTGTTTTGTAGTCTCCCCCTGAGGTGTTAAAATGACTCTGGAAGATAGGCGGGATTACTTGCCTAAATACTCTGTGCTGCGTTTGACGAATTCTGTAAGTGCTTCTCCTTTAAGCAGGCCGTTGGCCAACAGAGCGAGGTCGGTGAGTTGGTGTACCAGCAGTTTCTGTTTGTCGGAGTCGGACTCGTTGAGCACCTGTTCTATCAAGGGATGGTTAACGTTCACCACAAGATTGTAGCTCTCGGGCATTTCTCCATAGAATCCCATTCCGCCACCGCTGGTGGCTGCCATTTCCTTGTATCGGCGCATAAATTCGCTTTGGGTGATAACCATAGGTTGGTCGTCGCTCTCCATGCTTTCCATCTGGACAGTGAATTTCTTTTTGTCAAGTTCGGCCTCGATGATGGGTTTCAGTTTCTCTTGGTCTTCCTTGCTCATTTTCTCGGGGATGCTGTCTTCGTGGGCAATGAGTTTTTCCACGGTGTCAGCATCGACACGGACAAAGCGACTTTTCTCTCTTTTCTGTTCCAATAGGTTCACCCAGTGGGGGGTCAGCACGCTGTCCATCAGCAGTACATCGTATCCCTTAGCTTTGGCCTTGGCAATGTATGCATGTTGTTCTTCTGCGTCGTTGGCATAGAGGTAGCACACATTCTTGTCCTTGTCGGTTTGCAGGGGTGCTATCTTCTCGCGGTAGTCGTCCAGGCTGAAGTATTGACCGTCGGTGTTTTTAAGGAGAGCGAATTTCATGGCTCTTTCGCAGAATTTCTCTTCGGTCAGCATGCCGTATTCGACGAATATCTTGATGTCGTCCCACTTGTCCTCGAAGTCTTTGCGGTCGTTCTTGAACATTTCTTCCAACTTGTCGGCTACCTTTTTGCTGATATGGCTGGAAATCTTCTTTACGTTGCTGTCGCTTTGCAGATAGCTACGGCTCACGTTTAGCGGAATGTCGGGGCTGTCCAGGACGCCATGAAGCAACATCAGGTAGTCGGGCACAACACCTTCCACACTGTCGGTTACAAACACTTGGTTGCAATACAGCTGTATCTTGTTGCGGTTGGGGTCGATAGTCTTGCGCACTTTCGGGAAGTAGAGAATGCCTGTCAGGTTGAACGGGTAGTCTACATTAAGGTGAATTTGGAACAGAGGGTCTTCAAAGTTCATCGGATACAACTCGTGGTAGAACTTGGTGTAGTCTTCGTCTGTCAGATTGGCAGGGCTCTTCTTCCATGCGGGTTCGGTGTCGTTAATGATTCGGGGCTGTTTTTTCTCGACACGCTTGGGCTGTTTCTTCTTTCCACCATTGCCGTCGTCCACTTCGTCGAACTCGGTATCGCTGTCCACCCACACACTTTCATCGCCGAAACGTATGGCTATGGGCATAAAACGGCAGTATTTGCGAAGTAGCTGCAGCACTTGTTGGTCGTCGAGGAATTCCTTGCAGTCGTCAGCAATGTGAAGCACTATATCCGTGCCGCGATCAGTGTGTTTGGGGTCTTTTTCCATGGTGAACTCCGGATTGCCTTCGCAGCTCCAGTGGATGGCTGGTTCATCCTTGTAGGATTTGGAGAAAATCTCCACTTTGTCGGCCACCATGAATGCCGAATAGAAGCCCAGTCCGAAATGGCCTATCAGGTTTTCCTGCACATCTTTGTACTTGTCAAGGAAGTCTGTGGCACCGCTGAAAGCGATTTGGTTGATGTATTTTTCCACCTCTTCGGCGGTCATGCCGATACCATGGTCTTTCACTGTGAGGGTCTTCTTTTTGCTGTCGACCTCTACTTCTACTGTCAAGTCACCTGTTTCGCCCTTCAGCTCACCGCGTGAGGCCAGGGCTTTTAGTTTCTGTGTGGCATCGATGGCGTTCGAGACCAGTTCGCGTAGAAATATCTCGTGATCCGAATAAAGGAATTTCTTGATGACCGGAAAGATGTTCTCGGTCTGCACATTTAAATTACCTTGCATGTTATATTTCTTTTTTTTTGTTTATCCAAATATTATCCTCCCGAAGAGGGATTGTCTCCACTCCTTGCGCAAATACTGTGCCAAAGCCGCCGACTGACAATTTGTCACCAGTGTTGCTGTGCTATGCTTTCGCTGTGCAAGGTGAGAAGAGAGAAAAACAGGCTTTCCATCCCGAGACAAAGCATCCTATTGGAGGAATGACAATGGATCGTCATTCTGAGCGTAGCGAAGAATCTTAAATCGAATGCAAACAAAGATTCTTCGGTCGTTTCTCTCCCTCAGAATGACAATGGGGGTAGAATGACAGAATCGTACGTTATTTCGGTAATTATATTCTTCTTAGCTGGATGGTAAGCACCTAGAGTTGAAACGACCTAGAAAATCTTTGTGCTGATGCGGGGCTTAGCCTATATCTGAATGAATAACGATAATAACTATTATTAACAATAATAAAAACACACTCCCCGCCGAATGAGCAAGGGAGTGTTAAAAGGGTTATTTATTACTATTCTTTTATTATCTTTTTTGTGTTTGTAGTCTTTCCATTTAGTGTTGTATATCTAATAAGATAGTTACCTGCGGGAAGACCCGACAGATTGATTCTGTTTGTGTTTTTATATACTCTCACAAGGTCTCCCTTGCTCGAGAAGATACAAACTTCACGTAACATTTCAGAAGTATTGCAGAAGTCACTAGTTGGGTTGGGATAGAATTCTACATCATCAACTTTTTCATTGATGTTGATTTTTAGATGCTGTGTGGTATCCGTGGTTGTGGTGTCGGTAGTTGTAGTGTCAACAGAAGATGTAATCTCTACAAAGACAAGAGTATCAATATTATGTACCGTATCTCTAATTGATACGGCATAAGTCCCTATTGGAGCTTGATCTACTTGATAGCGTAAATAAGTCCAAATAGAATCAGGAACTGGTTCATAGTCTGTTCCAAAACCAATTTGAGTATAATCGGATACATTGTACCATTCGATGTCAAAATTGTATCTGTCATCAAAAGAACATCCAATACTAATTCCTGTTTTTTTGTACAAAGTGCCAGAAATTCCGGTATACTCCCAATCAAAATAGCTTATTCCCCACATAAAATGTGGATTGGGCTCGTAGATGGTATCAGTCTTCTCCGAGTTATTGGCATCTCTTACAGTGAGAATGTTAATGGTGTCATAGGCTCCATACATTCCGTAGAATCCGACATGTCTGCCATTGAAGATTACATCGAACGGTGCAGTACCGCTTGTAATGGAGAGCTCGACTTTGAAGTAGTCTTTTTGCAGTCTTGTCTGCACAGTGTAATTCACCTGTGCATCAACGACACCCGCTATCGCGAGCATCATTGCAATCAATAAAACAAGCTTTTTCATAGTGTTTGAGATTTTTTGTTTGTTATTATTTACTTTTTTTATTTTTCTATATTATAAAGAAATTTACTTGAGAATCAATAGTTTTATCGACTATGGGTTACCCCCGATAGATTGAGGGCAAGCACCCACCCGAGTTTTGACAGGTTTATAGTATATTCATTGCGAAAGGCGTATCAAGGTTCCCTCCTTGACAAGTTTGGAACACTCATTTCCGACATATTCATCATCATATTCATCGATGAAGTCGCGAATGAGAATTGTCCCACCTCTTCTCCTGATAATTCGTTCTTTGAGTTTCATTTCCTCGTTCAATAAATGTGGGAATAATTGATAATTTTCCAATTTTTCAGATGCAAAGATACTAAATCTTTCTGAAACGGGGAAATATTTTATTGGTTTTATTGGGAAGGTTCCTGTTTTGGTGGGGTTGGGGTGGCCGCCGTTTCTTTTATTGTAGCGCCCTTATTTACCCTATATTTAGTTTACCTTTTGTTTAGATTTTATTTACCTTTTGTTTAGGTAACATAAATAAAGAAGAAAAAACATAAAAACAAACTAGAAAGCAAATAAAAAATATGTAATGGAATAACTTGGGTGCTGAAATGGGATTGTGTTTGATTGGGAGGATGGGCGAGATGCCGAAAAGATTGTTTATATAAGTAATTGTTCAAATGTGGTTGACATGTTATAATTCATATTCTTACATACCCTCCCCGCCTTGCGGACGCCAGTCCACAAGGTCTTCCTTAATTACTTTCTAAAGGGGGCAAATGACGCGTCAAATGCTCAAACAATCAAGCAATCAGACATGTTATACTTTGGTTCTCCCAAATATTTTTCATGGGTCTGTGTGTAAATCAAATATTTTTGTGTAAATTTGCATTGTGAAAAAACATTTGCTATACGAGGTTTCTATCATCCGCCCGTTGGTCATCTTCCTCCTGGTGGTGTACCATTCGCTCTGCATTTATACTGGGGGCTGGCCTGTGCCACAAGGGTTGGAGTCTAACGATTTTTACTGGTGGTTGGGCCATCTTATTAGTGGATTCCGTATTGAAACTATTGCTTTGGTAGGTGGTTATGTCTTCTCATACCAATGTAATGAACTGGCTCGCCGGACTGCCTTTTTCCCTTTTGTGTGGAAAAAGTTCAAGAGGCTCATCATTCCGTGTTTCGTCTTCGGAGCAATCTATTATTTTCTTTTCCTCTTCCATGCGTCAAGTTTCAAATGGAATGTCTTCTTTTGGCGTCTTGCCAACGGGGTGTCTCACCTGTGGTTTCTCCCAATGCTGTTCTGGTGTTTTCTCGTAGGGTGGCTCACCGACCGCCTGCTCCACCTCCTTTCGCTTCGTAAGCCATCATGGTGCACACCCGTTTCGTGGATTTTGTTGCTGCTTTTTGCTGCACTCTCGCTCCTTCGGGTCACGGGTCTCCGCATGGGACTTTCACGTGCCCCCTATTTCCTTTTCTACTTTTATTTGGGTTACATTCTCAGACACCTTTCCCAGCAGAGACCTCAATTACATCTTTCCCGGGGCCATATTGCTTTGCTTTGGACACTCTATATCGTTTTCCTTTTGCTTCACCTCCAGGCTACTCACCTTCGCCTTCCCGGGTGCTCGTTCCTTTGCCCCAAATGGCTTCAGGGTTGTAGTCAACTCGCTCTTCGGCTGTTTACTTTGGGCCACACCACATGCGGCATTTTGGCGCTTTATGCCACAGTACGACATTGGCTTGGCCTCCACCGTACTCCCGATGCCGAGCCCGGTGTGGTGCTCCGTGAGGCGTCACGTCTTTGTTATGGTGTGTATGTTTTTCACATGTTTTTCCTTCAATGGCTTCTCTACTACACGTCTTTCCCCCAATGGTGCAGTGCCTCTCTTCTCGGCGTATGGATGTTGCCGTGGGCTTTGTTATTAGTTTCGCTGCTTTTCAGCACGCTGTGCACATCGCTCTTGCTCAAAACATCCTGGGGTCGTTTCCTCATTGGATGATGCTTCTCTACAATCGGGCATAATAAAAGCCCCCATCTTGCGACAGGGGCTTTAATCTAAAACCTAAAACAAATTACTTCTTGGAGTATTTCTTATACTTGCTCATGAACTTATCAACACGTCCGGCGGTATCAACCAGTTTCAACTTACCGGTGAAGAAGGGGTGGGAAGTGTTGGAAATTTCCAACTTCACTACCGGATACTCATTTCCATCGGTATAGGTGACGGTCTCCTTGGTTGCAGCGCAACTCTTGGTGAGGATCATGTTGTCGTTGGACATGTCTTTAAATACAACGAGTCTGTAATTCTCGGGATGGATTCCTTTTTTCATTGTTTTTTGTACTTTTTGCCGTTTTAAGCAGTGGCTCTTAAACGATTGTTATTAATTGTTTTATACTAATTTGTCTGTTTCAATATGGCCGTATTCCATACCATTTTGAGTTTGCAAAGATACACACTTTTTTCGATATGGCGAAATATTTTTCTCCAATACGGTCTTTTTATGTTTTTTTTGCATTTGCCGTCACTGGTTGTCACATGCTTTTCCCAATGTTCATTTCACTGAATCCTCCATCAGCGACGAGGCGAATCCGTCGGCCAGTTGCACCAATGCACAAAGGGGATATTTATCCTTTGCCGCATTGATATTGCCTTTTGCTTCCGCACTCTGGAAAGGCAGGTCCCAAGCAGTCATATGCCACCTGATGGCAGCTATCTCGGCATCGGTCAGGTCAAGGCCAAGCCGCAGCAGTATGATCACGCTTTTCTCACCGTGTCCCAACGGGAAATTGCTATAGTCCACATTATATCCGCTATATTCTTCCCACCGACCGAAAGTGTTCTGCCTTTTCTTTGTGGCCTCAACATAGATATCGGCCTTGCAAATGTCATGCAGAAGTGTGGCAATGGCCACGCTATCCTCTGGCAGTTGCACTTCCAGCGAGGGTGTCAGGCTCAGTGCCGTGGAGCGTAGCCGCATGGCGGCTGTGTATACGTTCAGTGAGTGTTCGGCCAAGCCGCCCTCATAATTGCCGTGGAAATGGGTTGACGCGGGTGCGGTAAAGAATCCTGACCCCTTCAACCAGTCCATCACCTCGTCAATTCCCTGCCGGTCAGTCTTGTCCAGCAAATCAAGTATCTTGTCTTTTGTAGTCATTATGATGTTGTTTTCTCATTTCAACGATTGGTTTTTCCGGCCAATCACCGTATATCAAGTATCTTATGCGTTTGAAGCGATAGCCTCCATTCTGGATGGCGTTTTATATATTCTATTGTCGCTTCCACAATGGCTTTGTTCCGTTCCTGGTTGCCGGTGTCGCAGGGTTGGATAAAATAGTGTTTCGCCCCCTCAATCCAAGTGGGTTCATGGCTTCCGTCAAACACGGTTTTCACTTCATCCACCCGGGACAGCACCACTTTTGCCTTCTCGCCCATATAGGAATCCTTCGGAGAAAGGGTAATCCAGTCCACGTTGTCGGGCAACTGGTGGGTACCGTTGGTCTCTACCGATACATATTTCCCTTTCTTATGAAGGGCGTCGACCAAACTCTCTGTCAATTGCAATGAAGGCTCTCCCCCAGTCACCACCACCATACGCGCCGGATAGGCACTCACGGCATCCACTATCTCCTCCTCGGTCATCATGCTCCCGTTCTCATGGTTGGTGTCGCAGAATGGACATTGCAGATTGCATCCACTCAGGCGCACAAACACGGCTGCCGTGCCTGTATAATATCCCTCGCCCTGTAGCGAATAGAATATCTCGTTTACTTTCATCAATCGTCTATTTCGTATGTGGCCAGGTTCCCTGAGCTCTCCTGCACATCCACCCTGTAGCAGTTGGGCACCTGCTGTTGGCACCATCGGGCTATATTTTCCGCTGTGGGGTTCATACCTATCACATCGTTCACTATCTGGTGGTCCAGCTTGTCCACTATTTTGCTTTTTATTTTCGAAAAGTCCACCACCATGCCGTTTTTGTCCAGCTCCTTGGATTTGCAGTATATGGTGATATTCCAGTTGTGCCCATGCAGATTTGTGCACTTGCTTGGGTAGTCCAATTCAAGGCAATGGGCTCCCGATATTTCAATTTTCTTTGTTACGTAATACATTGCTTTCTACTGTTCGTATATTGTTGGGTCTTTTATGCCGCATTCTTTAAAGGCTTCGCGGCGTTCCGTGCATGTGCCGCAGCGTCCACAGTGCCGCTCCCCGCCCCGGTAGCACGAATAGGTGTGCCCGTAATCAATGCCCATCTCTGTGCCTTTTCTCACCAACTCGGCTTTGGTCAAATGGGTATAGGGCGCCTCAATGCGAACACCGATATATGTCCCGGCTTGCATGGCCGCATCCATGGCTGCAATAAAGTCGGGCCTACAGTCGGGGTATATGGCGTGATCCCCGCCATGATTGGCTATCAACACACGTGTCAGCCCCCGGCTTTCGGCCATCCCGCAGGCTATGGAGAGCATTATCCCGTTGCGGAAAGGCACTACCGTGCTCTTCATGTTTTCCTCGTCATAGCTGCCATTCGGTATCGTGTCGGCACCGCTTATCAGCGACGAGGTGAAATACTCTTTGAAGAAGGACAGATTCACTATGGCATGTTCTATGCCCAGGTGTTCGCAATGCCATTTGGCACAGGCTATCTCCTGCTGTGCATGGTTGCTCCCATAGTCGAAGGTCACTGCCAACGCTATGTGTTCACGCTTCTCATAGAGCAAAGTGGTTGAGTCCAGCCCGCCGGAATAAATTATTGCCGCGTCCTTCGCTTTGGAATTGTTAAATAAGTTATTGCTAATCATCTTCTTGTTTTGTTTAAGGGGGTTGTCAAGTACCCCTGTATTGCGCTGCAAAGATACACAAAAATTACCGATTGTCACAAATCCATTCTTCCTCTATCATACTTCCATTCGATCCTTCGTCTACGTCTTAAGCCCTGCTTTTCCGCTCCGTGGCTCCGCCAAACTGTTTTGTTGTCACAGAATCCTCCGCCCTCCTTAGCCTGCATGTCCTGTGTTTTTTCTCTGTTTCAAAAAAAAAGTGTATCTTTGCATCATATTTGAAGTTTAATTCTATGCTAATTAAATCCACTGCTATATGAAGAGATCTTTTCTTGTTTTGCTTTTCGGTGCCATGTGTTGCACCGCTTTTGCCCAAAGCGACCGTCTTCCCGAAACCGACCCCGTTATCCTCAACCGCATCGACCAATGGCAGGATCTCAAGTTCGGATTCATGATGCATTGGGGCATCTATTCCCAATGGGGCGTTGTGGAGTCTTGGAGCATCTGCAACGAGCCCTGGATCGACCGTAAGGGCATGCCCTATGTGGAGTATAAGCAACGATACCAGGAACTCAACAAGACTTTCAACCCTACCCGTTTCCATCCCGACCAGATGGCTGCCGCAGCCAAGAAAGCAGGCATGAAATATATGGTTTTCACCACCAAGCACCACGATGGCTTTTGTATGTTCCGCAGTGCCGAAACCAACTATAGTGTGGCCGGTCCCGAATGCCCCTACAGCCGCAATCCCCAGCCCGACATCACTCTCGACATCGTCAATGCCTTCCGTGCCCAGGGATTGTGGACCGGCCTCTATTTTTCTAAACCCGACTGGCACCACAAGGACTATTGGGCTCCCGAGTGGGCCACTCCCGACCGCAATGTCAATTACGATATCAACGACCATCCCCAACGCTGGCAGAACTTCAAGACTTTCACCCATAATCAAATCCGTGAACTCACCCACAACTATGGCGATATCGACATCCTATGGCTCGACGGTGGCTGGATTCGTCCCGAATGGAGCCTCAACGACGAAACTCTTCCTTGGCTGGGCTGTTATCAGCGCATCCAGGACATCGACATGAACACACTTGTCTCTATCGCCCGGAGCGATAATCCTGACCTCATTGTTGTGGACCGCAGTGTGGGTGGCCGCTACGAGAATTACCGCACTCCCGAAAAACAGATACCCGACACGCTGCTTCCCTATCCCTGGGAAACCTGCATGACCATGGGCGATAGTTGGTCTTATGTGCCTGGCGACCATTATAAAAGTACCACCCAGTTGGTCCACATGCTCGTTGATGTGGTGTCCAAAGGGGGCAACCTCCTCCTCAATGTGGGCCCCGACTCCGAAGGCAACTTGCCTGCCGAGGCGTTAGAACGTATGGAACAGATTGGCGGTTGGTTGGATTGCAATGGCACGGCCATATACTCCACACGCCCACTTTATCCATATAGTCAAGGCAATGTCCGTTTCACCCAAAGCAAGGATGGCAAGCATCGGTATGCTATCTGCTTGATTGACCAATCCACTTCGCACATTTCTTTCGAAATACCTTTCAAGGTGAAGAAGGTGCGCTGCATCGCCCCTCGAAACAAACGCACTGTCCGCTGCTCTCCCACCGACAGCGGCACCCTAGTCGACATCACCGCTGCTGCTCCCCAGTACTATGCGGTCACTGTCGAATTTTAGCTCCAATCGTTCGTTAAGGTTGCTAATGCCGATTTGAGGTCGACGTTTGTCGCCTCTTAACGGCTTAGTGGGTCATACTTTTGTGTGACAACACTTCCCTTATCGCGTCAAACGTAATAAAGATAGCTGAAATTCTCTTCTGTCAAATATTGATTTGCCACCTCTTGCAGCTCTTCCGATGTCACTGCAAGTATGTCTCGGTTCATCTCCTCGAGGGTGTCCACATGCTCGAAGTTCAGGCATGCCTTGCCAATGCTTTGCATTTCGTTCAGGCCCGAGTCGTTGTTGATAGCCATCTGTCCTATCAGTTGTGTCTGTGCGGCTTTCAGGTGTTGGGCGGTCAACGGCGTGTTGCGCATGTGTCTCAGTTCGTCCAGTATCAGCTGGGTACTGCGTTCGGCCGCACCGCTGTCCACTCCTGCATAGATATAGAATACCCCCGCATCGGTAAAGGGAACATACTGCGATTCTATAGTGTAGCAGAAGCCTTCTTTCTCGCGAATCGCCACATTCAGCCGCGAGTTCATCGCAGGCCCGCCTATTATGTTGTTCAGCAGCGTGAAAGCGGTTTTGTTGTTGTCAAATAGTGATGGCGCCTTGCATCCTGCCAACAAGTGCACTTGGTGCGTGTGCCTGTTCACGGTGTGGTTGAATTGCATCGGGGCTGTATCAATAGGCTTCTTGGGTTGAGCGTCAGTGGTGCGGTCGATACCCTCATGTTCAAAATACTTTTGACACTGGTGTATCAGCTTTTTGAATTCCACATTCCCCACCACCGATATCACCATCTTTTCGGGCGTATAGTGTCGCCGCATAAAGTCTTTGAGTATAGCGGGTGTGAAATGCTTCACATTCTTCTTGCTGCCCAGAATATTGTGCGCCAATGGGTGTGAGCCGAAGAATCGTTCTTCAAATTCGTCGTATATCAGTTCTGACGGACTGTCTTTATACAGGTTGATTTCCTCTATCACCACATCTTTCTCTTTCTCTATCTCGTGTTCCGGGAAGGTGGAGTGGAATATGATATCGGCAAACAACTCCAGACACCGCTCCAAATGCGCGCTCAATGCCGATGCATAGACACAGGTTTCCTCTTTCGAGGTGAAGGCGTCCAGCTCGCCCCCCACTCCGTCTATGCGGTTGCGTATGTGGTACGATTTCCGGTGTTCGGTCCCTTTGAATATGGAATGTTCTATAAAATGGGCTATGCCCTCTTCGGACCCTTGTTCATTCCGCGAACCTACGTTTATGTATACACCCGCATGGGTCACTATCGAATTGTTCTGTCGGAAGATGATGCGGATACCGTTATTGAGAGTATGATATTGATACACGTCGATGGGGTTGTTTTGTTTTAGTAGTTTTATTATTGTTGGGTTGTAGGTGTGGGCGTTTTTTCTTCCACCATTTGCGCCTTACTGGCTGAGTTTCTACGCGGCAGCAGGCAGAATCCCATAACGCAAAACATGATGCCTGCCAGGGTTTCGAGGGTGTCCTCGCTTACAAACGACACCAGCACAATGCATAGAAATGCAGTGAACAGGGCCGGCAGTCTTCCTTTGCGGCTCAATGCCCGTACAAAGAAGAAACATATCACTCCGAATCCCACTATGCCGAAAGCCAGTAAAAAGTTGAGGTACTGGTTGTGTGTATGCAAGTCTGTGTCTTTCAACGGCGAGTCTGTTTCCTTCAACCGCTGGTGGCACACGTCCACCACGTCGCCTGTGCCCACTCCCCACAAGGGATGTTCCAGAAACAAATGCCAGGCGTTTTGCCACAATTCTATGCGTTGCAGCAGCGAGAAATTGCTCACACTGCGGAAGCAGCGGTAGTTTTCATATTCGTAGAAGAGCACATAGAACATCTTTCTCGGCCCGTGTTGTAGGTAAACCGGATTGGCTATCCCTTTTTCTATGGCTTGTATGTCCTTGGCCTTGAGCTGTGTCATGCCCAGGCTGTCCTTGGTCACCCCCATGGCGCCCAGATAGCGCAGCAGGGCAGGATATACAGTGTAGCCCACCGGTGTAAGGCTGTCTATGCACATGCCGCTCCTTTTTTGCCATTCCTGCCTCATCTCTTTTTCGCACACATAGTAGTGCACATAGTTGCCGTTCTCTATCAAGCCGTCGTGGCAGTGAACGTAGGGGTTCCCGTTTACGGTGCATTCCTTCAGCGGTTCAGTGGAGAGGGATTGAAGGTGAAAGTAGTCGTGACGGTAGCACAACCCCAGTATGCCCGTACCAATCACTACAGCCGCAACGGCAAGGCTCAGCACCCATCGGGCGGCAGCGGTCAGCTTTTTGCCGTAAAACAACAGCATCGCCACTGCTATCACTGGCAGGATGATAAAGGCGGTGTAGGCATGCAGCATCATCAAGAACAGGCATAACCACAGCATCAGCAATATGTTCAGACAATAAATCCATGGGCGGCGGTACTTGATGCAGGCGTATACCAACAGCACCATGGTGAAACATACGTTCAACCCGAATCGTATATGCGAGATGTAGGGCACTATATCGCGATAGGGCAGGTCGGGCAGTGTGAGGTATCGCACCAGTCCTATTATCGACACCACCAGCACGGTGCCGACATAGGATATGCCTATCATGCGTCGGTCACGCAGCGTGGGAGCCGGCGTGGTCAGCACCACCAGCGGTATGGCCAGCAACGGCAGCTTTTTTTGCATGTCAAACAGCCCGTAGCTCATATTGTCGGTGCCGATTAGCCATACTATATGCACAGCTGCCAACGCCAAAAAGGCATGCAGCAGGTGGTTGTGCCTGAAATCGGAAAACTTCTCCTTCCAGTTCCATTCCGCCACCCAGTTGGCCACCAGCAGCACCCAAAACAGGTTCGTGGCAAATACCGAGGTGGTCATGCCAATTGCCAGCAGGCAAAGCAGCAGGATATACAGCTGTCTATGTATTGTTTTGCGGATGGCCGTAGGCTTTTTTGTTGTCATTGCTATGGGCATTGTGTTGCCGTGCTTGCAGAGGTTCTGCCGTGGCATCAACAATGGTTATTTGTTCAGTATGCGGTTGTATTCTGTAGGGTTGGTAAGTATTTCCACGGCCTTTTTCACGTCGGGGTCGTCGGCCAGTGCGCCCTCTATGCATCCTTTGCGGTAATAGTAGTGCAGCAGTATGGCGTCTTTCAGCAGTTGGCTTATCTCCGTGCGGTTGCGCATCAGGTCTTCTTTCTTCGCATCCTTGTAGGTCTTCTCCAATTGGTCTATCTGCTGTTTCAGATTATCCATATAGTTCTCCTCTTCCGCCACCTTGCGCAGGTCGTTGATTATGTTCTCGGTATAGGTGGTATAGTCGTAGGTCTTGTCCGAGAGGTAGTTGACAAAGTCGTTGTATATCTCGTCGGTAATTTCAAACTGTCCTGCAGGCGCTATTGTGGGGTGTTCTTTATGGTATTTTTTTGCATAGTTGAAGAAGTGGAACCGGTTGTAAAGTGCAATTGAGAGCAGCGAGCTGGTCTCGTGTTCCACCTCCACGTCGGGCTCTATCCCGAAGCCGTCATAAACTGTGCGTCCGTTGCGGGTCTTGAACGCTGTTTTGAGCGAGTCGGGTACCTTCACGGCACGTCCGTTCTCGTCGCGGTGCTTGTAGTCTATGGCCTGTATGCAACGTCCGCTGGGAATGAAGTATTTCGACACCGTGACTTTCATCTGGCTGTTGTAGGGCATTGGCAGTATGTTTTGCACCAGTCCCTTGCCATAGGAACGTCCCCCGATTATGACGGCACGGTCCAGGTCTTGCAGACTTCCGCTCACAATCTCGCTGGCCGAAGCACTCGATCCATTGATTAGCACCGCCACAGGTATTTCCAGGTCCTCGGCGGCCATACGGGTGCGCGATTTCAGGTTTTTGGAGGCTATCTTGCCTTTGGTCTCCACTACCAACTCATTGGGCTTCACCCAAATGTTCACAATGTCCACGGCTTCGCCCATCAGTCCGCCTCCGTTGCCTCTCAGGTCGAGTATCACACCCTTCATTCCGGGGTTGTCGCGTTTCAGGGCGCGGAAAGCTTCGCGCACATGTTTGGCGGCGTCCTGTGTAAATTCGTCAAGACGTATATATCCTATTGTTCCGTTTGCCACCATGCCGCTATACGACACATTGGGCAGTTTTATCTCGCCGCGGGTCAGCGTTACGTCAAATTCCTTGCCGTCGCGTTCCAGTTTTAGGGTGAGCGGTGTGCCGGCTTGTCCACGCATGGCCGCACTCACCGCCTGGGTGTTTTTCCCCTCGGTACTCTCACCGTTCACGGCCAGTATGCGGTCGCCTATGCGGATGCCCGCTTTGTCGGCAGGCAGTCCCTCGTAGGGCTCGGCAATGTATATCTTGTCGCCCTCCTGGTGTATCAGCGACCCGATGCCGCCATATTGCCCCATCACCTGCAGTCGCACATCCTCCATATCGCTCTCTGCATAGTAGTTGGTGTAGGGGTCCATCGATGCCAGCATGGCGTCGATGGCCACTTTCATGGTCTTGCCCGGGTCTACATCGTCCACATAGTTGGTATGCAGATTTTTGTATATGTTGGCAAAAATCTCCAGGTTCTTCGAAATCTCAAATCCTTTGTCCTCCTGGGCCGCTGCTGTGAGGCCGGCAGCCAGAAGCAATGTCAGTGCGATGAGTCGTTGTTTTATCTGTTTCATACTTCTTTCTTCTTTCAGTCTATGAGCTTATGTTGTTTTTTATTTTCTTTACTAATGTTACATGTGGGCTTCTTGGAACTCCTTCACTTGCAGGTCGAGCGGCGACACGAACCATACGATGTCGCCATGCTGGAACACAGTGTCGGCGCTGGGGTTAATCATGTAGTCCTTGCCACGCTCTATGGCTATTACCAGCGAATGGTAGTCGCTCATAAAGCGCGACGACTTGATGTCTTTTCCAATCAGGGGGTTGTGCACTCCCACTTCAAGCCTGTAGGTGTTTATTTCGTTGTCCGAATGGTCGTGTATCAGCATGTCCGGCTCCACCTCCACCACGCTGCGCACCCGTGCCAGCTGGTCCTCGTTGCCCAGTATGGTGATGCGGTCGGTAGGCATGATGAGCATCTCTTTGTCGGGCAGGTCGTACACTTGTCCGGCACGCTCTATGCTCACCACGTTCACCCCGTAGTCCTGCCGCAAGTTCGAATCCATCAATGTCACTCCGGCCAGCGGCGAATAGGCAGTCACTGTCATTCGCTCCATCAGAAAGTTCTTCTCCAGCGACTCGGGTATCTTGAACGAATGCTGCGCCTGCCGCTGGTTGAAATTCGACACAAAGTGCTCCTCTATACGGTTGTAGAACTCGGTGGCCCGCTTCGACAGCAACACCACCATCACCACCACCAAGGCTATCACAAACAGCAGACCCACCGCCAAGTGTACATATTTCGACACCACCCAGCCAACAATAAACAGGGTGATGAAATAACGCAACGCCAGCATCGGTATCACGGCCACCTGACTGTGGTTGTAGGTGTTCAGCATCTTGCGTATACGCTCTCGGCTCACGTTTTTCACCGCCAGTGCCCACAGGAACGGCGCCATGATGAGCAGCGTGATGGTCATGCCCAGTATGTCGCCCCAAATGTGGGGTATCTCCCACGAGACAAACAGGTTGTTGATGAATGGTTTCAACACCCCGAAACTCAGGAATGCCAGCGCCATCAGTATGATGCTATAGAACAGGATGGAGGTGAGCTGCTTGCGCACAAAGGTGCTCAGCTTCTTTTCGTGCGTGGTAACGCGTCCCGAACTGCTGTACCGCTCCATGGCGGTTTTCAGTTTGTTGGGCAGGCGCGGATATACAAATTCGTATGTCGGCAACCCCGCTTTAATCATGTATGGGGTGACAAACGTGGTGATTATCGACACTGACACAATGATGGGATACAGGTTGGGATTGATAACGTTGAAGCTGAGTCCCAGCCCGGCAATGATAAAGCTGAACTCGCCAATCTGGCAGAAGCAGAAACCGCTCTGCATGGCCGTCTTCAGCGGCTTGCCGCTCAGGGTCACACCCAGGGTGGCCGCGCTCGATTTCACTATGATGACTGTGGCGGCAATAATCAGGATGGGCACTATGTATTTCCCCAGCACTTCGGGGTTCACCAACATGCCCACCGACACAAAAAACACCGCCCCGAACAGGTTCTTGATGGGGGTGATGATGCGGTGTATCACATCGGCCTCGATGGTCTCGGACAGGATTGACCCCATCACAAAAGCTCCCAATGCCGTGCTGAATCCAGCAAAGTCGGCCAGCACCACCATCCCGAAGCACAACCCCACGGCCACAATGCACAGCGTCTCTTCCGACATCCATCGGCGCATCCACCGCAGGAATGTGGGAATAAGGAATATGCCGAACGTGAACCACACCACCAGAAAAAACACCAGCTTCACCAAGCTCAGCCCCAGCTGGCCTCCGTTGAAACTCTTGCTCACGCTGAGGGTGGAAAGCAACACCAGCAGCAACACCGCCACGAGGTCTTCCACCACCAGCACGGCCGTCACCGTGTTGGTGAACTTTTGCTGTTTCAGCTTCAAATCGTCAAACGATTTGATGATAATTGTTGTGGACGAGATGGAAAGCATGCAGCCCAGGAAGATGCTGTCCATGTTTCCCATGCCCAGCAGATGCCCCACCGTGTTGCCTGCCACAAACATGATGGCCAGCTCGGTCAACGCCGTAATGGCTCCCGTCGACCCCACCTTTTTCAGTTTCTTGATGCTGAATTCCAGTCCCAGGGCAAACATGAGGAACACAATACCGATGTCGCTCCACACGTGTACGTTGCTGTCGTCGGTAATGGCCGGAAACCACGGGAAATAGGGTCCAATGAAGAAACCCGCCACAATGTAGCCCAACACAAGCGGCTGTTTCAGCCACTTGAATATAATGGTAATTACGCCCGCAGTCACCAATATGATGGCCAAATCGAGGAAGATAGGAGGCAACGATGACATATTCTGTTCAATAATATTTTCCTATAACGAACCATCTCCATTATTATTGCCCCCGACCGCTTTTGTTGACAATTTTTTTTTCGCACCTCCGCTCCCCGCCGTTTCTCCGCTCCGCCCGTCCCCCGTCCCCGCTGTTTGTTTTGTACCGCTTTTTCGCCGCTTCGCTATCTCTTCACCCCTTCTAAAGCTTTTTGTTAGCTTTTCTTCACCTGTGTGGTGAAGATGGGAATGGGATGAAGTGGACTGGTGGTTGGGGCAAAGCGGACTTGAAGCGGAGAGGCAAGGGCGGGCCGGCGGGCGGAAAATCCTAAATTCCAGTTACAAGTGCAACACTAAGTAAAAAAAAAGAGTACCAAAATTTGGTACTCTCAGGTAAAATGACTACTTTTGTGTTGTCAAATGAAAAGATATAATCACCTTACCAAAGAGCAAAGATACACAATTTCTGTGTGTCTGAGAGAAAAAA
>JAEEGF011601236.1_pt1 | contig 135559 bp, 113 predicted proteins | sample 9134171 | NCBI WGS metagenome assembly JAEEGF01 (sample SAMN16246542, study PRJNA631951) | gut metagenome | biome: gut microbiome; feature: rumen; material: AP-attached | host: Bos | place: Iran: Karaj | collected 2018-10 | reverse complement strand
GATAGTGCGTAACGCCCTGGTATATGCGTTGCCACATCTATTATTAATATTAATTAAACAAATTAAAACAATTATGCCAAAAGTAAAGACTAATTCCGGTGCTAAGAAGAGATTCGCACTCACCGGTACAGGCAAGGTAAAGCGTCATCACGCATACCACAGCCACATCTTGACAAAGAAGACCAAGAAGCAGAAGAGAAACCTGGATCACAGCGCTATCGTAGTGACTGAGAACATGAAGCAGGTACGTGACCTCCTGTGTATGCGTTAATCCCAAATGTCAAGACGCAGTTTTTAACTTTAGTTATTAACCGAATGCTTAGCACATAAAGAACGCTATAAGCGTCGCTAACGTTCAAAAAGAAAAAAATTATGCCAAGATCAGTAAATCATGTAGCTTCAAGAGCTAAGAGAAAGAAAATCCTGGGTCTCACCAGAGGTTACTTTGGTGCCCGTAAGAATGTTTGGACTGTTGCAAAGAACACTTGGGAGAAGGGTCTTACCTACGCTTTCCGCGATCGTCGCACCAAGAAGCGTAACTTCCGTGCTTTGTGGATTCAGCGTATCAACGCTGCCGCTCGTATGGAGGGTTTGAGCTATTCTCAGTTGATGGGTCTTCTGCACAAGGCAGGTATCGAGATTAACCGTAAGGTGCTCGCTGACCTCGCAGTTAACCACCCCGAGGCTTTCAAGGCTATCGTCGCTAAGGTTAAGTAATTTCAGTCCTCTCTGAGATTTACAGAAAAAAAAGTAGCGTGCTTCTCTTTTCAAGGGAGGCACGCTTCATTTTATATAAAACCGCACTGGTGATGTGATGAAACTCCGAAAGAACAAGTTTTGAGTGCTCGCAGCCTTTGTAATCCACCGACTCAAGGTTACCCTTCTCAGGGCGTGGCCCGCCATTAGCATGCGAAGCGTTCTCGGTTTCATAAAAATTATTGATGAGTATCCCGATCAAACCAGTGCGGTATTTAACTCATCTTCTATTGGCAAAGGTAGTTTCATTTTATCATTCAGGCAAGTGTTCACGTCACTTTTTTTATAAAACATGGTGTTTTTTTCGATTTTTTCCCATATTTTTGTAAAAAACAAATGAAATAAGGGCATGAAATTCCATTTTTCAGTAGAATATCATACGGTATGGGGCCAACAGATTGGCGTCGAGATAACGCGTCGCCTTATCAGTGGTAAGTGCGTCAAGGAGCACATTATGCTGGATACGCAAGACGGTTTAATATGGAAGGGTGAGGTGTTCTATAACAACAATGATACCCATTCCTTTACATACCAATATATAATGTATGAGAATGGTGTTGAGGCTCGAAGGGAATGGAATATTGTTCCTCGTACGTTTAATGCTTCTTCCAACCATGTTTTCATCTTCTCTGATTCATGGAGGGATGTACCGCTATGCAACCATCTTTATACATCGGCCTATACCTATTGCATATCAAATTCATCACCCAAAGAACCCCATTTTGCTTATTTCGGCGAGACGCTTGTCTTTCGTGTGCAGGCACCTCAGTTGCGTAGTGGACAGATACTTGCGCTGGTAGGCAGTCTGCCGCAGTTGGGCAGATGGGAACCACGCTGTTCCTTGAGGATGGTCTGCTCGGGAATAAACGAATGGTCCATATCTATTAGTGCCGAGGGTGTTAATACCCCCTTTGAGTATAAATATGTCATACTGGATGAGGCTTCGGGTAACTTGGTTGCATGGGAGGAAGGCGACAACCGTCGCTCACCCAACTATGCTATAGAGTCCAACCGTATAATTGTCTTAAATGATAATATCCTGCACGTGGGCGAGAGTAAATGGCGTGCGGCCGGTGTTGTTATACCTTTGTTCTCTTTGCGAAGCGAAGGGAGTCAGGGAGTCGGGGATTTCGGAGATTTACGTTCCCTTGTTGATTGGGCTGAACAGACGGGCATGCATATTATACAGTTGCTGCCCATATACGATACCATACAGACGCATACAGATGCAGACAGTTATCCGTATAACAGCATCAGTATCTACGCTCTTCACCCCATGTATATGGATATCAGGCAGCTTCCTGTTATTCAGGATGAGGCTTTTATGCAGGAGTTTGAGCAAGAACGCCTTGCTGTTAATGCCGAGGCTCAGCTACAGTATTCACGCGTCAATGCGCTAAAACAGCAATATCTCAATAGGCTGTATGCCCAGCAGCAAGAGAATCTGGCTGCGGATTCGGATTATAATGCCTTCTGTCAGAAAAACGCTGATTGGCTTATTCCCTATGGTGTTTTTTGCCTATTAAGAGATCTATACAGAACCAGTAACTTCAATCAGTGGCCTCAGTTCAGTAAGTATGAGGAAAGCCAGGTGTTGGCCTTTGCCCAGGAGCATCAGTCAGAGGTCGGGTATTATATGTATGTCCAGTATCTGCTTGACAAACAGCTCTCAGCTGCCACACGATATGCCCATCAGCACAAGGTGGTCTTTAAGGGTGACATTCCCATCGGTATCAGCCGGTATAGTGTGGAGGCTTGGCATGAGCCATATTATTTCCATATGGACAGTCAGGCGGGTGCTCCGCCAGATGATTTCAGTCTGACGGGTCAGAATTGGGGCTTTCCGACGTATAACTGGGAGCGCATGGCTCAGGATGGATACCGTTGGTGGGTTCGCCGATTCCGGAAGATGGCAGATTACTTTGATGCATATCGTATAGATCATGTTCTGGGATTCTTCCGCATCTGGCAGGTGCCACTTCACAGTATTCAGGGACTTATCGGTTATTTTTCTCCCTCCCTTCCTTTGAGGGCCGATGAGATAGAACGTTATGGTTTGCGCTACCGTTATGAATATTTTACCCGTCCCTATATTACGGATAAGGTGTTAGAGCAGGTTTTCGGAGCTGAAGCGAGGAAGGTTGCCAAGACTTTCCTGATTAACTGTTATGATGGAACCTATGACCTCAAGGAGGAATTCTCCACACAGCGTAAGGTAAAGGAATACTTCGAGGTTTCATCAAAGAAGAATGCCTCTGTTCTACGTGATGGCTTGTATCAGCTCATCAATAATGTTCTATTCGTTGCAGATGCTGATAATCCCGAACTCTTGCATCCGCGTATAGCAGTCCAGTCAGCCAGTGTCTTCCAATCGCTGTCGCCTGATGAACAGCAGGCTTTTAACCGTTTGTACGAGGATTATTTCTATCACAGGCATAACGACTTCTGGCATGCCGAGGCTATGAAGAAACTTCCCATCCTGACCCAGAGCACGCGAATGCTGGTTTGTGCAGAGGATTTGGGTATGGTTCCTGCCTGTGTTGCACCCGTTCTGGATAATCTGAAGATTCTTTCTCTCGAGATTCAGACTATGCCTAAGGCTTTCGGACAGACTTTTGCACGTCTGCAGGATAATCCGTATCGTAGTGTTGCAACCATCTTTACGCATGATATGCCAACACTTCGTCTTTGGTGGCATGAAGATTATAAGCGGGCTCAACTGTACTATAATCAGGTGCTACAGCATCAGGGAGTTGCCCCCAAAACAATCTCGGGAGCTTTATGCCAGGAGGTTGTGGAACGTCATCTGGTATGTCCGTCAATGCTCTGTATGATTAGCCTGCAGGACTGGCTTTCCATTGACGAGGCTGTTCGTTTTGGGCAAATAGAGACAGAACGGATAAACGTGCCTGCCAATCCTAAGAATTATTGGGGTTATCGGATGCACCTTACCCTGGAAGAACTTATAACCAATACGGAACTCTCCTCGCGTATCCGTCAGTTGATAACGGAAAGTGGACGTTCCTAATGGATATTCCTTGCGTTAAGTGCCTTTATATATTTACGGGCGTTTTTCTTATGCTCGTTAAAGGTAGTGGCATATTCATGTGTGCCGGAGAAATCAGCTTTGGCGCACATGTATAGATAGTGGTGTTGCTGTCGGTTCAGTACGGCATCCAGTCCTGCTATACTGGCAATACGGATGGGGCCTGGGGGCAATCCTATATTAATATATGTATTATAAGGGCTTTCCTTTTTAAGGTGTTCACCTGTTATTCGTCTTAGGCTGAAGTCGCCAACAGCAAATTTTACGGTGGGATCAGCCTGCAGGGGCATTTCTTGGTTCAAACGGTTCAGGTATAGACCTGCTATGATAGGTTTCTCAGCGTCGTTTGCCGTTTCTTCGTCCACAATGCTGGCCAGCGTACAAATCTCCTCGTGTGTCATGTTCAGCAACTTGGCTTTCTGTTCTCGTTCGCTGTTCCAGAAAGCCTTGTTCTCTTTCTGCATACGGGTCATCAGGCCCTTTAGCGAGATGTCCCAGTATACCTCGTAGGTGTTAGGTATAAACAGGGCGGGTAGGGTAGCTGTGTTGTATCCCAACTGTGAGCAGAAATCCTCATCGGTAAAGGCATTAATCAGCGTCAGGCTGTCCAGCATCAGTTTCTTCGAGAGTGTACCCGCCAGTTTTTCCATCGTTCTGCTTGTGGGAATTGTCAGCAGAACCGGATCCTGCTGTCCGTTTCTGATTTTCCTGTAAAGCGACAGAATGCCCGTGTTGGGTGCTATAACGTATCGTCCTGTTCTTACATGCTTGTATGGCAGCACCTTACTCAGCATTTCTCCTCTCCATCCCAGTGATGCCTTATTCCATACGCTGTCATGGGTGTCGTCATCATCTATGTATATGATGGTCTCTTCCTGGCTTTTGATAGGATTGCTGAAAAACAGACTTGCAAAGATAGTTATGCCGGCACATACTGCCACACAGCTACCTATTATTATGTACTTTATTCTTTTGTTCATGATTCTATTCCTGAAATGCGGATGCAAAAGTACAGAATTCTCCATACTTTACAGAAAAAAGGCCGGTATAATTTCCCTAATATGAAAAAAAGAGTTACCTTTGCACTCGGTTCGCCGATATGGCTCAGTTGGTAGAGCAACGCATTCGTAATGCGTGGGTCAGGGGTTCGAGTCCCCTTATCGGCTCAATCTTTCCCATAATGAGTTCTTGCTTGCAAGGACTCTTTTTTTTCAGAAGTCGTACGAATGCAATCAGATATCATTACCATATTAGGCCCTACGGCATCCGGGAAAACCACTTTGGCAGCACATTTGGCAGCTAAGTTGGGGAGTGCCGAGATCATCAGCGCCGACAGCCGTCAGGTGTACAAGGGGATGGATATCGGTACTGGCAAGGACCTGGCTGACTATCAGGTTGATGGCCGGCAGATTCCTTATCATCTGATAGATATAGCCGAAGCAGGAGAGAAATATAACCTCTTTCAGTATCAGCAGGATTTCTGGTCAGCCTATTATGATATTATAGGCCGGGGGCAGTTGCCCATTTTGTGTGGCGGAACGGGCCTGTATATCGAATCGGTGCTGAAGAGCTATAAGATGGTTCCTGTTCCCGAGAACGTTGCCCTAAGGGAGAAGCTTGCCGCCTGCACACTGGAGGAACTGACGGAAATACTCCGTGGATACAAGACGCTGCATAATACTACAGACGTCGATACCCCCAAGCGTGCCATCCGTGCTATAGAGATTCAGGAGTATTATCGCGAAAACAATATCCTCGAACGCGAATTTCCGCAGGTCCGTAGTCTGACAATAGGCGTGAGCATCGACCGGGAGTTGCGCAGAAACAAGATAACCGAGCGCCTTCATAAACGACTGGAGGAGGAAAATATGGTGCAGGAAGTGCGGAAACTCTTGGAAAAGGTAGCCCCGGAAGACCTTATTTATTATGGTCTGGAGTATAAGTATCTGACGCTTTACTGCATAGGGCAGTTGTCCTACGATGAGATGGTCCGTCAGTTAGAGATTGCCATCCATCAGTTTGCCAAGAGGCAGATGACATGGTTCCGTGGTATGGATCGCAGAGGCATACAGATACAATGGATCGATGCTATGCTCCCGATGGAGGAGAAGATAAACAGGGTATTGGAACTGATGGCGCGGGATTAACCGATCTCAGATGTCTTGCGAAGTGCTTCCTCGTTAATAATCTTAATCTTACGACCGTCTATGGCAATCATCTTTTCCTGAGCGAAAAGGCTTAGGGTGCGGATGGCATTGCTGGTGGTCATATTGCTCAGGTTGGCCATATCTTCACGACTCAGATAGATGCTCAGCGTGCATCCGTCTTCCTCTACGCCGTAGTTTTCTTTCAGGAAGAGGATACTTTCTGCCAAACGTCCCCGGATATGCTTCTGGGTAAGATTCACGGTTCGTTCGTCGCTCTTTCCCAAAGCTTTGGCCAGTTTGCGGATAAAGAAGTTGCACAGACGGGCATTTCTTTCTGCAATGGCGAAAATCAGACGCATGGGAATAATGGCAATAGTGGATGCCTCGAAAGCAGCGGCTCCCGTAACGTAGGCTTCCTCGGAAAAAGCTGCGCGATAGCCAAAGTATTCCACAGGGCGGACTACTCTTACTATCTGGTTTCTGCCACCGACGCCTTCCTTGTATATCTTTACTTTGCCATCTATGAGACACAACAGATTCTCAGGCTCACCTCCTTCACTATATATGGTCTCGTTTTTCTGGAAAGTACGGACAACCATTTGCAACGCCACCTGCCTTCTTTCTTCGACAGACAGCGTAACAGCCAGCTCGGACAGACTATCTAAAACTTCCTCGTTGTCAAACATCAACTAATACCAAATTCTGCGTTATTTGCTGCAAAGGTAGCCAAAATAACAAGTTTTACCAAACTTTCTTTACCAAAATTGACTCGAATTGCCAGTAATTTGACTTTACGGCACAAAAAAATGCATATGTTTGTGCATCATGTTGGATTTTTTTCATAATTTTGAGGGCATAGAGACGATATTAATATCTCAAAACTAACAAAATTAACTAAGCTTCTTCTATAACATCAATTTATGAGCTATTTACGATTCGATAAGACTTTGATGACAAATTTGGCATATTCCTTGCCAAAGGAGGTTCTTAGGTCAAACCGTTCGGGAGCCTATTCTTGCACGACCATCGTAGACTGCAATACACGCAAGTATCATGGTTTGCTGGTAGTTCCCGTACCCGAATTGGACGATGAGAACCATGTCCTGCTGTCCTCTCTTGATGCTACAGTTATACAACACGGAGCACAATTTAATTTAGGCCTTCATAAATACAGAGGCGAGAATTTCAGTCCCAGAGGACACAAGTATATCCGCGAGTTTGATTCTTTGCAGGTCCCGACTACCGTTTATAGGGTAGGAGGTGTCATCCTCAAGCGTGAGCAAATGTTCCAGCATTTCGAGAACCGTATTATTATAAGGTATACGTTGCTCGATGCCCACAGCAAGACTACACTTCGCCTTCAGCCCTTCCTGGCGTTCCGCAGTGTGCGTGAGTTTACACACGAGAACGGCAAGGTCAACAGAGATTACTTCCCAGTACAGAACGGTATAAAGACCTGTATGTATAAGGGCTACCCCGATCTGTACATGCAGATCAATAAGGAGAACGAGTTTGTTTTCCGCCCCGACTGGTACAGAGGATTGGAATATCCTAAGGAGCAGGAACGCGGCTATGCCAGCGACGAGGATTTGTATGTTCCCGGTTACTTCGAGTTTACCATCGGTAAGGGAGAAAGTGTGGTCTTCTCGGCTGGCCTTAACGAGGTTGATGTGGATAAGCTGGCAGAGTTGGCCGATTACGAGTTGAATGTCCGTACCCCACGTGATAACTTTTATAATACACTGGTAAACAGTGCCCATCAGTTCTTCGTTCATCGCGAGCAAGAAGACTATGTCCTGGCCGGTTATCCTTGGTTCAAGTGCCGTGCCCGTGATATGTTTATCTCTTTGCCGGGCCTTACGCTCACCAATAACGAGGTAAAGAAATTCGAGGATGTAATGGTGACTGCCGAGAAGGCTATCCGCGAGTTTATGGCCGGTGATCCTCTCACAGTGGGTGTTACCGAGATGGAACACCCCGATGTGCTCTTGTGGGCTATCTGGTGCATCCAGCAATACAGCAACTTCGTATCGATGGAGAAGTGCGAAGAGAAATACGGTCATCTCCTGTGGGACATCATGGAATGGTTGCGTGGCGGAAATCATCCTAATCTGCAGATCAAGGACAATGGGTTGGTTTATAGCGAGGGACGCGATAAGGCCATAACCTGGATGAACAGCTCGGCCAACGGCAGACCTATCGTGCCGCGTACGGGCTATATCGTGGAATTCAATGCCTTGTGGTACAATGCATTGAGATTCTGTACAGAATTATGCAAGCACGTCCATAACGAAGAGTTTACGGCAGTCCTCGAGAGTGCAGCCGATCGTTGTGCCAATAATTTCGCTCCCATGTTCTATAACGAATATGGTTATCTGTGCGATTACTGTGTGGATGGGTATCGGAACTACGATGTCCGTCCCAATATGGTTTTTGCCGTAGCTCTGGATTATTCACCGCTTGACAAGAAACAGCAGAAATCAGTCCTGGACTATTGTACCAAGGAGTTGTCTACCCCCAAGGGACTCCGTTCGCTCTCGCCTAAGAGCCGTGGGTACAATCCCATGTACGTAGGACCTCAGGTTCAGCGCGACTACGCCTATCATCAGGGAACGGCCTGGCCTTGGCTGGCAGGTTTCTATATGGAGGCATGCCTGAAGGTTTATAATACCAGACGTCTCAGTTATGTAGACCGTCTCTTGGTAGGATACGAGGAGGAACTTTTCTATCATTGCATAGGCACTATCCCAGAGTTGTTCGACGGCAATCCACCTTTCCACGGACGTGGAGCTATCAGTTTTGCTATGAACGTCTCAGGTATTATGCGTATAGTAAAGTTGTTGGATAAGTATAACGAGGTTTAATATAAAGGGAGGAGCAGTAAGATGAAAGTTTTAATGTTCGGATGGGAGTTTCCTCCTAAAATCTATGGAGGACTGGCAGTTGCTTCTTACGGCATCACCAAGGGACTTAGTCTGCAGGGCGATGTCGAGACAACATTCTGTATGCCACGCCCCACAGGAGAAGAGGAGAAATTCCTCAAGATAATAAACATGAGTCAGGTTCCGGTTGTATGGCGTGATGTTAATTACGACTGGATCAAGGATCGTTTCGTCGGGCATACGGCCGAGGACTACTATCGTTTCCGCGACCATTTGTATGCCGACTTCAACTACCTGCAGGGACTTGACGATTTAGGTTGTATAGGTTTTGCCGGCGGTTACCCTGGTAACCTGCACGAGGAGATCAATAACTTCTCTATCATTGCCGGCGTGTTGGCTCGCAGTGAGCATTTCGATATGATTCATGCTCACGACTGGCTTACTTATCCTGCCGGTGTTCATGCCAAGATGGTAAGCGGCAAGCCCCTCTGCATACATGTTCATGCCACGGATTTCGACCGTTCCCGCGGTAAGGTTAACCCCACGGTTTACAGCATCGAGAAAAATGGTATGGACCATGCCGACTGCATTATGTGTGTGAGCGAGCTTACCCGTCAGACTGTCATTAACCAGTATCATCAGGATCCTCGCAAGTGTGTGGCTATGCACAATGCCGTATATCCCCTCTCGGATGAAATCCGGAATATCGTTCCGCGTAAGAATCCCGACGAGAAGGTCGTTACCTATCTGGGACGTATCACCATGCAGAAGGGACCCGAATATTTTATCGAGGCTGCCAAGCGTGTTCTGGATCGTAGCCATAATATCCGCTTCTGCTTTGCCGGCAGTGGTGATATGATGCACGCTATGATAGACCTCTCGGCTGCTTATGGCATAGCCGACAGGTGTCACTTCCCAGGCTTCTTGCGTGGCCGGCAGGTGTATGAGTGCTACAAGAGTTCAGACGTATTCGTAATGCCCAGTGTGAGCGAGCCCTTCGGTATTGCTCCCCTCGAGGCTATGCAGTGCGGTTGCCCCTGTGTGATCTCTAAGCAGTCCGGTTGCGGCGAAATCCTGTCTAACGTAATCAAGGTCGACTATTGGGATATAGATGCTATGGCCAACGCCATCTACAGTATCTGTACGAACGATGCCCTGCATTCCTATCTGGCCGAGGAGGGATTGAAGGAGGTAGACCAGATTACCTGGGAGAAAGTTGGCCTGCGTATCAGAGAGTGTTATAACCAGCTAACGGCCAGAGGCTGGTTCGATAATGAAGAGTATCTGAATGCTGTCAAGGATATAAAATAAGAAGTCGTACTTAACTAATCAGTATATAATATGAAAACCATTAGTTTATATTTCGAGATACATCAACCTATACACCTAAAACGTTTCCGTTTCTTTGATATAGGTACCGATCATTATTATTATGATGATTACGAGAACGAGCGTGTGACGCAGGAGACCGCCGAGCGCAGTTATCTTCCTGCATTGCGTACATTGCTCGAGATGACGCTGCAGTACGGAAAGGCCTTCAAGGTAGCCTTCAGTATCAGCGGTGTTTCGCTCGAGCAGCTCGAACAGTATGCCCCCGAGGTGTTGGATGTCCTGCAGCAGCTCAACGAGACCGGTTGCGTAGAGTTCCTTGCCGAACCCTACAGTCATGGCCTTTCCTCGTTAGGTAATGTCGAGAATTTCCAGGCAGAACTGAAGCGTCAGGCCAAGAAGATCAAGCAGATCTTTGGCCAGATGCCTAAGGTGGTGCGCAACAGCTCGCTGATATACAACGACGAGATAGGTTCTATCGTATCCGAGATGGGATTCAAGGGTATGATGGTAGAGGGTGCCAAGCATATTCTGGGCTGGAAGAGTCCTCATTATGTCTACAGCTGTGCACAGGATGCCCGTCTGTCCCTCCTCTTGCGCGATTATAAGCTGAGCGACGACATCAGTCTTCGCTTCAACGATGCCTCATGGTCCGAATATCCGTTGATGGCCGACAAGTATATCGGTTGGATCAAGAATCTGCCCGAGGAGGAGAAGGTGGTGAACATCATGATGGAACTGTCTGCCTTAGGCATCTATCAGCCGCTCGAGAGTCATGTGCTTGATTTCCTGCGTGCCCTTCCTTCTATCGATCCCGAGGGTGTACAGTTTGCAACACCCAGTGAGGTGATCGCTAAGAACAAGCCCGCCGGTCCTCTCGAGGTGGGTTATCCTGTCAGCTGGAACGACGAGGAGCGCGATACCAGCAGCATGTTGGGTAATAAACTCCAGCTCGAAGCCTTCAATAAGTTATACGACGAGAAGATTGTAGGCCGTATCCTTGCCTGCCGCGACCGTCGTATCCAGCAGGATTGGGACCGCCTTCAGGCAACAGACAATTTCCGTTTCATGACCACTAAGAACAACGGAATCGGTATCTACAGGGGTATCTACGAGAACGAGTACGATGCCTTCACCAACTACATGAATATCCTGGGTGATTTCCTGAAGCGAGTGAAGGATCTTTATTCCGATGCCGTAGAGAACGACGAACTCAACAGCCTTTATACGCAGATTGCCAATATGGGCAACGAGCTCAATGTAAAGGATAACGAGATTAGTCGTCTTCGTGCACGTCTCGAGAAGTACGAGCCCAAGGATGAGGGTAAGGATGCCGAGGATGCAAAGGCTCCTGCCAAGAAGGCTCCCGCCAAGAAGGCTCCTGCAGCCAAGAAAGCTCCTGCAGCCAAGAAGGCTCCTGCAGCTAAGAAGGCTCCTGCAAAAGCCAAGAAGTAAATTCCCTATACCTTATATATATATTAAGGGCCCTGGATTTTCCAAGGCCCTTAATTGTTGTGTTATATGCTGTTCTTACTTGAAACGGCTGTATAGGATTTGCATCTGAATGGGCTTGTTAGGTCCGCCCACCAGTTTCGTACTGGTTATATTCATCTCGTGGGCGATACCCGCGTATGATGTGTTGCCATACGAGTCTGTAGTCTTCTTTGCGCTGACGGGTATAACCACCACCTTGTTCCAGTTGGGGTGGGCAGCTTCCCATGCGGCTTCGCTCAGTCCGGATGCTTTCATGCCGTTCTCCTTCTCGAAGCGACAGTATGTAATCAGTCTGCCCAGTCCGTCGAAGGTGTATGTGTTGTATACTTTATCATATCCGGCACAGAACGAGGTCTGATCGTTGGGGACCTTTTTCTTCTTGAAGAAAGATACTGCCTCGTCCTTCCTTACCAGCAGCACATCTTCCGGAACATCCAGCGTGTAGTCGTTGTTGACAATGTTGTTGTATCTGGTCAGTGTCAGGTATGCCTTGCTGATACTGTCGCTCTGGTGTCCTTCGTAGATCTTGTCTATGGGCAGGGTAATCTCCGTTCCTATGCCGGCAGGACTCTTCAGGTAGGTACAACTGTTGTCGTCAACCAATTGCTGCAGGTTACCGTTCGAGAATTGTGTACTCTGTATAACCTCGGGTGTGGCGGCAAAGCGGCATACGGCCTCTACGTTCTCTATGCTGTCTTCCTCTACCTCCTCGTAATAGTTGAAGTAGATGTTCAGCGTGCTCACCGAGACGCTCAGCATTGAGCCCGATCCGCTTTTGATCTTGAAGTAGAAGCCGGGGCAGAGGTTACGGATGAACTGGTATGAGTTCTTGTAGTATTCAGGATGCTCATAGTAGGCATTCATCAGTTTCGTACCAAACTCCTTAGGCAGTGTGATGCGTATGTGGTTGATGTAGTTCTCGTTTTCGCGCGTCTCTTTGGGGACGGTGTAGTCGATAGCCGTAAAGACCTTGGTGGCAATGGGCTGTGTACCTGGGTCCACGAACTGCTCCAGGTCTGTATCGACGTAGTAGGTCGAGTCCTCCTCGATGATCTTGTTGAAGCTCAGCGGATAGACCTCCAGCTTCATGGGGTTGTTGGGGTCTCCGTAATATCCCTCCAGATATATTTGCAGGTCTACCGAGTCACATCCCACAGCCTCGTGCGAGTGGTCGTTATGGAAGTCATAGAACAGGTGGTTCCTGTCGGGGAAACTGTAGTTCTCGAATGTATGGAACTGGGCGGCAAAGTTAGCCCTGATGTCTATGTCTGTCTCGGGGTCCCTGATGTTGCCCAGAAAGTTAAAGGTATTCTTGTACACCACAGAGTCCAGCAAAACGGATTTTGTAGATACGTCAAACAGTGCATAAGAATTTTCTATGTCATCAGTCTCCGGGAAAATACCGATAGAGGATGTGTTTTCTGTACAACTGACGAATACTATGGATAATAGCAGGATTGCCAGGAAATGTCTCATAAATGTTATCTTGTTCTAATCTTCTTCTTCCTCGTCTTTTTCTTCTTTTCCGGCACTCCATACCTTGTCGTAGAAATTAGAGTATGCTGTCGCAAAATTCTCAGGCTTTTGTGCAGGCAGGTATGGGATATCGTTTTCCTTGATATATTCGCGGAAAGTGGTTTCCGGTTTTACCAGGCTCACGCCGTCGGCATATTTCATTCCCAGGAAGTTCAGCAACTGTGTCGTATTGGGGCAGTTCAGGTTCTTCCAATCCTCGGGGTTGGTGTTTTTGAAATTGATAATTCCGTCGAAATTCTCGGGTAGGGGAGTCGACAGGTTCTCCTCCGATGGCGTGAAGACTGTGCGGCAGTCACGGAACGAAGGCTCTTCGGCGTAAGCCGTCTTAATATAATAAGGAATTACGCTGCTCATCCAGCCCTGGCAGTGAATAATCTCGGGTGTCCATCTCAGTTTCTTGACGGTCTCCAATACGCCGCGGGCATAGAATACGGCTCTTTCGGCATTGTCGGTGTATTCCACCTTCTTCTCGTCGCGCGACATGCTTCGCTTGCCGAAATAGTCGTCATTGTCTATAAAATATACCTGCATGCGTGTAGACACGATGCTGGCCACTTTAATGATCAGTGGATGGTCTGTCTCGTCGATAATCAGGTTCATGCCGCTAAGTCTGATGACTTCGTGCAACTGATTTCTACGTTCATTAATAATACCCCACTTAGGCATGAAGGTACGTATTTCGCGGCTCTTCTCTTGGATAGCCTGAGGTAAGTCTCTGCCTAATTTCGTCATTGCAGACTCTGGTACGTAGGGTGCAATTTCTTGGGTAATAAAAAGGATTTTTTTAGCTTTCGTCATTGTTCTGGAGCTTTATCAGATGCAAAGATACGAAAAAAGAATGGTTTTAAAAGAGTTCCTCGCGTGCTAATTTGCTTATTTTTGGAATATTTTACAGAAAATGTTTCTCTGTTTGCTTTTTTCTGTGTTATTTTGCATGGTTTTTCTACAAGAATTATATGTTGATTATTCATAAAATATCAGAATTACAATCTCAACTGCAGCTCGAGCGTCAGCAGGGCCACACCATCGGCCTTGTCCCCACGATGGGTGCTCTGCATCAGGGGCATGCGTCGCTTGTCAAGCGCAGTGTCAGCGAGAATGACGTTACTGTCGTAAGTATTTTCCTGAACCCGACACAGTTCAACGATAAAAAAGATTTAGAGAGATATCCCAGGACCTTAGAGGCTGACTGCCGGCTTTTGGAGCAGTGTGGCGCTCAGATTGCCTTTGCTCCGTCGGTCGAGGAGATTTACCCCGAGCCCGATACCCGCACATTCAGCTATCCTCCTACAGACAGTGTGATGGAGGGAGCCATGCGTCCTGGTCATTTTAACGGTGTTTGTCAGATCGTAAGCAAGCTTTTTTCCTACACCAGCCCCGACCGCGCCTATTTCGGCGAGAAGGACTATCAGCAGATTGCCGTCATCAGGCGTATGGTGGCCGACCTGGGTTTCCAGCTCACCATCGTTCCCTGTCCTGTCATTCGCGAGGAGAGCGGATTGGCCATGAGCAGCCGTAACACCCTGCTCACAGCCGACGAGCGTGCGCTGGCTGCCAATATCTACAGGGTTATGTCCGAGAGCCGCAGCCTGAACGCCACGGTGTCCGAGACACACGACTACGTGGTGAATAGCATCAATGCCATCGAAGGCCTCGAGGTGCAGTATTTCAGTATCGTAGACGGAGATACCCTTGCTGATATCAGTTCATGGCAGGATGCAGAGAGTGTTGTGGGATGTATTACGGTATTTTGCGGGTCTAAGCCTATACGTCTGATAGACCATATTAGATACAAGTAAAGCGATATGATGATAGAAGTGTTAAAGTCCAAACTGCATTGTGTAACGGTTACAGAGGCTAACCTTAATTATATGGGCAGTATCACCATCGACGAGGATCTGATGGATGCTGCCGGAATGATTGCCGGCGAGAAGGTGCAGGTGCTGGACAACAATAATGGAGAGCGTTTCGAGACATATATTATCAAGGGCAAGCGCGGTTCCGGTTGTATCTGCCTGAACGGCGCAGCTGCCAGAAAGGTTCAGGTAGGTGATACCGTAATCATTATTTCCTACGCCCTGATGGATTTCGAGGAGGCCAAGACCTTCCAGCCCAAAGTTGTATTTCCCGAGAATAATAGAATAGTATAAATTTATATCACAAAAATCTAAGTCTTATGAAGAAGGTAATTAAATTTGCTTTGTTGCTGGCCATCTTCAGTATGCCAGTTGTGTGCAATGCACAGAGTGAAAACATGGTAAAGAATAAGGCATTGAGTGCTCAGTATAAGAACGAGATAACCATTGCCAGTCACGAACTCAAGGCTCTCAAGGCCAAGGTAAAGGCTAACCCCGGTGATGTCCAGCTGAATGTAGAGCTGGAGCAGAAGAAGGTTGCCCTGAAGGAGCTCAAGGAGAAGAAGAAGATTGTAGACGGTGCTATCAAGACCGAGAATGCTTCTCTGAAGGCTGCCAAGGCTGCCGAGAAGGCAAAGATCAAGGCTGCCAAGGCTGCCGAGAAGGCTCAGAAGCTGCATGCTCCTGCTACTCCTGCCCAGTAAGCCTTGCAGTATAGGAAACAAAAAAAAACTCTTGCACCGGAAATGCAAGAGTTTTTTTTTGTTGTTATAGTTGTTCTTCCTGTCTCTTATTCTTCGCACAGCTCGGTCAGGATGCCGCAGGTGCTCTTTGGGTGCAGGAATGCGATGTGCAGTCCGTCGGCACCCTTGCGGGGAGCCTTGTCTATCAGGCGGATGCCCTTAGCGTCGCACATAGCCAGAGCCTCTGTTACACCGTCCTCTACCTTGAAGGCAACGTGGTGAACGCCTCTGCCGCCATTGTCCAGGAACTTCTGTACGGTACTCTCGGGGCATGTGGGCTCCAACAGCTCCAACTTCACTTCGCCCACCTTCATGAAGGCTGTTTTTACTTTCTGGTCTTCTACTACTTCAGTCTTGTAAACCTCCAGACCCAGAACGTTCTGGAAGTAGGGCAGTACCTCGTCAATGCTCTGTACGGCAATGCCCAGATGTTCAATACGTGAAATTTTCATTTCTGTAATTGTTTATAATGTTGTTGTATTAGTTTATTTCCCCACAAAGGTATAAATATCTGAGGGATTACCCAAATTTATTTGTGAAAATCCGAGTGTTCATCCCCTAAAACTCCACTTGCACGCGGGCGTTGATCATTCTGCCCGTCAGGTAATTGGGCACGGCATACTGGTGGTTCGTGACATCGTTCACCCAGTAGTATCCGCTCACGTTGTTCAGGCCGAAGATGTTCAGGCAGTCCAGTCCCAGCCATACGTTGCGTACGATGTTCCTGCGCATGTGCCGGTCCTCGTTGTCTATCAGACGGTAGTTCATACCTATGTCCACGCGCCTGTAGGCTGTCGAACGGAAGACGTTGCGCTCCAGTCCCGTGTGTGGGGGGCCGAAGGGGAGGCCCTGGGCAAAGGTGCCTTTCAGGTTCATCTTCCATCTGGTACTGCCGGGGAAGTAGTCGCTAAAGAAGAAGTTGATGTTGTACAGCTGGTCTGTAGGCTGCGGAATGGTCTTCCCGTTCAGCGTCATCTGTGCCTTCATCAGTCCGAATCCTATCCACGAGTCCGTTCCCGGTATGAATTCGCCATACAGCTTAAAGTCCGCACCGGCCACAAAACCGCTGGCGCAGTTGTTACCGTAGTACACGATTTTCACGTTGTCTACGTTGTAGGGGTTCAGGTTGCTCTGGGCCTTGTAGTACGCCTCGGCGGTGACCTTGAAGGGGCGGTCTCCCAACTTGAATTTATACTCCATGCCGCCCACTACCTGGAACGAGCGCTGCGACTTGATGTTCTTGTTCAGCTCCACCACCGTGTTGCCGTTTGTGGTGATGGTGTCCCTCAGTTCCTTGTAGAACGGACGCTGGTAGTAGAGACCCAAGGCCAGTCGGAAGGTGAAGTTCTCGTTCGACGAGGGCACGAATCCCATGCTCACGCGCGGACTGATCAGCCATTCGCGGTTCCAGCTCCAGTAGCTCAGGCGGGCGCCGTACGTTACGCTCAGTATGCCCACCTTGCTCTCTGTCCTGTATGTGTCCTGGGCAAACATCTCCATGTGGTTCGAGCTGATATTGTTGATGCTCTTCAGGTTGTATATCACCTCCAGGCTGTTTTCCTTGTGCGGCATGCTGTAACCGCTACTGTCGCGGTACTCCCATTCGCGGGTGTTCTCCTCTATGCTCTCGTGGCGCCAGCTCAGTCCTGTCTGCAGCTTGTGCTTCTTGATCTGTGCATCATAGGTGGCCTTCAGGGTCACGGAGCTGCTCTTTAGGGTGTTGCGGGCATGCTCCATATAGGTGCCCACGCCCAGCTGGTCGTCTGTGTTCGTCTCGTTCAGCCAGTACTGTCCCTGTATGTCGTATGTCACACGTTCCCTTGTGCTGAAGCCCGAGAAGGACAGTCCCAGGGCATGGTTGCGCTTGGCGCCCAGCTTCCTTGTCACCTTCATCGTACCGAAGAGGGTGTTGAAGCGGTCCTCCTCCTTGCCGTCGAAGTATACCTTGAAGTGCTTGGCATCCTGCATCGTACCGAAGTTCGTCTCCCTGTCCGTTGGCGTGAAGTTATAGTTGTTGCGGCTGATGTAGGCTATGGCGTCAAAGGCCCAGTCGTTCGAGGGTGTCCAGCTCAGGTAGGCCTGATAGTCTATGAAGTTGGGCCTGTATTCGCCCTTCGTCTCCAGGGCACCCAGCATGTACTGGTTCGTCTTGTAGCGGAGGCCGTTGCTGAAGGCCACCTTCTTGTTGCCGTATCCTGCATAGCCGTTCACACCCAGCAGGCTGGCCTGCACGCTTCCCTCGGCCTTGGTAGGGCGGGCATAGGTGATGTCCAGCACACTGCTCATCTTGTCGCCGTATTTGGCCTCGAATCCGCCTGCGCTGAAGTTGATTTTCTCCACCATGTCGCTGTTGATGATAGAGAGGCCTTCCTGTTGTCCGCTGCTGATCAGCAGGGGGCGGTACACCTCCACACCGTTTATGTATACGCAGTTCTCGTCGAACGAGCCGCCTCTCACGTTATACTGGCTGCTCAGCTCGTTGTGGGTGCTCACACCCGCCTGGGTGGCCACCAGTTCCTCCACGGCATTGCCTGTGGTGCTGGGCAGACGCTTCAGCTCCGTTTTGTTCAGTTCCTGCATGGTGCCCATCTCGCGCTTGAAGTCCTTCACCGTCACCTCGCCCAGCACCTTGCTGTCCTCGTGCATGGTGATGTTCAGTGTCAGGTTGCCGTGCGGCTTCTTTAGCACTCGCTTGCGGGTGGTGTAGCCTATCATGCTATAGCTGATAACCACGCTGTCGGCCGTATGGAACGATATCTTGTACTGGCCGTCCAGCGCAGCCGTCGTGGCAGCGCTCTGTCCCTCTACCCTGATGATGCAGAAAGACACGGGTTCCTGCTTGTCGTCTGTTACTCGTCCCTTCAGGTGGACCGAAGCTGTATCCGTTTGCTCCTCCTGGCAGAAGGCTGTCTGGCATAGCAGGAGCATAAATATAATAATGTATAGATGTTTCATTAAAATAATAACGAGAAAATTGCCTTTTTTTGTATATCGAAAGCCCACTTTTTTCATATCTTTGTAGCCAAAAGGTTCAGATAAACGTAAAAAGATGGAAAATTTTGCAGATTTGATAAGCAAGCGTCGTTCTATTCGCAAGTTCACCGACGAGAAGTTAGACCCCGAGGCTGTGCGCCTTCTCCTGCGCGCTGCCCTCATCTCGCCCAGCAGCAAGGGCATGCACAGTTACGAGTTTGTGGTGGTCGAGGATGCGCAGATGCTGCAGGCGCTCAGCCAGTGCAAGGCACAGGGTGCCGACTTCCTGGCCGAGGCTCCCTTTGCCATTGTCGTCCTGGGCGATCCCTCGCTCAGCGATGTGTGGATCGAGGATGCTTCCGTAGCTGCTACCCATATTCTCCTCCAGGCCGAGGACTTGGGCTTGGGAGCCTGCTGGATTCAGGTTCGCCAGCGCTATACTGCCGACGAGCGTAATGCCGAATCCATTGTCTGCTCTCTGCTCAATATCCCCGAGGAGCGCGGTGTCGTCTGCATCGTAGCCGTGGGGCACAAGGGTATGGAGCGTAAACCTCAGAACGAAGAGAAGCTCAAGTGGGAACGCGTGCATATAGGACAGTTCTGATAGGGCGGGGCAACGTAGCCTCACACCTTCTCTCGGCGCTCGAAAATTCAGGACACCAGGTGCGCTGTGTCGGAGGGCGTGACCGCACGCAGCCTATTCCCGCGGATGCCGACCTTTATGTCATTGCCGTCACGGACAGCGCCATTGCTCAGGTGGCTGCCCAGATAGGCGATGTCGGGGGCCTTGTCGTGCATACAGCAGGCAGTGTGCCCATGAGCGTCTTGCCGCAGCGGAATAGGGGAGTGCTCTATCCCCTGCAGACCTTTACCAAGGGGCGCCCCGTGGACTGGCAGGCCATACCCCTCTTTATCGAGAGCGACGGAGACCTGGCTCTCCTGCGCGAGGTGGCCGGCAGCATCAGCAGCCGTGTCATAGAGATGGACTCCCAGCGTCGGCGCTATCTGCATCTGGCAGCAGTCTTCTGCAACAACTTCGCCAATCATATGTTTCGCATTTCAGAAGCCATTCTGTATCAGCACGATATACCCTTTGATGTAATGCTTCCCATTATCGACGAGACAGCCCGCAAGGTGCACACCCTTTCGCCTTCTCAGGCTCAGACAGGGCCCGCCGTCCGTTGGAACGAAGAGGTGCTTGCCGCCCAGCTTGGACTCCTGGAGCGTGACGATCTAAAACAACTTTATCAGATTATTAGCCAAAGCATTCATCATGATAAACTACGATCTCAGCAAGATTAAGGCCCTGGCATTCGATGTCGATGGCGTGCTCAGCAAACAGACCGTCGTCATGCAGCCCGACGGCCTTCCGCAACGCACCGTCAACATACGCGACGGCTATGCCGTTCAGCTGGCAGCCAAGAGTGGATTGCATGTGGCCATCATCACGGGTGCTACCATCGAATCGTTGCGTCGGCGCTACCATGCGTTGGGTGTTCCAGATGTCTATCTCAGCTGTTCGCGCAAGATAGATGTGTATCAACAATTTCTTGACAAATACGGCCTCTCGGACGAAGAGGTGATGTATATGGGCGATGATATCCCCGACTACGAGGTGCTCTGCCGTTGTGGGCTTCCGTGTTGTCCTGCCGATGCAGCCTCCGAGATTCGCCAGATCTGCACTTATGTCAGCCCTCTCTGTGGCGGCCTGGGCTGTGCCCGCGACGTCATAGAGCAGATCCTTGCCGCCCAGGGCAAATGGATGACGGGCCACGCCTTTGCGTGGTAGATCTTGGCCTCACCCCCGCCCCTGTAAGGGGCTAATAATGTTATGCGCCCCCTACAGGGGCGATGGTGGGGGATGGGTTCTCCATCAGTAGGGCCAGGCCCTACGCTATGTTATTTGACCCCGTTGGGGTCTCTAATCTCTAATCACTAATCTCTAATCTTAGATCAGGACTCTTCCCTGATCTACGGTCAAGACCCTATCCTAGGTTATATGACCCTTTCAGGGTCTCAATTCTCAATGGCAAACAAAAAGCCTGCTCACGTTCGGCAATAATCAAGCGAGCTTGTTATTGCTCTCACTTAATCGCAGCCTTGAGCATTGAACATTATGGAACCTAGAGGAATAAGAAACAATAACCCACTTAATATTAGATTATCAAGTGACAGATGGCAAGGACAAAGACCCCCCTCTACCTCCCCCGAGGGGGAGAAGGCCTTCTGTGTGTTTGAAAGTATGGCGTATGGCTGGCGTGCCGCCTTTGTGATATTATGCCGCACGTATTATAATAAGCATAAGTTGCGCACCATCAGGGCCATTATCACGCGCTGGGCACCGCCCAAAGAGAATAATACAGAGGCGTACATCCGTCGTGTTACAGACCGCATAGGCATCGGGGCGGACACTGTGCTGGGCTCGCCCCAGGAACAGTCCGCCCAATGGATGATGATAGCCATGGCAATGGCCATCGTGGAGTGCGGCACCACGCAACTGGATTACCTGAGTATGCTGAAAGGATTTTCACTGGCCACGAGCCAGTGAATCTCCCTTTTTAGGCCATCGGCCAAACAACTATCCAGAAAGGTGTTAAATAGAGTTTAATGTGTCCTGTTCACGGACATAAATTCTTATATCCAAAAACTTTGACTTAGGAATTAAGTGACGGTTCTTTGTCTATCATGAACCGGACTGATAGTATTTGCGGTTTAGCTTGCCGTTGTAGGTCCTCTCTATGTGATCTGTAATGGTAAAGAGCTGGGGTACCTGGTAGTGCTCCAGTTTCTTTGTCAGATAGGCGGCAAGGTCTTTCTTGCTGATGGCGTTATCATCCTTTGGTACTACAAACAGCCGCAGCACAGTTCCCAGGACGGGGTGGGGTGCGGCGGTGCAGATGCAGTCGGCAACGGCAGGATGGAAGAGGGCGGCATCCTCTACCTCTGTGGGGCTGACCTTGTAACCACCCACATTGATGACGTCTCCCTGCCGTCCTGTAAGATGCAGTCGGCCCTGCTCGTCGATATGGCCGCAGTCGGTGGTGTAGAGGGTGCCGTCGTGTAGCACGCTGCGGGTTAACTCTTCGTCGCCCACATAGCCCTGCATCAGGGTGTCGCCCTGGCAGGCAACATTGCCCTCTGGGGTGATGAGGATGCGCGAATGCAGCATGGGGCGCCCTAAGCAGCCTGCCATGCAGTGGTCGGAATTATAGTTGTGGGTGCAGATGATTCCTGTCTCGGTAGAGGCGTAGGTGTTATAGAGTCTGGTATGGGGGAGCAGTCGGCACAGGGCTTCCATGTCGGCCTGCGCCATAGGAGCGGCGCCCGTCTCTATGAAATCTATCCTGTCGGCTAATTGCGCAAACTCTTTCTGGGCAAACTGCATGAGCATTCTGATGCTGGTGGGTACCAGAAAGGTGGCTATCCGATGGTAGGGAAGGCGGAAGGCAGAGAGGAAGGCGTTCATATCCTTCAGGCCTGATGTGATGCAGAGCGTGGCTCCGACGACGATGGTGGGCCATACCTTGCTAAGGCTGCCGATATGGTTGAGCGGACCGCTGATGATGAATAGCAGATTCTCTGGGAACTGCATGGCGTGTATCAGGTTCTCGGCATCGGCCATGATGGCGCTATGGCTAATCATGATGCCCTTCTGCCGGCCTGTGGTGCCTGTGGTGTAGAGGATGTCGGCGACATCCATGGGGATGGCGCATTGGCAGATTTCCTGCCGGATGGCGCTGAACTTCTCGTCGGAACAGTCTGCCTCAAGCGGTACAATGGCTTTCCCTGCCTGGTGTGCCGCGAAGTAGGTTATCAGGAAGTCTATGCTCTGCGAGTTGCGGACAATCACGGCACGCCCTTCCTGTTGGATGTATTCGTGGGCGCGTCCATCCACCTGTTGCCACAGCTGACCGTATGTGATGCTTTCGTCACCACAGATAATAGCTGTCTTGTCTGGGTATCTATCAGCCCACTGGTGCAGATAAGACTCTATGCAATTCATGATTATTCTTTATTCTTCGCTTTTAATTTTTCCTCTACCATTGCTACGATGCTATCGAGGTTTCGTAGGTTCTTGGGGGTTGCATCTCTGGCCTCTAACTCGATGCCGTATTCTGCCGAGAGGGCCATGAGAATGGTGGTTACCCCCAGCGAATCCAATTCGCTGAACAGGAAGTCGGACTCCAGATCTACCAATGGTAGCAGGTCTTCCAATAATTCTTTTATTCTTTCTTTCATCTTATTTCATTGAACATTGAACATTATTTCATTCTTCATTCTTCATTCTTCACTCTTCACTTTCAAGAACAGCGGTGGTATGATGTAGGCCATCAGGACTACGGAGAACATGCCAACGATGGTTACTTCTGCTAACGAGTGGAGGGCAGGATGCCTGGCAAAGATCAGCGATCCGATGCCGATGAACATAATCAGGGCCGAGAGGGCAATGGAACGCTTGTGGGAGGTCAGCATCTGACGGCCATGCCTGCGCTCGTAGAGGCAGCCCTCGGTCATGAAGATGGTGTAGTCGTCGCCCTGACCAAAGATGAAGGTGGCCAGGATGACGTTGACCAAATTGAACTGGATGCCCAACAAGGCCATGATGCCCAGAATCCATATCCAACTGACAGTCATGGGCAGGAAGGTGAGCAGGGCCAGCTTTATGTTGCGGAACGAGAACCAGAGGAAGAGGAAGACGATGAGGGCACAGGCCCAACCCACATAGTTGAAGTTGTCTGTGAGGTTGCTGGCCAGGGCATGGTTCAGACTCTCTATGTCGAAGCAGAATGAGCCGTCGGGCAGGATGGCCGTTATGGCTGTGCGGACGGAATCGGCTTCGGCCCGCTGGGCGGTTACAATATCTATGATACGATAGTGGCCAGACAGGGAGTCTGTGCTGACATGCGAGGCGCTAAGCGGCTGGAGGGGCAGGAAATAGGCATAGTCCTGCGGATGGTACGGCCTGCAGATAATCTGACGGAAGGGCTGGAAGGCATTGGGGCTAAAGCCTGCGATAGCAGCCTGGCGGGGCAGTTCCTCCTGCAGCAGCCGGGCATACCTGTGGGTGAAGTGCTCCCATCGCTCTATCCTGCGGGCCTGCTCTGCCTTAGAGCTGATGGGGCAGGACGACAGATGCAGGGAGGTGCCTGCCAGCGTATCTTGCAACTGGCGGGAGCGGGTCAGGGCCTCGTCGATGCTGCGCCCCTTGCTGACCACATAGATGTTCTGCTGGCTGTGGTCTGTTCCTGAGGTCATCTGCTGGAGGTACTCCATATCGGCCCGCTGGTGGGCGGTCAGGTAGTTGATGTGATTCATGTCGGCATCGAACCGTGTATCGAAGCTGAACCATCCGAAGATGAGTGTCAGCACTATCAGGAGGGCAACGGCCCAGCGGTGTTTTTCGAAAGAGAGGGTGGCGATGCAGTCTAGCAATGGGGTCTTGTGTTCCTGCTCGTGCGAGTTTACCTTAATGATATGCGGGAGCCACAATACGACAAACAGGATGGTTCCTACCAACAGGAGGGCACTGAAGATGCCTAAGTCGCGCAGGGCAGTGGCCTGCAGGGGTATCAGGGCACAGAATGCTCCTACGGTGGTGATATTGCCAATGACCAGGGGCGAGGTGATCTCGCGGAGCGCCTGGCGGACATCGTGGGTGTGTGAGGCGTGGGCTATCAGGTGGAGCGGATAGTTGACGGCAATGCCTACAATTATGCTGGAGATGCCCACTACGATAAGGGAAATGCCTTCGTGGAAGAGCGACAGCAGTCCCAAGGCGAATAGCCAGCCCCACGAGATGGAGAGGACCACCAGCAGGATGTTGCGCAAGCTGCGGAAGGCGTAATAGAGTAGGGCCAGGATGAGCACCACGGCCAGTGTGACGGAGAGGAGGCTGTCCTGGCGTATCTGCTGGCTGTTGCCCACGGCTATGGCTGGCCCTCCGATATAATGTAGCGATACCTGGGGATGGTGTGTCATCACGCTATCGGCCAGGGCGGTAAGCATCTGCATAAGTCGGGCGTTGTGCTGTGTCTCGCTATTGCCATAGGGCGAGGTCAGCAGGATAATGCCCTGATGGAGGTCGGGTGTGAAGATGTAGCCGTCGTAGAGCTGGAAACGCTCTGAGCCGTTGGGGCTGAGCAGTTCAGTGACAGCAGGCGAGAAGAGGTTCAGCGGGTCGTTCTCCATGTTGGAAGCCAAAAGGCCTGAGGTGGGGAACATCAGCAGCGAGAGGTCCTCGGCCAACTGCCCTGATACGTAGTCTGGCTGGCTGAGCAGGCTGTCTATGCGCGCATAGTGCTTCTCGGTCAGGAAAAGGGGAATGTTCTGGTAGACGAAGTCGGCCATGGCAGCTATGCGGTCGTAATCGACCTGTGCCGTCATGTCGCGGATGATAGCCGAGGTGTCTGTCTGAGCAAGGGTCTGCCCGAAGTAGTTCATGGCCAAGACCAGATGGTCGGCATCGGTGACGGTGGTGTCCTCGGCCTGGAAGATGGCTAACAGCTGGCTGGCTCCGGAAACATCCTGATAGACCTGCAGCGACTCTTTGTGCTGCTTGTCGAGGGGCAGGAAGGCCGATATATCTTCGTGGAAATCTATCCGACAGACCAGTGCCACCAGCATGACCGTTGTGATGCAGAAGGAGGACACAAGCAGGGCAGTGTGCCTTTGCAGATAGTCGTATATTCTGAGGATATAATCAGTCATTCTTGTACAAGGATTTTAGCCAATTCAGGAATGCGGTCTTCCATTGCCTGCACTCTGGGGTGCCCTTAGTCTCCGAGGCTCCGAAACCATGCCCTCCGGTCCTGTATTGAGTATAAACGTGGGGTATATGCCTGTCTTCCAGCGCTGCCTGGAGCAAGGGGGCATTCTGGAAAGGCACAATGGGGTCGTCCTGGCAATTCACCAGGAATACGGGCGGACAGTCGGCAGGCACATTCTTCTCGAGGGACAGCAGCGTTCTCAGTTCCTGACTGTTCTTCCTGTTGTCGCCCAGCAGGGCTCTTCTGGAACGTTTGTGTACACAATCCTCTGTCATTGTTACCACAGGGTATATGGATGCCACAAACGAGGGCCTTTCCAGGGTGGGGAACAGTTCTGCCCCTGACATTACCAGATGGCCGCCTGCCGAGAAACCCATAGCACCCACCTTGTTAGGAGCGATTCCAAATTCTTCAGCTCTGTTTCGCACTACGGCCAGAGCCTGCTTGAGGTCGTTCTGGGCATCGGGGTATCTGACACCCCTAAACAGATATCTGTATCTGAGCATAAAGGCTGGTGTCTGAGCCGTTCTGTATTTTAGTATAAAGGCTGAAATGCCGTTGGCCTGTAGCCATTCGGCTACTTCACGTCCTTCGGCCTTCATGTCATGCCAAAAGTAACTGCCGCCTGGACATATAATAATGGCAATATCACTCCCTCCATGGGCCAGGTAGGGCGTGATCCACACCTTTTTCCTACAGTCGGTTCCCTCCCATATGTTTATCTGGGCTGAGACGCTTGTTGACAGGACGAACGATATGACCACTAACCACCTATACATGCTGTGCTATCTTATTGCTCAATTCAAACAATCTGTTCATGTAGAACCTTCTGAACCATTTGGTAAGGCTATGGACACTTCTGGTCAGCTTATCCAATTCCGCTGGTTCTATCCTGCGCTCTATGTGCAGTTCAATGGGACTCTTGCGCATGAATGTCCCATTCTTGGGCAAGGCTCTTCCTGCGCCGTACAGCACCAAGGGCAGTATGTCTATGTGCAGATCTTTGGCCAGTTGGAAGGCTCCCTTGTGAAACTTGCCTATCCGACAATCCATGGCTCGTGTGCCTTCGGGAAAAATGGCTATGCTGAAGCCTCTCTCTACCAGTTCCTTTATCTTGGGCATCAGCCGCTCGTAGCCCATGGAAACAGGATAATACCCGGCATGACGCAGGATGTAGCCGTAGAATGGGTTGTTGTAGACGCGGTCGTTGGTGAGGAATATAATCTTCTGGGTCAGCCCCAAAAGAATCATCAGATCCAGGTGGCTCTGGTGGTTACAGATGATGATGGCCGGCTTTTGGAAAGATTCTCTCTGGGGGTTATAAACCGTTACTCCGCAGGAAACAATCTGTAAGAGCCATGTGACAACCTTCCCGTATGAATGTAAAAGCGTGAAGAGTGGGGCGTTGCCCAGCCCGAATACCTTGGCCAGTGGAACATAAACCAAAGAAAAAGGTGTGATAACGAGTAGCCCCAGGAGGTAAACCATAAGGGCAAAGACGGTCCTGAAGATAGTATGTAACGCCCTAAGGATACGCAGCGGATAGCCCCAAACAAGTGCCAACAGGCACAGGAAGGTGTTCAGGACAAAGATGCGCATGAAATCCGGTCCTGGACGGAAATGCGAGACGCGTTCCTCGCGGGGCGGATAATAGACGTTGACGGGTACGGAGAAAATCTCTACTCCATTCCACGACGAGGATACCAGCAGTTCCAACTCGGCCTCGTAGCGCGATGTCAACAGGGGCAGGACAGCTAATTTGTGCAGGGGATAGAGCCTGAAGCCCGACTGTGTGTCTGGCAGATAGTGAAGGGTGTGCACACAGAACCAGAAGTTGCTGAAGGAATTGGCAAACTTGCTGCCACCGGAACGTTCCACGCCCTGTAGCTTGCGCTTTCCTATGATAATGGAACCTGGGTGATAGAAATTGGCCTCCAAGAGCAGAGGGATGTCCTCGGGGAAGTGCTGGCCGTCGGCATCCATGGTGATGGCATAGGCGAAGCCCATCTGGATGGCCTTCTGGAGTCCGTGCCTGAGGGCTGTGCCCTTCCCCTCGTTCTGTGTGTGCTCTACGAGGGTTATGCCAGCCATCTGCCTGAGCAACTGGGCAGTGCCGTCGGTGCTGCCGTCGTTGACAACTATGACATCCCTGCACTGCATCAGGGTGCGGGAGACGACATCGGAGATGGTGCCCGCATTGTTGTATGTAGGTATTACAACGCAGATTTTCCGCTGGCTCAGCCATGTGGCGGTATCTGACTCCGTTATATGTTTCAGTTCAGACAGCATTACAGATTAACGATACCTTGGCATATATGGTGCCGGACGAATCCGTTACCGTGGATTGGACTTTTACCTGCTGCCCCTCCTCCTGTATGATGGAAAAGAGGTTGACCTGGAGCACCTCTTCGGTGGGCGTCAGCATGGTCAGGAATTTGGCATTCTTTATGATAGCTATCCGCAGGGGGCGGCGGCTATGGTCTGCCAGCAGTTCCTCGACCATCTGCAGGATGCACACACCGGGTGTAACTGGCTTGCCGGGGAAGTGCGCCGCATAGATGGGACAATCCCGGAGGAGCTTTATCCGGTATGAAATCCCGTCTGTTATGTTGTTTATACTCAATATCTTATATAGAATATCTTTAAGCATTATTTTCGGTTCAGACTATAGGTAGATTCGTCGATGGTCTGGTTGGTCTTTATGTTGGTGAGTTCTATGACGGAACTGTCGCCGCCCTTCTCGTACATCTTTATTTTTGTCACTACAGACTGCTTGCGGTCGTAGTTCAGGACAAGGCGAGTGAACAGTTGCTTCAGCTCTTTGCTTTGCGGTAGGAGGGTAAGAATATGCTGGGCATTTTCCGACTGGATGGAGACCTGAAAATCCTTCTCCTCCGTAAGGCATTTGCCCAGTCCGTCGGGCATCATCAGGCGGGTTATCTGGCGAAGCATCTTGTTGCGGTTTACGTTAACGATGCGGTCGTGTTGTCCCTTGCTGAGTAATACCTTCCCATTGTTGAGGATGAAGGAGGAGGGCTGAGGCGACTGGTATTCCCATCGTAGAAGGTTGGGTTGGGTGCACCACATTTTCCCTCTGGAAACCATGACATCGCTCAGCATCTTCATCTTTTTGGTCTGCGTGAAGTCGGCCTGGACGGTACTGATACGTACAGATGCCTGGCATATCTCGTCTATAGCCTCCCTTTGTGCCAAAGCTGTTAATGCCGTACAGAAGCTAAATAGTATCGTAAGGATTATTTTCATTCTTCACTCTTTACTTACTCTCCCCCAAAGGGGGAGCAGGAGGGGGCTTTTATTTCGAAATAATGAAGCATCCGGCCATTATCAGCAGAACGCCTATCCACTTGCTTATATCCACTTGCTCGTGGAAGAAAACGATGGCGGCAATCATGCCGAATACGTAGCTCAGGCTGACCAGCGGATAAGCTTCACTTAGGGGGAAGTGCTTGATGATGTACATCCACAGCAGACCTGCAACAGCGAAACAGATGCCGCAGAGGGCAAACTGCCAGTTCTGCAGGGCTGAACGCCAGAAGGCCCAGTTCCACCCAAAGGGATCCATACGCTGGAGTCCCATCTTCAGCATTACCTGCCCCAGGGCCAGCAGGGCGCTCTGTACAAGAGCTAATGACAACAGACTTATATTCATACTTTTCTTATTATTATACTTCTGGAGCAGAGGGGCATCTCGTCGTGCAGTCCCACCAGTACGGTCTCGGCTTTCCCTTCCCGGATCAGCCTCTGTGCATCGCGGATGGCCCACTGCAGGGAATCGTCTCCCTGGGAATACGTGATGTTATATCCATGGCAACCCAGATGGATGGCTAATGCTCCGGCCAGGGTATTATGCGTACTCTGCATGAAGAGGGTAGGGCTGATGCCTTCCTCGCCCTGCTCGTTCAGGGTGTCCAGTATCTTCTTCCCGTTCTCCAGCATGCCGTGTACGGTGGCTACGATGATGGCATCGGGTCTGGTGATGCCTGCTGTCTCTAAAGCACGCATGGAAGTCAGGAAGGCTGCCTTCATCAGTCGGCACATCCTGCGTGATTCCATGGGCGAGACGTATTGACGGAGTTCCTTCAGCTCCTCCTCGTCGTGTAATTCGCTTTCGGCAATAATGGTGTATTCTCCTGAGTTGGTTTCGTTGGGGAATACTTCCTTGTCTGAGATGATCAGCGAGGAGTCGTTGCCGCCGAATCCGAACGAGTTGCAGAGGATGTTGTGCAGCTCTGCTTCGGACTGGTGGGCCGATGGGGCGATACATTCCGTAGTGCCGTTCTGCCAACCCAGATTACCGGGGATGAACCTCTCCTGCATAGCAATCAGGCAGATAATGGCCTCGATGCTGCCTGAAGCCGAGGTGGTATGTCCCGTATAGGATTTGGTACTGGAGACAGGAGGCATGCAGTCAGCGAAAATACGTCGCAGGGCATTGCTCTCGGACCGGTCGTTATCGGGTGTACCTGTTCCGTGGGCATTAATATAATCAATATCCCCGGGTTTCAGCCCTGCCATCTGCAGGGCATCCGTCATGGCCAGGAAGGCCCCTTCCCCCTCGGGAGATGTGGCCGTCTGGTGGTAAGCATCGCATCTGTTGCCCCAACCGGCTATGTAAGCCAGGATGTTGCTCTGATGCTGGCGTGCATCGGCTGTCCGCTCTAATATCAGGTAGGCGGCACCCTCGCCCAGATTCAGTCCTTGTCGGGTGGCATCAAAGGGGCGGCACACTTCATGGTCCAGAATCATCAGACTATTGAATCCGTTTAGGTGGAACACGGATAGCGCCTCTGTTCCGCCAGCCAGGACAAGGTCTGTCTCGCCCTCGAGCAGCATTCTTGAACCCAGGATAATGGCATTCAGGGCTGATGAACAGGCTGTTGATACCGTTGTCATCTGGCACTCTAACCCCACCAGTCGGCTGATGGCCTGCGTATTATTGCCGCAGGAATACTCCTCGCAAGCCTCCGTGCCACCCACTGTGGTACCCGAGATGAGCGTCACTCGTTTCCCCCTGAGTTGTTCGGGAGTAAGGCATGCATCGTTCAGTGCCTGGCGGAGTGCGTAGGCACCTATCAGGGCTGTTCGGCTATACTCTTCTGTAGGACTGATGCCAAGGGTGCGGCAGAGCTCCTCGTTGGATAGCTTGACCTCGCCCACAGGCAGCTCCTTGTGGCAAGAGGGCAGGTGTTGCAGTTCCTCTATGCCGGTCGTGCCGTTCACAAGGGCGTCTCGCACCTGCTGTTTGTCCGTGCCTATGGCGCAGATGATGCCGCTTCCTGTTATCGCAATACTGTTTGCCATTACTAAAGTCTAACGTCTAAAGTCTAAAGTCTATTTCTTCCTGTTCTCCGTTACGTACTGTGCTATATTCTCTACGTTGGTGAAGATCTTCTTTCCCTCGGCTGCATTTGCCAGTCGGATGCCGTAGCGTTTCTCCATCAGGACAATCAGCTCAAGGGCATCTATGGAATCCAGCCCCAAGCCTCCTGCTCCAAACATGGGGGCTTTAGGGTCGATATCCTCTGGAGTCATGTCCTCCAGATTAAGTACTTTGATAATCTCTTTTTTCAGTTCTAAAATCAGTTCGTCCATTTTATGTAATTTATTCTATTTCTCGTTATATCGTTATGACGTTATGTCGTTATGACGATGTAAATTTCAATTCTCAACTCTCAATTCTCAATTCTGCACAGAAGTCGTCTTCTGATATGTATTCCAGCCATCCGGTAAGGATGCTCTTGTTGTATTTGTCCTGCATGGTAGCCTGGGTTATCATATGCATCAACTTATCGTCCTTGTGGGGCAAGAGGTAGAAAGCCGTCTCGCCGTGATACCCGTTGCGGATGGCTATCTCTCCGTTAACTATGTTGGGCAGGGTATAGACAAATGCTCCGGGAGAAGGGAAGAAATTCCCAGGGTCCGAGATAGATGCAAGGAATACCTTGTCGGCATGCACCGAGGATGATTGGTTGAAGAAGATGACAGCCCTGTCTCCGAGGTCCCTCACGCCCTCTGTCTCGCGTTCTTTTTGCAGTAGCAGTTCCGTTGCCACAAAGCCCAGACGTGCTAACGCATCCATCTTATAGAACTTGGGGTAATGCTGTATCCATGTCTTATATAGATGTGTAAGCAGGCCACTACCTGTCTGTCCCTTGGTATCTATCTCCTTGTTGTCTAAAATTACTTTTTGAGGTGTGATTAGGATGGTATGCGTAGACTCACCCTTCCTCATAAGGGAGGGGGCGGGAGAGGGTCCTTGTTTGCTCAAATATATCGCAGCATTGCAACCTCCGAATCCAGATATTATCTTCAGGAAATCTGTTTGGGTGGTTGGCGTGTTGTTCTGGATGATATGTATGTTGCCGCTGACTCCCAGTTCGTCGAACCCTCTTGTTCCAATGATGTTTTGGTCGTCTATGCCGTGCAGGGTTAGGATGGTTTCCAGAAGACCTGCGGCCCCCATGGTGTGTCCGTAGTAACCCTTAAGGGCATTGGTGGGAATGTCGGCAAGGCCCGCTCTGCTGAGTCCGCGTGCCTCCATCTGGTCATTATACAATGTGGCTGTGCCGTGTGCATTGATGACTGCCAGTTGTGAAGGGGCCTTCCCCTCCATGGCTGTTTCTATGGCCATCAGACATCCGTCGGCCTTAGGCGAAGGGCTGCTGATATGGAAGGCATCGTTGCGGATGGCGCTGCCCGTGATATGCCAACCTTCTGTCCTGTCGGCGCGACCCAGTATCAGGGTGGCTGCCGCCTCGCCTAAGTTCAGGCCGTTACGTTCTATGTCGAAGGGGCGGCATTCTGTTTCTGATAGTGCCTTCAGCGACTGGAACCCTGAGATGATGAAAGGACTCTGCAGGTCTATGCCGCACACAATGACATAGTCGTACTGGTGCATCTCTATCAGTCTGTTTCCCAGGATCAGTGCCGATACGCCCGAGATGCAGGCATTGCAAATCGTAATCGGTGTGGTGATAATTCCCACGGCTTGGGCAATGGTGTGGGCAGGGGTGTTGGACATTTGCTCCGGATCCTGTTTGGTGGAGCTGATTATCAGGCAGGTGTGCCGGTCCAGCGGAACAGGACATGCCGCTAATGTCTTGCGGATGGATGTGATAGCCAGGCTTTCGAAGGCGGTATATTTATCTAACTGGAATTCCTTCCTTTGCTCGTCCGAGAATAAAGAGGCGGTAAATGGGAAGGGTATTCCCGGAGCTTCCTGATAATGGCATAAAGCAGACTTGCCAGCCTTTATTGCCTGGTAGTTGGCTTGGGTGGAACACCCCAGCGGTGATATGATGTTATCTGCTATGATGGTTGCCATTCCTCTTCCTCTTTAATCGCTATTTTAATCTCGGTGGTGGCCAAGACTTCTTTGTCCCGTTTGACGGTGGCTTCTGCCAGAGTCATCCCAAAGGCTTCCTCTTTTATCACAACATCAGTTATGATGCTGTCGCCAACTCGGGGCAGAGAGATAACCTCGGTATTTCGGATGGCGCCTATCACACCCGGTTGGATACCTTTGTGGAGGATGTATCTGTTGATGTACCCTATGCGTGCGGCACAGGTCTGGGCGATATTCTCCAATAGGCCGCTGGCTGAGAGGGTGTCCTGGCTGACAAATAGATTGTCCTTGCGGATGCTAAGCGAAGTAGATACGATATCCATGCTGAAATGTCTGAGCCTGTCGATCATCACAAACGGCTCTTGCTGAGGCAGTAGCGTATGAATGTCTATGCCTTGCACAAAGCCATCTGAAGGATTCATCAGTTTGTTATTCATCATATCTAAAGTTTAGCGTCTATCGTCTAAAGTCTAATTACCCCAAAACTTGAAATAGTTGTACCATTGGGTGGGGTAGCGCTTCACCAGTCGCTCCACCTCTGTCACATATCGGGTTGCCAATTCCTTTATCTGCTCCTGACGTGGAGCTTCCTTGTCGTATGGCAGGGGTGTTGCATATATCTTGTAGGTGCGGGCTTTCTCTTTCAGTACGTGGACGGCAAGTACATCCAGTCCTCGCATCGTGGCTATGCTGAACGGGCCGTAAGGGAAGTCGGCCGTTGCTCCCAGGAAGGGCATCTGCAGTTTCTTCTGCGAACCGAAGATGCGATCAGCCGGCATACTGACAATCTCTCCGTTCTGCAAAGCCTGGTCTATCTCGAAGAGGTGGCCCATATCCGGGCGGATGGCAATCATGCGGATATTTGTGCCGGCAAAGAGCTTGGCCCTATTGGTCATAACCGACGCTTTCTCGCCAAAGAATACCAGGGCGTTCAATGTTTTCTTCTCCTGTAGCATCGTATATCCGGCAATCTCGTAGTTGCCCACATGAGAGCTCAACTGGATGAAACTCTCCTCCCTGCCAGTAAGTTCTTGGTAATGTGCAAGACCGTCGATTTCAATATTGAACTTCTTGCCGGCATACATGGCAAACTTGTCTATCACCACCTGTGCAAACATGCAGTGATTCTGGTAGGTCCTGAGGGCTGATTTCAGTCGGCCTAAGCCTATCCGCTCCCTGAAATACCGATAGATGATGCCGGCACTGGGGTTCACCAGCAGACAGACGGGTATAACGAATACGGATGCGAAGGCGTATAGAATCCTTACGTCTATAATCCTAAGCATGCGTATCAGCCATTTGTGCATCCACGCATTACCATATGTTGTACCAGTCCACTCTTTTTCCATTGAGCATTGAACATTAATTCGTTCTTCACTCTTCATTCTTCACTACGAGGATGCTATGTCCTTGTCCCAGCCCGTCATATATCTTCTCTATTTCCAGCCCGGCTTCCCCGATACACTGCTGTATGTCAGTGGTATTGTACATCTTGCTGTTGCCATTAGCAAGCGCTGTGAAGTATAGGCTGGTCATCGTCAGACAGAAGGCTGCCGGCTCGAAGCGCTGACGGTCCCACAGTGTTTCCATAATGTAGAGCCGGGTATTGGCTGTCATAGAAGCCTTGGCTCTTTTCAGGATGCTGACAATCTCCGGCATAGAGAAGCAATCCAGGAATTGCGACATCCAGATGGCGTCAAGCTCTTCCTTGGGCTGAGGGAAAAACTTTTCAGGATCTAATAGGTTAATGCCATATCCCTTAATACGCTCTGCACCTGGCTTGCCTGCTATATTCTGATGCATCATCTTAATCTGTTGGGGTAAGTCCAGGACGGTAACCTCAACCTCCTTGTCGTATGCCACACACTGCAGTGCCCATTTGCCAGTGTTGCCGCCCACATCGTAGAGCGAGCGCGTGTGGTGCTCCTTGAAAATTGTCTCCAGTGCCTGTGGGAAGGCTGAGTCGCTATAGAAATGATCAAATGCAAACCATGACTGTTGTACCTGATCGGGCAGTAAACTCAACCCCTCGTAGATGGTGGGCCATGCGCCAAAGTGTTTCAGTCCTTCAGGCTTTCCGTTCTTGAGAGATTCCTCCAGACGGAACCATCCCTGATAATTCACATCGTGATTGAAGTCCAAATTTACCTGCGTGGCTTTATCCGTCAGCAGGAACCATCCTGTTTTGCTGATGGTATAACGCTCTGTCTGAGGGTCTACCAATACGGTGCCGATGCTTAACGAGGCTTCCAGCAGACATTTGACAGCATAGTCCGTCAACCCTGTCTGTGCAACAATCTCTTCGCGTGTCAGTCCATTGTCGGCATCGCGCAGCATAGTCAAGATGCCCCACTTGATCATTAGCCTGGAAGTCTGGAAAACGACAGGGCCCCAAGCAATGAATTCCGCCATTCGCTGGGCCTCCTGGGCCGATAGCTGCTCGTCGGTATATCTCTTTTGTAATGCTGGACTTAACTTCATCTCATGTGGCATTGATATTTCATGCAAAGATGATAAAAAAAAACGAATAACGCAAGATTTTTCAGACTAATTAAGAGGATAAAAAAATATTCAGTCCGAAACGTCCATTAATTGCTGTGTTGTTATCGAAAACTTTTCTCCTCTGTTAGGAGAATATTTTCCAAATGAAACTGTGTTTCTTTTATGTTTTTAACCAGGTCGATTCGAAAGATTTTTTTCTTTTATTTCTTGTAAAAAGAGTGATTTTTATAAGTGGTTTTTCGCGTAAAAACAAAAAAAAAGGGCTACCGCTGTAGCCCAACCTTTGTTAACCTTAAATCTAATACTATGAAAAACACACATGCAAATGTACGCAGTTTTTTGAAACTGGCAAATTATTCGACAACAAAAAACTCACTTTGTAATGTAATTTAACAGAAATTAACGTTACAAGGTGAGTTTTTGGCTATTTTTTCTCCCAAAATGACAACTTAAACAGTTGCTTCGATTTCTTTTTATTCTTTGATATTTGGCTCTTCGAGTCCGTATCCCTTCTTCTTGTCCACAGCTCTTAGGTAAATAGAAATAAGCAGGGCAGCGATACCAAGAGCTGCCAACATGACAAGAGCCCAGGTATAGTTAAGTTCATGGGCAGGAGTTCCCTCAGGATTTGTGTTGTTGAGTACCATTCCGATAAGGGCAGGGAAGAGACCCAGACCAATGTTCTGAATCCAGAAGATTGCAGCGTAGGCAGAGCCGATAATCTTCTCGTCGACCAACTTGGGCACTGAGGGCCACAAAGCAGCAGGTACCAGCGAGAAGCTTGCACCCAGAACGAGGATTGTAACGTATGCTACAACAGTTCCGCCTACAGCATTACCCTCGAATACGGGAAGGATGAATGCGAAGGTGAGGTGGCATATAACCAAAAGGATGCTACCGAGCATAAGCATGGAAGCAGCCTTGCCCTTGTGGTCTACGTAGCTGCCAAGGATAGGTGTAATGGCAACGGCCAGCAATGGGAAGACGGCAAAGATGGTCTCGGCGGTGCCACGCATGTATCCCATATAGCAATATACTACCAGAGTGATGGCGGCAAAGGTCATAAGGCCGTACTTGAGGTTCTTCTTCTTCGAGAAGTTACTGGCAAAGGCGCAGACGGCTACAACCAGCATAATGATGTACTGAACAATGGTTACAGAACTGTCGGCCCAGAAAGTACCTTCTTCGGCAGGATTCAGGGTAAGATTGCACTGCAACATATTCACTGCATACTTCTGGAATGGGAAGATAGCACTGTAGTAAAGCACACATAACAGGGCTACAAGCCAGAAACCGAGACTTGAGAAAATCTTGCCAAGGTCGGCAATCTTGAATGGGTCGTCCTTCTCTTCTGCTTCGCCTGTCTGTGCATCGAGTTTCTGGTCCATGAAGAAGTAAACGATGGTCATGATGAGTGCGATGCACAACAGTACAACACCAAAGGCTACGGAGCGACTGACGCTTACCTGGCCACCTAACTTTGCAAAGTAGGGCGAGAAAATCATACAAGTGGCAACACCTAAGCGGGCCAAAGCCATCTCGGATCCCATAGCCAAAGCAGTCTCGCGACCCTTGAACCATTTTACAATACCACGGCTGACGGTGATACCAGCCATTTCCACACCACTGCCGAATATCATGAAACCGCAGGCTGCCAGTTTAGCTGAGGCAGGCATGCCGTCGCAGAAGGGCAGGATAGCACCTATGATGGGCAGGTCGCCGTCCCAGTTCAGATTGTTGGTGAACCATTGCTCAAGACCGGTTCCGATAAAGGCATCGCTGACGGCGTACCACTTAATCAGTCCGCCCACGAGCATTACTGCACCTGAGAGAACGGCTGTGAAGCGGACTCCCATCTTGTCGAGAATGATTCCTGCAAAGATGAGGAAGAATACATATACGTTGAGGAATACCTCGGCACCCTGCATTCGTCCGAATGCTGCACTGTCCCATCCGCGGGTCTCCTGCATGAGGTCCTTGATGGGAGATAGGATGTCCATGAAAATGTAGCTGCAGAACATGGCCAGTGCCAAGAGCAGCAAAGCGGTCCAACGCATTGCAGCGCTGTCGCGAAGAGATTTTTGAATGCTCATAGTATATTTCCGTTATTACGTTATATCGTTATTACGTTGGGCAGCCTTTTCGTTATATCGTTATTACGTTATAACGTTATATCGGCATTTAGTAGGCCGCCTCTTTGTTATTTCAGCCAGCGATCCAGCCACTCGAAATAGGTTCGCTGCCAGAGGATTCCGTTCTGAGGCTTCAATACCCAGTGGTTCTCGTCGGGGAAAATGAGCAACTCTGCTTCTATGCCTCTCATGCGGGCTGCATTGAATGCACTCATACCCTGAGTGGCATTGATACGATAGTCCTTCTCGCCGTGAATACAGAGGATAGGTGTATCCCACTTGTCAACAAAGCGGTGGGGAGAGTTCTCGTAGGTCTTGCGGGCGCGAACTGTCTGATCCTTATTCCAGTAGGCATCATCATATTCCCAGTTAGAGAACCAGCTCTCCTCGGTCTCGGTATACATGGCTTCGAGGTTGAAGGCGCCGTCATGTGCAATGAAGCACTTGAAGCGCTTATCGTGGTGTCCTGCCAGATAGTAAACAGAGAAGCCACCGAAAGAGGCACCTACGGCACCCATATGGTCTTTGTCGACATAGGGAAGGTTCTCTGCGGCATCATCGATGGCTGACAGATAATCGTTCATACACTGTCCTGTCCAGTCACCCGAGATTTCCTCCAGCCATTCCTGGCCGAATCCTGGTACGCCTCTGCGGTTGGGAGCGATAACGACATATCCCTGCGAAGCCATAATCATAAAGTTCCAACGGTAGCTCCAGAACTGAGAGACAGCACTCTGAGGACCTCCCTCGCAGAAGAGCAGGGTGGGGTACTTCTTGTTAGGATCGAAGTGAGGCGGCTTAATTACCCAATAGAGCAAATCCAGGCCGTCTGTGGTTTTCACCCAACGCTGGTCAATGGAAGGCTTAGCCAGCTGGTCGAGGATTTCCTTGTTAACATTGGTAATCTGTGTAACCTTCGTGTCGGCTATGCTGTCACCGGGGGTGACTGTATAAAGGTCTGCAGGTGCTGTGATGCTATGACGCTCGGCAATCAAATTCTTTTCGTTTAACATCTGCAGAGAGCCGAAGTCTGCCCAGTCGTTAGTGAGCTGTGTTACCTCTCCCTTAAGGTTGGTGCGGTAGAGGTTCTCTGTAGCATGCCAAACACCTATATAATATAAGGTACGCGAGTCGGGTGCCCAGCAAAAGTCATCAACACTGGAATCGAATGATTCTGTGACATATGTCTTGGTATTCTCTTTGAAGTCGTATACGCAAAGGCGGTTACGATCGGATTCATATCCGTCACGCTCCATAGATAGCCATGCCACATAGCGTCCGTCGGGCGAGAATTTGGGATTCGTATCGTAGCCTACCTGTAGGTCTTCCTGCAACTGGTTGATGGCCTGTGTCTTCATCGTCTTTGTGGGATCAGACTTGGGCAGGTCAACACCTTCCTTGCATAGGTTGCGATTCTTGTCGACGGTTCCCTCTTCGGCCTCGAGGTCATAGAGATAAATGTCAGAATCTGTGCTGATGCTATATTCGAGGCCTGTCTTTGTGCGACAGGTGTAGGCAATCTGTTTCGAGTCTGTGCTCCATGCCAGCTGCTCTATGCCACCGAAAGGTTCCATAGGGCATTCGTAAGGCATACCCTCGAGAATGTCAGTTAATTGAGAATTATTAATTGAGAACTGGGCATTGACTTCTGCCAGGAAGGGATGCTGGATGCTCTCTACGTAGTGATCCCAATGGCGGTACATGAGGTCGGTAATGACACGGCCGGTAGCCTTAGGCAGGTCCTCGGGATTCTTCTGGATGATTTCGTTGAAGTCGATGCTCTCCACGAGGATGACTTTCTTGCGGTCGGGTGAGAAGAGGAATCCCTCTACCTTACCTTCAGTCTCTGACAACTGTTTGCGTGCAGAACCGTCCAGGTTCATCTTCCACACTTCTCCACCTCTAAGGAAAGCGATGGTCTCATTGTTGAGCCATTGAGCATCTGTCTCGTTGTCGACCTCTTCGGTCAACTGTTTCTGGTCCGTACCATCGGCATTCATCATCCATAGCACTTGGTGGCTCTTGTTCTCCTTTACGCTGTAATAGCCCATCTGGAAGACGATGTGCTTTCCGTCTGGCGAAGCCTGGTAGCCGCTGATTCGACTCATGGCCCAAAGGGCCTCGGGAGTCATCAGATCGTCCTCCAACTGTACGGTCTGTTTCTGAATATTCACCTTGTCGTTTTCTTTCTGTGTGCCGCAGGCCGCAAATAGAATTGCAGCAGCTGCGATTGTAATCATATTCTTTGTCATGGTTTTCTCTGTTTGTCCGATTCCCTCCCATCGGGGAAGGTTAGGAGGGGCTTCTATTTCTTACGTGCAGCCTGCTGTTCTGCCTGCATCTTCTGCAGTGCTTCCAGACGGGCAGCCAGATTACTTACTTTCTTGGGATCGTTCTTGTGCTGTTCGCGATAAGCTTCAAGCTTTTTCAGCAACTTGGCATCATCGGTTGTCAGACGCAAATATGCTGTAATGAGGATGGTAGCAATACTTGAAACAACAAAGTAGAAGCAGAGACCGCTACTGTAGTTGTTGAACATGAAGAAGAACATCAGCGGCATGATGAACATCATATATTGCATCATCTTCATCTGCTGAGCCTGTTCGCTGCTCATCTGGTTCTGCTGTTGACGCATGCTTATCAAAGAACTGATAATAGTGGTGATAAGGAAGAGAATGCTGAAAAGGCTCAGGTGGTCACCGATGAGCCATACATCATGGCCCCATCTGATAACATCGTCGTAGGTGCTGAGGTCCTCAGCCCAAAGGAATTTCTCGCCGCGCAGTTCGATGGCGCTGGGAACGAAAGTGAAGAGGGCATACCAGATGGGCATCTGAAGAAGCATGGGCAGACAACCACCCATAGGACTTACACCATACTGGCTATAGAGCTGCATCATCTCCTGTTGCTTCTTCATGGCGTCTTCACGATTGGGGTACTTTGCACTGAGAGCGTCAACCTGTGGCTTCAGGACACGCATCTTGGCACTGCTCATGTAGCTCTTCTTGTTTGAAGGATAAACCAGCAGCTTCACAATAATAGTAAGCAGCAACAGTACGATTCCCATGTTCATACCGAAACTTGAAAGCCAATGGAAGAGTGGCATGATAAGCCAGCGGTTGATTAAGCGGAAGATGAACCAACCCAGATATACGATATCTTCCAATTCGGGATTCTTGTCTGTATGGCTGAGATTGTTATGTGCTTTAAGGGTGTGGAACTCATTGGGGCCCAGATACATCTGCAGTTCTGTCGCCTTGTTGCCAGTGGGGTCGAAGAAGGTTTTCAGCTCTGCATCATAGGTCTTGAGGAAACCGCTTTTCTTATCTGTCTCCTGCGTACTGGCCAGATGAACATCGGTGAAATCCTGAGGAGCAATGAGTACAGCACTGAAGAACTGATTCCTGAAAGCTACCCAGGTGAGAGCTTCTTCGGGGTCTTTTGTGTCGTCGCTGGTCTCGCTCAGATTCTTAGAGCCTTTATCTTTGCGCTTGTATGTTAAGCTACTGCGTTGGTTTTCAAAAGATTGACTTTTCTCTTGCTGCAAAATGCGATCAGTCCAACTGATGTCCATGGTCTTCATGTTAGGAGCAAAGAAGCCACTCATGCCTTTGGCCTGCAATGAGATGTTCATCATGTAAGACTCTGGTTGCAGGCGGTAGCTGATGCTGAACTGCTTGCCGTCCTGCTCTGCAATCATGACAACACTGCTGTCTGTCTGTTCTGTGGGAGTGAAGAAAAGGTCGCTGCTGATAATGTTCTCCTGCTTGCCGGCCAGAGAGAAAGTCATCTGGGCGTCTTTGCGGGTCATAAGCAATACGTTGCCATCATACAGGCGACTCTTATAGCCCAGGATCTCGGCATTCTGAATGGTGCCGCCTAAGGTGCTCAGCGTAACCTTAACCTTGTTGTTCTTGAGTACGACCTCTTGTTCCTGACCCTGACGCTGAGCAAAGAAAACAGCGTTACTGTCTGCAACCTGTTCGGTTACTGCTTCCGCAACCTTCTTTTGTTCCTTTACTGCTTTTTCTGCCTTTTGCTTCTCTACGGCAGCAATGCTGTCTTGCTGTGCCATCAAACGACGCTCTTCCTCGGATGGCTGACTGTACCAGCTAAAGCCGATGACAACCAATGCCATCAGGATGAAACCTGTAATTGTATTCTTATCCATATGTTATTATTAATGTTTTTTCCTATAGGGTTTTATTGTTAGGGCGCAAAATTACGAAAAAACGAGAGAAGAGCGAAAGAATAGCTTGTTTTTCTTTCCTATTCCGAGTGAAAGTAAATTCGGCAAAGCCAAAATTACAAAAAAAAACCGAAAACCTTCTTCGTTTTGTCTCTAAAATAGCTATCTTTGCGCAAAATTAGAAGGAATGAGGTCATTAGTAATATTTTTCTTTGTTTTCGGTGCATTTTCAGGTATTAATGCTCAAGAGGGATTAGTCAAAGGAGTTGAGGCTAAAGTAGATACATTTTCTATTATCAGCGGATACTTACAGAAGTTGCAGAGACTGGTAGAAAAACGCGACTCGGTAGGTCCTATAGCCTCTTACCCTGCTCCCAATGCCTATTACTATCAGATTCTTTCAACTCCTACACTCTATTCGACTCCCTTGCATCAGATGATGAACAATACGGATTCTACCTATGCCGACAGACAGCTTCAGACCCTGTATTACATCAATCAGATGCTGGCTAAGCTTTATGCCAGGAATCCTCAGCTTGTGATGCAGACAGAGGAGAATATCAAGAGTCAGGGTCAGTTCAGGGATGATATCAACGAGCAGATTAAGGTTAAGGATAAGCTTTCAGAGAAAGTGTCCGAGGCCAGCCTTTCCCCCACGCTCGACGAGGGTGTTCAGGTGGTGACCCGCAGGCCCAACTTCTGGAAATTCTCGGGTAATACCGCATTGCAGTTCTCTCAGAGCCATTTCTCCTCTAACTGGCATAAGGGAGGTGAAGATAACTTCACCGGAAACTTCTATCTGACGGTTAGGGCAAACTATAATAACCAGCGTAAGATTGTATGGGATAACACCCTCGAATTACAGGTAGGAGCCCAGACAGCACCCAGTGACAGTAAGCGGTCGTTCCGTCCCACTGTCAATAAACTCAGGTACACCACCAACTTCGGTTATAAGGCCTACAAAACATTGTACTATTCTTGTCAGGTAATTATGGAAACTCAGGTGCTTCCAAATTATTTTGTCAACGAAGACAGGCTTCAGTCTAAGATTTTTTCACCTATGGATTTGTCTATAGGTCCTGGTTTGAAGTACGACTTCCAGTGGGGCAAGAAGAAGCGTTTCACCGGATCACTTAACGTGGCTCCTTTGGCATACCATCTTAAGTATGTCGGTCTGGTGGATCTTGCCACCTATCATGGTATTGACGCAGGAAAGCACGCCAAGCACACCTTTGGTCCTACAGCCACATTGAATACCAATTACAAGATCTGTAATCAGGTTAACTGGTCAAGCAGACTGTTGTGGCAGAGTAACTATCATTATACCAAGATCGACTGGTACAACGAGATTAATTTTGTGGTTACAAAGCTGATCTCTGCCAAGTTGATTCTGAATCCCATTATTGATGATAGTGCAGAAAGGTTCAGAAACGAGAACGGCCAGTATATTATGTTCAACGAGAACCTGAGTATCGGTCTGAATTATAATTTCTAACCCATATATTTTATATTAGGTATGCAAATAAAGTCTGCAGAGTTTCTGGTCAGTAGTGCGAGTATCGACCAGTGTCCTAAGACCAATCTGCCTGAATATGCTTTCATTGGGCGCAGTAACGTGGGTAAATCCAGCCTGATAAATATGCTGACGGGTAAGAGTAAGTTGGCCAAGACATCAGCTACACCGGGAAAGACCGTCCTTATCAACCATTTTGTTATAAATGGCGAGTGGTATCTGGTAGACTTGCCTGGTTATGGCTATGCCAAAAGGAGCAAAAAGGATACCGAGAAGTTCGAGCACATGATAACCACTTACATCCTGGATCGCGAACAGATGACAAACCTGTTCCTGCTGATAGATGTGCGCCATGAGCCGCAGCAGATAGACCTGGAGTTTATGGAGTGGTTGGGCGAGAACGGTGTTCCCTTCAGTATCGTATTCACTAAGGCCGATAAGGTATCTAAGGCCAAGCTGAAGGGTAGTGTAACACATTACCTTACTGAATTGAAGAAGCAGTGGGAGGAATTGCCACCTTACTTTGTTACCAGTTCAGAAGCAAAGCTGGGGCGCGAGGAAATCCTGGATTACGTAGATCAGATAAACAGAAGCTTGAAGTAGCAAAAACGGTATTCCTTCATGAAAAACGGTATGGAATATCGGTAAAGGGTATAAACACTTTAAGGTATATAAATAAAATAGAGGGCGGCTTCACAGCTGCCCTCCATCTTTTAGGTATTAGTTTTGTTTAAGGTAAAAAGATTGTTTTCAGGATAACGATTGCAAATTTAGGCGATTTGGTAACACCATGCAAGACTTGGTTACATGTTATATAACATATTTCGCCATTTTTTAACATTTTTGGGCCTGAAATAGGGTTTTTCTGTGAAAATCTGCAATGTTTTGAGCTGGTTTTTGCAGAATTATCCCCATTTTAAGCCCTTCTTTTGCAGCCGCATCCGTTATTTCGTTTTCGAAGTGAAAAGCAATGCTTCCCACACAGTTTATTTCCATCTCGGGATGTCCGTAGGCCTTTACATTTCTTGCAAAGAACTGACGGAATGCCCACACTAACATGTCATGAATCTCAGGCTCTTCTCTGTGCTCTGCCAGAAAAGGAACCAGTGATGCCAAAAATCTATTCGGCATGGACTCTCTATATACCTTATTAATAATAATAGAGGAGGAGAGGTCATATTTTTCGAAGAAGCAGTCTTGAATCTTCTGGCTGAAGATTTTCTTCAGGATATTGCTTACCAGTGTTTTTCCCAGGAAAGCACCGCTACCTTCGTCGCCTAAGATATATCCCAGGGGTGATGTGTTGCTGACGATTTTCTTTCCGTCGTACAGACAACTGTTAGAGCCCGTTCCCAGTATGCATGCTATTCCAGCTTCCTTGCCACAGAGTGCTATTGCTGCTCCTAACAGGTCGCTTTCGACGGTTATTTCCGTTGCCGTGTCAAAGATAGCTGCCAATACTTCCTCTACGTTCTTCTTATAAGGGTCTATACATCCTGCACCATAGAAGTGGATCTGGCAGACTTGATGTTCTTTGGGAAGTTGGGGGTACAGTTGGTTCTTTATGATATCAAAAATAGCATCCCGGGAGTCTCTGACGGGGTTGATGCCCATAGTCTCGACTTCCAGGATGCTATTCTCGGCTGTAGTAAGTATCCAGTCTGTTTTGGTCGAACCGCTATCTGCTATAAGGATGCAGTCTGCCATAAGCTGGATTTTACTGCTGAGCGGGTGTCTCTGCAGGAGCTTCAGCGGGTGTTTCTGCTGAAGGCTGAACCATACCGGGAACGTTATTGGGATTGGTTGCAGCCTGCTCGATAGCGTTCTGCTGAAGAACAGATTCGTTGCTGCTACCATTGTCCAGGAACGCAACACTGATTACGCTCAGAACAATCATTGCAGCTGCCAAGCCCCAAGTTGCCTTCTCGATAAAGTTTGTTGTTTTGGGAGCACCCAGAATTTGATTGTTGTTTGAATAGTCAGCTGCCAAGCCACCGCCTTTTGACTCCTGAATCAGTACGATAAGACACATCAGGATGGATGCCAGGACAACCAAAATTACGATTGAAGTGTACATGTTTTATTTGTTATTTGTTTTTATTATTTATTATCAATTTCTCCAAAAATCGGATTTGGTCTGCAAAGTAACGATTTTTTTTCGGATATTTCAAGGATAATTGCCGGATAATTTTAATTGCGTTCTCAAATTTGCCTTGTTTTATATAAATTCCAGCCAAAGTTTCCGTTAAAATTTCGTTATCTTCCTCTTTTTCTTCTTTTTCCTCTTTTTCTTCAGGAATTTCAGCGGGAACGTCATTTCTGTTCAGAACAATCCTTGCCGGTTCCTGGTTCAGGAAGTCTTCCACTACGCCGCCGCCGTTCATGGGCACATCAGGCTGTTCCTCATCCTGTGCCTCGTTTTGCAGCAGGAAACCGATGTAATCCTGGGTGGCATCTATGGGGTAGCGTACATTCTGCATTGGCTCCTTGGGCTGATGTTCCAGAAAATCGGAAATAAGCAGATTTGTCCGTTGGGATTTGTCGGTCTCCATGTCATCGGTATTAAATTTCCTGCGTTCTTCGTTCTTCTGGTAATTGGGTTCTTCCGTAAGATGGAATACCGCCTGTCTGTCGGGCAGAAGTGGGGCACTGACGCGCAATTCCTCGTCGAACTGCGGCGAGTGGTGCTTGTAGAGTGCTTGTAGCAACAGTATGCGGGCAGAGTGGAAGTACGGATGTTCGTCTACCATATTCCTTAGCATGGATATCGTCTGCTGATCCATGCTGTTCGGCCTTCTGATGAAATCTATCAAGTGTCTTGGCATATTGTTGTTCCTTGTTTCGTATTACCAGTTAGCTACAGTTGCATTGAATATCTGCTCTGTAATGTCCTTTGTCATCTGTGTTACCAGTTCTTCCTGTACGGATGTCAGCTGCTGGCTGGCATCGAATTCTGTGGTAGCTGTGAACTGACGTTCGAAATCCTCGTCGTGCTTCTTGTTATTCACAAAGCGCACGTTCACAGTCATCTTCAGCTGCACCTGACTGCTATATCCGTCGCTCGAGATACCCTTGTTGTATTGGTCAAAGGCTGTTATCTCGCCAGAGAGTTGCAGGTCGCCGTTTTTCTTTACCTGTTTTAGCTTGGTCTGGTTGGCATAAATGTCAGTCAGTGCATTCTGGAAGATAGCCTGCATAGGTGCCCAGACATAGGTGCTTCGGATGGGGAAGTTGTCGATCTGAATGGTCTTTGTCTGCTGATAGTCTATGCTTGCTCCGTTGAACTTGTATTCGATTCTACAGGCACATACCAGGAGACACAGGCAACTCGCCAACAGTAAGCCTGCCCATTTCTTATTCTTCAATTCCATAGGCTTTCAGTTTTCTGTATAGTGTCCTGACGCTTATTCCCAGTTCGTCGGCTGCTTCTTTCCTTCTGTAATGGTTACGCTGGAGCGATTTGATGATGTTACGTTTCTCCATATCGTTAATATTCAGCGTATCATCTTCCAGTACCTCTTCTGCTGCCTGAAAATCCATTTCCGATGTGGGGATGGCGGACTGTGGAATAGGTGTCTGGATGTTGGGTGCCGTTGTGGCAGGAAGGTTCGACGGCTCTCCGCCTTGAATCTTCTGTTTCAGTTCCTCGACCTCGTTTCTCAGTTGCAGTACGGCATGAGCCAGCATTTTAATCTCTTTCTCGTAGTCGTGCTGCGATTCGGAACTTCTGTTACCCGTTATGGTAATTCCCATCTCATTGTCTGAGTTGGGGACGATACCGAACTTGGCCAGTACCTCGGGTGTGATGCTGCGTTCCTCCGAGAGTACGCTCATCTGTTCCACCACGTTCCTCAGTTGGCGGATGTTGCCCGGCCACTTATAGGATTTGACCACCTCTTCGGCGGCTGGTGTCAGGCGGATAGGCTCTCCTGTCTGGTACTTTTGGGCCATATCCAGCGCAAACTTCTTGAATATCAGCACTGCATCACCCTCGCGTTCTCTCAGGGGCGGCATGGCGATGTTCACGCGGCAGAGCCTGTAGTAAAGGTCCTGGCGGAATTTCCCCTCGCGAATGGCGTTGGGGATATTGATGTTGGTAGCTGCTATGATACGGGCCGTGGTCTTGCGTATGGAGTTGCTGCCTACGCGGATGTATTCGCCTGTCTCCAGGACACGCAGCAGGCGGGCTTGTGTGCTCAGGGGCAGTTCGCCTATCTCGTCCAGGAAGAGTGTGCCGCCGTCGGCTGCTCCGAAGTAACCCTCATGCTCGCTGATGGCGTTGGTGAAGGCACCTTTTTCGTGTCCGAAGAGCTCGCTGTCTATGGTACCTTCGGGGATGGAGCCGCAGTTGATGGCCAGGTACTTCTTGTTCTTGCACGGGCTGAAATCATGAATGATGCGGGGGATGATTTCCTTTCCCACACCATTCTCGCCCTCGATCAGTACCGATAGGTCCGTCGGAGCTACCTGGATAGCAATCCTCAGTGCTGTATTCAACGCCTCGTTCTTACCAACGATGTTGTACTGGTTCTTCAGCGCCTGTAGGTCTATATTCAGTTTCCTCATCTCAGCTGTCTTTTCTATTCCACTTGGTTGTTGCTGTTCTTGTCTTCCCGCTTGTCGTGGAAGAGTTTGGGCAGAGGATTCTCGCGTTCTGCGTCGTAGTTTTCTCTGTTACGGTAAACGTCTGTAGCGATGTACATGGCGTGGTTTAGGCTAGTTACCTCGGTTCTGAAGGGGGATGTGATGATAAGGTCCGATCCCGCATAGTATCTTATACCGTATTCATAGACAAGGGCTCCAAAGGCTTCCGTAGCTTTTGCCTTGTCGCTGGTGATAATACCATCATAGAACATGTATTTCTCTTCCTCGAAGAATTCCTTTATGGCGTAGGGACCGTATATGTGCATGTGCTTTTCCTCGAACGGTTCAGCTGTCCCTTGCTCCTGCGGGATCTCGTTGCAGAGGATGGCAATGCGCGGATGCTGGCAGTCGAAGTCGCGTTCCAGTGTCTGACGGAGTGTTTCGATAGATTCCATATCCACTTTCTCCACCAGTGCCATGTGTACGTCTTCGTTAATCAGCATCTCTATGCAACCGGCAGGGCAGGGGAAGGGTTCCTTCTTGGGTGTTATCACCAGGGCGTCTATGTTGTTTGCCCGTAGGTCTTCCAGCGCTTTCTGTTCGCTTTCCTCGCATTGCAGCAGCGAAAGGCGTCCGTCTTGTACATCGCCTGTGCTGTTTATGCTGATGAAGTTGGTGTTCAGGTTCATAATCCTGCGCTGTTGTATAGCTATTTCCTTATCACCATATATAATGGGGTGGCACAGCTCCAGCGATACCGGTTCCTCGAAGGCTGTCAGAATAAGGTTATACCCAGTCCTGTCTGCGTTGCCTTGTGTGATTCCTATCTTTATTTTTTCCATATTCTTTATTTCTTGCTCTTTTCTTCCTCCTCAATGCCGACATCTATCAGTGAATATGTCTCCTGAGGCAGTTTTAATGTATAGAGCGAGGCCTCAAGGCGTCTTATGAGGTCGCGTTTCTTTTTCTCGGGGGCATAGACGAAGGCCTCTGCCACAACCACACGGTTGGTCTCAGTGTCTACTCTGCTATGGCTGACAAAGGGACCTCCCATGCAGTCGTTTTTCATGTACCACAGTCCGCGTGCTTCCATGGCAAAGCCGTTGTGAACCATAATGGGTTTCACCATCGTGCAGAGTGTGTCGGTTTGCATATACATGCCTTCCTTTTCACCTGGCAGGTTCTTCTCCATGACAGAGTCGCGTTTGTGCATCATATATTCCTTGGTGAAGGTTTCCGGGCCTTCGTATTCGTAGCTGTACATGCAGATATTCTCCAGTCCCGATGCTGTGTTGTTGCTGGTCCAGAAGAAGTGATCCCCCTTCTTGTAGCTCTTCAGTTCGTCGGGCGCATAGATGTGACACGAGAAGATGAGCCATGCCAGGTCGTCCGTAGCTTTCGAGAATTTCTTCTCCAGTCTCTTGATCAGACGGTTCATTTCTGTGCGTGTCAGGAAGTCCACCACCTCTTGCCTGTGTGCTGTGCAGAACTCCTTCAGGCTCTCCTGGCTGGGTGCGTTTATGGTCAGCACAATCTGCTCTGTGGCATATTTGTCGCGGGCAAATCGCATGCGTGTCTGGCTATACTTTGTCTTATCTATGTTCACCAGAATGATGTTGCGGAAAAGCTGCATCAGATGGTCGTAATGCTTGGGGTCGGTATGCGAGATGCGGAATGACCGCTCGCTCTGCGGCAGGTAGGGGACGTCTGTGTCCAGAATGTCAAACAGGGCCCTTCCGGCAGGGGCATCCCATATCTCGTCTTCCAGCACCACCAGCACCTCGTATGGCCGTCCACTGGCTACTGGCAGCACCATACTCTTGGTGCAGCTTACTATTGTGCTGCACGCTATTATTATCAGCAGGTAATACTTATATCTTTTCATGCTTCTGATGTTTTCTTGTTGTGTAACAGTCCGCAGGCTGCATAGATGTCCTGTCCTCGGCTGGCGCGGATGGTGGTGGTGACACCGTGCTGCGTCAGATAGTCGCGCAGCCATACCATGGTGGCTTCCGAAGCGCCCTTGAACGGGGTGTCCGGAATCTGGTGGAATCTTATCAGGTTTACGCGGCATTCCATGGGTGCCAGCAGTTTTGCTATCTCTTTTGCGTGTCGGGGCGAATCGTTCAGTCCGCCGAAGACAATGTATTCAAAACTCAGCCTACGCTGGTGTGTCCAGTCATACTGCTTCAGCAGCGTCAGGAACTCCGTCAGGCTATAGGCATTCTCGGCAGGCATCATCTCCAGTCTTTCCTCGGGGAAGGGGTTATGCAGGCTGATGGCCAGATGGCAGTCGCTCTCTTCCAGGAAGCGAAGCAGGCCTTTACGAACGCCCACCGTAGAGACGGTAATACGCTTGGGGCTCCAGGCATAGCCGTAGTCGGCTGTCAGCAGCTGGGTAGCCTTCAGTACGGCGTCTATGTTGTCGAAGGGTTCGCCCTGACCCATGAAGACTACGTTGGTAAGTGTATCCCTTTCCGGCAGCGAGTATATCTGGTTCAGGATGTCCGTCGCGGACAGATTGCCCTGATAGCCCTGGCGGCCTGTCATGCAGAAACGGCATCCCATCCTGCATCCTGCCTGGCTGCTTACGCACAGGGTGGCCCGCTCGCCATCGGGGATGTATACCGATTCTACGAGCTGACCGTCGCGGGTGGGGAAGAGGTACTTCTTTGTGCCGTCCACGCTGCACTGGCAGTCTGTGTGAGCAGCACATCCCACGGTATAGCGCTCTTTCAGCGCCTCGCGGTTCTTCAGCGAGATGTTGGTCATCTCGTCTATCGAGCCTACGTGCTGAACATACACCCACCGTGCCACTTGTTTAGCGGCAAAGGCAGGCAGCCCTGTTTCTGTAACAGCGGCCTTCAGCTCGTCGAGGTTCATACCTAAAAGGCTCTTCTTTTCCATGTGTCGACTTTACGGAGTGCAAATATACATTATTTATAGGAAAAAAGCACTTTCCTTCGGGTAAAAGTTGTAATTTAAGCAAAATTCACACTCATATAGTACCTTCTTCTGAAAATCTTTCATATCTTTGCTCCAAAACCATGTAGTGAATTTATATAATTGCACATTATGAATCTTAAACGAAACATCATTTTATCTTTGGCAGTTATTGCTGCCAGTGTTACTGTGTGGGCTCAAAGCCTGAGTCCGAGTACCAAATATCATTTCAGGGAGGGAACCATTGTTATCGATACACCACAGCGTCCTGCCGGTCAGCAGCATGCCTTGGGGCTTACGGCTCCTAAGCTCTCTACCGTGCGTGTGGCTTTCGTGGGTTTGGGTATGCGTGGCCCCGGTGCCGTACAGCGCTTTACTCACATCCCCGGCGTGCAGATTGTGGCTCTTTGCGATTACGAAGAGGAGCGTGCCGAGATACGCCAGGAATACTTGCGTAAGGCAGGCCTTCCACCAGCAGCTATCTATAGCGGTGAGAAGGGATACGAGGAGGTTTGCAAGCGTTCCGATGTAGACCTTGTCTATATCGCTACCGACTGGGATCACCATTTCCCCGTTGCCAAGTGTGCCTTGCTGAATGGCAAGCATGTAGCCATCGAGGTGCCTTGTGCTATGAACCTCGAGCAGTGCTGGGAGCTTATCAACCTTTCCGAGCAGACTCGCAAGCATTGTATGATTCTCGAGAACTGTTGCTACGACTGGTACGAGATGAATGCCTTGAATATGGCTCAGCACGGTGTCTTTGGCGAGATAGTAAGTGCCGAGGGTGCCTACATCCACAACTTGGATCCCTTCTGGGATGCATACTGGAAAAATCCCGACGGTTCAGATCCTGACGGATTGGGTTGGCGTATGAAGTATAACATGGAGAACCGTGGCGACCTTTATGCCACTCACGGCCTTGGTCCCGTGGCTCAGGCCTTGGATATTCACCGTGGCGACCGCTTTAAGACCCTTGTGGCTATGGACACCAAGAGTGCGCATGGCAAGGAGTACGTGAAGAATAAGACCGGCAAGGAGCCTGCTAACTTCCGCAATGGCGACCAGACAACCACCCTTATGCGCACCGAAAACGGCAAGATGGTGATGATCCAGCACAACGTAATGACCTATCAGCCCTATAACCGTTTGTATAAGCTGATTGGCGTCAACGGCTATGCCACCAAGTATCCCGAGGCTCGTTTCGCCCTGGATGGCGGTGCCGTTAAGGAGTCTGGCATTCCACAGGTGGATAAGCTCGATACCCATAACTTTATGAGTGCCGACCAGCAGAAGGCCTTGGTCGAGAAGTACCAGCATCCTATCCTCAAGAAGTATGGCGAGATGGCCAAGCAGGTAGGTGGTCACGGCGGTATGGATTTCATCATGGATGCACGTATGGTTTACTGCCTCCAGAATGGTCTGCCCCTCGACATGGATGTCTATGACCTGGCCGAGTGGTGCTGTCTGGCCGAGCTGGGTGCCATCAGTATGGATCACAACTGCGCAGCTGTTGAATTCCCAGATTTCACACGTGGCTACTGGAACGTTCAGAAGGGTTTCCGTCATGCCTATGCTTCTCCTGCCGACGAGGCTGCCGCCGAGGCACTTGCCAAGGCCAGCACAGAGGCTCAGAAGGCACTGTGTGCCAAGAAGAAGCTTTGGGAAAAGTACGACAAGCAGAAAGCCAAGGAAAAGGCTAAGGCTGAGAAATAATTTTACACCTTTACAAGCTAACTAAACAGTCCCCTCCCTTCGTTGGGAGGGGCTTTTCGTATGGAAGAGAAAAGCGCCCTTCGTAACTATATCCGTCAGCAGAAAAGTCTCTGCCCCCATGAACAGCTCGCTGCTATGTCCGAAGATGTTGTAGGCAGTATCGTTCATGGCGGACAATGGAGCGTAGCCACCACCGTATTGCTGTATTATCCCTTGCCAGACGAGGTGGATGTGCGTCCCCTTCTTCAGATGGCCCTTCAGACAGGGCATCGTGTGCTCTTGCCCGTTGTGGTAGGCGACGACCTGGAACTGCGTCTTTACCAGGGCGAGGATTCCTTGCGCGCGGGGGCGTATAATATTATGGAACCCGTGGGGCCGCTTTTCCCGCCCGAAGCGTATGGTCAGATTGAACTGGCCATCGTTCCCGGCATGGCCTTCGATGCCGCCGGTCATCGGTTGGGTAGGGGAAAGGGGTATTACGACCGCTTGCTTCCCCGCCTCGCATCGGCCTATAAGGTAGGTGTCTGCTACCCCTTCCAGTTCATTGCCGACGTACCCTCGGAGGAACATGATGTAGCCATGAACGAGGTGGTTTGTGGTTAAAAAATGTTAGCGTTTTAACGGCTTTTGTTGCACATTTTAAAACTTTTTGTGCATTTTCTTCTCAAAAATTTGCACACTTCAGATTCTTGTGTTACCTTTGCGGCCGAAATTTAAGTTTAACCAAAAGGTAAAAAGAATGAGAAAGTTACTTATTTCAACATTTTCAATGTGCCTCTCTGCCTCAGTTTTGGCAGGTGGCCTGAACACTAATTCTAATCAGAATGCCTCTTTCGAGCGCCAGATGTCTCAGAATGGTATTATCGACATTGCCGGTATTTATGCCAACCCCGCAGGTACTGCTTTCCTTGCTGACGGTTGGCATTTTTCTTATTCACACATGAGCGTATGGCAGCAGCGTAACATAACAACCACGTTCCCCCTGTTTGCTCTGAACGGAGCTCAGCCCGGCGAGAAGACCCACAAGTTCGAGGGTACTGCCAAGGCTCCCGTCGTTCCCGCTTTGTCTATCTCTTACAATCACAACAAGTGGAGTGTGAATGCCCATTTCGCCGTTACCGGTGGTGGTGGTAAGTGCTCATTCCCCAACGGTCTGGGCAGTTTCGAGTCATTGGTAGCCGGTACTATTGCCGCAAACGTTCCTTCTTTCAGAGGCTATCTCTTGGATTCTCAGATGGAGGGTCACTCTTATATCATCGGTGCTCAGTTAGGTGCTACCTATAAGATTCTTCCCAATCTGTCCATCTTCGGCGGTGCCCGTGTTGTTTATGGTACCAATGGCTACGACGGTTACATCAAGAATATTACCGCTATCATCCCCAATCCCATGAATCCTTCCGACAACTTGTCTATAACAGCTGCACAAGATCCTCGTCTTTCCGACATCACCCTCGACTGCTCTCAGAAGGGGTGGGGTGTAACTCCCGTTGTCGGTCTGGACTGGAAAGCCAATGATTACATCAACCTGGCTGTTAAGTTCGAGGCTCCCACCAAGATGGTTTACAAGAACTCCAGCACCCTCAGCCCTGCTGCTCAGGCAGTATCTAATCTGGCTAAGTTCCGCGACGGCTATAAGGTTCGCGAGGATCTCCCCGCCATCCTCTCTATGGGTGTTATGCTCTCTCCCATCAAGAACTGGCGTTTGATGGGCGGTTGGAATGTTTACTTCGACAGTGGTGTAAGAAAGAGCCTTTCCGACGGTGAGGGTAACGAGATTGTGCCCTTGTACAAGGCCGGTGAGTATCTGCCCAGTGCTGCAGACCCCGATGTTAAGGTAAGAGACATTGATGCCAACACATGGGAGCTCAATATCGGTCTCGAGTACGACCTCAACAAGTACCTTACCCTGTCAGGTTCTTGGCAGCGTACCGTTTATGGCATCTCAGATACTGGTATCAGCGACCTCAGCTTCAACAACACCAACAACATGTTTGCCTTCGGTGTACGTGTTAAGCCCATTAAGAACCTCAGCTTCGACCTCGGTTTCATGCACACCATCTATCACGACCGTTCTGTTTCTACTGCCACTGCAGCAGGTAACAAGACTGACTTGTATATCCGCAGAAACGACGTAATAGGTGTAGGTGTCAACTACGAGTTCTAAACTAGCCCCTAACCATATCAAACAAGGTCTGCCGTCCGTCGGATAGCAGGCCTTGTTTGTTTTCTTAAGTATGAGTCGGCGCTGCTAAAGCCTAATGTCTGTCAATATTTTTCTATTTGTCTTTAGATTAGGATTTTTACTGTCACGTGAGGCAAAACTCTTTAGTGCACGTGATTTTTTTTTTGCATCTTGATTGCAGTTTTTTTTTATGCTAATCTATGGAAAATTGTGTTGATAAATAATGGGCTGAGAGTGGTACAGAATTCAGTTTTTGGATATATTTTTTTGTTTTTTTTCGAAGAAAATTCTTATCTTTGTAGTCGTAATAGGATGAACATATTCAATCTCTTCACTCAAGAGGCAAACTGTTCTTAGGGTGTGTAGGCGGGTATGTCTATGGTGATGAATTTCGCGAGGATTTCAACGTTAGTGGTGAATTGTAAATTGAATATTATGAATAAGACTGTATTGATAACAGGTGCTACAAGTGGAATAGGTCTGGCTTGTGCAAGGAAGTTCGCAGAGAATGGCGACAGGTTGATTCTGACAGGCAGAAATGATCAGCTGCTGACAGAAATCAGTAATGAACTGACAGGTAAGGGAACAGATGTGCTGACTCTTGCTTTCGACGTGAGAGACCGGGAGAAAGCTAAGAAACTGCTGTCCGAGTTGCCCAAGAAGTGGCAGGAAATAGATGTTTTGGTTAACAATGCTGGGCTGGCGCTGGGATTGGAACCGGAATATGAAGGCAGCTTCGATGACTGGGAAACAATGATAGACACAAACATCAAAGGATTGCTGACGATGACACGTTTCGTGGTTCCCGGTATGGTGGAGCGCAATCGCGGACAAATCATCAACATCGGCTCTGTTGCCGGTGATGCTGCCTATGCCGGTGGCAATGTCTATTGCGCAACAAAAGCTGCTGTAAAGGCGTTAACGGACGGACTGCGTATCGATGTGGCCAATACCGCCATCCGCGTAACGAACCTGAAGCCCGGACTGGTGGAGACGAACTTTAGCAACACTCGTTTTCATGGCGACAGCGAACGGGCTGCCAATGTATATAAGGGCATCAAGCCCCTTACGGGTGATGACATTGCCGATGTTGCTGTCTATGCAGCCAACGCGCCCGAGCACGTTCAGATTGCCGAGGTGTTGATTCTGGCCACACATCAGGCCAGCGGTAGCGTGATAGTAAGGAAGTAATAACTACAAAAAAAAAGCCTCGCAAAGGAGGCTTTTTATGAATACCAGTATGGGAGTTACTTCAGGATACCTTCGGCAGTGTAGTACTGACTCTTGCTCATGGGCTGGATGCTGCCGAACTGACTCCACTGCTCGTCGGCCTGGAACTGCTTGAGGAATGCATCGGGTACGTAGAGGGTGCACTGTTTGTTGGGCTGGCAGTTCTTGGGCATGGGGTAGAATTCGGTGGTGAGCAGGAAGACCTTGCGCAACTTCTCGGGGTTGGGGAACATACCGAACATGCGGTTTTTGAAGTCGTTGGGGATACTGAGTTCCTCCATAGCCGAACAACCTTCGAAGGCCCCGTCCTCCAGTTTGCTCATGGTATCAGCAAGGATGAGTCGCTTCAGGTTCTTACAACCGTCGAAGGCTCCTACACGAATCCAGTAGGCGTGTTCGCCCAGAATGACGCTCTTCAGCGAGGTGCAGCCCTTGAAACCGTTGATACCAATGGTGTAGACATCGCCATGCAACTCCTCGATGGAAGAACAGCCGGTGAAGGCTCCGTCGTTGATAACGGGCAGGGGACCTGCCAGGTGAATCTTCCTAAGGTTGGTGCAGTTCTCGAAGGCACCGTTGGCAATATGCTGAACCTGATCGCCAATCCAAATCTCTTCTATAGTGGTGTTGCCGCTGAACTCGTTGGTGTTGATGCTGGCCAACTTCTTGCTGATGAGCACCTTGGCCTTGTCGGGCTGTATCTTGCTTCTTCTGTGCTCGCCTGTGTAGATAAACACATCACCTGTGGGCTGGTCTGCCTCGGCAACTTTCTTTTCGGTAGTTGCTTTTCCGTTTTCGGTTGTTACTTCTTTCTTTTCACCTGAACATGCTGTGAGCAGGCCGATAGCGGCTATGCTAAGCAGATAATACTTTACTTTCATTTTTTTTATATTAGTGTTGTTGGTTATAATCAATTAAGCAAGGGCAAAGATAGAGTTTTTTTTAAATTCAAATCTTATATTTTGTAAAATATCAGTAAAAAAGGCAGATTTTTATTACCTTTGTGCCCAAATGTAAGACTATAGGATGATTTCTATTGATAATTTATGCGTTGAATTCAGTGCACGACCCTTGTTTAGCGATGTCAGTTATGTGATTAACGACAAGGACCGCATTGCCCTGGTGGGTAAAAACGGGGCAGGCAAGAGTACGATGCTTAAGATAATTGCCGGACTGCAGGAGCCTACGAGCGGGGTGGTGGCTGTTCCGCGCGACACCAGCATTGCCTACCTGCCACAGGTGATGATCCTGTCGGACAACTGCACGGTGCGCGAGGAGACGGAGAAAGCTTTTGCACAGATACACGAGATACAGGCCGAACTGGAGCGTCTGAATAATCTGATGGCCGAGCGGACTGACTACGAGAGTGCCGAATATATGCATCTGGTGGAGTGCTTTACGCATCTGAACGAGCACTTCCAGCTGATGGGCGGTATGAACTATCATGCCGAGATGGAGCGTACCCTGCAGGGTCTGGGCTTCAGGCGTGAGGACTTTGACCGTCCCACTAGTGAGTTCTCTGGCGGATGGCGTATGCGCATCGAGTTGGCCAAACTGTTGCTGCAACACCCCGATGTGTTGTTGCTGGACGAGCCGACCAACCACTTGGACATAGAAAGTATCCAGTGGCTGGAGCAGTTCCTGAGCACGCGTGCCGGAGCCGTTGTGCTGGTGAGTCATGACCGTGCCTTCATAAATAATGTCACCAACCGTACGCTGGAAATCAGTTGCGGTAAGATATATGATTATAAGGTTAAGTACGATGAGTATGTAAACCTGAGGGCGGAACGAAGGGAGCAGCAGCTGCATGCGCTGGAGAATCAGCAGAAAGAGATTGCCGAGGCCCGTGCCTTCATAGAGCGCTTCCGCTACCAGGCCACGAAGGCCATTCAGGTGCAGCAGAAGATAAGACAGCTGGAGAAGATTGTGCCCATAGAGGTGGACGAGGTGGATAATTCGGCTCTGCGCCTGAAGTTCAAATGCTCGCTGCGCAGCGGTGACTATCCCATTATCTGCGAGGATGTGGCCAAAAGCTATGATCGTCTGATATTCGACAAGGTTAACCTGACCATCAAGCGTGGTGAGAAGGTGGCCTTTGTGGGTAGGAACGGCGAGGGTAAGACCACGCTGGTGAAGTGCATCATGGGGCAGATTCCCTATGACGGCAAACTGACCGTGGGCCATAATGTGCAGATAGGCTATTTTGCGCAGAACCAGGCTCAGTTGCTGGATGGCGAGATTACGGTCTTTGACACCATAGACCGTGTGGCTAAGGGCGACATGCGCCTGAAGATCCGCGATATCCTGGGTGCCTTTATGTTCGGTGGCGAAGCCAGCGAGAAGAAGGTGAAATTCCTCTCGGGCGGAGAACGCACCCGACTGGCGATGATAAAGCTGTTGCTGGAACCTGTGAACTGCCTGATTCTGGACGAGCCGACCAACCACCTGGATATGCGCAGCAAGGATGTGCTGAAGGATGCTATACGTGACTTTGAGGGTACGGTGATCCTGGTCAGTCATGACCGTGAGTTCCTGGACGAGCTGGTAGAAAAGGTGTATGAATTTGGCGACGGCAAGGTGAGAGAACACCTTGGCGGAATCTATGATTTTCTGAAAGCCAAACAGATAAGCGAACTGAGTGAATTAAACACTTCAACTACGTTGCAACAAAAGAGCTCGCCAGGAGGTAGTGATGCCGGAGCTTCCCAGAAGGAGTCTGCTCTGACTTATGAACAGCAAAAGGCGGCATCCCGACTGAAGAAAAAGCTGGAGAAAGCAGTGCAGGAAGCCGAGGAGCATGTGGCTCAGTTGGAGGCTGCGGTGAAGATTCTGGAAGCACAGCTGTCGACTCCCGAAGGCAGTACGGATATGGCTCTGTATGAAAAGCATGGCAAGCTGAAGGCACAGCTCTCTGAAGCCGAAGTGGAGTGGGAGAAGGCCATGGAAGAACTGGAGGCGGCCCTTATATGACGTTATAACGTTATATCGAAATAACGAAAAAACGATAACAAATATAACTATTATGAAAAGGAATAACATTTTAACGGTAGTCTTACTTGCTGCTATGGCTTCTGCCTGTACAGGCAACAAGGAGTTGAGCTCTGGTATTAATCTGGCTAATTTGGACAGTACTTATCAGGCTGGTACAGATTTTTATATGTATGCCACCGCCGGTTGGCAGAAAGCTAATCCGTTGACAGCTGAATACAGCAGGTATGGCAGCTTTGATGTCTTGCGCGAGAACAACATCAAACAGTTACAGGATATCATTGACAGCGTTTCGAACCTGAAAGACCTGAAGGCCGGTAGTGTGGAGCAGAAGATTGCTGCCCTCTACAACTCGGCTATGGACAGCGTTAACCTGAACGAGCATTACTGGGGCGCTCTGGAGGAGTTCCTGCTTTGCGACGGCTATCAGTGCTCGGCAGAAATCACCAAGAACTGGCTGAATGAGGTTTGGCCACGCATGCAGCGTCAGGGTGTTAAAGGCCTGTTCAGCAGTTGGATCGGAGCTGACGAAAAAGATAGCAAGAACAATATCGTTACGATTATGCAAGGTGGCCTCTCGCTGGGACAGAAGGATTATTATGTAGAGGATGATGCCAGGACACAGGAGATTAGAAAGGCCTTCCGAAAGTATATTACTGACCTTTGCATCCATACCGGCTTCTCGGAAAAGGATGCCCAGCGTATTAGTGATGACGTGCTGCGCATAGAAACGCGTATTGCCAAGGCCAGCAGAAGTATGACCGAACTGCGCGATCCTGAGGCTAACTACAATAAGTTTACATATGCCGAGCTGAAAGAGCAGTTCGCCGGTATCGACTGGGATGCCTATTTTGGCGTATTCGGCATAAAGGCTGGCGAGGTGAAGAATGTTATTGTGGGTCAGCCACAGGCTATTCACGAGGTGGAGAATATCCTGAAGGAGGAGACACCCGAAGCCCTGCAGAACCTGTATCTGTGGCATGCCCTGGATATGGTTTCTTCGTACATTGACGATAAGAGCCGTGCCTTGAGCTTTGGCTTCTACGGAACGGTAATGAGTGGTAAGACTGAGGACCGCCCACGTTGGAAGCGTGCCGTAGAAAGCGTGGAAGGTGGCCTGGGCGAAGCGCTGGGTCAGCTCTATGTGGCTCGTTTCTTCCCACCAGCAGCCAAGGAGCGTATGGAGAAACTGATACGTAACCTGCAGGTTGCCTTAGGCGAGCGTATAGACGTTCAGGAATGGATGAGTGACGAGACGAAGAAGGTGGCACGTGAGAAGCTGGATGCCTTCTATGTGAAGGTGGGTTATCCCGACAAGTGGAAGGACTATAGCACACTGGAGATCGGTGACAGTTACCTGAGGAACATGCTGGCCATAAACGAGTGGGAGATTCAGGATATGATCAAGACGAAACTGAACAAGCCCGTAGACAAGGACGAGTGGTTTATGACTCCCCAGACGGTGAATGCCTACTACAATCCCACGACCAACGAGATTTGTTTCCCTGCCGGAATATTGCAGCCTCCATTCTTTGACATGAATGCCGACGATGCCTTTAACTATGGTGCCATCGGTGTGGTTATCGGTCATGAGATGACACACGGATTTGACGATCAGGGCAGCAAGTATGACAAGGATGGCAACCTGAAGACATGGTGGAGCGAGGAAGACACGAAGCGCTTTGAGGAGCGTATAGGTGTGATGCGCGAGTTCCATAACAAGATAGAGGTGCTGCCCGGCCTGTATGCCAACGGTTCGCTGACACTGGGCGAGAATATGGCTGACCATGGCGGTCTGATGGTAAGCTTCCAGGCATTCAAGAATGCAACGGCAGCAGCTCCCCTGAAGGATATTGACGGCTTTACACCTGAGCAGCGATTCTTCCTGGCCTATGCCAATGTATGGGCTCAGAATATACGTGATGAGGAAATCCAGAAGCGCGTGAAGAGCGACCCTCACCAGCTGGGTAAGTGGCGTGTGAACGGTCAGTTGCCTCACATCGATGCTTGGTACGATGCCTTTGGCATTACAGAGCAGGACCCCATGTTCGTGCCTAAGAAAGATAGAGTAACCATTTGGTAAAGAAAAGGCGGCCCCTAAAAAATGTCGATATAACGAAATATCGATATATCGTAATAACGTTCTGGCCGCCCGTAAATAACGTAAATAACGTAAAAAAAAAACAGGAAGAGAAAGATGCCATTAAGACTTCCAGATAAGTTGCCAGCTATAGATTTGCTGAAAAACGAGAATATCTTTGTGCTGGCAGATTCGAGAGCTAATTCGCAGGATATCCGTCCGCTGAGGATTGTTATCCTGAACCTGATGCCTCTGAAAATAACAACAGAGACGGATTTGATTCGTATCTTGTCGAACAGCCCCTTGCAGTTGGAGATCCAGTTTATGAAGGTGAAGGCGCATACCAGCAAGAATACGCCAATAGAACATATGAAGGCGTTCTATCGCGACTTTGAACTGATGCGCAACGAGAAGTTCGACGGAATGATTATTACCGGTGCCCCTGTTGAGCATCTCGATTATCATGAGGTAACGTATTGGGACGAGATAAGCGAGATATTCTCGTGGGCCCGCACGCATGTCACCAGCACCATGTATATCTGTTGGGCGGCACAGGCGGGTCTGTATTACCACTATGGCGTACCTAAATATCCGTTACCCCAGAAGATGTTCGGCATCTTCCCCCAGTATCCTTCAGACAAGACATTGCCCATCTTCCGCGGGTTTGATGATGTCTTCTATATGCCTCATAGCAGGCACACGGAACTGAGGAAGGAAGATATCCTGAAGGTGCCCGAACTGACGCTGATAGCTGAGAGCCCCATGAGCGGCGTTTCGATGGTGATGGCACGCGAGGGTAGGGAGATATTCATTACGGGACATTCGGAATACTCGCCAAACACCCTTGATACGGAATACAAGCGTGATCTGGGCAAAGGACTGCCCATTCAGATGCCATACAACTATTATAAGAACGATGACCCGGCATTAGGACCGCTTGTTACGTGGCGTGCCCACGGTAATCTGATGTTCCAGAACTGGTTGAACTATTATGTATACCAGGAGACGCCGTATGATATTAATGATATTCATTGAGCATTGAGCATTGAAAACTATTGAGCTACTTTCCCCTGCACGCAATCTGGAATGCGGCCTGGCAGCCGTAGACCATGGAGCAGACGCCGTCTATATAGGTGCCGCCAAATATGGTGCCCGTGCCTCGGCAGGCAACTCGGTGCAGGATATAGCTGCGTTGTGTAAGTATGCTCATCAGTTCAGGGTCAAGGTATATGTGACGGTCAATACCATCCTCTACGACTCGGAACTGCAGGACACGCAAGACCTTATCTGGGATTTGTATCATGCAGGTGCCGATGCGCTGATTGTGCAGGATCTGGCCTTGCTGAAACTCGCCCTCCCGCCCATACCATTGCATGCCAGTACGCAGATGGATAATCGTGCACCCGAGAAAGCCGTAGCGTTGAAGGAATTGGGTTATCAGCAGATTGTATTGGCACGTGAGCTCTCGTTGGAGCAGATAAGGGAAATCCATCTGGCTGTCCCCGATATGCCTCTTGAGGCTTTTGTGCATGGGGCCCTATGCGTTTCGTATAGCGGAAGGTGCTATGCCTCGGAGTATTGTTTCGGCAGGTCGGCCAACAGAGGTGAATGCGCCCAGTTCTGTCGGTTACCTTTCACGTTGGAAGATAATAATGGCGAGACGATAGTGGCAGAGAAGTATCTTCTTTCCCTGCGCGATATGAATCGCAGCAAGCATCTGGAGGAAATGATGGATGCTGGTGTAAGGAGTTTCAAGATAGAGGGAAGATTAAAGAATGTATCATACGTCAAGAACATAACGGCCTATTATCGTAGGCATATAGATGCCATTCTGCGCCGGAGGAAGGAGTACCAACGTTCCTCGTTGGGCGTGGAGGAGTTTTTCTTCACCCCCGATCCTGCCCGCAGTTTTGCACGTGGGTTCACAAACTATTTCCTACATGGCAGGACAGACGATTTAGCTTCGCCTGATACGTCCAAGAGCAGAGGACAGATGGTGGGACACGTGAAGGAGGTGAAGCGTGGCTGCATTATAGTGGCTGGCACAACGTCCTTCGGTAACGGCGACGGCCTATGCTTCCTGGATGCACAGGGCCAGTTACAGGGCTTCAGGGTGAACAGGGTGGAGGGGAACCACCTGTATCCTGCCGAAATGCCCGATGTGAAGAAAGGAGATACCCTATGGCGTAACTTCGACCAGCAATGGGAGAAGGTGATGGCACGTGAGACTGCTGTCCGCAGGATTCCGCTCTCCCTTACACTGAGCGAGACGGAGGCCGGTTTTGAACTGAAGGCGCAGGTTCAGGACGGAAGAATTTGCTCCATGCATTTCCCTGCAGAACACCAGATAGCTCGTACAGACCAGACGGCGGGCATCAAAGAGGTAATAGGCAAATTAGGTGACACAATCTATTGTGCAAAGGACATTGAGATATGCTTTACGCAGCCTTGGTTTATTCCCCGCAGCCTGTTAGCCGACTGGCGTCGAAGCCTGATAGAAAAACTCTCGAACAATAGCGAACCGACCAGAGATGAGACCAGAAAGCCGCAGCAAAGGAAAGTTCTGGGTTCATCAGCCAATTTCGACTTTAATATCAGTAACCGACTATCACTGGAGTTCGTGGCAGGCAGCTGTGAAACCAGGAATATCAATGCCCTGGAAGTGACAGGCCGGTTAGGCGAAGAGCAACCGCTGATGACATGCCGTTTCTGCCTCCGCTATCAGATGGGATGGTGCCCTCGTAAGCATCATGTAAAAAGTCCATACGAGGAGCCCTATTACCTCTGTTCGAAGGATGGTAGGCGTTTCAGATTGGAATTTGATTGTAAGAAATGTGAAATGAAAGTGTTGCATGCGTAAGGTCTGTTTGTTCTTTATGGCTTTGGTGTTGCTCTCGGCCTGCTATTATCCGGCTGATGAGGCTATCCTTTATGCCGTGAATGATAACTTTAACCTGGCAGCTGACTCTTTGAGACTGCAGACGGAGGAACCACTCCATAACATGCCCATAGATACGCTATCGGACAGTATTATGTTGCATTACGATGATCCGTTGGTAGTTGCCCAAATAGTAATAATTCCGGAGGATTCTATAGATAGCGTGTGGGTGAAGGTGGCACGCGACCAGTTTACACAGGGCTGGATTCACCAGAGTGATTTTCTGGCGAGTGTTGTTCCGGATGATCCGATTTCGGAGTTCATATATCTGTTCAGCCAGCGTCACCTGTGGTACTTCCTGGGCGTAGTCTTTGCTGTGCTGATGCTCTTTGTGTGGCGACAGACCAGACGCTATCATTTCTATGTGATATTCTTTAGGGATATCAGTTCGTTCTATCCAACCCTCTTGGCAGTTACACTGTCCAGTTCGGCTATCCTGTATGCCAGTATACAGCGTCTGATACCCGAGACGTGGGTGATGTATTATTACCATCCTACGCTTAACCCCTTCGACTTGCCTGTTATCCTGGGGCTTTTTATAGCCAGCATCTGGTTGCTGGTGGTACTGATTATTGCTTCCATCGACGAAGTGTTCAGCCAGTTGCCCATCTCTGAGGCTATTCTGTATTTGTTCTCTTTGCTGGGCGTGTGTGTGGTATGCTATATGGTGTTTTCGCAACCTGCTCTGGGCTGGGTGGGATACCTGTTGTACCTGACTTTCTGTGTATCGTTCGTGTGGAGGTATATGAGGTGCTTCCGAGCACATTGTATATGTGGCCGATGTGGAGCCAAGATGCATGGGAAAGGGGTTTGCCCACGATGTAAAACATTGAATGTTTAATAAATAACCAATATATAATTATTAACTATGTCTGTTTATTCAAAAAAACTTATTTCGTTTATTCTCTTTTTCTTTGTGAGTGTGACCCTGTTCGCTTTCGAAGACGGACAAGTTGTCAGACTTGTAAGGGGCGGTCGTTCGCTGATGGTGGAAAATTCCTCGTTTGAAACATCCAAGAACGCAGTCCTTTGGACAGAAACCAATACCTATTCTCAACGATGGAGACTTGTGGATACGGGCAGGAGTACTTTCTATCTGCAGAATGTTTATACGCAACTCTATCTGGGCGGTATTTCCTCTGCCGGTAATAAAGCTGTTGTAGGACAGATAACGAAGAATCTGACAAGAGGTGCTTGGGAATTGGTCCCCGTGGAAGGCGCAGAGAACAAATATCATATCTTTATTAGCAAGACACGTAAGTATGCTCTCTCGTCTAGTTCAGAGATCTCGGATGGAACAGGCGTCATGCTTCTTACCGCTTCGACAGCAGATCCTGCGCAGATAGAGTGGGAGATAGAGGTTGAAGAGGGTGCAGAATCCTATGGCTTTTCGAAACAGATGAGAGATGATATGATGCTGAAGTTCAAGAATCGGCATTACAAACGACAGAGTTCGGGCTACAGCATAGATAACGGTGGATGGTGGGGAGATGCCGAGATGTTTGAAACTATCCTTGATGCCTATGAGACGACGGGTAACCTGGAGTATGCCACTATGTTCGATAAACTATATACAAACTTCATAACGCGAAATAAAAGCACATGGTATAAGTCGGGCGTTACAGGGTATAATGAGTATAACGATGATATCGCTTGGATGTGTATTGCCTGTACCCGGGCATATCTGTTAACGGGAACCGCAAAATACCTCACAACGGCCAAGAATAACTTCAATGGTATGTTTGAGCGTGCCGATTGTTATGGTAACGACCTCTTGCAGTGGAAACACAATTCTGGCCAGGGAACCAATGCCTGCATCAATGGTCCTGCCTCTGTCTGTGCTTGTTATCTGGCTATTGCAACAGCCGATATGTCGTATTACGAGAAGGCCAAAAAGACATACCTTGCCAACCGCAAGCAGCTATATGAATTCTCTAACGGTAAGCCGACAGGTAAGGTGTGGGATTCGTACGATCAGGGTACAAAATCATATAATTACTGGGCTTCGACGTATAACCAGGGAACTTGTCTGGGTGCTGCCCTTATGCTGTACGATTATTATAAGGACCCTATGTTCAAGACCGATGCCGACGCCATCATTAAGTGGACAGTAAATAATCTGGCCGACAGCTATGGTATTATTAAAGTCTGTCAGACGGTTAGAGGCGACCTTTGCGGCTTTAAGGGCATTCTGATGCGCTATATCCGTAAATATGCCGAAGATATGAATTCGCCTGAGTATTATAAATGGTTGGCCAAGAATGCCTATCATGCGTGGAATAACCGAAACTCTGGCGGTATCACCTCTTCTGCATGGCTCACCAAGTCTGAGGAGAATTACAAACATCAGGAAGGCGACGAACTGAAAACCTTTGAGGCATTCGGTAACAGTACTTGTCTGTCTGCTGCCTTTAACGCTCATCTGGGAGTGGTGGAAAATCATAATGCTTACGATACCATTCAGGCTGAAAATTTCTTTTTTATAAAGAATTCGGATGTTGTGGACAGTGGTAACACTGATGACGGTACCGGTGAGGTGTCTAATATGAAGAATACAAATAGTATAGGGTACAAGAATGTTGATTTCGGTACGGACTTGGCCAAATATGTTACAGTTCGTGCTAACTTTATGCTTTCTTCTTCGAAGCTGATGATTTATGCTGATGCACCCAACGAAGAGAAGGGAACATTGTTGTGTACGCTGTCAAGTGTCGACGGCGAGGCAGGAATTAATACATGGGAAAGTTATACCAAGACACTGGATGTTCCACTTACGGGCATACATAATATTTATATGGTGGCAACGGGAAGCACCAGTGTGAAGTTGCTTTCTCTTAACTGGTTCCAGTTCCTGTCTGATTCTGTGATAGATGGTATAGAGAAAATCCGTGATTCTGGATTTGGAGGTCGGGATAATACCTCTTATGATCTGTCTGGCCGAAGAGTGGGTAGTTCAGAAATAAGAAAGGGTTTGTATATCATTAATGGCAAATTGAGAGCTGTACGTTAAACGATTGAGCACAAAATTGAGCATTTATCTAAAAAAGTGCTTTATAATTTTGGCAGTCTCATGGAAACTCCTTACCTTTGCAGCGCTTTAAGACCAAAAGCCTCTCGAAAGAGAGTTCGGAGAGATGGTAGAGTGGTCGATTACACCGGTCTTGAAAACCGGCGTGCTGAGAGGCACCGGGGGTTCGAATCCCTCTCTCTCCGCTCAAAAATAGAACTGGTTGAGAAATCAACCAGTTTTTTTTATATGTCAATTGCATTTTAGAAGTTGTATTATCCACGCTCAAAAATCTCAAATATATTTGGTATTTTACTTACTTACTCGTATCTTTGCAAAAAAAGAAAGAGATTATGAATAAAGTAATGCTGATAGGAAATGTAGGCAAGGAGCCGGAAGTTAGGTATGTGGATGCCGGTGTATGTGTTGCAAGCGTTAGGTTGGCAACCAAAGAACGTGGGTATAAACTGCCCACTGGAGGCGAAGTTCCTGACCGTACGGAGTGGCATAATGTTATTCTTTGGCGTAAATTGGCCGAAGTAGTAGAGAAATACGTGCATACAGGTGATAAACTCTATATAGAAGGACAGATACATACCCGCACGTGGGACGATCGCAATGGCATAAAACGTTCTATTACTGAGATTTGGGCTGACTCAATGGAAATGCTTACCCCCAAGTCTCAGGATACACCAGATAATAACGTATAATGGATATATCGTCTTTTTTTCAGGCAATAGGCGATGCCTTTTGCGCTGTAACCTTTCATGAGCCTACCGTAGGGGTGATAGTTGCCCTTTGCCTATCCCTCTTCCTGCTGATGTGCAGCGGCTTTGTCTCTGCCAGCGAGATTGCTTTCTTCAGCCTTTCACCTTCGGACATCAATGAGGTAGAGGAGGAGAAACATAGTTCCGATAAGAGTATTTTGGCATTGCGCGAGGATAGCGAGCGCCTGCTGGCCAATATCCTTATCTGTAACAATCTGGTGAATATTGCTATTATCACACTATTGGACTTTGTATTTATGAAGGTTCTGGATTTTGGCGGTTCGGAGTTGCTTCAGTTCATACTTATGACGGTAGTGCTGACATTCCTTTTGCTACTTTTTGGTGAGGTGATCCCTAAAATCTACAGTTCGCAGCACACATTGGCATTCTGTAGGTTCGCTGCTCCTAAACTTTGCAAGATCAGTAAAGTGTTGACCCCATTAAGTAATTTGCTTATCCGTAGTAGGGTTGTTACAAGACGCTTTGTGCATACTGACACACAAAGCCTTACGGTGGACGATCTGGAAAAGGCGATGGAATTGACCGACCAGAAAGATATTGCTCAGGAAAGTAGTATGTTGGAGGGTATTATCCGTTTTGGCGGTGAGATGGCCAGGGAAATTATGACCAGCCGTGTGGATATCGTAGCCCTTGACATTAATACGCCTTTCCCTGATGTGCTGAAGTGTATTGTTGAAAATAACTATAGCCGCATCCCCGTCTATCAGGGAACACAGGATAATATAAAAGGTGTGTTGTACATTAAGGACTTGTTGCCTCATCTGGGCAAGCCGACAAGCTTTAGATGGCAAAGCCTTATACGTCCGCCTTACTTTGTACCGGAAACAAAGATGATTGATGATCTGCTGCGTGATTTCCAGTCAAATAAGGTACATATGGCCATCGTGGTAGATGAGTTCGGTGGTACAAGCGGATTGGTGACTATGGAGGATATTATTGAGGAGATAGTGGGCGAGATTAACGACGAATACGATGATGAGGAAAAGCCCTACCAGCGTCTGAACCAGAATACGTATATCTTTGAGGCCAAGATTCTGCTGGCCGATTTTATAAAGATATTGGATCTGGATGATGAATATTTCGAGGAAGTTGAAGGCGAGGCAGATACGTTGGCTGGCCTGCTCTTGGAAATAAAGGGAGAATTCCCTCAGCTACACGAAAAGATAACGTACAAGGGCTTCTCGTTCGAGATTATGGAAATGGACGAGCGCCGCATTGTGAAAGTGAAGGTAATCATAAAGGCCCCAATCTCTGCTCCCAGAGATTAGGGCTTATTGCATACCGTTTATTGTTTATTGCTTTAGTGCATCCAAAAGTGCAGAAACAGCCTTTTGGGGGTCTTTTAGTTCATCTAACAAGGTTACGAATTTACTGCCTATAATGGCACCAGCGGCATTCTTCTGAGCACTCTCGAGTGTCTGCTTGTTACTTATACCAAAGCCAATCATTCGAGGGTGTTTGAGTCCCATGTTGTTTACCTTATTGAAATATGCCTGCTTGGCCTCGTCGAACTCTTTTTGTGCACCTGTTGTGGCAGCTGAGCTGACCATATAGATAAATCCGTCTGTATTGTCGTCAATGAAACGAATGCGCTCGTCAGATGTCTCAGGTGTGATGAGCATGATGATGCGGATGTCGTACTTGTCGGCAATGGGCTTAACCTCTTCCATATAGTCGCGAAAGGGCAGATCTGGGATGATCACACCATCAACATCAGTCTCCTTGCAATTACAGAAGAAAGCCTCGTAGCCCATCTGGTAGATGGGATTCATGTAGCCCATCAGTATAAGTGGCAATTTTACGCCTTCTTTTCTAACCTCAGCAATCTGGCTAAACAACTTGCGTAATGTCATCCCGTTTCTGAGTGCCTTGGTGGCAGCGTCCTGAATAACAGGACCATCAGCCATAGGATCGCTGAAAGGGATGCCCACCTCTATGAAGTCAATTCCATTCTTTTCTATGGTTTTGATAATATCTCCTGTGCTCTCCAATGTGGGATGTCCTGCGCAGAAATATAATGAGAGGAGTCCTGAGTTCTTCTCCAGGAAAACTTTGTTGATTCGATTTGCCACGATAATTTACTGTTTAACGATTAATATACAATCTATTTTGTTTAATCTCCCTTTTCTCTGGAGAGGGTTGGCGAGAGTCTTCTTTTGAACTCTGTCAATGCCTTAACATCTTTATGGGCAGGCGCTGTCTCGAAGCGGGAGTTCAAATCGATGCCTACCCAACGGGGATGATGCCATCGTCTGATTTTCTCCTCATCACCAGGACCTATTCCGCCAGAGAGTAGGAAAGGGGTGTTGCCTTTGTATTTCAGCAAGATGTCCCAGTCAAACTGTTCGCCGCTACCACCTACACACTTGCATTTGGTATCGAAAAGGAAGAGCGTAGCGATATCCTCGTACTGGATGGTGTTGGCAAGGTCGGCTTCCTCGCTAATGCTGAAGGCCTTGATGATAGGCAATCCCGTACGTTCCTTTATGGTGCGGCAGAAGTCAACAGACTCCTTTCCGTGCAGTTGTATGGCATCAAGACCAAAGTCCTTTACCTTTTCCAATATATGCTCGGCTGTTGGGTTCACAAAGACACCGACCCTTGTACACAGGGGCAGGTAATCAGGTACTGCGGTAACATTGCGTTTAGACCCTTCCCAAAAGATGAAGCCCATCATATCGGGATGAGCATTCTCTTCTACGGCGCGTATGTTCTCAGGCTCGCGCATACCACAGACTTTAATTTTCATAATTGTGCGATGAAGTCGTTTAGCGCTTTGCCTGGGTTGGGTTGTTTCATGAAATGCTCTCCCATCAGGAAACCTCGATATCCGGCTTCGCGTAACAACTTGATGGTTTCGGGTTGACCTATTCCACTTTCGCTGACCTTTACCTTATCCTCAGGAAGACATGATATCATATTAAACGAATTCTGCACATCTGTGTGGAAGGTTCCCAGATTGCGGTTGTTGATGCCAAGCATGTCCACATCCAGTTCTGCATAGTCCAATTCCTCAAGGGAATGCATCTCCAATAGTACCTCCAACTTCAGTTCGTGAGCGAGAGCTGACAATGACTTCACCTCTTGTTTTTTCAAATCGGCAGCTATGAGTAATACGGCATCGGCACCAATCTGACGAGCTTGGAAGAGTTGGTATTCGTCTATGATGAAATCCTTACGCAGAATGGGAATGTTTACCAAGGGGCGGGCTGTCTTAACAAACTCCATGCTACCGCCAAAATATTTCTCATCTGTGAGAATACTTAATGCAGCGGCTCCATTCTGCTGGTAGGATGGGGGGATAATATCTGGTTTACCTTCTTCTTTTATCCATCCCTTTGAAGGGCTTTTGCGCTTGAACTCGGCAATGATACCATGCGCATCCTCGCTGAGTGCCTTAGACATACTTCTGCCCTCAATGCCTTCTGCCATCATCTTTTCGACAATGGCGTAGAGTTCGCGAGGCTGCATTAGCTCTTTCTGCTCTGCTACCTCTATGCGCTTTTGTGCTACTATTTCTTCTAATATATCTTTCATTGGACTATTATGGCATTCCCTCAAGGGGGGCGAAGAGGTTTTTATGAATTTATCTCTACAAACTTTCTGAAACACTCAAGGGCTTTGCCACTCTCTAAGGATTCACGTGCTTTGCTGATGGTCTCGGAGATAGTAAGACCTTCCTCCATCAGGCCGATACCACAGGCTGCATTAGCCAGGATGACGTTCTTCTGGGCTTCGGTGCATTTATTCTCGAGTACATTGTCGAAGATCTGCATGGCTTCCTCTGCTGTATTGCCACCGTATATGTCGGCTGGCTTAACATATTTCAGTCCCATATCAATGGGTGTATAAACCTTCTCGTAGTATTTGGTGTTAATCTTGAATCCGCTGGTCAGCGAAATCTCATCGTATCCGTCGTAACTGGTTACAACACCGTAATTGTCACCAATCTTCTGATGAATATTGGTATAGAGACGCTGTTGACTTTGGTTGGCTGTACCGTGCAGCGAGTTCTTGGGGTTGCAGGGATTGACCAAAGGACCTAAAAGGTTGAAACATGTGGGTACACCCAGAGCCTTGCGGATAGGGCCGACAAACTTCATGCCATATGCAAAGAGGGGTGCGTGCAGGTAGCAGATGTTGGCTTCGTCCAGCGAACGGCGTAGGGTGTCTGTGTTATCTGTGAATTTAACACCATGTCCTGCCAATACATTGCTGGCACCGCTGATGCTGGTGCTGCCTCCGTTGCCATGCTTGGTAACCTTGTATCCGGCTCCTGCAATCACAAAGGCTGAACAAGTGCTGATGTTGAAGGAGTTCTTTCCGTCTCCGCCTGTTCCTACAATATCCAATGTGTTATAATCATCCAGATTGACTCTCTTGCCTGTCTCCAGCAAACCGTCTCGGAATCCAAGCATCTCATCTACTGTTACGCCTCTTGCCTGAAGGGCCATTAGCAGGGCTGCTATCTGGTGGTCGTTGTATTTCTGCTCTGTTATGCCTATCATTATAGCATGCGTATCCTCGCGAGTGAGGGTAGCACCTTCTATCAGTTGTGAAAGATACTGTTTCATTAGTGTTCTAGCCAGTTTTTGATGATGGTTTTACCTACTTTGGTTAATACGCTTTCAGGGTGATACTGAATGCCGCGTATATCATATTCGCGGTGGCGAAGCGACATGATGTATCCCTCTGGGCTGGTGCTTGTTACTTCAAGGCATGCGGGGAAGCCATTGGTATCCACTACCCATGAGTGATAACGACCCACCTCGATGGTCTTGTCCAATCCAGCAAAGATATAGTCGTCTGCGCAGATATTGGTTGGTGTTGCTACACCATGGAAGACGCTGCTGAGGTTGGTGAGTTTACCTCCGAAGAACTCTCCTATGGCCTGATGCCCCAGACAGACACCCAAAATGGGTTTCTTGCCTGCATAGGTCTTGATAACATCCAGCAACAGTCCAGCTTCACAAGGAATGCCAGGGCCTGGAGACAGGATAATCTTGTCGAAATCTTGAAGTTGGCTGAGTTGGAACTTGTCGTTCCTGAAAACGGTAACTTCGGCACCCAGTTCCTTTACCAAATGAGAAAGGTTATAGGTGAAGGAGTCGTAATTGTCTATGATAACTACTTTCATAACTTGCCTGCAATTTCTATAGCTTTGCGCAGAGCGCCCAACTTGTTGTTAACCTCTTGTAGCTCGTACTCTACGTCGCTTTTGGCTACAATGCCACCTCCTGCTTGGAACCATAGCTCATTGTTACGACTCACGAAAGTGCGGATGGTGATAGCTTGGTTCAGGTTTTTGTTGAATCCGATAAATCCTATGCAGCCACCATATGCACCACGATTATGAGGCTCGTACTTGCTTATCAGCTGCATAGCCATAACTTTTGGTGCTCCGGAAAGAGTTCCGGCAGGGAAGGTGTCAATAAAAGCTTGGATGGGGTCGGCTCCTTCGTCCAATTCGCCGCTAACACGACTGACTAGATGAATAACGTGGCTGTAGAACTGCATATCTTTGTAAAAGTCGACCTTCACATTATGGCAGTTGCGGCTTAAATCATTGCGGGCCAAATCTACCAGCATTACATGTTCTGCATTTTCCTTAGGATCATTACGCAGATACTCGGCATTCTTGCGGTCTATCTCAGCATCGCCTGTACGCTTGGTAGTTCCTGCAATGGGATCTATGTAAGCACGTCGGCCTTCTATGCGGCAATGTGTCTCGGGACTTGAACCGAAGATGCGGAAACCTCCGAAGTCGAAATAGAATAAATAGGGGCTGGGGTTGATGCTACGTAAGGCGCGATATAGCTTGAAGTCGTCTCCTTCGTAGCATTGTTTGAAACGACGGGAAAGTACAATCTGGAATACATCACCTCTCAGACAATGAGAAATGCCTCTACGTATGTTCTCACGGTGCTCGTCATCAGTAAGCGTGCTCCAGTATTCTCCTACAGGACGGAAATCGTATGTCTGATAGGGACGTCCGTTTAGGTCACGTTCCAGTACATCAAGGTCGTCCTCCTCGTTTTCTGAAAGCATCTCAATAATCGTCAGTTCGTTACGGAAATGGTCAAAGACAATGACGTCTTTATAAAGAATGTATAGAAGGTCGGGTGCATCATTCATAGGCTGTGTCTCATCTTTTACACCTATATTCTCGAAATACCTGACTGCATTAAACGAGGTGTAACCATACAATCCGCAATAGTTACTATCCGGACCAGTTATGTTAAACGAATTGATAAATTGATTAATCAGATCGGCCGATGTAAACGATTCATTTATAGGCGTTTCTGATGTTCTTCCATCGGGGTATTTACAGATACCTATACCATGTTCTATGCTAACGCTTCCTATAGGATGAACTGCAATAAATGATTTTGCATTTTCGCCACCATGATAGTCAGAGCTTTCCATAAGTGCGCTTTGCGGATAGGCATCCCTTACCTTAAGATAAGCACTAACAGGTGTTATCAAGTCGCCAAGAATTTTCCGGCTGGCTGTGTGGTAATTATATTGCATCATAATCAATCTCTTCTTTGTGAGAAAGGTAGGTCGAAAGATCCTTGTCGCCTCGTCCGCTGACAGTCAGTACAACTACATCTTCCTTCTTGAACTTCATTTTGGGCAGAATAGCCAGGGCGTGGCTGCTTTCGAGGGCAGGGATGATGCCTTCCAAACGAGTCAATTCAAATGCTGCCTGCAAAGCTTCATTGTCATTAATAGAATAGACTTTTGCTCTGCCTGTCTCGTATAGGTTGCAGTGCATAGGGCCGGTACCAGGGTAATCCAATCCGGCGCTAATGCTGTATGGCTCGATAATCTGCCCGTCCTCTGTCTGCATAACCTTAATCCGGCTTCCGTGAAGAATACCTGTGCTGCCCACATGAAGGGAGGCTGCAGTCATATCTGTGTCCTTTCCCATTCCTCCTGCTTCTCCAAGAACAAGTTTCACGCGTTCATCATCCAAATAGTGGTAGATAGTTCCTGCTGCATTACTTCCTCCACCCACACATGCTATGAGATAATCAGGATGGTCGCGTCCAATCTTTTCTTTGAGTTGGAACTTTATCTCTTGACTTATGACACTTTGTAGCTTGGCAACCATCTCGGGGTATGGGTGTGGACCGACAGTACTGCCTATGATATAGAATGTGTCAGCAGGGTGACAGCACCAATCACGTATAGCCTCGTTAGTAGCGTCCTTAAGTGTTTTGTTGCCGCTTTGTACAGGGAATACTTCTGCTCCAAGCATACGCATGCGTTCTACGTTTACATGCTGACGTTCAACATCCAAAGCACCCATGTATACGCGACATGGCATATTCATCAGGGCGCATACAGTGGCTGTAGCTACGCCGTGTTGTCCTGCCCCTGTTTCTGCAATAATACGTGTTTTGCCCATTTTTCGGGCAAGCAGAATCTGACCTATGGCGTTGTTTATTTTGTGGGCTCCTGTGTGATTTAAATCTTCACGTTTCAGGTATAGCTTGCATCCATATTTTTCACTCATACGTTTAGCATAGTAGAGTGGAGAGGGACGCCCGACATAATCACGCAACAACTGATAGTATTCCTTTAGGAAATCTTCGCTCTCGATGATTGAGAGGTATTTCGACTTCAGGTCTTCTACTGTCTTGTATAATATCTCGGGAATGTATGCGCCGCCATACGATCCATAATAACCATCGTCATTAACTTTGTACGATTTCATCTTTTACCTTAATATTACAAAATGCCGACGCAAAGTTAGTGCATTTTCTTTTTATTACAAACAAATGTTATCAAAAATGCCCGAAAACTTGTGTTTTATGCCAGGAATCTGTTTGTACTCGTGACAAACTGTTATGGGACATGAAAGGGATAGACTCTTAGGTCTTTCAAATCTCCGATAGGGGACTGCTTGAGGTTGAGTAATATATATTCTCCTTTTGTAAGAGCCTCCAACGGGTGGCATACGAAACCGTTATCTCCATCGGATTTGATGTAGAAATTGGCGGGTTCAATTCTTTTGTAATCATTCTCCCATATTACGCTTTTGGGGATTTTCCTATAAAATTTTTTATTTTGAAGACGTATAATTGCATAGTCTGCCAAAACCTCATTGTCTGATGGAATAATGTGGAATTCGGGCATATTGTCATCCGTCAACTGTGAAGAATGACCGCCTGAGAGGTAGTGGATAAGTTTGTCTTTCAGTTTTATGTCAAAAACTGTCCATCCTGGCTTGAGTTCACTTTGTGTTTGCTCTGATGCAAGATCTGCAAAATTGTCCATAACCTTTATCTCAACCTTCTGTGCGTGCATGTAGAAGGGGATGGCTGATAGTATGAATACCTTTAATAACTTCATGATTGTGCAAAATTAATGAATTTGCGTGAATTTACAAAAGATTACTTTGATAAGTGAAAGAATTTTGTTTCCTTTGCACGGTAAAATTCGTTATCTGTACGTAAGAGACTGTATTATGACCATAGCAATTGTTATTTTAATGTTATTCGGATACGCTCTAATCTGTTCCGAGCATATTACTAGAATTAACAAAGCCACGGTTGCCCTGTTTTGCGGTGTCTGTGGATGGGTTATGTATATGTGCGTTGGTCCGCACTATATTCAGTCATTACATGGGATCGACTTCATGAACTATTTAGGTGATGGGACATATAGTGTCCGGGCAGTTAATGAATATATCTATCAGCATGTTTTTGTCAAGCATATGGTGCAGTTGTGCTGCATAGTCATGTACTTGCTTGCTACGATGGCTATAGTTGAGGTCTTAGCCAGTAACGAATGTTTTGATTTTATGGCAGACTGGTGCCGGGCTAAAACAAAATGGCGTCTGACATGGACCTTGGCTGCATGCAGTTTTCTCCTTAGTGCTAATCTTGATAATCTGTCTTCGGCTGTCATTATGCTTACCATTCTAAGTAAGTTGGTGATAAATCCGCGTCAGCGTAGCATTTTAGGTGCTGTTGTTGTTTTAGCGACAAGTTGCGGTGGTTGTTTTGGCGTAATTGGTGATGTGACTTCCTTGCTGATTTGGACCCGCGCTGCAGTTACACCAACTAACTACACGGCAGCTTTGATAATACCTACTGTTGTTGCGACAATCATCCCTACCTATCTTATAGGAAGGATGCTTCCAGAACACATCGACCTGAAACGTCCCAGAGTTTTCTTCCGTGGCGATGATGCTGCGATGCCTGTATGGCAACGAGCTGTTATGCTATTTCTGGGCTTATATGGTCTTTGGTTTGTTCCTACATTTCACCGTTTGACTATGCTGCCCCCATTCTTGGGTGCTTTGTGCGTTTTGGGTGTTTTGTGGGTTGTTAATGAGGTGTTCAATCGTAAGTGTATCTTGTCTGGACAGCCCATATCTGTAACAGGAAATCGTTCCCTTCAGTATGAAATGATTCAGATGATAATGTTCTTTATAGGCGTCTGCCTTAGTGTGGACTTGCTGGTAGAGGTCGGTGCCATGCGGCATGTTGCAGATTTGTGTAATACCTATATTCATAATATTTATATTTTATCCCTGGTAATCGGTTTCGTTAGTGCTGTAATGGATAATATAGCACTGGTAATGACCTCAATATCTATCTTTCCTATTATTGATGTTCAGAATTCTATGCCTGATTATATGGCAGCCTTTACTCAAAATGGACAATACTGGCATCTTGTAGCTTTGAGCGGTTGTGTGGGTGGATGTCTTCTCCCTATTGGATCTACATCGGGGTATGCTCTGATGAAGCATGAAGGAATAGGAATATGGTGGTATGTTAAGTTTATTACAGGAAAGGTGTTTGTTGGCTGGTTAGTATCCTTGGGTGTTTATTTTCTGGTAGACTATTTCCTGAGATAAAGAACATCATGAAGTACGATGTTTCAAAACTTGGTGTTGAGTTCCTAAATCCAATGCAACAGGAGATGTTGCAGATGGTTCGTAAGGAGCATCAGTTGGTGTTGCTTAGTCCTACAGGTTCTGGCAAGACCTTGGCATATTTGTTGCCCTTGCTGCAGTTAATGGATTCCAAGAAAGATTCTCTGCAGACTTTGGTGCTTGTACCATCAAGGGAGTTGGCTATTCAAACAGTTGATGTGGTAAAGCGTATCTGTTCAGAGGTCAGGGTGCTGGCATGCTATGGTGGTAGACCTGCAATGGATGAACACAGACAGATAACCGGACTGCGTCCTCACCTTATCATTGCTACACCGGGTAGAACTTTGGATCACATCCGAAAGCAGAATATAAATACAGATTCAATAGTTAACTTGGTTATTGATGAGTTTGATAAAAGTTTGGAACTTGGTTTCCAAGAGGATATGCAGGCTATTCTTTCTGAACTGAAATCCGTTGAGAGACGTATCCTGCTTTCTGCTACAGACTGCCCGTCTATTCCAGACTTTGTCGGTACATCAGATTATTGTCGCCTTTCATATTTGGATGAAGATGAACCTGTTTCTTCTCGTATTTCCATACGCAGCGTTCTTTCTCCCGAGAAGGATAAGCTTTCCACCCTTAAACGTCTGCTTTGCACATTAGGTGAACAGAAGAGCCTCGTTTTTGCTAACCACAGACAAAGTGTGGAGCGTATAGGTGCATATCTTGCATCTGAGGGGATAATGGCAAATATATTTCATGGTGGTATGGAGCAACGCGATCGTGAACGTGCCTTGTACTCTTTTGTGAATGGGTCCCGTAATGTCTTTGTGTGTACCGACCTTGGGTCGCGTGGACTTGATATTCCCGATGTTGATAATATCATTCATTATCATCTTCCGATTGACGAGGAATCTTACATTCACAGAAACGGTCGTACTGCGCGCTGGGAGAACGTCGGTAATGCTTATTTGCTATTGGGACCGGAGGAAACATTGCCCGCATATGCAGAACTTACTGATGGAGAATACCAGTTGCCAAAGAATGTCCCCATGCCATCCTTGCCTTTGTGGGCCACTATATATATAGGTAAAGGAAAGAAGGACAAGATAAGCCGGGGAGATATTCTGGGATTCTTGTCTAAGGTTGGTGGCCTTGATGGGAAACAGATAGGTCGTATTGATGTCTTGCCGCAATGGTCCTATGTAGCTGTTCAGAGAAGCGCAATTAAGGCTCTTTTGGCCCGTATCAAAGGACAAAAGATAAAGGGTATCAAAACCATCTTTGCATTAGTAGAGTAATTGTGTTTTTATATAAAAGAAGTAGGCATCTATCGTGTTGATTAGATGCCTACATATTTTTGTGATTGTGCTCTTTTATTTGAGTACTCCTAGTTGCTGGAAGACTTTCTTTAGTTTCTGAACTGAAATGTCTACCTGCTCATGTGTATGGGTTGCCATCAGAGCGTAACGTACCAATGTGTCTTGGGGACCACAGGCTGGTGGAATTACGGGGTTGATGAAAACACCCTCTTCGAATGCCATAGCCACAGCCATAAAGGTCTTACGTGTATCTCTTACATACAAGGGGATGATGGGGCTTTCTGTTTCACCAATCTCAAAGCCTTCTTCGCGGAAACGCTTCAAGGCATAGTTGGTAACATCCCATAGAGCTTCCAGTCTTTCGGGCTCAGCCTGGATAATATGTAATGCTTCAAGAGCTGCTGCTGTAGCTGCAGGTGTATTACTTGCACTGAAAATATAAGTTCTTGCTGAATGACGGAGAGAGTCGATAATAATCTGATCAGCTGCGATAAAACCACCAATGGATGCCATACTCTTTGAGAATGTACCCATGATGAGGTCTATGTCATCAGTTACACCGAAATGATCGCAAACTCCACGACCTTGTTTGCCGAACACGCCCAAACCATGTGCCTCGTCAACCATGATGCTGGCATTGTATTTATGCTTCAGCTTAACGATTTCTGGCAGATTGGCAAGGTCTCCCTCCATGGAGAATACTCCGTCAACAATAATCAACTTAACCTTGTCTGGTTCGCAACGCTGTAAAACGCGCTCCAAATCAGCCATGTCGTTATGCTTATAGTGCAACTGGGTGGCAAAAGAGAGACGACGGCCATCTACAATACTAGCGTGGTCTCTGTCATCACAGATGATATAGTCATCTTTGCTGACCAACTGAGGAATAACGCCGCTATTTACGGTAAAACCTGTTGAGAAACACAAGGCATCATCCTTGCCGACATATTCTGCCAGTTCCTTTTCTAATTGTACATGAATATCCAAGGTACCATTCAGGAATCGGCTACCGGCACAACCGCTTCCGTATTTATGCATAGCCTTACAGCCAGCTTCAATAATACGCTCGTCACCGGTAAGACCTGTATATGCATTTGAACCAAACATCAAAACGTGCTTGCCGCCCATTTCAACTTCAGTACCTTGCTTTCCTTCTATTTCACGAAAATAGGGGTATATACCTTTTTCTTTAATCTCCTTAGACAAGGAATAGAAAGGGTGCTTAGAGAGTTTTTCTTGTAATAATCCCATTTTTGATTTTATGATTTAGAGGACATGCCTCATGAAAATTTTTGCAAAGGTACGACTTTTTATCAAAAATCACATAATGTGGATTGAAAAAATATACATTATAAGATTATTCATCTTCAGAACGACTCAGATTCATACACTTTTTATTATCTTTGTGCAGAATTATGCACAACAAAATCTCTGTTTGGTTCATTGTGAACCCAATCTCAGGTACCACTGATAAAAGTAAGATTGTCAACTTGATACCTGATTACATGGAAGCAGCACGTTTCGATGTTAAAATTTGGTATACCGAATTTAAAGGTCATGCTGCCCGGATTGCTCACAAGGCTGTTGAAGAGGATATAAATGTTGTAGTTGCTGTAGGGGGTGATGGTACAGTTAATGAGGTTGCCCGTTGTCTTATTCATACAAAAACCGCGTTGGGAATCATCCCTTGTGGTAGCGGAAATGGCTTGGCTCGTCATCTTTTTATACCGATGAACCCAGAAGGTGCCCTTCAGGTTCTTTCTACCTGCGCCATTGAAGCTTTGGATTATGGAATGATAAACGATACCCCTTTTTTCTGTACATGCGGAATGGGCTTTGACGCTTTCGTTAGCAGCAGGTTTGCTAAGAGCGAACGTCGAGGTTTACTTACATATATAGATAATACCCTTCGTGAAGGGCTACGCTATAGACCGGATACATACGAGATAGAGATAGATGGGGAGAAACAGCATTATAAAGCCTTCCTTATTGCATGTGCAAATGCCAGCCAGTATGGCAATAATGTCTTTATCGCTCCCCAGGCCAGTATGTCTGATGGATTAATGGATGTTACTATCATGGAACCTTTCACAGTCTTGGAAGCTCCTCAGATTGCCATTCAGCTTTTCAATAAAACAATAGATAAGAACAGTCGAATCCGCACCTTCAAGTGCAAGAGTTTGCGTATTCATAGGAATTCACCTGGGGTGATTCATTTTGATGGAGACCCCAAGGACGAGGGTACAGATATAGATGTAAGACTTGTTCCCAAAGGTATTCATATGGTTGTGAACACCAACGAACAGATATATACACCACCTCTAATCCGTGCATTTACAGACTTCTATAACAATATGAATGCTGAAATTAATCTTATTCGTGAGGATTTCAGCAAACAGCAACGTCGGATAAAAACCATCAATCAGGAGATGCTGAGACGTTTACGTAATCATTAAATAAAAAGAACCATCGTAAAAATACGGTGGTTCTTTTTATATGTAATTTGAACATTTAGAACATTTGGTCAGGATACTGTCCGTCGGCGTGTAGCTTGGCAAGTTTAGCAACTACATCGGGACGATCCTCTGGGTATGTTACGCCAAACCACTTGCTGGTGGTAGGCAGTACCTCGCAGGTAGCCTTTCCTTTCTTAATCAGATTGTCCACCATCAGAGGAATGAAGAACTCAGCCTTCAGGTTCTCCTGATTCTTGGGGTCAGAAAGGAATTCCTTGAAGTACTCCTCGCTATATGCGAAGTAGTCGGGGGTGAATCCCCAGAAATTCATGCTACAAGGTGTATTGTCGGGGATCGAAACCCACTGCTCGTTCTCATCAAGATACTGAACAACACCATCGCGGCGTTCAATCTTTGTACGCTCAACAACGCTGGTCAGGAAGTGTGTCTTCTCATCGTTTTCGCAGATACCACGACTAACGGTACCACTCTCGCTCAGTGTGTTGCTTACGCTGAATCCTACCATTGCATACTTACCTTTGCTGCCTTCGGGAAGGTTAGACAGGAACTTGCCCATTACCATAAAGGCATCACGATCATAGAAGTCGTCACAGTTCAGAACGGCAAAAGGTTCCTTGATGATGTCCTTACCCATCAGAACGGCATGGTTTGTGCCCCAAGGTTTTTGACGTCCTTCAGGAACGGTGAAACCTTCTGGCAGTGCATCCAGACTCTGGAAGCATAGCTCGCAGGGAACATGTCCTTCATATTTTGCAAGAATTTGTGTACGGAACTGCTCCTCGAAATCCTTGCGGATTACCCATACAATTTTACCGAATCCAGCTTGGATAGCATCATAGATGCTGTAGTCCATAATACTTTGTCCCTGAGGACCTAATGTGTCTAATTGTTTTAGACCTCCGTAACGGCTTCCCATACCGGCAGCCAAGAGAAACAATGTGGGTTTCATGTTTAATGTTGTATAATTGTTAATGTTAATAAATTCATTTTTTGTGACACAAAAGTACAATATTTTTGTGAAATTAGACTTCTTTTGTTCGAAAAATGTTCCTTCTTTTGCGTGTTTTGGTTTAGAAGGGATAGCCAATAGCAAAATGATAACCTAACGATTTTCCGAAACTTGGCATATTATAATACCCGGTCTTTCCTGTATCATAAGGTGCATGAATACCAATTCCCAAATCGAATCTGAGTACTAGGAAGTCCAAATCATATCTGAGTCCTATGCCGGTACCTAATGCAATGGTCTTCCCAAATTCCGACATGTTTATTTTTCCGCCGGGCTGGTTGGGGTTTTCGCGTATGAGCCATACATTTCCGGCATCGATAAAAGCAGCTCCGTATAGGTTTGCTATAATGGGGAATCTGTATTCTATATTAGCCTCCAACTTCAGGTCACCCATCTCATCTATGTACGAATAGGTGCTTTTCCCTGGGTGATATGAGCCGGGGCCAATGCTTCTGACAGAGAATGCTCTGATGCTGTTGGCTCCGCCGATAAAGAACAGGTCGTTATAAGGGGCTGTTGTTGCATTACCATAGCTGTATACTATACCGGCAAACAATCGTGTTGCCAGACACGTACGGGTGGTAAGCGGGAACTGACGCGTATATTGTGCTGAGGCCTTAATGAATTGCGCGAAAGGTACGCCAAAGAGTTCCTTTCCTGATTGGTTGAATCCTTGTCCGAAGATGGCGTATATTCCAGATGTAACATTTCCTGCCTCCTTCACATTAATCCTCAGTGTCTGCTGTTTCCTGTCCTTCTCTTTTGTCCAGGTAAAAGTGTATTCCATGCTTGGAATGAACTGATCGCGCATAGATACATACAAGGCTGGATTAGCCCTGATGATAGAGTCGAAACGCTCTGTACTTTTCAATAACAGGTCATAGTTAATACTAAAGGGTGTAAACTCATGCTTTATGTTTTTCCCCTTTTGTAATGTGTATGAAACGGAGGCACCTATCGATACCCTGCTAAAATAATTCGCTCTGTTTATCCATTGGGCATCTAATTTGAAGTTCGTGCTCGATATAGCTCTGCGCCACAGTTTCTTGCCTAATCCGAAGAACATTAGTCTGGGGTAGGATAGTGATGCTGAGGCCCCGTATTCAAACGAGTTGATGAGCGAACGGTCTTTCTCTACATGTGCTCCTGTTTGCCATTCGTATGATCCCCACACATTCAGCCCAAGTGTTTCTGCGCCACGGAATGCATTGCGTTTTTTCATTCCGAAACTCACTCCCGGACCTACATAGTTATTGCTTTTGTTGGTGACTTTTCCTTCAAACTCGACATCGTATGGCTTGTCCAACATGGCAGAAACCACCACATCCAAAGTGTCGTTATTTAGGGTGGTGTCTCTTGGAACATAATTCACTCGAACCGAAGAGAATATATCCATGTCGGTAAGTTTCTGCAGCGTCACGTCATGATTTGTCTGTTGATACAGGTCGCCTTTCCTTAGGAATATATTGGGGAGAATAGCTCGTAACCTGAGTGGTGGTTTCTTTTCAGTGTTACTATATGCATAGGTCTGCCCTCTGAATGTTATGCTATCCGTAAGCTGGTACTTATTATATTTATATATGTTTATGCGTGAGTTTCCTATATTGTAAGGGTGTTTTGCCTGTGCAGGTGTTTCTGGCAGGGGACATACCTGTATCTGAACTTTCTGCGGAGTCATTATGGTATCAGCCCTGAAGGATATGTAGTTGGGCCTGTAGTAGAAGTATCCGTTGTTTCGGAATTCTTTCTGTAGCCTGTTGCGCTCAGCATCCAACTGCTGTACGCTGAATGGTTCTCCCTGTTTCAGCAGTCCTTTACTCATATTGGCCTGTATGATGCTGTCTGCCTGTGGATAGAAAGGCATGTACTTTATGGTATCCAGGTGGAATACAGGTCCAGGTGTCACATGGTATGATATCTTTGCTTTCTTGGGGTTAATAAGTGGAATGGTGTCGTAAGTTACTTTGTTGCGGAAGTATCCGTAGTTTCTTAAAGCATTATGTGCAACAGCACTTCTTACCTTTGGATTTACGCTGCTTACATAAACGGGTGTGGCTGCAAAATGATTCATCATCCAACGCCCGAACTTGCTAGTGCTATTTACATATTTGTTGTATATCCATAGTCTTATGGGGAACGGATGCGTATAGTAACTGCTTCCCATAATAGCGCCGTTGGGCGAGTAGGCCAGGGCAGCCTTGATTTCTTCCTTGGCAGTTTCATAGTGTACGGCATCCTTCTTGTCTACTTTCTTTAGGCTGTCCTTAAATGCCTCTTTGTTTGCCTCTTCTGTTTTCAGCGCGCTGGCATCTCCGGACAGTAATCCTTCGACTGTGCTGTATGCATCTGCCAAAGCTGTGATTACCCCTTGTTCCTGCGTGGGCTTGCGCTTTAATTGTGCATCATAATCCAGTTTCTTGATACCTCTGTACAATACCTCGTCTTCTGGCAGATCTCTTGTTGTGTAACATGCTGTCAGTGAGAGTAATGTGACTATGAATATGAAGAGTTTTCTCATTTCTTTCCCTCTTTCTTCTTATTACGGAAAATGAACAAGTCACGCAGATGTTCTGCTCTCTTTCTCAAAACAAGACCAGCTCCCATTTCTGTGAGTTCTCCTTCTAACAATGACTCATAGTTCCTGTCGTAAAACAATCGGACGTATCTCGAAGAGTTCTTGTCCAACCGGTATTCCATTGATACGTTGTCAATAATTGTCTGGCCGGTATTAACGGCATTCTTTCCTGTGCTTATCTTTCCGCCAATGATTATGCTGACCCTGTTGCCCCAGAACCGTTTTCTGAAACTGAAACTGTAATCAGTTGTCTGGTCTCCGCTTTGGTTGGTGTTGTTCTCTATGCCGAAGTTCAGGTCAACCGAGTTGCTCAATGCCTGACCCGCCAGATTGTTGATGGCGCCCTGCAGGTAAGCGTTCATGGTGTTGGCATAATTGAATCCTCCTTGCATTTCGCTATTGTCATTCAGGTACATGCCTGTTACCAGCATGGTAATGGCAATACGTCCTCGCTCTTCTTCCGACATAGCCGAGAGTTCGTTCTGTACCGTCATGTCCTCTGGTGCTTCCAGTGTGAATTTTAATCCCATGTCGTCCAGCGTCTGTGTGATTTTCAGTCCGACATCGAATGTCACGTTCTTTGGAACATTGTTTTCCGTTACACTGGCTTTCATGCGTTCGCTGGCGGCAATGTTAAGGCGAGGGTTCATTATATCACCGACAAACTCCACATAGCTCCCGCTTGCTATCTTGAAGTCATTTAGCGGAATGGCCATAAGTGAGTATCGCATGGTACCCTCGTCTATGGTGTATCTGCCGTATAGCTGTGTCTCGTTCTGCAAATCGTAGGTCATGGTAATGTTTCCGCCGCCCTGGAGCTCAATCCTGTCGCGTCCGTCATCGCTCAGCAGACAATGTACTTTTACTGTTGGGTCTATGGTAACATTCATCTGAACATCCATGTGCTGATTGGCGGTCTCTTCCGGTTCAACGGTCAGTGTGTCTGTAAAGTCACAGAAAGTAACCAAATCAGATAACTGGTCATCTACCGTAATAGGAGAGTCCTTGAGTACGTAGCTTACATCCGTATTACCTAATACCGTTAGTGCCCCTCGTACTTTAAGGTCATCCAAGGTTCCCCATATTCTGCTGTTTACGTCCACAAATACTTTTCCGTAAGCCAGTGCATTTCTTGTCTTGGTTGCATTGATCAGCTGGTAATTCTTGGTGGCAATGTTCAGATTCATCTGTACTTTTTCCAGATTGCTGAAGTCTATGCTGCCGTCCAACGTCAATGGGTTGTTTCCTACAGCATATGCCTTTATCTGTTGTAAATCAATGTGGCTTTGTTTGATGTAAAGCGTGTCATTGGGGATGCGTAGGTTTATGTTATAGTCTTCAGCTGTCACGTAAAGTGAGTCGGTTGTTATGGATCCCGTTAGTATAGGATTGTCAACAGAGCCTTTTACTTCAAGGTTTCCTAAGGCATAGCCAGCCATTTTGATGGTACCGGGCGGCATAAATGCATTGGCCAGGCTGAAGGGGAGTCGGCTCAGTTCTGCTGTGGCATCTATCTGGCCTTCTTTGTCTTTTTCCCAGTATTTTCCGCTCAGGTATGCAATGTCCCGTTCGTTTTGTGTAATAATACCGTCAACATAATGGCTGCCGTCAGCATTGGGCAGATATATCAGATTCATACCCATATCTCCCATACCTGTACCCTCGTATTTCAAGTTCTTTACCATCATGTCTGTGGAGATGGTGATGGTGCTGTCTGCTTGCATATAATGTAGGTCACCGTGCAGGAAACCTTCTATTATGGGCATAAAGGGAACAACTGAGGATAATTCACCAAGGTTCAGCCTGTTTACACTCAGTGAAAGGTCTTGTTGTGCTGTTTCGTTATCTGTTGAGTAGAGTTTCAGTCCTGTTCCATCATCGGCCAAAAGGTCAATCATGGCCTTTATCTTGTTGCCTTTTATCAGTTTGATATAGTTATCTTCATTCAATCTGAAGTTTCTGTATGCGATAACAGGGTTCAATGGCTTGAATTGGATGCTTAGTGCATCGGGGGTGACGTCGGCCTGTAGACCCAGGTCTACACCTTTGTGACCCCTTGCATCTAGGAAAATGAGATGAGCGGCTGCTCCGTTAGAGGTCAGATTGGCATTAATGGTGCTTTCGAAACTTACCACTTTGTTCTTGGGACCGTTCTTGACTTTTGCTTGCATACTGATGCCCTCTTCACGTTGTCTTATGCTGCATGTTATCGTATCAAGCAGAATGGCTCCTGTGTTCAGATGATGCATATAACCATCGCCTTTGAGCCCGTTCTCCGGGTTGCTGGCAAGGTCCAGGTTCAGCTCCTTATATTTGTACCCAATTACATGATTCATAATGTTGAAGATAGGGTTCTTCTGTCCGCTATGTAAGTGCAGGTCTACATAGGGAAGGAGCATTCTCAGTGTGTCTTGATTAAGACGAAGGCTGTCTATTTCATTTCCAAGTTCACTCATAAAATTGTTGCTTTTGGCAATGAGTGAATCCAATCCTTGGGGTGAATCCATTCTGAATTCCAGGTCACCGGCAGAAGCCTTTGCGTTTATATTGGTAGGTGTCAGGTGTGCAGTCAAAGCCAAGTCCTCAGGGTAGAAGATGGTGTCATTGACGTTCATCTGCAGAGCCTTGACGCTGGCCGTCAGATTGTGTGTCTGGTCAAAGTCTGAATCGCCCTCCATGTGCAGCACCATACTGGCACTGACTCTTTTCTTTGCCAAGCCGAGGGCATACATGTTTATGTGGTTCAGATCCAGATAGAAGTTAGATGCCTTAAGTTTTCGTTGCTTGATGCTTGTTTCTGCACAAGCCTGAAGGCACAACAAGTCATTGTTGCTGGTCATCTCTATCCTTCCTTCTCCGCTTTTCAGCTTGCCCTGTACCAAAATGCTATCCATATTCCAGCTGGCATATTTCAGGTGCTCAATGTCGGCTTTGGCCTCTAATCTTGTATGGGGTGAAAGAAGGTCGGTTCCTAAACCCTGAATGTTGGCATTAGCAGTTAGGTTATAGATGCTATCGTGGGGGAGGAAGTCGTGTATCTGCAGGTTGTTGATACGCATTTTAGCCTCATAGGCCATACGGTTCAGATCAATATTCCCTTTCATGTGTACGTTACCTCTTCCTTCCTGCATCAGGGCATCAGCTGTCAGTTTCTTGCTGTCCCTCAGTTTTGTGTCAGCATGTAGCGTCATAGGGGGGAGGTTGACGTCATGTAGTCCCAGGTATTGTTTTACAAAGTTCAGGTTCATCGTCTTGACATCCCACACCATGTCAGCCGACAAATGGAGGGTGTCTGTCATATGGGTGGCATTGCCGCTGGTTCGGATGTCTATCACGGTAGGCATGGTTATCCTGCTCTCCGCAATGTTCATGCTATCGATATTTCCGTATGCAGCAATATCCATTTCTATAGGTTGTTCCGGATAGCATCGCCTTAGATCGGCAGGAAGGTAATTGCCTGCCAATGCCAGGATATCCTGATGTCCTATGCAAGCTCTGATTGCTGCGGATAATTCTCTTCTGGGATGCGATGGCTGAGGTTTGAGTGCTCCCCATTGAATATCAGCATTTCCACTGGCAAAGGTGTGCATGGTAGCCAGTCTAAGGCCTTGTACCATTACACTGATGCTGTCCATTATTATGTTGGCTTGCAGTGTGTCTATGCTTATTCCGCATCTTTCCTTTAGCTGCAGTTGCTTTAGATTCATAGCCAGATAGTTCTCCTGCAGCTTATACGTAGTGTTTTCCAAATCTAAAGCCAGCTTATACAGGGCAATGTGTGAAGGGTCTAGGCCTGCTGTCTGATGAGGCTCGTAGGGTAGGTCGTAGTGCAGTGAATCTGCCTGTATCTTCAGTTTCTTAATCCGATAGACTCCCTTTTCCAGATCAATGTCTCCACCTTCCAATAGTGCTTCCTGCAGTCCTGTCTGCAGCAACATGCTGTCGTAAGGCATGTGCAATATAATACGGCTTTTCTTTATGGCAATTTTCTCGATGTCTAATCCCCATGTTACAGGAGCACTTTCTGTGGTATCTGTTACCGTGGTATCTTTTAGGGCAATATCCAGGTCGCACCCGTCTATGGTGGCTCCGTTCAGGGTAACCAGGTTGTTGCGCAGGTCTATATTGTCAGCTCTGAGATAAAAATCCTGCAGTTTTCCTTTCAGTTGTAACGTGGCAATAAGTTCCCTTGTGTCTACGTTGCCGTTTTGCAGGTTCACCGCCTCTACACCTACTTGCAGGAACAGAATGTGCCATAGGTTTAAATCTACTATAGCATCCTCTACGTTCAGAATGTCCTTCCCGTGGTCGTCTATGTGCAGTTGGTGTAAGTCCAGGTCCAAAAGGAAAGAAATAGTTGCCTTCTGTATGGTGATGTTCAGGCCGCTTTTTTCGCTGGCATATTCCGAGATTTCCCTAACCACCCAACGTTGCACGGGTGGAATATAAAAGGCCGACATCAGTAGAACTATCAATAGAACTGGTGTCAGAATAATAGCGCTGGCCCATTTTAGTGTACGTTTCATGAAGGGATACCTCTAAAATTTATACAAAGGTACGAATAAGTGAGAGAAATGCAAAAGAAAATAAAGTTTTCTTTTCATTTCCGAACCGAAAGAGCAGCGAAGGCCTCAAAAAATATTTTTGTGGCTGAGTCGTGTATGAGAAAGATGAAATCAGTGGAAGTACCTTCGAGTTTTAAAAAAAAGAGTAGTATTTGATGATTCTTGTGCCCGAAAGGATACTAATCCAGACAAAAAACTCTCCATAAAGCATCTTGTGGGACGGGAGCCGTTATGCTGAGTTGCTCATGTGATACGGGATGCTCCAACTCTAGATGGCGGGCATGCAGACAGATGCTGCCGTCAGGATTACTTCGAGGGGCGCCATATTTCAGATCACCTTTTATTGGGCATCCCATCTTTGCCAATTGGCAGCGAATCTGGTGGTGACGGCCCGTATGCAGTTGTATTTCTAAAAGGAAATATCGATCGCTGGCAGCTACCAGTCGGTAATCCAATACAGCCTTCTTCGAATTGGGAACTTCACGGTCATAGGCTTTTGCTGTGTTGGTCTTCTCGTTGCGTGTCAGCCAGTGGGTCAGGGTTCCGTTCTCCTGTGGCGGTTTGTTGGCTACGATAGCCCAGTATGTTTTCTTTACCTTTTCGTGTTCGGCAAAGAGTTTATTCAGGCGGGGTAGGGCTTTGCTGGTCTTGGCAAAGAGTACCACGCCGGATACAGGCCTGTCCAGACGATGTACCACACCCAGGAAAACGTTCCCCGGCTTGTTGTACTTTTCCTTTAGGTAGACCTTAACAATATCAGAGAGGGGAGTGTCGCCGGTTTTGTCTCCCTGCACGATCTCCCCGCTCTGTTTGTTTACAACTATTATATGATTGTCTTCGTATAGAACTTTCATTACATATTCATGCCACCGTCAACCTGGATAACCTGACCGCTAACGTAGCTTGACAGGTCACTGGCCAGGTAAAGGGCAGTGTTGGCAATATCTTCAACCTGGCCGGCACGGCGCAGAGGAATCTTCTTGGCCCACTCTTCACGAACATCCTCGGGCAGGGCAGCTGTCATAGCTGTCTCTATGAAGCCCGGAGCGATAGCGTTGGCGCGGATTCCCTTGGGACCCATCTCCTGGCCAATGCTCTTGGCCAATGCAATCAGACCAGCCTTTGATGCTGCGTAGTTAGCCTGTCCAGCATTGCCGTGAACACCTACTACACTGGCCATGTTGATGATAGAACCACCACGCTGGCGCATCATTACGGGGATACATGCGTGAATAAAGTTGAATGCACTCTTCAGGTTTACGTTGATGACAGCATCCCACTGCTGCTCAGTCATACGCAACATCAGACCATCCTTGGTGATGCCGGCGTTGTTAACCAGAATATCTATGGTACCGAAGTCTTCCTTAATTTTCTTTACAACTTCTTCTGTCTCGGCAAAGTCTGCAGCATTTCCGGCATAAGCCAGACACTTAACGCCAACAGCCTCTATCTCTTTGCGGGTAGCTTCCATGCCGGCAGCCATCTCGTCGTTCAAAACTAAATCGGTAAAGGCAATGTTAGCACCTTCCTGAGCAAATTTCAGAGCAATGGCTTTACCAATACCACGTGCCGCACCAGTTACAATTGCGGTCTTTCCTTCCAATAATTTCATCTTGTTTATATTGATTTAATATGATTCCTTTATTATATATTGTGAATTGTCAGAGGTAATAATTCACATGTCTGTCGTTTCTTGCCAAAGCTTTGTGCAGAATTTTCTGTACAATTCCTCGACTTACACCGCTGGGCAGACCCTTAGACAGACGGTCATAAATATAAGGTATTTCCAGTCCCTTGATACAGTAGTGCAGGATATCCACTATCAGTGGAATACTTTCCACTACAAACCGTCCGCTCTGAACGCCCTCCATCATGATGCTTGAGAAAAGATTTCGCTCGTTGCGGTCGAAGTTCTTTCTAACCTTCGACACCATAATGATGTTGCGGAAGAATTCCGCTCTCAGGTTTCCGTTACGCTGAACGGCTTCCTTTATGCAATCAAGGTGAGTGTAGATCAGTTCAACAAGTTTGTCTTCCGGTTCCATCTTCTGGCTGGCAACTGCATTCATACGTTCCGACATGATGTCCAGTTCCTCTTCGATTACGGCCCAATAGATGTCCTCTTTACTTTTAAAATAGGTATACAATGTACGCCTTCCCTTACCTGATGCTTGGGCGATATCGTTCATTGTAGTATTTTCCAGACCGTTTTTAGCAAACAGTTGTCTGGCTACATCCACCAGTTTCTTTCTTGTCTTTACAACTGCCATAACGATTGCAAAGTTAGCACAATTCTTTTTTATTGTGCAAAAAAATGGCCAATTTTTTGCACATATTTAACATATTGTGCCATTTATGTCCTCTAATTACATGCTGAAAAACATTTTTTCAGTAAAACATTTGGCTAATCCAAGAAAACAGCGTACCTTTGCACTCGCAAACAAGAAACATCGCGGGGTGGAGCAGTTGGTAGCTCGCCAGGCTCATAACCTGGAGGTCGCCCGTTCGAGTCGGACCCCCGCAACTAAAAAAGGAAGCCAAACGGCTTCCTTTTATTTTTTTTATCAATTCAGTACTGCATCCGCCAAGGCTTCCAGGGCGGGAATGTCTGCCTCTTTCATAGAAGAACGAAGGGTAACTGTGGGTTCCACAATGTTTACATTCTTCATCTGCTCTATGATGGCACGCATGGCTTTGCCGGCTGATGGTGCCCAGGTGCCGTTCTCCACGATTCCTACGGTGCGGTTCTGGTAAGTCTTGAGTTTAAGTTTCCAGAGGAACATGTGCATGGGTGGGAATACGTCGCCATCGTAGGATGAGGCACAAACCACCAGTTTGTTCATGCGGAAAGCATCTTCTATGACTTCCGCCATATCTTCGCGGCAGAGGTCGGCCACTACCACCTTCTTGGCACCCTTCTGCAGAAGGATTTCTCCCAGTTTTTCTGCAGCTTTCTTTGTGTTTCCGTGTATGGATGCATGAGCCACCAGTACACCTTCAGTTTCTATGCCGTAGCTGCTCCAGATGGTATAGAGGCGCAGGGCTTCTGCCAATTTCTCCCCTTCCAGAATAGGTCCGTGTAGGGGGCATATTGTCTGAATGTCCAGAGCAGACGCCTTCTTCAGTAGTGTAGAAACGGGAACGCCATACTTGCCACAGATGTTGAAGTAGTATCGACGAGCTTCGCAAGCCCAGTCGTCTGCATCGGCATCTTTTACGCCGAACTTACCGAAGCCGTCGGCAGAGAAGAGTGTCTTCTCCTCTGGGCAGTAGGTTACGATAACCTCAGGCCAGTGAATCATTGCTGCACCTATGAATTGCAGTGAACGCTTACCCAGGCTCAGGGTGTCTCCCTCCTTTACTGCCATGGTGGGGGCAAAGTCGGTCTTCTCGTTGAACTGAGCCATAAACGTAAGGGCTTTCTCGGATGCAACGATGGTAGTCTTGGGGTAAGCCTCACGGAAGGCAGCCAGAGAGCCGGAATGGTCGGGCTCCATGTGCTGGACAATCAGATAGTCCGGGGTTCGGCCTTCCAGGGCTGCAGAAAGGTTCTGCATCCACTCGTCGGTCTTGCGTGGGTCCACGCTGTCCATAACTGCCACCTTCTCGTCCAGGATCAGGTAGCTGTTGTAGCACATGCCCTCGGGGGTGACATACTGACTTTCAAAAAGGCCTTGCTCCGCATCGTCGCAGCCAATGTATTTGATGTTTGCGTTCATATTATATAATAATGTTTAATTCGTACAATTTCTTTTTTCTTCATGCAAAGATATAACTAAAAGCCGAATATCCTTTGTTTTGTTTGGGTTATTTGATAATAATTTATATTTTTGCATTTGAAAACAATATTTATTGCAGAGAATACCATGAAGTATTGTTTAGATAACTGGCAGATTCATCTTGTCGTTTTCTGAACGCTTTTTTACTTACAGCAGTTAGATTTACGGAATTCTCCAGGCGTCATGCCAAAGTGTTCTTTTACATATTTACCAAAGAATGAAGTGTTCGGAAAGTCTATCTGGTCACAGATTTCCTTGTTGCTGAGGTCGGTCTGTTGCAGGTAATAGCGTATTTCCTCCAGGATGCGTTCGCGAATCCACTCGTTGGCCGTCTTCCCTGAACATTTCTTGCAGATAGACGAGATGTATTTGGGTGATACGCACAATTCGTTGGCATAGGCTTCTACGGTGCGGTATTTTACCCCCTTGTTGTTCAGCAATTCCAGGAATCGCTGAAAGTGCATGTTGGCTGTCTTGGCCTCTGACGAGAGACTGGTGGTGGGCAGGTTCCTCTTTATGTTGCCGCAGAAAGCCAGAATGGCGGCACGCAGCAGGGCATGCACCACCTCGCTCTGGAAGGGGTTGCTCTGGAATTTATTGATGGCCATTGTTATCATGTGGTAGAAGTAGTTGTAGAACTGTATTCCGTCATCCTCCAGGGTGATAACGTTCAGGCGATGAATGTACATGACGGCATTCCAGACACTCATCTGGTCGCGCAGGAAGCTCTGCAGGATGCTGGTGGTCAGGAACAGGCCTTTACAGTCAAAGTCGGGACTGATCATGACATTTGTAATGGTCATGTTCTGCGGAATGATGGCAATCTGGTTTTTGTGCAACTCTATGATATGGCCGTTCATGCTGCCCTGGACCTTTCCGTTCAGGCAGATGATTACAGCGTTCATTGCCACGTGTGCATCACTTATTTCAGTAAACATCTGAATACTGTCTATAATAACGATATCACGGTCCGAATAACCAATCTGCACCTCGTCGCTTTCTGCCAGCGTTTGGAATGTTATTTCTTCTTTATGTTTCATTTGGGATGAATTTGGATGTAAATTTAAGGATAAAATATGAAATTGTTGGTTGAAATGACCAAAAAGATGTCCTATTTGTCTTTTATTGGTAAAACGGAATGATAAATACGTGAAATAGAATATCTGTGTTTGTTGATAATGTGATACTTTTGCAGTTAGAATTAAATATAATTTGGACATGAAAAATATTATTTATCCGCTGATGATGCTACTAATAGTTGGCAGTTCTTGTACCAACAAATCGGCTAATGGAAAAAACGGCGGTGATAATCAGGGGCTGGTTGCTCCTACCAGAGTGAAAACAGAGGTTGTTAAGCCAACTTCGGGCGAGGGGGCTCAGACTTATGTAGGCATTGTAGAAGAAAACGAAGCTACAGCAGTTAGTTTCACCAGCATGGGTGTTGTTAAGCGTCTGCTGGTAGATGAAGGTCAGGCTGTAAGCAAAGGTCAGCTCATTGCCGAGATGGACGATACACAAGCCCGTAACCTTTTAGCTGGTGCAGAGGCACAGATGACACAGGCCAATGATGCCTTGCAGCGTTACGGACAGTTGCACGAGAATGGTTCTTTGCCTGAAGTACAGTGGGTGGAGGTTCAGAGTAAGGTAGCACAGGCTAAATCGCAGTTAGAGATTGCCAGGAAGAATCTGGCTGACTGCAAGCTGTATGCCCCCGTAAGTGGCATTATTGGTAAGAAGCAGGTTGGTGCTGGCGAGACAGCTTTACCCTCGCAAGCTGTTGTTAGCATCCTTAATATAAATAATGTAAAGGTTAAGGTAGCTATCCCTGAAGCAGAAATCAGTGGAATAAGTACCAATACGCCTTCATATATTAAGGTAGATGCTATTAACCAGCGTTTTACAGGCGGCCAGATTGAAAAGGGCGTGCAAGCAGATGCTTTGACGCATACTTATGACATCCGTATTAATGTAGTTAATACCAGTCGTCAACTGCTTCCTGGAATGGTTGCTTCTGTTACTTTTACCCCGACATCGCAGCAGACGTTGGATGTAGCGTTGTTAACCGTTCCCGTAACAGCTGTTCAGAAAAAAGCCAGTGGCAAGTTGTTTGTATGGTCGGTTGATGAATACAATAAGGCACATCGTACAGACGTTACCATTGGCGAGACCATGGGTAATAGGATAGTTATTACCTCGGGCATTAGCGTAGACCAGTGCATTGTTACTGAGGGATATCAGAAGTTGAGTGAAGGAACAAAAGTCATCTTTTAGTTGACGGTTGATAGTTGACAGTTGATAGTTAAGAGTTATGCAAACTAAGATGCAAAAATGGATGGCTTGGCCATTAGAACACTATCCTATATCCTTGCTTATCATTGGTATTCTGTTTGTTTTGGGCATCATGGGTATGTATGAAATGCCTAAGGATGAATTCCCACAGGTTACCATCCGACAAGGAGTAGTGGTGGCTGTTTATCCGGGCGCCACCAGCGAGGAAATAGAACAGCAGGTGGCTCGACCCTTGGAACGTTATCTATTTACCTTTGGAGAGATAAATCGTGTTAAGACCACCACAACCTCACAGAACAGTTTGTGTATAGTGATGGTTGAATTGAACGATGATGTAAATAATAAAGAAGAGGTTTGGAGCAAGATTAAGCATGGAATTAACACTTTCAAGCTGACCTTACCACAAGGTGTTCTGGGTGTTATAGTAAACGATGACTTCGGCAATACCTCGGCCTTGTTGATTGCCATTGAGAGTGAACAGCGCAGTTATCGTGAGTTGAAAGAATACAGCGATAATCTGAGTGACCGTTTGCGTCGTATCCCTTCGGTTGCCAACGTAAAACTCTTTGGTGAGCAGAAAGAACAGATTTCTCTATACGTCGACCGCCAGCGTTTGCAGGCATACGGTATTGGTCAGCAAATGCTTTTTACTCGTTTGCAGGCTCAGGGCTTTGTCACCACAAGTGGTAGTATTAGCGATGAAGATCAGCAGATTCCTATACACGTAGAAGCCATAGAGAACACAGAAGAGGAGATTGCCAACCAGATTATCTTCTCCGACCCAGCTACCGGCAAGGTGGCTCGTGTGAGAGATGTTGCCCGCGTGGTTAGGGAATACGACGATGAGAGCAGCTATATTAATCAAGACGGACATCCTTGCGTATTGCTTTCCATGGAGATGACACCAGGCCATAATGTGATTCAGTTTGGTCGGGAGGTCGATAAGGTGCTGAAAACGTTCCGTCAGAACGAATTGCCCTCCGATGTAAACGTTACACGTATTGCCGACAAACCCAAGGTGGTAGCCAAAAGTGTGCATGATTTCCTTCGTGACTTGCTCATCTCTATGGTCATCATTATTCTGGTTATGATGGTATTGTTCCCCATCCGTTCGGCCATCGTGGCTTCGGCTACCATTCCTATCAGTACATTTGTTAGCGTGTCTATCATGTATATTATGGGCATTGAACTGAACATCATCACGCTTGCGGCACTCATTGTGGTGCTGGGTATGATTGTGGATAACTCCATTGTGGTCATCGACGGGTATCTGGAGTATCTGGGAAAGGGTTATGAGCCTAAGGCGGCTGCCATCGCGTCAGCTCGACAGTATTTTATGCCCATGATGTTGGCTACTGTCTGCATCTGCGCGATTTTCTTCCCCTTCCTGGCAACGCTGAAGGGAATGTTTCTGGATGCTCTGTATTATTTCCCCATGACCATCACCATCAACTTGATGGTTTCCCTTCTGTTGGCCGTTACGGTGATTCCCTTCCTTGAGGTACGTATAATTAAGCCAGGGAAGGTTAGTACTGAGGGCAATGCCATTACCAACTTTGTACAGAAGACGTACAACCATGTGCTTGATTTCACATTCCGCTTCCCATGGATTACCATTTTTGGAGGCATCGCAGTGATAGCCCTTTCGTTGCTTATTGTTCCCACGCTTAAGATTAGGCTTTTCCCGTTTGCTGACCGCGACCAGTTTGCCGTAGAGATATATCTGCCTGACGGAAATGGTTTGGCAGAGACCCGTGCGGTGGCCGATTCTGTGCAAAGCGTTCTTGCTAATGATAATCGTGTTACCAACATCACCAGTTTCATCGGCTGTTCATCGCCCCGCTTCATGGATTGTTATGCACCTCAGATAGCAAGCAAAAATTTTGCTCAGTTAATAGTGAACACTAAGTCGAACGGGGCTACCCTCAATCTTCTTTCCGAGTATCAGCCCAAGTTAGGCGAGGCCTTCCCCAACGCTTACGTCAAGTTCAAACGACTGGACTATATGAGGGTTCCCGAACTGGAATACCGTTTCTACGGCGAGAACATAGACTCCCTGCACATTGTGGCGGAAAGATTGGTAAAGCGTATGCGCCAGTTCCCCGAATTGGAATGGGTTCATACCGACTACTTGCAGCCTTATCCCTTAGTCAGCGTGCAGCTCAACCCTGTAACCTCTGCCCAGTTGGGTGTAAGCAGGGCTACGGCCGAGTTGGCTCTTAGTGCTACCTCCAGCGATTTGCGTGTTGGTCAGTTGTGGGAGGGGAACTATGAGGTTCCCATCGTCGTTAAGGACGATGCCGATATGACGTACTCTGACGTCAAGAATCTGGGAATTGCCACACCCGTCACAATGGTTTCTCCTGCATTTGGTCAGAAGAACACTACTGTTCCTCTGCGTCAGATTGCTGATGTGAAGCCCCGCTGGACCGAGAGTCGCATTGTGCATCGTGGAGGTGAACGTTGCATCACCGTAACGGCACATTTTGGGCAGGGTGTATACACAACACCTATAGAGAAAAAGATTGCCAACATTATGAAGAACGAAATCCTTCTTCCTCAGGGTGTGCGCTCAGAAGTGGGTGGTGAGTTGGAGAACGGAGCCGAGGCTATGCCGCAGATTTATGGTGGTATTACCATAGCCATGATTATTGTTTTCTTCTTCTTGTTGTTCAACTTCAAGAAGTATGGTATTACCATGATTTGTATGGTGGCATTGGCGTTGTTGATTCCGGGTGCGCTGATAGGCTTGGGCTTGATGAACCGCGCCTTGGGCTTGACCTCCATCTTCGGCCTTATCACCCTGATGGGTATGATTATGCGTAACGAGATTCTCATCTTCGAACACGCCATAGACCTGATAAAGAAGTATGTGGATGAGCACGGCGACTGGACTGTTGACCGCAAGGCATATAACGAAGCTGTTAAGCGTGCTGCTTATGATGCAGGCAAACGCCGTATGGTGCCAATCTTCCTTACTACGGCCACTACAGCTGTGGGTGTTGTGCCCATGATTATTGCCCAATCCAGTTTCTGGATGCCCGTGGGCGTTACCATCTTTGCCGGTGGTATAGGCTCGCTGATTATGGTGGTAACCATGCTGCCTGTTGTTTATTGGAAGGTGAGTAGGAAATGAAAAGTGAAGGAATGAAAAGTGAAGAATCTGAAAATGAAAAAGATATTTGCAATCATAACTGTTAGTGTTTGCTGCGGAACCGTTGCAGCGCAGCCCAAATATACCCTCGAGCAGATTATGGATTCTGCCCGCCACAATAACATTGCCATCCGTTCTGCCCAGATGGGTGTCGAGATGGCGCAGCAGCAGCGAAAAGAGGCGTTCACCAAGTATTTTCCTAACATTAGTGCCGCTGGTGTTTGGTTTAATGCCAGCAAGGATATGGCCCAGATGACCGTTAATCCCACAGAGATGATGTCGCCACAGATGCTGAATGATCTGGCACAGGTACTCCCATCCTCTGTTGTGGCTGGCTTGGCCAATCCTATGAGTTTCTCTATGCTCAAGAGTGGCATCATCGGTACCATCTCAGCTGTCCAGCCAGTCTTTGCCGGAGGACAGATTATCAATGGTAACCGTCTGGCTAAGGTTGGAGAAGATGTGAGCAAGTTGCAGTTGGAACTCTCCGAAAATCAGGTAGAGAAGACTGCCGAGCGCTATTTCTGGCAGTTAGCCTCTGCACAGGAGAAGTTGAAGACCATTCATGCCGCCCAGCAGTTCCTGGGTGATATTCATAAGGATGTAGATGTGGCTGTCCGTGCCGGTGTGGCTATGCCTAACGACCTGTTGCAGGTACAGTTGCGCGAGAACGAGATCGAGAGCCAGCGCTTTCATGCTCAGAATACCCTTTCGCTGGTACGTATGCTTCTGACGCAGTATTGTGGCCTTCGCGATACCACGTTCTTTATCGACTACGCGCTACTCTCTGAAGAATCACTCAACTCTCAACTTTCAACTTTCAATTCTCAACTCTCAACTGTTCAAACTCTTCCCGAGTATCAACTCTTGGACAAGCAGGTCGAGGCAGCTAAACTGCAGCGAAAGATGACAGTTGGACAGAACCTGCCGACCGTTGGTGTTGGCGTAGGCTATAACTACCATAATCTGCTTGATAACGACCGTTCCTTTGGTATGGTCTTCGCTACCGTCAAGGTGCCCATTTCCGACTGGTGGGGCGGTTCGCATGCCATTAAGCGCAAGAAGATAGAGCAGCAGAGGGCCGTCGAGCAGTTGGAGGATAACACCCAGCTTCTGCAGATTCGTATGCAGAATGCATGGAATAATGTTCAGGAAGCCGCCCAACAGCTCAGCATCGCCCAGCGCAGCATCGCCCAGGCTCAGGAGAACCTGCGTCTTAACCGCAATTACTATCAGGCAGGCACCTGCAAGATGTCCGACCTCCTGCAGGCACAGTTGCTCTTTCAGCAGGCGCAGGATCGTCGCACCGAAGCTTTCTCGGATTTCCAGAATAAGTTATTGGAGTATAAGCATGCCACAGGGCAGTAATTTGAATTTGGTATATAATCCCTACAAAAAGGCTAAGGATGTTGTCCTTAGCCTTTTTTATTATACAATCATTTTGTTATTTTTTTGCTCTCTACGCTTCCGTCATCATAGATAATTCTGCGAATAAAGATGTGTGCCTTGCTAAGGTCGGTGAGTCGTTGCCCGCTCAGGTTATAGTATTCAATGGAAATAATCTGGCGGTGGTGCGCCAGTTCTACGGATTTGACGACCGTCTGCATGTCGGGTACAGTAAGTTCCGTATGCGTATTGATGTGGTTGGTCTGCTCTATGGTTATGCGGTCAAACAGAGCCAGCTGGTCCGCTCCGTCAGGGAAGCGACCATAGCTTTGCCATCGGCCTTGTGCCTGATATCTGAGGCTGTCGGCCCACGAGCCGTCCTCGGCCTGTATGCTGATGTAGCCGTCGTTGTCGTTCTCCAGTTTGAAGCTGGCATGCAGTTGTGTCATGGGCTCTTTATTGTCGCACCACACAATACGATAGCCGTGTGGCGGAATCATTAAAGATGAAAGTTGAGAGTTGGAATCTGAGAGTTGGCACTTCTGTGGGTTCTTAGGATTGTCCGTCAGGTAGGCTCCTGCCAGATTGATGGCCTCTTCGGTGGTGTTATAGAGTTCTACCCAATCGCTTTTCTTTTGGTAATCGCTGATGTAGATATCGTTGGCTGCGCTCACCTCGTTGATGCGTATAGGGCTTAGTGGTTCGATGCGTTTCAGGGCCAGGGTGATGCGAGGGGTACCCACAGCATAGTCTCTGACGTTCAGTGTGGTGTCTGTCGTTACCGTATTGCCGTTCACCTGCCATCCTTCGAACTGGTAGCCGTCTGGTATCACAGCCTTCAGCTGGGCGTTGCCAAACAGGCTGCCGTTAAAGTAGGTGGTGGGAATCTCCTGTCCGTTCAGCAGGATGTGTGCCAATGGGGTGCTGGCCGTTATCTCCACCCTCATCTCATCTGTCAGGCTGAGCTGCTTCTTCAGGCTCTGTATGCGCTTCTCGTGTTGGTTCTCGCGGTCGGTCAGAGCGTTGCACAACTTGTTGGCTCTGGTGTGTGGCTCGTTGCCTTCCCACGAGAGGGCAGGGGTGATGTTCTCTTCCCATTGGCGAATGATGGGCACACAGCGTTCGGGCCTGAATATGCTGCCGCCCATCAGACAGTAGGCATCCACGAACTGTTGGCGGAAGGGCGGATAGGTCATCATGTTCTTGAAGATTTCCGGCTGCCGTCCTCTTCCCGACCTGTATAGCTGTTCTATCATGTTCGTGTCGCCGAAGCAGCCGTCCAGGTCGAAGAGCACCACATGAATCCTGCCGTCATCCTCGCGGCATCTGAAACCCTTGATGTTCTTCAGGCCGCCGCGCAGCCAGTCCAGGTTGCCCATGTATATCTCCGCCGCCATGTAGTTGCAGTATTCGTCCACATCCACCACCTTACAGATCTCCTGCCATGCCTCGGCCATTGTATCCTCGGCCGTCAGCTTCTGGCTCAGCGAATGCCATTTGGAGTAGACGGCGCTTGTACCCGCCTTCACCACGAACTCATTCTCCCATTGGTCCACCTCGTCGCTGCCGATGCCATAGTTACTGTAGGCGTAGCTGCGGTTGCTTGCCTCGCGCAGGTTAAACATTCCCAAAGGCAATCCATTCAGAAAGATGTGTGCCGGCTGTGTGGATTGGCAGTCCAGGTTGATGCCGCTCGTTTGCAGCAGATACTGAATCACGGCATCCCAGATGCGTCCGTGCTGGTCCTGTCCGCCGTTTCGCACCAGCAGCGTCTTGTTCTTGATGTAGGGTTTGGCGCTGAAGACAGGGTAGGGGTAGAAGTTCAGGCCCTCCACCATCTTGTCGGCCTTCAGCTTGAAGGAAGGTTTGTATTCGAAGTTCTCGTCGCCGTCGTTAAAGCGCGTCCAGCCGCCGAATATCTGGAATAGGGCGCCCTGATTCAGGGCCTCCTGCCATGAGTTCGTTGTTGCATCGGGCACCAGGTATTCCACGTTCACAGGTCGTTCCCAATCCATATTCTGGTTCATGCGCGTACTCTTGTTGTTACCCGTCCGGCCGTTCACGCCCTTCACATACAGGCCTATGCTGTCGCCAAACAGATTGTCTGGATGGGTGGTGACGCTCACTATGGGCAGGTAATAGTCTTGCGTGTTGTGTATAAACGAGCGCGTGGCAACGGGGCTGTTCAGGTAGCCCTCCTGGGTCAGCATAAAGCGCATGATGCTTGTCTCCGTTATGCTGAATATGCCTGTCTCCGAGACCTTGCTCTTCCCCGGTATCGGAGTGGCACCGTCTGTGGTGTAGTGCAGGGTCGTCCCCGTGGGGATGCTCACCTTTAGGGTGAAGGGGTCCGAGAATACGCCGCCCTTACGGTCCGTCTGTGGCATGGTCAGGCGTTCCTCGGCAAAGGTGCTACCCGTGTTCGTGCGCTTAGGGCTGGGCTGCGATGTCAGGCCCCATGTCGTGCCGCCGTCCACTGTCCGGGCATAAGAGCATCGGGTCGTAGCAGGCGGATAGCTCGCGGCATCTATCAGGTTGCCCCTATTGTTCAGCAACTCCACAATGCCACCTTCCGCATCCATCTTAAAGGGAATCTGCCAGTCGGACTTCCCACCGTAGTAGCCGTCCTCACTGTTATGGTCGAACCACAGCAGGCAGAATCCTCCGGGTTTCAGCGAACCATGACTTGCCGTCAGCTGCTCCTCGCGTATCACCTCCTCGGCATCCGTGTGGCGCAGCTTCATGCCCTCCAGGCTGATTTCCGTGTCCGACGGATTGTACAGCTCCACCCAACTGCCATAGTTGAACGATGGATCCAGATACATATCCACGTTAGCCACCTGAATCTCGTTTATCACCACCTGCCCCTTGGTCCATATCGGTAGTAACATCCAGGCACTCAGAAAAGCCGCCAGCGCATACTTTTTCATGATTGGTCATGGTTTCGGGGGGCTAATTTACGATTAAGTGAGGGATAATCCAAGAATCCTCTTGTAATTTTTGGACAATAGATTATGGATTAGAAGTTTTGATATAATTTTTAGCTCATCAATCTCTTGCTCTGAAAAAAATCCTTATCTTTGCCCCCTGAAATATAAAATAATAAAAATGTCCCAGAAGAAGATTCTTATAGCGCTTACACTCGTCTGCGGAGCTATTTTCGCCATGGCCCAGCCACAACCTGCTACCTTGATACCTGCGCCGGCAGTGTATTCGGAAGGGGCGGGGAACATCAGGCAAAAAGACTTGGCCGGCCTGCACGAGAAGGTGCGTATCTCCGAGAAGGCTTTCCTCCACCGTTTGGAAGGCAGGAAACTGGCAGACTGGCAACTGAAGTCAGCCTACTGGATAGAGCTCGGAGAGAAGGGTGTGAAGATAGAGGCCGCCGACAAGGAAGGCGTGTTCTATGCCCGTCAGACACTCCGGATGATGGCCAGCCTGGACAGCACGCTGACCTGTTGCACCATCCTCGACTGGCCGCGTTTCCGCTATCGCGGTGTGATGCTCGACGAGAGTCGGCATTTCCAGGGTAAGGCCTTTGTGCTGAAGCAGCTTGAGATGATGGCTCTCCTGAAGATGAACCGCTTCCATTTCCATCTGGTGGACAATCCCGGCTGGCGTGTGCAGATAGATGCCTATCCGCGCCTCACAGGGTTCACAGCCTGGCGTCCGCAGGCCTATTTCTGGGATTGGGAGAAGAACGAGACTGGCGGGCCTTTCGCAGGTGAGGGGACGCCCGGAGCTTATGGCGGATACTACACCAAACAGGATATTGCAGACATACTCACCTTTGCCGAAGAGAGACATATTGAGGTGATTCCCGAGATAGAGATGCCAGGCCATAACTACGAGACACGTGCTGCTTATCCCCAGCTGGCTTGCAGCCTGCCCGATGGCGGAAAAGACCCGTGGGAACTTTGCCCGGGAAAGGAGACTACCTTCGTGTTTCTTAAGAAGGTCCTGCTGGAGATTTTCGATATGTTCCCTTCGCAGTACATCCATATCGGTGGTGACGAGGCCCGCAAGAACAACTGGAAAATCTGTCCCGACTGTCAGGCTCGTATGAAGGCCGAGGGTCTGAAAAGCGCAGAAGAACTTCAGAGTTATATGATCAGGCGCATGGAACGTTTTGCCCATCAGCACGGCAAGCGCATCATCGGCTGGGACGAGATCCTACAGGGAGGGCTGGCTCCGGATGCCACCGTGATGTCCTGGCACGGAACCGAGGCAGGCCTGCAGGCCGTCCGTGAAGGGCATGATGTCATCTTCACGCCCACCCATTACTATTATCTGGATTATCACCAAGACCCGGCTCAGTTCCGGGCTGTAGGACGCCTTGTTTCCTTAGAGAAAGTCTATTCCTTCAATCCCGTAGCAGAGGGCATTTCCCAGTCGGACGCTCATCATGTCTTAGGTGTACAGGGCTGCCTGTGGACAGAGCATATTCAGGACGTCTGGCACGCCGAGATGATGCTCTATCCCCGTGTTTTCGCCATTGCCGAAACAGGCTGGAGTCAGGAAGAAAGGAAGAGCTGGCCCGACTTCGAGCAAAGAGCATCAGCCCTTTCGAAGGTTGCCCGCAAATGGGGCTACACCGTCTATCCACCCTTACCGTAGTTGGTTGTTTGGTTGACGAGTTGTTGTCAATGTTCAATGCCAAAAGGTATGTCAACGAAGTGGTATTGTTCAGAAGACTACGTTTTTATTTAAAAAAACTTTACATTGCAAAGAGTATGCCATACACTTTGTGGAATTAAACAAAGGGAGGAAATATTTCTCGCCAGTTAAGTTCAAAAATTTCTCAAGCTAGAGAAAAAGTTCTCCTCAGTTAGTCAGAAAATGACCGAATCTATGATAAATACAAAAAAATAACGGACATTATCCTTTAGTGATTGGCCTCCGAACAACAAATCTCTCAAAAACCAAAAGCCAATGAACAAGGTATCGAAAGTACTTCCGCTCGGATTATTCCAAAATATATTTGGATAATCCCTCGCTTATTTGTACCTTTGCACCGCAAAATAAAATATATTTTATTAATTCATGATATGGCAAGAGTAATCAAATTACGTAAAGGCCTGGATATCAACCTGAAAGGCAAAGCCGTTAAGGAGACTGTCAGCACAAATTGCCCTGGAGAGTATGCACTCGTTCCGGACGATTTTTGCGGGCTGAAACCCAAGGTGGTTGTCAAGGAGGGTGATGCCGTAAAGGTCGGGGATGCGTTGTTTGTTGACAAACTGCATCCCGAAGTAAAGTTCGTAAGCCCTGTCAGTGGTACGGTTTCTCTGGTTGAGCGTGGTGAAAGACGCAAACTTATGAGCGTTCGCGTCCAGGCCGACGGCAAGCAAGAAGCCCGCCAGTTTGATGTAAAGGGTGATTTTAAGACTTTGCTGTTAGAGAGCGGATTGTTCGGATTCTTCCGTCAGCGTCCTTATGATGTTGTGGCTAATCCCGATGATGCTCCTAAGGCAATCTTTGTAAGTGCTTTCAACAGTATGCCTCTGAGTCAGGACTTTGAGTATGTGCTGGCTGGTCAGGAGGCTGACTTCCAGGCAGGTATCTCCGCACTGAGCAAGTTGGCCAAGGTTTATCTGGGTGTAAGCGCCAAGCAGAGCAATATTGCTCTTACAGGTGTTAAGGACTGCGAAGTAAATGTTTTTGACGGTCCTGCTCCAGCAGGTAATGTCGGTGTTCAGATTAATTATATCTCTCCTATCAATAAGGGCGAGGTGGTTTGGACACTGGGTGCTGAGGAAGTAATCTTCGTGGGCCGACTGATGAACAATGGAGTGGTTGATTTTACACGTACCATTGCATTGGCAGGTAGTGAGGTTAGCGCTCCCAAGTATCACAAGATGCTGGTAGGCCAGAAGCTTACTACTCTTCTTGAGGGTAACGCACAGGTTGAAGGCAGCCGTATTATCAACGGTAATGTGATGACTGGCGTCAAGACTACTCAGGATGGTTTCCTGGCAGCTCATGCTACGGAGGTGAATGTTATTCCTGAGGGTGACCATGCCGATGAGATGTTGGGCTGGATTATGCCTCGCTTCAACACTTTCAGCACTCATCGCAGTTACTTTTCATGGCTCTTTGGCAAGAAGAAAGAGTATGTCTTGGATGCTCGTATCAAGGGTGGTGAGCGTCATATGATTATGAGTGGAGAGTATGACAAGGTGTTCCCCATGGATATCTATGCCGGTTATCTGGTAAAGGCTATCATTACGGGTGACATTGACCGTCAGGAGGCTTTGGGTATTTATGAGGTTGCTCCTGAAGACTTTGCCATCGCAGAGTTCGTGGACAGTAGTAAGTTGGAGTTACAGCGAATTGTTCGCGAGGGTCTGGATATCCTCCGTAAGGAAAATGCTTAATACATTATTATAAATATGAAAGCGTTAAAGAAGTTATTTGATAATATACACCCTTACGTAGAGGAGGGCGGCAAGTTCCATGCTTTCCGTTCTTTGGTGGACGGATTTGAGACGTTCGCCTTTGTTCCCAATACCACCTCACGTGCAGGAAGTGTAAATATCCACGATGCCATAGACAGTAAGCGTATCATGAGTCTGGTAGTAATTGCCCTGCTCCCTGCGCTGTTGTTCGGTATGTATAATGTGGGTTACCAGAATGCCCTGGCAGCAGGCCAGTTGGAGAATGCTACATTCTGGGGAATGTTTTTGTATGGTGCCCTGGCTGTTCTGCCAAAGATTATTGTCAGCTATGCAGTAGGTCTGGGTATTGAATTTGTTGTTGCACAGTGGAAGAACGAGGAGATTCAGGAAGGATTCCTGGTATCTGGTATTCTTATTCCTATGATTGTTCCCGTCACCTGTCCTCTTTGGATTCTGGCTATTGCCGTAGCACTCAGTGTGATTCTGGCAAAGGAGATCTTCGGCGGTACTGGTATGAACATCTTCAATCCCGCTCTTATCACCCGTGCTATCCTGTTCTTCAGCTATCCCAGTGCTATGACTGGTGATGCTACCGTATGGGTGTCTCAGGATACTATCTTCGGTGCCGGTTTTGCTGCTCCCGAGGCTTACACAGCTGCTACCCCCTTGGGTCAGGCAGTTACAGAAGGCTTTGCTGGTTTTGACTGTAATACTATCCAGAACGCCATTACAGGTCTGATTCCAGGTAGTATTGGCGAGACCAGTGTAATTGCCATTGCTCTGGGTGCCGTGCTGCTTTTGTGGACAGGTGTAGCCAGCTGGAAGATTATGTTGAGTGTATTTGTAGGCGGTGCAGCTACCGGTTATCTGATGCAGGCTACAGGTCTGACAGCTATCCAGTGGTATGAGCACTTGGTACTGGGCGGCTTTGCCTTCGGTGCTGTGTTCATGGCAACAGACCCTGTTACCAGCAGCCGTACAGAATGCGGTAAGTATATCTACGGATTGCTGATTGGTTTCATTGCAGTGATGGTTCGTGTGCTCAACCCCGGTTATCCCGAAGGTATGATGCTGGCAATTCTGCTGATGAACCTCTTCGCTCCGCTGATTGACTACTGCTTCGTGCAGAAGAATATCTCAATGCGTGCAAAACGTGCAAACAAATAATCAGGAGGATAAGACAATGAAATTGAATACTAATAGTAATGTATATACAATCGTATATGCTGCAGTGATGGTAATCATCGTTGCATTCTTGTTGGCTTTCGTGTCTTCTTCTCTGAAAGATATTCAGAATGCCAATGTCGAGAATGATACCAAGGGCCAGATTCTTACAGCCCTGAATTATGATAAGTCAGCCATCAATGTACAGCAGACTTTTACCGATGGCGTAAAGGATATGCTCTTCAAGGATGGTGAACTGGTACCTTACGAGGGTGATTTCCTTACCACATACGGCACAGCTATCAAGAATGGCGAATTGCATGTATTCTGTGGAAATACAGCCGATGGTCAGCCTGCATACGTCGTTCCTATGGTAGGACGTGGTCTTTGGGGTGGTCTTTGGGGTTACGTTGCTGTAGCCGTTAAAGATAACGCTCCCAAGGTGGTAGGTACTTATTTCTATCACGAGAGTGAGACTGCAGGTCTGGGTGCACGTATCGGTGATCGCGACTTCCAGGAGAAGTTCATCGGTCGTTCCATCTTTGATGCTGAAGGTAACATCGCCCTCTGTGTTGTTAAGGATGGAGCTGGCAATCAGGAATTCGATGTTGACGGTATTACAGGTGCCACTCTTACCAGTAAGGGCGTAAGCGCTATGATTCAGGATGGCCTTGCTGCTTACAAGGATTTCCTGCTCTATATCTGTAACAAACAAGAAGTTGAACAATAATATTAGGAGGAAAGAATATGAGTAAATTGTTTTCAGAAGAGAATAAGGCCGCATTCTCTAATCCTATTAACCTGAACAACCCTGTAGCCGTACAGGTTCTGGGTATTTGTTCGGCTTTGGCCGTAACCAGTCAGCTGGCTCCCGCTATTGTAATGGGTCTCAGTGTAACGGTTATTACAGCGTTTTCCAATGTTATCATCTCTCTGTTGCGTAAGACTATCCCCAACCGTATTCGTATCATCGTTCAGTTGGTGGTTGTTGCAGCACTTGTAACCATAGTTAGCCAGATTCTTAAGGCTTTCGTATACGACGTTAGCGTACAGCTCTCTGTATATGTGGGTCTTATCATCACCAACTGTATCCTGATGGGTCGTCTGGAGGCATTTGCTATGCAGAACAGCCCATGGCCTTCTTTCCTGGATGGTATAGGTAATGGTTTGGGCTATGCTATTATTCTGGTTATTGTAGGCTTTGTCCGTGAGTTGTTCGGCTTTGGCAGCCTCTTCGGCTTCCAGGTTATTCCTTCCAGTTGGTACGTATCAAACGGTGGCTGGTACATGAACAACGGTATGATGGTGATGCCTGCAATGTCCTTGATTATCGTAGGTTGTGTAATCTGGGCTCATCGCTCATTAAATAAGGAGGCTAAGTAATTATGGAACATATGATTTCGCTTTTTGTCCGCTCTATCTTTGTGGACAATATGATATTTGCTTTCTTCTTGGGTATGTGCTCTTATCTTGCCGTTTCCAAGAATGTAAAGACAGCTCTGGGACTTGGTGTTGCCGTAACATTCGTGTTGGTGGTAACCGTTCCTGTCGACTATCTTCTTCAGACAAAGATTCTGGGTCCTGATGCCATTGTTAAAGGTGTTGACCTCAGTTTCCTTGCCTTCATTCTGTTCATTGCCGTAATTGCCGGTATTGTACAGTTGGTCGAGATGATAGTAGAGCGTTTTAGTCCCTCTTTGTATGCTTCATTGGGTATCTTCCTTCCTCTGATTGCCGTAAACTGTGCCATCATGGGTGCCTCTCTGTTCATGCAACAGCGCATCGGCATGGAGCCCACAAATGCTCAGTACATAGGTGGTGTAGGAGATGCCGTAGTATATGCCTTGGGTAGTGGTATTGGTTGGTTGCTGGCTATCGTAGGTCTGGCAGCTATCCGCGAGAAGATGGCTTACACTGATGTGCCCAAGCCTTTACAGGGTCTGGGTATCACCTTTATTACTGTAGGTCTGATGGCTCTTGCCTTTATGTGCTTCTCAGGTCTTAACATCTAAAAGTAGGAGGAATAACAATGGATTTGAATTTGATTTTAGCGAGCATTGGCGTATTCCTGGTGGTCATTATTGCTTTGGTCATCATCCTGCTCGTAGCAAAGACTTACTTGTCACCCAGTGGCAATGTGAACATTACAATTAACGGAAAAGATACACTCTCTGTTGGTCAGGGCAGTTCACTGCTGAGCACACTCTCACAGGAAGGTATCTTCCTGCCCAGTGCTTGTGGTGGTAAAGGCTCTTGCGGTCAGTGCAAGCTTCAGGTGCCTGCAGGTGGTGGCGAGATTCTCGATAGCGAAAAGGGCCATTTCACACGTAAGCAGATTAAGGAAAACTGGCGTCTTGGTTGTCAGTGCAAAGTGAAGGGTGACCTTCAGGTTAAGATCGACGACTCTGTGATGGGCGTTAAGGAATGGGAGTGCACCGTTATCGGTAACAAGAACGTGGCAACCTTCATCAAGGAGTACAAGGTTGCTCTGCCTGCTGGCGAGCACATGGACTTCGAGCCCGGTTCTTATGCACAGATTAAGATTCCTGCATTCGACTGCATTGATTACGACAAGGACTTCGATAAGAGTCTTATTGGCGATACTTATCTTCCTGCATGGGAGAAGTTCGGCCTGTTCCCCTTGAAGTGTACCAATCCTCAGGATACCATCCGTGCTTACTCTATGGCAAACTATCCTGATGAGGGTGATATCATTACGCTGAACGTGCGTATTGCTACTCCTCCCTTCAAACCAAAGGATCAGGGTCCTGGTTTCATGGATGTTAATCCCGGTATTGCTTCTTCATACATCTTTAGCTTGAAGCCCGGTGATAAGGTTATCATGAGTGGTCCTTACGGAGAGTTCCGTCCTGTATATGGTTCTGGCCGTGAGATGATTTGGGTAGGTGGTGGTGCCGGTATGGCTCCTCTGCGTGCACAGATTATGCACATGCTTAAGGGTCATGGCGTCAGTGACGAAGACCGTCAGCGCCCCATGCACTATTTCTATGGTGCTCGTGCGCTGGAGGAGATTCCTTTCCTGGACGACTTCCTGCAGTTGGAGAAGGAGTTCCCCAACTTCCACTTCCACTTAGCATTGGACCGTCCCGATCCCAAGGCAGATGCCGCGGGTATCAAGTATACTCCAGGCTTCGTAGCTCCTGTTATGGGCGATACATACCTGAAGCAGCATGAGGCTCCGGAAGATTGCGAGTACTACCTCTGCGGTCCTCCAATGATGGCCAAGACTGTGTTGGATTTGTTGCATAGTCTGGGTGTTGAGGACGACATGATTCGATTCGATAACTTCGGAGGTTAATTCCTCGGTATTCTATAATAATGGCACATTCCTATGGGGATGTGCCTTTTTTTTGTCTACCTTTGACCTTTGACCGAAGATACTTTCGCTCGGATAAAAAATAAACTATTTATTTTGTTTATCTCTCGCATAATCGTATCTTTGAAGCTGTCGCCTCGAAGATACTTTCGCTCGGATAAAAAAATAAACTATTTATTTTGTTTATCTCTCGCATAATCGTATCTTTGCAATGTGAAACCAGAAGAATTGATACACCGTTATTGCAAGGATAATTCTGCATTAGAAAACGTGTTGCTTAAACATAGTTTCGATGTGGCCAATCGCGCGCTGAAAATTGCCGACAATCATCCCGAATTTCAAATAGACAAACAATTCCTTTATGAAGCAGCTATGCTGCATGATATAGGCATTGTTTATGTAGATGCACCAGCTATCTTCTGTTATGGGAAAGAACCATACATTAAGCATGGATTATTAGGTGGCGAGATCCTTCGAAAAGAAGGATTCCCGGATCATGCACGAGTAGCCGAGCGTCATACAGGAACAGGGCTCACTTGTCAGACTATTCTGCAACAAGCCTTACCCCTTCCACCAGCCGATTATGTACCCGAGACATTGGAAGAACAGATAATCTGTTATGCGGACAAATTTTATTCCAAAACCAGATTAGACGAAGAGAAAACATATGAAAGGGCACTTGCCAGTTTACGCAAGTTCGGAGTGGAGGGCCCTGCTGTCTTTGAAGAATGGAAACGCCGTTTCGAGTGAAAAAACTTTAATATTCTTCGAACCTTCATGAAGTGTCGGTATTATTTTGTATCTTTGCAAATTGAATCAAATAGTTAGGTAATTTGAAGACCAGGATACTGACTTTTATAATAGTGTGCATAGCCATAATGGCCTTTGCATCTGGTCCTTATAACCATTTCTCAGGTGGTGTGTTTGCTAATGATGCTGACACCTTGCCTGTTCTTGATTCTGTTGTTTCCAATCTCTCAGATACACTTAAACGTCCTATCCCGTCCTTACAAGGCGGACGTTATATTAGTAAAGAAGAACTTGATTCTTTGCTTAAGGATTCTATACCGGAACATTCTTTCACCATTTTGCCTGATACTACCAAGAAAGATACCGTACAAGTTGATACATCAGCAAACAGTAATGTCCTCGATGCCCCGGTAAAGTACGAGGCCAAGGATTCTATTGTGTTTGATTATCGGAATTCCCGTGCTCATCTTTATGGTGACAGTAAAGTTAATTACCAGAATCTGGAGTTGGATGCTGAGGAGATAGATATCAGTATTGACAGCAGTCTGGTTTATGCTGCCGGCCGTAAGGATTCAACCGGTGTTGTTCAGGGAAAGCCCTTGTTCAAACAGGGTGCTGATGAATATGAACCGGATAAGATAGCATATAATTTTAAGACGCGGAAGGCTTTTGTAACCAACGTCTATACACAAGAGGGTGAGGGCTTTATGCAGACTATCGATGGAAAACGCGATAGCTCGGGTGTGATGTATATTCGTCATGGTAAGTATACTACGTGCGATGCCGAACACCCTCATTTTTATCTTTCATTATCCAGGGCTAAAATGCATCCTGGTAAGAACGTGATTTTCGGTCCTGCGCATATTGTTGTAGAGGATGTTCCCCTTCCGTTGGCGTTGCCTTATGGTTTCTTTCCATTCAAGAATAAGTATAGCAGCGGTTTCATTATGCCAACATATGGAGACGAGACAAACAGAGGTTTCTATCTTCGTGATGGAGGATATTATTTTGCCATCAACGATTATGTAGATATGAAACTGCTGGCTGATATCTACACAAAAGGATCTTGGTCACTTTCTGCCCAGAGTACATATAGGCGGCGATACAAATATAACGGTAGTCTGTATGTCAGCTACCAGTATACACATGAGGGAGAAAAGAATTTCCCGGATGAGGTTACCAGTAAAAGTTTTAAGGTTACATGGAGTCACCGTCAGGATGCCAAAGCTAATCCTACCCAAAGTTTCTCTGCGAGTGTGAATTTTGCTACCAGTAGCTACGAGCGTAATAACCTTACCAGTATGTACAATCCCGAGAGTTATACGCAGAGTACCCGAACTAGTAGCCTTTCGTACAGTAAGACTTTCCCCAACATAGGTCTTACCCTCAGTGGTTCATTTAACCTGAGCCAGAATGTCCGTGATAGTTCTATCTCTGTAACGCTCCCCAATCTTACTATCTCGATGAACCGCTTCTATCCTTTCAAACGCAGGAAGATGGCCGGAAAAGAGCGCTGGTATGAAAAGATTGCCATGAGTTACACAGGTAATATCACCAACAGCATTAATACAAAGGAGAACCTTCTGTTCAAGAGCAGTCTTATCAAGGACTGGCGTAATGGTATGCGCCACCAGATTCCTATTAGCGCTTCGTTCAGTATCCTTAAATACATAAATGTAAATCCATCTTTCAACTTTACAGACCGTATGTATTCTCATAAGGTCATGCAGTCATGGGATATTGAAAATCAGCGTGTCAGAAGGGATACCATATATGGCTTCTACAACGTATATAACTTTAACATGAGTTTGAGTGCCAATACGAAGATATATGGTTTCTTTTATCCTATGCCATGGGCTGGCGGCAAGAAGATAAAGGCCATCCGCCATGTCTTTACCCCCACCGTAAGTTTCTCCTATGCACCGGACTTCAGTAAGCCTGCTTTTGGATTCTATGATTCATACGTCAAGACTGATGCAAATGGAAATGTGTCTACCGTTTCTTATTCTCCCTTTGCTGGAAGTACATACGGAACAGTAGGTACCGGTATGACGGGTAATGTATCGGTGGATATTTCCAATAATGTGGAGATGAAGATAAGTTCGAAGAGAGATTCATCAGGCGTTAAGAAGGTAAGTCTTATAGATGAGTTTGGCCTTAATATGTCCTACAATATGGCTGCAAAAGTCCGTCCGCTTAGCGATTTGAATATGCGTGTCCGTTTGAAGTTGACAAAAAGTTATACTTTTTCTATGAATGCGGTGTTCGCTACATATGCTTACGAGTTTGATCAAAACGGAAACGTGCGCGTTGGTGAGAAGACGGAGTATAGTCAGGGCCGATTCGGTCGTTTCCAAGGTATGTCTCAGAATCTCTCGTACACGTTTAATAATCAAACGTTCAAGAAATTGCTGGGCATGTTCAGTAAGTCACGTAGCATAGATGCAGATAAGGATGACGAGGAAGACGAAGATGAGTATGACGAGGATGAGGAAGATATGGAAATGCAGAATGTAGACCCTGAACGTAGAAAGGGCCGAATGGGAGCAAAGGAGGATAAGCATTCCGGAGAGATTGACGAGGACGGCTATCTGAAATTCTCTATGCCTTGGAGTCTCTCTGTCAGCTATGGTATAACCATGCGTGAGAATACATCTGCTCCAATTAATCCAGAGCGAATGCGTTATCCCTATAAATTTACCCAGACATTGAACTTCTCGGGCAATGTTCGTATCTCTGAAGGCTGGAATATCAATTTCTCTTCGGGTTACGATTTTAATTATAAGAAACTGAGTATGACAACCGCCAGTTTGAGTCGAGACCTCCATTGCTTCTCGATGTCTGCCAGCATGGTAATATTCCCCTATACAAGCTACAACTTTACTTTTGCTTGTAAAGCCGGAACATTGGCAGATGCCCTAAAATGGAGAAAACAAAGTTCATATAGTGGCAATATTCAATGGTATCAATAATGCGGAAATAGTTATTAAACTTTACATATCATGAAGGGAATTGTTCTTGCCGGAGGTTCCGGAACACGTCTTTATCCGATAACAAAGGGTGTTAGCAAACAGTTAATGCCGATATATGATAAGCCAATGGTATATTATCCTATATCTGTGCTTATGTTGGCGGGTATCAGGGATATTCTCATAATTTCAACACCACAGGACCTCCCTGGATTTAAGCGTCTTTTAGGCGACGGGTCGGATTATGGGGTAAATTTCACGTATGCCGAACAACCTTCGCCTGATGGTCTGGCACAGGCATTCGTTATTGGTAAGGATTTTATAGGAAAAGATTCGGTATGCCTAGTTCTGGGTGACAACATCTTTCATGGTTCTGGTTTCACCGGTATGCTAAAGGAAGCGGTTCGTACAGCCGAGCAGGAGCATAAAGCTACAGTCTTCGGCTATTGGGTAAGTGACCCCGAGCGTTATGGAGTAGCAGAGTTCGACGCACAGGGTAATTGTCTCTCTATAGAGGAGAAACCCGCAAAACCCAAGAGTAATTATGCTGTGGTGGGACTATATTTCTATCCCAATCGCGTTGTTGATATTGCTTCGCATATTCAGCCTTCAGCACGTGGAGAGTACGAGATAACCACCGTAAACCAGGAGTTTCTCTCTTCTGGTGATCTTAAAGTGCTTACACTGGGACGTGGTTTTGCATGGTTGGATACTGGTACGCATGACTCATTAAGCGAGGCATCCACCTATATTGAGGTCCTCGAGAAACGACAAGGGCTTAAGGTGGCATGTCTCGAGAGTATTGCCTATCGTCAGGGGTGGATTACCGAGCAGCATATGCGTCAGCTGGCTCAGCCAATGATAAAGAATCAGTATGGACAGTATTTGTTGAAGGTCATTGAAGAGGTAAAGGAGACGGGTCTTCCTAATCTTGATTTTTAATTGTATAAAATGGAAATAGTAAAGACAGCAATAGAAGGACTTCTTGTTATTAAACCGCGAGTGTTCGAGGATGCACGTGGATATTTCTTTGAGTCTTTTTCTCAGCGTGAATTTGAGGAGAAGGTAGGGAAGGTGGTTTTTGTTCAAGACAACGAGTCAATGTCTTCGTATGGCGTGATGCGTGGTCTTCACTTTCAGCGTCCTCCCTATACACAAAGCAAATTAGTGCGTTGTGTAAAAGGGACGGTATTGGATGTAGCTGTAGATATCCGTAAGGGCTCTCCTACATATGGCCAGCACGTAGCCATAGAGCTTTCAGAGCAGAATCACCTTCAGTTCTTTATTCCTCATGGTTTTGCTCATGGTTTTGCTGTTCTTTCAGAGACAGCTGTCTTCCAGTATAAATGCGATAACTTCTATGCTCCGCAGGCTGATGACGGGATATCCATCTTGGACAAGTCTCTTGACATTGACTGGCATATTCCTGTCGAACGTGCCATTCTAAGCGAGAAGGATACAAAGCATTTGTTGCTCAAGGACTTTGACAGTCCTTTTGAATATAAGATAGAATCAATAAACAAGTTATAATCATGAAAAATATTGTTATCACAGGCGGTGCCGGTTTTATTGGCAGTCACGTAGTAAGACTTTTCGTCAACAAGTACCCTCAGTATAATATCATAAATCTGGATAAGCTTACCTATGCAGGTAATCTGGCCAATCTAAAGGATATTGAAGACAAACCTAATTATAAGTTTGTCAAGATGGATATATGCGATTTTGATGCATTCTATCAGCTCATGCAAGATGAAAAGGTAGATGGTATTATCCACCTTGCAGCTGAGTCACATGTTGACCGTTCCATCAAGGATCCCTTTACCTTTGCACGTACCAATGTTATGGGTACCTTAAGCCTTCTTCAGGCCGCAAAACTGTATTGGGAGTCTTTTCCCGAGAAGTATGAAGGTAAGCGCTTCTATCATATCTCAACTGATGAAGTATATGGTGCCCTCGAGATGACTAATCCCGAAGGTATTGAACCTCCCTTTACCACTAAGGCTTCTTCTGGCGAGCATCATCTGGCTTATGGTAAGGATTTCTTCTACGAGACTACCAAGTATAACCCACATTCCCCTTATTCTGCTTCCAAGGCAAGTTCCGACCATTTTGTCCGTGCATTCCACGATACGTATGGCATGCCTACGATTGTTACTAATTGCAGTAACAACTATGGTCCTTATCAGTTCCCAGAGAAGTTGATACCTCTTTTCATCAATAATATCCGACATCGCAAGCCTCTTCCAGTTTATGGCAAGGGTGAAAACGTCCGAGACTGGCTTTATGTTGTTGATCATGCCCGTGCTATTGACACGATTTTCCATAATGGCACCATTGCCGAGACATATAACATCGGTGGTTTTAACGAGTGGAAGAACATCGATATCATAAAAACGGTGATTTCTACGGTAGATCGTCTTTTGGGGCGTCCCGAAGGTGCCGACCTTGATCTTATCACATACGTAACAGACCGTTTGGGGCATGATGCCCGTTATGCCATAGACTCAACCAAATTGCAGAAAGAATTAGGGTGGGAGCCTTCTCTTCAGTTCGAGGAAGGCATAGAAAAGACTGTAAAGTGGTATTTGGATAATGAGGAATGGTTGGATAACGTTACCTCTGGTGACTATCAGTCATATTATGAAAATATGTACAAAGGCCGATAAACATTTATGAATATTCTTGTAACAGGAGCAAATGGGCAGTTAGGCAACGAGATACGTATCGTTGCCAAGGGCTCTGCTGACAGGTTTATCTTTACAGACGTATGTAATGCCAGCCAGGAATCTGTCTCTATGCTTCATAAGTTGGCAGGAGATGATGTCTGCACAGGAACTTCCCAACTCGATATAACTGACCTTCCTGCTATCCGCGCTATGGTTAAGCAGAACGAAATCCAGGTGGTTATAAATTGTGCAGCCTATACCAATGTCGATGCTGCCGAGGAGAATCAGGAGTTGGCCATGCTGCTTAACGCTAAAGCACCAGAGAACTTAGCTGTTGCCATGAAGGAGGTAGATGGCCTGTTGATTCATATATCTACGGATTATGTTTTCGGTAAGGAACCATACAATATCCCGTGTCGCGAGGAACAGCAGGGAACTCCAACAGGTGTTTATGGTCATACAAAGCTATGTGGCGAGCAGAATATAAGGGCCGTTGACTGTCAGCATATCATCATACGTACGGCATGGCTTTATAGCGAGTTCGGTAAGAATTTCTGCAGGACTATGCTTAATCTTACAGCCTCAAAGCCGCAGTTAAAAGTTGTTTTTGATCAGGCTGGTACTCCTACCTATGCTTTAGATCTTGCCAAGGCCATTTTCATAGTACTTGAAGACTATAGACTGTCTCTAGACTCTGACCTCTCAACTCTCAACTATTCGAAAAGTGGTATTTATCATTTCTCGAACGAGGGCGTTTGCAGTTGGTATGATTTTGCCAGGCATATTCAGGAATACGCAGGGCGGAAGGCATGTGATCTCCAGCCCTGTCATTCATCAGAGTTTCCCAGCCCTGTAACACGACCGTCATTCAGCGTTTTGGATAAGACGAAAATAAAGCAGGCCTTCTCGCTTGTTATTCCGTATTGGACGGATAGTTTAAGACGATGCATTGATAATCTGAAATGAGAAAGATGTTGTCTATTATTTGAAAATGTTGTACCTTTGCGCCATTAAATAAACAGCACCATAGATGAAGAAGGTTCTTTACTTACACGGATTTGCTTCAGCAGGCAGCACAGGTACAGCTGTCACTATGCGCAATTTACTATATGGGCGTGATGTCATGGTGTTGAGTCCGGATATTCCTGTATCTCCGCTCGAGGCACAGCAGATGCTTTCTGCCCTTGTCCAGACGGAACAGCCGGATGTTATTGTGGCCACAAGTATGGGTGCCATGTATGCCGAGCAACTGAAGGGTTTCCCCCGTATATTAGTAAATCCATCCTTCCACATGGCGCGCCTGCTTACGTTTCGTGGGTTAGGACGACGCGAGTTCAGAAATAAAAGGCAGGATGGTGCTGTAGACTTTAAGGTCGACAAAGAACTTATTCTGCAATTCCAACAAGTCGAGAAGTCTTCCTTTCAGGGCATTACATCCGAAGAGAAACAATTTGTCTGGGGATTGTTTGGCACTCAAGATAAACTGGTGAACTGCCAGTCGGATTTTAAAAAGTATTATGGTTCTGGACAGATGAGGCTTTTCGAGGGTGAACATTTTCTCAACGATAAGATACTCTCCCGCGTTGTCCTTCCTATAGTAGAACAAATACTGCAGTTGCCGTCACAAAAGAAATAGAATAATATAACATATATAAATAAGGTATAATAGAATATGTTTGAAAATTTAAGCGAGAGACTCGAAAGGTCATTCAAGATACTTAAAGGTGAAGGTAAGATTACCGAAATCAATGTTGCCGAGACACTCAAGGATGTGCGTCGCGCACTCCTCGATGCCGATGTCAACTATAAGGTTGCCAAGAACTTTACAGACACGGTAAAGCAGAAAGCATTAGGGCAGAACGTCCTCACTGCCGTTAAGCCTCAGCAATTGATGGTCAAGATCGTACACGACGAGCTGGCCGCTCTTATGGGAGGCGAAACTACAGATATGCAGCTCAAGGGTCATCCTGCTATCATCCTTATGGCTGGTCTGAATGGTGCAGGTAAGACCACTATGAGTGGCAAACTTGCAAAGATGCTGAAGGAGAAGCGCCACATGAATCCTTTGTTGGCAGCCTGCGATACTTTCCGTCCTGCAGCTATGGAGCAGTTGCGTGTCCTGGGTGAGCAGGTTGGAGTACCCGTGTATATGGAGGAGGGCGCTACCAATCCCGTAGAGGTGGCACGTCATGCTATTCAGGAGGCTAAGGCAAAGGCACATGATGTGCTTATTGTGGATACTGCCGGTCGTCAGGCTATCGACGAGGAACTCATGCAGCAGATTCAGGATATCCGCGATGCTGTTCAGCCAGACGAGATTCTCTTCGTGGTAGATGCCATGACGGGTCAGGATGCCGTGAACACTGCCAAAGAGTTTAACGAACGACTTGACTATACTGGTGTTATCCTTACCAAACTCGATGGCGATACGCGTGGTGGTGCGGCTCTTAGTATTCGTACCGTTGTTGATAAGCCTATCAAGTTTGTCGGTACGGGCGAGAAGATGGAAGCTATCGATGCTTTCCATCCCAGCCGTATGGCCGACCGTATACTGGGTATGGGTGATATCGTGTCACTTGTCGAACGAGCCCAGGAGCAGTACGATGAAGAAGAGGCTCGTCGTCTGCAGAAGAAGATACAAAAGAATCAGTTCGATTTCAATGATTTCTATGCCCAGATTCAGCAAATCAAGAAGATGGGTAATCTAAAGGATCTAGCTGGTATGATTCCTGGTGTGGGTAAGGCCATCAAGGATATTGATATTGATGACAATGCATTCAAGAATATCGAGGCCATCATTCTTTCTATGACTCCTAATGAGCGTGTTAACCCCGAATGCCTTAATACCAGTCGTCGTATGCGTCTCGCTAAGGGTTCTGGTACCAATATTCAGGAGGTAAATCGTCTGATCAAGCAATTTGACCAGACTCGTAAGATGATGAAGCTTGTTACGAATAATAGCAAGATGGCTCAGATGGCCAAGATGATGAAGGGCAAGATGCCTTCATTACCAGGAGGAATGCCTAAGGTATAATTCAAAATTCAAAGACCAAAATTCAATAACCAATAACCCAAAGCTCTATCCCCCTCCCTCGGGAGGGGGTTGGGGTGGGGTCTCAACCATATTATGGAAATTATTGACGGAAAACAAACAGCTGCCACCATCAAGGCAGAGATTAAGGAAAAAGTCGAAGCTATTGTAGCCGCTGGTGGCAAACGCCCCCATTTGGCTGCTATCTTGGTGGGACACGACGGAGGAAGTGAGACTTACGTAAAGAATAAGGTACTGGCCTGCGAGACATGCGGTTTTAAGAGTACCCTTCTTCGTTTTGAAGACGATATTACTGAAGACGAACTCTTAGGTCATGTTCAGCAACTTAACGAGGACCAGGATGTTGATGGCTTTATTGTTCAGTTACCTTTGCCTAAGCATATCGACGAGCAAAAGGTTATTGAGGCTATCGACTATAGGAAAGATGTTGACGGTTTCCATCCCATCAATGTGGGACGTGTTGCTATAGGTCTGCCAGCCTTTATTTCTGCTACGCCTAAGGGTATTCTTGAACTCCTGCGTCGCTATAATGTCGAGACCAGCGGAAAGAAATGTGTTATTCTAGGCCGTTCCAATATTGTAGGTAAGCCTATGTCTCAATTAATGATGCAGAAGGGCGTGGATGCCACTGTTACTGTTTGTCATAGCCGTTCCAAGACGCTTAAGGAGGAATGTCTGCAAGCTGATATTATCATTGCCGCCATTGGCAAGCCGGGATTTGTGACAGCCGATATGGTAAAGCCAGGCGCAACCATAATAGATGTTGGAACCACACGTGTTCCAGATGCAACACGCAAGAATGGCTTCCGCCTTAGTGGCGATGTCGACTTCGAGAATGTGGCTCCTCTATGCTCATATATTACACCTGTTCCTGGTGGGGTAGGGCCCATGACTATCTGTATGCTTATGCAGAATACTCTTGCAGCCGGAGAAAAGTTATATTATTGATAAAAAAGGTAGCCAATCGTTTGGAGGAATCAAAAATTTGTAGTACCTTTGCACTCGCAAATGAGAGATACCTCTCAGGCGCTCACTTAGATGGTGACTATAGTTCAGTTGGTTAGAGCGTCAGATTGTGGTTCTGAATGTCGTGGGTTCGAGTCCCACTAGTCACCCAAAAGCTTCGGTTTTCCGAGGCTTTTTTATTTTATAACTGATCCAATCCCGCTCGTCCTGACACGTAGATTTTTCAACTTAATTATAAAGAAAAATCAACTTGCAGATTTTGTTTTGCAAGTTGATTTTCCCTTTATTATAGCTTGTCTCTATGAGGAAATCTTAACTAAGTGCGTAAGTATGGTAAATGGGAATATATAGATGCTCGGGTAAACTCCCTTTTGCCAAATCTTTCTTCTTCTTAACAGAATCTTCTTCTTCGATTGCTGGTGGCTTGGGATATGACTCACCATCCATAAGAACCTGTATGGCTCGTTGTACGGTGGGATCTCCTTCGTTCAGGTACTGCATATAGTCTTGCATCTCCTTCGCATTATAGATGATTAAACCGAAGATGTTGCGCTCGAAAAGCGTACGGCTTTTCTGCAGCATCAGGTTCCGACGCTTCAGGTCATGTTCTTCTCCAAAGCGTGCAAAACGTTCCAGAAGATTCTCCTTGCGCAGGAACTTCTCCATGGCCTCGACACTCGGAAGGGCATTCAGACGCGAACGGTTCTCGTCGGTATAGGTAAAGGCAAATTGTCTGATGAGACCTGTATAAGCGGCCTCCTTATAATAAGAGGTTAGAGCGGTGGTGTCCTCAGGGATGAAGATATCTGGCGTGATGCCGCCACCTCCGTATACTGTACGACCGATGTTAGTGTAATACTTCTCTCCGTCTTGGCGGATGCTGTCTTGATAAAAATACTCACCACGTTCGTAGCGGGCTATGAGCTCGTTTAGGTATTCGTCGCCATGACCTTTCTCGTAGGGTTTCTGGATGCATCGTCCGCTGGGCGTGTAATAACGGGCAATTGTTAGACGTACGATACTGCCATCACGGAATTCCCGGGGTTGCTGCACAAGGCCTTTGCCAAATGTTCTACGACCGATAATGGTGCCACGGTCGTTATCTTGAATGGCTCCGGCAAAAATCTCGCTGGCACTGGCACTTATCTCGTCTACTAAAACTACGATGGGTAGTTTCTGGAAGGTTCCCCTGCCGTCGGAACGGAACTCCTCGCGCGGACTCTTACGTCCTTCGGTATATACTATTAGTTGATTCTTACTCAGGAACTCGTTTGCCATCTGTATGGCTGTGAGCATGTATCCGCCCTGATTCCCTCGTAGGTCTACAATTAGGTTTTTCATGCCGCTGATGTTCAGGTTGGCCAGTGCTACCAGCATCTCGGCATAAGTCTGTTCTCCGAAGTTTTTTACATGGATGTAACCCGTTTTGTTGTTTATCATGTATGAAGCGTCCACACTGACAATAGGGATATCTCCGCGTTTAACGGTAAAGTACAAAGGCTGTTTTGAGCCATGCCGACGTATTTCCAGTTTGACCTTTGACCCTTTTTCACCCTTCAGTCGTTTCATGACATCGTTAGAATCCATGCCTACCAGCGATGTGTTATCTGCCGTAAGAATACGGTCGCCTGCCAGGATACCTACCTTCTCGGCGGGTCCGCCGTGGATGACGGACATTACGTTCACGGTATCTTGTACCATCGAGAAGCTAACACCAATACCGCTGAAACTACCTTTCAGGTCTTCTGCCGATTTTTGTGCATCCGTTGCAGGAATGTACTGACTATGTGGGTCGAGTTCAGATAAAATCTTCGGCATAGCATCCTCTACAAGGGATGCCATGTCTACGGTATCCACATAGTGGTTGTCTATAAGTTGCAGCAGATAGTTTAGCTTGTTACTGCCCGTATTGATGATGTTCAAACGGTTGCCAGAGTAGTGGCTGGCATAGAAGGTGCCGATAACGACACCCAAAACCAGGCTTATGGCCATTAAAAGGGGAGTGACGCGGTGCTTGTTCATTTCTTTTCTTCTTCTGAAATAGGTAGATTTATAACTTCTATTCCTGCACGGCGAAGCAGGTCTACGCCGTCCATAATACGATATTCACGATCATAGATAACTCGTTTTATACCTGCCTGAATAATAAGCTTTGAACATTCGATACAGGGCGAGTCAGTAACATATAGGGTAGATCCGTCACTATTGTTGCCACTTCGAGCTATCTTGGTGATGGCATTGGCCTCGGCATGCAGTACGTAGGGCTTGCTTACGTTGTTTTCGTCTTCGCAGATGTTCTCGAATCCCTGGGGCGTGCCATTGTAGCCGTCGCTGATAATCATCTTATCCTTCACCACCAAGGCTCCTACCTGACGGCGCACGCAGTAACTGTTCTCGCTCCAGATGCGTGCCATCCGCAGGTATCGGATGTCCAGTTCGTGCTGCTTGGTGTCAGGCAACCCGTTGCGTCGCAGCAATGCGTCTATGGTCGGCTCCTGACCACGAAAACGCTTGTATAGTGTTTGCGGAGATTCTGTTCCGCCTTTTGATAGCACTTCGTCGCGGAATCTTTGAGCCGTCCTCTGGTCCATGATGCCGTTCTTCTGGAAAAGGCTGAAAGCATCAGCATCCAGTACTTCGGCCCACTTGTAACTGTAATAGCCGGCAGAGTAGCCTCCGCTCATGATATGACTAAACTGGACGCTCATGCATGTCCCCTCGATGCTTGGTAGCAGTTGAGCCCGCTTCCATGCCTGCTGCTCGAAGGGGATGATATCCTCCTGTAATGCTTCCTGACGGGTATAGTAGGCCATATCGAGCAGGCAGAAACTGAGCTGACGTACGCAGGCATATCCACACTGGAAGTTACGGCTCTTGCGGATGCGTTCTATGAGTGTTGTGGGAATAGGCTCGCCTGTCTGATAGTGGTAGGCAAAGGTATGCAGGAAATCGGGCTCCACCGCATAGTTCTCCATAAACTGCGAAGGGAGTTCTACAAAGTCCCAGAAGACATTAGTTCCACTTAGGCTTTGGAAGCGTACCTTCGAGAATATGCCGTGCAGAGCGTGCCCGAATTCGTGCAGGAAAGTCTCCACTTCGCCCAACGTGAGTAGCGAGGGGTGTTCGGCAGTGGGCTTGGTAAAGTTGGTAACGATGCTTATGTGCGGACGGATGTCATTTCCTTCGTCATCGATATATTGTTCCAGATAGCTTGTCATCCATGCACCGCTCTGTTTGCTCTCACGTGGGAAGAAGTCTGCATAAAGAACGGCAAGGAAGGAACCATCTGCATCGAATACCTCGAAAGCTTCTACATCAGGATGATAAACCTCTATCTCGTTACTTTTGCGGAAGGTGATGCCGTATAATTTTGTGGCCAGAGAGAAGATTCCCTCGCGTACCTTCTGCAGGGGAAAATATGGACGTAGCATCTCTGCGTCCAGATTGTAACGCTCAAGTTTCAGTTTGTGGCTGTAGTATGCCCAGTCCCATGGCATGATGGAAAAGTCGGGACCCTCCATTTGGCGTGCCTTTAGCTCCAATTCGCGAAGTTCTGCTTTTGCCACAGGCATGTAGGCCCTCAGCAGTTGGTCGATAAGCTGGTTTACACGCATGCTGTCCTGTGCCATGCGACGTGTCAGTACGTAATCGGCGTAGGTCGTGTAGCCCAGTAGCTGAGCTATCTCCTGACGTAGATTTACGATGCGCTGCACAATCTGCCGGTTGTCAAACTCGTCTCCATGTGCGCAGATGGTCATCTTGGCCATATACAGCTGGTGACGCAGTTCTCGGTTGTTGGCATACGTCATAAAGGGCTGATAGCTGGGAAAATGCAACGTAATGAGCCATCCTTCCAATTGCTTTTCCTGTGCTGCCTGTGCTGCTGCTTCGATGGCTGTTAGCGGTAGTCCCGATAATTGCTCCTTATCTGTGATATGCAACTGGTAGGCATTGGTCTGTTTCAGTTCGTTTTGACTGAACTGCAAGGTTAGGGTCGAGAGCTCGACCTGCAGGGCAGAAAAGCGCTCTTTGTCCTTTGGACTGAGACATGCTCCATGACGCAGGAACCCCTGATATACATTTTCTAGTAGTGTCTGCTCTTCCGCTGTGAGGTTGCCATGATGCTCATATACATATTTCACCCGTTTAAACAGTTCCTCGTTCAGCATAATACGGTTAGCGTGTTCCGTAAGCAGTGGACTCAGCTTCTGTGCCAATGCATCCATCTCGTCACAGGTGTTGGCACTTGTCAGATTAAAGAAGATAGTGGTGGCTGTGTCCAGTAATTCGCTTGTGTGGGGTGCTATGGTGTTCTGGAAGGTGGGTTCCTCAGGATTGTTGATGATAGCCTGTATAGCTTCATCTTCCTGTTTCATTCCTTCCATAATGGCAGGTTCGAAGTGCTCCAGCTTAATTTGGCTGAAGGGCGCGGTATTATGCAGCGTGTTGAATTTATTTGTCAGTAATGGATTCATATCTCGCATTTCTTCTCTTTTTTGAGTTTACCGTTTATCGGTTATCGGTTAGCGGTTAGCGGTTACCGTTTATTGGTTAGCGGTTACCGGTTAGCGGTTAGCGTATAATTTTCAACTTTCAATTTTCAATTTTCAATTTTCAACTCTCAACTCTCAACTCTCAACTCTCAATCTCCCCATATCCGGGACGACAATCAGCGAGCGTTTCAACTCAACGATTTTTGCATCCTCCAGTTCGTTAAGTGCCCGTGAGGTATTCAGGCGTGTCTCGTTTATGTAATCGGCCAGCACGGTCATCTTGATGTATATCTCAACCTGTCCGTCCTGTTCGGCAAATTCTCTTCGCAGGAATTGTAGTATTTTCTGCTTTACCGTATGGTGGCGCAAAGGTTGTAACAGGTCTTCTTTCTTTTGGATGATGGATGAAAGCATGTTGAAGTAATTGATGCGGAAGATATCAGACTTCATGAGGTGTTGCATCACATCCCTCTTCTTTACTGTAATGAAAGTAACATCCTGAAGCGGAGTGTACGAGCATCTGAACTTGCAGTCCAGCCCATATAGATTATGCGGTTCCAGTAGGGCGGGGGCTTGAACGACGCTCTTTGTCGTATATAACCCGTCATCAGACTCGTACTGGCGCATCATCTTCCCTGTGGTCAGAAATATAAGATGAGTGCATGGGTCGTTCTGGCAGATCAGAGGTTTCCGCATTGAGGGCACCTCATTGATCTCCATCCCAATCACACTTTCTATGTGTGCCAGTTCCTTCCCGCTCAGTCCTTGCAGGAGCGGAAGTTTGGTCAGTAGCTCATATTTCTGGGTTAGGGTTATCATTCCTTCAATCCTGTTTCGTAGAATAGGGGAGTGTGCCAGGTCTGGTATTGCCCGTTTTCGTCAGCATAGATAAAGTATGCCTGCAACTGTGGATGACTCTTCAGGAATTCTTGCGAACGTTCCATTCCCATTACCATGAAGGCTGTAGCATAACCGTCTGCCATAGCACACGAGGGTGCTTTAACGGTACTGCTCAGTATGCTTTGCTGAGCTGGGTATCCCGTCTTGGGGTCTATGGTATGGGCTATCTTGCGTCCTCCTTCCATATAGAAATTCCTATAGTTGCCACTGGTAGCGAGTGCTCCGTCGCGAACTTCTATTACCTCTTGCAGGTCGTTGTTTGTTCCTGTACTGTCATCATCGGGCTTGTTGATGCCTATTCGCCAGGCGTCACCCTTCGGATTGGTGCCTTGTGCAACAATCTCGCCACCTATCTCTACCATAAAGTTCTGTATGCCCAAATTCCTGAACAGATTGGCAACATGGTCTACGCCAAAACCTTTGGCTACAGCGCTAAAATCAAGTATTATTCTGGGATCTTCCTTACAGAAATGGCCTTCCTGTATGGAAATGCGCTGCCATCCCACCAGATCGCGCAGGCTGTCTATGATTGCTTTGTCGGGAATCTGCCTTTTCTTGAAACCAAAGCCCCAGATGTTTACCAGTGGTGCTACGGTAGGGTCGAAAGCGCCTTCTGTCTCCTTGCTGATGGAACGGGACATGTTCCATACGCATGTAATCAGCGAATCTGCCTTCATACTCTCGCCTCTGTTGATGCAAGAGACGGTGCTCATAGGGTTAAACATCGACAGGGAGTGATCTATGGCCGTCAGTCTGGCTATGATACTGTCGTGAAGATCCTCCTTGTATTGGTATTTGATATGGTATACTGTACCGAATATAGAGCCTTCTTCAGACTGATAGGGAACTGAATACTGCTTGCCATGCTCGAGGTGAGCTACAAAGATGGTGCCTATAATCAGCAATGCCAATATGGCAACGTGATGAGGCTTGAACCGGCTTTCTGCCGCTGTGTTGGATACGTTTTCACTTTTCATATAAGGTGTTCTATTAATATTTTTATTCCTATGCAAATTAGTATTATTCCACCAAGAATTTCGCTTTTGATGTTTATATGCCGGCTGGCTTTTATGCCTATGTACAAGCCTGCAATGCTAAACAGTGTAGAGCATATACCTATGATAACAGATGCAATTAGAACGGCTTTCAGTGCCACCTCCTGCAGGCAGGCAAAGGAGATGCCTACAGCTAAAGCATCTATGCTGGTAGCTATCGACAAAGTTAAGATATTCAAATGGTTAAGTATACTTATCTTTTTGTTATCCTTCTTCTTGCATCCATCCCATATCATCTTTATGCCCAGATAGAATAGTAGAATGGAGGATAGGTATTCCAAGTGTTGGAAATGCCGGCTGAAAATGGAAGTGCCTACATAGCCCAGCAGTGTCATGCCGCCCTGGAAGATGCCGAAGGATAAGACCATGGCAGTCATAGGGGCCCATATCGCTCGTCGGGCCGATAATCCCTGGGCTATGCTTACCGAGAAGCAATCCATAGCCAGAGCTATTCCTAATAGCCATATTTCCAGTATCGTTATCATTTTTTTGTTTATCGTTTACTGTTTGCTGTTTTAATTAAGAATTAAGAGAGAAAAAAAGAAGAATTATTCTGTTCCTTATCAGCAGGCATAGCGGTAGCAAATTGCCACTTCGTTGACTTTCCCCTTCGGGCCGTCGAGCTAAACCTTCTCGCTTTCAGCTCGCGACCCCTTCGGCGTTCTTCACTCTTCATTCTTCACTCTTCACTCTTCATTCTTCATTCTTCACTCTTCACTCTTCATTTCCCATTCGCTCTCCTCTTCGCTGCTCTCGGACTTTCTTCTGTGGATGGTTCGGAGTCCTTGCCCTTGGTAGTTTCCCCTTTCTGCTTATGCTTGCCAAACAGATTGCCCAAGAGAGGCTTCTGTCCGTTCTTGCGTGCCGACTTGCCGATATCGAATGTCAGGTATACCGACCCGCCGAAAGCGTTGCCATCGTTTTTGCCAAAACCGGGTACGAAATATGGTTCGCCCAGTTCAGATACGCTCTGCATGGTGCGCGTCTTGTAGCGGATATTCCATCCCAGACGCATAATGCTCCAGAGTTTTGTCTCGAAGCCTATACATAGCTCCAGCCACTGGTTGTTGCCTTTCAGTCCTTCCAGCTCCAAGGGGCGGGCTATTCCGTATATTGGGTCTTCGAAGTCTGGGGCTGTGAAGTCGTATTTATACGATGTGATACCGTAGCGGAATCCCACCAGAAAACGGTTTCCGTTGACCTTCTTGTTTATATTATAGTCCATTCCGATACGCCAGTAGGGTGCTCTTGTGCTGAAGACGTTTGTCGTTTCTCCTCCGTAGCGCGTACAGTCGCCAATACCTATCTCGAAGATGGGAAAGAACTTCTCCTTCAGTCCCACACGGGCACACACCTCCATATTGGCAAAGCGGGCACCAACGGCCTTCATAGCCAGTCCGCAGATGTCAACACCCACGCCCACGCCGCTCAGTAGCGGAGCTTTCTCTTTGGGCGCGTTGCTCTTCTTGTCCTGTCCCCATGCCAGGGGAGAGAACAGACTAATCAGCAGAAGGATAGAAATGAATCTGAAGATTTTCATGATCTGAGAAGTTGACGTCGGAATGGGTTATGGTTACTGAATCTATAAACAGATGCGTTGTGCGTACTGCCGTAATGTCATGGAACATATTAACGGGGCAGTCGGGACTCTCAAAATGGTTATAGGAAGTCTTCTCTATCCACATGGTGTCAGATGCCTCGTAATCTTCTCCCTTTACGGTCAGTATAAGGGTGTCTTCGAGATTGAAGTAGCTTAGGGGTAGAACTACGGAACTTACCATATATTTGCGGTTCAGCAGCACCTCGTCTGTGCCCATGGCTGTGATGGTAAGCGTGTCGTTAAGCTGGGCAGGATTTCCATCCTTGTAGAAGTTGCAGCGCATCTCCACAATGTTGTTCAGCGTGCAGTCTATGGTGTCGCAGCTGTTCAATCCTGCGATGGCGAGAAGGAATGCCAGAAAGAACCCTTTTCTCTGCTTCATTATATCTCCTTTTCTATGTGATAGTTATTACGCTCGGGAGCATTGCGGCTGATGAGCTCGCCTAAGAAGCCGGCCACGAAGAGCTGAGTACCCAGTATCATGGTTGTCAGCGCAATATAGAAGTAGGGGCTGTCCGTTACCAGCGGATGTGCTATACCATTACTTATGTAATAAAGCTTGGTGGCTCCTACTACTATCACAGCCAGAAAACCTATGATGAACATCAGTGTGCCTACGAAACCGAAGACGTGCATGGGCTTCAGCCCAAAGCTGTCCAGGAACCACAGGCTCAGCAGATCCAGATATCCGTTCACAAAGCGGTTCCAACCCATGAACTTCGACTTGCCGAACTTCCTCTTCTGGTGATGGACGCGCTTTTCTCCGATCTTGCAGAATCCGGCGTTCTTGGCCAGGTAGGGTATGTAACGGTGCATCTCACCGTATACCTCTATGTTTTTTACAACCTCACGGCGGTAAGCCTTCAGGCCGCAATTGAAATCGTGCAGATTGTGGATGCCGCTGACTTTGCGTGCTGTGGCATTAAACAATTTTGTGGGGATAGTCTTCGACAATGGGTCACCCTTGCTGCGGTTCATCTTGTAGCCGCTCACCAGGTCGTATCCGTCTTCTTTAATCATGCGGTAAAGTTCGGGAATCTCATCGGGCGAATCCTGCAGGTCGGCATCCATGGTGATTACCACGTCGCCTTGAACGCGGTCAAATCCGCAGTATAGGGCAGGGCTTTTTCCGTAGTTGCGGCGGAATTTGATGCCATGCACCACCTCGGGGTTCTCCTCGCGTAACTGTTCGATAACTTGCCAAGAGTTGTCCGTGCTTCCGTCGTTAACGAAGAATACTTCATAAGTGAAACGGTTTTCATTCATCACCCTCTTAATCCAGCTAAAAAGTTCGGGTAACGATTCCTCTTCGTTGAAAAGGGGTATTACTACAGATATATCCATTATTCTTTGTTTTTTTCTATATTTTGTTCAGACTCTTTCAGAGTGGTCCTATTAATCTTCGGATATGCAGCCAATGCCGCTGTTATCAATGATACGGGCACAGACAGCATAAGGTTCATCATGATAATCTGAATCATGATCGTAGGCACGTTTATCTGCTGCAGGACCGCGCTAAACTCGCTCTGCGTAATATCAGGGAAGAGAGATTTCATCATCTGCTGATATTCTGGCGTCTCCATCAGGGTTGTCAGGGTAGAGAGGAAAAAGCCGTGGTCGAAGAACTGGAAGTAAACGTATTGTACCACATTAGTCAGCAGTCCGGCAAAGATACACATCAGAAGTGCCATTTGCAGGCACTTGCCAAATCTGATATCTTGCTCCATGAGTCTGTACCTTAGTAAACTCTTGAATATGTTGTATGCGGCTAATAGGGCAGCGAAATGTCCTATGGTAGCTATTCCAGGCGATGCGATGCCCCGTACACTGCACAAGAAACTGACACTGCACCAGAAGCCGATTCTGATGGCTTTCTGCGAGGCACTCTGCACAATTGTCATGGGCTGTGGCGTATTATTGCTCATTTTCAGTTTATTTCTTTTTTTTGCCAAATTGCGTGCAAAGATACAATTAAAAATTCAGTTATGTACGTGTGTGCGCGAGAAATTTTCGCAAGATAAAAAAACGAGGCTAAAATTTGTGTTTTCCGTCAATAATGACTACCTTTGCACCCACAAAATGGGAAAGTCCTGTACGGCATGCTCCCTTCGAATCCCCCAGGGCCTGACAGCAGCAAGGGTAGTTGGTTGTAGCGGCGCGATACAGATCGCTTTCCCACCCGCCTCTTTAGCTCAGTTGGCCAGAGCACGTGATTTGTAATCTCGGGGTCGTTGGTTCGAATCCGACAAGAGGCTCAAGTTTTCAGAAAAAAACCGGCGAAAGGGTACTTTCAGCCGGTTTTGCTTTATTGAAAACTTGAATACCTACTCTGACGGGGATTATAATAGGGTGTATATTCTTGGTGTTGTGTTATGTTGGTTATTAGATATTTCCGAGTGCTTGATATTTATACGGATCAGAGGCGAGGTGTTATTTAGTTTCTTCTATTTCAGTTTATCGTTCTATTTCGAATTACTGATAAGATGGTTTGCTAATTTCTTTCGAAAAAGATACATTGTGTCATTGTTACATTATAACATCTGGTAAATCGTAGTTTAAATTTTAGTACATTAAAAGGCAGATTGACATTTTACTTTTATATTATATATAAAGTAAGGCTTATACTACTATAATGTTGCAATCTCGAGAATTAGATATTGCAATGATGCAATAGCACAAAAGCTCCTTGGGTAAAAGTGTAAAAAACTTAAAAAATTTTTTACCTTTATTTGAAATTGTTCCTAAATTATTATCCTTTTCGGTGCCAAATAAAAAAGACTAGAAGTTGCGGGTATAAAGAGCAACAGTCGCTTGTATTAATATTATTTCTTGTACGCGTTAATAGCAGCAAAATCGTGCCTAAGTTTTAAAACTAAAGGCTATCTAATTGTGTCTATAATAATAATGGACAAAATATTCCGTCCAACGTAGCGATTAGGGATCTGCTCCCTTAGAGGAGGGAGGGCTGATAACTCTTATTGTTATTTCCAATGTGCCCATTTGGTCTCGAATTCCCATATTTGGGTGTCTAAGTCCAAGGCTCGCTTACTTTCCTCCTTTGTCTTTCCGTTGGGGATACGGGGACCTCTGAGGTTGACAAACGGCTCACCTGCATCATAGGCAGCCAGGACGGCATCGAAGAACATCTTCCAACGGACCTTGTAGAAGGTCTCTACCAGTCCGTCCCAGTCGCGGTTGGCATAGTCCGATAGATGGTAGGTGTCACCCCATACGGTGATGATGGTGCGGGCATTCATCTCGAAATAGTCCTTCTCTTCCTCTGTCTTACCCCATGCACGGGCATCACGGATCCAGTCGTTAAGCGAGAACTCGGGACAGGTCTTCAGCACGCCGACGAGCTGGTCGCACATGCCAAGGAACTCCTCGGAGGCGGCTACCATACCAGCTCTGTCACCGGCCTTATAGGCATCGGAAAAGCGCTTCCTTACGGCCAATGCTCTGTTGCAGATGGACTGGCGTCGTGTGTTGGCAAGGTCGAACTTCAGGTAGTTGGATGTTCCCTCGACCTTTTCTAAGATAGACAGTGCCTCGTCCAGATTCTTGATGTCATACCCCTTGCGGAGTTCTGTTGTCCAGTTCCATTCGCCCTCCAGATTGGGGTGGGCATTGATGATGCCGGATGCGCCTGTGCTGGTGTGAGTGGTGCAAACCTTATCCGCCATCGTGTGCCAGAATGCCCTGTAGTTGGCATCTACGCGTCCCAGATGACGGTCGGCAATGTTGTCGATGTACTCGTCGAGTCCGACGCCTGTGTTCCAGGCCTGAGCCAGCATGGCCTCGTAGACGGGTTCGTTGACGCCAAAGCCTTCCAGCGTGGAACCTAAGCCCACGAACTCTGGACCGCCTTCGGCCTTTGTGCCGGCAATCAACTTGGCGTTATGTTTGTAGTCGCCCTCAATCTCTGTCATGCCTCCGAAGTTGCCCAGATAGCACCAGATGAACTTGTGACCATAGAAATGTTCGGTGAGTCGCCATATCTCGGTGTAGTCGCATTCGTAGTCGAGCATGATCATCCTGCCCTGAGGAACGGCTGTGAGGTAAGCCTTGATTCGCTCAGGTGTCCAGGCTCTCTTGTTGCTGATGAAGAGCCAGGCCATCTGAAGCCAGACTGCTTCGGGGTCGACACTCGACAGGGATTCGTAGACACCAGCTGATATCTTGGCCAGTGAGTCAGGTTCCCAGGATGGAGGAGAGACTTCGTTGAAGAGGTCTATGCCATAGATGTGGTTCGTTCCGTACATTTTGGTCTGTTCCTCGAGGAAATCCTTCTGGATTTGTGCAAAGATAGGGTCGGCGGGACTCAGGTAAGTACAGCGGTACTTCTCGTCGAAGTTACACCAACGGTTCACTTTCGAAGTCCTAATGCCTGGGACGGTCTGTTCCAAATCGGATGGAATATGTCCGGCAAAGGCGGGGAGGACCGGGGTCATGTTCAGTTCGCGTTCACGTTTCAGGATTTGCTTCTGGAGCTCGGCCTGTCCGTCGATCCAGCTCTGAGGCAGCGGTCCCTGCCAGCGGTCGATGTTTATCATGCGTTGCCAGGGTAGGTGAGCAGGACCGGTGTAGTAGGCACGGATCTGCTCGTCTGTCATGCCATACTTGCGCCATACCTTCTGCCAGACAGCCTCTTGACCGGTAATGGCAAGCGGCATGTTCACACCATTCAGCGCCATCCAGTCGATGAAACGTTCCCATTGCTCCCATTTCCACCATGGCATGGTATAGCCGAAGGTACAATAGTTAAGGAAGAAACGTATGGGGACCTCAACTTGGCCCGATACCTTCTCGGGCACCTGAGGCATTGTCTTAGGTAATGCTACCGGGTTGTAGTCGTACCAGCTGACATTGGCCAGACAATACTGCTGAATGTAGCGGTTCAGGCCGACAGCCATAGAGTTGGCGTTGTTACCTCGGATAAGGACTTTCTTACCCTTTTGGGACAGTTCGTAGGAATCTGTCGTCATATTGGTCTGTTCAAAAACTACGGTTTTTGCCTTAGCGCCCATTACTCTGTGTGCCAGTGCCTCGGCAGCACGTTCATCGGCCGTCTTAAACGACATCATGGCTAGTGAGACTACCAGAAGCAGGGCAGATTTGAAAAAAAACTTGTTTTTTGTCATAGTAATATCTTTAACGTCCGCAAAGGTACAAAAAGATAGATTATGCAAAAAGAAAATGGATATATACTTTTCTCTTGCTTATGAAATCTACAACTTTCTGTTAGCATATTGCTGTATACACTCAGGAACGATGCGCGAATACGACTCGTTTCCAAGCAGTGTAGAGGTGAGCAGTAGGTTGGCTGTAGTACGGTTTGTGGCAAATGCAATGTTGTAGAGTGATGCCAGTCGGCTCAGGGCAGATACGTCGTTTTGGTGACCTTGCATTGTCAGGTTGTCGCAGAAAAATATCAGCATATCAATCTTTCCTTCGGCAATCATAGCGCCAATCTGCTGGTCACCTCCCAATGGACCGCTCAACAGTCGGGTTACCTTGCCCTGGAAGGGATATTCCACTTCCTTGTCTGTTGCGGCTGCCAGTTCGCTGATTAGCTTACCTGTAGTACCCGTTGCGTAAAGATGGTGTTTTGACAAAAGTTGAGCGTTATAGCTGACCCAATCCAACAACTCGTTTTTTCTGGAATCGTGAGCAACAAGTGCAATGTTCAAAATCTCTTTCATGATAACTCCTTTCTTTAATAAATAAACAATCTTTTTACTATTGTGGTATGTGTTACGTTATGTTATCCAATGCAAAGGTACTCCTTTCTGTGTGGTCAGCGATATATACGAAGTCATTATTTGTCATATGTCATCGTTTTCTTGCCTTAAGTCAATTGGTAATTATTATTCTCCTGCTTAATTATAGTATTCTGTGTCCTTCATTTCCCTTTGCGCGCAATAATAATATAATGTGGTGTTGGTTTGGAATGCATAATTTTTCAAAAAAAGTGGTGTAATGTTTTGGTGGTTTGCGGAATTGTTGTACCTTTGCACCCGCAAACGAGAAACACGGGCCCTGACGAGGGGTTCTGAAAGGCTCGGGAGCAAGAATAG
>JAEEGF010233303.1_pt1 | contig 136053 bp, 100 predicted proteins | sample 9134171 | NCBI WGS metagenome assembly JAEEGF01 (sample SAMN16246542, study PRJNA631951) | gut metagenome | biome: gut microbiome; feature: rumen; material: AP-attached | host: Bos | place: Iran: Karaj | collected 2018-10 | reverse complement strand
CGAAGAGTGGGTGCTTGTCCATCATAGGACGGAGCACACGGCTCCACCAAGTGGCATCGGGCGAGTTCTTGTAACCACATTCCGTCATGGCGAAGAGCATGCCGTGTTCCTTGGCGTATGCATCAAGGAAATCGAGGTCGGCACTGCACTGCTGGATGTAGTCGGCTTCCGTACCCCATTGGTAGGCATCGAGTCCGAGCAAATCCACGCGCTCATCGCCTGGCCAACGACTGTAGAATTCGGCAGGAACCACACCGAGATTAGGGGAGCAACTCCATACGATGACGTCGGAAAGTGTGCGGTTGATATAGTTTTGTGTGAGTATCCACAGCTGTTTGAATTCCTCGTCGGTGCAGCGTCCTTTGCCCCACCAGAACCATCCGCCGTTGTATTCGTGCCAAGGGCGGAAAATGAACGGAATGGCATTGCCCTTGCTGTCTTTTAGTGTGGAGAGGAAATCGGTGACGCGTTGCAGCCATGTGAGGAACTTTGCGTGCTGGGAACCACCTGGCAGAATGCTCTTCACAGTGCTATGAGGAGCGGGAACCTTGTCCGCCTGTCCTATCTTTTTGAGATAAGGCAATGCTGCTTCGTATGCCTTTTGGTCAGCTTCAATCCATGCTGTGGTGCCCAAGAGGGGATTGCGTAGGTGCCATGAGATGGTGATGATTCCTCCACGTTCATGCTGCTTCACAATTTCCTCACGAATGCGGATGAAAGGTACAGAGTCGAGGTTCTTGGCATCCCCCATCTCGATACCACCAAGGTCGAAACTCATGACTCCTGGATAGTCTCCAACGAGGGAATAGGTGTCGGAACGTCCTTCGTCCCATTCCCACCCTAATCCATAGAAAGGGTCGTCGTGGTGCCCGTACATGATGCCACGCTTTTGCAGTTTTGCCATGCGTTCTATCAGTTGATGAGCAGGTGTTTTGGATGCTTTTGGGGTTCGTGCTTGCATCGCAGTGCAAGCAAGCAGCATGGCTGCTATCAAGAGTCGAGTTCTCATCTTATAATTGAATAATTAAAGGTTAAAATTGAAATGCCATTCGGATGGCAACTCTCTCCACTATCTTCTTCCCTTACCCTTTAGAGAGGGGAGTGAGGCTTTTTATTCTAATAACTTGAATGAGAGCGTGAGTACATTCTTGTTGTCCTCGTAGGCGTACGAATGCTTGTAAGTAACTTCACGAATGATGTGAATGCCCAGTCCGCCGATAGGTCGGTCGGCAGCCGACAGGGTGATGTCGGGAGCTTCCTGTTCGAACGGATTGAACTGAATGCCGTCGTCGATAATGATGAACGTCAGCAACTGGAGAGATGCACGATGCTCCACGTCGATGCTGAACTGGTGGTTGCCGCCAGCAGGGTAGGCATAGCTGATGATGTTGATGACAGCCTCTTCCAGTGCCATATTGATTTTGTTGGTCAAGTCATCCGAAATCTTGAAGTAGTCGGCAATGGATTGTACAAAACGTTCAAGAATACGTATTTGTGTCGCTTGGTTTTGCAATGTGATATGGTCTGTGAAATCAGGAGGAGTCTCCTCAACAACAGGAACTTCTTTCACTTCTTCCACTTTTTCCGCAGAAGTCTCTTCCTTAACAACCTCAGTAGGAGCAGCTTGAAGCTGACTCTGCTCGTTAGATGTTTCCTTTTCTTCTTTTGGGGAATGAAGAGAAACAGACTCATTCATGTTTTTCATTTCATTTTTCTCTTCCTTTGGAGAAGGGGTAAGGTTTTCGCATTTCTTCAGGAATTTAATAGCAAGTAGAGTGAAGTCGTCGGCAGGATTGTTCATAGCTCGATGGCTATCCACCGCCTTGATGATTTCTTCAGTAATCTTCTTTGCATTCGATTCCTTGTTGTTTTGCACCACTTTGATGAGTTGGCTCTCGCCAAATGCTTGCATGTAGTTGTCTTCAGCCTCAATCACTCCGTCGGTGCAAAGCAGGAGAAGATTGTTGCGGTGCAATTGCATTTCTTGTTCGGCATAAACAAAGTCCTTGTCTATGGCTAAAGCCAAATTGGAATCCACTTCGAGCTTTTCGACGTTCTCTTCCACACCTACGAAGAGTGGAGGAATATGACCTGCGTTGCTGAAGACGAATCGTCCTGTGGCGAGGTCGATAGAACCCACGAACATCGTCGTGAAGATGCTCTGCTTGTTGCTTTCAGAAGCGATTTTGTTCAGTTCGGTCAGCAACTTGGCTGGACTTTCCTCCATGCGGGAAAGACAACGGAAAAGCATCACATTGGCAGACATAATCATCGAAGCAGGAACACCCTTGCCCGAGACGTCACCAATGCAGAACATGAAATGATTGTTTATGATTTGGTAATAGTAGAAATCGCCACCCACCATCTGTTGCGGAATCAGTGTGGCAGCCACATCGAGCCCTTCCAGCAGTTCTTGGCTTCCAGGTAGTGATGCAACCATTTTCTCGAAGGTTGGCGGCAGCATCTGTACTTGGATTTTACTGGCAATGAATTCATCGCGGTCGCTCACAGCTTGGTTTGCCGACACCTCTTTCAGTCGATTCGTGTATCGCGACAGGTTGTATTGCATCTGGTCGAGCGATTCCCTCAGTTCCCAAATCTCGTCTTTCACTTTGATTTCGGGCAAGGCGATGTTGAAATAGCCTTGCGAGATGCGAAGGGCTGCGGCAGAGAACTCCGAAAGCGGTTTGGTGATGCGCTTGATGATGAACACACAAACGCCAGAGATGATGAGCAGACTGAGAATCAAACCAATGAACATGAAGATGCTCATTTTGTTGTGGATGGAAAAGATGTCGCCATGAGGGCTGACAATAGCCAAACTCCATGTTGTTTGGTTGATAGGTGCATAGCACACGAAATAGGAGTCGCCATTTTCCTTGATTTCCGTCTGTCCCGATTTGCCTGCAATCATGTTGCGGGCAAAAGCCTGAGTTTCGGGATTGTCGATATTTTCAGGAGCGTCGAAGATGTTGCCCTTGGCAATTCGTTCCTTTTTAGGATGAATCACGTAGGTGCCCACAGCATTGGTAATGAGTGCGTAGGAGTTTTCGAAAGGCAGTCCTTCGTTCACAATGTCGGTGAGCCATTCGAGTGAGATGTCGGCGGTGAAAACTGCGAAGATGTTTCCATCGTTGTCGCGCAGAGGACTCGACAGCGTGCAGATGTCCTTGTTGATGCCGTCCTTGTCGAAATAAGGTTCACTCCAGCAGGTTTTTCCCGATGAAATCGCGTTTTTGTACCAATCTTTGTTCACGTAATCATACTCTTCCGACCCCAATTGCTTATCTATTATTTCTGAACCGATGACGCAGGAGTAAGGTGCAAAACTTTTGCCGTGCGAGACCTTATTTTCTGGCACCAACGCAGCACAACTACCCACGATGGTGGAATTCTTGCGAACCAAATGCTGTGTTACCGAATGCAGGGAATCGGGAGTATGGATGTGGCTATACACCATCCATTCCGTTTCGTGTACAGCATTTTCCGTTTGAAGCAACATCTGGCGGATGCGCATGATATTGGCAGCCAACGCCTTTTCCGATTGTTCTTCAGCGCTTTGTTTCACCAGTTTCTCCGTGAAGATGCTGAGGAGCGTGAAGATCATTGCAAAGATGATGGCAACCAAAAGCACGATGATGGTACTCAGTCGTGTTGCAAATGATTTACGGATGTTGAATACAGACACGATGGAAATGATCGTTAAACGTTAAACTTTAAACGTTATTTCCTATTGAATGGTAAAAATCTTGATGAATCCCGTCATGGTGAAGACACTGTGCACTTCTTCCGTCAGGTTCTTCAGCACGAGATTTCCACCTTTCGCAATGACTTCCTTGCGCAGGTTGAGGAACACACGCAAGCCACTGCTCGATACGTAGGTGAGTTGGTCGAGTATCAGAGTGAGGTTCTTGTCTGCTTGAGTGAAGAGGGGTTTGAAGTCGTCCTCGCTATTCTGCGCAGCAACAGTGTCGAAGCGTCCGATGATTTGGGCTTCGATGTTGTTGCCATCTTGGTTGATTTTGATTTCCATATTCTTGTGAGTTGTTGATAAGATGATTGAATGAATCGCTGCAAAGTTAATTTATTTTCATGAAATACTCTCACAATATGGAAAAAAAATAAAAATGTAGAATGTAGAATGTCGGCTTTGCCGAAATGAAGAATGAAGAATGATAATTAGAAAAACTAAAATACATTCTTCATTCTTCATTTAAAAAACATTCTTCATTCTACATTCTTCATTCTTCATTTCTATTTCTTCGGTTTCTTATTGAATCGATAAATCACGTGAAGGAGTCCGTAGGATGGGATGACATTATAGAAAGTCTCGGAACGTCCTTGTGCATTGATGTAGCGACGCACGTTGCTGAGTTTGTTCAAAATGTCGAATCCATCGAACATAATCGTCATATTTCCCTTCATCAGTCGTTTGCTTAGTCGAGCGTTCCACACCAATTCGTTCGTGTTCATTGTGCTGTCGCTATAGCCTCGGCGTGAGTACATGGTGAGGTCGGTCGATATTTGCATCTGCCAAGGCAATTCGAGTTGGGTGGTGAGTCCGTAGTTGAAATCGAAGGAATTGATGTCGGTGAATCCCTGTCGTTCGGAGGTGGAATGCTGATAACTCAAGGTTCCCTTTGCGCCGAACGAATATTTTTCTGACAGTTTCCAGTCGAAACGTAGGGTCTCGCTCAAGTTGTGTGTGTTGACCACCGAGCGAGTCATGCCCACTGCCTCATCTATACCCGAGAGGTCAACGGAGTGGTTGTAGCTGTGCGACACATTGTTGCTGAGCACTAATTTCTGGTCCTTGTCGAAAGGAATGGTCACACCCATGCTTTCACTCATGTTCCAGTTGCCGTTGATGTTCTGCGGAGTGACGGTGCGCACACCCGTTGCCTTGTCGTAGATGTAACCCATTGCCACGGCATTGCGTGTGATGGTGCTATTGACATTGACGTTCATCTGATAGCGCTCCTTCCATGTGTTGTTGAAATACATGCCGAAGTTGTGGTTGAGCGTGTTCTTCAGGTTAGGATTACCGTTGGTGATATAGAGCGGATTGCTATCGTCGCGCACATTGATGAGGTTGGTGAGCGAAGGAGCGGACTTTCTGCTGGAATAGTTGAAAGAGAAGGATGTATGTCGCTTGTAGTTGGAGAACCACACATTCACTTGTGGTTCCAAAAAACAAGTGTTGCGTGTGAGCAAGGTATCCACACTTCCTTTCTGGTAGTCCATCCGTTCGTGCTGCATAGGGAGACCAACGCCCGCGTCGATATTGAACATTTGATGTGTGGAGTCGTTATAGATACTATAGGAATAAGAAAGGAGAGGTTGCTGCGCGAGTGTGCGGGAATGGGAGCGTGTGCTGTTTCCAGCATCGATAGCCCTGCCTAACAGTTCTGTCGAAGGAAGTTCACCCAATGCCCGTTCGTCGCTCTTCCATCCTTCCAGTTTGTTGAGCAGATAGAGGTAGTTGCGGTTTCGGCTGCTCTCATAGTTCAGGTTGTAGTTGGCGCTGATGGAGTGGTGGTATTTCTTGTCGAAAGAATAGCTGAAATTAGCACCCGCCTGTGCATGGTGGGAAGTGTTCGTGGCATCGGTGTATTGGTTGCGTCGGTCTGCCTCGGTCTGCGAGCGATAGTAATCCACTTGATAGTGGTTGAAGGATGGCGACAATTCGTCGCTGATACCGTAGGAACCATTGGTGGAGATATACATGCGGTCGTTGTAGAGCGGTGTGACACTGGCATTGAAAGCCAAGTCTGTACTGACCGAGTGTCCATTGCCTTTCGATGTGTTCAGATTTCGGTTGATGGCATAGCGACGCAACAACTCACCCGATTGTGGAGCCATGATGCTGTCGAGCCATGCCTTCCCCATTCCGCTCAGCACGTCCTCGGCAAGCGTGGCAGAGGCTGAATTGCCGTTGCGGTTCCACTTTTGGTAGCTGAACTGAGGTCGGAACGTGAGATATGCGGTTTTGAACAGGTTCCAGAGATTGGTTCTTTCGCTGAAAGTCAGTTGGTTGTACGATCTCACGCTGAAGTTGTAGTTCTGCGAGCGAGAGAAGGAACCGTTGTAGGTGTCGCCTCCTTCGAGGAAGGTGGCACCCGTGCCGTGCTGTTCATTGTTGGTTTCGTTGTAGGTGAGTCGCAGGTCACCGTTGTAATCCAAGTTCTCCTCTTTGGTGTCGTATCGGTAGCCCGCACCCATGTCGTATGTGGTTAGCAAACCCGTGCTTTGCTGCAGGGGCGACCAGTTTCCTTCCTCTCCTGGTTGGCGGTTGTCGTTCAGGTTGTTCGCATTGGCATAGAGGTTGAGGCGGGAACGGTCGGAATAGTGCATACCGAAGAGGCGTCCCAAGAATTTCTTGTCGTATTTTCCGTGGGCATTCTTACGATAGGGCAGACCGCCACCCAGCTCGGCTTTGGTAATCCATCCCTGAGAATATTCCTTCTTCAACCTCACGTCCATCACCAATTGTTTCTGCACTTGCTTCTCCTTCCTCGTGCCGAGGTATTCCTTCGGTGTGCGGTCGTATGCCTTCACCCTCTTCACCGTGAACGAAGGCAGGTTCTCCAGCATCATGCGCTTGTCCTCGCCCATCAGTTCCTTACCGTTCAGCAGCAGTTCCTCCACTTTTCGCCCGTTCACCGTGATTTCGCCTCCGCTTTTCAGTTCCACGCCTGGCAACTGCTTGATGAGTGCGTCGAGCATGGAACCTTCTGCCATTTCGAAGGCATCGGCATCGAACACCAGCGTATCGCCATCGTGGTAGAACTTCACCTTCGATGCTTTTACCACGATTTCATCGAGCATATTTCCATCGAGGAAGGTAGATGTTTTCTTCTTGGGAAGGCGTTGCAGATAGACGGGCTTGAGCTGACGATACAACTCATGCTTGTGGAATCTTTTGATGCTGAATGGCACGAAGCGAGTCTTGTAGCCCTCGGCATCCACTCGTATCAGATAGTCGCCCGCCTTCTTCAATTCGAAATGAGCAGAACTGTATCGTTCGTCTTCGATTTTGTATAATTCCACATGGGCACTATCCACAAAGACCGAGTCGGCGGCATTGAGCACCAGCACCGTCATCGTATCTACACCTATGTTCGAGAGGTAATCTTTCACTTCGAAGTAGATGCTCAGCGAGTGTTCGTCTTTCTTCTTACTGGTGGAGTCCGACACTGTCTCTTGTCCCCAGCACATTGTCAATCCCATCATGAAGATGAGTGTCAAGATTATTCGTTTCATGAATATATAATTTTCATCAAGGATTTTAAGGATTTAAAAGGATTTTCCATCTCTTCACGCTTCACGCTCCACTCTTCACGCTCCACCTCTTCACGCTCCACTCTTCACGCTCCACGCTCCACGCTTCACGCTCCACTTCGTCTTTGAAAAGCGATGGGTGAGGCAACGGCAAAATTACAACATTTCTATAGTGTAACATTTACGTTCATAGTTAAAAAAGATAAACACTGTAAAAATTGTCAAAAAATTAGACACTTTTCTTTTCACACCTCGTTTTTCCCTTTGCTCATGCTCTCCTTCGATTGTGCTGGTTCTCTCCTTCAATCGTTCAGGTTTTCTCCTCCGATTGAACTGAACTTTTCCTTTGATTTTACTGAAATGCCGAGCCCTCAACGTTTACACGGCGAGCCTTCGCCATCGCAACGCCGAAGGCTCGTCATCGACTTGGCGAGCCTTCGGCAACTAGTTGAATCCAAAGGAACGGTTCAGTCAGTCCCCAAATGCACTTTAGACAATCCCCTAAAGCGCTTCAGAAAAACCACACATTCGCTTCAGTAAATATAAAAAAGAGGTTCAGAACCATGTAAGCTCTGAACCTCGATGTGATAGATAAGGATGATTCCTTGGTGTGCTTATTCCACATAGACCTTTTGCGACTGAACCTTGCCATTGTACTTGAGGGCAAGGATGTAGAGGCCGCGACGGAGGTTGTTTGGAAGTTGGATGGTGCCTTCGGAACTAACCTTCTGCTGGTTGATGACAACACCCGAAATGCCGACGAGATGGGCAGTTACTTCGGAAGCAGGGATATTGCCTAAGTCGAGTTGAACAGGCATGCCACTGCGGAGGGAAGAAGACAGGATGCGGATGCTGGCATCAGCAGACCACTCCAGTTCCCTTGAGAGGGGAGAGTTGATGTTGATGATGCCCGTTTCAAATTCCGTGTCCTTGAGAGTTTGCTCATAGAGGTACCAACGAATGTCCTTGCTTGCCACGGCGAGTGCATTTTCTCCTAAGCGGATGCGGTAGTCGAAGTGCTTTTTGCGTGTGTTGTCGTTCACATAGATGTAGTCCGTATTTGCCACTACGCAGAACACCACCATGTTGGCAGGTCGGTCGGCTTCAGTCCAATTCAGTACCATTGGTCCACAAGTGACAGGTTGGCTATAGAAACAACGACCATCTTTCGTGCGATAGCAAAGTTGTGCATTCATGTTGAGGTCCTCTGGGCGGAACTCCACAGTGCAAGTGTTGCCCTGCACGTGGATAGGGATGATGTTGCCACCGCTCCAACCAGGGTTGGTGATGGTGTCGGGAGCCATCCAGCCTTTCTCGTCGTTGAGTTCGCAAGATTGATAAGGAGTGAGTCGGAACGGAGCCACGTCTATCCAGTAAGGCTCAAATTCTGCTTTCACGGTGTTGTGGAAATAACTGTTCACCAGGTCGCGGCAACCTTTCGAGAATCCACCGAAGTCGATGGTGGCAAGTTTGGCGCGATACTGCATGATGAGCGAACGCATCGCCTCGTCGCCAATGCCTTCGATTCTTTCCGCACTGTTGCCCTTGGCAATGCCTTCGAGCACGCGCGTCTTGCAGTAGCGCCAAATCCAAGGGATGGCACCCTGACCGACGGTCTCGCCAAGGAAGAGTGGGAACACCTCGCCATATTGTACGCCACCAATGAGATTGCGCCAAGTGCAGACCTGCTGTCCGCTGGAATTGTACATGTTAACGCCTTCAGCTGATGGACCGCCAAAGGAACCATCCTGCAACCAGCCCGAATAGCATTCGATAGGCATGAACGGACAGATGAGATTGCCCACACCGAGCCAGCCTGGTGCGCCGTACACGCCATCACGCTTGGAGTTCATTGCCATTTGGAGCCACACGTTGCCTCCTTCGTGGAACCAAGCCGATTGTTTCACGCCCTCCATGTCGGCAAAGATGGCATGAATGCCTTCGTGAATCATCGCCTCGCGCTGGTAGTCGCCGTCGTTCCATTTCTGGTCGGCATCGTCGCGGAAACGGCTCACAGGATAGTAACTTGCCCACACGCAAGGCCAGCTGGCACCATCGGTGTATGTTTGGCTCTGATAACCACCTTTCTCCGTACTGCTTGTGTTGTCGTTGGCAAGTCCTGAACCGAACACATAGACGAACGACTTGTAGCCACGACGCGCATTGATGTCGGGCGGCCAACCCATCTCGTCGCGGATATAGGCGAAGTCGGTGTCGTATTTCTTCATCATGTTCTCCATCTCTTTCTGCAACACTGCGCCCGTGCCGCACTCGCTATTGAGGTTGTCGCCCCAATACACGCACCACCAGTCGCCATCCACGCGGTTGGCATCCTTGCCATTGCGCTGCTTGAACGTATGTGTTTTGGTAGGGGTAGGGAAACCATTCGGGTTCTCATCGCGGAAATCGTAGCTCCAGCGAGGCGTGTGTTCCGCCCAGTTGTAGTTCTCTCCTTGGTGAGTCTGAACATCCACGATGAACGTGAGGGTTTGCACGTGGAGATGTCCGTCGATGTCTGTGTAACGGCTTGTCAGTGTGTAGTAGCCTGCATCGGCAGGTTCAGCAGCCGTGAGCACATAGTCGTTTTCGTTGATGTTCTTCACAGTCTTGCCAGCAGGGTTCTTCACGTTGAACTTAACACTCTCACCTTCCTTGCGAGGGCGCAAACCGAGGGTAATCCTGTCGCCTGCGTTCACTTGGATGAAGTTCTCGTGTTGAGGCGCTTGGTCGTTCTGTTGCACGAAAGGCAGAGGGTACCACGCATCCACCTTGTCGGCACGATGGACGGCATAGAGAGGTTCGTCGGAATGGACGCTTGCCTTCTCGCCGATGGTGATGTCGAACACATAAACCACGGTGTCGGCTGTCTCTGGATTCACCAGCGCTTGCTTGATGACATAGTTTTCGCCTTCGCTTACCTTCTCGGCATTGTGCCCGATGGTGAAGGTGGAAGTGCCATCGTAACGGGAATAGACGTACATACGACTCTGGTTGGAAGTGACAACACCAGAGGCATTGAAATTGTGTCCCCAAGGAGACAGATTAGAACCAGAGTAGTAGTTGCCCGTAGTGCCTTGGATGGCATAGAACTTCGGATTCGTTCCCACATTGAGGGAGGAAAGGCTGAGTCCCTGCTTCAGCACGTTGAGACGCGCATTGCAGACGGTTTCATCCGCTTGGTTGAGGGTGCGAGTGATGGTGAAGGTGTAGGTGTGCTTCATGTCTTTTGCAAAAGCGGAATATGCCATGCAAAGGACCATAACCGTTGCCAGCAAACGCAACGAAGAATGTAGTAGTGGTTTCATGAACAAAGTATATTATAGTCAGTTAATGATAGTTAAGTGTCAATTCAACCGCAAATAAAACAAAAATAATTCGAATAGCAAAAAAATCTCATCATGAATTTATTTACGGTGTAATATTTCTGCTGTTTAAAAGAATTTGACTATTTTTGCAATGCGGAAAAAAGAATCACAGAGAGTATGTTTCGAGAACCTCTGAGTGATTGTGTTTCCGTGTCGGAAAAGATTTAATTTGAAACCTCAAAACGATTGTAGTATGGAAAGAATGGATTACTGGCTTTCAAACGACCATCAAAAAGCAAAGGGAATTAGTAAGATTTGTGCAAAAACTATCGGTGGATTCGCCATTTTTGCCATATTGTCAGTGTCTTCCGCTTTGGCACAGCAACGCTATGAGTTCCAAGCCTCAGAGTATGTGAGTACTGACGACAATCGCGCTCCGCAGTCGGCATTCAGCTACGACATGGACAAGAATTGTTTCACCATCAATGCTCGTGGAGCCAATAACATCGCTTTCAAGATGTCGAGCGATGTAAGCAATAAGTATTTCATTTGTCCCGACCAACAATACTACGTGATTGAGGGCACCAACCTTTCGACGTCTGCCACGAGTAGTTATGTGTGGTGGTTCAATGGCGTCAATCGCGGTTCGCAAGAACCAGCCAACGCTTATTACACCACGGCTTCGGGCAGGACGTTGGTGGTGTGGAACATAGCGCAGAACAGCCTGATGTCGTCGGGCATGGATTTCACGGAGAGTAGCATTCTGATTTCCGCGCATGGACAAAGTTTCATCAATGCGCAAGGACTCACCTCCACTACCTCTTCAAGCACCATTCATCGAGTGGATTATTTGGAGAAGTATGGCATCGCCACTCTCTATCCTGAATTGCAGTCGAAATTGGGCTATACGGAGAAGTCGCTGACCACTGAGATACGCAGCAAACTCGAAGCAACTATTCAGGAGGCACAGCAGAAATTGCAGACAGGAAAAAGCAAGAGTCTGCAAGCTGCGGTGGATGAGGCACTTGCTGTTGTTGCATCGCTTTCTGCCACTTCTTATTCGGAAGCTTACAAAGCCTTGCACCCACTGCAAAATGCATTGCTGAGCAGCGTGTTGAGCGAAGCAGTGGAATCGGCAGACGTCTTTCCTGGAGGGTTACACGTGAAACAATCATCGCTCCACACCTATGTTCTTTTCTATGAAGACCATGTGGTTCGCATTCTGAAGAGTCGTTCGCTCTTGGCAGACATCGACAAACTGAGCATGTCGGTAATTCGTTCGTTCGATGGAAGTCAGAACGTCACTGCCGACCTCACGGATGACGAAATCATCACAGCCACCAATGGCAACATCACCATTCAGGTGAATCGGGAAGATGGACACATCAGTGCTTTCCGCGCAGATGGTAGTTCTCTGATTCGCGAACAGAGTTATGGCACCTCGTTCAAGGAACGTTCGCACGTGAATGAATATGACCGCTTCACCATTCGTTCCACTTTTGCGCTCGACAAAGACGAATACATCTTCGGCATGGGACAGATTCAGGATGACAAACTGAATCGCCGCGGTTGTACGCTCGACCTCGAGCAATGGAACATGCGCGTGTGCATTCCTTATTTCCAGTCGAGCAAGAACTATGGACTCTTCTGGGACAACTACTCGCCTTCCACTTTCAGCGATAACTATGTGGACACTTACTTCGAGAGTACGGGTAGCGAAATCGACTACTACATCTTGGTGGGCGACGATAGCCAAGGCGTGATGACTGCTATGCGTTGGCTGACAGGCGATGCCCGCATGATGCCGCTTTGGAACTTCGGACTCTATCAGTCGAAGGAACGCTACAAGAGTGCCAGCGAAACGATGGGAATCATCCAGAAATACAGAGATCTTCATGTGCCAATCGACTGTGTGGTGCAGGACTGGCAGTATTGGGGTAATAACTCGCAATGGAACGCTTTGGAATTTCTCAATTCCTCGTTCAGCAACTATCAGCAAATGATTAACAGTGTCCACAATAATCATGCGCATCTGCTCATCAGCATGTGGGCGAACTTCGGCAGCAACACCAAGCCTTTTGCAGAGCTTGAGAAGTTGGGCAGGCTCATCCACGTGACCAGTTATCCAAGCGATGCCACCGTCTATCCTTACGATGTGTGGAGTGACCGCGCACGCGACATCTATTGGAAATACATGTACAACGGACTGGTGAGCAAGGGTGTGGATGCCTATTGGATGGACTCCACCGAACCCGACTACGCTCGTAAGAGTGATTCCGAAATGGATTACCTGAGCGACTGTGGACGCACGTGGCGCATCATGAGGAATAGTTTCGTGTTAGGCCATGTGAGTGGAGTCTATCAGCATCATCGCGAACAGCAAGCCACCGATGCACAGTTGGCACAGAAACGAGTGAGCATCCTCACACGTAGTGGATTTGCAGGACAGCAACGTTATGCAGCCCAAACGTGGAGTGGCGACATCTCAGCATCGTGGGAAACACTTCGCAAGCAGATTCCAGCCGCTCTCGGATTCACCACTTGCGGAATCCCTTATTGGAACAACGACAATGGTGCTTTCTTCGTGGGCTACCAATGGGGTGACAATGGTCCGTTTAACGACCCTGAATACCGCAGCCTCTATCTGCGCTGGACTCAGTTCAGCACCTTCACTGGAATGCTTCGTTTCCACGGCAGTGGACACAATTGTGAGATTTGGCAAATGGGTCAACAAGGTGATGCCAGTGGTGATTTTGACCAAGTGCTCAAGTATATCAAGATGCGCTATAGTCTCTTGCCATACATCTACAGCACAAGTTGGCAAATAACCCATCATCAGCGCTCACTGATGACTGCTTTGCCTCTTGCCTTCAATGCCGACCGTCAGTGCTACGACCAGAAGTATGAATACATGTTTGGCGACGCTTTCCTCGTGTGCCCAGTGGTGAACGAAGGACAAACTATCACCCAAAACTATCTGCCTGCTGGACAGAAGTGGATTGATTTCTGGACAGGTGAGCAATTGGAAGGAGGACAGACCGTGACGAAACAAGCTTCCATTGACATCATTCCGCTCTACGTGAAAGCGGGTAGTATTGTTCCGTGGGGTCCTGAGGTGGAGTGGTCCAACCAGAAACCATGGGATTCGCTCGAACTGCGCGTTTATCCAGGACAAGATGGCGACTTCACACTCTACGAGGATGAGTTCGACAACTACAACTATGAGCAAGGTGCTTACACCGAAATACCGATGCATTGGGACGATGCACGTCGCACCCTCACTATTGGTGCTCGCGAGGGCAAGGGATTCGATGGTATGCTTCGAGAGCGTCAGTTCAATATCGTGCTGGTGAATGGTTTGCGAGGCACAGGAGATGCTCATGCCACTTCGTTCAGTGCCACCATCCGCTACGTGGGAGAGGAAGTGAGTGTGGTACTTCCCGAAGAATTTCAAGCGGAGGTGAAGGAGGACTGCACCAACGAATATATTCAGAACCCGAGTTTTGAGGTAGATGGCAGAGCGCTTACGGAGGTGATGCCAAAAGGTTGGAAAGGAAATATCAACACATCGTGGTACGGCGTGAATGTGGGTGGCGGCAATGACAATCCTGCTGCCACCGATGGCACTTACCTTTTCGGCGTGTGGGACGGAAGTACGAACAAACAAGCGCGCATCCATCAGAGCATCACATTGCCTGCAGGTGACTATCGCCTCACTGTGGATATGCAGGCAAGCAATCGCACCACCGCCGACCGCGTGGGTAAGCAGAGACTCTTTGCAGGAGATAATGTGGCGTATTTCCGTGACCAAGTGTTGTCGGCTGGACAGGGTGACCTCATACCCTTACAAACAGTGAGTCTTTCCTTCAGCGTTCCTGCTGGAGGGGAGACTCTCTCGATAGGTGTGGATACGAGTGATGCACCTCACGAAACATGGTATAAGATTGATAACTTCCGTCTCTATCGCATCCTTCAGCAAGCAGCCATTTACGACCCTACCGACGCGATTTCTCTTCCACGAGTTTCCCTTCCATCATCATCTGCTACCTACGACCTGAATGGTCGCCTTATCTCCAGAGGTGGAAAGCAACCAGGGATGATAGTAATAAAAGGAGGAAAGAAACTATACTCTGCCCATTAGACTTGCAAGACGTTCCTCAATACCCACCAAACGAAGAAGAGGATGATGTAGGTCCAGAGAGTGTAGCGATGGTGTGTGAAACGACGGAGGGCGTTCTTTGGTGGAAGAATGCAATCAGAAAGGAGAACGAGGAAGAAGAAAGGAATGGAGAGAATGAAGAAGTAGTTGTAGGACAGGGCTTCGGCAAAATGACCGTGGAGGACGGCATGAGCGGCACGCTGGATGCCACAGGCTGGACACTGGGTGCCTGTGAGGACACGCCACATGCACTTGGGTATGAAAGGGGAGGCTGAAGTCGTATCTACACAATAATAAAAGATTCCCGCCACCAAGATGGCGACAGGAATCAAGATTCTGAGTATGTGTTGCTTGTTTTTCAACAGAAAAGAAACTAACTTGGCTTAGTAGCTGTTACTATAGCTGGCACCAAGACCAATAATGATGAATAATCCAATGTAGAGGACCCAACCAATGGCTGAAATGATAACACTCCACATGGTCCATTTCTTGGATTTGCTGGCTGCATCATAGGCAGCAGCATATTGTCCTGCAGCCCAAAATGAATCCACTTTGGCAGCATAAACGATAGAGACAATGCCGAATGGAAGGCAGCAGAAGATGGTGGCGAGAATTGCCCAAATCATGTTGCTGCTTGGCGGTACAGAAAATCCCTCATTACTTGGGTTGTTCTGATAAGTTTGCTGCTGAAAGCCTTGGTTTTGATAATTTTGCTGCTGGTAGTTCCTGTAGCCTTGACCTTGCTGCTGGTTGTTCTGATAACCTTGGCTTTGCTGCTGATAACTCTGTTGCTGATAGTCTTGGTTCTGCTGAGAATCTGTTTGTTCTCCAGCTGAATTTGGATCGATTCTGCGAGAATCGTTGCGTTCGTTTTTGTCGTATGCCATAGCTTTTTTGAATGAAGAATTAAGAATAAAGAATGATGAATGAATAGCCAAAGAAGAATGATGAATGAAGAGTGGAAAAATGGATTCTTCATTATTCACTCTTCATTCTTCATTTATAGAATTTATTCCAATGTGAGTTCCTTGATGAGACGTTTTGCCTTGCCGTATTTCTCGATGATGGAGAGGACATAGCGGATGTCAACGCCAATGCAACGCTGAAGATTCGTGTCGAACTTCAAGTCGCTCGACATGGCTTCCCAGTTGCCATCGAAGGCAAGACCGATGAGACGACCTTTCTTGTCATACATGCCCGAACCCGAGTTTCCACCCGTGATGTCGTTATTCGTGAGGAAACAAAGTTGCAGGTCTTTGCTTTTGCTGTCGATGTATTTCTTTCCGAAATCGCCCTTTTTGAGCCAAGCATAGACTTCAGGGATGAGTTCGTAGTCGGGATTGCTGCCCTGCTTCTCGAACTTGTCGATGATGGACTGCGAAGGAGTGAAGCACTCGTAGGTGAGGTCCTTCGAAGGTGAATAACCCTCCACGATGCCGTAGCTCATGCGGAGCGTGAAATTGGCATCTGGATAGTATTCCTTGTCGCGATTCATCTCGCGGAGTGCATCGCCAAGGAGTTGCTCGTAGTGGTCGATAGGTGAAGCCCCGTACATCTTATAAAGCAGAGTTACGAGGTCGATAGCTTGCATGAAGATAGGGTCTTCGCCCACCTCGGCAAGGCTTTCCACCTGTGCCAGGTCGGCTGGACGTGCAAAAATGGATTTGCTAAACAGGAAATCGGCGTACGCATTGTAGTCGCCGTTGAAGAGAGAATCCACCACTTGAACATATTCAGGAAGATAGGATGAGTCGGGCACGTGCTCCACATAGTTCTTGGCAAGTGCGGCGAATATCTTCTTGTCGGTGTTGATGTCGATGTCTTTGAAGGATTTTTCCACTTCCTTCTTGAAATCGCCTTGCTTTCCTTGAGCCATACCAATCATCTGTTTGATGGCAAATGCAAGGATGTCGCTTCCGCTCCAGAAACTTTCCTGCCAAAGATTCATGGCAAACTGTTGCTGATAGGAGCGAGCGTACTCCTCTTTGAGGGAGTCGAGGATGTCGATGTATTTCCCTCTCTCTTCAGGCTTCTGCTTCGCCCATTCAAGGATTTCCTTTTCGAGCGCCTGCTTTTCAGCAATCACACCGAGGTCTTTCAATGCCTTGTTCTGACCGATGGAGAACTTCCAGTAGTTCGAACTCTGTGCATATTTCGAGGAATACATGATGCGGAGAGCATCCGACGAGTTCATGGCGTCGGTCATGATGGCTTGTTTCACGCCACGCACCTGAATGCGGTTGTCGTTCACCGTGCGCATGGTGTTCTCAATGCCGTAGCTGGAGAGGTAACGATCCGTGTTGCCTGGATAGCCAAACGTCATGCAGAGGTCGCCAGGCTGATAGCCTTGGAGGGAAATGTGTGCATACTTCACAGGTTTGTAAGGCACGTTGTCCTTCGAGTATTCGGCTGGTTTGTTGTTCTTGTCGGCATAGATGCGGAACACCGAGAAGTCGCAAGTCTGGCGAGGCCACATCCAGTTGTCGGTGTCGCCACCGTGCTTGCCGAGACACTGAGGTGGAGCGAACACGAGGCGAACATCGCTATAGCGCTGATAAACCGACATGTAGTATTTACTGCCTTTATAATAAGGTACCACCTCGCCGTGGATGCCATTCACCGAGTCCTCGATAGCCTCTTGCAGAACCGTGGCAACGGAGTCGATGACGAGCATACGCTGCATTTCGTCCATGTCGGGAGTGGTGGCTGCCAACAGCTTGTCCGTCACGTCGTAGGTGTTGAGATGGAAATCCACATACAGGTCCTCGTTAGGCAGTTCGTCCTTCAGTTTCTTGGCGAAGAAGCCGTTTTTCAAGTAGTCGTGCTCCGTGGTGGAGTGGTCCTGAATGGAACCGTAGCCACAGTGGTGGTTGGTGAATACCAATCCGTCGGGACTGACAACGGAACCCGAACAGAAACCGCCAAACTGCACGATGACATTGTTGAGCGCAGGATGTTCCGTACTGAAAATCTGGTCGTGCGTCAGTTCGATACCCATCGAATGCAGGATGGAATCAGTCTTTGCCGAAAGATTCGATATCATCCACATACCCTCATCAGCGCGAGCACCCATGAGTGTCAGCATTGCAATGACACTAAGAAATAGTCGTTTCATTTTTATTCTTTATAGTTTTTATTTTAATCCTTCCTTCTTCTTTCTCTGTAGGCTTCGGTTCTGCCGAAGCCCTTTTTCCTTTCTTTGTTTTTCCGTAAGCTTCGGTTTCGCCGAAGCCTTTTCCCTTCTCAGTAAGCTTCGGTTCTGCCGAAGCCCTTCTTCATCTAAAGTACTTTCCCACGTAAGGCAGGCTCTTCAGCGGCAAGTCCTTCTTCACCACGTAAGCGAGGAAAATGCCGATGAGCACCGTGTTAATGCCGATGCGGGCAATGGCAGGCCATTCAGCAGGCAGCATTTCCATCACGGCGAACAGCACACCCGTGAGCAGCAAGTATGCGCCGATGTCCTTCAGCGGATAGTCGATAGGGTTCTTCTTCTGTCCCACAAAATAGCTAAGGACCATACTCGTGAAATAGCCAGCAAAACCGCCCCAGGCGCATGCCCAGTAACCAATCTTCGGAATGAAGATAATGTTCACGGCGATCAGCACCAAGCAGCCAGCCAGCGAGAACCACGCGCCCCAAATGGTCTTGTCGATGAGCTTGTACCAGAACGAGAGGTTGAAATACACACCCATCATGATTTCCGCAGCCATCACGATTGGAATTGTACCGATAGCCTCACGGTAGCTCTTGCCAATGATGAGCTTCAGAATGTCCATGTAGCCGATAACCATCAGGAACGCCAAGAACGTGAAGATGAGGAAATACTTCATGCTTTCTGCATACATCTCCTTCGCGTCCGAGTCCTTACTCTTCGCAAAGACAAGCGGCTCGTAGGCATAGCGGAATGCCTGCGTAATCATCGCCATAATCATCGCCACCTTCACGCAAGCGCCATAGATGCCGAGTAGCACCTTGCCTTCCTCTGGGTCGGGATAGACAAATGGGAAAATCATCTTATCCACCGTCTGGTTCAGGATGCCTGCGATGCCCAACACGAGGATAGGCCACGAGTAGTTGAACATACGTCGCAACAGTTTCCCATCGAAATGCCATTGGCTGAACATCTCCTTCATCTCAGGAATGAAGAAGAACGTGATGACGCTCGTACAGAAAAGGTTGATGCTGAACGCATAGCCCTGAATGTCGTCAGGACTGTAGAGCTTGTGAACGATGTCGTAAACCGTACCAGGCTCCGTATATTTATCATAAAGCGTAGGCAGCAGGGCAAACCAGATGAGGTTCAGAACGATGTTGATGAAGATGAACAACAGCTTGAGTGCAGCGAACTTGATAGGACGCTTCTGGAATCGCAACAAACTGAAGAAAATGGCTTGGAACGCATCGAGCGACACCACCACCGACATCATCCACACCCATTCAGGATGGTTCTGATAGTGCAGTGATTCCGAAATCCCAGGCAAGAACCCGAAGATGAACACCAAGAAGACCGCGATGAGCGCACAAACCACCGTCAGTGCCGTGGAAAACACCGTATTCGCTTTCTCCTTCGCATCGTTCGCAAATCGGAAGAAAGTCGTTTCCATTCCGAACGTAAGAATCACGAGAATCAGTCCCGTAAATGCATAGACATTCGTGATTTCCCCATATCCTCCACTGGCAGATGGTATCGTCACCGTGTAGAGCGGTACCAGCAGATAGTTCAGAAACCGCCCAACAATACTACTCAACCCATAGATTGCCGTGTCTTTTGCTAAAGCTTTTAAGTTTGCCATGTCCTTATTTAAACTACCGAAATAATTAATTTTTTGAATGTGTCAACAAATGAACACAAATGATACACAAATGAAGAATATTATTTTTGAGATAATTTGTGGAAATTTGTTGACTTTTCGTCTTTAATCAGAAGTCATCGAAGAGATTATTCATCATCGTGTTGTTCTGTGGTACACGTCCGAGGTGTCGGTATGCCAGTTCAGTCACTTCGCGTCCTCGTGGTGTGCGCTTGATGAAACCCTCCTTGATGAGGAACGGCTCATACACCTCCTCCACCGTGCCAGGGTCCTCACCGATGGCAGTGGAAATCGTACCGATACCCACAGGACCACCCTTGAACTTATCGATAATCGTCGTCAGAATCTTGTTGTCGATTTCGTCGAGACCAAACTTATCGATGTTCAGAGCCTCCAGAGCGATATGAGCGATTTTCGTGTCGATGCGTCCCGTACCCTTCACCTGAGCGAAGTCGCGCACACGACGGAGCAGCGCGTTGGCAATACGTGGCGTTCCACGACTCCTACTGGCTATCTCACCAGCAGCATCTACGTCGCAAGGCACATTGAGCAGACGGGCAGAACGAAGGATAATCGTCTGCAGAATCGAAGCATCGTAGTATTCCAAGTGCATGTTGATGCCGAAGCGCGCACGGAGCGGAGCCGTCAGCAGACCGCTGCGCGTGGTGGCACCCACCAGCGTGAACGGATTCAGGTCAATCTGAATACTTCGAGCCGAAGGACCCTTGTCAATCATGATGTCGATGCGGTAGTCCTCCATCGCCGAGTACAAGTATTCCTCCACCACCGGCGACAGTCTGTGGATTTCATCAATGAAAAGCACGTCGTGCTCCTCCAGCGATGTCAGCAAACCTGCCAAGTCGCCAGGCTTGTCGAGCACAGGTCCACTTGTCACCTTGAATCCCACGCCCAACTCATTCGCAATGATATTCGCCAGCGTCGTCTTGCCCAGTCCGGGAGGACCGTGCAGCAACGTGTGGTCGAGTGGTTCACCGCGGAACTTCGCAGCCTCCACGAAGATGTTCAAGTTCTCCACCACCTTCGTCTGACCGCTGAAGTCACCAAAGCGAAGAGGTCGCAATGCATTCTCGAAGTCCTTCTCCTTCGACGACATATACCGTTCTTCTCTGATGTCAAAATCGTCTGCCATTCAATCTATGTATTAATAACGTATATCAATAACACTTTAATTTGCAAAGTTACAACAAAAAACCGAGAACAACCGCAATCATCGCCCAAAATCCCACAGCACCCCTCAGAAACCATTATTCACAATCCTCGTCCCTCACCTAACCTTCCTTCCCACCACCCCATGCCTTCCCCGTTTGAAAACAACCTGAAAAGTTTCGAATGTGCTATCGCTCTCCTTCAATTGTACCGACCTTCTCCTTCGATTATTCTGACTCTTTCCTTTGATTATACTAAACCTTTTTTTTGATTGAACTGAACTACCGAGCCCTCAACGTTAACACGCCGAGCCTTCGCCATCGCAACGCCGAAGGCTCGCCAAGTCGATGACGAACCTTCGGCAACTAGTTGAGACCAAAGGAGCGTTTCAGCCAATCCCCACATGCGCTTCGGGAAATTCCCCATTGCGCTTCAGAGAATCCCCTAAAGCGTTGCACTATAAGCATACTTTAGTTCCTATGTCCCTGTTGCAGGGCGACATCATTATCTTCAACTGAACTAACGAAAGTTGAATTGTTTTATATAACAATGTTATCCCGAACTGATATGTCTTTACAATCCACATTTCCCTACCAAACCCTCCTCCTCATCCCCAAACCTTCCCTGTCTGCTAATCAAATCTTCTCTAAGAAATAATCTTCACACAGTGGTTCTATGTTTACACGCAGAACCTCTGTGCTTTTTTTCTCCTAGTTCCGATAAATTCTAGTACTGAAAATAAAAATGATTTTGAATAATTGGATAATATCGAGAACCTTATGCCAATAAAGACAGTTTTAGGTGTTGATGAATATAGAATTAAGATAAGAAACTTATTTCAAATCTATATTCAGCTTTTATTTGCTTGTCAATGAAATCCTGGTGCTGAGACGCTAGCCAATTTTATTGATTCATCGTTGGGAATAGAGTTACGCAGAATATCCGAATTAGACGAGTTTTAGAGTGATTTTTAAGGATTTGCATTATAATTTGAGAAAATAGAGTTAAATTTGCAACAAAAATAAAAATAGTATGTCACAAAGATTAGAAATAACCAATTTTGGTCCTGTTAGAAAAGCTTCCATAGAAATTCGCCCTGCTCTTATATTGATAGGTCAGCAAGCAAGTGGTAAAAGTACTGTTGCTAAATTGATATACTTCTTTCAGTCTTTATCTGCCGAATTCTTTTCTCGTTATTATCAGTCAAGCAGGGAAGGGGTTGACATGGCGCAAGACTTGATTATCCCTATTCGTGAAAAATTCTATGATTTCTTTGGTTCCACATTCCATTTACCAGATTTTGAGATTGTATATCATTATGAAGATAATCGTGATTTGACCTTGTCTCTTACAGTAAATAAGAAAATTAATGCTCATTTCTCTGAAGATTTTTTTACAAAGAAAGATTTCCAAGAGCTACGTGGCTATAAAAAAATGTTGCTCCAACTCAAAGCAGAGTTAGCACAAATGGATAATGTAGCTAAGAAAGTTGCATTGGATGAACGACATCTTAATTATCTCCATCAATTGGCGGATAAGATAAATATGCTTTTCTGCAACGAGCATAACGATTCTTTATTCATTCTTGCTGGTCGTAATGCTACCATAGGCTATAGTGAGACCTTTGAGAATATGCTTCAGCAAAGTATACAAAAGAACATCGAGGAACAAGGACGTCGAGCATTCGAAACAAAGGAACAGACCATTGATGAAACATTGATGCTTAGCTTTATGCAGCGTGTTGTGAAAATGCGTCAGGCTTTTATCAATCTTGGAAATTTTGAAGGCATGATAGCTCATGCCAATGCTAAATTAAAACCACGCTTGAAATTGGCAAACAAACTTATTCGTGAAGTTCTACATGGCCAATATTCTAATTCCGAGTTTGGAGAGCGTATCGTCCATCCTGGACAAGGTTACGTATACTTGAAAAATGCATCTTCTGGGCAACAGGAATCCATACGTATTCTACAAGATGCATTTTTATCCATCTATCAGGGAAACAAGTTACTTCGTATTGTTGAGGAACCAGAAGCACACCTGTTTCCCGAAGCCCAAATGTTCACTATTCAGTTACTTGTACTAATGCTTAACAGTGCTCCTTCTGGCCATTTGATTTTGACAACTCACAGCCCATATACATTAACTGTCATAAATAATCTGATTTATGCAGCGAAAGTTGGTGCACAGCATCTTGAACAAGCCAATTCTATCATCCAAAAAGAACTGTGGCTTCCATTGGAGAATGTGTCTGCATATATGCTGCAAGATGGTGAGGCCTCTGACATTATGGATGCTGACTTGGGAGAAATCAAGGCGGAACTTATTGACAGCATTTCCAATGTGATAAATCAGCAGTACGACCAACTTTTGCAACTTGATGACATCGATGGCACAGAAGATTAAAGCAGAGAGGAAGTGGCCTTTCTTTCAAGCATACCATGACAATAGCTACATTCTACATCATAATTGCAGAAAGGAAGTTCTATTGCGTGAACTAGGAGAGAAACGAACCTATAGACTTCATAACATGTCTGTAAAAGAGATTGTCGTTTACAGAATAGATGGCGGAATAATTGATAATGATGGTGTCTTGAGATGTGACTATGGTATATTCACAGAAGATGATGTGCTGTTTCTCATTGAACTTAAAGGTGCAGATTTAAATCATGCTTTAGACCAAATAAACAGTACGATAGATATTCTTCTGAAACGGTCTAATATTAGAGTTAAGAAGTTGAATGTACGCATCGTTTTGTCTAAGGTTAGTGTTCCAAGAATTTATGCATCCAAAGAGAATAAATTGAAACAACTGCTTCATAAATTCTATGGAGGTGGAGATTACAAGAAGCAAAGTAGAACCCTTGAAGATTCTATATGATTTGGTGGTGAGGGCATGGCTATTTTTAGCGATGCCCTTACTATTGTTTAGCGAACTCTATGTTAATTATTTTCTTGGAGCATCGTAATAATCGTGTGAAGGCCCTCTATCATTATCTGCACATGATTTGAACATACTTATTCCTCCTGCAATTGTAATTAATGCCATGAGAATGATTACTAATAAAGCACAACCAGCTTCATTCTTTTTTGCGAATAATTCAGTAATATAACCAAGACCATTAAAGAGATACCCTATGCCAAGGTATATCAAAGGTAAACAAATTATAATCAAAATGACTTCCAACATAATATTTTTCTTTTTTGTACTCCATTACGAATAGCAGAGCAGTTTAACGATGAGTATTGAATTTATATTTCATTTATGTATGAACCAGAACAGTTTAGAAAAACAGGTTATGCATGTAAGTTGGTAGCACTACCATAAACGATAGAGTGTTGTGTATTAGAAGATTTAATTTCTGAAATGATTTCTTTCTTCAAATTCTGCTTGTTTGCGTAATTACAAGCAATTAATCCCCAAATAGGGAAGAATAAAAATACTTTCTTCATTGCAGTTATGTTATAAGTTATACTAATACAAAATGCGCAGAACATCTCTACGCATCACCAAGGTTCACCACAAACCTCAAACGCATCATAGAAACGTCTGCGCACATAGCGCGACGCTCTGATTGCGTTTGTATATGGCTCGCTTTCTTCGAGGTGGTGATTCGGTGATGAAGAGCCTATGTCTTGTGCCATTAGTTCAATAACACGTTGCAAATATAATCAATTTCTTTGAATTACACACGGAATCAATGTGTTATTTGATGAAATAACACGAAATCGATAGTGTTATAGTGTTGAGATATATACATTTACTATTAGATTTGGTCTAATAGAATAATGTGAAATAAAAATCATCGAATTCATCGGGAAAAAAGAAAAAATACTGTACATTTGCAATGGAATCTGTTTTGGGGGCGGTTGATAGTCTTTTGGGATATTCTTTCGTGAGACAGATGCGGAAATCGTTAATGGAATTTGAAAAACTTAAAAATGATATGGTTATGAAAAAGTGGATTTCTTTTTGGGTCTTGATGATGGTGGGCGTGGGTGCGTTCGCACAGAAAAGCTATGTGAATGTGATAGGAAGACCGATGTATGCGAGTAATCGGGGGACGAGTCTTTCGGGGGCTGTGCCTAAGGATATGGAGAAGTTTTACGACAATTACCAGTACGAATTTGGGGATGTACTGAATATGTTGGGACAGAGAGGATTTGTGGTGGAGGATATGAGTGTGACGACGGATAAGGACGGCATATTGTTTGAGGTGGCGATTCTGTCAAAATCGAATACGGTGGATCCGAGTGCGGTGCAGAAGCTGAAGGAAGATGATGCGGAGGTGTATGAGGTGGCGAGATATAATCTTCAGGGAATGCCTGTGAAAGAGACGGAAAAGGGTATTCAGATTGTGGTCTTTTCTAACTACACGACCAAGACGATTATCAAGGAGTGAATAGAAAAAAGAAGAAGTGTCAACAAATTAACACAAATGATACACAAAATTCGAATGTTATATTTGAGATAATTTGTGGGAATTTGTTGACTCAATCTTAGAAAGTGATGGAGAAGGTGTAAATACGATATAAGGGGACTATGAATACATTTTTATGGATTTATTTGGTCGTTTCCGTAATTCTAATTAAATTTGGCAACGAATTACATTTTTAGATCAATGAAAAGATTTTTGTCTTCTGTTTTTGTGTTGGTTGCCGCAACTTCGATTCATGCTGCAACCATCAGTATGACTGTGAATGCAACACGCAAGCAGACCGTCACGGGGTTTGGTGCTGCATGCTGCGACGGAGCCATGTGCCCGTATGGCAATGACACTCAACCTGTGAGACTGCTCTACGGTCCTACGTCGAAGATTGGACTGAACATCATGCGTATGGAAATCTCGCCAAACTTTGTGGGCGATGTGATTGTTCCTGAGTGGGGAAACTATGATACTCCATACGACTGGAAAGGTTCGCTGCCATCGGCTAAGATTGTGAAGCAGCGTGGTGGTATCGTTTTCGGTACACCTTGGTCGCCTCCTGGTGAGTATAAGACCAACGGTACGGCGCAGGGTGGCAAATCTGACAGTCAGGGCAACCAGGAAGGTAGGTTGCGCAAGGATTGCTATGACAAGTTCTTCCCTTGGTTGAACACGTTCTTGGCGTATATGAAGAAGAATGGTGTCAACGTTGATGCCGTGTCCATCCAGAACGAACCCGATTGGTGGGTGGACTACTCTGGTTGTCTCTACACGCCTCAGGAGCAGTTGGATTTGGTGAAGAACTATGCTTACATGTTGGACCGAGAGACCTATCCTGGTGTTCGTCTTATCAGTGCTGAACCTCTGGGCTTCGACCCTAGGTATTCGAACACGCTGTTGAACAATTCCGTAGCCCGCGACCAAATTGACATCATAGCGGGACATATCTACGGGCACCCACCTTTGGGAAATATTAAGAGTTCCAACACGTTGGCATCGAAGTATGGCAAGGAAGTGTGGATGACGGAACACTCTTCGACGGATTACATCAAGAGTCTGCCTAACTGGCACGAACAGCTAATCTTCGCTGAAGAGCTCAACGAGTGTATGCTGGCAGGATGCACGGGCTATATTTATTGGTATATGCGTGCACATTGGGCTTTCGTAGGTACGGGTGAGACCCAGTATGGTTCTGCCAATGTGAAGAATCGACTGTTGCCTCGTGCATACGTCATGTCTCATTTCTCGAAGCATGTCACTGGCTCTACTCGTTTGACTACTTCGCGCGACATGACCTCGGGGTCGGAGGCTGCCCAAGAGTATTCGGCTTACATCAAAGGTGACTCACTGATTGTCATGGCTATTGACACGACGAAGACTGGCTACGACTTGAAGCTGAATTTGCCTTATCCAGTGAGGAGCGGTGTGCATCTGATTTCGACGGGTAATGAGACGGCAAATCTCTGTCAGGAGCGTCCTATTGACATCGAAGAGCCTACAAAAACACTGATTGTGGAGATGCCTGCTCGCAGTCTGAACACTTATATTTTCATCATTGAAAATGAAAATACGGCTATCAATTATGTGACTCTTCCAAACCCAGATGGACCTAAGACCTATTACGACATGCAGGGACGTAAGTTGGCAGAGCCTCACGGACTCTGTATTGAGAGAAGTTCCGACGGTCGTTCGAGAACCATCATGGTTTGGCAATAAGGCTTGTGCTCAAAGATAATATAAAGCGGGCGAAGATGACTTGTTATGCATCTTCGCCCGCTTAGTTTTTTGTCCTAAAAATGTTAAGGTAATTTGAATGAGACTGGCAAGGTGTATTTCACTTTGACAGGCTTGCCATCGAGAGTGCCTGGTGTCCAATTAGGCATCTTGCGAATGACGCGCGCAGCTTCCTTGGCAAATTGTAGAGCAAACTTCTCTTCCAACTCCTTCTGCACGGTTTTTGGTTCTTGAGCGAAGCGTCCTGGGAGGAAGTGTTCAATCTTACAATCGTGAGCTGAAATCTCGGTTGGCTTGCCGTTCTTGTCAATGATGAAAGTCATCATCACTTTGCCTCCTACGGCGTATTTTTTAGCCAGCTTGGGATACTTGATATTCTTGGAGAGAAACTTTATCATTTCAGCTTTTCCACCAGGAAACTCTGGCATATTCTCAGGAGCTAACACGGGAGGAATAGACGGCTGATTGGTGGCCTGAGCTTTGGCAGTAATGCTATCTTGGCTTTGTGCTGCAGCGCTTAACGATACGGCAACGAGAAGCGTTGTGAATAATAGTTTTCTCATAAATGTTTTATACTAAGTGGCGAATGAGTTCTTCCTTGTCGCCAGGGAGCATATCGATGACAGGGATTTCAATCATGGTGTAGGCTCCAGGCTGCTGCTTCAGAGAGGCACGAGCTACGTTGACGAGCACTTGTGCCGTGAGGGCAGGATTGTTAATCTTCATGTCGAACTCGAAGAGCTGGTTGTGGGTCTTGCCACTGACTCCCTTGCGAACGAGGTTTACGCCGTGTCCTACGTCGTTGAGGGCATCCACTGAATCAACTTGCTGCACGTGTGTTTCATCATTGACGAAGTAAGGGTCTGCCTTGATAGCCTTGGCAACCTTGTCGAAGTCGGCACCTTCTTCCAACTCTACATACACCATGCGGCGATGGATGCCTGTTCCTACAGGAATGGTCATGGAAAGAGCGTCTTTCACGCCGTCAATGGCACGAACGGCTACGGAATGTCCCATGGAGCGACCAGGACCGAAGTTGGTGTAGGTGATGCCCTTTGGAGCAAGACTCTGCATGAGGGTACGAACGATGGAGTCGCTTCCTGGGTCCCAACCTGCGGAAATGACGGAAACGGCGTTGTTTGCCTTGGCTACTGCGTCGAGCGAACGGCGAAGGTCAACAATCTTCGTGTGGATGTCGAACGAATCGACTGTGTTGATGCCGAGGGCAAGGCATTCCTTCGCATATTCCTCAACCTTGCGGGTTGGAGTGGCGAGAATTGCCACCTGCACACCTTCCAATTCCTTAATGTTCTTAACGACAGGATAGTCTGCTAATTCTGCTGGTTTGTTCTCTGCGCCACTGCGGCGAACGATTCCTACGCATTCCATATCGGGTGCTGCTTCCACTGCCTGAAGTGCATACTGACCGATGTTGCCATATCCTACGATGGCTACCTTAATCTTTTCCATGAAACTGTGTCTGTTCAAATAACTTTAATACTTATTTTGTGAATTTTCTGCAAAATTAATACAAATCATTGATATTTTGCAAACAAAATGGCAATTTTATGATGTTTCTGATAGCATTTTGTCTGAAATGGTGGCAAAAAGGGCATTCCGGTGAATAAATGAAGAATGAAAGCCTCACCCCCCGACCCCTTTCCAAAGGGCGAGGGGAGTAGTATGAAGAATTCACATATTACTCCTCACAAATGCTAAAAACAAAAAGACCACAAGGAAATAGGAAATCCTTGTGGTCTTAATATTTATAAGGTGAGACAGGCATGAAAGCCTGAAATCCTTCGATTACTTCTTCTTTGCAACAGGAGCTTCTTCGATTTCTTCGTCACCTTCCTTAATTTTACGACCCATCCAGAGGTAAGCTGTAGGAGCTGCGATGAAGAGAGAAGAAAGAGTACCACCTACAACACCGAGAATCATTGCAAATGAGAATGAACGGATGTTGTCGCCACCGAAGATGAAGATAGCGAGGAGCACGATCAACGTAGAAATTGAGGTGTTGATGGTACGAGCGAGAGTCTGGTTCAACGAGTCGTTGAAGAGACGCTGAATGTCGCGCTTAGGATAGAGCTTGAAGTTCTCACGGATACGGTCAAAGATAACCACCTTATCGTTGATAGAGTAACCGATGGCTGTCAGGATGGCACCGATGAAGGTCTGGTCGATTTCGAGCGAGAAACCAATCCAGCCGTAGCAGATGGAGTAGATACCGAGAATGATGAGGGTATCGAATACCAATGCTGTGATAGCACCGATTGAGTAAGCCAAGTTGCGGAAACGGAACAAGATGTAGAGGAAGATGGCAATGAGAGCGAGGATGACGCTGATGATAGCGCCACGAGTGATGTCACTTGCCACTGCTGGACCTACCTTAGCGGAACTTACGATAGAACCACCCACGCGGTTGTCGCGGTCGATGAAGTTCTCAAGACTTACCTTGCTTCCGTCAATCATACCTTCCTCAACGAAAGTCTGATAGAGGATTTCTTCGATTTCGGAGTCAACGTCGATACCGTTTTCCTTGATGCGGTAGTTGGTGCTCACACGAATGTTGGTTCCGTCGGTACCGAGAGCGATAACGCTGGCAGAAACAGCTTCGTCGGTCTTGTTGAGAGCCTGAAGCTTGCTGGTGAGAGCCTGACGTGCCTGCTCAATGCTTACTGGCTGTGCGAACTCAATCTTGAAGTTACGACCACCTGTGAAGTCGATGGAACGGCTGAAACCACGAACTGCGAAGCTGATGATACCTGCAAGAACAATAGCACCGAAGATGGTGTATGACTTCTTGTAAGCACTCATGAACTTGTAGCTCGTACCTTGCATCAGGTTCTTAGAGAAGGCTGTAGTGAAGGTGAGGTCTTGCCACTTGTCGCGATTGAGGAAGTGTTCGTAAACGATACGAGTCAACCAAACAGCTGTGAAGAATGAGCATACGATACCAATCATGTAGGTGGTAGCGAAGCCCTTGATTGGACCTGTACCGAAATAGTAGAGGATCACACCTGTGATGAACGAAGTGACGTTGGAGTCGAGGATGGCAGAGAATGCGTTGCTGTAACCTGCTGCAACTGCGTTCTTCAATGTCTTTCCGCCCTTCAACTCTTCCTTGATACGTTCATAGATAAGCACGTTGGCATCGACCGCAGTACCGAGAGTCAGTACCATACCGGCAATACCACTCATGGTGAGGGCAGCCTGGAGGGAGGTGAGGATACCGAATGTGAAGAAGAAGTTGAGGAGGAGGGCACAGTTAGCCACCATACCAGCTTTGAAGCCGTACATCAAACACATGTAGATCATCAAGATGATGAATGCGATGATGAAGCTGATGAAACCGGCGCGGATGGATTCAGCACCGAGGCTTGGACCTACGATGTCCTCCTGAACAATCTGTGCAGGAGCTGGCATCTTACCAGAGCTGAGCACGTTGGCAAGGTCCTTGGTATCGTTGGTTGTGAAGTTACCAGTAATCTGGCTGCTTCCACCGTCAATCTTATTATTTACATTAGGTGCGCTATATACGAGACCATCGAGCACGATTGCGATAGCGTGATTTACGTTTGCTTCAGTGAGGGTAGCCCACTTACGAGCACCTTCTGTGTTCATCTTCATGCTGACGCAAGGGTTACCGAACTGGTCGAAGTCGTCCTTAGATTCAGTGACTACTTCACCTTCGAGTGGAGCCTTTCCATTCTTGCCACCAGTGGTGCGGATAGCATAAAGCTCAAATACCTTGCCAGCCTTGTCCATCGACTTCACACCCCAAAGCAGACGAGCGTCGGCAGGGAGGATGTTCTTAGCAACTGGAGAAGCCAACAAAGAGTTGATTTCAGCGGTATCGCGTGCGAGAGCGTAACCCACAAGACAACCAGCGTTGCCATTCATTGGCTGAAGCATTGCGAAGAGAGGATTTTCCTTCTTAGCAGCCTCGTCAGCCTTCTTCAGGTCCTTAGCCTCTGGAGTTTCCTCGGCAGAAACCTTTGAGAGGATGTCCTTGGTCTTTGATGCAGCACTGTCAACCACTTCCTTAGCAGCCTCGGCAAGAGTCTGGGTGGTGTCGGCAGCGGTGGAATCAGCTACTGCTTCTTCAACAGGAGCATTTGCACCGTTGCGGAGGGCTGCATTGAGTTGGTTCAGATATGGAAGAATCACCTGGGTGTCGTAGGTCTCCCAGAATTCAAGGTTTGCACTTCCCTGGAGCAACTTACGTACACGCTCTGGCTCCTTGATACCTGGAAGTTCCACCATGATACGTCCGCTCTGACCTTCAATCTTCTGAATGTTTGGCTGAACCACACCGAAGCGGTCGATACGTGTGCGGAGAACTCGGAAAGAGTTATCTACAGCTGCATCTACTTCTTCGCGAAGAACCTTCTCCACTTCGCTGTCGGTGCTGTTGGTGTTCACCTTGCCCTTCAGCTGCTGAGTAGCGAAAATCGTTGCCAGATTTCCGTTCGGAGCGTTCTTTTTATAAGCCTTGACAAATAGTGTGATGAAATCTGACTGACTGTCTTGTGCTTCCTTTGCTGCTTCGTTCACAGACTTCACGAAAGCCTCATCAGTCTTGTGGTCGGCGAGAGCCTTGACTACGTCTGGCACAGATACCTCGAGAATGACGTTCATACCACCCTTCAGGTCGAGACCGAGTCCGATGGCAGTTTCGCGACACTGCTTCAGGTTGTAAGTGCCAAGGTAGAATGGAGTCGTGTTGAGCGAATCCAGATAGTCAGAAGCTTCCTGCTCACTCATTGCTGCTGCCTTTTTGTCAACTCGGTTTGTCACAAACGAGAAAGAAAGGTAGAAGAGGCAAATCAGTGTAAGCAAGACTGCAATGACCTTGATAAAACCTTTGTTTTGCATTTTGTTGATTAAGTGATTAAAATTATTGATTGTAGTTTTTACTAATCTTCAGATTTTCGTGTTCAGATTGTTCATCCGTAATTTATCTATGATGAATAACGGCTGCGTCATGGCAGAGAAAGCAAGCTTCCTCTACTCATCTGACTTGCACGTAATTTATCTTAGGTATTCTGCGCACACGTTTATTCACACCAAAAAGATGGCATTTTGGTGCGTAGATACTTTTTCAAGGTTGCAAAGTTAGTGATTTTTTGTGAAAATAAAGATTTTTAAGAAAAATTTCAAGGCTTTTCTGCATTATTTTGAAGAAAAGCCTTCTATTTCACACCGTAATAGGGATAGACGATTGCAATTTTAGTCGATGGAGTCCTATCTTTTTCCTTATTATTTATAAAGGTACTTCTTGCCTTGAGAGATGTGGATGCCCTTTCCCCAGGAAGGCAATTGACGTCCTTGCAAGTCGAAGCGGGATGCGTTCTCTTGCTGAGCAATGGATGGCTGGGAAATGATGGTAGGTATTTCTTGGCCAGCCTTGTAGAGCAAGTGGTTGTAGTTGTAATAGCCACCGTTTTCGAAAGGCATGATGTCGGTGAGTAGGTCTCCGTTGGTGAAAATGATTTCCACTGGAGCTGGTTCACTGGTGGCTGGACCTATCCATTGCCATATCTTGCGCCCATTGGCGGTATCTCCCACGTAAGTACAGAGAGTGCCTTCTTTGTTGCTGTGGAGGTCGGTGGTGGTGTCGTCGGCTGTGCGAACCTTGCAATAGATGGGTTCGTCCCAGCAGAAACGAGGTAGCTCGAAGTAGGCGTAGTAATGATTGTCGATGGTCTCAACGCAGGCAGGAGCATCGGCAGGGCGGGTGTAGTCGGGTTCTGGCTGAGCTGGGAGAGGCTTCGCATTGGCATCAGGGAAAACCGTGAGGCGCAACTCTGTGCATCCGTATGGCACGAAGTCGATATATTTTGTTGTGTTGCTGAGGAACTGTAGCTTGCCTTGTTCAGGTAGAGATGGAGTAAAACGGTTATCTTCCAGACCCCAAGCTATCTCCCTGACGGGAATGCGTAGCTTGACAGGTGTTGAGGCGAGGTCGAAAGGGAAAGAACCATCTGCCATGTCGATGGTTTGTGCCGTCAATGGTTGGTCGTCACTGGCGTAGGCATAATTGAAATCGCCAGTCGGAGTGATGTTCCAGCACTTGAAGTCAGGATTCTCAGGCTTCTTTCCATGCATGTTCTCATATTCCTCCGTGTCTTCCACCATCTGCTGCGGAATGGCGTATGCATAGAGCAGCGGACCACGCTGGAAGTAAACGCCCTGACCTTCTGCTTCTTGCCGCACAACCTCCATAGGGAGAGTAAGTGTGATGACATCGCCGTTTTTCACGGGGGTTGAAAGGCGATAGAAGCTGCCTGCAGTCAAGACAGAATTGATGGATTTGCCATTGATGTCGATGGATGCGTTTCTGCACCATGTAGGAATGCGCAGGGTGAGAGGAATGGAGGCATCGGTTGCACTGTTGACGGAGAAGGTGAGGGTCTCGTCGAATGGGTAGTTGGTGCTGCACGTGATGGTGATGTCGCCATGGTCAGTGTTAAAGGTGCCAGTACTTGGGGCGTAAATGGCTGCAACTGCTCCACCATCAGCATCTGTGAGCCAGAGGCGGCTGACGAAGTTTGGCAACATACGATTCACATTGCCCGAGCAACACTCCGTCTCGTGGGTAGGGCGATAAGCCATCCATGTGGAACCATACTTATAGGTGTTGTGATTCGAAGTGCCTGTGGCGATGAACTGATTGACAGAAGAAAAATATTGCAAGGACCGGAAGTCCTTGGTGATGCAACCCAGACCAGCGTTATAGACGGCTTTCTCAATCTTGTCCGCCCATTCGGCATCGCCTGTGATGCTGAGGTAGTGAGTCAGAGTCCAGGTGAAATCGACCACGTTGCAGGTTTCGTGACTGATGTGGATGTCGTCGCCTAACAAAAACTCGGCACTCGAAGGCACTCCGTCGGGCAGCATGGATTCAGACTCCACCTTGTGGATAGCTTTCATGGCGAGGTCGAGGTAGTCCTGCTTGCCTGTATAGGCGTAGAGGAGGAGAGGCAGTTTCAGCATCTCGCAGAAGGTCACGCTGTGCATGTAGAAGGGTTCGCTGCTGAGAATCGCAGTCCTGTCCAAAGCGAAGCGGTCCTGGTATGCCCATGCGTCCTCTGCCAGTTGCAGCAAGGCTTTGTTGCCCGTCTTGCCATACGTCCAGAGGATGCCTTCTAACGACATGATGTTGCGTCCACCAACAATGCCTCCTGCCAGTTGGTCGGCTGTGAAGTTGAGGTAATGCTTTTCCAATGCTTTGGGGATGCGCTCATCGCCGTCGTGCTCGTACTTCGCTTGAAGTACACGGAAGAACACCGACATCGGCCAAGTGATGCCAGCGAGGGTGCTGTTGCCCAACATGCCGTCGGCATTGGGATGCGCCAGCGTATATTCTATGCCTTCCATCGCCTTGTCAATCATCTCCGTAGCCCCTAATTCATAGCCTAATTTGAGAAGTCCTTCGGTGTAATAAGCCGTTTGTTCGTAGCGCCACCAGTTATCACCATAACTTTCGTCGCTTCGTGAAATCTCCCCTGCCCATAGGCACGTGTTGTAAGGATACGACAATGCTTCAGGATGACCTGTGAGTCCATCGTGTTGACGTTGCAGAAGGGTTTGTAACCATCCTTTTGGCTGAATGTTTGTGTTGTTTCCTGTTTTGAATTTGGCACTGTCCTGTGCAAGGACTGTTGATGTCATTCCCATCAACAGGAATGCCAAAACCGCATATTTCATCTTCATAAGTTTTATTTTTCTTTGAGCCAGCAATAAATTGGGTAGTGGTCACTTGTTTTGATTTTGGAATCCACCTTGGCGCCGTAGGATGTGAAATTCGGTGAGCAGAGGATGTGGTCGATGCGGAAATACATGCTGCTTCTATAATAGCTCACGCCTGGTCCATTCGCTGAGCGCGTATAGGCATCGTTCAATTTCTGGGTTAAACGATGATGAACATACGAAATGGACGAACTGTTGAAATCGCCACATAAGATGATTTTCTTGTGCCTACAACTGTCGATGAATTCGGCAATTCTGTCAGCTTGTGCAGATCTGATGACATCTGCTCTCGACAACTTCGTACTCAGCGAATCGATATATTGCTTATTCTCTGCGCCTTCAGGATTCTTGATGATGCTTTCGTATTCATCCTTGTCCTCTTTCGCCAACTTATACGATTCCAAGTGGCAGTTGATAAGCAACAAGGTGTCGCCCTCGCTCAGCAGAAGTTCGTAGGCTGCTGCCACATTCGTTTTGGTCTCAATTTCTATTTTTTCAGCCGAGAGAATTGGAAATTTGGAGAGGACACCAAGTCGGGTGGCTCTCTTGATTTCAAGATTCTGATAAGGATAGATTTTCGTGAGTTTTTCTTGGATTTCGGCTTTGTCCAAATTCGATGCTTCTTGGCAACAGATGATATCAGCGTTGCTGTTCGCCAGATATTCCACAGTGGGGTGTTTTGCCGATGGTATGCAATACAAAGGATCGCTTTTGTCTATTTCGTCACTGTTTCCCCATTCCAGATGGCAGATATTGAATGACATCACTTTCAGACTTCCCTCAGGTGCTTCGCTCTTGAAGAAGTTCACGGGGCAATAAGTGCGCACACTTCCTGCACAGAGCAACATGCCCACGATGGAGATAAGCATGAACTTCGGCTTGAAAATCATCCAAAAAAAGATGAAAAAACCCGTGGCGATGAGGAACACGGGGAAAGCCATCCCTAAGATAGAAAAATTGGGATGCGAAGCAGGATTGATGTAAGCGGAATAGGCACAGACATTCAATCCAACGATACAAATCACATTGATGATGGTAAAAACCGTTATCAATGCATATTTTGGATATTTCAAAATCTTGCTCATAATTCCTTTTTATATACAAAGACGAGTCAACAAATGAACACAAATAGGACACAAATTAAAAATAAAATTTGAGAAAATTTGTGGAAATTTGTTGACTCGTCTTCGTTATCTTTTATTTCTTACTTGCGTTGAACAAAGTGGATTTCTCCTCGTCCGTCAGACTTTGGTATCCTCCTTTTCGGATTTTGTCAAGGATTCTGTCGATTTCTGCGCTCTCCGATTTCTTGCGGGCGTTATAGTCGTAGTCGGCTTGGTGACCCGAGCGATGAACGTGCATGTTGGATTTCCCATCCTTCTTGCCAGTCATCATGTCCTTCAACTTGTCGAAGATGCCACCTTCTCCCTTATCGTAGTTGTCGCCTGTTTTCTCATAACTGGTCGTACCGTTCCAGAAGTTCTTGCCATTGATGCGATACCCGCTCGCTTGTTTTCTCCAATAAAGAATAAGGAGCAAACCAAACAGCATGCCACCCAAATGTGCGAAGTGAGCCACACCATCCGACGAACTCAATCCTTGCATGAGTTCAATCAACGCATAGCAAATCACAAACCACTTCGCCTTGATGGGAACAGGAATAGGGATGATGAACAGTTTCTCGTTCGGATAAATCATACCGAAAGAAAGCAAGATACCATAAACGGCACCCGAAGCACCAATCGTCATGGCGCCAGGATAAATCAGTCCCAACACTTGTCCTAATTCCTGAATCAGTCCAGCACCCACGCCGCACACTAAATAATATAAAAGGAATTTCTGTCCGCCCCACGTCTGTTCCATGATACGACCAAACATCCAGAGTGCAAACATGTTGAAGAAAATGTGCGACAGATTACCATGCATGAACATATAGGTAATCAACTGGTAGATATGGAAATTGTTGGAGCCGAAATAATACAAACCGCAAATGTTGCTGAGCGAAATGCCCATGCCTTGCATCACCACATCCAAAATGTATGCTGCAATATTCAAGAGCAACAATGCCTTTACTACTGGAGGTATTCTCATTTTTTCTGGTTTTCTAATGATAAAATGCAACTGCGCATCATTCATGAACTTGGCAGTCAGTGTGCGCTTTCAAACTGCAAAAATACCTATTTTCACTCGATAAAATGCCAAAAACCAAGGAAATAGTAAAAAAAATAACGAAAAACTATATTTTTTTAACGATTTTGTTTGTTTGTTGCAATGAAAAACCTAACTTTGTCACGATAATTTGCTTATAAACCGTGCAAAGGAATCTAAAACCGGAAAATTCGATTTAGTATCAATATTAACTTTAACATCCAATTTTATGAACAAAGGTGAACTCGTAAAGGCTGTTGCTGATAACGCAGGTCTTACATTGGCTCAGGCTAAGGCAGCAGTTGACGCTGCAATCAATTCTGTTTCTGCAGCTCTCAAGGCTGGTGACAAAGTAACTATTCCTGGTATCGTTACCATCGCAGTAGAAGAGCGTGCTGCTCGCACTGGTATCAACCCTCAGACCAAGGAAAAGATTCAGATCCCTGCTAAGAAGGTCGTTAAGTTCAAGGCTGGTTCTCAGCTCATCTAAGCATCTTCCTATAGCAATCGACACAAGCTTAAAAGAGGATTCTCCAAAAGAGAAGTCCTCTTTTTCACGCTTTGCTCCCGTAGTTCAATGGATAGAACAAATCTCTCCTAAAGATTAGATACGAGTTCGATTCTCGTCGGGAGTACCAAGAAGGAAAATCAACGAAATTCAAAAAAGTTGATTTTCCTTTTTCTTTTGCTGAAAATCAGTGTGTTACAAGCGTTTTCGCGTTTCAAACGATTTCAAACGATTTCAACGAAAACGCGATTTTGCGGCAAAGTTGCGGCAAAGTTTTTTTGTATTCTCGAAATTTTGCCGCAAATTTGCACTTGCAACTAAAACATTTTCGATTATGGCAAAGGTAAAGACTTATTTAGGCGGTAGAACCGACGATGAAAAACGAGAAATTCAAATCAGATATTATGTTTTTCGTGATTACCGACCTACTTTTAGAACAGGCGTTTTCGTCAATCCAAAGTATTTCGACAGCGAAAGCGGTGTGATAGTTCCAAGAGCGAGCAAAAGAAATGTTCTCATTGTGAAAGAAACGACAGAAGCAAAGAGCGCGTTTGAGCTTTACAAGGGCATTCTCACAAAGGTTGTAGATGTATGTGCCACCAAATTAGGCACAGAGATAACAACGGCATTCATCAATGATGTTGTGGCAGCTGTGAAAAAGCGTGGCATTCCTACCGATGAGATAACTTTCGGCATCCTTCAGAGCCTCATCGAAGAGGAACGGAAGGAGAAGGAGGATCAGAACCAGGCGAACAACAAAAGGAGTTTAGTTTCGCTGGCAAAGGAATATCTCGCAGAAAAGAAGTTTTCCATTCAGAAGGAGAAGAATTTCGGTGTTATCATTCGCGATGTACTTCGTTATCAGATGTTCGTAAGAGCAACAGCCAGCGAGTATGCAAAGCGCGATGTGTACGACAAAGAGCCTCAACAGGAACTAACGGCAACAGAGCGCAAGGATGGCAAGAAGGGCAAGCGTTACAGCCAGTTAGTGCAGTTCTATAAGGATTTCACTTTCGACGTGGATAAGGTGACAGCCGACACAATCAACGATTTCCGCGACTACCTTCGTAACGAGTACGCACTCATGGAGCAATACCCAGCAATCTTTAAGAAGATGCTCGAAGAAGTACCTCACTTCACGAACAGCAACCACAAAGCGAGGAAAACGCGGAAGATTGAACAGAAGAGCGAGAACTCTATTGTTATACTCATGAAGGGATTAGGCGCGTTCTTCTCATGGCTGAATGATACCCAGCGCACAGCGAACCGACCTTTTGAGAGTGTGAAGGTAGGGAGTGAGAAGTACCCCACAGAGCCGTTTTTCCTCACGAAAGAGGAACGTGACAAGCTGGCAGAGTTCGACCTATCAGCGACCCCAGCAATAGCCGTGCAGCGCGATATATTCATTTTCCAATGTCTTATTGGTTGTCGTGTTTCCGACCTTCTTTCACTTCGCGATGAAAACATTTCCGAGGGAGTTCTCACTTACAATCCTATTAAGACCAGGCACGACGAAAACAGCATCAAACCGCGTGTTCCTCTCAACGCTCGCGCCCTGGCATTGGTGGAGAAGTACAGAGGCATCGATGCGGCTGGAAGGCTGTTTCCGTTCCTCACAGCGCAGAGATATAACGACAATATCCGCGAGGCTCTTCGTATCGCTGGCATCGTTCGAAATGTGACTATCATAAACCAGCGCACAGGAAAAGCAGAGTTGCACCCAATCTGTGAAGTGGCATCTTCGCACATGGCGCGTCGTACCTTCGTCGGCAATCTGTACAAGTCCGTTAAAGACCCTAATCTCATAGGCAAGATGAGCGGACACAAAGAAGGTAGCAAGGCGTTTGCACGCTACCGAGATATAAGCGATGATGATTTGAAGGACACAATCAAGTTACTCGATTGAAGAGGCTCGACGAATGAGCCGTGAATTGCCGTCAAACTTGACGAATTTCGGGAGTTATGGCGATGGAGGGATAACAGGAACTAACGGAATGAAACGAGGCTCACAGATCGTTTTTCCTAATAAGTAATTGCTTAGCACCGTCATTTGCTTAGCACCGTCATTTTAGGTAACGGGCAGAGTAACCGACTGCCCACAACAAATTTCAACCATGGAAAGAAAAATCAATGACAGAGAAATGAAAAAGCAGGAATTCAACAAACAGAACGTCGCAGAACTTCTTACGGGAGGTTTTTGTGAAAGCAGCGAGGAACTCGTTGAGGGTTTGCGCACGGTTTATTTCAACTATACGGAGGCATGGCTCGCGGCCGAACATAACGGAAACGAGCCGTGCAGCTCTGCAAGCCTTTTGGATAATCTCTCTCTCCTTCGCGTGCTCATCGAAGAGGTGGCCTCAATGAAGAACGAGGACAGAACCCAGGAGAAACCCGTTAAAAACCAGGGAAGCCAGCTGGCACACATTCAGGCGGAGGCTCGCAAGCTACTTGCGGAGGCTCGCAGGGAGCGCGAGGCCATGGAGCACACCGACAGGGAGGCTTAAGCATGGAACAGGGTTATTTCACAGACTACTATAAGGCTAACAGGCGCAAGTTGTGCGCGTATGCCCTTACTTTGTGCCAAAACCGTGACGATGCGGAGGACATTGTGCAAACGGTAGTGTTGCGAATGTTGCGAAGGCTCGACAGCATACAGCCGTATGACGTGAACTCTTACACATTGGTTGCAATCAAAAATCTGTGCTTGACTCGCTCGAAGAGTTTTCACCGTAAAAAATTTGTTTATGACGATATGGCGGTATTGTGCCATGGTGGCAGCATACCCCCGACCGTATTCACAAAGATAGAGCTTTCGGAAACTATGCCAAGGGTTGGCGAAGAACTCATGAAAACCGCGATGGGCTACAATGTGCGAGAGATAGCGGAAATTCAGAGACGCGCACCGAGTACGATTGTTTTCAGAATACAAAAACAAATGATACGACTCACGGGCAAGGTTTGGCCTCTCGAATACCAAAAGAACAAATGGAGGTTAGTGCAATAACAACCTGGCGCGACTTATTAGGTGTGGCAGCTGTCACACCTTTTTTTGTGGATGATTATTGAATAAAAAAATAACTACTGAAACTTTAACAATTGCCAAACATTTGAAAGATAGGAAATTAAATGAAAGGGTGAATTCAAGATTTAAGCGTGCAGTTATTGTGATTTCAAAATTTTTTCACTTTTGCGTACCTTATGGCGATAGCCGAACGATGCACGTTGCAAAGTTTTTGAAGTGAGGCTGTAAGGATATATGAATTTGTCACAAATATTGACAAGTAATGCAAACGTGATTTTGCAAGTGAGTGCAGCCGACTTGAAAGAGTTTGCTTTGAGCCTCATCGAAGATGCTCGCTCGATGGAAACACCTGAACAGCCAGCAAAGGGCGATGAGTTCCTAACGTCTGAAGAGGTGATGAGGATTGTGAAGGTTAAGAAGGTGACTCTTTGGCGATGGGCGAAAGAGAAGTATCTCGTACCTGTGAAGGTTGGCAAATCCAATCTCTATCGAAAGAGCGATGTGCAGCGTATTACGGAAGGAGGTGAGTGATGGCTACAACTGTAAACACATTTGCGGAAACTAAAGACGGCGATTCATTCGTTTTCTATCCGACCTTTTTAACCTCAATAGAGGCAATCAAGAATACAGAGATGAGACTTGCAATGTTCGAGGCTGTTGCGAATTATGGCGTGTATGGCGTTTTACCTGATTTCACAGAGACAGACCCAAACGGCTTGCTTGATGCGATATTTTCGCAAATACGGTATGCTATTGACGAGGCCAAGGCTAAACGCTTAACGAACAGAAGGAACGGCAACAAAGGAGGTGCGCCAAAAGGCAACACTAACTCTTGCAAAAACAACCGAAAACAACCCAAAACAACCGAAAACAACCGAAAACAACCGAAAACACGCAAAAACAACCTTAATGTAAATGTAAATGGAGATGTAAATGTAAATGGAGATGTAAATGAAGATAACTTATGTTTAGAAAACAATACAAAAGAAAGTAGCGATGAATCCCCCCTTAATCCCCCCTAAGGGGGAAAGGTTTTTGAATGCTTTAGACTCGTGTCGTATCGACTTTAGAGACATCATGGAGAAGTGGCTACGGTACAAGAAAGAGAAGAGACAGTCCTACAGAAGTGAGGAAAGCATTGAGGAATGTTATAACAACCTCTACAAGCTCAGCAATGGCAACGCAGAGGTGGCTAGCGAAATAGTAAATCAGAGCATTGCAAACAACTGGAGCGGGCTGTTTTCTCTTGCTGAGAAGAACCAGAGGCGAGGCTACATGACACCGTATCAAATGCAAAAGCTGGATAGGGAACAACACGAAAAAGAGACGATGGAATACGTGCAGCGTCAAATGTCCTCATTAGCTCAAGAGGCTCAGCTCCAAGAAACACAGAGCCGATTGATTTACCATTTTAAAACGTGAATGAATATGGCAAAACAAAATAACATCATCAAAGTTGGTGACTTCGTAAGAGTCAAGACTCTCGAAGAGTTCCGACAGACCCCAAACGAGTTAAAACGTAGGAGAAAATTTCGCTGGCACTCATTCCCTGGAAAGAGTGGAGTTTTCATCTATTCGCTGATGCAGCATCTTTGCGGTGGATTGTTCCAAGTGGATGGCATCAACAGAAAAGGTTTCTTCGTCATTCGCGATGACGCTGGCAGCGTGTTCACTTTAGCATCGTGGATGCTGTCAAATAATCCATAGTCCACATGGAAGAAAAAACTTCATACAATCTCGCAGAAATTCGCGAGTTCGCAGAAGTACAGGAACGTACTTTAAAAGCGATGGAGCGCGTTCTCGTGTCGCTGGAAGAAACTACTTTCGGGCGTGTCACTCATGCTTGCAAGGTGGCTGGAGTATCTACTCGACAATACCAGGAATGGCGAAAACGCTATCCTTCATTTGCCAGCATTGCCGATGAGGCTATACTCAACGGAAGGAGTGCGCGCCAGGATGCAGCGGAGAACGTTCTCGATGATGCTTTGAGCGACTATCTGAAGAACCCAAACGCGGCAATAAAAGCGGCTATCTTCGTACTCGAAACACAGGGGAAGGCGCGCGGATGGGGAAAGCAGACAGATAAGAACGTGCCAGGAATATGGCGCAAAATGACTTTTCGAGAGTTTTTCAATTTGGAAGATGGAGCAGAACCAGCTCCAAAGCAAACACTTTCGGATTTTTTAGGATTAGGCAAAAAGGGCACAATCAGAATTTCAAATGATGTATCTGAAGATGAGGAAAGCGAGAGCGAACAGGGGCAAATCATTTTAGGGGAAAAAATCTTTGAAGAGTAGATTTTAAATCGTACCTTTGCCGATGCTTTGCCGCAACTTTGCCGCAAAACGTGTTTTCAGTTGCAAAATGAAGGTAGTTGGCACTATTGCTGGCTACCTTTTTATTGCAATTTAGAGTTGCCAAAAGTGGCGAAAAGTCCATTTTGCGGCAAAGGAGCGGCAAAATATTTTTCAATGATTTTGTAAATATCAGAAAATCAAGCGTTTGCAAAAATATTCGTACTCTCGTCGGGAGTACCAAGAAGGAAAATCAACGAAATTCAAAAAAGTTGGTTTTCCTTTTTCTTTTGCTGAAAATCAGTGTGTTACAAGTGTTTTAGCTTTTCAAACGATTTCAAAGGATTTCAACGAAAACGCGATTTTGCGGCAAAATTGCATTTCTTTAGAAGATACGGATTCTAATAACATTTTTACAAATTATTTTGGTAGATGATATTATTTTTCGTATCTTTGCAAGGGTGTAAACTAATCATTATCACCTCCTGATACACATGAACTACAATGAATTAGAGAAAAAACTAAAGAAAGCAGGTTGCTACGACACGAAAGAACAAATGAACGGTCACCCTCTTTGGTATAGTCCGAAGACTGGAAAGTATTTCAAAACGAGCAACCACAAGAATCAGGAGGTGGCGACAGGGACACTCAAAGCGATACTCAAAGCAGCAGGCATCAAATGACCTGCCACTTTTCAGCGAATCATACTTTTATAAACAGTTTTACACCGATTTAAATTAAATTCATCACACATAAGACATAACTATCATGAGAAGAGTCAAAGCAATAATTGAGCGTGCATCTGACGGCTCATACAGTATTTATATGGATGCAGACGACATGGACTATCTGATTACGGGATTAGGCTCAACAGCAGAAGAGGCTCTTGAGGATTTCAAGAAAACCTATGAGGAAATGAAATCGTTATACATAAATAAGGGAAAGGTTTTTGAGGAATGTGAGTTTGATTTCAGCTACGACATGGCTTCGTTTCTTTCTTACTTCTCAAGGAACTTTTCTCTTGCGGGACTTTCACGTCTCACGGGCATCAACCAAGGGCAGCTCAGCCACTATCTGACTGGACATAGGAAACCTTCGCGGAGAACCGTTGAAAAGATGCAGCAGTCTATTAGGGAATTTGCAGATGAACTTGGAAAAATTCAGTTAATATAGTTGTTTGTTTAGATAAATTCTCACTTACCCCTTCACTTCCGTGGAGGGATTTTTTATATAAGAAATATCAACAGCCACTTTTCAGAAGGGAACTTTTGGCGTTCAGCTTAACTTTGAATTTTGCTTACAAGAGTAGCGATTCAATAGCATTTTTAATCTTTACTTATCGACATTTCTCTTGGATTTGCCCGATAATGGGCAATGAGTGAAGCTTTTCTTCGCTTTCTGAGAAGCTAATTTTGGGATTGACTGAACCGTTCCTTTGGATTCAACTAGTTGCCGAAGGCTCGTCATCGACTTGACGAGCCTTCGGCGTTGCGATGGCGAAGGCTCGTTATAAAAACGTTGAGGGCTCGATAAATCAGTATATCCACAGGAAAGGTTTGGTGAGTTCACAGGAGAAATTCTGTGAGTTCGCAGAAAAGGTTTGGTGAATTCGCAGCAGAGGTTCAGTGGGTTCGCACGAGAAATTCAGAATGTTCGCAGGAGAGACTCAGAATGTGTGCGGGAGAGATGGAGTTTGTCACAAATGGCGTCTTTTTCGGGCATCATTTGTCGTTATAAGTGTTAAATAAAACAAAACGAGGAAGATATGAACTCGTTTTGAAGAAAAATGTGTAACTTTACCCCCTTGATAATGTAAGTTTGTCAGCTTGATAGTGCATTCTTGGCGTCTTGGTGGTGCAATTTTGCACGCAGGAAGGTGCGAATTCACCGTATGATTGAACGATGAAATGTACGTGGAAAGTGTACGAAATCGTTTTTTCTCAAGACAGGTTGGCATTAAAAGAGACTCTTGAAATCGACGAATAGATGAAGATTAATGAAGATACCAAGTTAAGTATTGTGGTGATTGTTGTCGCCGCACTGCTGTTGCAGCTGAATTCAGCCTTGGAGTATATCTCTACTCGACGCGATTTCACGGAGCAGCTCACGGAGAAGGCGCAGCGCGATGTGAACGAAAGTCCACGCATTGCTCGTGTGAAGCATCATGTGGAGGAGTCGCTCAATGATATTCTTCCTGCTATTCGTAATCAGGCGAAAGAGGTGGATGTTGATACGCTGAAACAGTTGTTCAGCAAACTTCTCTATGAACATAAGCACATTGTGGGTATCACGATTGGTTATGTGCCAGGCTATGTGGAAGCAGGTGCAATTGGGAATGACAAACGCTTTGGCTTCTATATCTATCAGAACGATGAGAAAGACCACGAGGTGAAATATGTTCGCATTGACGAGCACGACTACACGCAGCGCCCGTGGTATAAGGGTGGAGTTCAGCAGAGTGGCTATTGGAAGAGTGGCTATTGGAGTGAACCCTACATAGGCAATTATAGTTCCTTGCTGATGTGCAGTTATTCGAAGCAGGTGCACGATGATGATGGCAAGCTGATTGCGATAGTGGCTGCCGATGTGCCACTTCGTGACTTGTCGCAGATGGCTTCTCAGTTTTATGAAAACCAGCGCAAGTCGGCTCGTCGCAATGGCATTTTCCATTTGTGCGGATTGTTGCTCTTGGGATTCATCGTTTATCGAATGGTGGTCAATTGGCGCCATTTAAAGGCATCCAACGCTGACAAGGAGCGTATTGCGAACGAACTGAAGATTGCCACACGCATTCAGAATTCCATGTTGCCTCATACGTTCCCCGACAAGGAGGAGGACCCAGTGGAGATATTTGCCTCGCTGACTCCAGCCCGTGAGGTGGGTGGCGATTTCTATGACTTCCTGATGGACAACGACCGCCTTATCTTCTGCATTGGTGATGTGAGCGGCAAGGGAGTGCCTGCAGCGCTGTTGATGACGGTGATGAAGACCTTGTTCACGAATGAAGCGAGAATCACCTTGCAGAGTTTCAAGAGTGCGGATGAGGTCTGCGATACGGCAGCTATCGTGACACGCATCAATCAGACCCTTTCGGAGAGTCAGTCGAGTGGCTTCTTCACGACGATGTTTGTGGGGGTACTCAATTTCAAAACGGGTAGTCTCGACTATTGCAATGCGGGCCATGAGGCTCCTATCTTGGGCAGTGAACTACTGCCAGTGGAGTCGAATCTGCCTGTGGGTGCTTTGTCCGATTGGGTGTATGAAGGTCAGACAGCTATGCTTCATGAGGGCGACACGCTTTTCCTCTTTACGGACGGTTTGAGCGAAGCCAGAAACGTGAAGGGCGACTTGTTCTCCCGAGAACGTATCATGAATTTGGCAAAAGGAGCTGGCAATTATTCAGCTCGTAAAATAGTAAATCTTATGATGAATACTGTGAATCGCTATGCTGAAGGTGCGGAGCAGAGTGACGACCTCACGATGATGGCTGTGCAGTGGAAAAAAGGAGACCCGGCACTCTTGTTTAGTCGTTTGGACATCCCTTGCAAGGAAGGAACGCTGACGCTCCACACCACTGACACAAATTTTCCTGAGATGAAGGATTTCGTGCTGAAGGTATCGGAGGATGCTGGATTGGAAGCTCGCGAGGCGAAACGACTGCGGCTTGCCACTGAGGAGGCTGTGATTAACATCGTGAATTATTCCCATGCCAAAACCATCACCCTCGGTGCTGACATAGATGACGATATGCTCTCGCTTGCCATCATCGACGATGGCGACCCATTCGACCCGACTACGGCAGACGTGACCGACACGTCGATTCCAGCTGATGAGCGTCGTGCGGGTGGTTTGGGATTGATTCTCATTCGTCAGATGACCGATGTTCAGGAATATCGACGTGTGGATGAACAGAACATTCTGATTATTAGAAAGAAAACTACCAAATAAACTTCGAAAATAATTTCCGTTATTCGAATAATCAACAACTTAAAAGCTCAAAATATGAACATTACAATCACAGAAGAAGAAAAAGGTCGCGTAGTTGTAGCGCTTAGCGGCGACCTCGACAATTCATCAAGTAGTGAAGCAGAACGTGCTATTGCACCGCTTTTGGAACGCGATGACTGCGACATTGTCATTGATGGTGAAGAACTCGACTACATTTCCTCCAGCGGATTGCGAATCATGCTCACCATCTATAAGAGCACACGCAAGAGTGGACATCGTGCCATTGTCAAGAACCTGAGCGAGGATGTGGAAGATGTGTTCCGCATTGGCGGTTTCCTTCAGCTTTTTGAAAAGGAGTAAAGGGAGTAAATCAATATCTAAAATAACTGATACGTTTTTTGAGGAAAGAAATTAGAATAATTAGAATAATTTCTCCAAAAATGGGTGTTGTTTTTTCTTATTTAAAAAACATATTATTTCTGATATAATTATTCTAATTATTTTAATTTCTTTCCGAAGACAACTTTTCGTGGATAAATAAAAATTAGAATAAAATGGCAGACGATACGAAGAAACTCAAAGCGGAATGCGAACGACTGACCGCAGAGAATGCTACACTGAAAGAGGAGGTGGAGCGACTGAAGGACGAGCTTGTCCGACTTGTCAGCCGTAATCTCGACCTCTCCGAGCGTTTGGAGGAAGATGTGGAAATGCGTCGCCGCGTGGAGGTGGCTCGCGAACTGCTCGATGGCAATATACAGCGCCAGCGCAACGCTGACTTGCAGGATGATGGACAACTCATGGCAATGATAGAGCTGAAAGTGGAAAAGGACCTTCCTCACCTCAGTCCTGATTTCGACTCGAATGCCTTGGCGGAATTGCTGGGCGTGAGTCATGAGCGACTGGTGCGTCTCTTCCGCCACCAAACCATCCACCGCACTCCAGATGCCTATATCGACAACTTGCGCGTGTTGCAAGCATTGCGTTTGTTGCGCGAAAAACCGCTTTACAACATTGCAACGATTGCCACAGAGGCTGGTTTCAGCAATGTGCGTACCTTGCAGCGCCGTGTGCAGGATGTCATTGGCATGTCTCCTGTCGATTATCGCGTGATGCTGACAAGGGATATTAAGTAACTTCACTCGGCATAGACGAATAGAACGAAAACGATAACGAAAACGAAGACTTTTACCATTTGGATGGCAGCTTTCGTTTTCGTCTTCGTTATTAAACCACAGATTTACCGGATGGACTCAGATTTTCGGTCTGATAAAACTGATAAATCTGTGGTTTGTTTTTGAAAGAAATGAGAATTAAGTATAATTATATCAAAAAGATATATTTTTCTGTTTATTGTAACTTAGGGTTCCTGTTTTTGAAGGATAACGTACTGATTTTGTTTCATTTGATACATTTCTTTCCATTTTATTTTAATAATTCTTTCTTTTTCCATAATTTTGCACGGAAATATCAAAAATTGAAGAACAATATAAATATTATTGAATTTGATAGAAAAAACAGAGATTTAATCGATGATTCTGCAAAGGTTGAAACCTAAGAAAGAATCTAACTATCAACAACAACCAGAGATATACAACAAATTCATGCTTTCAGCATATTTATAACTTAAACATAGATAGCATTATGAAAAAAATTTTTACACTCTTAGCTTTTTTAGTCGTTACCGTCAATGCGGCAGCACAATACACTGGACCATGTTTAAATGTGGGTGATCAAAATGATGTTAATAATTATGGTTTTAAAAGCAAACCGCAGATAAGTGGTCAAAAAGGTACGGTTGAAGGTGATAGATTAAACGTTAGTGGATACTATTTTAATGCATTTGTAAATCAAGGCTGGATTGATACAGAACTGACTAATGTACAAGGAACTACGTCGGTTGGTTGGGTTGAGAATCCGACTGGTCTTTTTAAAGGATATAAATGGTTTTTTTCATCTGGTAAATATAGTGCCTATAATAGTAATAGTGAGAATGAGAATAAATCTATTGCATTTTATATAACAAATTGTAGTGCAATAGATCTTTTCTTATATCACAATACCACTGCGAATTCAGGACAATTTACTATTACAGCTACCCCTTTAGATGGATCAAACAATGTACTAAGTGCATCACAGACTTTGAGTAATAATAGTCCATATTTTCCATCACTTTATGGTTTAGATAGAAATAAAAGTTACCAAATACTATTGACTATCCCCCCTTTAACTTTTTTTCACGAAATTAGTTTCCTTTCAAGGGATTTACGCACCTACACAACAAAAGTTACTGATGGTGTTAATTGGGGAACCATGTATTTGGATTTTCCTGTAACTATTCCAACTGATCATCCATCTCTCGAAGTTTATACCGTCGAAGCAGCAACGGATAATTGTTGTTTTCTTTCCGACCCTATTATAGGTACTATTCCAGCAAATACAGGTGTCTTGCTTTATGAACCTGTACCAGATCATAATGAAATCGAATTTGTAGAGACAAGTGAACTTAATCTTAATACAGTTAGTAAAGGTGTTCTTAGAGGAACTGTTACTGAAGGCTTTACAGTAGGGCAGGCGTTAGATGGGCAGCCTGAAAACTCCAAAGTGTTGACTTTGGGAAAAATCAGTGATAATGTTGGATTCTTTATTTATAGAAAGAATAAATCAACTGAGACATTAGCAAAATACAAAGCATATTTGATTCACAAGTATAGTACTTCGACAAGTAATGAAAATGTGAAAGGAATCTATATCAGTGATTTCGACGAGTTGACAGGCATTCAGTCGGTGGAAATCGAAAACACAGAATCAGGAAACTGGTACAGCCTGCAAGGAGTGCAACTCAATTCACGTCCTACACAGCGAGGCATCTATCTTAACAATGGCAAGAAAGTGCTCGTAAAATAATTATTTAATTATATACAATAACACAATATAATATCAGCGAATCAATGAAAAAGAAATATATTGTTCCAGACACATCTGCAGTCAAATTATATACAATAAACGGCTTGTTACAGGAAGCACCGATAGTTGGAAGTCCAGGTCAATCCCACGATGATCAACTAATTAAGTCACATCATGAAACAAATTCTGAGGAAAAAGATTGGGGTGACGTTGATAAAAGCATTTGGTAATCAGTACTTCTCTTGTTTTTGTTTTTTCAAGCTATGTTGAAATAATAGCTTCAAGTCTCTGAAACAAATCAACATTTCAGATGATGAATAAATCTATGCCTCGCGTCATTACTCCATGGCGCGGGGCTTTTTTGTCACGAATGAGCAAATTTATTAATTAGGATTGTAGCAAAGAAACATCACTCAATCATTTCTCCTGTGCAGAAAGTATGAAAATGGTTTTTTAGCCTTTCTTGCAATATGTCCTTGGCATGAGTACCTGTGCAGTGCCCCGTGTGGAGCGATAGGTTGGGATATTGCTTCAGAATCTCTGAAGCCAGTGTTTGTAGGCTGTTTTCCGACTCGGAATCATCCAGAAGATGCAAACCACCTATGTAAGTGGCAATGTCGCTGATGCCTGTCACTTTCTGACAAGAGCGAATGATGTTGAGGATTCCGTTGTGGGAACAAGAAGCAAGAATGTGGAGATGCTGGTTTTCTACGATGGCTACGGATAATTCGTCTTCAGCTCCGTAGGGAATGCAGGAGCCTTGGGCATCTATGAGTGACAAATATTGATTTCCTTTTGGCACAGGGAAATCATGACAACGATTGAAGACAAGCCATAGTTGTGGACTGAGTTGCAAGTGGCTGTCCAACAGATGAAAGCGCTGCAAATTCCGATGTATCAGCGTTTGGTTGGGATTCAAACTATGCCGATTCCCATGATGATTCGAGGAATAGTTCCATGTCAGGATATGGCGAGAAGCATAGATGCTTGCTTTTTCATTCTGTTGAAGAAAAGTCTCCAGTCCACCCGTGTGGTCCACATGCCCATGCGAGAGGATGAGCCAGTCAATCTCGCCTACATCAATACCCAATAGCTGTGCGTTGCTCAAAGCCTTGCCCGAAAGCCCTGTATCCAGCAAAATGCGTTTCCCATCTGCTTCGAAATAGATGGAAAGTCCGTGCTCATGCTGCAAACGTGCGTCTGCGGCGGTTTGGTTGTCGATGAGGATGGTGGCTTTCATACTTAGTTTTTCAAGCTTCTGCTGTCATGCAGCACGAATATGGATTCGGGTCCCGTGTTGAAGATGAGGTCAACAATACTGAGGTTGGGGAGAAAACCATGCTTGGCGGAAAACACTTGATAATAAGGAGTAGGAGAGAAAGATGGGTCGAGTGACAGGTCCTTCTTAGGAGAAATGATATCGCGAAAATCCTCGAATTCATCGGAAGAAACATCGGTTTTTTCCTGATAGCTTATTGTGCGCTGCAACAAAGGTTGTATGTCGATGAGTTCGCAGCATTTCTCAATCAGTGCCTCGTTGAAATCCATCAGAAAATCATATCTCTTTTCGTAGAATGGATGGAAGTCATCTTGATAGTATTCGAAGAAAGGACTGTTGAAATAGCTGGAACTGAGTGCCTGCCAATGTTGATGCCGCCAGTTTCCATGTTCGCTGATGCGCAGGTCGCGAATGAGTCGACTCCCATTATCTGGTTTCTCCACAGGGATGGTCAGGGCAAGCGGTCCGGCAGGTGAATCAATGACACAACGATTGCGATAGGTCTGCTTGATATAGCTTTCCAGTGCTTCCACATACACACAAGCTCCGTTGGAACTTTGTTCAGTTCCAAGGAGCTTGGTAAACCATTGAATTGGTGGTAAATATGCTGTGGATAGCAACATGAAATATAATGAAGAATGAAGAATTAAGAATGAAGAATGTGCTATGCAGAATGGAGAATGGCTTCGGCAAAACTGAAGCTTACTAAATAAATTCTTCATTCTTCATTCTTTATTTTATATTGGCTACCCACTTAAACAGTCGGTTCCAGCGGTAGTGGGATGATTCTGGGTTGGCATCGTCGGAGACGGAGAGCCAAACGAAGAGAGGCTTGCCCACCACGTGGTCTTCTGGTACGAATCCCCAATAGCGGGAGTCAGCAGAGTTGTGACGGTTGTCGCCCATCATCCAGTAGTAGTCCATCTTGAAGGTGTATTCGTTTGCCTCCTTGCCATTGATGATGATTTTGCCATTGCGCACGTCGAGTGTGTTGCCTTCGTAGGCACGGATAGGACGCTCGTAAATGGCAATATTCTTCATGTTGAGTTTCACCACGTCGCCTTTCTTAGGAATATACACAGGTCCGTAGTTGTCGCGTGTCCATCCGTAGTCGTAGTCAAGAGGGTAGAGACGTCCATGGAATCCATCTTTCACCTCTACGATGCTGTCGATGAGTTCGGTGTGGCTGAGCAATGCTTTCTTGGCAGCCTGAGTGAGTGGCATACCGTCTGTGTAGTTATGGATGCCAGCATGGTCCTCGTCGCTGATGTTGAGTTCAGCACGGAGTTTGTCGGGCAGGAACTGTCCGTTCTTGGTATAAACCTTATAGTTGAACTGTGCCAATTCTGGCTGAGGCATCGCCTTTCCGTCGAGGTAAATGACCTTGTCTTTGATTTGTAGTGTCTGACCAGGAAGTCCGACGCAACGCTTCACGTAATTCTCGCGGCGGTCGGCAGGACGCACTTTCACGTCGCCATATTTGTTCTTCTGTTGCTTCACCACTTCCTTTCCGATGCCATACACGGCATAGAACTGCTCCATCTGTTCCTCTGTGGAATGTCCCTTCAAGTCGGGCAGATATTGACCGTTGTCGGTAATCACCTGTTGTCCGATGTTATAGCAAAGGTCGTAGTAGTCGTATGGATAATCCACCGCCACGGTGTCGCCAGCAGGGTAGTTGAACACCACGATGTCGCCCAATTGCACGTTGCCCAATCCCTTCACGCGGCGGTAGTCCCAATGAGGCCAGTTGATATAAGACTGGCAGTTGAAGAGTGGGAGAGTGTGCTGCGTGAGCGGCATGGTGAGCGGAGTCTGCGGAATGCGCGGACCATAACTGAGTTTCGACACCAACAGATAGTCGCCCGTGAGGAGTGACTTCTCCAGCGAAGATGATGGAATCTTATAGTTCTGGAAGAAGAAGTTGTTGACGAAATACACGGCAACGAGTGCGAAGACAAGTGCATCCACCCAACTCATGATGGTGCGACCAGCTGTGTCGAGGCTCTTCCACCATCCCCAGTTGATTTTCTTCGTGATGTAAGCATCGAAAATGAAAGGAACGACGAGCAGTCCCCACCAGCTTTTCACCCAGTAGCAAAAAGCCAGATAGCAAGCGAGTACGATGATGAACCAAATCCATTTCTTGGCTTTGGATTGTGTCTTTTGTTCTTTCTTTTCTTCTTCTTCCCTCACCTTCTTGGTGCGGATTTTGGAATAATCGGGTTTACTTGTAAATATGCCCATGATAAAAGGTTGATTCTAAAATTTAAACAAATCCTCCGTGGTCAGCAGACCTGTGTGGTTCTTGGTGTATTCAGCTGCGAGTACAGCACCGAGCGCAAAGCCCTTGCGGGAATGAGCGTCGTGGGTGATGCTGATGCAGTCGGCTTCCGAGTCGTAGGTGACGGTGTGGATGCCTGGCACCTCGTCGCGGCGGATGGAGCTGATTGGAATCAGGTTGTCGGCACATTCCTCTGAGCCTGTAAGTGTACCATCGGCAGCAAGCAGCGTGCCGTGTGTCCAATCGCTCTTGCGGTCGAGGTTGTCAATGATTCCTTCGGCAAGCGTGATGGCGGTTCCACTTGGCGCATCGAGCTTGTGGATGTGGTGCGTCTCACTCATCTTCACGTCGTAGCTCTCAAACTGATTCATGATTTTTGCTAAATACTTATTGACTGCCGAGAAGATGGCAACGCCCACGCTGAAATTCGACGCCCAGAAAAGGGTTTTGCCTTCGAGTGTGCAAGCGCGTCGCACGTCCTCGCCATGTTCCTTCAGCCATCCCGTACTGCCCGACACGACCTTCACACCTGCTTTCCATGCCTTCAGGTAGTTACCGTAAGCCACTTGCGGTGCGGTGAATTCAATTGCCACATCAGCACTCTTGAATGCTTCCGATTCAAATTCCTCTTGGTTGTCGATGTCGATAATGGAAACGATTTCGTGTCCTCTCTCGCGGGCAATCTGTTCTATCATTTTGCCCATTTTGCCGTAGCCAATCAATGCTAATTTCATGTTTTCAGTCATTTTTCGAGTGCAAATTTACGCAATTTCATTGATAATCTTTATCTTTGAAGACTATTTAATGTATGTTTATGAGTTTTAACATGTATGGAACAGTTGCTTCATTACGTTTGGCGACATAAAATACTGCCCTTGCACGAATTGCGAACCACTGATGGCAGAGTGGTGGAGGTGGTGAATCCTGGTATCTACAACCACGATGCAGGTCCGGACTTCTTCAATGCCAAGGTGAAAATCGACGGACAGCTGTGGGTGGGAAACGTAGAAATCCACATCCATTCCAGCGATTGGCACCGGCATCATCACGACAATGATGAGGCTTATCAAAATGTCATCCTCCATGTGGTGAACGAAGCTGATTGCGAAGTGTGCTATCCCAACGACCCCGATAAGAAGATTCCGCAGTTGGTGCTCGAAGTGCCCGACTACGTGCTGCAAAACTACGATGAATTGGCGCGTTCCGACGTGCAACCGCGATGCAAGAATGTGGTTGCCACATTGCCTCGGCTCATGGTGAACAGTTGGTTGTCTGCCCTTCAGATTGAGAGACTCGAAGAGCGAACCCTTCAAATCATGGCTCGTCGTGAGCAATGCGATAAGAATTGGGAAGACACCTTCTTTGTCACGATGGCACGCAATTTCGGCTTCGGCATCAATGGCGATGCTTTCGAGACTTGGGCTCGCACCGTTCCTCTCTCAGCCGTTGGCAAGCATCGTGACAGTCTTTTTCAGATTGAGGCCATCTTCTTTGGTCAGGCTGGTTTGCTCGACGAGTTCCTTTTCGGTGCCGATGAATACTATGATAAGTTGCAAAAGGAATACATGTATCTCAAGCATAAGTTCTCGTTGAAATCGATGAATCCGAAGCTTTGGCGCTTCCTCCGTCTCCGTCCGCAAAACTTCCCGCACATCCGCATCGCTCAATTGGCAATGCTCTATTACGAGCAAAAGTTGAATTTCTCCAGCCTGATAGCAGCCGAGACCGAAAAGGACCTGCACGAACTCTTCTCCACGCAAGTCAGCGAATACTGGCAAATGCACTACAGTTTCAACACAGAATCGTCGAAGTCATCGAAAAAAAACCTCTCTTCCGCCTCCAAGAATTTGCTCATCATCAACACCGTTGCACCACTCCTTTTCGCATATGGTCGCTATAAGGGTTCGGAGGAACTCTGCGAACGTTCCCTCCGTTTTCTTCAGCAACAAAAGCCCGAATCCAACAGCATTGTCCGCTCTTGGTCTGATGCAGGTGTGCATTGTGAATCCGCCGCCGATTCCCAAGCCCTCATCCAGCTCCACCGCAAATATTGCGAACCCCACAACTGCCTCCGTTGCCGTTTCGGCTACGAATTCATCCGCCGTACCCCTGATTTCCTCAAGGAAAAGGAGAAGTCGAAAAATGAAGAATGAAGAATGATGAATGAAGAATATTTTTTAGTGATGATTAAAACCACAGATTTCTTGGATGGGCACAGATTCTTTGTTTGAGAAATCTGATGATTACGTCAATTCTATTGAAAATGATGATGTCACTTTGCGAAAGGGATATGGGACAAGGGTGACATAGGAGTGTGCTTTTCATGTAGTACTTTAGGGGATTGTTTGAGGCGCATTTGTGGATTGACTGAAGCGCTCCTTTGAATTCAACTAGTTGCCGAGGGCTCGTTATCGAAATGGCGAGCGCTCGCCGTTGCGATAACGAGGGCTCGCTATAATTTCGTTGAGGGCTCGACATTTTAGTAAAATCAAAGGAGCGATTTAGTACAATCGAAGGAAAGAATTAGTAAAATCAAAGGAGAATGCCAGTACATTCGATGCCTCTCTTGTCGTTTTGTTTATTGATAATCATCGAAATCAGAAAAATCATTAAATCTAGCACGCCAGTGCGATGTTTGTTGTAAACAATGATTACCCTGATTCATCTGATTATTTTAAAAGTCAATCATTGAAATCAGGATAATCAGATAAATCCAGCACGCCAGTGCGATTTTTTTCTATCAACAAAAAACCCAGGGGATTGCCCTGGGCTGAGAGTTATAAGATTTTGAGAAGAAGATTTATGGGATATTTGCGAGATTAGTCGTCGATTTCAATCAACTTGTAGTTCTTGTTGAACTTGAGGTCTAAACCGTTGGAGAGTTCGATTTCGGTGTCTCGTCTATCCTTGTCGATCTTCTTGATGAAGGTGTTTGGATACTTAGCTTTCACGAACTTGTCAATAGCGGCAGGAATGAACGTTGCTGGCACCGGACCACTCTTCATGCTCACATTATCCCAATTTCCCTTGGAATCGAATTCGATCTTGTCTCCATTCGAGAAGTGCACTTCGTAGGTCTTGGAAAGTATGCCTTCCTGAGTGGTGAAAGCAATCTGATGCGAAGGGAATTCTTTCTTTACGGTTGTTTGTGCCGCCTGAGGCAACTGGGAGAAATCTATTGGTTTGTCATCGTCAGCCATTGCTGTTACTGAAACCATAAACAATGCTGCAAGAGCCATTGTGAAATTGCGAATAATCTTTTTCATCTTCTTTAAGTTTTTAAAGTTAATAATAATTGTTACTGTAAAAATTGTTTTGATTCGTCATTTTTTTGTTTGACGTTGCAAAGATATAGCGAACAAAGACCGTTTGCAAATTTTTTTATTCTTTTTATCTCCTCTTCTTGCGACAACTGCCTTTATTTGCGACAATTCTTGGAATTACCCTCATAATCTGTCGCAAATCCCTCATTTTCATCATGAAAAATAAAATTAGCCAGCAAAGAGTGGGTCACTTTTGCTGGCTAAAACATGTATAAGATAAATAATGACTAAAAGATTATTCGCCTTTTACGATTACCTTATCACTTGAGATGCTTCCATCCATCAGCGTCTTGCGGACGATGACAATGCTATTTGGAGCAGGCTGAGTGATTCGACGTCCATCGAGCGAGAAATATTCGATTGATTTCACGAGCGACTGGCTGACAGGGTCGAGGATGGCAAGCGGTGTTGTTCCATCGTTGCTAAGATACACCTCACTGATATATACAGCGGAGGAGCCTGTTGTCCAGAAACCAACGATGTAGATGTGGGATGGGTCAGCGAGTGAGCCGTCCGACTTCTTCATGTTGTGCAAATCCACTACTGCTTGTTTCGAGGTGCCCATGTCCGCCATGTAAGGAGTGGACCAATAGCTGGTGTTGTCGAATATGCGGAATGAAGGGTTGCAAGAAGCTGAGCGACGGAGTTTCACGACGATGTAGTTGTAGGCAGAGAGGTCGAGTCCCGAACCATACTCCCAACCACCGAAGCCATACTGACTGGTCTGGAGAGCTCCCGTCTTTTCGGTGAACTTACCCGAACCGTAGATGGAAGGATTGAAAGCGTCGGCAGTGAGTGGGAAGGTGGAAACGGTGACGGTGAAGGTCACGCTTTGGGTAGTTCCATTGATATCTGTGTAGGTGGCAGTCACCTCGGTGCTTCCTTCCATCTGGCTTACGACACGTCCACCAACAATGGTGGCAATCGATGGATTGGCAATGCTATAAGTACAGGATGAAGACACGTTCTGCGTGAGCCCCGACTGATACGTGGCTGTGATGTTCAGTGCCGAACTGCTGCCTGTGAGCACCGTGATGCCGTCGGATGGCATGGAGAGGGAAGTGAGTGTGAGGTCTTCCTTCGTATAAGTCTTCAGCACTCCCTCGCCGAAGAAGCGGTCTTCGCTATAGACAGGTTCTGTGCTGAACCAATCGACGTCCACATAGCCCACGCCTAAGCTCTTTGTGGCATAGTTGAAGATGCCGAAACGGTTGCCCACAAATATCTTCAGGGTGTAGCGCATGGTCATGTCGCTACCGAGTGCACGCCATGTCTGATTGTCGTAGGAGTAGTAGAAACTTGCCTTGTTTGTTCCGAAGTTGGCAATGATGCGGAGGAACACTTTGTCCTGCGTGAGTTCCTCGCCTACCTTCTCTGTGGCAGCGGTGTTGTCGTATGCACTGCGATACTGAACGAAGTACTTCTTGCCATCCACCTGCTTCACGCCGATGTAGCCGTAAGGGTCTTGGAACACGCAAAGACCTGCCACATCGCCATCCTGCATACCGTAGGTGTCGAGCGAAATGGTGCCGTAGCTGTCGGGATACTTGCTCGAAATGGTGTTGGCAATGTTATAGCCGAAGATACGTTGCGTGAGCATATTACGAGCCTGAGAAAGTTCGTTGGTCAGACTTGCCGTGTGGAGGCGGAGATGTCCTGGGTTGTCGAAGAGCGACCAAGCCGAATTGTCGGGGTTGTGGTTCCACTCCCACTGCAATCCGAGTCGAGGCTCCGTGAAGGTGTCGTTCGTAGGCAGATAGGTCTTTGGATAGGTCTTGCCCACATTTGGCTTGGCGTATGGCTTGCCAGCGGCAGTCACATCCGTTCCGTTGTTGCCCAGCACTGGCCAACCGTCCACCCATTTCACTGGCTCAAGATAAGGGATACGTCCTACGGTGCCAGCGTCCTTGAAGAGAATCGTCCACCACTCGCCCATCTGTGTCTGAACCAATCCACCTTGGTGAATCTTCTGGTTTTTGAACACGCGGTCGCTGCTTTCCTCGTAAGGTCCGAACGGACTCTTAGAGCGGAAAATGGTTTGTGAACCTTCGGTGCCGCCGTAGGTAGCATAAATGTAATAGTAGTCACCGATGTGGTAGAAGTGGGAACCCTCGCAACCATTGCCCACGCTGATGACACGCTTGCTTTCGATTTCCCTGAAAGTGGATGCATTGAGCTTGCTCACGGTGATGTCGCCAATGCCTGCAGCCACGTAGAGATAGCCGTCACCATTTTGCTCACCGTTTTCGCCCAGTCCGTGCAAATGGTCGCGGTTGTCGTCGAAGAGGAAGCCTGAATCGTAGTAGAAACCATCGAGCTTCGTCATGGTCCATTCGCCTTCAGGGTCGGTGGCAGAGAGTATCCAGTCGCCACCATCGTCGTAGCCATCGGCAGAAAAGGCGATGAAGTTGAGGTAGAACTTGCCGTTGTGATACTGCAGGGATGGTGCCCACTGACCCTTCGAATAGCGGTTTTGTCCGTTCATCAGGTTATGAGGGTCGTCGTCGGCAATCTGCTGAAGCGGATTCGCACAGTATTCCCAGTTCACGAGGTCCTTCGACTTGAGAATTGTGGCACCAGGGAAGTAGAACATCGTCGTGGAGCAGAGATAATAGGTGTCGCCCACGAGGATAATGTCGGGGTCAGGGAAGTCGGCATTGATGAGCGGATTGAGGAAGTAGCCATAGCCAGTGTCGGCTGTGTATTGCTTCTTGTAGTCAGGGTGAGGTGCATTCACGTTTGCCCATTGCTTGTACCAATCGAAACATGCCACGCCGCATGCCTCGTAAGGATCGAGCCCGTGGTTTTCCATATCGGTCTTGTAGGCAGGAACCACCTTGTTGTTCTTGATGTACTGGTCGATGTCGATGTAGCAAGCAGTACCCGAAAGCGTCATGGAAATGTTGCCGTAGTGGTCGAGCAATGCCTTGTAAGCCTTGCCCCACTTGGAGGTAGAACCCGTGGACCACGTGCCATAGTTGCTCGTCACCCAGTCGCCATGCTCGTTGTAGTGTCCCGAACCTTCCTTCTCAGGACTCCAATCGACCTCCGTAATCACGATAGGATGGGTTTCCACCACTGGCACCTGCTCCTTGAACTGACGGATGTAGTTGGCGGTGTTGTAGCTGTTATCGCTGGCACCGTACCAGCCTGTGTAGTCGTGTACGGCATAGCCCATGTTCTCGTCCTCGATAGGGCAGGTTGCAAAGTCGCGGTAGTTCGATTGCCAACCCGTGCCAGGGATCCAGATGATACCCGTGAAACCATTCTCACGAATCTTGTTGACGATAGGTTGGAAGAAGTCGTGCAAAGCCGTCACATTGTTCTGTCCGTTGGCATCCTTCAAGTTCACAGGCTCGTTACCCAATTCGAGGGAGATTTGTCCTGAATACTTCTTGATGGTGTCGTTCTGAGAAACGATGTCCCACACGGTCATCAGATACTCGTTGTATTCATCACCCACTTTCACTTCTCCTGGGAACACGCCAGGTGGGCGAATCACCACGTAGAGTCCGTGCTTCACTGCGTTTACGGCAATGCGTGTGTAAAGCGAACGCAGGTAAGTCTTGAGGCGAGTGGCACTGAACTGACTGATGTTTGCCTCGCCTCCTTCGCTGCCCGTCCTTGGTTTGTTGGGGTCGTTTGTCCAACAAGGGTCGAGGTGCAAGCGGAACAAGTTGCAATACGCACCGCTGGTGGTGTCTGTAATGGCGGTGAAAAGTTTGTTGAAATAATTGATGCAAGGAGTCACCGTACTCGAGTTACAGCTGTTTCCCCACCGATAACTGTTGAAATAAGGACTCGGGGTGTCCATCACACCATGCAGAACGACAGTGTTGCCGTGCGGGTCCTTCAATTGATTGCCCTCTCGATGGAGCGGAGGCGTATTGCCATACTGCGCCCTTGCCAGCTGTATGGAGAATGCCAGCGGCAATAAGAGCAAAAAGGCAATGGTCTTGATTTGATTCATTTTTCTCATAAAGGAAATTTATTAGTTTGATGATTCTATACATTTTACCGATTGCAAATTTACAACATTATCCTTTCATTCCCTATCATTTTATTTCCCTTTTCTTTCATTTTTGTAACATAAGCGGGAAAAACAATCATGATTTCAATGTTCAAATGACAAATAATTCCGTGTGATTTGATATATTATTAAAAGTATTTAGTATTTTTGCATGCGAATTGTCAAAATAAAGTAAGCTAATATCATCTGAAATGAAACACTTGATTTTCACCCTATTGCTGTTATCGCTATCCACTTTTGCCTATAGCCAAACCAATACCCAGGAGAAGTTTTTCGAAAAACTCTATTTGCGTACTTTCAAAACCGAGCAGCACGTCCTGAAATTCACTGCGGAAGGAGTGATGATGGATGGTGCGCTTCTTTACACTGGTACCAAAATCCTGCTGGTGCAAGGGCCTTCCACAACGCTTACTGCCGCAGAGACATCTACCAATGTGCTCGAGACCTTCACCGTGAATATTGATGCCGGAACCGTCACGCTGAAAAGAGCACACCTCACACTATATGACAAAACTGACTATCAAGGTCAAGGGGCGGCCGAAGTGAAAAGTGAAAAGCGAGAAGTGAAAAGTGAAAAACAAGAAGTCTCTACCATAGGGGATAAGAAAGCAACTTCGAACGATGGCGAACTCGTCATCACGCTCGACCGTCCTATCCAAATGGTGGCAGACACTTCGACACCTACGTCACAATTTGCCATGACAGAGACCAACACCGAACCTGTCAAGGACCGAAAGAAAGAAACCAACAACTATACCAAAGCCCTTGCTCAATGCCAAAGAAATCTGCGGGCAATGGACAAGCTCATCTCCACCTACGACACCTGTGGTAATGTCCATCTCCTTGCTTCCTATGACTCGATTGCCAATCTCAACCAATCGCTTTTGGAGAATATCGACAAGACTGCTGTCAACTACAGCCAGCGCTTGCAAAAGTCGGAAAACGACTACATGAACTATGCTGCCCGTATGCAAGTCAAATACGACAGCATTGTCAACTACATACCCAGTATGATGGATGCAGAGGGATTCACTTTTATGTTGGACGCCACCGACAAGGAAGCCACTGTTTACCGTCCTCTTGACCCTTCGCAAGCTTCCTTCCAAGTGCCTACATACATCATGTATCGAATCCACAAGCTCAAAGTGACTGAAATCGGTTCCTATGCATTCGAGAATATCACGCAACTCACCGACATCGACCTACCTTCTTCCATCCTCGAAATCGGTGACAAAGCCTTTGCTGGCTGCACCCATTTAGCCAACATCCAATTGCCCGAAAACCTCATGATTATCGGTGAGGAGGCTTTCAAGAACTGCACTTCGATAGAGAGTGTCCATCTACCTGCATCCCTCACCAACATCAAGCAACTGGCTTTCACTCAGTGCGAAAGACTGAAGGAAGTGGTGGCAGACATGCACAACGCCATCACCATAGGTCCCCAAGCCTTCGACACAACCCAAGACAATCATGCCGTTCTGGTACTGCAAAACGGTAGTTTCAACAAATACATCAGCAGTAACTGGGCTCACTATTTCCCTAACATGAGGGAACAGTTCTCCAAATCCACTGCGTCTGCCTATCTGCTCTCCGAAGGGAATGTTTTCTTGATGAAACAAAACGGAACAGCAGATTTCATGCATTCTCAAAGTGGAAAATACCCCAACGAATTCAGTGTTCCAGAAAAGGCTCTGGATGACAAATATACCATCACAGGCATTGGTGCCAACGCTTTCTACGACCAAGAAGGCCTGGAATATATCAAACTCCCTTCCACCATTGAAACCATTGGCGACAGTGCCTTTGCCTTCTGCCAAAGCCTTACACACATTCAGCTGCCTTCTTCGTTAAAGACCATCGGCGAAAAAGCTTTCTTTAATTGTAAGAATCTCTCAGAGCTGAAGCTTCCATCAGGCGTGAACTACATCAAGCCAAGCGCGTTCGCCTATTGCAGCAGCATTGATTCCCTCGCGTTTCCTAATTCCGTTACTCAAATCGGCAACCAGGTCTGTCAGGATTGTATCCGCTTGAAATATCTCTATCTACCCGGTTCCGTGGATGTCATTGGTGAATATGCGTTCCAGAACTGCGAAAAGCTACAAATGCTGACGCTGCGCGAAGGCACCACCACCATCCATACAGGTGCCTTTTCGGGATGCAAAGGACTCATTGTCATCGACCTCCCAAAGAGCATCAGTTCTCTCGGTCCCAACTGCTTTGAAGGATGCGGCGACATCCACACGATGTATTGCCACAAAGAGAATCCTCCTACATGTGCCAGCAATGCCTTCTCGCCTGATGTGATAGAGGCTCGTCTGTTTGTTCCTAACAAAGCTGACAAAGTGTATGAAATGATGGATTACGAATCCAAAGGTTTCGAAAAGATCAAGACGCTTCCAGATGACGACAAATTGGAAAAGCACAAGGGAAAGGAGTTGGAGGACGGACTGAAAGAAGTGGCAAAGAAACCAGAACTCCGACTCAAACGGGCACAAAAGCAAGCAAAACAGAAAGAAAAGGAACAAAAAAAGGAAATGGGATTTTGAGTGAAATGTAAAGAATGTGGATTGGGGACTTTATCTTCGAGTTGAGATAAAGCCCCCATTCTTTGTTATAATAATAAAGCGGAAGACGAAACCTTAGGGTTGAAATTAGGAGTGATTGCTATGGGTTAGAAGGCAACACCTATGCCAATTGCCAAGCGTTGCGTTCCCATGAATTTCTCCAATTCTTTCTTCATGACGAAACGATACTGATAGCTGACACGCAAAGCGAAGTAGGAGTACTTGACACATAAACCCACAACAGGTGAAATAGCAACAGCAGCATTCAACCTCAATTTCTTCTTGTCGTCTCCGTCCCAATCATTGAGTGCTTCCGATTCTGGAACCTCTTTCGACTTGTCGCTGACATGCACGGGTTTTCCTTTTGCATTTGGCACGTAGTCGTCCTTGTAGTCTCCGTAGTACATCTTTCCTGTTAAACCAGGACCAAAGAAAATCCAAAGTGGATTGACGATTTTGATGGTCCAACCAAAACTGAGATTTGCTTCTGGTACGTCGCCCACCTTGTTCTCCTTGCGTGCCATTTCAAATATCTTGGAGTTCATCGAAAGGGAGAAGAATCCACCTGCCTTATGCTGATTGTAGCTACCTGTGGAAATGCCGATAGGCACATCTTTCTGATATTCATAGGTTACAACACGCGTATGCTCGCTTTTCTTTCTGCTCAGTTCGCTAATTTGAATGATTTTGCTAAAGGCTTGATTCATGTTGGCACAGTTGTCGTCCACCACACGCTGATAGAGTTCCTTTGCCTTGTCGTACTCATGGCGCTCAAAAAAGTGTTCAGCCTGCTGGAATGCCATCATGCAGTCGTCGCTATATTGCTTTTGGCATTCCACCATTTGCTTCTCGGCATAGGTGTCAGAAGAGTTGAACGACAAGAGGTGGTTATAGCATTCAGCCGCCTTTCTGTAATCCTTCAAGCGCACAAACAATTCAGCCTTGTTTCGGAGAGAAATGAGCGTATCGACAAGAGCTAGATTGGCATTGTTTTCCGCCGTATCAACTTCGGAGCATTCAGCAGCCGTTTCGAATTGCAAACGAGCCTCAGGATAGTTCATGTTCTTAATGTCGTTCAGTCCCTTGTTGCGATGTTCCTTATAACATCCTGCATCCACAAGACTGTTTGGGTCCTCGACTATCAAAGTAACGACTCGCTTTGGCTCAATGTTCAGAGGAATATTCAGAGTCTGATAACCTGGCGAGAAGATGCTGAGGATACGACCTCTATAACGACGACCTGTAGGGAAATTGATGTAATAAACGGAGTCTGAGCCTTCCATCACGGTGTTGAAAGGCGCGGCAGACTTGTCCATCGACGAATCAAAGGTCAAAGGAATGGAGGCATTGCATCGCACAACCAAAGCGCCATCGTCATTATCGTTAGAATACACGTCTGTGGGTTGCGACACGTCTGTCACGGTTAACACGCCTTGTGCTAAAACAAATTGTGCCATGAGGAACATGACAAGGAGGGTTGATAGTTTTCTCATAATATTAAGTTTTTGAGTTTTTAAGTTTTTGAGTTTAATCAGGGATTTAAAGGATTTATAAGGATTCTTCATTCTACTCCCCTCGCCTTTTGGAGAGGGGTTGGGGGTGAGGCTCTTTAAACTTTAAACCTTAAACTAAATTTTCATGCACATCAACGCAGAATCTTGAAGGAACCCAGATGGAAAATCTCGTCGTCGGTTGTGACAACATTTCCTGCATCGTCTTTGTATGGTTGCCAAGTTCTTACCTGGACGAGAGGTCTGTATTCATCATGGAAATCAATCATGAGGAAAAGATATCCTTCATCTCGATAGTTGTCCGTGTGCCATACTTGACGAAGGGTCACGCCATAGATGTCGTCGTATTTAGGATGCTGCACCACATCAATATCGGAGAAACTCACATTGATATATCTGGTTTTGTTGAAAACATTCGAAAGGCGTTGCAGGTATTGCTGCTTGGTTTGGCTAAGATACACGACCTTGTTGTTGAGCAGCGTCATCTTGTTGACATCAGAATTCGGCTTCTCCATCACCACTTTACCAGTGATAATCAGTGCCTTGTCGCTATACATGCTGTTGAGCAGCTTAATATCCTTGCGGTTGTATGCCGTGCGAAAGTTCTCAACAAAGTCGATGATAATTTGGCGACGCGTGTAATCTAGGTCAGAACTTTGTTGTGCCATCAGTTGTTCATAGCGATTCATCTCGATGGCAATCGACACACCATCAATCAATCCCTCCTTGTTGAAGTTCACGGTCAGTTCCTGGCGTGCTTCCGTTTCGACAGCCTCGTGAATATCTACGGGAATGCCACGCACCTGATAACCGGTTGTTGTGTGCAAGCAACGACTTTTCAAGTCCATTGGTGGACAACTCATAGAACTGCTTTTCCACATCTCCTCTACGTCGTCAATCGCGTCTTTTGTCATGTAATCCCGAGAAAGGCTGATGGTTTTCTTACCGCTTTCTGCCGTGAGTCGAAATGTAGCCAATAGATAGGTCATATTTCGCTCTATCTTAGTTTTCAGAGCTTCATTTTCAATAGCACCATCAGAAATAGTGAATGAGGTCTGAGCCAAAATGTCAATAGGAAACAACAGCATGAACAATGCTGCAAACAATTCTTTCAGTTTCATCGCTTATATCTGTAATTTTTAGGATTTGGGAATAAGTTACGAATATCGCTCTGCGGTATATTCGTGTAAAGTTCAGCATAGAGTGTGCCGTCCTTCTTGAAAATATCGTTCATGGGGGTTTTAAACACTAACATGTGGATGAAATCGAGTTTTACGTTCCTAAACACCAACGTGGCATTCACCGTATCTTTGTCGATTTTTGTCACCATGCAATACATCTCCATGTGGGGCGCAAACAAGTCATACATCACTTGCATCGGAATCTTGCCCGACTTGATGACATTGCCATACTGATGATGGTTGAAAGCCAAGGTTCTGCCATTGTTTTCCACGTAGTTTAGTATTAGGTTGGTCATTGATTCCAAAGGATAGCGCACATCAAACAGAATCTCATTCTTACCCTGTCGGTTCTGCAAATAGAAATCATTCCTCATCGACTTCACTTGATAGAACTCGCCTTCCACCACGTAGATTCCCTGTTCGCTGCATGGCTTGGCTTTCACTTTCTCCAAATCCACGCTACGATGGAAATTGTTTGGCATATTGGCAGTTATCAGCTGCTCATACACCAAAATGTCAGCATCTCCCTTGTCGAATGCATGCTTTTCTTGAGCTCCCACATTGAGTGAAGCACAAAAGGCAAGCATCAAAAATAAGGTCTTTTTCTTCATAGATTCGAGAATTTTTGAATGAAGAATGTCTTTTACTCTCATCTATAGTGTAATGCTCATTCTACATTCGTAGCGAAGCTACATTCTTCATTGGCTACGCCGAGCTAAAGGTTCTTCATTTAAGCGAAGCGAACATCACTTCACTTGGTAGAACTGTCTAAACACACCCACTTTCATCTTTCCTTCACCCTCGCGCTTCAGTGGACTCATGAGCACACTGAAGTTCACGGGTTCTTCAGATGCAAAGAGCACGAAGGTTTCGTCCGACTGTCCCTCAGGAAAAATGAAAGGCTCGTTCGTGAACGACACAGTGCAATCAGCGGGCACAAAAAGATTGGAGCATGTCAAGTCTTCATACATTGGCAGCACCAGGTACTTGTTGCCGTTCCTGTCGATGTTTAGAACGTTTACATAAAGCGGACTCATTGTGCGGTTTCGTACTCGTACGTAACAAGCACTGTTTCCTGCCACTTCCTTTGTCACCACATTGCCCGTAGCACAGGAAACGAGTTCGAAATGAACATCCATGTCTGTGCTCATCAGTATTTGCTTGTCCACCATCATGGATTCTGCGCTCAGTGTTCCCTGGTCTTTTTTTGTAAACAAATCGAACACCTCGTTCACAAATTGCTTTTCGTTGCTTTCTGAACGGAAAACAGTGGCTGAAACCTGCATATAGGAGTCGGGATGAACCATCTTTTTCTTCGATGAATTCGCCAATTCCTTCACTAAATACTCTACATAGAGCTTGGGAAGATTCTTACCCTTGTTTGTTGCCAAATCCACCAGGCTTTTCACCGAATTCGTCCCTTTCTTGGTGAAAGAAAACATTTTGCTGTTCTTTTCGTCAAGCACAGTGACAGCACTTTCGTTCTCAATCTTAATCATTGAATTTGGTTTGAGGCGCACATTGGCATGCAGTTCAGTCTCCTGCCTTCCTTCTACAAGGAAAGCCTTGCCTGCCACACTATACACAATATACTCCTTTGTTGCTGCAGCCGAAATGTCGAAGATAGGAGCTAATAACAGCAACACAACCAATAGTTGTTTCATCATCTTACTTGTCATAAATAAAGAGGTTAAAACGTTGTGTACCATTTGGGCAAACCCATATAGGTTTCTGTGTTCCCTTTGTTATCTCTTTCACTTTATTGTAAAGGAACTTGTCCAGCTTGTCAGTCGAAAGTCCTTCGTCGCCATCTTCCTTGGCAGCACCATTCAAGGCATCCACCAGTACATGCGTGTAGGCTCCGTTCTGCCATTCAGGGTCTTCTTTCGATTTCGTGTCGGATTCGCTCGAAGCATAGAGCATCATGCCGTTCTTCGCCGAGCGCAACTGCTCAAGGAAATGGTCGGTCACAGCTGAGCGTGAGCCATTCAACAGGGCTGCGGAATAGCAAGCATCGAGAAAGACGATGAACTTGCCATCTATCTCGTTTGCTTTGTCACGGAACGACTGAGCACTCACACATTCCCAATCCTTATCGACATGCGCACCGTATGGCACAAAGAAGAATCGGTCTTTCTCATCTCTGTATCCATGACCTGCATAATAGAAGATACACACGTCGGAAGGTGAGGACACTTCTTTCAGCCAAGACAAAGCCTCAAATATATCTCCTTGTGTAGCTTCATCGTCGCACAACGTCTTCACCTGAACCTCCTCGTATGGCAATCCTCTCTTCTTGGCAATTGCTTTCGAGAAGTCTGCCGCATCTTTGTGTGTGTATTTCAAGTCAGGCAATTTTTCATCGTCATAGTCACCAATACCAATGGCAACGACATAAAGCTTCGGCATCTCTGTCAGGGAGTTTTCCTTAATGAGTCGGATAGATGATGGCTCACTGTTGCCATAACGATTCTTTGCATAGAGCGTCACCACACAATCATGATCTGGGAGTTGCACTTCCACTGTTTCGGCAGCACGCACACTTCTTGATGTGGAAGTCGATGGTTTCTGAACCATACCATCCACCATCACTATCACTTCCGTGTTCTTCTCCTCACCGTAGGCAGTCAACTTATATTTCACATTCAGGGTTTTCTCATGGAATTTCGATTGATCTTCAGGGAAAAGAATCTTGATGACGGGACTTTTGTTCTCTATGTTAGTTGGTGTAATATTATTGGGAGCAGGAGTAGGTGAAACTGTATTAGGGGCAGGAGTTGGTGAAATGTTTTTCGGAGTCTGGTTTTCACTCTTCACTTGAGCGTCCTCTTTTTTTGCTTTTACATCCTCTTTTTTCGCTTTCTTCTCCTGCTCTTTCAGTGCCTTAGGTCCCATTAACACGCTCTGCACAGGTGTACCCACTTTTTGGGCGTTGGCATTAGCGTTGGCAGTTCCCTCCAATTCCCCCACAGGTGAGGAATTTGCATTTTCTTTTTGCCGTTTTGCAGAGACTACCGCCATGTCTTTCCATTTCTTGGCTTCCTGTGCGTTTTGTTCCACGAGCACACCCTTCTCATAGAGTTCAGCTAAGGTGAATTGTGCTTCTGCTAACTGATTCTGAGCCGACTGCAGAAGTAGTTCGAAGGCACGGTCATAGTTGCGAGGTACACCTCGACCATACATGTAGCAATACGCCAAATTATATTGTGCCTTGGCATGGTTCTTCTTTGCTGCACGCTTGAACCATGTGACGGCTGAAGCATAGTCGCGGTAGGTGCCTTCGCCTGTGTAATAAGCAGAACCCACAAGGTACTGTGCTTGTGCATTGCCTGTTTCGGATGCTTTCGTATAGTGCTCGAATGCCTCTTGGTATTTCTTCTGCTCATAGCATTGGTCACCCAATGCCAATTCACGGGTTCCGTCCACGTCCTGTGCCGAAAGCGTCAAGCTGAACGCTCCAAGCAATGGAAGGAGTAAAAATCGCATGGCGTTTAGAAGAACGCGTTTAGCGATATCGCCAAGTGTTTTCTGTTGTTTCATCATATATGTCAGGGCACTTTGTGCCAGTTTCAAGTTTCAAGTTTCAAGTTTCAGGCCCCCCTCCGGCTCCCCCGAGGGGGAGAGAAGCCGTCCGGATGGTATTCACCTCCCCTCGGGGAGGTCGGGAGGGGGCTTTTATCCTTTAAATCCCTGATTCACTTTTTGAAGTTGAGTACCACAGGCTTGAAGCAGATGTAGTAGTATTTCACTGTTTCGCAGAGCGCAATGCCAGCCAGCGGCAGAAGCAATTGCACTACATAACCGAAGATGACAAAGAGGACAAACGACACGAACACAAGTAGCACGGGCAACAATAAATAGTAGATGTTGACCACGCGCCTCACTCGGTCCAGCTGCAAGTCCATTGGGAACATGGCAGGGTGACGCTCGCTGAGCTTCGTGTCGAATGCAGTAGCTCGGCGTCTGATTCTGCCTACGATAATGGTCGAAATGTAACAGAGAAAGAAGGTGAAAATGATGCACGTTGGTGTGCTCATTCGCCGAATGGACTTGTGCTCTAAAATGGTTTGGGTGGCAAAAGCCTGCACCTTCACACCTGCTAACTTACCAATCGGCGTGAAGTGCATATCTGCTTCCTCATGCATGGCACCCAGATAAACGATGCGGTCCTTAAGGAATTTTGCTCGTTGCAACACGGAGTCTGCGGGAATGATAAGGAAGTCCTTGTCGTTATAGAGTATCTGCGTGAAAACCGTTTCCTCCTTCTTGGGTGCCACTCCTTGATAGAGGCAAGCCGCTAAGTAAGGCATGGAATAAATCACTTTGCCTTTGCACTTCAGCCAAGTGGTGTATTCTCGAATATAGTTCGACTGGTCGCCAGCTGTGGTGTTGCCATATCCCCAGTTATTCCTGTCTTCATCCAAGAAAAAAGAAACGCGCATGTTTCTGAATTCCTCTGTTTCTGGGTCATAGTTGATCAGTTTGCTTGCCAAAACCATCGTGTCAAGCTCATCAATGGCTCCGATAATGGCAGTGTCTTCTTCAAAGTATGTAGGGTTTTCAAATATAATATCAAGTACCGTCACTTTCGGTTCGCATTTCGCAATATTCCTAATGGTTCTTGCCAAATCTGTTCGCTTGGTTTGGCTTGTCATATCTACAATCACAATGTCGTTGCTCACTTCATGAGCACCATTCCCATGCAGAATGTGGTAATAGATGTCGGTCATGGAGAAATCGTCCAATACACGCTTCAGTGGATTCAGCGCAGCCACATTGTATGTGACCAACGAAAGTAAACCACAAATGAGCAGTGTGATTAAACTCACTGCTGCAGAGTCGAGATTCAGAATTTTTTTCAACTTACTCGGTATGTCTTTTTTCTCTTTTTTCAATTGGCGATATATAATTATTAATAATGTGCAATATAAAATAGTGGACGCAACCACCATTGCGTATATAAAACCGCACAAATGTCGTTATTTTATATCACAATTGCAAATATTTATTATAAAAATAAAAAATAACGAAAAAACGAGCCAACAAATTAACACAAATGGAACACAAATTAAGAATACTAATTTGAGATAATTTGTGGAAATTTGTTGACTCGTTCTCTGTTATTGGCTACGCTGAGCTCTTAGGTTCAAGGTTCAAGTTTGACTTCGTCGAGCCTGAAACTTGAACCTTTAGCTCGGCGTAGCCAAACCTGAAACCAGCACGAAGTGCCTGCTTATCGAACAAGAACTTTCTTACCGTTCACAATGTAGAGACCTGGCTGAGACATTGAGCTCACCTTCTGACCACTAATCGTGAAGATTTGCTTCTTAGCTGAATCTGTGGCAATGCTGTTGATGCTGGATGGAACAGCGGTGCCGAGATAGAAGAGCTGGAAGTTGTCGAACAAGCACCAGTCGCCTTCGATGGTTGTGTCCTTCTTCAAACCGAAGGTGAGTGTGCCACCCTCTTCAATCATCACTTGGATAGTGTTGGTGTAAGCCTGCTCTGGGTCGTTAGCGAAACGAGCGCCACCACCACGCATAGAGTTTGGATAGAAGTAGCGGTCTTCGCCCTCAGTCACCCAAGAGTCATAAATCCAAGCGTTGTCAACTGTTTCTTCGTAGATGTTGCCATCATTGTCTAAGACATTCTGCCAAGAAGTAACGGTGTAAGTCACTTCGCCTGACTCGTCAGTTACGACATCTTCTTCCACCCAACGACGGAGAGGAATTGGGTCGCCACCTTCTTCTGGATTCTCTGCATAGTCGTAGTACTCTGTGTAAGAACGCTCCTTGTAGAGAGGAGTTGCGATGGAAGCGACAGGCACGCTGCGGTCGTTAGCATAGAACAACACGTTCTGGTTGTAAGAATCGTTGTACCAGTAGTTCTCGAAGGCTGCAGTAGCAGAACCGTCGCGGTAGAAGGACTGCACTCGCACCTCGTAAGCACCTGCTGGCAGTGAGTGGATGGTCTGGAATACATTGAAGTTGGTGTTGAACTTCTCTGCGTTCTGCAAACCGCCATCTACAGCTGGAGCGCCTTCCCATCCGTTCTGACCTTCAGTGAAGCTTGGGTTGATGATGAGCTTCGTGATGTCGATAGGGTTTGTTTCAGAAGCCTGGCTCAAGTCGCCAATCACAGCCTTGTTGTAGATGACAGCGAGTGCCTTCTCATAAGCCTCGAGAGTTTCTGCGTTAGCGTAAGCAGTGCTCAGAGCAGTGAGTTGCTCGTTGATGAGGGCGTTGAGTTCTGCATTGTTGATGTCAGCATAACCAGCGATGGTGTTGAGATAGTGGTTGTAAGCGTTGTAGTCGGCTACAATCTCTGCCACATCCTTATAAGTAGTTGTTGGGCCATCGTAAACTTCGAAGGACTTCGTGATGCCTTGGTCGAGTGCAAGAGATTCGAGACTGCCTTCCTCGTAGTTGCCTTGGAGGTTCACGAACAATGTCGTTGGGTCGTTGGCTGCGAGGTAGCTGTTAGCATCGTTGATATAAGTATTTGCATCTGATACCAAAGCGAGTGCAGCTTCGTATGCCTCATAACCAGTCACAGTTTCAGGAATCTGTGCGAGGATGGCGCTCACTGCAGCTTTGTCGCCATTGAGCGTCAAGTTCTCAGCATTTGCCAATGCTGCTTCCACTGCTGGCTTCACGAGAGCGGTGAAGTCTGGGTTCTCGCCGAAGAAGTAGAGCTGCATACCTGTGAACGAGCTGAAGCCGTTAGCATGGAATGCCACCTTTGCTTCTCCGCCTTCAATCTTCAGCATACCTGTGGTGAAGGTGGTCCAGTCGTCGATGCTGTAGTTCCACCAGCCTGAGCGACGCACTTCGTTGGTTGATTCCACGCGCTTGCCGTTTGCTTCGAGATAGATACCGAGGTCAGCAGGACTTTCGTTCGACCAGTCGTTGCTCCATGTGATACCCATACCCTTGATGCTGTAGTAACCGTCTGGCAGACCGATGAGCTTCTGTACGATTTCGCGGCGGCCACCAGGAGTTGCCCACTGCTTGGCACTGGTCATGCGGTGGTTCCAGTAAGGCTCGTAGCCCGATGTGTTGGTCTGATACCACTTGAGGATAGAGGTCGTATCGCCCGAGATAGTCACCTTGTCAGCCAAGAGGATACGAGTGGTTGTGAGGTAGGTCTTGTTGTCGCCATCGCCCGATTCGCCGAGGTCGCTCCAACCGTTCTTCTCACCGTTACCGTTGTAAATCTCGTCAGCATACTCCCAGTGGTTGGTCTCTGGGTTGAATGTAGGGTTGTATTCGTTGTTGCAGAAGAATGGGAAGTTGATGAGCTGCGTGAAATCGTAAGAGTTGTCAGCGCTCAAACCCTTCGACATGAGATAGGAAGCACGTGCCAAAGCCAATTCGTTGAGGGCGGTGACATAGTCCTCAGCTCCCTTTGTTACCCATTTACTCATGTCCTCGTCTTCACCATCCTCAGCCACTGCACTTGCATGAGCGATAGCAGCCTGGAATTCAGACAAGCCTGGATAGTCGGAACTTGCAGCCAGAGACTCGGATGCCTCCACGAGTGCAACGAGGGAAGTGGCTGTCTTGTAGTAATTCTTGTACTGAGCCATCACAGCCAAAACTGCAGCTGTACCCTCATTGTAGGATTCAATGGTGCCGTCTGCCACGTCGTACTGGTCGATGATATCGATTTTAGCCTCCTGATAGTAGCCGTTGAGGGCAGGGAAGTCGCTCAGTGTCTCTTCGTAGTTGTCGGCATCGTCGAGTGCCTTGTAGAACTCGTCTTGTGCCATCTGGAGCTGAACAGCCTCACCAGCATCGCTCACGTAGAATGCCTGGAAATTGGAGAAGATGGTCCAGTCGCCACCGAGGTGTCCTGTCTTACGCACACCGAAACGAACATAGCCGTCCTCGGTCTGAATCACCTGAATGCTGTTGTCAGCATAAAAACCTGCATCGAAATACTGGCGAGTACCGTTCATACAGTTAGGCACATAGTAAGTGGTGCCACCATAGGTGTACGCCACGTCGTTGTCCCACTGGTCTGTTTCGTAGAGGCGACCCTGGTCGTTCTGCGACGAAGCGATACTTGCGAACTTGGCTGTAGTGGAGCGAGTGGTTTCGGTGATGTTGCCTTCTTCATCAAGTTTCACCGATTCTGCGAACATCACTGCATAAATTGCCTCGCTACCGTCCCAATAGCCAGGGTTGTAGCTACCGCGATAGAAGCCCTGCCAAGTGAAGCGATAGACACCTGCAGGCAACCAGAAAATCTGATAGAGTTCTGAGCCCTCTGCCTTGTCGAACATTTCCACTTCGTTGAAGTCGAATGCGGTGATGCCCGCTCCGGCAGTTTGCCAAACAGCACCGTCCGAACCTGGCTGAGTGAATACGCTGAAGTCGTACTCTGCCCATTGGAGTTCGTCGGTTACTTCCTGACCCTCTTTCCATGTGGAAGGGTCCTGAGCACTCACTGATGTCATGGTCATCAGCAATGCAATCAAAGTAATGATTTTTCTCATAAAGTTGAAAATTAGTTAATAAAAATAATAAAAGCGTTTTTATTTCAAAAAGACATTAGTGAAACACTGTCTTCTTTCCATTCTTGATATAGACACCTTTCGTAGGAGACTTCACGGGGATGCCCTGAAGGTTGTAGATGATGGAGGAAGCCTGCTGTGCTGATTCGGAAACTGCCTCTATCGCCGAAGTGAATTCATTGAACTGCCACCAGTCCCAATTGAACAGGGTGGTGGTGGAGCTACCCAAGAAGCTGAAGTGAACATCGTGGATGCCTGTTGGCACACTGCTCAGGTCGAAAGTCTTCTCTTCCCATACCTTATCGCCTCCCGTCGCTTCAATCTTGATGCGAGCCAACACCTTTCCTCGTGAATGGTCTTGGCGAATCACCAGTGTTCCGCTTCCCTTTTCCGAAGCCACGCGCAGGGTGATGGATTGGGCACCTTCTGCACCAAAATCCACGTTTGCCACTCGCATCGTGTCGCCAGTCTGTATGTCGCTCACATACACGCCCTTCGACTCGTCGCCCACCACACTGATACCTGTGGCGGCATTCAGAGTCTCTGCTTGTTGTTGGATATATGGATTCATCGTACACAATGCCTTCACGCCTTGGTGAGTGGCTGTGACGGGTTTGATGGTACCGTCAGCACGGAAGGACATCTCCTCGACTGCCATGCTGCGGTTGAATCCTCCGCCGCCTTTAGCCCAGCCCGTATGGTAGAAAAAGTAGTCCTTGTCCTTGTAATGCACGATGCCACTGTGGTTGGTGAATGAATTCGTGTTCTGCTGCGACATCACCACACCCTTGTATTCCCAAGGACCTTCTGGACTCTTGCTCATGCTGTAGGAAATGTGCTCAGGCACTCCGCCTGCCGCATATATCAGATAGTAGTTGTCGCCACGCTTGTCGAGCCAAGGGCCTTCCTCGTAGCAATCTTTCCCAACCACCTTGTCATCCACCTTCACGCCTCCAAACGCACTCTCCGTCAGAGGCACTTCCACGATTCCATTCTTGCCGATGGAGGTGTCGTAAGTAAGCATCGAACTTCCCAACTTGGCATAGCACAATTTGTTGTTGCCCCAATAGAGATAAGCCTTTCCATCATCGTCGATAAATACCGTTGGGTCGATGTCGCCACCCGTACCCGTGTCAATCAGCGGCTGTCGCCTTGCATCCCTGAAGGGTCCCGACGGTTTGGTGCTCCATCCCACACCGATGTAATGACACCAGTCATTCGGTTTGGAAATGCAAATATACCAATAGTAGCGCTCCCCTTTCTTCACGCACTGACTTGCCCAGCAGGTTCCTTCTCGTCCCCAAGTGAATGCGGTGCGAGGCATGGCAACGCCATGATCTGTCCAATTCACCATATCCACCGTGGAATACACCCTCCACCGTTCCATGTAGTAGAAGTCGTTCACGCCAGGCACATTCATGTCCTCGTCGCAATACACGTACAAACTGTCATTACTTTCGAACACAGCAGGTGCAGGGTCAGCAGTGTAGCAATGCGACACGATAGGATTTTGAGCACATAGACAGCTGCTCAAAAAAAACATTCCGATTGTACTAAAGAATTGCTTCATGAAATAAATTAAGTAATGACAAAAAAATCTTCTATTCTCTCGTTGGATTCGTTGATTTTCTCAGACAACACAGCTTCTGTTGTTTCTAAACCTTTGCAAATATACTTAGTATTCATCATTATTTATATCACAGAAAAATCAAATCCTTTCATTTTTGAAACATGCTATGCTTTTGATGCGTAGATAGAGAGGATTTGCTAAATCGCATGCGTGGATTGACTGCATCGCTTTAGGGGATTATCTGAGGCGATTTTGTGGACTGACTGAAGCGTTCCTTTGGATTTAACTAGTTGCCGAAGGCTCGTCATCGACTTGGCGAGCCTTCGGCGTTGCGATGGCGAAGGTTCGCCGTGTTAACGTTGAGGGCTCGCCATTTCAGTAAAATCGAAGGATACATTCAGTGCAATCGAAGGAAAACGCTTGCAAAATCGAAGGAAAGCATCAGTAGAATCAAAGAGGAGCATCAGTGAAAGCGAAGGGGTGCAATGGGAAACTAAGTGATATGGTTATTATCATTTTTTAAGAAAAAACTTCTAAATATTTGAAAAATAATGATAAAAAGATTTAACTTTGCATCCGCATATTGTGATAATGATGACTCAAAATGCGAAATGATCAAATCAAATATAATACAATGAAGATGAAGAAAATTTTAGGATTGTTGGTTTTGGCATTGATGGCAACGGTGGATGTCAAGGCAGTGGAGGATTGTCCCTTGTTTGAAATTCCTGAACTAAGGATTGAGTATGGATTTGGACAAATGAGGATGAGTCCTAACCTCGATTTCGCCCTCTCTTCAGAGGACGTGGAGAGTGGCTTCTCTACCGAAGGATTGATGAACGAAACGAGTGAATTTGTCGCGTTTCCATCGGGAAATATGAGTGGAAACTGGATTTCCTTCAGCAACCAATCCAACCCAGGTGTGAAACCCTATAAGGTGATGGATGACTTGAGCTTTGTGGGAGTGCCAATCTTCTTGGCAGGTATCATTGCCAAGAGTGAAAAGAAGGCTTTCCGACAAGATTATAGGAACGTTCATGCCAACACCCGCTTGATTACGCATTTCAAGACGGAAATCGACAACTACACGCAATACTTCGGTCCGGCAATGGTGCTGGGTTTGAAGCTGGCAGGTGTGGAAGGACGAAGCGCATGGCCTCGTTTTCTTGCCAGCACCGCCATGTCGTATGGTATCATGGCGGCGTTTGTGAATGGCATCAAATACACCGCCAAGGAGATGCGCCCTGATGGCTCTACCGCCAATTCCTGGCCTTCGGGACACACAGCCACTTCCTTCGTGGGCGCTACGCTGCTCCATCATGAATATGGTATGACGCGCTCGCCTTGGTATTCCATCGCTGGCTTTGGTGTGGCAACAGCAACTGGTATCATGCGTGTGCTCAATAACCGCCACTGGGTGTCGGACGTGATGTCGGGTGCAGGCATCGGTATCATGTCCACTGAGCTTGCGTATGCCTTGAGCGACATCATTTTCAAGGACAGGGGCTTGCTGCGAGGACCATTGCCCAGCGGTGACGACATCATCCACAACCCTTCCTTCTTCTCCATCTCAATGGGTATCGGACTGGGTGGCAAGACCCTCGACTTCAATGCAAATGATTACGTGCGACCAGCGAAACTTAAGGACAATATCTTTGCGGAATTCGATGAAGAAGACTCTGACGATGACGACGAAGAACGCGATATTGACGAGATAAACCTGAAATTCCAGGCTTCCACGGTTTTCAACGTGGAGGGCGCGTACTTCTTCAACAAATATGTGGGCGTAGGTGGACGTTTGCGCGTGAAAAGCTCTCCTATCAAGGGCTGGAGCAACTTACTCGACCAAGCCAACAGCGACTTTAGCAATATGCTCAAGGAATTTGGTGAGGATGATGATGAGACTTTTCGCGACTTGATTACCGACTACGAGTTGAACATTGAGAGCGACCACCTCACGGAGTTCTCCTTCGATCTTGGTGGCTATTTCAACATTCCGCTTTCTTCTCGTTTTGCTCTCGGCAGCAAATTGCTCTTTGGGCGCAGCGTGATGCAGGAACTCGACCTCGATGCCAAGTTCTCGGGCAACAAGAAGGAAATGGCTTTTATTTTCTCTGACGATTTTGAGCAAATAGACATGGCTATTCGCAATACAGGTGAGAAATATTCTTCCTCTTGGGATTTCCTTACGGTTGATGCCAGTTCGTCGTTCAAGGTGGGTACGGGCATCTCCCTCACCTACGCCTACAAGGACTACTATTCTTGGCGCTTGTTCATGGATTACGATTTCACACGCAAAACCTATAGTTTTAACTACAATCCAGTAGGGTATTTGCGCGATGCAATAGACGTTCCTTTCCCTGATCTCTATACCTATGTCGAGCACAGCATGATTGAGCGCTACTCCAAGAAGAAATCCATGCACAGCTTCGTCTTCGGACTCTCATTTGTGGTGACACTGTAAGAATTATGTGTACGATGGGGTAGGGAAGGCATCGTGAATCATCGACGAAAATGAAGATGGCAAATTCATGGTAATTCGTGTAAAAAACATGAATCTCCGTGAATTTGCCATCGTTTTTATTTGTTTGAAGAAAGACTAGTGTTTCGTTTATATTTAAATCGAATTCCATGTTATTGACATAAATATTACCACTTTTGAAAAGTCTTCACTCTCATGCTCGTCTTTTCCATGTCCGATTCCTTTCTCTTTACGAACTATTTGCATCTTGAAATTCCAAAATAGAGCGAAAAACGCGAATTTTCATAAAAACGTTGTTAATTTCCGTTAAATTTCCATTTTTTTCATAGTAAAATTCTCCAAAATTAAAAATATTCGTAAATTTGCAACACTATTTGAATATGTATAATCAATATTAGTCCGAAATTAGTCCAAAATAATTGAGAATGGGTATATTTTGAGATGATGAATACTCACCTTGCACCTTAACCTTATAATGATTGAGGAGATGAGATGGATGAGAAAATCCTTGTAATACCACCCAATTCTTAATTCAACGCTATAATGATGCGGTGACTTTTGTGCCAGTTGAAATTTGAGTGGGATGGAATCGCGCATTTTTGATGAAAATATTAAATGCTATTATATTTACTACATTAAATATTAAATGCTTATGAAAAATTTTAAACTCCTATTGCTTGTGAGTTGCACGTAGGTTAATACGCAATGCAGAAATTTGCGTTTTAATCAGAGAAGTGTGGCTTATGCAAAGAAGTTTCGAATTTTTCCCAACAAGAAATTAATTAAACGTTTTATAAACATCTTAAAATTTTTCAAGTATGAAAAAGAATTTACAACAAAAGAAATTTTTGGTTACCCTTTTGGCATTATGCCTGAGTATGGGTGCTAAAGCACAAGAAGGCGAGATTTTTACGGACATATACAATAGTGTTCGTGGAAATTACCCATCATCAGAACTGAAGTATGATGACTCTGATGTAGGAACAGTTAATAAAAAAATTCAGTTTGGTGCTCCTGGTTATGGAGATTGGGAATTCCCTAGTCAGTTGAGTAATCTCACCATAGACCATTTCAGTTATCAAGATGAAGGAATGGACGGTATCGTTTGGAATTTGAATTATGTTTGTGCTGGTGAAACACAGTACAATGTTCAGGGACAAGCGGGTACTCATCCCTTTATCATTGTAGGTGATAAAGATCGTTCTGAGGCACAATATGTTGAATTCTCTACAGAAATTACTAATGCAGATGCGTTTGTGGATGGTATTTCCATAGAGTTCTCTAATGACTATAAAATTGATCAAGAATTTGTTGTTGAATTGTTTTATAATGATGAACTCGTTAAACAATATAAAGAAACCCTCAAACCTTATCAAGGTCCAAATGCACGTAACGAACATACCTTCGCTTTTGATGTTCAACAGTATGGTCCTGGTTCATATAGAATCAAAATCTCAAATATGAAGTGTATTCGTGTGTACAATATCAGTTATGTAGGCACTACGAAACCGTTTGTGGAGCTCCTTGTAACCGAATACAAATATGCATCCATGTATTATTCTCAGTACAACCTGATTGTTCCAACGGCAGCAGCAGAAGGTTTTGTTTATAACACACAGAAAAAAGAATTAGAGACAGTAGAGAATCCAGAGTCAGCAAGCCCAGTTCCTGCTACATACGTTTACAGTGATGGCGTACTTAATGAGACAACCACTTATGCTCCAGGTGAAATCATTCCAAAGGGAACAGCTGTCGTTGTAAGTGGAACCCCAGGTTGCGTTTATAGATTCTATGTCGCAGCTGAAGCAGGTAATCCTAAACCACATAACGGAAGCGACCTGAAAGGTACTGACGAGGCTGAATTGACCACTGGTGGAACTTACTATTATGCTTTGTCTTTGAACCCTAAGAACGAAGTGAACAGTGTTGGTTTCTATTGGATGAAATGGAGTTACATTGAAGAAGATGGCAAACGCATCTTAGTTGGTGGCGAACCATTCATTAATGGCGCACACAAGGCTTACCTCGCACTCGATGAACAGCCAGCTGGTCATGAAATCAAGAATCATTTCTTGTTCAACGAAATATCTTCGGGCGTTGAGAGCGTAGAGCAGGAAGAAGGTGTTAAGACTATCTACAACTTGGCTGGTCAGCGCTTGACTAAGATGCAGAAGGGTATCAACATCGTGAACGGTAAGAAAGTTCTCGTGAAATAAACATTAGTCATTTAACCACTAAACTTAATAAGTAACGAAAATGAAACGATATATCCAACCAAAAGCAAGCGAACTGTTCTCGGTGACAGAAAATCCTCTGATGGGTTTCAATGTGGGCGCTTCAGGTAATCAAATTCAGGGTGCTAAGGAACGTAACGACGAGCGTTTTGAGGAAGAGCAAGGCGAGCAGTCTGAAGGCTTCCGCATCACAAAGAGCCTCTGGTAAAGAAAAGAATCCGACTACATTATTTATAAATATGAAAGGAAAACCGCTTCGGTGGTTTTCCTTTTTTTATTTATTCGATTTTGATGTGTGAAAGAAAAACCGTATTTTTGTGCACAAAATACAAATCTTAGTAATAGGTGTGTTCTAAAAATTCTGTTTTATGATTTCTTACAAAAATATGAGATTTCGTTTCGGTTGCTTTTTGTTTGATTTGAAGTCTTTTTGCCACTTTCCTCGGTTACATAGCTCGCTATGCGCCCTCAAAAACTGACAAAAATCCAATCCAATCAATTCAAAAATCAATCCGACATAATTTTTAGAACCCACCAATAACAAAAACACATCAAATGCGAAAATCATTCATCTGCTTACTGGTTTGCTGTCTCTTTTTTGCCTCGTGCGTAAAAAAGGAAAAGACCTATCATATAGGAGTATCGCAATGCTCTGGCGGTATTTGGCGCAACAAGGTGAACAAGGAGATGCTCGCTGCCCAGCATCTCTATGAGTGGAATGTGTCGGTGGATATCGTGGAGGCGGGTGACAATCCTGAGCGGCAAGTGCAACAAATCGACAGTCTCACTCACTCGGATATCGACCTCTTGCTTGTGGCTCCGAGCGATGCGAAACCGCTTGTGCCTGCCATTGAGCGTGCGCAAAAGGCTGGTATCCCTGTTATCTGTTTCGACCGCAAGGCAGCCACTGAGCACTACACCGCATTCATCGGTTGCGACAATGTGCAGGCAGGGCGAGATGTGGGCAATTATGTGGCTTTGAAAATGAAGGATGAGCATCACCCCATTGTTCTGGAGGTGGTTGGGTCGATGCAGACATCGCCTGCACAAGAGCGACACAAGGGTTTCAGTGAGGTGATGAAGCAGCATCCCGAACTGGATTATCAGTGGGTGGAAGGCGCATGGGCTCACGACGTTATCACCCGAGTGATGAAAGATTTTTTGAAAAGTTCCACGCCACCCGACATCATCTTCTGCCACAACGACGGCATGGCATACGACGTGAGTCAAATACTCAAAGAAGCGAAGTTGGAAAAAAGCCCTCTGATTATCGGCTTTGATGGACTGCCTGGCAAGGGCGAGGGTATGGAACGTGTGCAGAAAGGCTTATTTGCTGCCACCTATATATATCCTACGCACGGAGAGAAGATTGTACGCCTTGCCTTAGACATACTGACAGGCAAGGAATACAAGCGAAACAATATCCTGACGGGTACGATGGTTACGCCTGAAAATGTGGATATGCTTTTGCAAAGCGGTAATGAATTGATGTCACAGACGGAGAATCTTGTCACGATTAACGACAAGTTGGAAGATTCTTTCTCTTTGCTCAACACTCAGCGACGGGCGCTTCTAATCAGTATCATTGGCTTGGTTGTACTCTTCCTTTCTTTGGCTTTGGCATGGAGGGCAGCACGCGAGATGCGCCGAGCCAACCGCAAGATGCAAAGCTTGAACGAGGAACAAACCCTCTTTTATACGAATGCCAGTCATCAATTGCGCACTCCGCTCACGCTTATTGCAGGACCCGTGAAGCAGCTCATCGATAGCCATGTGCTGAAGGACAAGCAACAAGAACTGCTCGAAGTGGTGGAGAGAAATGTCACACAGTTGGAAACGGTGATTTCGAGCGTGCTCAACTTCAAGAAGAACATGAGTGGCATGACCAGCGATGACAACGCCAATGCCAACGCTAACGCCAGTGCCAATGCCGACCTGCTGAAGGAAAGCAGAGTGAATTTGCTGAAACAAGACGATATGGAAGAACTTGCCACACTGCTCGTGGTGGATGACAACGACGATATGCGCCGCTATCTCCACACGCTGCTTGCCGACCGCTTCTACGTACTCGAAGCACCCGACGGGCAGAGTGGTTTGCGATTGGCGCGTGAGAGTGTACCCGACATCGTGGTGAGCGACGTGATGATGCCTGTGATGGATGGACTGCAGTTCTGTAAGCACCTCAAGGAGGATGCCATCACCAGCCACATTCCTGTCATCCTGCTCACCGCTCGCAGTAGCGAATCGCAACAAATCGAAGGGTTTGAGCATGGAGCCGATGCCTATATCACCAAACCATTTCATGCCGACCTACTCGTTGCACGCATCTACAACCTGCTTAACAATCGAAAAAAGCTGAGTCAGTTGTTGGGCGACAAGCAAAAGGAAGAAGTGCAACTCAACACGCAGGACCGCATTTTCACCGATGCGTTGAAGGGAGCGATACGTAAAAAAATGGCGAATCCATCGCTAAAAATGGATGAATTGGGCGAAGAATTGGGATATAGTCGTGTGCAACTCTATCGCAAGGTGAAGGCACTCACGGGACTCTCTCCTGTGGAACTTTTGCGACAAATGCGCTTGCAGCAAGGCTATAACTTGATATGTACCACGAACAAGACGATTGCCGAGGTGGCGTTCGAGGTGGGATTCGCCACACCGAGCTATTTCTCCCGCTGTTTCAAGCAGCAATACGGGAAATATCCAATGGATTTGAGGGAGAATGAATGAGCGTGAAGACTGTCCACCGAGCCAATCAAGATAGAATTCGGAGGACAGTCTTCACTCTTTTTATGGTGGTAACAAAAATGACTTTCTACTTAAGGATTGTTCCATGTAACATTTTTGTGATTGAGAGAACGGTTTTTTTCATTATAGATATAAAGAGCAATGTAATTTTGCGTCAATTAAACAACTCGCAAAAACTAGTATTAACAATTTCTAAAATGAAAAAGCTCATGAAACATCTGAAAACTATCCTTCTGAGCATGCTGCTCATGATGGTTTGCTCAGCGATGAATGCGCAAAAGATTGTAGCATCGGGCACCGTCGTCGATGATTTGGGCGAGGGCGTGATGGCTGCAACTGTTGTGGAAAAGGGGACCGCCAACGGTGTCGTGACAGACATTAATGGTAAGTTCTCTCTCGAAGTGCAGAAAGGAGCCACCTTGGTGGTAAGTTTCCTCGGTTACAGTGATGTGGAGATTGCTGCTGGACAAAATCTCACCATCACTTTGAAGGAAGACGACAACGAATTATCGGAAATCGTGGTAACGGGTTATACCACACAGCGCAAAGCCGATTTGACAGGTGCTGTTTCGGTAGTGAGTGTGAGTGAACTCGCCAAGCAGAACGAGAACAACCCTATCAAGGCAATGCAGGGACGTGTACCAGGCATGAACATCTCGGCAGATGGTAATCCTTCGGGAGCAGCCACAGTCCGCATCCGTGGTATTGGAACCTTGAACAACAACGACCCTCTCTACATCATCGATGGTGTGCCAACGAAGGCTGGTATGCATGAACTGAACGGAAACGACATCGAGAGCATCCAGGTGCTGAAGGATGCCGCTTCTGCCAGCATCTACGGTAGCCGCGCTGCAAATGGTGTGATTATCATCACTACGAAGAAAGGCAAAGAAGGAAAGGTGAAGATTGACTTCGACGCCAGCCTTGCTGTTCAGACCTACGCTCACAAAATGAACGTGCTCAATGCCAAGGAATTTGGTCAGGTGATGTGGCAAGGATATGTGAACGACGGACTCGACCCTAATTCCAATGGACTTGGCTACCACTACGACTGGAAGTACAACGCTCAGGGCCAACCAGTGCTCAACGGTCTCAGCATGAGCAAATATCTCGACGCTGCAGGCACTACACCTGCTGCCGATACTGACTGGTTCGACAAGACTACTCGCACAGGCATCGTTCAGCAATACAATGCTTCTTTGAGCAATGGTGGTGAACGTGGAACCTCTTATTTCTCCTTAGGTTATTATAAGAACAAGGGTATCATCAAGCATTCCGACTTCGAACGCTTTTCTGCCCGCATGAATTCCGACTATAAATTAGTTCGCGTGAACGACCGCGACTTGGTGACTGTGGGTGAGCACTTCACGCTCAACCGCACGAACGAAGTGCAGGCTCCTGGTGGATTTTTAGAAAATGTGCTGCAGTTCAACCCATCGCTTCCTGTCTATACTGTGGATGGTGAATATGCAGGTCCTGTAGGCGGTTATCCTGACCGCGAGAACCCTGTGGCACGTTTGGAGCGCAATTCCGACAATCGTTACAACTATTGGCGCATGTTTGGTGATGCTTTTATCAATATCAATCCATTCAAGGACTTCAACGTGAAGACCACTTTCGGTCTCGACTATTCACAGAAGCAGCAGCGTATCTTCACTTATCCTATCACAGAAGGTACGGTTGCCAATCCTATCAATGGTGTGGAAGCTAAGCAGGAACACTGGACCAAGTGGATGTGGAACGCCATTGCTACCTATAATTTTGAGACAGGTTTGCATCGTGGTGACGTGATGATTGGTACGGAGTTGAATCGCGAGGACGACACCAACTTCAGTGGTAAGGCTTACGACTTTGCCGTGCTCACCACTGACTATATGTGGCCTAACGCTGCCGTGGGCGAAGCAGAGGCATACGGTTCGGGCGAAGGCTATTCCCTTGTTTCTTTCTTCGGAAAAGCAAACTACAGCTTTGCAGATCGCTATTTGCTCAGCCTTACCGTTCGTCGAGATGGTTCGAGCCGTTTCGGACGTAACCGTCGCTATGGTACCTTCCCTTCCGTCAGTGCTGGTTGGAGAATCAACGAAGAAAAGTTCCTCAACGAGGTGTCGTGGATTGACAACTTGAAGCTTCGTGCCAGCTGGGGACAGACCGGTAATCAGGAAATCTCGAACATTGCCCGCTACACTCTCTATGAAAGCAACTACGGCGAGGCTGGTTTCGGCGGACAGAGCTACGGAACGAGCTACGACATCGCAGGAACGAATGGTGGACAGACTTTGGCAAGCGGTTTCAAGCGCAATCAGTTGGGTAACGACGACTTGAAGTGGGAAACCACCACTCAAACCAACATCGGTTTCGACTTCGGATTCTTCCGCAATGCTCTCTACGGTTCCTTTGAATGGTACTACAAGAAGACAACCGACATCTTGGTACTCATGCCAGGTATCGGCGTGATGGGCGAAGGTTCTTCCGTGTGGATGAACGCAGGCGAAGTGGAGAATAAGGGTATCGAATTCAACATGGGCTACCGTGGCCATGTGGGCGATTTCCAATATGATTTCACGGGAAACATCGGCACCTATCGCAATAAGGTGACCAAGTTGCCTGAAACCATCGCAGCCAACGGCACATTCGGTGGAAACGGTGTGGAAAGCGTAGTGGGTCATGCCATGTACTCGCAAGTTGGTTATGTTTATGACGGTATTTTCAAGAGTCAAGAAGAAATCGACAACCATGCCACTCAGAATGGTGCAGGTCTGGGACGCATTCGCTGGAAGGACCTTAACAACGACGGCGTGATTACAGAAGCCGACCAAAAGTGGATTTACGACCCAACTCCTGATTTCACTTGGGGTCTGAATGTCTATCTGCAATACAAGAACCTCGACTTCACCATGTTCTGGCAAGGCGTTCAAGGCGTGGATGTGATTTCCGACCTGAAGAAAGAAACCGACCTTTGGAGCGGTTTGAACATCTCCAACCTCAACAAGGGTTCCCGTTTGCTCGACGCATGGACACCATCCAATATGGGTTCCGACATCCCTGCCATTAGTACAATGGACAACAACAACGAGAAGCGCGTGAGCAGTTACTTCGTGGAGAACGGCTCGTTTGCCAAGCTTCGCACCATTCAGTTGGGTTACAATTTCCCAGAGAGCATCAGCAAGAAACTCTTGATGCAACGTCTCCGCATGTATGTTTCAGCCCAGAACCTGCTCACCATCAAGAGCAAGAAGTTCACGGGTGTTGACCCTGAGAACGCCAATTTCGGCTATCCTATTCCTCTTAATGTTACATTCGGTATCAACGTATCATTCTAATTTTACAAAGTCATGAAAAAAATCATCTATACAGTCTGCGCCATTTGCGCAATTTGTGGACTTACCGCCTGCTCCGACTTTCTCGATGAACATGTGCCACAGGGTACGTTGAGTGATGAACAGGTAAAAGACCCTAAGAATGCTGAAGCCATGGTGGTTTCTGCCTATGCCATCTACACAACAGCAGAAGACATCAACAGTTCGTTCTCCATGTGGAACTTCGACGTGCGTTCCGACGATGCCTACAAAGGTGGTAGTGGAACCAGCGACGGCGACGTGTTCCATCAGTTGGAAGTGCAGCAGGGTGTGCTCACCACCAACTGGAATATCAACGACATGTGGGTGCGTCTTTACAACAGCATCTCCCGTGTGAATTCAGCCATTGCCTTGCTGAATGAGAGTTCAGATAGCTATGCCATGAAGCATCAACGCATGGCAGAGATGAAATTCCTTCGCGCTTACGGACATTTCCTGCTCAAGCGTCTCTACAAACATATTCCTTTCGTGGTGAATGAGAATCTCACCTACGACGAATATAATCAACTTTCGAACACCACTTCTACCAACGACGAAGGTTGGCAACTCATTATCAACGACTTGATGGAGGCTTACAACACGCTTCCTGAAACTCAAGCCGACAAGGGTCGCCCAACCAAGGCTTCAGCAGCTGCTTTCCTCGCCAAGGTATATCTCTACAAGGCATATCATCAAGACGATGAGAAAACCAATCAGGTGACATCCATCAACAAAGAAGACCTTGAGAAAGTGATTGAATTCACCAATCCAGCTCTTTACAAGAACTACGGACTTGAGGACGACATCCACAACAATTTCCGTCCTGAGGAGCAGTATGAGAACGGAAAGGAAAGTCTTTGGGCTATCCAATACTCCCGCAACGACGGTTCCACTTACGGTAATCTTAACTGGAGTTACGGTCTGATTGTTCCAAACATTCCAGGCGCTACCGACGGAGGATGCGACTTCTACAAGCCAAGCCAGAACCTCGTGAATGCCTACAAGACGGGCAACGACGGTCTGCCAATTCTCGACGGATTCAACGACAAGAACTACGACAAGGCTACCGACAATGCCGACCCACGCCTCTTCCTCACAGTGGGTATGCCTGGTCTTCCATACATGTTCAACAAGAATTTCATGATGGACGAAACCAGCATTTGGAGCCGTTCCAATGGACTCTATGGTTACTACGTGACCCTCAAGCAGAATGTGGATCCAGCGCTCATCGGCAGCTACCTCATCAAAGGTTCCTACTGGGCAAGCAGCATGAATCGCATTGTCTTCCGTTATGCAGATGTGATTTTGGAACGTGCAGAAGCTTACGCACAGTTGGGTAACACCGACGAGGCTATCAAGTTGGTCAACCAAATCCGCACTCGTGCAGCTTCGAGCACCCAGATGATTTCCAATTATCAGAATCTCTACGGCGTGAAGATGTATATCACAAACTATCGTGGTAACTACTCCAAGGAAGATGCCATCAAGATTGTGAAGATGGAGCGCCGCTTGGAACTCGGTATGGAGGGTGAGCGTTTCTTCGACCTCGTTCGCTGGGGCGATGCTTCCACAGTGCTCAACAAGTACTATGCAGAGGAAATCAACGATTGCTCCATCTACAACAGCGCACATTTCACTGCCAACAAGGATGAGTATCTGCCAATTCCTTTCGCACAGATTTCCGCTTCAAACGGTAACTATACGCAAAACATTGGAAATTGGTAATAACCAGAAGTGAATAGTAAAAGGTATCATAAGTAATCTGCGAAAACCAACTTATAAAACTTACAATCACATGAAATATAAATTAATAAATATCATCTGTGCCCTGAGCCTGCTCATCGGTTTCTCAGCATGTAGCGACGACCAAGTGAGCGATTTGAAGTTGGATGGCAACTGCAAGGTAGAGTCCATCAAACTCGACAACTTCGAGGGCATCATCGATTTCACTTCACGAAGCATCGTCGTGCGCCTGCCCGAAGTGTATGCCACCAATGCTATGAAGGTCACTCAACTCACTCTGTCGGATGGTGCTACTTGCAACGTGACAGAGGGACAAACGCTCAACATGGACGCTGCCAAGGTGCTCCACGTGATGAATGGGGACGTGTTTATTGATTGGACTCTCTCCGTCCTCCACGACCAGGCACGCATCACTCAGTTTGTCATCAACGACATCTATCAAGGTATCATCGACCAGGAAAGCAAGACCATCACCGTCTATGTGCCTCAGTCTGTCGGTGTCACCAACTTGGTTCCTACCATCACCTACAGTGCAAACGCTACTGTTACTCCTGCAACGGGTGTGGCACAGGACTTCTCGCAGCCTGTCACTTACACCGTTGTCAACAACTCAGCTAAGAGTGTTTACACCGTTCATGTCATCGCTATCGACAAGCCATCCGCTCTCTTCGTGGGTGCTGCACCAACGATGAACGACCTCGACCCTGAAGCTAAGACCGCATGTCAGTGGATGCTTGGCAACATCTCCAACTCGCTCTATGCATCGTTTGCCGATATCCAGTCTGGCTCGCTCGACCTCTCTGAGTGCAAGGTTATTTGGTGGCACTACCACGTAGATGGTGGCGTTGACGGTCACGATGTGTTCGCAGCCAAGGCAACCGAAGCACTTGCTGCCAAGAACCAGCTCCGTGAATTCTACGAGAATGGTGGTTCCTTCTTCCTCACTCGCTATGCTACCAACCTCCCATCGTTCATCGGTGTGACTGGTGATGACGAGTGGACCACTCCAAACAACTGTTGGGGTCAGGATGAAGCATCTGCAGAACTCTGTGGCGGTCCTTGGAGCTTCCGCAAGTTCGAGGGACAGGAAGGTCATCCTCTCTACGCTAACACCATCAACGGTGACAATCCTAACGAAGTATATTGCACCAATGCTGGTTATCACATCACCAACTCCACAGCTCAGTATCACATCGGTACAGACTGGGGTGGCTACGACAACTACGATGCTTGGACGGGCCGCACAGGTGGTAAGGTGCTCGGTGTTGGTGGCGACGGTGCCATCGTGGCATGGGAATACCCTGCTGGCAATGGCAAGGGCGGCATCATCTGCATCGGTTCTGGTTGCTACGACTGGTACTCCTACACCTACGAAGCTGGTTACGAGGAATACTTCCACCAGAACATTGCCATTATGACTAAGAACGCATTCAACTATTTGCAAGGAAAATAAGAGCCTCACCCCCATCCCCCTTTCTTCGGAGGGGGAGAGCTTACTCTCCAAATGAGTTTCCTTAAATAAGATGTATTAATTATTTTTTCATTAACAACTATCTCCAATCTCCTCCCTTCGGGGAGGAAGGGAGGGGACTTATCACATTATGAAAAGAACAATTTTATATACCGCATTCATGCTGTCTGTCTTTGGTTTGACAGCATGCAGCGACGACAAATACGGCGACGAGCCAAAGGACTGGGCTGGCACAACTGCATTCTTCAACTCCACCGATGAGGGCGGTTTCAGCACCTACTACAACCCAAGTGTGGGACGCTGTGGCGACCCAATGCCTTTCTACGACACAAAGGCAGGTGAATTCAAGGTGCTCTACTTGCAGGAGTACGACATCAACGGCACCTACAACTACCACCCTATCTGGGGCATCTCCACGAAGGACTGCGCAAACTACGAATCCCTGGGCGAAGTGCTTCCAACAGGTACTTCTCCACTTGAGCAGGACGCTGCACTCGGCACGGGTTGCTGCATCTACAACGAGCAGGACAATCTCTATTACCTCTACTACACGGGCCACAATCCTCAGTGTGCCAATACCGAGGTGGTGATGCGCGCCACTTCCTCCGACTTCTCCCATTGGACCAAGGACATGCTTTGGACGCTGAAGGGCACCGACTTCGGCTATTCCCCTGTGGATTTCCGCGACCCTCAAATCTTCAAGGCTGAGGACGGACTCTACCACATGGTTATCTCTTCTAACCAGAAGTTTGCTGAATTCTCCTCTTCCGACCTGAAGAATTGGAACCACGTAGGCTCCTTCAACATGGTTTGGGACCGCATGTGCGAATGTCCTGACGTGTTCAAGATGGGCAACTACTGGTACATCATCTATAGCGAAGGCTATCGTGCTTCTTGGAGCCGCAAGGTGAAGTACATGATGGCAACCACCTTCGAAGGTCTGAAGGCTTGTTTCAACGACCCAGGTGCCAACTGGCCAAAGGATGGACGCGAGGGCGTGCTCGATAGCCGTGCCTTCTATGCAGGCAAAACTGCCTCTAACGGAACCGACCGCTACATCTGGGGCTGGTGTCCATTCCGTACGGGAGCTACCATCCACGAGAAGAATGTAAACGTGGGAGCAGGAGGCGAACCAAATTGGTCGGGCGCACTCGTTTGCCACAAACTCATCCAGCATGAGGATGGCACACTCTCCGTGGGCGACATCCCTGCTATCGAAGCCAAGTACAACAAGCAGCAGACTGTCTCCGTTAAGGACGTTAAGGGAGGTTCTTTCAACGGAACAGAAGGCACACTCTCGGGCGACGATGCTTACGTGCTCTTCAATCGTCTCGATGCGCACAACCACATCAGTTTCACTGTCACTACGAGCAACAACTGGGACAAATTCGGCGTTTCCCTCGTGCGTGGCACCGACTCCGAGCAGTATTACACCATGGTTGTCAATCCTGAAAACGAGAACACCCGCAAGGTGAACTTCGAGCAGGAAGGCAAGCGCGGTAAGGGCTTCATCGAAGGTATCGACGGCTACAATTTCCCTCGTCCTTCCAACAATGTATATCGCATCGACATCTACACCGACAACTCTGTCATGGTGATGTACATCAACCACACCTACGCTTACACCAACCGCATCTACGGTATTCAGAAGAACTGCTGGAGTATCAACAACTATGGTGGCAACATCAAGGTCAGCGACCTCAAAGTATCTCAATACTAATTACATGGTAATTGCTTCTACTCCGCAATAACCTTGCGGGTACATCAAAATAGGAACTCCACTCATGGAAATCTCTAGCACGAGAACCATGAGTGGAGTTTCTATAATGAAGAATTAAGAATGAAGAATTAAGAATGTTAATTAGTTTATTGGAATGTAGTTTCCATTGGCTGAGATTCTCCTTCGATTGTACTGAACTTTTCCTTCGATTTTGCTGATGCGTTCCTTTGAATATACTGGACTTTTCCTTTGATTTTACTGAAATGGCGAGCCCTCAACGTTTACACGGCGAGCCTTCGCCATCGCAACACCGAAGGCTCGTTATCGCAACGCCGAACCTTCGGCAACTAGTTGAATCCAAAGGAAAGGTTCAGTCAATCCACAAATGTGATGAAGATAATCCCCGAAAGCGCTTCAGTAAATCCAAGCATGCGCTGCTCAAAAAGTTGAATTAAGTAACTTTCATTCTTCATTCTTCATTCTTCATTCTTCATTTAAAACGCTTCACGCCATCTTTGATAAACAATCCTTTCATGGGTTCTTCATCGAGGATTCTTCCTTGCAAATCCGTAATGATATGCCTTGTTTTTCTTGAGGAGGAGGGGGTAGGGGTGACGTTCATTTCTTCAATCCCAGCATAAACTACCCAACCTGCTGAGAGGTCTTCGAGCGTAATCACGCGCTCGTCGTTCATGCATTTCGACCATTCCGCCTTACTTGTCTTATCCACAAACTTTCCGTTCCAAGTCTGATACCAAGGCATCCACCACGACCACACAGACTCGTCGTCCACGCAGTTCTGAATGTCGGGAATAGGACCATTCTCGGAAAGGGCGATGATTTTCTTTCCGTTCGTCAGTGTTTTCAGATTGTCGAACGACACGTAGTTGCTCGAATAGTCGAAATCATTATTATAGATGTCTGCCGACACAATGTCGTAATAATCGTCGCCAGGATTCCAATCCTTGTCGTTGTCGCCTGCGTTCCACACCCAAATCACATTGTGCACTCCCTTCACATTCACCATTTCGTCGTACATCAGTCGATAGAGCTTCTTGCAAGGCTCAGCTCCTTCGCGTCCCCACCAGAACCAACCTCCGCTTGCCTCGTGGAGTGGACGGAAGATGCAAGCCATGCCAGCCTTTTGCAGTTCAAGGAAGTAGTCGGCAATCGCATCAATGTCCTTGATGATGTACTTGTAAAGCGATGAAGAGGTGTTCCATGTGCCGTCGCTCTTCAGTGCGTTACTGATTTTCATGTTGCAGTCGCTGGTGTAGAAAGCATCCGTATTCCTGCTTGGGTCGCGCCAGTGCCAAGTGAACGCTGGAAAACCACCTTTGCGATAGGTGTCCTTTGCCAAATTCATGCTGCTGCGCGTGTAGTCCTTGTTCCATGATGTGCTTTCGCTCTTGCCCGTGGCATTCATGAAGTCGAAACCGATGAGCGCGGGATATTTGCCCGATGCAGAATATACCGCTTGCACGTCCGCATGCTTTTTCACATCCGTATTCGAGGAACCCATCTCTCCCGTCATGATACCCGAGATGGTTCGTTTTCCGAAGTTTTCCAACAGAAAACCGTACATCACGCGTGCTGCATTGGTGGCATTCGCATCCACAGGCGCTTCCGCGATGTTGAATTCCAGCGTGTTCTCGTTGGGCGCGATGAGGAGGTAGTCGATGTCGAACCATGTCCAATTGGGTGTAATCACCACCGTGTTGTTGCCTTCTTTGAGGATGAATGTACCGAGTCTCACTTCCTCGTATGTGTTCAGTTGGAAAGTCGTGGTAGAACCATTCACTGTGTAGTTTACCACCTTTCCTCCGCCAATACCGTCACCAGCCACGGAGATGTTATATTTTCCTCGCTTGTCGATAGGAATGGTGAAACTGAGTGTGGCATTGCTTTCAGTCATCTTCACAGCCTTTCCTCCCGAATACTTACTGCCGCTCACGACGTCGCAATTACTGCGTTGAGCAGCCTCCGCCTCGTATTTCGTTTGAGCAGTAGCAAAAAGAGAGAATGTACTGAGAAAGGTTAGGGTGAATAGAAGTCGTTTCATAATGGGTAAGAATAAGATGCTGGTTAGGGTTTAAGGCACTTCGTGCCAGTTTCAGGTTTCAGGTTTGAAACTTTTGAAACTTGGCGTAGCCAACTTGAAACTTTGAAACTTGGCGATAGCCAAGTTATTTGTTTTCGTTTGCAAAGAAAGTGAAAAAGCCTGAATTCTCATTCCTCTATTTTCTCAAAATATGACAGAATTTCTCTTTTTCTCATTTTCCCTATCTTTCATTTTCCAAATTATCCTTAACTTTGCCGATGAAAACAAACAACGGAAATCCATCAAATCCATTAAATTCTTGATCTCATTCACTGATGAAAATTCGTCAATTAAATCTCCGTGACTTGGGTGGCATTCCCTTTGCTGATGGCAAGGGCAAGATGCCGAGTGGCTTGTTTTTGCGTGGTGGAAAACTGAGCATCTTCAAGCCAAAGGAATGTGCTGCCTTTTGCAAGAAATACAACATCGGGTGTGTACTCGACCTGCGCACACCCCTCGAAGCACAGGAATTTCCAGACCCACTGCCTGCCGATGTGGAATACGTTCAGATTCCACTCCTCAAAGATGCCACAGTGGGAATCACTCGTGAGACGGGCTCTGACCCCTTGACCATCGTACGAAATCTGCGAAAACATCCCGAGAAACTGAAGGAGATGATGCCCGATTTCCCTGTGCTTTACAAGCAAATCGTCACGGACGAATATAGCGTGACACAGTTGCAGAAGGCTGTTGCAAAACTGCGTGAGAATGCGGAGCGTGGCATTTGCACCTATTATCATTGCACGGTAGGGAAGGACAGGACAGGCATTGCTTCAATGGCTTTGCTCAAATCCTTTGGTGTGAGCGACGACGAAATCATTGCTGACTTCATGCGTACCAACCGCAATGCCTGGTGGCCTACCATCAAGAAATGCATCGCCGTGTTCCTCCTCACCCAGCGCTGGAGCTTCGTCACCCTCTGCTACCATTCTTTCCTCGCCGATAGCCGCCTCATGCAAATCGCCCTCAACAACTACAAAGGATAACCCTCCCTCTCCTGAAGCCCTCCCCCAAAGCATTCCTTTATCCCTTAGCCTCCTTGTCCCTCCGTTCCTATGTCCCTCCTGAACCTCTTCTTCGCTTTTTCAGAACCTTTTCTTTGCTTGAACTGAACTTTTCCTTTGGATTTTCTGAAAAATCGAGCCCTCAACGTTTACACGGCGGACCCACGTCAACTAGTTGAATCCAAAGAATCGCTTCTGTGAATCTCCTGAATCCTTGCATCACAAACTGAATCCAAGCTCGTTTGTGATGCAGTTTTTCATTTTCAAAAATAAATATTTTTGTCAATCTCCCCCAACGTTGCATAATTATCAGCTCCAATTTGGGAGTTTTCGCAAATTTTATTTACCTTTGCATGGTAAATTGCATACATACGTCTTCTTTCTAAACAAAACATCAAAAATTCCAGATTTTGGGCAAAAAAGGGATGGCAAAAAAAGAATATACTGTCATAGATTTGTTCGCAGGAGCAGGCGGTTTGTCTGAAGGATTTGTTCAGGCAGGCTTTATCCCTATTGCTCACGTCGAAATGGATAAAGACGCATGTAACACATTAAAAACACGATGCTGCTACCATTATTTGCGTGTTAACAACCAGTTAGATATCTATTACAAGTATTTGAAAGGTGAAATTACCCGTGATGCACTATATGCAAGTGTACCAGCTGAAGTAACCAATGCTGTTATCAATGTCGAAATATCAGACAAGACGATAAATGACACATTTGATAAGATAAAGTTACTTGCCAAAGGGCGCAAAATAGATATGATAATTGGCGGTCCTCCCTGTCAGGCATATTCTTTGTTAGGAAGACACAGAAAGACTATGGAGAACGACCCTCGCACATTACTATATGTTCAATATGGAAAGTTCCTGAAGGAATTTACTCCAAAAGGATTCGTCTTTGAGAATGTTCCAGGTTTGCTGAGTGCCAAAAAGGGAGAGCATTTCCAAAATCTTAAAGAATATTTTGACAGGTTAGGTTATAAAGTTCATTACAAGATGCTTAATGCTTCTGATTATGGTGTGTTACAGGAGAGACGTCGTATAATCATTGTTGGTTGGCAGAAGAATAATGACATGGGCTATCCTGAGATAAATAATGTCTCCACAGATGCTATCATCAATGATATCTTAGAAGATCTACCTCCATTGAAAGCTGGTGAAAAAGAATTGGTGTCTTCGTACAAGAAGGAGAATAAATCTTATTTGCGAGAAAGTGGAATTCGTGCAGATAGTGAAAAGTTCGTCACTCAAAATATTACACGCCCTGTTAACGCTAATGATGCTGCAATATATGCTTATGCTATTAAATTGTGGGATAGTAAACAAGTTCGCGTCAAATATACAGATTTGCCTATAGAGCTTCGTACTCAAAAGAACGAGGATTCATTCTTGGACAGGTTTAAAGTCGTGAATGGAAAAGGCAAAGCTCATACCGTGGTAGCTCATTTAGCAAAAGACGGACATTACTATATTCATCCTTCATTGAGCCTTTGCCGATCCATATCAGTGAGAGAAGCTGCTCGTATTCAGTCTTTCCCAGACAACTTCTATTTTGAAGGTAGCCGTTCTGCCATGTTTAAGCAGATTGGCAATGCCGTACCTGTTTTAATGGCTAAAAAAATTGCAGAATCAATATTAAGGCAATAAAGTAATAACATCAAAAGTGTTTGAGAAGAAAATATATGGCTAATAGCAATAAAAAACTTGAATTCACATTTGAAATAGGAACAATAGATCATTTAGGTGTAAAATTGTACTCTACTATTCCACCTATGATAGCAGAATTAATCTCGAATGCATGGGATGCGGATGCACACAATGTATATATGTATTTTAATGACGCATCTCCAAAATCAATAATTGTTCGAGACGATGGTTCCGGAATGGATTTTGATGAACTTAACGATAAGTTTCTGAAAATCGGGCGAAACAGACGTATTTCCACAAATACTGACAGAACAGCTGGAGAAAGACCTGTTCTTGGGAAAAAAGGATTAGGAAAACTTTCCATGTTTGGCATAGGTAAGAAAATTACCATTTCCACGATAAAAGACGGAAAGAAAAATTCTTTTGTAATGGATTACGATGCAATCAAAGCATGTAGTCAGCAAAAAACATACGAACCTGTTATATTAGAATATGAAGCTGCTACAGAAGAAGCACCAGGAACTGAAATTAAGATAGAAAACCTTGCACGTCAATCAGGATTTGATTTAAATGGAATAAGAAAAAACATTTTAAGCAGATTTTCTATTTTTTCTTCTGATTTTGTTGTACATATAAACGATGATGATAATTTGCAGATAGATACAAACGGAATAATTACAGAAAACTATCAGTTCAAATGGGATTTCCCAGGAGATTTTAGTGGAGAACAACAATCATTTCAAAGTTTATATGACTTTGGCGTTAATAATAAAATAACCGGAACCATATATACATCTGCAACACCATTATCAAAAAAACAGCAGGGAATAATACTCTTTTCAAGAGGAAAGTTAGTACAAGAGAGTATGAGTTTTAGCGAAAGAGCCAATGACAATTTCTTCCAATACATGGCAGGTTCTTTTGCCGTTGATTTTATAGATGAATCTCCCGAAGTGGACAATTGTTCTACAGATAGAAAGTCTCTTGCTTGGGATACTTATGGGAATACGGATTTGGATCTTTTGAAGCAATTATTAGAAAAGCTTGTTTCTGTGACCCAAAATAAATGGAGACTATCTAGAAGAGAAGCCAAAAAGCAAAAGATTAGAGAACGCGGGGTAGATCTTGACAAATGGATTGATGATTTGAATCCAGCAGAGAAGCCACTTGCTAGGAAACTAGTAGATGCTATATTGGAAAATGAAAGTATTAGTGAGGATGCTGTAAGTAACTATATCTCTTACATAAAAGATATGTATGGATTTACAGGATTTCAAGATTTTACAGCAAAACTTGACGAGTTAGGAGTTTTAGGAAACGAGAATGCCATTAAATTATTAACGGATTGGTCCGAAATAGAAGCCAAAGAATATGCTAAAATTTCAATGGGCAGAATCAAGACAATTGAACAATTCGATAAATATATAAGAGAAAATGCTTCAGAGAACAAAGTTATCCAAAAATTTTTAGAAGAATTCCCTTGGCTATTAGATCCTAAAATGGAAAAATTTGAAAGGGAAGTCACCTTTTCAGACTTATTAAAAAGGACATTTCCTGACGAACAAGAGCTAAAGTCTAATAGAAGAATTGATTTCTTATGTACAAAAAGTTCAGGTGTTGTTCATGTAATTGAGCTAAAACGTCCTAATATAAAACTTACGGCAAAGCAAATTCAGCAAATTGCAGAATATGTGGAGTTTACAAAAAAACACTTTCCACAATCAATAGATAAGGTAAAAGGTTATCTTATTTCCGATAATATGACTTATGAGCCAGGGGCGGAATCTGTTCGGAAGGGGCTGGAGTCTGTGGACATTTTTGTAAAATCCTATTCAGATTTATTGGCAGAAGCAAGATTGTATAACAACGAGTTGTACAATCACTATACTAAAATTGAAGATAAGAAAAAAGAGAGCAATAGATTATAAAAAACGTTTTATGTAAATAATCTTCTGAAATCGTTTATTAGGCAGAATAATAAAAAGAGCATGCATAGATTACCAAGACATCATGTTATAAGAGTTTTTGAAGGCTTTGCCGGATATGGTGGAGCTACTTTCGGGCTAAGGCGTTCTAGAGTTCGGCATAGAATTATAGGGTTTTCAGAGGTAGATGAAGATGCAATAGAGTTGTACCAGTATAATTTCCCTAATGTACGTAATTTAGGTGATATAACAAAAATTGACCCCAATGATAATCGTCAGTGTCCAGACTTTGATTTGTTCACAGGTGGTTTTCCCTGTCAACCATTCTCAACAGTAGGAAAAAGACAGGGACAAGAGGATGAAAGAGGTCGTGGAACATTATTTGGTGATATTATACGTATTTGTGAAGTAAAACAACCTCAATACATCTTATTAGAGAATGTAAAGGGACTGCTTACAGGTAAGATGCGTGCAACTTTCGATATTATTTTGGACGAGCTTCATCGGATTGGTTATGATACACGATTTGCGGTTCTTAATTCTAAAGATTATGGAATTCCACAAACTCGTGAGCGTCTATGGATATTTGGCTATTTAGGTCAACTGCCTGCAGAATTTAATATTGTTCCTCCTGAAGAACCTTTACAAGGTTATTTGGCGGATTTCCTAGATCCAGTTCCTTCTCCAGAGTTATACAAAACACAAAGGCAAATAGCTCGTATTCATGAAATACATCACAATGAAGTTTTTGATGTTACTGAGCCGCTGTGCTATGATATTTATAATCGAAAAATTAGAACTGACAGAATCTGTATGACAGTGACTCCTCCAGAGCATAATGTTATTCGAATTATTGAACCGATGCAAAATGGAGAAGAGCGATTTAGAAAACTATCATTGAATGAACATTTCCGTCTGATGGGTTTCCATTTGGATGGAGTAAATAATGAAATACTATTCCCGCCTACACAAAACTACACAAAATTAGGAAGAAGAGCAGGCAATGGTTGGGATGTGAATTTAGTAGGAATATTGTTGAATCATATTTTTTGGCAGTTATTATGAAGATTGATATTACTTCTTTGTGCTTCGGCTTTAAAATTGAAAAAGATAACGATAGCGGAACCGCTGCTTGGGCAACTTCAATAGGACAAGCTCCTAAAGGAATATGCTATATTGATACGAATCGTGATGGACTTGACGAAATAGTTTATGGGATGATGTACAAGTCTCACTCAGACTTTAAAAATCTTAAAGTTCGAGATGTAGTAGGGCTAGATAAAAAGGAAGAGCCTAGGAGTGACAGAGAACGAATGATGTTTTCTGTCTTTGAGGATGTATATGTTAATAATAAGAAAGTAAATGGGATATATACTCTAACTTATGAACGTGAAGATTCTCAGAGCCATAAAAATCGCCTTCATATATGTTATGCCAAGTATTTAACATATAATGGTCATTCTAACAAGGAAACACTCGCCGAGATGGCAAAGGTCTTAGGATGTAATGCCGATGCTTGTTGGTTTGTATCGGACATATCTATTAAGAATCAAAAAGAATTGCATTTTACGGCAATTGTTGTAAATCCAACTAAGTCGATGACTTATGCCAATTCCAAAGCAAGAAAAAAAGAATGGGAAGCATTGATTCCGGACGAATACAATATTCTACAGGGAAAAAGGAATCATCAGCATATCTTCTATGGTGCTCCTGAAACAGAATATTTACGTTCATATCTTACCTCTCTTCGTACTAAGCCATTTATGTTGTTAGCTGGAATAAGTGGAACGGGCAAGAGCCGCATTGTGAGAAAACTGGCACAAGCGACCACGACACAGAAATACAATAATGACGAAGACCGTTGGAAGGATAATCGTCCTGAGAACTTCGAGTTGATACAAGTAAAGCCTAATTGGCACAACTCGATGGATGTGGTGGGATTCTATTCAAATATCTCAAAGAAGTATGAGTTTACCCCTTTCGTGGAGTTTGTTGTGAAAGCTTGGCAGCATCAAGAAACTCCCTATTTCCTCTGCTTAGATGAAATGAACTTGGCTCCAGTGGAAGAGTACTTCGCAGAGTTCCTTAGTGCCATTGAGTCGCGCTCTACTGACGAGAACGGCAATTACATAACAGACCCTATCATCAAGCCGTTCAAGAAGTATGGCAAGGAAGTTTGCGAGGCGATGCTGAAACATCTTCTTGGCGAAGCCCATCATACAGAGACTAATCCTTTAGCCGAACAATTCACAGAAAAAGGTCTCACATTACCTCCTAACTTGATGGTAATGGGTACGGTGAATATGGACGATACGACTTTCTCCTTCTCGCGTAAGGTGCTGGATAGGGCAATGTCGGTGGAAATGAACGAGGTGGATTACGACAAGTTCCTCTCGGGCGAAAGCGAACAGATGCCTTTGCTGACAGACATGAATGAGTTGTTGGTGAACCGTCCACAGAAGGCAGCAGAAGTGACAGAGGAAATAGAATCTGACAAGGTGATTGCCTACTTGAAGGATGTGAACACGCTGATGGAAGGAACACCGTTCAAGCTCGGTTATCGTGCAGCAAACGAGGCTATGCTTTATGTCGCAGCCTGCAAGAAGTTTGCAGGGAGCAACTATGTGTTGGCAAAAGCGTTGGACGAATTTACCCTGATGAAGATTCTTTCTCGCATTGAGGGTGACGACAGTCGGTTGGGCATTGACGAAAAGGACCCGCGGATTGCTACGCTTGGCATAGAAGCAAACGAACAACATACAAGTTTGTTGACATGCCTGAAGGCTATCGTCCATAAACACATTGGAGCTTCTAGCGAGACAGAGAAGAAGATAGTTCAAATGTGTAATACGCTTGAACGCGAGCATTTTGTCTCTTATTGGGCATAAATGGCAGTGAAGGGGGACATATTCAACTTTGAGATTCGGAACGACGATGTCCGAATGCGTTTCTCGTGCGACAAAACCATCGACCGCATACGAAGGGCGATGGAGAACCTGTCTGTGGAGCGGGGTGACGAGAAACTGACGGCTGAATTTGTCACCTCACAAGCGGATGCCTGCTTTATTTTCAACGGCCATGAGAGCGAGAGCAAGCAACTGGTGCACGAGGCTCTTTTCTTCGAGAACACACAGTATCCCGTGCTTATCCAAGGGGAAGATGGAGTGAGCGAGATGTCGCTGATGTTTTCCAACGTGACAAAAGACGCACAGCTGAGCAGCGACGGAAACCTGCTCTTCGGTGCTGTCGGATTTGGTAATCAGGTGGGGAAAACAGACATCTGCCTCAACTACAAAAAAAGAGGAAGGGCGAATAGCCTACGGTTTACTACCGAAGTGCTGAGCTACAAGATGGACTACCGCACTGACATGAAGTGGATTATCCGCGACATAGAGCAGGAATACAGTATGCTGTCGTTTGCTTTTATGCGGGAGACCTACATCAACTTCCGTACACGTAGCGGTGAATCGTCAGACCTGATATGGTGGCAGATATTCCAATCATGCTTCAATGACATCACAAAAGCTTGCCGACAAATCATCAACGCTCCTAAACGGAAGTTGCACGATAGAGTGAGCTATGAACGTCAGGAGAGGCTGAGATGGGTGGAGCGTGAACTGGAAAATGAATACTATGAGTTCAAAGATGACCCGCATCACCTCTACCGTACAAATGAGCTCTGTCACACCAATGACACCATAGAGAACCGTTTCTTGAAATTTGTGATGGGGCAAACGCTTCAACGCTTCAACGTTGTGAGCCAACATATCAGGAATGCCGTTGCGAAATCCAGGATTATGGAAAGCAAGCTCGACAAGATGGGAGAAGAACTGCAACGGTTGGTGAGCCATCCTTTCTTCCGTAATATAGGAGTGTTCAAGGGATTCTCGCAGGATTCGTTAGTGATGAAGAAATCCATCAACTACCGAACCATCTACCAGAAATGGATTGAGTTGCTTTGTGGATATGAACTGGAGGAAGGTGTCAACAAACTGGAGACGAAGGACATCGCCATGTTGTATGAGATTTGGTGCTTCCTAAAAGTTAAGAACATCGTTTCCGATTTGTTGGGTGAGAAGGCTATTGCTCAATATAAGGGTAGGAAAATGACGCCGCAGTTTATCCGTGATTTGAACTGGGGCACGCATTCGGAAGTTACCTTCCTGCGGACAGAGGACAATGTGGAACTGGCATCGGTCATGTATAACGCTCCTGTAAAAGAAGATGATAGTCAAGTATCGTCTGCCATAAAAGGGACAAAGACTTTTACCACCCAACAGCGTCCAGATATCGTGTTGCGTTTGACAAAACAGCAGAAGGGGATTCAATATACCTTCCTTTTCGATGCAAAATACCGCATAAGCGATTCTCATCCTGACAATATGGACATTCCACCAAGCGACGCTATTGACCAAATGCATCGCTATCGTGATGCCATCTATTATATAGAGCCTGTCAATCAGAAACCCAAACGTGAAGTGATTGGGGGATATGTCCTCTTCCCTGGAAACTACACTCGTGAGGAGTTTGAGAAGTCGCATTATTATGAATCCATCAAAGCAATTGGCATCGGCGCATTTCCATTGAAGCCGTCGGACGGAATTATCGTTGATCCCAATAGTAGCGAGCAGGCATTGCGTGAACAGATTGCGGAATGGCTGAAGCGGAGCCGAATGAAGACCTATCTGTATAAGAATGTGGCTCCCCAACATGGATTGGAATATCAAAATCCAGACGATGTCGTTCTTGTCAATTTCGCGAAGAAGGACAAACTGACGAAGATGAAAGAGCTGGGATTGTGCTATCTTCGTACAGGCGAAGATGCTGGAGCAATTGTTTTGGAACCAAGAGCTTTGAATGCAAAGTATGTGATGTTGCATAACGGCACATCAGGGACACTATATAAGTTGAAAGGTGCTGGTCCGAGATTTATGTCTAAGGAGGCTTTGCAAAAGAAAGGGTTTGAAAACTTGGGGCATGATTATTATTTGGTATATTCTTTTGATACAAGTAAATCGCAAGACTACGCCAATATCCCCGCTCTTGGGCGAGGAAGTAGTACTGCACATCCTTGGTATGCTACTTGGGAAGAACTATTCCGAAGATAGCAGCTTTCCTCAAGGCATATCACTTTGTGAAGGAGTTTGGCGAGGGCTTTGACCGTATCTGTAGTGAGCAGGAGGCTAATGGTGCGAGTGTTCCATCCTTCAGAACTGACGAATTCATCCTGAAGATTACAGTGCCAAAGGTGACAGAAAAGTTACCAGAAAGGTTACTTGGTCAGCTGGGCTTTTTCATCGACTTTCTTCAGGTAAACTATAGCTGCCTTATATAAAACCCCAAGACCTGATAGCCAAACAGAGAAAGATTCTCGCTGTGGTTAGTTACCTGAACTTGGATTTTGTGGCAAAGGTGGTATAGAACTTTTGGATTCCGAAAGTTTATACATATTTTTGTAACAATGATTATTTGGTGCGTCCGATACTTTTTTGTTATTTTGCAAAATCAATGTTTAACTAAATATCACTAATATGAAAAAGAATGTTTTTTTTGCTTTAATAGCATTGTTCTGTGTGTCTTCTCATTCTGCATGGGCGCAATACGTGAAACTTACGGCTACGGATGGAACGGTTTCCTGGATTGAAATCAAAGGAACCATCGATGGCACGAATATTGAGATCTATAAAAGTGACTATAGTAGTGCCATTGATAAAAATACAAGTGGTGCTATCGACCTATGGAATGTGTGGTCGGAAAGTGGTGAAAGAGGAACTCATTATCGAGTGACCAGCATCGGGAATGGTGCGTTCTATCAATGTAGTGGCCTGACTTCCGTTGTCATTCCCAACAGCGTGACCAGCATAGGAAGGAGTGCGTTCGAGAGTTGTAGTGGCCTGACATCCATTACTATTCCCAACAGCGTGACCAGTATCGGGATGCGTGCGTTCTTTCGTTGTAAGGGTATGAACTCTGTTGAAATTTCTTCCAGTTTGACCAACATCGATAATCAAACGTTCTATCAATGTAGTGGTTTGACTACCGTTGTCATTCCTAACAGCGTAACCAGCATCGGTGAAAGTGCGTTCTATAGCTGTGGTATGACCTCTGTTGTCATTCCAAACAGCGTGACCAACATCGGTAATAGTGCGTTCGCTTATTGTAGCTACTTGACCTCCCTCGATATTCCTTCCAGCGTGACCAGCATCGGGTATGGTGCATTTCGGAGCTGTAGTAACTTGACCACTGCCGTTATTCCTTCCAGTGTAACGAGTATCGGAAAACGAGCGTTCTATAATAATATTAACTTGCTCTCCATTTTTTCTTATATAACAGATGTGTTTGTAACGGGAGAAGAAGCCTTTAGTGATTGTGAAAAAGCCACTTTGTATGTTCCACGCGGAACGGTGGAAGCATATAAATTAACAGCAGATTGGAATAGTATCAGTAAGATAGAAGAAAAACCTCAAGCATTTGTTGTATCGTGTAATGATAAAGGAAAGGTAAGGATGATAAACGTGGGAGTCCAATTTACTAATAATGTGGTTGATGTAATTATTAATGATGGTACGGATAACCTCTTCTATTTCGAACCTAATGATAACTGTGTGTTGAAACAGGTGCTGATTGATGGAGTGGATGTAACGCGTTCTGTTAGATACAACGAACTGAAAGCGACTGTGCATCAAGGCTCGAAGATGATTGTCATATTTGACGAGCCGAGCTACGATGTGAATGGCGATGGAACGGTGAATATTACTGACGTAGTGAATCTCGTTAATTTCATCTTAGGACAGTAATAATAGATAATCCCAAGTGACACAAAGCTACTTGGGATTAACTATATCGCCCAAAAGTTGCCAAAAGAAAAATGCTAACAACTCGATAATCAAGTTGTTAGCATTTATTGAAGTACCCAGAGCCGGACTAACAAAACATTCCTCTTATTTCTTCATTTTTCTTCTTAATGTACTATTATTCAGCTGTTTTTAATTTTTCTTTTGAGAATCTAAGAGAATAATGTTGAAGTAAAAAACTCAAAATGTTTAAGTAATGTTTAAGTAAAACTCGTATCTTTGCAGTCAAAATCAATTGTTAAACAAGTAAGATATCTATATGGCTAAAAAAAACCACGTTACCTTTGCGCTTCAAATCAATAATCGACCTAATCGATTTGGGCAATATGCTATTTATATAAGAATAACCCAAGATCGTAAATTTCGACACATCAAAACATCTGTCCAAGTATCAAACAAAGCTCTGTTCAATAAAAATGCAAGAAATGAGAATTGGATCCGGCAAACAGACTTGGAGTTTGCAAAGAAGAATGCCACTCTTGCTCATGAACTAGGTGAGGCGAAGAAAGCATATGTAGATTTGATTGAGGAAGATAAAGTCGTGACTTTGAACGCTATTGCAGAAAAGACGGTCGAAGCACCAATTAGTGGATCTTTTATGCAGTTTTTCAAGGAATTTAACGATTCTTTACATGCTGGAGGACAGATACGCTATTGGAAACAATTTAATGATGTGTATAACAAAATTATGGTTTTTATGAAAAAGTGTCGTATGAAAGACGTGCTTTTTTCTGATCTTACCCCAAAATTTATTGACCGATTCGTTAGGCATCTAAGCACTTTACCTAACCAGCGTCATCCTGACCAAGTGCTACATAAGAACACTATTCAAAACGTGCTTAAACGTTTTCGGACGCTTACAAGAAGAGCCGTAAAATTGGGATATATGAGTTATGATAAAGATCCTTTCTTGAACTATCAGTTTCACTGGATTACAACAACTAAAGATAAGCTTGACTCTGATGAAATTAATCGAATTATGGCTCTCGAACTTATAGAAGATTCACCCTTATGGCATACTCGAAACTGTTTTCTGTTTAGTTTTTACTGTGCTGGTATTAGAGCTGGAGACTTACTGCAACTTCGATGGCGCAATGTTGAAGGGAATCGTTTGGTTTACCGAATGGGAAAAAACCACAAAGAACGTAATCTTATTCTTGTTCCGCAAGCAATAACCATCCTTGAACTATATAGGAAAAGGCTGAATGAGCAAGATGTTCCTGATCATTACATTTTTCCTTTTTTGAATAATGCAAAGACTTATGCTAAGGCATTAACGCAAGAGCAAAAAGACACAATGTCTGTTGAACTGAAAGAGGCGTTATTTCGAGACATCTCCATACAAAATGCTTACCTCAACAAGAATTTGGGAGAACTTGCTAAAAAAGCCAATATAGACAAGCATATCTCTTTTCACGTGTCACGTCATTCGTTTGCCAAACTGGCCAAAGACAAAGGAACAAATTCTGCTGTTGTTCAAGGATTGTTGGCTCATTCCTCTCTTAAGACCACTGAAAACTACATGGGGCAATTCGACACCACTGTTGAAGACGAAGCAATGAGTAAAATATTTGGCTCAGATGAAGAGAATAACAAAATGGAGTCTTTGCTCGCTAACTTGACCGACAGAGAAAAAGAAATGCTTCGACACTTATTAGAGAAAAAATAAGTCTTATTCCTTACATCAATTCAAGTCCGGGGACTATTCCTCGGACTTTTTTTGTGGATAGAGATTACTAAAATCTGTTGAAAAACGCATATCGGAATGGCATCGGAACACTATCGGAATGGCATCGGAATAGCACGTAAAATGTTGATAATAAATACTTTATAAACATTTTTGCTATTCCAAAGAATCACTATAATTTTGCATCCGCAAACCAATGTCGGGGAGCATAAACATCCAAATAAATGGCTAAACAACTTACCATAATTTCGCAAGAAGAGCTCGATGAAATTCGAGAAGAATTGGCAAATCTGAAACATTTTATTTCAGATAGATTCGATGCTGTCGAGAAGCATAATGATGATGGACTGTTACTTACATCTGCACAGGCAGCTCGGAAATTGCATGTCACAACTCGAACACTTTTGAAGTGGAGAAAGGCGGGCATTGTGAAAGTCTCTCAGGTTGGTCGTCGTATCTACTACCGAAAAAGCGATATCGACCAGCTGATTGAAAACAACCGTATCGAGCACATTTAGTAAACAAGGAAGTAAAGCAATGATAAGAAACAGATCACCTTAAGCAGAATGTTGCGTAGTTAGTACGCAAGAGCTCATTGACATGTTGGAACAAGAAATAAACCCCCACTGAGCAACGGGTGGAGGAATTGCTCACCTCAAAATCATCATTTGAGGTGTCTGTCCGAACCTCAATCGATTCGGGCAGGCGAAATATGAACACATTATTAAAACTCAAAAAAAGAAAAAATATGTAAAAAACAAAGTAAATCTAGCTCCAGTAGCTGGTACCGAGTTCGAATCACGTAAGGATGCCCAGGCATCCCACGGGTTTACGAACATAGAAGACGCTCCCTCGGGCGCGTACATTATTATAATATCTATGACTTTCCAACTCGGACGACGAAAAGGAGAGTAACAGACCGACGTCTAGCAGCCCACTGCCCAGGAGAGCAGTTCAAATTCTCCACTGCCGGGAGTGCAGTTACAATTTTCCAACTGTTCAGGAAAGTTGTAGAATTCTTCCAATGTTTGTCCGAATCGATTGAGGTTCGGCAGGCGATAATTCATTTTTTTTAAAACTTTAATAATATTTTTATCATGTTAAATATAAACAATGAAGCTCCCAATGCAGGAGCACAGGCTGAGGGACAGAACCCACAGCCAAAGAAAGGTTTAGTACCTGTAAATGGTACGAACCAAGTAGTGAACGAGTCTCAGGAGAATCCCGAGCTTGAAACACCAGAAGCAGCACCTAATGTCGGTGATGATGAAGTGGTGGATGAGCCTCAGGATAATTCGGAACCTACGGCTCAAAAAGCAGAAGAACCAGTTGACGGTGATGCTGTATCAGAGAGTGATGAAGTTGAGGAAGAAGTTGAATCTCCTCAGGGAAAGAACCTTCTCAGCAACTTCAAGATCTACTCAATGACAAAACTTAAAGCTCTTGGTTTCAAATTTGGTAAGCTCAAGATCAACCGTTCAATCAAGGATCGGGCGCTTGCAGCTAAGAAGAAGTCCATCGAAATAACAAATGGACTGATTTCCCCATGCTTGGTTGTCAGTGCTCGTCAGTGTAAGAAGGAAGGACTGGGATTCTGCTCCTTTGATGATGATAAAGAGTTTGATGAGAAAGTAGAAAATCTTGACAAAATTCTCATCATTGTAGATGGTCAGCACCGATTCGAGGCGATTAAGAAGCTGAACGAGAAAAAGGCTCCCGAAAGAGGTTATGAATGTTATTTCTATCTGCCTCTGAATCAAAATGCGAAGACAATTCCCATCCTGAGAGAATCCAATGTGGCAACAGCTCCATGGAAGGGTGGTGATTATCTCACCAATCTCCTTCTCACGGCTCCTCGCGATATTGATATGACTATGCTCATTTGGGTAAAGGAACGATTCAAGGACTGTGGCGACACTGCTTCCTGGCTTTGGGCTACTTTAGACAACGGCCGTATATACACTAAGTCTCAAATGGTAAAGGCGAGCAGTAAGCCAGAACTTTTGGAGAAGATGGCTGACATGAACAACTTCGAAAATGGTAAAAAGCTCTATGAGGCAGCCCAAAACAAACTTGGTGACAACCTGGTAAAGTTGAAGGTGGTACCGCAAACTTTCATTGACATTTCAAAGAAGCTTCAAGCGAAGCGGGGGATGAATGACGTGACTGAAATCCTCGTTGAATTCATCAAGCAGATTCAAAATGACTCTGTTGCTGCCATCCAAGGCTACAAAAGGGATGATAAAGGTTCCAAGGACGTTAAAATCGAAAAGAAGTTGAACGAGCTTTGGAATGAATTTGAAGCCAAGAATGGAATCGTAGCTTAAATAATGTAAACCAGAGGGTCAGCACTTCAAAGGTGCTGGCTCTCTAAAAAACTTATCAACATGAAGAAGATTAATTATTTGCAATTCACCGCTGTTGACGGTGAAGCAAAGATTGGACTATCAGCAAGAACATCTCCTGATGTCCAATACTCATTCGATGAAAAGAATTGGATTGTCTGGGACTACAAGGAAATTACAATTCCAGTTGGCTCGACTGTGTATCTGAAGGGGAATAATCCTAATGGATTCTCGAAAGGGACCTTCGATAATAATCACTTTATGATGCAAGGGAAGATTGAAGCTCATGGAAACATCATGTCATTAATTTATGGTGAACATTGTGATGCAATTCCAACAATTCCCAACTCTTGTTGCTTTGAAAGTCTATTTGAAGGCTGTAAATCCCTACTGACAGCTCCTGAAATGCCGGCGACAACACTAACTGAAGGATGCTATCAATTCATGTACAGATGGTGTTTCTCTCTCAGTGTGGCTCCAGAATTGCCAGCCAAGGAATTAAGATGGGGATGTTACAAGGGGATGTTTTATGGTTGCACCTCATTAGTGAAGGCTCCTTCTCTTCCCGCCTTGAATCTTGCTGACTGTTGCTATAGTTACATGTTCATGGATTGTGAGAGCCTGATCAAGGCTCCAGAACTTCCCGCAACGAATCTTGCCGAATTTTGCTACGCCAGCATGTTTGAGGGATGTGAAAGTCTGGTTATGGCACCGAAACTTCCAGCTAGTGACTTACAACCTGAGTGCTATAAAAGAATGTTCTTTGGATGTAAGAAACTTGAGTATGTTTATGCATTGTTTGAAGACCAGTTTCATCAGCTATCAACGAGAAGTTGGCTGAGTGGTGTCAGAAGGAAAGGGCTATTTGTAAAGAGTCCTAGGGCAAACTGGAGTGATAGAGGAACAAGTGGCATTCCGAAGGGATGGAAGGTGGGTACAAGTTTAAAGTTTCATAGACTTCCTGATGGTACTTACGGTTGAATCGATGTTTCAAGAAGTGAAAACGACAAAAACAGTCTTTTGAAATGACAAAAACTCAGTTTGTAAAGGCAAAAAGCCTTAGTAATGACAAGCTGAAATGCTGCCATGACAAAAGAACAATGGTGAATCAACCAAAATTATTTAACCTAAAATGATAGAATTATGATTAAAAATCTATTTAGAATCGTCTTTGGGGAGGGTTTTCCTCTCCAAGGACAAAAGAAAAAGGCTGATATGCCTGAACGGAGAAAAACTCCCATAAAAGTGGAGTCGGTTTCCCCTGGTAAGCGGAACTATGATAAAGATATCGAGAACCTGAAGCAAAGATATGGAGATTTGGCGAACAGGCAGATTACCATAGAACTGGAGGAACTCCTGAGTCTTGTTCCCCGCCAAAGGAAAAGAGCCGATGCCTATGTAGGACTACAGGGCGCTCTGAAGAGATTCAACTGTGACCTACACATCACATCAAGAAAAACCAAAAAAAGTAAAGAATATGATGGAAAATAATAGGCCCAGTTGTCGTAAAATCGTTCTCGCCTCAGACTTGGAGAGACAGATTCGTGATGACCTGGAAACAATCAGGAGGAGCAATCCCGACATAGACCCTGATCTGTTTAATGAAAGCGATGTAGAGCAACAGCTGCATCTGCTTGCCAGGTTGAAAGAAAAAGAATGGATAATTATTTAAAAGTTAAATAAATATGAAAGGACAAAAAGCAAACAAGGCAATCCAGGTGAGATTTCACCAGGACGGCCCGGGAATGGACATCGATTTTCTCAATGGGTCGGTGTCTGTCCCTAATGAATATGGCGGCTATGCCATAAGTTGTGGATGTGGTGGCGGTAAAACGACTGCCATCAAGGACATCATCATGGAAAAAGCCCATGAAGGTGTGGTTTATCTTGTCGACACTGTAAAAGAGCTGGAGAAGATGTTCAATGACTTGAAGAAACTCATCAAGATGCATCCAGAGAAGGGTATAACGGAAAAGGACATCTTCTGTATCAGGTCCAGGAGAAGGGAAAAGGACGGACAGGATGATGAATTTAATCAACAGCTCGCTGCCTTCAAGAACGACGTTGGTATTCTCAGGACCAAGAAGATTCTTCTCCTCACCCATGTAAGGTTCTTTTCCAGCCTAACCCCGGAATTCCTTCTTTTCTCGAACCAGGCAAAGGTGGATGAGTTTGACGGCGACTTCAAGCATCTGATGAAAAGTGGATGCATCAGGAAATATATCCTGATAGACGAGACTCCCAACCAGTGGGCATCTGTCGTGAAAATTCCCAGGCTCCTGCTTCATGCCATGACTGATGAATCTATCGATGGTGCTCCAAGGAAATTCAAGGAGAACCTGAAGGATATCTATGACGAGTTCTGTGAAGATTCGGAGTATGACATCATCAAGGGTTTTAGGCAATTCAGGGAACAGAGGAAAGATGCGGTGCTTAAGTCTATACCTTATTTGTTAAAGGACTGGGAAAAGACGGATCTGAAGACATTCCCGATGTATTTTCTTCCATCCCAGCTTATCCAGAGAGACATGAAATGCCACGTTCTCATTTTTGAGGGAGTTGGTGATGTTCTTCTGAAGGATAGCAAGAGATTCAAGCTCATCAAGACTGACCAGAGGCGCTATTCAGCAACGGTCGATTGTGAAACCTTTGAGTTTGGACTTGACAGGAAGAGGAAATTCGATGAGAATACCATGAATGGATACATGGATAGAATAAGGCCCATACTGGCGAAGACAGCTGGATCAACTCTCCTTGTCTGCTGGAAGGATATAAACGGCATGAAGGATGAGAGGACAGGTTTCAGCTTATTTGCCGAATCTCTCCAGGAAGCGATTGACAAGGAGTTTCAGAATGTGAAGGTAATCTATCACGGTTCTTCTCAAACCAAGTCAACGAATGATTTCAGGACATACAGGAATATCATCTTTCTGGGTGACTGGTCTATCGGAAACGAGGATATGAGGATAACCCAGATGGCCTATGACATTCCATTGACCATCGATAGGTGGAAGTTCTACTACTATGTCCAGTGTATCTGCAGGATTGGTATCAGGAACCATAATGGAGGAAACTACCATGTCTTCTTTAGTGACGATCATGATGTAGGATTTATGGAGATGGTCAGACTATACTTCAATGAGAATGCCGACTATGTAAAGCCTCAGAAGAAGGATGAGCCATTATTGAGGATATTGAAGGGACTGGATGAGAGATTCAGGAAATCCGCCATGAATCTTGCCAGATATGATCCTGAAGTGGAAAAGGCTATCTTGGAGAACAGGAAGAAGGAAATCATCATTCCAATTGAGGATATGGCGAGAATCCAGGACGACAGGAAGGAAAAGAAAGCCAAGCCAAGCAGATACAGGAAATTCTGCAGGGTCATGGAAAAACTTGGCATAACCATCTGTTTCAGGAATAGAAGGGGAATTGTCAAGACATGGAAAGGAATAAGGAAAGATAAGGTAGAACTTCCTTTTTAGGATAAGACGAACGGACTGAATGAACGGACAGCACCTTATTATATATATAGAATAGGACTTAGTGTCCGTTCAAATTGATATAGAATAGTAATAATTATTATGATACAACGGATTCCTCCTTTCAGTCGGCATCCAGTTCAGAAATCCCTCCGGGATTCCTGGGAGTTACTAAGGGAAGATATTATATTTCTTTTTCTCTCTAAAGACTTGAAGAAAATTAACTTTCCCATTAGTACTCCCCAGCTTTAGCTGGAGTGGATCTTGACTGAAAGGAAAGATCCCTCTGATTGAATATTATGAAATAATCTCAGTTCGCTTCGCTCAATTAAGAAGAAAATGCTTCGCTTCGCTCATCCTTTTTAATTTCTTTTCATTAGCAGTTCGCTCAACTCTCACTTACATTTCGTTTCGCTCCCTGCAAGAAAGAAGATATTTCGCTTCGCTCAATTAAGAAGAAAATGCTTCGCTTCGCTCAGAAGAATAAAGAAACTCTGCTCCGCTGAGTTTAATGTATTGATATATTTTTATTTCTATACATTGAGAAGTGCGAAGCATCTCTCTCAATAATACTCTTGACAGGCGAAGCCTTGTCATAAGGAAAACTCAGGAGGGCAATCCAAGCCCCGACTGAGTTTGAGTTCCATATATTTCTTAAGAGGCGAAGCCTATCTTTCAATAAAACTCTTGACAGGTGAAACCTATCTTTCAATAATCTCTTTGTTCAGGTTTTACATGAGGGCGAAGCCTCTCTTTCAAGATTCTTTCAATAATCTTAGGATTCCGAAATTCACATCAGGGCGAAGCCTCTCTTCATACAGAACTTCGTTCTATTCATAATAATAATTTTATTTTCCAATTATAAAAAATATATTCAATATGATTTATAATCTTAATTTACAGATGAGTTTTTACCAATCAGCAAAAGACTCTACAAGTACAAAAACAATAGATTTATTCGATATTCTTTTCGGAATTAAGCATGGAACCTACAAGGACCAGGTGCTGAATCTCAGAAACCAGACAACTCCAGAAGCCTATGAACAGGAAAAGCTGAAGTTACCAATGTTCACAGCATCAGGAATATTTTCCCATAGAAATGATGACCTGAATAACCTTGTAAAATATAGCAATATCATTATTCTCGATTTCGATCATTTTGATACTCCACAAGATGCTGAGAATTTCAAAATCAAGCTCTCTAAGTGTATGTTTGAATTACACCTAAATGCAATATGGATTTCACCAAGTGGATTGGGTGTTAATGCTGCGATGCTTCATGATAATATATTTCCGGCAGAGCATCATCGGATGTTTCACCTGATAAAGAATGAGCTATATCCAAATGTACCACTATTCAACATGGAGTGTGGAAACATAAGCTATGGTTGCTTGGTAAGCTATGACCCAGATCTTATTTACTACCAAAATAAAAAAAATAAGGAATTGGATACTTATCACCTTCCTCTAAACCTTTCTTTGATCATACCCCAAACTCAGCCAAGAGTCAATAATCCAAACCTGAATGGAAGTACTCAAAAGCCATTTAAGCATACTCAGGTACAATTGTTCAGACATAGGATTTTCTCAGCAAAGGAGAAGGCTGAATTCAATCTATCCAGGGATCCGGACGTGGCTCTGGCTGATTATCTCACAAAGAAATGGAATAAGGAACACCCTGATTGCTATCAGGATGGAAATCGCCATAAGTCAATTCTGGCCAGGGCGAAGTCATTCTGTGAAGCAGGCATTCTCGTTGATGTAGCCATCAATAATCTCATCAATACCTTTGGAAGGCATGATATACCCGAAAATGATATCAGGGATATGGTGAACTACTGCTATAACACGAATGAAGTAACCTGGGGTTCAACCAGGGATGCCATAAATGAATATAGGAGGAAGAATATCTCGAAGAGAATCGATTCCCTCAAAAATAATAAAAATCATTAAAAAACAATGAAAACGAAAAGTATAGTTATTCTGTTGAGGAATTATTGCTCAGGCGTGACTTAGATCCGGATTCTGCAACCAGAGGGCTTGCAGAGTGGGGTATTACTAAAGTTGCACTAAGGTTAGAGAATGGCTCGACAAGGATAGTTGATCCGAAGACATTCTATGAAGCATTTAAGCAACAGCTGAAAAACAAAAGCGACGAATTGGTTATTCAGTACGAAAACGAAGAAATCCGCATCCCTAATATATTAATATACAGATTGAAGGATGATTCAAAAGAATAACGTCCTGTAAATCTCAGCAATGGGATTCTGTTTCATAATAGGTCCGGATTAATTGATGGGGAGGAGGTATGCCTAAGTGCATATCTCTTCCTTTTTTTTATGAATTAGGCTCCAATAAATGAGAATAACGTAATGAAGTTCCTTAGCGGACTACTTTGTCTCATTTTTGAAAATAACGTCCAAAAACTCGTAATCCAACTTTTCAATAACTGAGGCAGACTTGTGGCTGTATTTGCTAAACACAAACAATGGGTAGCAGGAATAAATTAGCGAAGCCTATGTAAGTTTATTTATACATTCAACTGCAGCTGTGAGAAGGCACCAAAACTTGAAGAATATCCTTACTCAGCAGGAGGGGTGATGTGATTGTTGCTCAATAGGTGATTTCAGCTTCTTTTACATCTACCTATCTCCTTTTTAACCGTTAAATCTGAGTTGTTATTTGATTTTATGGAAAGTTTTGCAACTTAAAAGTTGCGGAATAGAAATTAATCTCGTATATTTGCATCAATTAAATGATAGCATAGTATGGTATTTGAAAGAATCCTGGAAGGTAAAGACCATCTTTGGGCAGTCCGTGACATGGAAAAACCTAAAAATGAATTGGCTCTGCTGTTCGATTCATGGAACGACATCGGTTTCTTGATGGACTTCTTCATGGAGAACCTTGACGACCTGAAACAGTTTTTCCATATCCAACGCATATCAGATGCCATCGATGACACGATGGATGATGCCGAAGAACTGCAGAGACTGATTCTTGACATACCCTATACAGAGAACCTCGACGAGCTGTTTACACCACTTGGCTCGGCAGACTTGACCATCAGGGAACTGACACGAGAGAAAGCACGCAACTGGGACCGAATAGGTCATGCAAGCTGGTTAAGAGTCTATGCCATCCGATTGGAGAAAAACGTTTTCGTCGTCACAGGCGGCGCTATCAAATTGACAAGATCCATGCAGGAACGTCCTCATACTCAAGTACAACTCGACAAACTGAACTCTTGCCGACAATACCTCTTGGACAATGGCGTTTTCGATGCGGATAGTTTTATATCATTAATAGAGGAGGATTAACTTATGAAGACAAAAGCAATAAAATTTCTGGAATCACACCAGTCCGGTGAGCAGTCCACTTTCGAGGCTGATGCTCAATGGCGAAAGGAAAATGAGTCGTGGCTGAAACGTTCAAGAAGCGTTGCTCTTGCCATCGTTGACTACATGCAGGACAATGCCTTGTCACGAAACGATGTGGCGCAAAGACTGAACGTAAGCCCTCAGTATGTCAGCAAGATTCTTTCGGGAAAAGTGAACTTCTCCTTCAAGTCTATTGCTGAAATAGAAGAAAAACTCGGAGTCGATTGCTTCCGGGCTGCTGCAGCTGTGGGAGTGGGATAGGCTCGCTGTCCGTTGGTGGCTCTGATTCAAGCGGCAGATGGTTTGGCTGCAAATTTATTGGAGATATAGAGGAACAGGAGAACCGATTCATTGTATTCTGGACAGATGAAATGGTAGAAGATATCTGAATTGATTGGGGAGGAGGGATGTCAAAGTACATATCTCTTTCCTTTTTTTTTCTTCCACCTCAATCCGCCATCATTTCTTACCTCCACCAAGCCCCATATCCCAACAGCGAATCAATCTCGCTGAAGTTAGCTACCTGGAATTGGATTAGAAAAGATTCCATTATTTGTAGTAATGATAATTTGGTGAGTCCGAAAGTTTTTTGTTAATTTGCAGAATCAATGTTCAACTAAATATAACAATTATGAAAAAGTACCTTTTTTTGGCTTTTATAGCATTGTTTTGTATGTTTTCTCATTCAGCATGGGCTGATACAGCATACGTGAAACTCACTGCAGAGAATGGAACTGTTTCCTGGATTGAAATCAGTGGATACATTAATGGTAAGAATATTGAGATTTCCGGTTATGCTATTGATAATACCGCCGAAGGTTCTATCGACCTTAATGAAGTATGGTCACAAAGTGGTGGAAATGGAGATCATTATCAAGTGACCAGCATTGGAGACTATGCGTTCTGTGAGTGTAGTGGTTTGACATCCATCGAGATTGCTTCCAGTGTGGACTACATTGCTAATAATGCGTTCTATTGGTGTGATGGCTTGACATCCATTACTATTCCTTCCAGCGTAACCTGCATCGGGAATGGTGCGTTCCTGGGTTGTACGAACTTAACTTCTATTGTTGTAGAGTCAGGTAATTCTGTTTATGATTCCCGAAATAATTGCAATGCTATTATAGAGAAATCTACAAATAAACTAATTGCAGGATGTATGTATACCAAGATACCATCCAACGTGACCAGCATCGAAAACTATGCCTTTTTTTATTGTGAATACTTGGCTGAGGTTGACTTACCTTCGACTTTGACCAGCATCGGTATTTCTTCGTTCGAGGGCTGTAGAGGCTTGACATCCATCTCCATTCCCTCCAGTGTGACCAGTATCGGAGAAGGTGCTTTTAGCAGTTGTAGCGGCTTGACCTCTATCATTATTCCTTCCAGTGTAACTAGTATCGGGGAAGGAGCGTTTTATCTTTGTTCTGGCTTGACATCCATTGTTGTAGAGTCAGGTAATACAGTTTATGATTCCCGAAATAATAGCAATGCCATTATTGAAACTGCTTCAAATACTTTGATAGCAGGAGGCAGAAATACCAAAATACCTTCCAGCGTGACCTGCATAGGGGATAATGCGTTTTTTTTATGTACAGAGTTGACATCCATTGAGATTCCTTCCAGCGTGACCTGCATCGGAAATGATGCGTTCTCTCAATGTACAGGGTTGACATCCATTGATTTACCTAATAGTATAACCAGCATCGGGGATGGTGCTTTCTATAGTTGTAGTAGTTTGACATCCATTACATCTTATATAACAGATGTTTTTAAAACAGAAAATAATGCTTTCCGTGGTTGTGACAATGCCACCTTGTATGTTCCAAAGGGATTGGTTGACACGTACAAATCAACAGCCGATTGGAGTAGTTTCAGTAACATAGTAGAAATGTCCAATAATCAGTACGATGTGAATAACGATGGTTCTGTTGACATCTCAGATGTGGTCGCTCTTGTCAATGCAATTTTATCTTCTTCAACAACGGATAATTCATTCGACGTGAATGGTGATGGATCTGTGGATATTAGTGATGTTGTTTCGCTTGTCAATACGATTCTAAATGGAACAGGGACGGGTTCGGACGACAATTCGCAAGCATATTTGACCTGTCCCGACGACAACCACCCTCATATGATTGATCTCGGTTTACCATCGGGAACCAAATGGGCTTGTTGCAATGTGGGTGCTTCCTCTCCTGAAGAATATGGTGGATATTATGCTTGGGGTGAGACAACGGAGAAGGATGTGTATGATTGGAACACCTACACCTATTGTGATGGCTCTGAGAGCACCTGCCATGACCTAGGCAATGACATCGCCGGAACGCAATACGACGTGGCTTACGTGAAGTGGGGCGGTTCATGGGTGATGCCGTCAAAAGAGCAACAAGATGAACTGCTCAATAATTGCACCTATACTTGGACAACCAAGAATGGAATCAACGGTGGAGAATTCACTGGACCGAATGGTGGCACCATCTTTTTGCCTGCGGCAGGCAGCCGTTGGAAAGAGAATCTCAGTCTCGCCGTCGTACTCGGCACCTACTGGTCGTCCACGCAGTATCCGTCGTACTCGAGCACCGCCTACAACCTCTACTTCGGCTCGCCTAGCGTGTCTTTGGACAACCCCGGCCGCGTCTACGGTTTCACAGTTCGTCCGGTGGTCAAAAAATAATGCATCCTTCCCAACGCGGAAAACAAAATATGAAAACCCTAACCCAAAACCCTTTTATTCGTAAGGGCAGATGGTGGGGCGAAGGCTTTCCAAAGCCTGCATCCAGCCCCACGGTCAGTCTTTGCGCATAAAAGGGTGACAAACGAACCAAAACCATCTCTATCATGTCATTGACAAAAGAGATTATCGACAATGAGGCTTCGATGATGCAGGATGGTGAGCGTGGAGTAATCCACCTTCACCGCGAGGGCTCTTTTTATCGTGCATACGAGTGGAGTGCCTATTTGTCGTGTTGTTACCTTCATGACTTCAAGGTGAACAAACGGTCATTCAATGGCATTGAACAGCCTGTGGCCCACATCGGGCTCCCTGAAACAAGTATTGACAAATGGATGCCAGAGGGTGCTGAATTGAAAGAGATTGAGGAGAAGCATTTGACCATTCGGCTGCCGGATATGATGCTTCAAAATGACCCTCCTGAACAAACAACCCACTGTCCTTTGCTAGAGAACAGTGGGGTTTCGTTTTCTTTTGTCAATCTTTAAAAGATGATTACTTTATCTCACCATCAATTACAGGAACAGTCATGTCATTACCACCATTGTTTAAATAATTAAATGTGCCTACTCTCTGAGGATTTTTTATAGTCACTACTTGGTCATCATAAAAGTTTTTACCTTTAATGACAACAGTCTTACCATTGTACAATATAACACCACCAATCTTATCAGATGCTTCACTAGCCAATGCTGCATCACCAAGAACCTGGAACACTTTGAAAGAGGTTTCCTTCTTGTTCTCGTAGCTGGTAGGTTGATCAAGATACTGAATGGAATCAGTCACAATTGAATCGCTTTTAGCCAATGCAATAACGATTAAAACAGCGAGTGTCAGGACTATACCTGTCAGGACACCCCAAAAGAATGATTTCTTATTCATGTTATTTGAGTTTAGAAAATGAAGATTTCTATCATAAATCATACCTAACAACCGCCACCTGTAATCCCTTTCTCCTGGCAATCTCGATCATGGATTTTGTACCACGGCTCTTTCCATCCCAAAAGGCAATTAGGGCATCTGAAACCTCTGCCATTTCTTCATTTCTTATGGGACCGGCTGCTCTGCCATGTTTTTCCCAATCAGCTGGATGAAGAGGGTTTCTTTTTTTGCTGTCAATCTTGATGAGATGAATTGATTTTTCTGTTAGAAAAGTCCTGATGGAACGAGTCCCAATGAATTAATAGACTCATAGGCATTGGAAAGCGCATCAAATACCTTCAGCACATCGTTGTAGTCCCAGAATTTGAGTTCGTCACGTATTGCTTTCAATGAAGATGCTTCCTTCTTAATCTTCTCTAATTGTTCGGCGTCAGAAACAGCAACAATACCTTGTACGGAAGGATTGTTCTTAGCCTTCATCAGATTTAACAACAGGCTGTCTATACTGCCACTGGTTTGAACCTCAAAAACGTAAGTAATCCTTCCCATATTACCAACTGAAACCTCCCAAATGGCATCCACAACTGCTCCATCAGCAACCTTCTTCTCTACTTCTGCCTTGAAACCAAGGAAGGAGCCAATATCCCTGATTCTGTCTCTTACGTCATTATGAACAAACGTCTTCTGCTTCTCAGTTTCTTTTTCTGGTTTCTCTTCAACAGGGGCTCCTATATCCGTAGGTTCAATCTGCAGGTCTTTCCAAATGAAGTAGTCTAGGGCGAGAAGGTCTTCGATTTCGCTGACACCCTGCTTCTTTGCAGAATCCACAAGTTCACGTCCAACCTTAGAAAGATAAGCGTATTTCTTACCATCAAGAGCAGAATTATATTTAGGAACTTTAGGAATACCCAAAGCAATAAAGCCTGTGAGTGATTTCTTGTTCCAAAGAATAAACTCCTTTGGATTGAACTTATTCAATAACTCACTCATGATTGCAGGGCCAAGACCTTTTATCTTCTCACGAAATTCATCCCATCGGTTTTCTATGGATGTTTTTCCGTAAAACAGATTAACCAGTTGTTCTCGGATCAAATCCATACCATTGCTTTCAATGACATTATCGAGGTAATATTTTTATTACCCCACATACGCATGGCCCACAGAGGCGCAATGAGATTGAAAAACTCTTCCTCAGTTAGGTTCTGTAGCCGTTCTTTAGTGTACAATTGCATTTCATTACACATGGCATAGCGTTCGTTAAAATCCGATACAACTTCTGCTTTGTTGCTGTCTGCCCATTTCTTATAGTTTGAAAGGGCGGTTGAATATAATTTTTCGTTCATGTCTTCTATTCTATGAAAGATTTTTGATTTTTGATGCTATTGCTTAAGATATTTATCGAGGATAGCTTGCTTAGCATCTATGCTATGTGATATACTAAAACGCGCATCCTTTATTTCTTTGTCTAAATTGTTTAGTTTTGTCAACATTTTGTCTACATTTACTACATCTGTAAGAATTTCAAAATTCTCAATATTATCGCAGTTTATACTTGGATAACTGCCTTTTGGCATGGCTGCAATTATCTGATTCATTAAGCGATCAGAATACATAAACTGGTAGTAAATCATCTTGTTTGGCAATTTTGCCACATCTTTTGAAGTTAAAATAGCAAAACCTGTGGAGAATACAGAATTTTCGATTTCTTCTTCTATAAATGTGAAACCCTTTAGATGCGGCCTTACAGTAGAAATAATAGTTGATTGAGCATGTGCCAATCGACGTGCCCGCGAGGGGGCCGTTCTTCCTAAAACATATTTAGTAGTATCAATTAAACCTGTACCATTCTCAACAGCATCAATATCTATATAAATGTATTTCTTATCAGGATTTGTGGAGGGATTTATTGTCTCTGTATTTATTTCACACTCCGCCATAATTTTATTGTAAGTCCCTGTTGCTGTATTTATTATTTCAGTTATTTTTTTAGAGTTTCTAAAAATAATGCTCTTAGATTTTTCGCTATCTTCATCCACCTTCTTACATTCATCTGCAATCTTCTTCTGAATGTCAAGAGAAGGTATGGGTATCTCAAAATTGGGAATAATCTTTTTATCTCCACGAGGCATCTTTACACCTTTCTTGCCAACCATCATATAATCAAAGAATATATCAGTTGACATAATGATCATGAGATAGTCATTCAAAATCTCCCTAGGCTTAGAATTTCTAAAAACAAGGACATCTTTTGAACAACCACCGTTGCGGTCAGCCATCCAAATCTTCTTAAGATATGGACGAATGTTAGAAACAAGAATGTCTTCTTTCTTGAATTCTGTGATAGAATCTATGTTTGGAACACCATTGTAGGCAACGACACCAGCACGATTTTGTAGCATATTGTCCGTAGAAATATAATCAGCAACGGATATACTCGACATCTTAATTGAGGTGGTTACATAAGGCGCAACTACTGACAATTTTTTTATATCTGTTCCTTCTTTGCATTCGATTTTGGGATAAACTAGAATCGGAGTAGTTTTGATAGCCTTGTCAAAATCCACTCGTTTAAAATCAAGCATATCCTTAAGTTGGTAGGGATCAACATACTCACCAACATCTTCTGACCATTCCGCATCCTCACCTAGATAATTCTTGCGGATAAGTGTATTTATCTTTTCGTCATTGAATAAATTTTGAGGGTCGAAAAGAGGAGTTTGAATCTGTTGTATTCCTTTGTTGGCAGAAATATCATTATCATCCTCTTCTACAATAGCACCAAGGTATTTAATGCCCTCGCTGCCTTTTCGGTTACTCCATTCGTAGCCAAGAAATTTCTTGGTCTCAGCAGTCTTTATTGGCGATTTCACCACAATAACATGCTGTGGATTGCTTTCGCAAAGCATAAAATAGTAGAGCTTATCTTTCTCTACGTTGCGAATAGAGTCCAGAATATGTTTCTCCAATTCTTTATCTGTATCTGGGTTATTTTGCTTCTTCTTGATTTTCCTAGCAGCAGTATTATCAGAGAAAGCAGACTTATATGCAGCAAATATCTCATGCTTCATCAATCCTTCAGATGGCTTGTCGTCAAAAAGAGTTTTATAGTCTTCATAAGGCACACGAATATGATTGGCATAGCGCTTAATGACATCCGCATCATCATAGCGATAATCCTGCCCGTGATTGTTTGAGAACCATGCTTTCACACGATTTCGATAATGCGTTGCTAATTCAGGTTCTGATTTCTTGCGACGAAGGAAAAGAACCACAGTATTGGTGCCCGTCTTGCCAAATGTTCCACTACCGAACTCAGCAATAGCCACAAAATCAAAATACTGAAGTAAAATTTCACGTGTCTTTATATAGATGTTACTGCTATTTGACAAGATGCTTGAAGGCAGAATAATGGCAGCTACACCATCGGGAGCCAGTAGCTGCTTTGCTCGCTCAATAAAGAAAGTCTCAATACTATTGTTAGTCTCTAATTGCTTGCTGTCAACATCAGCACTTAGCACATAGGCATTGCGTTGTTCCTTAGTGAGCGTAGCAAGGAAACCTGTAACACTATACGGAGGGTTAGCAATAAGCACTTTATATTCACCATCCTTGATTGTGTCATGATGCACCAAAGCATCACCATAGACAATCTGTATTCCGTCCTGACCATACATAAATGAAGATATCTTGCTAACTTTAGAAAGGCGATACTCTTTTTCAATACCATAGATTTGCTTATAATAGTCAGGAAGGGATTGTGCACCCTTGTATTGCTTTACAAATGGCATTATCTGTGAAGCATATTCATTGAGGAAGTGACCTGCACCACAAGCATAGTCAATAGCTTTTGGAATATCGGTGTTATCACGAATAATCTGCTCCAAAGGTAGAGAACTGACCATAAAACGAGTGATTGGTGTTGGAGTAAAGAACTGACCTTCGTTCTGCTTTACACCTTGGTCAAGGAAACCCTCAAACAAGTCCCCAAGGAATTGATTCTGTTGTTCCGTTTTAAGACGCATATCTTGAAGCATCTCAACCATCGCTTTGAGGATGACAGCATTCTGCACAAAGAGTTGCTTGTTATGTACATCCAAGAAACCAAAGTCGCTGTTGCTGTAAAACTTCAACTGACGAAAATATTCCAAAATGGTGTCTTTAATGGCATCAGGGTCATTCTTCTGCATACGGAAAGCATTTTCGATGCTGGCATTGTCTATGTAGGTTACATCCTCTCCTAAATAATCTTTCATGCCTATCTGGTAGAGTTTCTGCAATCGGTCTTGGAAACTATAATAATCATCATAAGCTGCACCCTTCCAAAGGAATTGCAAATCCTTAGGATTTCGCACCTCATCTACTACCTTCACAAGGAACAGATTGACAAGTTTGTCGAAAGCATTCTCATGGCTAGCAACATTGTACTGGCGAAGTGTCTGTGCAAACTGATGGTATTTGCGTTGAATATCCTGCCCATTAACAATAATAAGGTTGTCAATTGTTAGTTTTTTCTTAGTCACACCAAAGGCTGGAACCTCGTCTACTTCGAATGCTCCATTGGTAGCATCATCTTTTCCATAAGTCTCAGACCAAACCTTGAAGAAGTCGTCTCTTGTACCATTATCAGCACTTACCTTTTTAAAACTAAGTAATTGAGGGTTAGATTCGAGGTATTCCTCGTTGTCGGTCATAGTGATTAAATGATAATTTTTATGAGGTTTATCGTCTACTAAATCAGATGCATAAAGAACAAGATATTGTGCTTGGCGATAAGTGTTATAATAATTGAACAGCTGATCACCATCCAGCAATGTCTTTTTCCAGGCTTTGTTGAATTCATCATCCTCTTTTCCGTCCATAGTTTTACACTCAATAAGCATATAGGGACGTTTATCGTTGTCGCGAATCAGAATATCACAATAGAAATGTGAATCCTCCCTTCCGCCTGGAGTCTTAGGCTCTAATACTATGTTCTCTGGTTTATATCCCTGAGCAAAAAGACCAACGACACATTCCAAGACAACAAAATTCTCATTAGCTGAAAAGTTCTTTGTTGTATCTCTGTCTGCCTCTACACCTTCTGGGTAAATAATCTTCTCATTTGTGAAATCAACGGCAATAGTGCAGTTGATGTTGTCAAAATGCAAGTTCATCTCATCTTGTATTGTTTCGGATTTCTGAAATCCAAGACAAGTCAGAAGAATTCTAAGGTTATCTTTTGTAATCATATACGGAATTATCGTTTTTACTTTGTTGAATTTAATAAATCCTTTACATCAATGTCAAGGAGTTTTGCAATCTTGTCCAAAGTGTTCAGATCTGGTTGAACAGTATTGCTACACCACTTGCTTACAGTACAAGCAGATTTTCCAACTTGTTCTGCTAACCATTTACTTGTTTTCTCTTGTTCAGCAAGAACTGCCTTTAAACGGTTTAATTTAGCCATAGTATTCTATAAAAATAAAGTTTAGGGCAAAGATAATAAATCTCTATGAGAAAAACTATTCTTGTCTGATAAAAAGTTAGGTAAACGTTTTACTTGACAACCTTTAGACTGTAGTAAACATTTCTTACTTTTGGCTTTATCCTCACTGTAAAGTAAGAAAAATCTCCATGAAACAGTTCGCCTTACGGGATAAAATGTTTATCTTTGTATTCTGGTTTGCAAAGCTCTTGTCACAGAAGCTTAGCCACTGATGAAGAATTAAAGTAAAGAAAACTATATACCTTGTTAATAAAGATACACATGGCTATTAGCAATGACATATTAAAAGGAACGGCAAAAGGGATTGTTTCTACAATACCTGGTGGATCTATCCTTGTTTCAATAGTTGACGAAATCCAAAATGGCATATTTCAAAACCGCTTTAATGAATGGAAAGAAGCCGTAGATGAGAGATTGGACAGGTTGGAAGAAACCATTATTAATAAACTTCCCAAGAACGAAATTTTTGCTACAGTTTTGCTTCTCTCGGCTCAATTAGCTTTAAAAACTAACAAGCAAAAGACTCAACTATTAGCTAATGCTGTAGCCAACTCTGCAACAACTAACTTGTCCGAGGAACGTGTGGTGATATTACTAAATTGCATCGAAAAGTACACCATTCCTCATCTAAAACTATTGCGTTTCCTTTATAACCCTAAAGATTATAATCTGAGGGAACTAATGATGGGATCACCAATGACATTATATGATGACATTTATCCAAATAGGGATAAGTCTCTTGACAGTATTATCATACGGGATCTGTATACGGACGGTCTAATCAATACGGATGGTCTAAATGCAATAATGTCAAATTCTGGTGCGGTTGAAAAAAGAACAACTGCTTTGGGTGATGATATGATAGATTTTTTTAATATAAACAAATAACCAATTGTGAATAATGGAACAGGTTAAGATTATTATAGAGGCTGAAGGTATTGAAAATCAGCTTGAAGAATTAAAAGAAGAGTATCAACTAAAGCTTGATTATGACAGTGAAGCTAATTTTGACGGTGTTCTCTGCTGTAGTATTATTGGTACTGCTGTAAATATCGGAATGTTCCTTCTCCAGGCATACGCTCTATGGGGGAACAAACGTGTTGGAATTAAGACCGAAAATATCGAAGCAGACGAAATGACAATTAAAAATGTTATAGACTATCTAAATTCTCAGAAAGATGAAAAGTAATGAAAGATAGTTGTCTTGATATGATAACACATACTCTTAATATGCTAAATCAGAAATACAGTTTAGATGTTAAGATAGAGAAGGTTAATGATAGTAAGATTTTGCCTCAAATAAACAAACGAATGTTGACGATTAGGTTTAATGTTCGTTTGCTCCCTCTATTTGTGTTATATAAAATGGGGAATGCTGATTTAGTAATTAAATATTTCTTGTCGCATAAGTACATGGCATATAGCATGTACGATAAAGCAGAGTATTGGATAGAGAAAACTGAAACTAAAACAAAAAAGGTTTTATCCAAAAACAGTAATATTTTACACAACATTGTCGATTGGTCCAGTTCTTTGAATAATTTAATATTTAAAGACAACAGAATGAAAGATGACGAAGTGTTGATGTACCAAATACTATTTGTCCTTCTACACGAGTATAGTCATGGTCTTTTTTTCAAAAAGGAAGATTATAAAGATGAATATTTTTCCAAAATAAAGGAATCTATAGAAGACATTGAGGGTGGTCGTGATAATGAAGATGATATTCTTTGCCTTATCTCAAAAGAATTACCATGGGGTATAAGGTCATTTCTCATGGATCATATCGGCTATGGATCTGTTAAACGCAACTTATATTTGATAAATAATGTGCTTTCTGATAATCGAAAAATAGAAGAGTTTGCTTGTGACCTTCATGCTTGGCACATTCTTGCATCAATTCTTCATTATGGTGGTTATTCTTTAGACGAACAAGTTGTAGTATTTACTAATGTTATTGAAGCACTTTACTATTTAGAGAGTTTTAAAGCCTTGGATGATTGCCTTTCTTACAAAGTTGATTTGAGAAAATCAGAGAATATTGCATTATTTGATAGTATGCGTTATTCTTTGCTTACACATACTGTGGTTCTATATTTGGAGGGGAAACAAAAGGGCAGAGGGCTGGCTTTCGATAGACATTTTTCAATTTTTCGATGGGAAGAGAGAAAAGATTACATATCCCTTATTAATCGGTTCGTACCTCTAACAAGAGACTTAGAAAACGGTGCTTTAATGCCAAATAAAGAGCAGGCAATACCGCTATATGAGAGAATTAATGCAATAGAAGATTCTCTAATATATAACCAAAATCATTGAAGTATTTGGTACTAACAAAAGAACAAATACTGACCCTTACATGCCTAAGGGAAATTGGCGTTAAGGGAGTTGGCCCCAATAAAAATATAAAAGAAATGCAGCCATTTCTGACTGCATTTAAGCATATTTGGATCAACTATATTACTATATTATTACTTAGGGTTCACAAATTAATAGATGTACCCTTTAAAAAAGAGCCAATAGGTATATAGTTCCCTTATTTTATTACCAATCGAATAGAAAGCTGATAATCTCTGCTTGTAAAATCATCATATACGACTCGGTCTTTATTAAAACTTAGATTATATACATTATAAGTATTTCCTGGTATAAAAGAATCTGACCAATAATTACCATATTCACCTTGACTGTCTACTCTATTATCTTTTCGATAGCCTGTAGCAGGGAAAAAAACGCTATTACCATTAGAGCTCGTAAACATGCCACCGTATACGCCATTATATATTTTAAATTTATAACTACAGTGATTTATCAATTCTTTGAAATCATATATTGAAGGAATTTTTGCTTGACCGCTAACTCGGCTCCAAAAATTATAATCTCCATAATGTTCCGGTTTGCTAGCACCCATGTTACAACAATACCACTTCGTGCCTGAAGGAAGTCCTAAATCAATGGCATGAGGATGGTTGTCGTCTGGACACACACTGTACACACGAGGAGTTGTAGTCTTTGGCTGAGAAGAATTGCTTGACAAACCTTCATTTGAAATCGAACCATATTGACCTTGGTCTCCAGTCTTTGCCATTAGAGCTTTACTCATTGCATCTATGGTTATGGCAGAACGAAAGCCACCTGTGTTAAACTCCACCCGATGATTTTTCTTGTCTGAAATGGAAATCTTAGTTATATTATATTTTCTCAGTTGACCGATGAAATAAGATCCTGTCTCAGAAGAATTTTGTTTTATAGATTTGCTACTTTTAAATGAAGTACTTGAAGAACCGAACCAATATAGTTTTCCAGCTCTCACTGGATCTTTCGTTTCAAACTCCTCTCCATTGGACAACTGAAATTTTATGGTGATTCCATCTTCCTCTAAAAAGAATAAATTTATGCCGTCATCTTTATCTTTTGGGAATAGTCCCCATGTTAAAGCGATGTGATGGCCTTTCTTGCAACCCAATGAAAAATCTCCACAGAATGATTTTTCATTAACTCCATAACCCGAATCACTTTTTGTCGTACATAAATAAAAATCTGATTCTTCTTCTATTTTAAACTTATAAGGCTGTTGAGCTTGAGCTAATGCGAATGACATTAGCAGAAAACACGCCATTATCACAGTCTTCAACTTGCTTTGAGTTTTGTCCTTCTTTTCCATTTTCAAAAAAAATTATGATGTTACACTAGTGGTTTAAATAACCTAAATGTTTACTTAAACTTGTTGTTATTTTTCTGAATTTCAAGTATATGATAGATTTCTGATTATTTACTTTTAGACATTACAGACTACTATGCATTGCAAAAATACACAAAATATTTCAAAGTCAATTCTTTACCCTCAAAAAAACTTTGCTTCAATACAGAGTCCGATTAACGACAAAAGAGAAAGAAAAAATGAGAGGGGATAGGGTACTATCTCCTCTCGCTTATAAGTGTGAATCTATTCGTTATCAGAGAGTACTACTCTTCAATATAATTTTTTATTTTACCATAATTTTTTGACATATATTTGGTAATTGTTCCTTTAGGAACATATAGTGTAATAGGCGCTTCACTGGTTAATTCACTTAAATGTCCCTCAGGTGGAGTTGCACACTTAAAATGCAGTTCACAAGGAACAGGCTTTTGTTCATGTTGTCTGTAAGAAAATCTGAATTTAGTGCAAGTGCTTGGTATAACGATTTTCTTAACATTAGGTGAATCACTAACAGGATTTTGAACATCTTTTAGACCTTCGGGAAGAATAATCTCTGTTAAATTATTACAAGAGCTAAATGCTCTCCCCTCTATTTCATTTATAATAGTCTCGGCTGGGAATTCCACCTTAGTTAAACTATTACAATTCTCAAAAGCACACGCCCCAATTCGCTTTATGGTTTTAGGGATTTCTATGTTTCTAAGACTTTCGCAATTAAAAAAAGCAGCAGAAGCAATAACAGTTAGAAAAGGCGGTAATTCAACTGTTTTAAGGTTTTTACATCCACTAAATGCATTTTTGCCTATGCTAGTTGCTAAAATAGGTAGTTTTATATGAGTTAACTGTGTCATATCCTCTAATGCTTCATAAGGAACCAAGCATTTTTTTTCCACTTTTCCCTTTGAATAAGCTTCAGAAATATAATCGGCTATCGCTTTATTAACCTTATAATCGGTTGTACCAATTTTATAATCGTTATAATTATTATCAAGCTGTTGAGAAATTGCACCGAATATAGCTGACACAACTTGTCGTTCAGTATTCATTTTTTCATACGTTTCTGGAGAATAATCCGTAACGCAATTTGAAATGTCAAGATATCTGAGAGATTTGGCTTTCCTTAGCATTTTGAAATCATCTTCAAACAGTATTCCTGTAATTGTTAGTGAATCAGCGCTTAATAATTCCTCTAATGTAATATATGACAAAATAGAATTACCTTGGGGAACATTAATGTTGTAAGAACCATTTGGATCAAGATCTATATAGTTGAGATTAGGGTTATAAGCATAATAGCTCTTTGATGTTCCATCTGGTATTATAAATATGGTTTTTGAGTTTTCTATATTATGCAACCACTGTGGCGGTGTTTTTGATTCGATTTCAATTGTATCAAGATAAGATGTACCATCAAATTTCTCAACAGAGGAAGGAACCTTTATTTTCTTTAGTTGGAATGCCCCTTTGCCAATTTCTTTCAATCCGTTATTAATTATAACCAAAGGGTTAAAACGATCTTTGTTTCTAAAAAAAACATTAGGTGGCAGTTTTTCCAAATTTTCTGAGAGCTCAATTGTATCAGGTAAAGATACTGCATCTAAACCGTAACCAAATGCACCTTCTTCTAATAACGATACTTTTTTAAGTTCTTCTCGTGAAATCTTCTTGGCTGGCCATTTCCTTACAAGAAATTCCCCTGTTTCCTTTATAACAACAACAGAGCTATTTGAAGAATTATAGACTTGAGTTGCAACAGATTTATTGTCAACTGTTGTCCATGCATTAGAATGTTCCCTAATACTTATATGAAATGTATCTGAGATAGCTTGGTTAGCATCACCTTCAACAAAAAGGTATGGGCATTCACCTGAAAAGGACATACCATAAGGTATGTGAATACGCATGGCATTTACATTATTTAAATTGTCAAAACCTTTTAAAGGAGCATAGAACTCAGCCAAATTAATAGTAATAGGATAACCATTAATATTATGAATTTTAAAGCTAGTGGGGTTATCTATACAGTCTTTGTGGTTATGCTTGTTTTTTGCATCAAACTCTATTTCTCTTAAATCAAGATATTTTAAATTACGTAATTTACTAATAAAAGTTATATCTTCACAGTTTACAAGTCCTATTACTTTAAGCTTTGTAATTCCATCCCGTTCTTTCTCTTTGATGGTTTTCTCTAGTTTACCAGACTTTTTCAGAGTTATCTCTCGAATTTCTTGCGCCTTCATGGTCAAAGATAACATTATCGATAGACCAAGAATAATAAATCTTTTACTTTTCATGTTTCGTAGTATTTAAGTTGTAAATGGATTAATTCTTATTCTCGATATTGGTAAGGGTAAGACTATCTATTTTGCCTATGTTGAGCAAAGTGAATTGAATAAGTCTAATAATCATCAGGAATGTATTCCTTTCCGTGTTTACCTGTATAATTACCCTCCTCATCATAGTAATAATCAGTATATGCATACCTTCTGTCAGCCATACCTAAAGCCTCGTCTTCATTGTAACAACGACCCTCTATTATGGTATAGCCTTCATCTGTTTTACGTATAGTACCACAACTTCTAATGTACTCTAATTTGTTTGTTTCTGTGTCGATTCTCATGAAATCGGCATAGCGGTCTTCAGCTCGTAGAATGATATATTTTTTGCTTGGCGATACCCAGGCATCGGAAATATAACCACCAGTTGCAAGATCTGGAAATTCATAAGCTTTGTGTGTATCTGTTTTTGCATCGTAATAATAAAGATGTTTATAACCATACTCTCGATTAAAGTAATAAACAGAATACCTTTCGTCAATAGGGAAGGCTACTACTACCTCATCTTGACTGTTTACGACATTGTTAACACGCTCTGTATATATCGACTCAGAGTCCGTTTCTCTGTCTTCTTCAACTCCATCTTCATATATTGGAGTCTGAGAATACATTGATTCTTCATTCTGATTTGAAGTATTCTCTGTTTGGCTACTATTTTCTCTATGATTACTATCTTGATTTGAAGATTGATTTTTTCCAAAAACAAGGAAAAATATAATTGCTAAAGCAATGGCTGCAATAATAGACAATATAAGTTTCTTGTTTTTTGCTAACCAATCCTGAGAATTCTCATGCTCATTAGCCATTGATTGTGTCTTTTGGCTAGGAGGAATAGAATTGGATGGGCTAGATTGTGTATTATTCTCAGTGGTCAGCCATTCGCCACAATACCTACATTTCTTGGCAATAGCCTTGATTTCTTTTCCGCAATAAGGGCATTTCTTCGTTTTTCTATTATTTACTTCCATAATGATTATCTTTTTGAATTTTCTGTATCAACTACTCCATATTTACCACCTAACTTCCCTTCATAAATAGACTGAGCAGCCACATTCAAAGAGAAGAAGAAAAGTGAAATGAACAGGATACTATTTCTATTCATAATAATATTTGTTTTTTCTAATGTTTGAATAAAATATAATGAAAAGAGAGTGATTTCGTTAATATGAATCATCATATTCTGGAATTACATCCATTACATCCACACTATCTGTTTCTTCATTATAGTCATCATAATCATCGTTATCATTACTACCGACATATTCGGAGTTTGTAGAACTGTCAAAGTCATCAGATGAACAGCTGTTAAAAAGATTACCAAACATAAGTAGTACAATAATTCCAATGATAAGTCCAATGACAGATAATAGAGCTATCCAATAACGTTTATCCTTTGTTTGGGTAGAATTTATAGGACCACCGTTGCTCATCAATAAATAGTAGTAGACAAAGGAGGCTATCAAATAAAAAATTAATATGGCAACTGCCACAAATTGATTTGCATAAATAGCTGAGAAAAGAAGAAGAAGTTTGATGATACTTACTCCTATGCCCACAAATAATGGTGTGCGGTATTTCTCAAAACATTCTTGTGAGAGCAAATAACGAGAAACGCCCTCCAATAGAACAACTAACAAATAAAATATTAGGGCATTTGATACAAAATACCGCACACTAACCATTTCATTGGAATCATCCATCTTAACTTGTCCCAAGACGTCTAGTCCAGGGTTTTCCATGGCATATCCTCCAGCAAAAAAACCGATAATTCCAAATACAAATGCTCCAATCGTCATCCAAGAAATTAGATCCACCTTTTTCTTGGTTTGAGACACCCTTTGAATAATGAATAAAGACATCAAAACGGGCAGAATGACAAATGTTACCATCAAAACGAGAATGCCTATACTAATTACAAGGACAGAACCACGATCGTTAAAAAGAGAGATAAGAGTCATTATGATTTCTATACCAATAAATGAACCAAAAGCTATCAACATCAACAACGACAATCCTCCACGCAATGAATACCGTTTTAACCAATCTTTAAAGAGTGGTTGATGTTCGTTAGGGGAATGGTTCGTTTCCTCATTATTCTGTAGATAATTATCTTTCAACTTAGGTGATTCTTTTACACCTAAGGGTTCATCACAATAAGGACATACATTAGCGTCCTCATCAATCATTTCTCCACAGAAGGGACATTCTTTTTGTTTTTTTTCTAGCCATTCGCCACAATAACGACATTTCTTGGCAACAGCTAATATTTCTTCACCACAATATGGGCAGTTTTTTTTTTCTACCATAATTAATTATGTTTTTATTATTAGAATGCTTAATTAAACAATTCTAGTAAATTTTTAGAATAAAGGCTATATTGAACCAAAACCCGCCAACAAGAACTTCAAGCCAATTCAGGTTTGGAACATGGTGGTATAGACCATTAAATACTTTATAATCCCTCTCTATTTTTTAGACATCAACAATAAAGAATCAAAAAGATATATATCATGGCAATTTTATAAATAATCTTTTGCTGCTGACAATCCTTGTTCAGCAGCCTTAGTAAGCCATTCTGTTGCTTTGATAAAGTCTTGTTCTAGTCCCTCACCTTTTTGATAACATAAACCTAGATGATATTGTGCTACGGAATATCCTTGTTCAGCTGACTTTGTAAACCAATAAACTTCCTTCTTATAATCTTGCTCAACACCTTTGCCTTCCTTATATAAATACCCTAATGAAAATTGAGCCTCTGCATGTCCCTTCTCAGCTGCTTTTGTTAGCCAATACACAGCCTTCTTATAATCCTTTTTATCACTTATGTCGATTTGATAATAGATACCTATATTATATTGCGCCTCTACGTGTCCCTGTTCAGCAGCTTTTAAAATCCAATTGATTGCCTGGTCAGAATCAAAGCTCCGCTTTATTCCACACATTAAGCCATATCCCAAATTGAATTGTGCCTCAGCATACCCTTGTTCTGCAGATTTTGTAAACCAATATTCAGCTTTCTCTAAATCCTTTTCTACTCCATCGCCATTTTGATAACAAACACCTAAATTATTCTGTGCAAAAACATCTCCCTGTTCTGAAGCTTTAGTATACCAATAAACAGCCTTAGTCAAATCCTTTTCTACTCCATCGCCAAAGCAATAGCATGTACCAAGATTCGATTGTCCATCTTTGTTTCCTTGTTCGGCAGACTTTGTAAACCAATACACCGCTTTTTCCAAATTTTTATCGACTCCACTATTCAATTTATAATACATTCCTAAAATATTTTGTGCCTCGGCATACCCTTGTTCTGCAGATTTTGTAAACCAATAAACAGCTTTTAGTGTATCTTTATCTACTCCATCACCATTAAAGAAACAGATCCCTAAATCGTATTGAGCATCCGCATCACCATTTTCAGCCTTTTCCATATATTCCTTAATCTCGGTACTGTAAGATTCAGTGTTATTTACGACAAGAAAACAGATGATTCCTATAATAATGACTATTGGGATAAATACAATCATCCAATGTAAACGTTTATTATCTTTTTTTGAGAAAAAAGAAGACTCTTGATGTATCTGTTCTTTATCATTCTCAAACATAGATGTCTTGTTTTCTTCATTTGTTATGAATGAAGTATTATTATTGGATATTTCCATTGCTAAATATTATAAATGATTAAAAGTTTGTCAATTTATCAAATAACAAAATGATGAAAAATAAGAATTCATCGTAATCATCAGAACTTATATCGAATAAAAACTAAGACATAAGGTAGTCATTCCCTACAATATATGAATTTTATTTATACGGAAAGGCATATCTTTTCCCAGTATGATTCAATTATTGTATATTTTATAAATTATTCATGTACGTTGCTAATCCCGATGGTAGAGCATCATAATACAATTCTTCTCCTTTCTCATTCATATCATCTAGAAGAAGGTCTGTGCCATTAATGCTTTCATCAAGTTCCTGAAGCAATTTATTATACCTTTCTCCAAATGTACTGTAACTGCCTTCTGGACTATTGCAAAATTTTACAACTTCATTTGTTCTGTAGAATATATTTGTCATCCTATCCACCAAATTACGAAATTTTTCCTCAGGTGGTTCTTGAATGGACTTGATTCTATTTGTAACATCTTCAAACCACCTATTAATTGTTCCTAAAGTACCACTATTAATATGATACCTCATTCTCCATGAAATAGCATCGTTAAAATCACGGCAAGTAACCTTCTTGTTGTCCTCATTATATGCAACTTTACTATATATGGCAGTTCGCCAGTTATGATTTATATCTGTAAAAATGGTATTTGACAATTTTCGAATGGCAATAGCTTTTGCTTTTATTGTTTTCGCGTTATTCTCAAACACATCCACAGAATCCTGATGTGCTTTTATCGCAGCTTCTTTCTTTTCTCTCTCGACTTTTCCATGATAAATAACACCACCAGCAATGAAAGTAATAAGCAAGATGGATATTAGTCCAAAAATAAGTTTTCGAGACACTTTAGGTCTTTTTTTATCCTTTTGTTCCGACTCGTCTTTTGGTGATTCATTGCTTATAACAACTTCATTAGACTCTTCTGATTCAATTTCGCTGTTATTATCGCTTTGCTCTGATTCGTTGGTTTGAGGATCTACTGGGTTGTCAGTTTTTTCATCTGAGTTCAAGCCATTTTCTTTTATGTCAGAATTGTTCTCAAACGTTTCATCTTGCGACATATTAGTTTCAGTCTCTTTACTTTCTTCAAGCCACTCACCACAATATCTACACTTCTTGGCGATAGCTAAAATCTCTTCGCCACAATAAGGACATTTCTTCGTATCTTCCATGGTTATTTCATTTTCTGCCAATGTTCCCCGATTCGGCTAACAATAATATACAAGAAAAGCTGGGAACTGTCTAGCCCAGCAAAGTATCGGTGGCAACGCCAATTGCCATTTAGGATTCGCTGAAACTAACAATGTTCCCAGCTCAATCCCATATAGTGATAGGATGCAATAATCCT